>Ga0228700_1000003_pt1 | contig 435414 bp, 433 predicted proteins | sample McNCre317_Aug_MG_FD_178019 | JGI IMG/M metagenome (GOLD analysis project Ga0228700, IMG submission 178019) | Freshwater microbial communities from McNutts Creek, Athens, Georgia, United States - 3-17_Aug_MG | ecosystem: Environmental > Aquatic > Freshwater > Creek | place: USA: Georgia...
GCACAGCCGCTGCATGCGGGTTAAGAACGGCAGTTGTGAACTTGGGTTCAATTCCTCAGAATCCACAGGACATTAATTCAGGGCAGCACCATCTCAGTGCAGATTGATGGAGCTCCCATGCCGCACACACACCCTTATTTGCGCTCAACAGCGTGGCAACCGAAATAGGAATGGGGTGTATTGGTCACCTAAACACCACCAAAATAAAAACCCACAGTCGCAAGACTGTGGGTTTTTTCTTTAGGGTTGTGACTGCGATCGCTTGGTTGTGTCAATTGAGTTTTTTATAGCTATTTAACTCAAATAGCATCGTAGCGCCGTAAGCGTCATTCAGGCCTATTTGATATCGCAGTGGAATTTTGCTTTCTTCATCAATCCATATGTCAAATGTTGCGCTATCTAACTTCGTCATTTTCTTGTAATAGCGTTTTGCCTTGTATTTTTTTCCATTGATGGAAATATCCCAAATTTCACCTACTTCAAAAATCATGGGCTTCACTGATTTAGCGTTATTGACCCAGTAAGACTTACCTTTTGGATTTGATCCAACGCCTCCGTAAATGATACTTAGCATGTCAAATGATTCAGCTTTGATGCTCTCTACTCGGTTTAGTTTTGCGCCGTCGTAAAAGCTGACCTTCATAGATTTGTAATCAGTCCTTGCCGTTGCTCTTGGTGAGTCACCTCGTTTTTCTGCATATGAAGTTGAGTTGAAACCTGATTTTTCTAAAGTGCTCACGGAGTCTCTACGAAAAACTTTGTCCCCTAAGGCGTAGCTAAGCACTGTAGTTGGGCTCATGACTGAACTTATTTTTAATACCGAAACATTTCTTTCCACGATATCAACAACATCTGCTGCATAAAGGTCACCGTTAATCAACGAGAAAGCTTTGTCATAGATTGTTGGCGTTTCACCGTTGTCTCTAAGTATTTTTTCTCTTTTCTTTAAGTCAATTTTCAATATTAATTTGTACTTGTATTCTGATTTTCCAAGGGGCACTATAGATTTTTCAATTGCTTGTGCATAAGAGAATACCGAATAGAAAAGAGATGAATAAATGAGTAAAAATAGTACAGCCCATTTCCAGATTTTCATTTTGAATGTGAGCATGATGCGCTTTCCTTTGTGCTGTTACTTATGCTGATACCAAAGGCTGCTCTTTTGCAATCACTGAGCGGGCAAGATGTCCAACCATAATTGCAAAAAATATCATGAATAAGCCAATGACCGGCGTAAATAAAATCCCACTGATGCTGGATGCGTAGGCCTTGTTGACCGCACTGGCTGTAAAAAGTTGTCCATCACCATCGCTGAATTTACTGGCTTGTACAGCTTGAATCCGCTTGATGCTTTTTGATGCATAGATCAGTTGAGTCCATATTTCGGATGTGTAAAAGCTAAATTTTTCTGGATCAATGTTATTTTTCTGAATTCCTTTACGTGCGGCTATGACGCGACGATCTAGACGAATAATTTCTTGATCCATGTCGTTCGCTTTAAGTTCTGCTTCAACTCGTTTTTTTACCAGCTCTTGTCGGAACTCTGCGTCTTTATTTTGTGATCCCAAGTCGATCAGCTTTTGAACCGAGTCTCCTTGTAGCTGTAAATTAGAACCATTTTGTTGATTTCGCATCGCTATTTCTTGAGCGGGGTTGCTTTGCTTGAGTGAGTCGTAATCTTGCAGCGATGCTTTATATGTTTTTGCATCGCCTAAGAATTTACTCTTTTTGTCCTGCAGTTCTTTCAGCCTTATTTCGGCAGAGCGGATGTCAATTTCTGATGGCTGATTTCGCTGTTGCAAATAGTTATCAAAATCTAAGATCCAATAACGGTTCAAATCTGAAATGCGTTGCTTCAAATCTAGAACACTGAGCCCTGTCTCTGAGTCTTTCAAGGTTTCACCACCTGGGTAATTTGAAATGGTGGTTAATGAATGATTCAGCGCATCGGCTGATTTGTAAAAATAATCGACTATCTGAAATGGAGAGCCACTTTTTTGTATTTCATCCTTCACATTTTCAGCTTCAACGATAGGCAGTGAAATAACGCCTAGTTTTTTGATCGCCTGCTGAGACCATGCTTTGGGGATGTCACTGACGATTTTTTTTGCCAAACTTCCAGAAATAGGAGATGTGAAGGGAACGGTCACAGACAGCATGACGTTTTTACGGCCTTCTTTTTCTAGCTCTAAATTGAATTCACGCTCGAGCACTGAAATCTCAGCATTATTAAGGCCTTTTCGTGCAAGCATCGTTTGATACTTGGCACGTATAAATTGTGCATTTTCAGCGAAAGGCACGATAGATACATAGTCTGAGAACTCTTTCAAACTGATGCCTTGAGACTCAAGGTTGTTCGACTGCCACACATTCTCGAGCACGTTGCCATTCACAATGTCTGAGAGCGAAAATGGTGCACCATTAGGGTAAGTGCCTTTTTCTGATTGTGGAAAAGTGAAGGAGAGAACTTGCGAATAAGAACTCATCGGTGGCGCTACGACGAGACGAACCATAAAAATCAATCCAACGACTGCTACTGCAAAGATTAGTTGAAATTTTATTCTATAAGTATTCTTTTTTAAATATTCTCTAATTTTTTTGAAGTCTATATAGCTTATATCGTCTTGTCCGTGTGTATTAACGTCATTCATATGAAGCACCTATTTCTTTGATAAGCATCACTCTACTTCAGAAATAATCACTAATTTTTGCAAGTTTATATTTAATTAAAGATAAAAAGTACTAGTAATAAATGCGCACAATTCTTGTTAAATTGATATCAATAAAATGGCGGTTGTGATAAATTTACGAGATGACAAAAATTGCTTTTAATGAAGTTTCCTTTGCTTTTTATCTAAGCAAATTGAGAATTCATGAAAGTGAGCTGGAGGTTATAACTAAAAGCAGAATTTCTGTTGATGTGTTTAATCTTTTAGCAATTCATCACTATTCTGGAAAAGTGATGACATTGAAAGAGCTTTTTCATTCAACTAAATACAGCCAGCGCGGCGTTAGATTGATTATTGATGAGTTTATTTCTGAAGATTTAGTTCGGCTGTCTGAAGGGGGAGAGGATAAGCGTTTTAAATTTATTATTCCTCAGCCTAAATTCCTTAAGTATTATTTAGATTCTATGAACTTGGCAAATGCGTCTTTAAATAAAGATAAATAAGTACTTTCATAGAGATTGCTTTGAGAAAGAGCTATTTTAAATATCTTGAGCTGTGCAGGCATGTAGATGCCGCAACAGCATCTGTATCCCAAATAGATGAACGCGCTAAGAAGCTCCTGCAATATATTGCACTGAGTCACATGCACGGCGCGACTTTGACAGTCAAAGCAGCCATGGCACTGAGTTCGATTGCCAGTTCTGCGACGATCCAGAGAAAACTAGACAATTTATATGAGGTTGGATTGATTGATAAAGTCTTTGACGATAAAAACCGAAGAATGAAGTACCTTGTCCCTACGACCGCTGCGAACCAGTACTTCTCACGTCTTGGTGCAGTAATCAGGCAATCACTGATGCCAAGTCAAACTACCCGCGAAGGTGTATATCCTTCGATCGATTGACCGCAGAGTGCCCGCACTGAAAAATGCAAAGAACATTTCAGTGAAAGGCGCAGCACATGACATCCCGCAAGGCCATCCTCGTGGCCAACTCATACGTCGCTCGGTTATTTGAACGCAGCAGTGTGAAATTGCCTTGGGTCGAAACACAAGATTGGTTGCATTCTGAAAGCCGTATGCGGGCGCAAGACATTGAGCGTGCGCCTTTGGGGCATTCGTTGGCTGGCCGTGCGGGTTTGGCACCGCACACAGACATTCGACATCGCGAACGTACGGCATTTGCGCACGACTTAGCCATTGACTTGAAGCAAGCATTGGCCACGGATAAATGGGAAGCATTAGAAATTTTTGCATCCGATCCTTTTCTGGGCGAGTTGCTGGCGCAGTTGAGCCCAGATGTGAAGGCCACCGTGCGCGCCACGCACGCGCTGGACTGGACCACCTTGTCTGCACATGAGATTGAAGAGCGCAGGCGCAAGGCATTCAAGGTTTAACGTTCGCTATGAAGATATGTATGGCAGAGCTCGAGCGCATCGAGATGGACGGTTTGATACTGGAGGGGCTTTTGTCGCTGCCACCAGATGCCAAAGGTGTGGTGTTGTTCGCGCACGGCAGCGGCAGCAGTCGGCATAGCCCGCGTAATAACTTTGTTGCCAAGGTGTTGTGCGACCACGGCGTGGGCACGTTGCTGCTGGATTTACTCACGCCAGAAGAAGATCAAGATGCCTCCGCCCGTTTTGACATTCAACTGCTGAGTGAACGGCTGGTGGGGGTGACGCGCTGGGTACGGCATCAGTCATACACCAAACATTTGCCGATTGGCTACTTTGGGGCTAGCACGGGGGCGGCGGCTGCCTTGCGCGCTGCGGCCAGTTTGGTGCCTTTGGTGCAGGCGGTGGTGTCACGCGGTGGGCGGCCTGACCTTGCGGGCGCGCGTGTCTTGGCTCAGGTCGATTGCCCAACTTTGTTGCTGGTGGGCAGTTTGGATGAGGAGGTGTTAGCGCTCAACCGACAGGCTGCGCTTCTCATGCAATGCGATGTTCATCTGACCGTTGTACCGGGTGCAACGCATTTGTTTGAAGAGCCAGGCACGCTAGAGGCGGTGGCCCGACATGCCGCTCAATGGTTCGAGCGACATTTGCGAACCAAGCATTGAAGAAGATTCAAACCAGCACATGGTGCTTGCCGACAAGGTGCACGCTGCTGGCTTGTAGCCCCTCATCACCAATCTCTTCCACGTAGTAAACCGGTGTGCCGATCTGCAATGCGTCTAAGTCATCGCCAATCAAACTGTTGCGATGAAAGTAAAGCCACCGACCATCTGCAGACTCAATGCGCCCGAATGTCTTGTCTGGCGAAATTTCGGTGATGTGACCATGCGGCTTTTCTTCGTGGTGTTTGACGAGTCCTTTTTGGTGGCGCACCAAGTCTTCGAGTTGACGACGCATGGCCTTGAACGCATCGCGCAGCGATACATACACATCGGTGTGAGCATGGTTCAAAGCGGGTTCGCGTCCAGCGATCAGTTCGTGGCCAGGCACTTTCAGATCAATGCGCACATGAAAGTGATTGCCTTGGTGGTGGTGCTTGTGCAGCTGTTCGACCACCACGCGGCAGCTGTTGATAGAAGGGTAGAACTGCCCTAGTTTTTGAACTTTTTCACGAATCTTGGTCTCCAGCGCTTCGGAGCTGTCCACGTGACGGAAACTGATTTGAAGGGGAATAGGTTTTGGGAATGTCATGCGCTAATTCTGAAGCGCCAAAGTGCTGGCGTCTGTTCGATGCCTCACACGCCCTGATCCCTTTCATTCACTTCAGGGCTTGATGTGGCGAAACGATTTCACAGTTCGTATGAGCAAGCTTGCACAGGCCAGCACAAGCACCGTGCCAAACCAATCGCCGACAGCCATCACCAATGCGCTGGTGATGGCGTTGTCTGTTTTATCAATGCCAAAAAACCAAATTTGGTGAAGCAGGGCATTGCTCAAGGCAAAGAGCACCGTGATTTTGAAAAAGGCTTTGCCATTGAGACCGCTCAACCCCGTGTCGAGCTGAAAGAAGCGAATCGCGATGAAGCGCGCCAAATACGGTGAACCACCAGAGATTAGCGCGGTCCCCAGATTGAACACATGGGCATCAGGCGCGCCAAACATGTAGTTGATGGCGATAGAACCCAGCACGATGCCCAGTGCCCCCATGTGCGTCAGCAACAGCACAAACAACAGGCGCAAACCACTGGGGAGGTAGAGCCAGTTGACGCCTTGAGAAAACTCAAACCATTCGAAGTAATGGCCGTTCAGTTGGTAGGCGTAAAAATAAGCAACAGCACATGCCAACGTGATGAGGGCTTGGCTTTCAATGCTGAGTTTTTCTGACGACTGCATACGGCAATTCTATTGCCGTATGCCCGTGGATCACGGCATGTTCTGGTGCAGTTGCACCACGTTTTTGGCGCGCTTCCGGAAGCGGATATTTAGCATTTCTACAATCACCGAGAACGCCATGGCGAAGTAGATGTAGCCTTTGGGAATGTGGTGGCCCAAACCCTCGGCCATCAACACCACGCCCACCACGACCAAGAAGGTGAGGGCCAGCATTTTGATGGACGGGTGGTTCGACACAAAGCGGCCAATGCCCGAAGCAAACACCATCATCAAGCCCACAGACGCGATGACGGCGGCAATCATGATGGCCACCTCGTCCACCATGCCCACGGCGGTGATGATGGAGTCGAGAGAGAACACCAAGTCGATCACCATGATTTGCAAGATGATGGCGAACATGGTGGCTTTGACAGCACTGCCACCGTGTTCTTCTTCGCCTTCGAGCGATTGGTGAATTTCGCCGGTGCTTTTCCAAATCAGGAACAGACCGCCTGAAATCAAAATCAAATCACGGCCCGAAATGTCCTTGCCAACTGCGGTGAACAAGGGTTCGACCAAACCCACGATGACCGACAGCACCAACAGCAAGCCAATGCGCATGAACATGGCCATGAACAGGCCAATGCGGCGCGCCAACTCACGCTTCTCAGGTGGCAGTTTGTCCACCAAGATGGAAATGAAGATGATGTTGTCAATGCCCAGCACGAGTTCGAGTGCGGTGAGGGTGGCAAAGGCAATCCACGCTTGTGGGTCGGTCAAGAGTTCCATGTGGTACTTTCTAATTCAGATAACCCGCATGGTAACGAGCGCCTAAAAGTCCACAAACTGTGGGCATTTAGACGCTTGAGACGCAGCTTATTGGTTCTTGAACGCCGCAGGGCGTTTGTTGACAAACGCATCCATGCCTTCTTTTTGGTCGGCGGTGGCAAACAAGGCGTGGAACAGGCGGCGCTCAAACATCACGCCATCGGCCAAAGTGCCTTCAAACGCGCGGTTGACCGACTCTTTGGCGGCCATGGCGGCGATTTGCGAGTAGCCGCAAATCATCAGGGCGGCGCCCAAGGTTTCTTCCATCAGCTTGTCCAGTGGCACCACGCGGCTGACCAAGCCTGCGCGTTCGGCCTCGGTCGCGTCCATCATGCGGCCCGTCAAAGCCAGGTCCATGGCTTTGGATTTGCCCACCGCGCGTGGCAAGCGTTGCGTGCCGCCCGCGCCTGGGATGATGCCGAGCTTGATTTCGGGTTGGCCAAACTTGGCGTTGTCGGCAGCGATGATGAAGTCGCACATCATGGCCAACTCGCAGCCGCCGCCCAAAGCAAAGCCGCTGACTGCGGCGATGACGGGCTTGCGGATGCTGCGGATGGTTTCCCAATCGCGGGTGATGTAGTCGTTTTTGTACGCATCGGCAAAGCTGAAGGTGGCCATGGCGCCAATGTCAGCGCCTGCGGCAAAGGCTTTTTCGCTGCCCGTGATGACCATGCAGCCGATGGCTTCGTTGGCATCAAAGTCTTTGAGGGCTTGGCCCAACTCCACCATCAAACCGGCGTTCAGCGCATTGAGCTGCTTGGGGCGGTTGAGGGTGATGACGCCCACTTTGTCGGCTTCGGTGTGGACGGTGATGAATTCGTAGCTCATGCGGTGGCTCCCAAACGTGTGAAAAGGTAAGTTGAAAAATCGTGATCTGAACTATAGGCCTAGCCAGCGACTGAGCAGTTTGGGGTTGTCCTGCACGAGACGCCATGTGCTGTTGGCTTTGGCGTCAGGCAAAGCGAGGTTCAGGCGCAGCAACTGGCGGTCGCGGCTGATCAGGGTGGTCACTTTTTTGGCCGCGCCTGCGTAAAGCAGCAAGTCGTCGAGTTTTTTGAGGCGCCAGGCTGAAGCGGCTTTGCCTGCCACTTCCACGCCCAGCCACTCGTCGCCCGGCGCAAAGCCAGCCTTGTGTGCGGCGCTGCCGCTGAGCACGGTTTTGATTTGCACGCTGTGGTCTTCCGCCACACGCAAGCCCAAACGCTGGGCCAGCTGAGCGGGGTCGTGCTGCACCTTCACGCCGTGTCCGGCCAGCAGTTTCTCTAGCGGCAAATCGCGTGTGCCATGCACCCAGGCTTTGAACTCGGTGGCCCATGAACGGCCTGTGAGTTCTTTGAGCACCGCCAGCACATCGGCCTCAAGCATCGGGCCATCGTGCTTGCCAGTGCAGCAACGTACCCACAAGGCGCGCATCACATCGTCCAGCGACACGCTGTGGTTTTTCACGCCGTGCTGGCGCAGGCTCAGGTCAAGGCACAACGCGACCAGTGCGCCCTTGGTGTAGTAGCTCACGGTCAGGTTGGGGCTGTTGGCGTCTTGGCGGTAGTACTTGGTCCACGCCTCAAAGCTCGACTGCGCCACGCTGTGCACCTCGCGGCCCGGTGTTTGCAGCACTTGGTTGATGGTTTTGTTGAGCAGCTTCAAGTACTGCGCATCGTCAATCAGCCCTGCGCGGCGCAGCAGCAAATCGTCGTAGTAGCTGGTGAAGCCTTCAAAGAACCACAGCAGCTCGGTGTAGTTTTCTTGGGTGTAGTCGTAGCGCGCAAACTCGGCGGGGCGCAAGCGTTTGACGTTCCAGGTGTGGAAATACTCGTGGCTGATGAGGCCCAAGAGCGTGGTGTAGCCCTCGCTTTGCTTGGTGTCGCTTGGTTTGCTGTCGTTGAGTCGCGGCAAGTCGGCGCGGTTGCAAATGAGGGCGGTGGAGTTGCGGTGCTCTAAGCCGCCGTAGCCGTCGGCCACGGCGTTGAGCATGAACACGTAGTTTTTGTGCGGTGTGGCCGAGCGCTTGTGGCCGTGCCAAAAACGGATGGCGGTTTCGCAAATCTTTTGCGTGTCGCGCAGCAAACGTTCGCCATCAAACGTGGGCGTGGCGCCCGCCACCACAAAGCGGTGTTCGATGCCGCAGGCTTTGAAGCTGCCGCTCCAAAACGCGCCCATCTCTACGGGGCAGTCCACCAGTTCGTCGTAATCGGCGGCCACATAGGTGCCAAAGCCTTGACGGTCGGTTTTGACGGGCGTGAGGCCGGTGGCCACTTGCCATGACTTGTGTGTGTTGAACGATTCAGCCACCAGTTCTAGCTGGTGCGGCACATCCGCTTGGCCTTCGACTTGCAAACACAAGCTGGTGCCGTTGAAGAAACCGCGCTGGGTGGTCAGCCAAGCCGTGCGTACCGAGTCGTCGTGCGCATGCACTTGGTAGTGCAGTGTGAGAGGGGTGTTGGCTTCGCAGCCGATCACCCACGTGGCTTTGTCGAGTTGCTGCACGGTCACGTTGCGCTTGCCTTGGCGAGCGCTGAGGTCGGTGATTTGCTTGGCAAATTCACGCACCATGTAGCTGCCTGCTATCCACACGGGCAGCGACACGCGCTGGCCTGCGGCGGGCTGGGCGATGGTGAGCGTCACGCCATACAGGTGGGCGTGCAGGTCCGCGGCTTCGATGCGGTAGTGCATTTTTAGGTCGCTGCCGCGCCGAGCAAGCAAGCCAAGGTGGACACCACGGTCAGGCGAAAGCGCATGGTCATCCAATCGCGCAAGCCTGCTTCGGGCCAGGTTTTGCGATCGACCAAATAGCAAGCCACCAGCAGCAGGGCCAACAAAGGCAAGCCTGCGTAGGCCGGCATCATGACAGCGATCCACGACACCAGCGAGGGCACCACGCCCCACACCATGTGCAGCTTGCGTTGCGGTGCGTTGTGACGCAGACCAATGCCCCAATGGATACCACCTAAAAAGGAGGCAATGGTGGCGCCATACGCGCTGAGCGCAATCGCCACAAAGGGGTGCGCTTCGGGGGTGACGATCCACATGAACTGTGCAAGCACGACGAATGGAATGAGGCCTGCATTGCCCAAGCGTTGAATCAGCTTGCCTGCATCGCTGTATGGGGTGATGGGGGAATGAACCATGGTGATGTACTCGTTTATTTGGTGGCGTCAGCTAAGAGCTTTTCAATTTGCGTGCTGTTGATGGCACCCGGCACGCGCGTGCCGTCTTGCGCCACCAGCGTGGGGGTGCCGGTGATTTTGTATTTGCGGCCGAAGTCCAAGTTGCGGTCGATCGCCGCGGTGTTGCACTGCGCGGCAGCAGGCGTCACGTCTTTTTGCATCATGTTGACCCATGTAGCACCTGGGTCTTTGGCGCACCACACGTTGCGTGATTTCTCGACCGAGCTGGGGCCAAGCACTGGCATCAAAAACAAATACACCGTCACGTTGTCGATCTTGGCCAAGTCGCGTTCGAAGCGTTTGCAGTAACCGCAGTTGGGGTCTTCAAACACGGCGAGCTTGCGTTTGCCGTTGCCGTGGACGATGGTGATGGCGTCTTTCAACGGCAGGGCGTTGAAGTCAACCGCGCTCAGTTTGGCTTCGCGCTCTTCGGTCAGATTGCGCTTGCTTTTGGTGTCAATCAAGTTGCCTTGAATGAGGAAGTTGCCTTGGGCGTCGCTGTAGTAAATCTCGTTGGTGCTCAGGCGCAACTCGTAAATACCAGCCAATGGTGTGGGCGTGATTTCTTCAATCTTGGGAATTTGTGGAATGCGCTCGCTCAGATTTTTGCGAATGGTGGCTTCGTGGCCTTGGGCCCAAGCGCTGGTGATGCTCAGCGCAAGCAATGCAGCGGCAGAGAGTTGGCGAAAGGTGCGTTGCATGTGTGCGTTGCCTCGTGTGGGTGAAAAGGGGCGGGCGGTTAGCCCATGGCTTGGTGCATGGCCCAGGCTTTGACGGTGGCAAGGCTGTTGAAGCCATTCATGCCCCAGTTGCGCAGCGCTTGTACGCCGGGGTTGGGGTGGGCGAACAAGCGTTGCAAGCCATCGCACGCCAACCAAGTGGGCACCATGTCGGCTTTGCGGGCACGCTCGTAGCGGCGCATGAAGTAACGGTCGCCCACGCTGCGCCAGTAGTCTTTGGCCTCGCGGGCTTTGAGCACATTCGCCAGCTCGGCCACATCGGCCAAGCCGAGGTTGAGGCCCAAGCCAGCCAACGGGTGAATGTTGTGGGCTGCATCGCCTGCCAATGCCCAAGCGCTGCCGTCTGCAAATTTGCCCGTCCAGCGGTCGGTGCAGGCCAGTTGCAGCGGCCACATGGCGCGTTCGCTGGTGAGCGCGATTTGGCCCAGCACGCCGTTGCTCGCGTGTTCAAGTTCAATGCCAAAAGCTTCGGGGCTCAGCGCCAACATGTCTTTGGCGCGTTCGGGTGGCAGTGACCACACCAAGCTGGCCGTGTCGCCCTGCGCACCGCCCAAAGGCAGCAGCGCCAAAATTTCTAAACCATGTGCGCCTTGGGTGAACCACTGCAGCGCTTGCTGGCGGTGCGGCGTGCTGCAACGCACGCGGGCGGCCACGGCGTGTTGTTGGTAAGGCAACACCTCAAAGTTCACGCCCAACTCAGCGCGGGTGGCGCTGGCGCGGCCTTCGCACACCACGGTCAAAGCGGCAGGTTCGGGGGCTGTGAGTGGGGTAATTTCGGCTTGGTAACGCACGGCTTCGGCCAGTTGGGCTTCGAGCACGGGCACGTCCACGATCCAAGTCAGGCCATCAGGCGTGGGGCTTTCAAAGTGGGTAAAGCCGCCATCGTCGCCCCACACGCGCATGTGTTGCACGGGGGTGGCGTGCAAGGCGTCGGGCCAGCAACGCAAACCAGACAGCAAGTCACGAGAGGCGCTGTTGAGTGAGTAAGCCCTAACGTCTTGCGTGGTTTTGGGGGCTGAGGTGACCAATCCCACGCGCAGTTTTTGGCGTGCGAGCAGCAGGGCCAAGGTGCGTCCCACCATGCCATCGCCGCGAATACAAACGTCCAGTTTTTGAGCCATGAAGTTGATTGTAGGAGGGCGGCACAATGCCGTATGACCTCTGTTGAATTTGAAGCACGCATTGCCGCCTTGTGGGTGTTTCCCATCAAGTCGTGCGCAGGTATTTCGGTGACGCAAGCGGTGCTCACCCCCACCGGGCTGGCCCACGACCGCGCATGGATGGTGGTGGACGCCGAGGGCGAGATGGTGACCCAGCGCGAACTGCCGCGCATGGCATTGGTTCAGCCCGAGCTGGTGCATTCTGGGACGGGCGTGACCGAGCTGGTGTTGCACGCCAGCGGCATGGTGGCTTTGCATTTGCCAGCTGTGAGCGTGCAAGCTGACAGCCCACAAGCGCACCCCACCACCGTTCGCGTGTGGGACGACGCGGTGCCCGCTTTCGACATGGGCCCCGCTGCCAGCGCATGGTTGACCGAATTTTTGGGTGAAAGCCTGGGGCCGCTGCGCTTGGTGCGTTTTGATGAACGCCACAAACGCGTGGCCAGCCGCAAGTGGACGCAAGGCGTCGAAGCGCTGAACCAATTCAGTGATGGGTTTCCGGTGCTCGTTGCCAGCACTGCTTCGCTGGATGAACTCAACACACGCTTGGCCCGGCAAGGGATGGGCGCTGTGGATATGCGACGCTTTCGTGCCAATCTGGTGTTGTCGGGCGTGCACGCCCATGACGAAGACCGCGTGGGCGTGATGACCATCGACACGGACACAGGCCCCGTGCAACTGAACCCCGTCAAGCCCTGTCCCCGTTGCCCTATTCCTAACATCGACCCCGACACGGGCATTTCGGCGCCCGTTGTGAGCGACACCTTGCAGGCGTACCGCCAAGATGCGCGGGTCAACGGCGCGATCACCTTTGGCATGAATGCCATCCCGCTCAGCGGCGTTGGACAAACCTTGCACGTGGGGCAAGTGGTGTCAGCGCCCTGGTCGTTTTAAGACCAACGCGGGTTATTTGCTGGGTACGGGTCTGACGATTTCGCGCAAGATACCGCCTTCACGCACGCTGCCTTCTGTGCGGCCTTCACCCCGCATGCGCGCTTCACATGCCGCACGTTCGTCGCCCGCATGCGCGTCGCATCGCTGGGATTGGTTGCGTTGTACCGCCGAGGCAGGCGCCTCGTCGAGCTTGTTGCGTTTGGCTTCCGCCAAGGCATTGCGTGCTTCTAAGCGACAGGTCTTCAATTCCTCTGCGGATGTCAGGCGGGCGCATTCGGCCATTTCTTCTTTGTAGCGCGCTTGCGCATCGGCCAGCGTGTTGGCCTGTGCGGTGAATGAACCCAAAGCGAGCAATAGGCTGCTCAAACCAAGCCAGCGTGAGGTGTGTGTCATAGCCGTGTTTCCTTTTTGATTTCAAAGCGTAGGTTACCGAATGTGCGGCAAAACATCTGTGCGGTGCATCGCAGAACCACCGCAGTGCTTTTGTGCGTTGGAGTTGGTGGTATCAGTGGGTTTGCTCAATGTTGACAAATTTCCCCACGAAGTCCATGGACATTTTACGAATGAGACTGATTCGCATTTAGAATATGAACATGTTTTCTCCTTCCATATTGAAGGAGCTTTTGCAAAGGACCATCACCATGCGCAAGACTTTCATTCTTATGGCCATGTTTGCAGGCCTAGTGACACCGCTAGCCCAAGCTGCTGACAACGAGATGGCGCTGACCATCAAAAACCATCAGTTTTCTCCTGCTGAAATCAAGGTGCCGGCTAACCAACGTATCAAACTGAGTATTCATAACCAAGACAGCACGCCGGAAGAGTTCGAGAGCCATTCACTCAATCGTGAAAAACTGATCCCCGCCGGTGCCACGGCCGTGATCTACATCGGACCGCTTAAATCGGGAAGATACGACTTTTTTGGCGAATTCAATCCGACCACCGCCAAGGGCGTGGTTGTCGTGGAATAAGGCTGCATCATGTTTGGAGCAGGACTCATCGTTTTCAGAGAAACGCTGGAAGCAGCCTTATTTGTGGGCATTGTGGCGGCTGCCACGCACGCTGTAGCCAACCGTACCCGCTGGCTGCTGTTTGGCGCAGCTGCGGGTGTGATGGGGTCGTTGCTGATGGCTGCTGCCATGGAGCAAATCAGCAACTGGGCGAATGGCCTCGGACAAGATCTGGTGAATGTGGTCATCCTTAGCATTGCATTCCTCATGCTGACATGGCACACCATTTGGGTTAGCACCCATGCGCGAGAAATGACTGAAGGTGCCCGACGTCTGGGCGCAGATGCCTCGCAAGGCCTAGGCTCGCTCTGGGCAGTTGCATTGGCGGTTGCCATGACGGTCTTACGCGAAGGCGCAGAAACAGTGCTTTTTGTTGCTGGACTCGCTTCAGGAAGCCCAGAAGGCGTCGCCTCTTTGATGCTCGGTGCTACGTTGGGATTTCTATTGGGCGTGGCTGTGGGTTGGTTGATCTACAGCGGGCTAGGCCAAGTGCAACCCCGACGCCTGTTTGCCATCACCAATGTGTTGGTTCTGTTGCTAGCTGGCAATTTAGCGAGTCAACTAGCCAAAACATTACAGCAAGCCGACTGGTTGCGATGGCTGAGTGAGAGCGCTTGGGATAGTTCAGCATTTGTGACCAATGACAGTTTGCTTGGCATGCTGTTGCACGGCGTGATCGGGTATGACGCCAGTCCGAGCCAGTTGCAAGTGCTGTTTTATCTGCTCTCCATATTGCTAATCAGTTTTGCTGCGCGACACATGCGCGTGCGTTCAACATCTGCTTGATGCAGGTGATCTACCTCTTTTAACTCCCCAAGGAAAAATTATGTTCAAGAAAAAGGCCATTCCGGCCATGGCAGCGCTTTGCCTTTTTGCAGCCACACAAGCTCACGCAGGGCCTAACGATTACATCCGAACGCCCACCGTCGAATACGGCGAACGCGAAATCGACTTCAAGTCCGGTATTCATAAAAACCGCGATGGCAGCACCGAATCAGCCAACTCCCTCGGCTTTGGCTTCACCCCCACCAACTGGTGGTTCACGGAGGTCTATGCCAAGTACGCCAAGCCAGCGGGTGAGTCAAACAGCTTTGATGCATGGGAATGGGAAAACCGTTTCCAGCTCACAGAGTCAGGCAAGTATCCCGTGGACGTGGGTTTCTTATTAGAGGTCGAGCGTCCCAAGGACCGCACGGAAGGTTATGAAATGACTTATGGCCCTATGTTCCAGAGCGAATGGGGCAAGCTGCAAGGTAACTTCAACGTGTTCATTCAGAAGCATGTTCAAGCCCGTGCCGCGTTCGACACTGAACTGCTCTACCAATTGCAGTTGAAATACCGCAATAGCGAGCTCTTGGAATGGGGTGTCCAAGGCTTCGGCAACGTGGGTCGTTGGGATGAATGGAACTCGAGTGGCAAGCAGCAGTTCAAGATGGGTCCGGCATTGTTTGGCAAAGTCAAAACTGGGACCAAAGAGGCGATCAAGTGGAATGTGGGCTTGCTAGCGGGTACCACCAGCGCTACTCCTAAGACCACGCTTCGTACGCAGGTGGAATACGAGTTCTGAGCGTGACTCTGTGCAAGTTGTAGAGGCACTGAGCCGCGAAACGGGCACAGGGAACTGTTCGAAGAAAGCGATCACGCAGGATTCGACCATCGGTAGCGGTAGAGCGCTGAAGCAGGGCTTCGCTGATTAGTACAATCATGCGCATTCACCCCAGGACAAAACGAGGACACAAATCTCGGGTTTACCGAGATTTGTGTCGGTCTGTCCATGCGCTTCTGCCACGCCCACATGGGATTCGATGGTGCCATTGGGGTCTTGATTTCTAAGGATATTTTTATGAGTTTGAAATGCGGCATCGTGGGCTTGCCCAACGTTGGCAAATCCACCCTGTTCAACGCCCTGACCAAAGCGGGTATCGCGGCTGAGAATTACCCCTTTTGCACGATTGAGCCCAACACTGGTGTGGTCGAAGTGCCGGACCCACGTTTGCAGCAGTTGGCCGAGATCATCACGCCTGAGCGCATCGTGCCTGCCATCGTCGAGTTTGTGGACATTGCAGGCCTGGTGGCCGGTGCCAGCACGGGCGAAGGCTTGGGCAACAAGTTCTTGGCCCACATCCGCGAAACCGATGCCATCGTGAACGTGGTGCGTTGTTTTGAAGACGACAACGTGATCCACGTCGCCAACAAGGTGGACCCGATCGCCGACATCGAGGTCATCCAGACCGAGCTGTGCTTGGCCGACTTGGCCGCCGTGGAAAAAGCGATTCACCGCGTGAGCAAAATCGCCCGCTCCGGTGACAAAGAAGCCGTCAAGCAAATGGCGATTCTTGAGAAGTGCCAAACCGCGCTCAACGACACCAAGCCCGTGCGCACCATCGACTTCAGCAAAGAAGAGCTGGTCGAACTCAAGCAGTTCTTCTTCATCACGGCCAAGCCCGCGATGTTTGTGGCCAACGTGTCCGAAGATGGCTTTGAGAACAACCCTTTCTTAGACCGCCTCAAAGCCTTTGCGCAAGCGCAAAACGCCCCCGTGGTGGCGATCTGCGCCAAGATCGAAGCCGAGTTGTCTGAGATGGAAGACGCTGACCGTTTGGAGTTCCTCAAAGAACTCGGCCAAGACGAGCCAGGCCTGAACCGCCTCATTCGCTCTGCCTACACCTTGCTGGGCTTGCAAACCTACTTCACCGCTGGCGTGAAAGAAGTGCGCGCCTGGACCATCCACGTGGGCGACACCGGCCCACAAGCCGCTGGCGTGATTCACACCGATTTCGAGAAGGGCTACATCCGTGCTCAGACCATCGCGTTTGAAGACTTCATCGCCTTCAAAGGCGAACAAGGCGCCAAAGACGCAGGCAAGATGCGTGCGGAAGGCAAGGAATATGTGGTGAAAGACGGCGACGTGATGAACTTCTTGTTCAGCTCTTAAGCCAACAGCGCACCCATGAAAAAGCCCTCCGAAGAGGGCTTTTTTTATGCAGCGCAGTGACTGAAATTAAGCCACAGCATCCGCTGGCTGGCGCTGCAACATGGCCAAGGTGCTGGCGATGGTTTTGCGCAGTTCGCGGCGGTCGCAAATCATGTCGATGGCACCTTTTTGTTGCAAGAACTCGGCGCGTTGGAAGCCTGCGGGCAAGGTCACGCGCACCGTGTTTTCAATCACGCGGGGGCCGGCAAAGCCAATCAGGGCGTTGGGTTCGGCGATGACCACGTCACCCACAAACGCAAAACCGGCTGACACGCCGCCCATGGTGGGGTCGGTCAACACGGCGATGTAGGGCAAGCCTTTTTTGGCCAAGCGGGTGAGCGAGGCGTTGGTTTTGGCCATTTGCATGAGCGAGAGCAAGCCCTCTTGCATGCGTGCACCGCCGGTGGCGGTGAAGCAAATGAACGGTACTTTTTGTTCGATGGCGGTGTGCACGCCGCGCACAAAGCGCTCGCCCACCACAGAGCCCATCGAGCCGCCCATGAAGTCGAATTCAAAACAGGCGACCACCACGTTGATGTTGTGCACCGCACCGCCCATGACCACCAAGGCATCGGTTTCGCCGGTGTTTTGCATGGCTTCTTTGATGCGCTCGGGGTATTTGCGGCTGTCTTTGAACTTCAAGGCGTCCACGGGCAGCACTTCTTGGCCCACTTCGTAGCGGCCTTCGGCGTCGAGGAACATGTCCAAACGGTCGCGCGCGCTCATGCGGTGGTGGTGGCTGCAGGTGGGGCAGACGTTGTGGTTGGCTTGCAAGTCGCTCTTGTAGAGCACGGTCTCGCAGCTGGGGCACTTCACCCACACGCCTTCGGGCACACTGCGGCGCTCAGACGGTTCGGTGTGTTGAATTTTTGGGGGAAGCAGTTTTTCGAGCCAACTCATGGTGAGCCTTTCGTCAATTCTTTTGGAATGCCGTGATTTTAACGGGCGGGGTGGTCGCAGCTAAACAGGGCGTTTCACGCGTCCAAAGCTTGGCGAATGCCCGCCAAAAACTCATGCGCAGCGGCCACTTCTTGGCCTGTTGGTGCGGCTTCGAGCAGCTGGATGATGCGGCTGCCAATCACCACCGCATCGGCCACGCGGCCCACGGCTTTGGCTGTGGCGGCATCGCGAATGCCAAAGCCCACACCCACGGGAATATGCACGTGTTGGCGAATGCGCGGCAGCATGGCCTCCACAGCATCGGTGTCGAGGTTGCCAGCACCTGTCACGCCTTTGAGCGAGACGTAATACACATAGCCGCTGGCAATACGGGCCACTTGTTCCATGCGCTTGTCCGTGCTGGTGGGCGCGAGCAAGAAGATCAGGTCCATGTTGTGCGCACGCAGGGTGGCAGCGAACTCTTCGCATTCTTCGGGTGGGTAGTCCACGATCAGCACGCCGTCGACGCCAGCCGCAGACGCATCTTTGACAAACGAATCTGCGCCGTGCTTGAGGTTGTAGCACTCCACGGGGTTGGCGTAGCCCATGAGTACCACGGGGGTGGTGGTGTCGGTCTTGCGGAACTCGCGCACCATGTCCAGCACTTGGGCGGTGCCAATGCCAAAGCTCAGTGCGGTTTCGCCTGCCTTTTGAATCACAGCGCCATCGGCCATCGGGTCGCTGAAAGGTACCCCGAGTTCGATGATGTCAGCGCCTGCATCCACCATGCCGTGCATGAGGGCAGGTGTGATGTTGGCTTGTGGGAAGCCGGCCATCACATAGGGGATGAGGGCTTTGCGACCTTGGGCTTGGAGTTTCTTAAGGGTTGCGTCAATACGGCTCATGGTGCTGCTCACTTCACAATCTTCACGGGTTGTTCGGTCGGGCCACCTTTGACCGATTGGCCTTGGCAGCTGGGGCGGCAGAAGAAGTCTGCACCGCTCAGGTCGGCCACGGTGCCAATGTCTTTGTCGCCACGGCCTGAGAGGTTGACCAAGATGGATTGCTCTGGCTTCATGGTCTTGGCCAACTTCATGGCGTAGGCCACGGCATGGCTCGATTCCAGAGCGGGGATGATGCCTTCGGTGCGGCACAGGTAGTGGAAGGCATCGAGAGCTTCTTTGTCGGTGATGCCCACGTACTCGGCGCGGCCGATGTCTTTGAGGAACGCATGCTCGGGGCCCACGCCGGGGTAGTCAAGGCCAGCGCTCACGCTGTGCGTTTCGGTGATTTGGCCGTTCTCGTCTTGCAAGATGTACGTGCGGTTGCCGTGCAACACGCCGGGCGCGCCCAGCTGCAACGAGCACGAGTGACGGTTGGTGTCCATGCCTTCGCCGGCTGCTTCCACGCCAATCAAGCGGGTGTTGGCATGGTCAATGTAGGGGTAGAAGATGCCCATGGCGTTGCTGCCACCACCCACGCAGGCAATCACGGCATCGGGTTGTTGTTCGGCCATCTTCAAGCTCTTGAACATCTCAGGCATTTGCGTGAGGCACTCTTCGCCAATCACGCTTTGGAAATCGCGCACCATCATGGGGTAAGGGTGTGGGCCCGCCACCGTGCCGATGATGTAGAAGGTGTTGTCTACGTTGGCCACCCAGTCGCGCATGGCTTCGTTCAGCGCGTCTTTGAGGGTGCGGCTGCCGCTCTCCACGGGCACGACCGTCGCGCCCAAGAGCTTCATGCGGTACACATTGGGGCTTTGACGTTTCACGTCTTCTGCGCCCATGTAGACCACGCACTCCAAACCGTAGCGGGCGCAAATGGTGGCGGTGGCCACGCCGTGTTGGCCGGCGCCGGTTTCGGCAATCACGCGGGGTTTGCCCATGCGTTTGGCGAGCATGGCTTGGCCGATGGTGTTGTTGATCTTGTGGGCGCCCGTGTGGTTCAGGTCTTCACGCTTCAAGAAAATTTGCGCACCGCCCATTTCGCGGCTCATGCGGGCTGCGTGGTACACGGGCGAAGGGCGGCCCACAAAGTGCGCCAACTCGTTTTTGAACTCCGCGATGAACGCGGGGTCGTGTTGGTATTTGGCGTAGGCCTCTTTCAGCTCTTCAATCGCGTGAGTCAGCGTTTCGCTGATGAAGCTGCCGCCGTAAATGCCAAAGTGGCCGCGTGCGTCGGGTTGTTGGTAGTTCGACATAGGTTGCCTGCAATAGTTGTCTTGAGGCATGGGCCTCAAGTGCTTCAAACAAAAGTGGGAGAGGTTTTAGAGCGGGTGCTCTGCGTCAGCTGCGCGTACGGCTCGAACGAAGTCGTGAATCAGGTGAGCATCTTTGATGCCTTTGGCCGATTCCACGCCAGAGCTCACGTCAACAGCCAGCGAGTGGCCGTGGTGACGCAGCGCGCGAATGCCATCGGTCACGTTGGCAGCGTTGAGTCCACCAGACAAGACGAGGTGAGCGTTGACGTTTGGAGGAAGCTGTGACCAATTGAATGTTTTGCCGCCGCCGCCGTAACCGTCGACATGGGCGTCGAGCAGCACCGCTTGGGCGTCTGAGTAATCTTGCGCGTATTTTAAGAGGTCGAAAGGTTCTTCGCCCGCAGGGGTTTCTAGCGGGATGCGTGCCGCACGAATCCAGCGGCGGCCCAGGGTGCGGGCAATTTTGCGGCAGTGGTCGGGTGTTTCGTCGCCATGAAACTGCAGCCATGCGCCTGGCACTTGCACGCAGGCGTGGGCAATCGCCTCAGCGGTTTCGTTCACAAACAGCAGCACGGGCGTGACGAAGGCGGGCAGGCGCAAGGCCAGTTCAGCCGCACGCTCCACCGTCACCGCACGTGGGCTAGGGGCGTACATGACAAAGCCAATGGCGTCCACGCCTGCTGCTACTGCTGCATCGACGTCTTGCTCACGGGTGAGTCCACAAATTTTGATACGCGTGCGGTTCATGGCAATCCATCATACGCAGGGGTACGGTCAGGCAAATCCCACTGTGCGTCGTAGCGGGGACCCAAGAAATACAAGCCATCGGGGCTGAAAGTGGGTGCGGCGGCATCGCGGTCGCGGGCGGCCAGCACTTCGGCCATCCATTCGGGCGGTTTGTCGCCTGTGCCAATCTTCACAAAGCAGCCCATGAGGTTGCGAATCATGTGATGCAAAAACGCGCTGGCTTCAAACTCAAAGCGCCACACGGCGGAGCCGGGCTGTGTGCTTTTGCGGGTGATGTCGATGCGCGTCATGGTTTTGACGGGCGTGAGGGCTTGGCAGCTGGAGGCGCGAAACGAGGTGAAGTCGTGTTCGCCCATCAGGTACTGCGCGGCTTTTTGCATGGCTTCTAGGTCGAGCGGGCGGTACACCCAGCCAACGCGCCCCACTTCGACGCTAGGGCGTACGGCGGATTCGAGCACCACATAGGCATAGCGGCGCGCAATGGCGCTGCCACGGCAGTGAAATTCACGCGGCATTTCGCGCGCCCATTGCACGGCGATGTCGAGCGGCAAATAGCGGTTGGTGCCGCGCACCCACGAGTAGGGCGTGCGGTCAAGCTCGGTGTCAAAGTGAATGACTTGCATGAGGCCATGCACACCGGCATCGGTGCGGCCTGCGCACAGGGTAGATACGGAGGTTTGGGTGAACTTGGACAGCGCTTTTTCAAGCTTATCCTGCACTGTTTTGCCCGAGAGTTGGCTCTGCCAGCCTTCGTAGGCTTGGCCGTTGTAGCTCAAGCCCATGGCGATGCGCATGCGGCTTAGCCTCGTTCAGCCAGCCACTGGAGGGCTTTTTCTTTGTCAGCGCCAGTGGCTTCCATCATCACCTCTTCCATCAACGCGCGGCTGGTGTGCAGTTGGCCCAAATTCCACAGCTCGTCAGCCAAGTCGATGCGCACCTGGTAGGGGCTGGGATGGCCGGCATCGTCCAAGTCCAAAGAAATGTTGGGCATTTCCATGGTGGGGCGTGCGGGTTGCTCGGCGCTGTAAGTGCGTTCTTCTTCGTGCGCATCATCCGCGTCGTCATGCGCGTGGTGCTCATGGTCGTGTGGGTGTTCATGCGCATCGTGCATGTGCGTGGCGACTTCGTGGATGTAGCCACGTTCAACAGGGTTTTGGCCGTCGAACTCAGGCAAGTCCAGATTGAACTTCACGTTCAGCGGTGGCAAGCCTTGAATGTCGTCGTCGCTCTTGTTCAAAGCACGACGGCGCCACAAACCGACCAACACCAAAATGGCAATCAGGCTGCCAGCACCCACGGGGGTGAGGCTGTGTTCACGCAGTTCGTTGAGCCATTCGCCATTGGCCGACGCTGCACTGGCGGGCACTTCCACGGGCAATGCGCCGCCTGCAGAGGCGGCTTCAGACGCAGGGCCAGCGACGCTGGTCACGGTGGCTGCTGCAATCTTGCCGAGTTCGGCAATGTTGCGGCTCAATTCGGCAGCGCGGGTGGCCACGTCTTGGGCTTCGCGTTGCTGGGCAATGCTGTCGGCAGCAGCGTCTTTGCTGCCGGGTTTGGCCAAGGTCAACTTGTCTTGGTTGGTCTTGGCATTTTTGTTTTGCACCTGAGCTTCGAGCTTGCCTGCGGTATCGCGGGCCGCCTTTGGCACGGTGCCGCCGGGGGCGCGTGCGGCCAGCTCGGCGCGGTAGGCTTCAAAGTCTTTGGTTTGAATTTGAATGGCTTTGCGCGCTTCTTCGCGCGACACGGCTTTGGCTTCTTGCTCCGTGGGCAAGGTCAGCAAAGCGCCTTCCTTCATGCGGTTGACGTTGGAGTCGACAAAGGCATCGGGGTTGCTGCGCAACAAGGCCAGCAACATTTGTTCTAAAGACACGCCTTCTGGCGTTTTGCCTGCAGTCAGTTCGCTGGCGGTGTCGCCGCGTTTGACGGTGATGTGTCGTGCAGTTTCGCTGGCAGCCGTGCCACTTGAAACCGGTAGGGCCGCGATGGGCTTTGCGTTTGCTTTGCCATCATCCAGCGACAAGCTGATGTCGCGCAGCAGGCGGCCCGTTGCCCATCGCAAATCAATCAACACATCGAGCGAATTGTGATGAATGGCTTGCTTGCTGCTCACCTTCAGATAGAGTTTTCCGTTGTCGCGACGCAACAGTTGTACTTGAATCTCAAGTGGCACGCCGTTGCTGACGGGCAGCTCCATCTTGGCTGCTTTGTAAATTTCTTGGCTGGCGATGCCCGCTTCCAACTCGGTTTGTTCAGCGGTGGTGATTTCGCTGATGTCGATCTCTGCGCGCAAAGCCTCGCCCTGCTTGCTTTGTACGACAGGGCGACTCAAAGTGAGTGCCTGCGCACTGCCGAAGACCGACAGTGACAGGGCTGCCCACAGCGCTGAGCGCTGGAACAAATTGGAAGCAGTGCGGGGGGCTTTTTTCATAGCCAAAGATATTACTTTGTTTTACGCTTCAAGCAGGATGCGCAACATGCGGCGCAATGGCTCGGCAGCGCCCCACAAAAGTTGGTCACCCACGGTGAACGCGCCCAAGTAGTCATTGCCCATGGCCATCTTGTGCAGGCGGCCGACAGGTACGGTCAAGGTGCCAGTGACGGCTGCAGGTGTCAGGTCACGTTCGCTGATTTCGCGCACGTTGGGCACCACTTTGACCCAGTCGTTCGCACTGGCCAAGATGCTTTCGATCTCGTCCATGGGCACGTCTTTTTTCAGCTTGATGGTCAAGCCTTGTGAGTGGCAGCGCATGGCGCCAATGCGCACGCACAAACCGTCAATAGGGATGGAGCCCGCAGTGCGGAAGGCTGGATTGCCCAAGATCTTGTTGCACTCGGCGCCGCCTTTCCACTCTTCCTTGCTTTGGCCGTGCTCTACGGGCACGTCGATCCAAGGGATCAAGCTGCCAGCCAAGGCGGTGTTGCGGAAGTTTTTGGTGGGGAACTCAGCGCTGCGCATGGTGGCCGACACTTTGCGGTCGATGTCCAAGATGGCAGAAGAGGGGTTGGCCAAGTCGTCTTTCACGGCGTCGTGCAAAGCGCCCATTTGGCTCAGCAGCTCGCGCATGTTTTGTGCACCCGCGCCCGAAGCCGCTTGGTACGTCATGGCGCTGACCCACTCAACCATGTTGTGTTGGAACAAGCCGCCCAAGCCCATGAGCATCAAGCTCACGGTGCAGTTGCCGCCGATCCAGTTTTTGCCGCCTTTGCCCAAAGCGCTGTCGATGACGTTGCGGTTCACGGGGTCCAAAACGATCACGGCGTCGTCGGCCATGCGCAGGCTAGACGCTGCGTCAATCCAGTGGCCATTCCAGCCGGCAGCGCGCAGCTTGGGATACACCTCTTTGGTGTAGTCGCCGCCTTGGCAGGTGAGCACGATGTCGCACTTCTTCAATGCTTCGATGTCGTTGGCGTCTTTGAGCGTGGTTTCGTTCTTGGCTTGCGCGGGGGCTTTGCCACCAGCGTTAGACGTAGAGAAGAACACGGGTTCGATCAGATCGAAGTCTTTTTCTTGAACCATGCGGTCGATCAGCACCGAACCGACCATGCCGCGCCAACCGACTAAACCTACTAACTTGCTCATTTTTCAACGCCTTTTCAAATGTAGAAAACAGTGCCAGACCTGACTGTTTGCCCGGCTCGTCTGGCCGGGGGGCGCACGACGAACCGGAGCTGTTTAGCCCTTAATGGTCGTGGTTTTGAGTGTGATCACGCGCGCGCTAGCAGCCACCGGTGCGGGGGCTGCGGAGTTCAGAGAGAACGAGCGGGCGTGAAACATGGGGACGATTGTATCGGATGGGGGCTTAGGACTGGCTGACACCTTTTTGAGAAATTCTTCATCTGCAAATTTTGTGACTTGGTTAAATGTATCTCATGGAATACAATCAAGCCCCGATTGAAATTAGGCAAACAGAGCATTATGTTCGCTGGTTTGCCGCGTTGCGAGACCGCACAGCAAGGGCTCGAATTGATATTCGAATTCGTCGAATGTCTTTGGGAAACCTCGGTGATGTGAAGGCTGTGGGTGCAGGCGTATCTGAGCTGCGTATTGATTACGGGCCGGGTTATCGAATTTATTTTGTTCAGCGTGGCACGCAGCTTGTGGTGCTGCTGGCTGGTGGTGATAAGGGCAGTCAGTCGCGAGATATCGCGATGGCGCATGAACTGGCCAAGATGCTTTAGGAGATATTTATGGCAAACAATGCAACACGGGCATGGGATGCTGCAGAGCATCTACAAACCGAAGAAGACATGGCTGCCTATTTAGAGGCAGCTTTAGAGGAGGGTGATTCCTCTTTGATTGCTGCTGCGCTGGGGGACATCGCTCGCGCGAAGGGCATGTCGCAAGTGGCTCGCGATACAGGACTTGGACGTGAGAGCCTTTACAAAGCTTTGTCGTCCACGGGCAACCCTGAGCTGGCCACCATCATCAAAGTTGTGCGCGCTTTAGGGCTACGGCTTCACGCCACGGCTCAATAAAAAACGCGCCCTCGGGCGCGTTTGTCGTTTGCGAGGCCGCGTTGAATTAACGCAAGGCCTTCACCACCGCATCACCCATTTGCGAGGTGCCCACTTTGGTGGTGCCTTCGCTGTAGATGTCGCCAGTGCGCAAGCCTTGAGCCAGCACTTGCTGCACGGCCGTTTCGATGCGGTCAGCGGCTGCTGCTTGGTTCAAGCTAAAGCGCAACATCATGGCGGCGCTGAGGATGGTGGCCAAGGGGTTGGCCACGCCTTTGCCTGCGATGTCGGGGGCGCTGCCGTGGCTGGGCTCGTACAAACCTTGGTTTTTGCTGTTCAACGAGGCTGAAGGCAACATGCCGATGGAGCCAGTCAGCATGGACGCTTCGTCACTCAAGATATCGCCAAACATGTTGCCAGTCACCACCACGTCAAAGCGCTTGGGCTCTTTCACCAGCTGCATGGCGGCGTTGTCCACGTACATGTGGTCGAGGGCGATGTCTGGGTACTCTTTGCCCACTTCGCTCACCACGTCTTTCCAGAATTGGAAGGTTTCCAGCACGTTGGCTTTGTCCACGCTGGTCACGCGGCCCTCGAAGCCTGCAGCTTTGCGCTTGCGGGCAGCTTGAAAAGCCACATGGGCAATGCGTTCGATCTCAGGCTTGGAGTAGCGCATGGTGTCAAACGCTTCTTCCGCACCTGGGAAGTGACCGTCCGTGGCCACGCGGCGGCCGCGGGGTTGACCAAAGTAAATGTCACCCGTCAGTTCGCGGATGATGAGGATGTCGAGGCCAGAAATCAGCTCAGGCTTCAAGCTCGATGCGCCCACCAACTGCTCGTAGCAAATCGCAGGGCGGAAGTTGGCGAACAGGCCCATGTTTTTGCGCAAACCCAAAATGGCTTGCTCGGGGCGCAGAGGGCGATCGAGGGTGTCGTATTTCCAGTCGCCCACGGCGCCGAACAACACGGCGTCAGAGGCCATGGCCAACTTCAAGGTGGCTTCGGGCAGGGGATGGCCGTGCGCGTCAAACGCGGCGCCGCCGACCAAGGCGGTTTCCATCTCGAACTTCAAGTCCAAAACATTCAAAACCTTGACGGCTTCTGCGACGATTTCGGTACCGATGCCATCACCGGGGAGAACTGCGATTTTCATGTGTGCTTTCTTGTTGTCTTGAGCGTGCGTGTGTGCGTGCGTTACATCGTGTGCGCCAACCAAGGTTTGGTGGCCAAGCGCTCGGCTTCAAAGGCTTTGATCTTGTCGGATTGGCGCAGGGTCAGACCAATGTCGTCAAAACCGTTGAGCAAGCAGTATTTGCGGAAGGCTTGCACTTCAAACGGAATGGTCTCGCCTTGTGGGCGAACGATGACTTGGTTTTCCAAATCGATCGTCAACTCATAGCCAGGGAAGGCGTGCACTTCGTTGAACAACAGGTCAATCGCAGCTTCGGGCAACACGATGGGCAGCAAGCCGTTTTTGAAACAGTTGTTGAAGAAGATGTCGGCAAAGCTCGGGGCAATCACAGCGCGGAAGCCGTATTGGTCAATCGCCCAAGGTGCGTGCTCGCGTGATGAGCCGCAGCCAAAGTTCTTGCGTGCCAACAACACCGATGCGCCTTTGTAGCGGGGCTGGTTCAGCACGAAGTCGGGGTTGGGCTTGCGGCTGGCGGGGTCTTGGCCTGGCTCGCCATGGTCCAAGTAGCGCCACTCGTCAAACAAGTTGGGGCCAAAGCCTGTCTTGCGGATGGACTTCAAAAACTGTTTTGGGATGATGGCGTCGGTGTCGACGTTCTCGCGGTCCATGGGGGCCACGATGCCTTTGTGTAAGGTGAATTTCTGCATTATTTTTTCTTCGCTGCGTCTTCAATGGCCGTACCGGCCTTTTGCACATCTTGGCCAATGCCACGTAGGGTGTTGCAGGCGCTGAGGCCCACCACAGCCACGAGGGCTAAAGCGATCAACAGAAGTTTGTTCATAGCGATGCTCCTGAGTTACGCGAACTTGCGCACGTCCACAAAGTGGCCGTGAATGGCGGCAGCGGCTGCCATGGCGGGGCTGACCAAATGGGTGCGGCCACCGTTGCCTTGACGGCCTTCGAAGTTGCGGTTGCTGGTCGACGCGCAGCGTTCGCCGGGCTCTAAGCGGTCGGCGTTCATGGCCAAACACATGGAGCAACCGGGCTCACGCCACTCAAAGCCAGCGGCTTTGAAAATTTCGTGCAGACCTTCGGCTTCGGCTTGCGCTTTGACCAAGCCAGAGCCGGGCACCACCAAGGCGAGCTTGATGTTCTTGGCCACTTTTTGACCCAGCTTTTTCACCACCGCAGCAGCTTCGCGCATGTCTTCGATGCGGCTGTTGGTGCACGAGCCAATGAACACTTTGTCCACAAACAAGTCGTTCAGGGCTTTGCCTGGCTGCAAGTCCATGTAAGTCAGCGCGCGTTCAATCGCGCTGCGCTTGTTGGCGTCTTTTTCTTTGTCGGGATCGGGGACGATGCCGTTGATGTCGAGCACCATTTCGGGCGAGGTGCCCCACGTGACTTGCGGCAAGATGTCTTCGGCTTTGAACTCGACCACGGCGTCAAACTTGGCGTCGGCGTCAGAGTGCAAAGTTTTCCAGTAAGCCACAGCTTGGTCCCATTCCACGCCAGTGGGGGACAAAGGACGGCCTTTGACGTACTCGATGGTTTTGTCGTCCACCGCCACCAAGCCAGCGCGCGCGCCGCCTTCGATGGCCATGTTGCAGACCGTCATGCGGCCTTCCATGCTGAGTGAGCGAATGGCAGAACCCGCAAACTCAATGGTGTAGCCCGTGCCGCCGGCTGTGCCGATTTTGCCGATGATGGCCAGCACCACGTCTTTGCCCGTCACGCCTTTGGCCAGCGTGCCTTCGACTTTGATGAGCATGTTTTTGGCTTTTTTGGCCAACAAGGTTTGCGTGGCCATGACGTGCTCGACCTCAGAGGTGCCGATGCCGTGGGCCAACGCGGCGAATGCGCCGTGGGTGGAGGTGTGGCTGTCGCCGCACACCACGGTCATGCCGGGCAGGGTGGCGCCGTTCTCAGGGCCAATCACATGGATGATGCCTTGGCGCTTGGACATGAATGGGAAGAACGCGGCAGAGCCGAACTCCGCCATGTTCGCGTCCAGCGTGGTGATTTGTTCTTTGCTGATGGGGTCGGTGATGCCGTCGTAGCCCAGCTCCCAGCCGGTGGTGGGGGTGTTGTGGTCGGCGGTGGCCACGATGGAGCTGACGCGCCAGACTTTACGGCCGGCTTGGCGAATGCCCTCAAACGCTTGCGGGCTGGTGACTTCGTGCACCAAATGGCGGTCGATGTAGAGGATGGATGTGCCATCTTCTTCGGTGTGGACGACGTGCTCGTCCCAAATCTTGTCGTAAAGGGTGCGTCCCATGAGTCTTCCTTATATGGAGCCTACGATTTTATGCGGGAGCGCGGGTGTTGATTCATGGAAATGAAATAAAGCCTTCCTACAATGCGCTGAAAGAAGTTTTAGCGTTTCTATTTATTTCATTTTTAGCTTCATCAGCTGTACGCCATGCACCATTTTTCGTTTCAACAGTTCACCGCTTCGGTGGCGTGCCTCTTTGCTGTTGTGGGTGCTTGGGCGCAAACGGCTGAAACCGAAGACACCTCAGCCCGCTACCAGATCACCTACAACCGACAGCTGCACGACTCGTTTTCAGAGAAGTACCACGGTGCCAACAGTCTGAAAAGCTCAAAAGAGTTCATGTACACCTTCAGCACCACCGCACACTGGGGTTTTCGCCCGTGGCAAGACGGTGAGCTGTACTACAACCCAGAAGTCACCTCGGGGGTGCCGTTCAGTGGCAATTTGGTTGGCCTGGGTGGATTTACCAACGGTGAGATCACCCGTGCAGGGGGCTCCAAGCCGCATCTTTATCGTCAGCGCTTGTTTGTGCGCCAGACTTGGAACCATGGCGGTGAGCAAGAGCAGATTGAGTCTGATTTCAACCAAATGGCGGGCTTGGTCGATAAAAACCGTTTTGTGTTGACCGCAGGCAATTTCTCCACGCTCGATGTGTTTGACGACAACGCCTATGCCAAAGACCCACGTACGCAGTTTATGAACTGGGGCAACTGGACTTACGCGTCTTACGACTATGCTGCTGACGCTCGCGGCTTTGGCTGGGGCTTTGCAGGCGAGTGGTACCAAGACAACTGGGTGCTGCGCTTTGGGCGCATGAGTGGTCCTAAAGTACCCAACGGCTTGCCTGTGGACTCATCCCTCGGAAAGCACTACGGCGATCAAGTAGAACTTGAGCGCGCCCACATGTTGGCCGATCAGCCTGGCAAAGTGCGCCTGTTGGCATGGCGTAACCGTGCAAAAACGGCGAGTTTCAACGACGCAACGCAATGGCTCGCGACTCAAACTGGCGTGCAAACCACACCAGAGGCGCTGATCGACAACCGCAAAGGTGAAAAAATCAAATACGGCGTGGGCGTGAACGTCGAGCAAGCCATCAACTCAAGCGTGGGTTATTTCTTGCGTGCCATGAAGGCCGATGGCCGCACCGAAACCTATGCGTTCACCGAAGCCGATGGGTCGCTGTCGACTGGCCTGGTATTCAAAGGCGGCTTGTGGGGGCGTGCTGATGACGCGGTGGGCGTGGCCTTCATGCACAACACCTTGTCGCATGACCGTCGCAACTTCTTGGCTGCAGGGGGCATGTCGTTTTTTATTGGCGATACAGCGAGCGCTACACAAACTCTGACATACAAGCCCGAACAAGTTTTAGAGGCTTTTTACAGCTTCCAAATGACGCGCGGCACGTGGCTGACGGCCGATTACCAACGCATCCAAAACCCTGCATACAACGCCGACCGTGGGCCGGTGAATGTCTATGCGGCGCGTTTGCACGCCGAGTTTTAAGCTGGCGTTAACGCCGTCAAAAGCAGTTGCGCCGACGGCGATAACGCGCGCTTGGGGTTGAACGCCACCGCCAGTTGGCGCTGTGCCCAAGGGTCTTTGAGACTGACCACCTTTAGCTTGAGCGCTTGCACTTGGCTGGCGCAGGCCCCCAAGGGCAGCACGCCGATGCCTAGGCCTGCGGCAATCATGTGGCACATGGCATCAAAGCTTCTGACTTGCACGCGCAGGTGCATGTGTTGGCCCTCTTTCTCTGCCACGCGTGATGTGAGTTCTAGCAACGAGCTGCCTTGGTTCAGACCCACGAAGTCGTATTGCAGACAGGTTTTGAAATCCACTTTTTTTTGTTTGGCCAGTGGGTGGCTCGCGTGGCACAGCAGCACCAGCTCATTCGTTTGAAAAGGCACCACGGTCAGCCCGTCCATCGGCGTTTCATTGGCCAACACGCCAATGTCTGCGATGCCGTCGATCAAGGCGCGTGCAATGTCACCGCTGAGTTGCTCTTCCAGTTCCACCACGATGTCGGCATGGTTTGATAAAAAGTCATGCAGGATGCTGGGCAGGTATTCGGTGAGAGACGACATATTGGCCCACAAACGCACATGGCCGCGGATGCCTTGCGAGTAATCGCTCAACTCGCTGTTGAAACGCTCCAAACCTTGAAACAAGCGAATGCAGTGCTGCAAAGCCAAATGTCCTGCGGGGGTGAGCTGCACCCCTTTCTTGCTGCGCTCTAAGAGCTGCGAGCCCGTGGCTGATTCAAAGTCAGACAAGCGGCGGCTGGCCGCAGACAGGGCCAAATGACAGGTTTCAGCCCCTTTGGTGATGCTGCCGCTTTGCGCCACCGCGCAGAAAAGGCGCAGCGTGACAAAGTCGAACCGGCTTAAGTTGAAGCTTTTTTTCATAGCGTGATTTTCATCCTTCGCGAAACGCGAAGGAAATTCTACGCAATAGCAATTCCTTGTTCGGTGGTTTGTTTTTATAGTCCCGCCATGTTTGATTTATCCCCTTCAAAATCATGAGCGCGTTGACAGGACTCAAAGTGGTCGAACTCGGCCAACTCATCGCCGGCCCTTTTGCCGCCAAAACGCTGGCCGACTTTGGTGCCGATGTCGTGAAGATTGAAACGCCCAAGACCGGCGACCCTTTGCGCAAGTGGCGCTTGCTCAAAGACGGCACCTCTGTGTGGTGGCAAGTGCAATCGCGCAACAAACGCTCCGTGGCGCTGGACCTGAAAGACAAGGCCGCGCAAGACATCGTGCGCCAACTGGTCAAAGATGCGGACGTGTTGATTGAAAATTTCCGCCCAGGTGCGATGGAAGGCTGGGGCCTTGGCCCCGACGAGCTGTTGGCCCTCAACCCGCGCCTCATCATGTTGCGCATCAGCGGCTACGGGCAAACCGGGCCGTACCGCGACAAGCCCGGCTTTGGCGTGGTGGCAGAGGCCATGAGTGGTTTGCGCCACCTCACCGCTGAGCCTGGCCGTGTGCCGGTGCGTGTGGGCGTGAGCATTGGCGATACCTTGGCTTCGCTGCACGGCGTGATTGGCATTTTGATGGCGCTGCAAGAGCGCCAAACAAGTGGCCAAGGTCAAGTGATTGACGTGGCTTTGTATGAGGCGGTGTTCAACTGCATGGAAAGTCTGTTGCCCGAGTACAGCGCCTTTGGCGCCGTGCGCGAAGCGGCGGGCAGTGCCTTGCCCGGTATCGCACCGAGCAATGCCTACCGTTGCCAGGACGAAGGTTATGTGTTGATTGCAGGCAACGGCGACAGCATTTTCAAACGCCTCATGCACACGATGGGCAGGGATGATTTGGGCAACGACCCCGCGTTGACCGACAACGCCGGACGCGTCAAACGTGTGGCAGAAATTGATGCCGCGATTGGCGTGTGGACCGCCCAACGCACAGTGGCGCAGGTGCTGGAGGCGTTGGACCAAGCTGCCGTGCCCGCCGGCCGCATCTACACCGTGGCCGACATTGCGGCAGACCCGCACTACCAAGCACGCGGCATGATTCAACACGTGCAGATGGACGACGGCACATCGCTGGCTGTGCCCGGCATCATTCCCAAACTCTCACGCACGCCAGGCAGCCATCGCCGCAACGCGCCCACCATTGGGCAAGACACAGATGCGGTGCTCAACGAAATCGGTTTGACGCCCACACAAATTCAAGCCCTCAAAGACAAAGGCATCGTCGCATGACACGTATTTATTTCAACGAAGTTGTCACCCGAGACGGTTTTCAGATCGAACCCAACTTCATCGCCACCGACGACAAAATTGCGCTCATCGACGCCCTCAGTCAATGCGGCTACGCCAAGATTGAAGCCACTTCCTTCACGTCACCCAAAGCCATTCCCATGCTGCGCGATGCCGAAGAAGTGATGGGTCGCATCACCCGCGTGCCAGGTGTCGAGTACACCGTGTTGGTGCCCAATTTGCGCGGCGCCGAACGTGCGCTCGAATCACATGCGGATGAACTCAATTTGGTCATGTCCACATCTGAGACGCACAACCTTGCCAATTTGCGCATGACGCGCGAGCAGAGCTTTGCGTCTTTGGCCGAGGTGGTGCGTCATGTGGATGGCCGCACGCCGATCAACGTGTCGTTGTCGACGTGCTTTGGCTGCCCGATGGAGGGCGATGTACCACAGGCGGTGGTGGAACAATTCGCGCAACGCTTTGCCGATTTGGGGGTGCGTGGCCTCACCATTTGCGACACCACGGGCATGGCGCATCCAGCGCAAGTGAGCCGCATGGTGGAGGCGTTGCAGCAGCAACTGCCACATACGCAACTCACGCTGCACTTTCACAACACGCGCGGCATGGGCTTGGCCAATGTGCTGGCGGCAGTGCAAGGCGGCATTACCCGTTTGGATGGCTCGTTGGGTGGTTTGGGTGGGTGTCCGTATGCACCGGGTGCGAGCGGCAATATTTGCAGTGAAGATGCCATTCACATGCTGGATGCCATGGGCTACGACACAGGCATTGACCTCACGAAGTTGCTGAACGTGGCGCGCCATTTGCCGGCCATCGTGGGTCACGATGTGCCAGGCCAAGTGGCCAAAGCAGGGCGCATCACCGACCTGCACCCAGCACCCGCAAAGAGTTGAACTATTGGGGCGGTGTTAAGGCGCGGCGAATTGCTCCGTGCCCACAATGCCAATCTTGGTCAGGCCCTGACGTTGGGCGCTGGCCAACACACCGGCCACCGCTTCGTATTTGGCTTTGCCTTGTGCTTTGATGTGCAGCTCGGGTTGTGGTTCTTGCGCTTTGGCCTCTAGCAGCATGGCGTCGAGTGCCGCGCGGTCGGCCAAGGGTTTACCGTTCCAGTTGACCACGCTGCGTGCGTCCACTTCAATGCGCACCACGTTGGGTTTCTTTTGCTGTGGCGTGGCGCTTTGCGGCATGTCGAGGTTGACCGAATGCAGCTGCACGGGAATGGTGATGATGAGCATGATGAGCAACACCAACATCACGTCGATCAACGGCGTGGTGTTGATGTCCATCATCACTTCGGGTTCGTCTGTGGTTTGCAGGTTCATGGCCATGCTTATTTCCCCTGCGGGTCCGTGACAAAACGGACTTTCGTCAAACCCGCCACTTGCGCGGCATACAGCACGCGGCCCACGGCTTCAAAGTCTGTTTTCGCATCGCCGCGAATTTGCACTTCGGGCTGCGGTGTTTTCTCGGCAAAGGTTTGCAGTTGCTTGATGAGGTCTGCGTTGCTGCGTACCGGCGCGTCATACAAATAGGCTTGGCCTTGCGCGTTGACCGACAGAATGATGTTGTCGGGCTTGGTCTCGCGCGGCTGCTGCACTTCGTGCGGCAGTTCCACTTTGACGGAGGTGGTCACCACCGGAATGGTGATGAGAAAGATGATGAGCAGCACCAACATCACGTCCACCAAAGGCGTGGTGTTGATGGTGGTCAACAGTTCATCGTCGCCCTCGCTGGGGCCTAGGTGCATGGCCATGGTTTACTTATTCGCCGAACCCAAGAGGACTGCGTGCAAGTCCGCGCCAAAGGCGTGCACTTCTTCCATCGCCACTTTGTTGCGGCGCACCAACCAGTTGTAGCCCAAGACCGCTGGCACCGCCACGGCCAAGCCGATGGCCGTCATGATGAGCGACTCACCCACAGGGCCTGCCACTTTGTCGATGCTGGCTTGGCCCGACATGCCAATCTTCACCAGCGCGTTGTAGATGCCCCAAACCGTGCCGAACAAACCGACGAACGGTGCGGTCGAACCCACGGTGGCCAACACAGCCAAGCCGTCTTGCATGCGGCTTTGCACATTGTTCATGGCGCGTTGGATGCTCATGGTCACCCAGTCGTTGAAGTTGATGTTGCCCAACAAGCCGGTGTGCTTGCCTGCGCTCTCCAAACCTTTTTCAGCGATGAAGCGGAAAGGGCTGTCTGCTTCTAAGCCGTCGGCGCCTTGGCGCACATCGCCAGCATTCCAGAAGTTGTCTTGCGCCGTTTGGGCATAGCGCATGACGCGGTTTTGCTCAGCCAGTTTGGTGAAGATCACATACCAGCTGCCCATGCTCATGATGACCAAAATCAGCAGCGTGGCTTTGGCCACCACATCGCCTTGTGCCCACAGAGCGGACAAGCCATAAGGGTTCTCAATCACGTCTTCGGCCAAAGCGCTGGCGCTAAACGCCAGCGTGGTCAGTGCCGCAGCGGTGCGTGTGAAGGTGTGTTGCAACATCGGTTTTTCCTTTGGTGTGTGAGGCGCTTATTCCAAGCGCCATGTGTATTTGATGCTGGCCCAGCTTTGCTCGGGTTTGCCGTCCACCGTGCCTGGGCGGAACTGGCACTTTGACAGCGCATTGCGCGCGGCTTCGTCCAAGCGGGTGAAGCCTGATGTTTTCTCAATATCGGCTTGCATGACCTTGCCATCCACACCAATCAAAAACTTCAGCGTCACGGTGCCTTCTTCTTCCATGCGGCGCGAGGCGCTGGGGTAGTCGGGCTTGGCGCAGTGCGCGCCGGGCTGAATGACAGCACCCGTCCGAATGGCTGGCGCTGCGGGGGCGGCTGCAGGTGGTGTCGCGGTTTGGGTGATGGCCGGTGCGGTGCTGGTGGGTGCAGGGGGCGGCGGTGCTGGTGTTTTGGGGGGCGGCGTTTTAGGCGCAGGCGCGGGTGGGGGCGGTGCCTCGGACATCAACACGGCTTCGACCGTGTTCTCGGTCATGCGCACGACTTTGCGAGCCAAGCCTGACGAGATCGCCCACAACAGCAAGAGATGCAGCAGCACGACCAGCGCGATGCCAGTCAGATGCTTGCGTGGGGAACGCTGACGTGCAGCATAGGGCGACGCCGCGAGGTGCGCACCAGATGCACCGTGTGAAGAAGACGAGTGAGACAAACGAGGATGCTCTGAAAGTTTCACTCATTTTAGGTGGGCTGCATGTCACGCTGTATGCAGCCCGTGTAAAGCAACGTGGTCTTAGACCTGCTTCATGCTGCCTTTGATCTTGCCGCCGCGTTCGATTTCGATTTCGCCATAAGTCACATCACCTGTGATCTTGCCGCTAGAGCGCACGATCAATACATTTTTGCTAGAGATTGATTCGTTCAGTTCGCCTTTGACGTCAATGAAGTCGGCTTCGGTGGTGCCAGTGACCACGCCCGCAGCGCCAATCAACACGTCTTTGGCTACCAAGTCGCCTTCCACCGTGCCAGAAATGATGGCTTGGTTGGGGGCGTTGATGGAACCTTTGAACACCACACCGGCGCCAATAAAAATGCTCTTGTCTTTTGTGCCTTCGCTCATGGGGTGCTCTTTCGAAAAATAAGTTCTGGTAAGTTTAGACGTTTATTGTCATTTTTCGCAAATGAATACACTTTAGGGTGTACGCTTTGTGGTGTATTTGACGCACCTTTTGATTCCAGCCATTTCTCTCAATCCAATACGCCTATGAAAGTTGTTGTCGTTGCCAACCCCAAAGGCGGTGCTGGCAAATCCACGTTGTCTACCAATATTGCGGGTTACTTTGCATCGCAAGGCCATCAGGTCATGCTGGGCGATGCGGACACGCAGCAATCGTCGAAGTTTTGGCTCAGTCAACGGCCTGAGACATTGCCACGCATTTCGACGTGGGAATACCAGCCCGACTTGGTGCTCACCGCCAAACCCCCACGTGGCACCACCCATGTGGTGATTGATACCCCGGGCGGCATCAGCGGTTGGCGTTTGCAAGAGGTGATTGAACGTGCCGACAAAGTCATCGTGCCGGTGATGCCCAGCGTGTTTGACATGCAAGCCACGAATGAGTTTTTGCTGCAGTTGGTGCAAATCACGGAGAAGCTGCCCACCCGAGTCGCGGTGGTGGGCAACCGCGTGGACACACGCACCATTTCCGCCGCCAACTTGCGCAAGTTCATCGAGTCCTTGCAAGTGCCTGTGTTGAGCTATTTGCGCGACACCCAATACTATTTACACATGGCGGCGCACGGCTTGTCGATGTTTGACATCACGCCTTCTAAAGTTCAAAAAGATTTGGAGCAGTGGGTGCCTATTTGCCACTGGCTCGATCAGGACTGACGCCCATCTAAGGCCGCTTAGGCGGCGTTATCGACCACGCGGCCTTTGTAGCCGTGGGAGGTGAACGCCATGGCGTGAAAGCCTTTGAAGTCAATTTGGCGAATGAAGTCACCAGACTGCTTGTTCACCACCTTCACCGACAAAGTGCTGGATTGCTTGTCAAACGAGTAGTTCAACTGACTGCGGTCCAAGGACTGGTTGAGGCGTTGAGCCAGAACCTCTTTGTCAGCTTGAATTTCAGCCGCAACATCCACTTTTTTCGCCTGCACTTCAGCCGGCGCTTGCTGCGCCTTTGACACACTGGGCTTCACGGGCGCAGCAGCGAGCGTGACAGGCGTGTGGACTGGGGCTGTGATGGTGTTCACAAATGGGCTTTGGGTGGTTTGGCCTTAATTTTAAATAAACAAAAATTTAATTTCCACTACAAAAACCATCGCAAAGCCTTGAAATGCGTGGCTTGACGTATTTATGAATACGAAAGCGTTGATTTTTGGATGAAGTCTTCAGCGGCAGCGTCTGCTTCAAGGCGGCTAGGGGCGCAGCTCATGACATAGCCAATGCGGTCTGCGTTCTCCATGGGCGGGCGCACAGGGTCGCCGACACGCTTCAAGAGTTCGACACATGCAATGCGTGGGTCATCAGACGTAGGCGTGTCCACCTTCGCCAACGTAGCCGTTTGGTCGGCGACCAGCCAACGTGTGACGGCGACTTCGGTGGCTTCAGAAAACGGAGCAACTGAACGACCGAGGTGCAGGTCAATCAAGTCTGAATGAATTGAGCGTTTGCACGCCAAGCTGATGAGGCGTGGAATCTTGGCCCCCACCAAGCGCGGGTTGATTTCAATCAGGTTCAAACCGTTGGCGTGCACCATCAGTTCGATGTGAGTGGCCCCGCAATCAAAGTCCACCGCATCAAGCAAGGCAAACACATAAGCTTCGATGGCTTTGAATTGCCCTTGGTTGGGGGTGAAGCAGCCACCACGGATGGCAAACGATGGGGGTTCAAAAAAGAGTTTTTCATTCACACCGATCAAGGTGTGTTGGCCGTTGTGCGTGAAGGTGTCACAGCCAATGACGACGCCTTTCATGTATTGCTCGACCAACAAGCGGTCGTTGGCTTTCACGCCTAAACCGTAATCCGCACGCGATGGCAGCATGTCTTCTAGGGGCGACATCCAAGGTGCCAAGTCTTCTTCAAACTCCAGTACCACGATGTTTTGCGAACCATAGCCGTCGGATGGTTTGATGAGCACAGGCAAGCCCATGTGAGCCACGGCCTCTTTCAGTGCGTCGTTGGACGTGGCCAGAGCAAATAGGGGTTGTGCAATGCCGCATTCTTGCAAACGTTGGCGCACGCTGAACTTGTCACGCAACAGTTGGGCTGAGGTCGGATTGAGGTACTTCAGCCCCAACTTTTGAGCCAAGGTGGCCGCTTCAATCAAACGAATGTCGAGCAAGCACAGCACAGCTTCAAAGGGCATCACTTGATGTGCCGCCAGCACTTGTGCTTCTACCTCTTGCATGTTGAAGCCTGGCACTTCTAGGCAAGTGTGTGCATATTGCAGCAGCGTATGCACAGCAGGCTGCTGCTGGTACAGCGCCAAATCGGCCGTGAGAAATGTGAAGCTGTCGCCACGGTCAATGGCTGCTTGGATGATGTCCGTGTCATTGCCGCCTGGCAACTCGATGATGAGCAGATGTGCCATTCGGTTTTAGCCTTGCGCGTGCGCGTGAAAGCGCTGCGCATGTTGAGCAAAGCGTTGGCTCACACTTTGAATGCGGTCTTCAAAATCACCTTCAAAGAAGTAACCCGCTTCTGTCCATGCTTGGTGTGCAAACGGCACGCACAACGTTTCGCCAAATACGATGCCACCCACATAGCCAAACAAAGCGCGCGCAGAGGGAATGCCCATAGCCCCACCACTGCTGCCAGTAGATGCAGCGCACAGCAATACAGGTTTGTCGACAAAGGGGTTGTCAAACGCAGGGTCGATGTAAGCCAAGCGTGACACCCAGTCGACCATGTTTTTCAAATACGGTGTGAGTTGCCCGTTGTATTCGGGACTGGCGACCACGATGCCGTCACATGCCATGAACACTTGGTGCAGCTCTGACACTTGTGCGCGCACCACAGGGTCGTTCTCGAGGTCTTGGTTAAAGAGTGGCAGGTGCGCGGCAAACGGTTCTGCCGTTAGAAAATTGCATGTGCTTTCCAAATGCCCAGCAATGTGGTTTAACAAGCGCGCGTTGAACGACTCTTGACGTTGGCTGCCTGACAGCAATAAAAGTTGGGTCATGGATTTGTGTTTTTAAATAGATTCAGCCAGACGAAAACCCATCGCGTAGGTGGGCGATTTGGGGTTGTGGCCGTGACGACGTTTGTTTCTGGCGAGGTCTCTGAATCGTGCGAAGCTACCGCCGCGTGCGACGCGGTATTCGCCGTGAATGTCGACCAAGTGGTCTTTCACAAATGCGCCTTCTGGGTAGGCCTGGTAAGGGTCAGACACATACTCTTCCACATTGCCCGCCATGTCGGCGATGCCAAATGGTGATTCACCACCTACGAAAACGCCAACAGGCGTGCTGTTGAAGATGCCCGACTCGGCGGTGTTGCACAGGTCTGCATCAAAGTCTGAACCCCAGGGAAACTCATGCGTGGTGGAGCCTGTTGCGGCCCACTCCCACTCTGCTTCGGTGGGTAACCTAAAGGCTCGGCCCGTACGTTGGGCCAGCCAAGCTACATAGGCATCGGCAGCTTGTGGCGTCACGGTGTAAACCGGATGGTTGGCGCGTTCGTGTGGGTAGCGGCGAAAGTCCCAGCTGGTGGGAATCTCAGAGTAGCCGGCGTCTAATAAAAAGTCTTGGTACTCGGCATTGGTGACGGGATACATCGCCAGCTTGTAAGGCGCCAAGTGCACGGTGTGTTGTGGACATTCTTTGTCAATCCAAATTCGGTTCAAACCCAAACCCTCAAAACGCTGCATCACATCGTCCACTTGGTCATGGGGTAGTCCGATTGGCACATCACCCCCCTTGATATGAATCATGGTGGGGTTGTTCGTATCGATGCGAGAGTCACCCAGCAATGCCAATAAATTTCCGCAGGCGATGCGTTCTGCCAGTGTGAATTCGGGGGCGCTGATTTTTTCTAGCAAACTGGTTTTTGACAGGCCATACAAAACCTGAAAGGCGCTGGCAATTTGTGCGTCGAGTCGGCCTTTGACATAGTGGTCAGGTAAACCCAAACGTTCGCGGTCTGTCATCGTGCCGCATAAAGTTTCGGGAAAAACAGGCCAATGCCAATCGGGTGCGTGCGTGGTTGACATGAATTCGAAATACAAATTAAGCGTGAATGGGGTAGACGTGCCCGTCGTAGCTGGACGCCAAAAATTGGCCTTTGCTGTCCCATGTGATAGATGAAATGCCAGACATGGTGGGGCGTTCAAATTTGGTCCAGCGTTTTTCTTTCAAATCAAACATTGCCACTGTGCCGCCGTAGCTGCCAGTCAAGAGGCGTGATTTGTCGTCGCTGATGCTGATGCATTTCACCGAATTAAGGTGGGGGCTTGGGTAGACCTGTGCGCCTTCATCACTCCAGATGCGCAGTGTGCGGTCACGGCTGACAGTTGCAAATTGGTGACCGTCGATGGCGCAGCAATCGTTGGTTATTTTGTCGTGTGCTTTGCGGACTTGTTTTACGAGCGACCAATCGCTGACTCGATGCCAAGCAATGTCTGTGTTGGCACAGACCGAGAACAGCACACCATCGCTGAAGCTCAAGCCCTTGATGGCGTTCTCATAAATTTTGAGATTTTGCTCAAGTTCAGGTTTTCCATCGACATGAAATACCAATACTTCACCTGTGTAGCTGCCGATGGCGATGAATGAGCGGCCTGCATGTGTGAATGCAGCGCCACAGTTGAGTGGCGAGTGGTGCGTGTACAGCACTTCGGCGGTACGCGCATCAAACAGCTGGCCCATTTGACCGCCTGTGAAAATGTGGTCGCCCGAGGCCACCAGAAAGTTGCACAGGCTGCCCATGTCGGCCACGCATTGGCCATCTTGCAATACCTTGCCTGCATCGCCCACCGAATAAATGTGGCCATTGATGTTGGCAACATCGTTCAAGGCAGCGCCTGCATGAACGTTTTGCAAATCCCAAGTGGATGTCTTCACATCAAAGATGGCATAGGTTGCGCCAAATGTGCCGGTGGCAACTCGGCCATCTTCAAGAATTGTGGCGGCCCGTGCCCAGATGGTTTCGGGCAGCGTGGTATGGCCTATTTCTTCGGGCGCTTGGTCATTGGCCACGTTCCAGATACTCATGGTGCGGTCGTAGCTGAGACAAACCAAATGGCCATTCTTGGTGTTGAGTGCAACTTTTTTGATGCCTGCTGCATGTGCCTCAACAAAACGAGTGCCGGCTTGGTCAATGATGACAAGGCGACCCAAGTCATCGCCAGCGTAAATCACGCCGTTACTTGAAATTTCTAAGCTGTCTGTGCGAATCTTCAAGTCAGTTTTTTGCACTTCATAGCCCGATGTCACGTCCCATTTTCGGATGGTGCCATCCACACTGGTGGACACCACATGCTTGCTGTCGGGCGTCCACGCCAACGACAACACATTGCCTGTATGGCCTTGGCAAGTGGTGAGGCACTGGCCTTGTAAATTGAAAATGCGGACCAAGCGGTCAAGCGCACACGTGGCAATCAGTCGATCGTCGGGCGAAAACATGGCCATATCAACATCGTCGCCATGGCCAGGCAAGACGGCCTGTAGTCGCATGGAGGGCAGCGCCCACACGCGCGCCGAGTAATCGCTGCTGGCACTGACGAGCCATTGCCCATCCGCGCTGAATGCACAGTTGTTGACCAAGTGGTCGTGTGTCCCTCGGGCAAGCGCTGTGCGTGTCTTGTTGTCCCAGAGAATTAATTTGTTGTCGTAACCAGCGGTGGCCACGAAATCGCCATGCGCAGCGATTCCAGCGATAGGTCCTTCATGCAGCATGGCGATTCCTTTCTAGCTTATGCCGTGATGTTCACCGCACTGGCGGCATCCATGCTCTTCAACTTGTCATCTAAGCTTTGTAAAAAGTTAGTGACATTGGCTGTTGAGCTATTGCCACCCATCGAGCCCATCAGATTTGCAAAACTCGATTGCAAATTGTTGGCCAGCGCTGAGTTGCTAGAGGCTGCGGTAGTGGCGTCTGCGGTCACACCCGCCGTGCCTCCCATTTGTTGAATCAAGCTTTCCAAGCTCGCTTCTAACTGGGCGTTAGACGGCGCGGTGGTGGCTCGACTGCCCAAAAAGGCTTGCGTGGTGGCGGTGCTAGACACGGCTGCATTGGCCGTCGCTTGTGGCGGCGGTGGCATGTTCAGCAAGAAGCTACCCTGACCGTTTGGACCTGTGGTGGTTTTGCCTTGTTGCTCCAACGCAGCTTCTAAGTTTTGAATAAAACTGTTGAATGCCGTGTCAGTGTTAGAGGCTTCCGCCGTGGTACCCGTGGTGGTGGATGACGTGCTGTCAGATGCTTGCGTCGCCGCTTTGGCGTGATGATGGCCACCGCGTGCCGCATGCATGGCCTTGGCCGCTTGCTGCGCGCCTGCCAAGTCGCCAGCTTGCAAAGCATCACCGACTTTTGTCAGTGGGCTGTTGCTAGAGCTGGTATTGGTTTGGACGCTTGCAAATGCTTTTTGAGCACTCGCAAGATCGCCCGCTTGCAATGAAGAAAATAAATCCTTCATGCCTTGTTGGCGTTGTTGCCAACCGTTGACTGAAGAGCTAGTTTGTTGACTAGACCAGTTAACGCTTGAGCTGCCGACTCTCATACCCATGATGATTTCTCCTTAAAAGAGATTGATTTGACGTAAATCGGATCAATGATTTACCTCGCAAACGGCCGCAATATCTACGCCACAAGTAGGGGTTTACAAAGTAAAGATCCTTTACACGGTTGAATGAGTGCCTAGGTATGTGTTTTCACCAAGGACTCGTTGTTTGCTTGGTGGCTCACGTGGACTGACGGTGATGACTTGCCACACGAGCGGCAGTGCTTTGCCGCATGGGTAGGCGCTTGTTTGCGAGAGTGGCAAACACGTGCCGCTGAGTCACCTGCTTTACAAAGTAAAGACACTCAAGATTGCTTCATGTCTGCCGATATAGAGAGATGTACAGAAGCAATTTCTGCTTCTTGTGTTTTGGAAGGAATCCATCATGGGTATGCGCGTCGGAAGTTCATCGGCTGCTATGGCCAGTCAAGCTTCGGCTGTGAGTGGCTGGCAACAGCGCCAACAGGGTATGAAAGACCTGTTCTCTACGCTCAACGCAGGCAATTTGGCAGGAGCGCAAAAAGCCTACACTGCATTTGCTGCGAACAACAACATCAAGAGCGACAGCCCCATGGGTCAACTCGGTGATGCATTGAAAAACGGCAACTTGGCTGCTGCAGAAAAAATTGCACAGTCATTGCAAAAAAACCGTACGACCAGCCCAGTTTCTGCACAAGCCAACGCCAACAACCAGCAAGTGGCCTCCACGCTGAGCATGTTGCGCGGTCAAGGCGGTCAGATCGATACCTTGGTCTAAACCGGTATCCTTCAGCCAACAAAAAACCCGCCAGTGGCGGGTTTTTTGTTGCTTGGCATTTGATCAGTGGTTGTCTGTCAATTGGTCCAAGATGGCTGGGTTTTCCAAGGTCGAGGTGTCTTGGGTGATCGCCTCGTTCTTGGCCAAGCTACGCAGCAAGCGGCGCATGATCTTGCCAGAGCGGGTCTTGGGCAAGTTGTCGCCGAAGCGGATGTCTTTTGGCTTGGCGATGGGACCAATTTCTTTGCCCACATGGTCGCGCAAGATTTTGGCAATCGCTTTGGCTTCGTCGCCCACAGGACGTGAACGCTTCAGCACCACAAACGCGCAGATGGCTTCGCCGGTGGTGTCGTCAGGACGGCCCACCACAGCGGCTTCAGCCACCAACTCGGTGCAGCTCACCAAGGCCGATTCGATTTCCATCGTGCCCATGCGGTGACCCGACACGTTCAACACGTCGTCGATACGGCCCGTGATGGTGAAGTAGCCCGTTTTTTCGTCGCGGATCGCGCCGTCGCCAGCCAAGTAGTACTTGCCTTTGAACTCTTCTGGGTAGTAGCTCTTGACGAAACGGTCTGGGTCACCCCAGATGGTGCGAATCATCGAAGGCCATGGGCGCTTGACCACCAAGATGCCGCCTTGGCCGTTGGGCATGTCGTGGCCAGCTTCGTCCACCACGGCAGCTTGAATGCCGGGGAAGGGCAATGTGCAAGAGCCGGGAACCATGGGCGTCACGCCTGGCAGTGGGGTGATCATGTGGCCACCGGTTTCGGTTTGCCAGAAGGTGTCCACGATGGGGCAACGGCTGCCGCCCACATGCTTGTAGTACCACTCCCATGCCGCTGGGTTGATCGGCTCGCCGACCGAGCCCAACAAACGCAGGCTGGACAAGTCGTAGCTCTTGGGATGCACGGCATCGTTGGCTTCAGCCGCTTTGATGAGCGAACGGATGGCGGTTGGTGCGGTGTAGAAGATGGAGACTTTGTGGTCTTGAATCATCTTCCAGAAGCGGCCAGCGTCTGGGTAAGTGGGCACGCCTTCGAACACGATTTCAGTGCCGCCCAAAGCCAAGGGACCGTAGGTGATGTACGTGTGGCCTGTGACCCAGCCGATGTCGGCGGTACACCAGAACACGTCGTTGTCTTTCAAGTCAAACGTCCACTTGGTGGTCAAGGCTGCGTGCAGAAGATAGCCGCCGGTGCTGTGTTGCACGCCTTTTGGCTTGCCGGTTGAGCCCGAGGTGTAGAGCAAGAACAGAGGATGCTCAGCGCTCACCCATTCTGGTTCGCAGGTGGTGGCTTGCTTGTCAGCCAAGTCGGCCATCCATTGGTCACGGCCAGCAGCCATGGCGATGTCGCCACCGGTGCGCTTGACCACCAACACGTTTTTCACAGAGTCGCAGCCACCCAAAGTGAGGGCTTCGTCGACGATGGCTTTCAAGGGCAGGTGTTTGCCACCGCGCACTTGTTGGTCGGCGGTGATGATGGCTACGGCGCCTGTGTCTTCCACACGGTCGCGCAAGGATTGGGCTGAGAAGCCGCCGAACACCACCGAGTGGGTCGCGCCGATACGGGCACACGCTTGCATGGCGGCCACGCCTTCGATCGACATGGAGATGTAGATCATCACGCGGTCGCCTTTTTTCACGCCGACTGATTTCAGGGCGTTGGCGTATTGGCAAGTCTTGGCCAGCAATTGGCTGTAAGTGGCTTTGGTCACTTCGCCGCCGTCGGCTTCGAAGATGATGGCGGTCTTGTCGCCCAGGCCTTTTTCAATGTTGCGGTCCAAGCAGTTGTAAGAGGCGTTCAATGTGCCGTCTTCGAACCACTTAAAGAAGGGGGCGTTGCTCTCGTCGAGGACTTTGGTGAAAGGCGTCTTCCAGCTCAGCAGTTCGCGTGCTTGTTCAGCCCAAAAGCCTTCGTAGTCTGTTTCTGCTTTTTTGCACAAGGCTTCGTAAGCGGCCATGCCGGATACGTTGGCTTGCTTGACGAACTCAGCTGATGGCTGGTGAATGGTGATGTCGCTCATGAACCGGTCTCCTCTTGTATGGCGGTATCTGTCAAAACCCCGTGACTGTGAGCCGGGGCTCTTACAAGGGTCTGACTTTTTTGGTGCATACAAACCCTTGGGTGGAGCTTGACTGAATTAGTAGGGTTTGATGGCTTTAGTTTTGAGCATCATTGGGCATCAAATCGCTGAGCGGCAGCTGGATGCCCAAGTGCTGTGCAATGAAGTGCCGCGCCGTGTCCTGCCAGCCGCCCAGCTCGGACTCGTAGTGCAGCAGGCCGGGGTCGTCCAGCTGGCCGTCGTTGAAGTCCAGTGTGGTGGGAAAACGCAGCTGGAAGAGTTCGTACTCATTTTGGTAAAGCTTTGGCGCTTGTTTGGCCGTGCTTGAGATGGCACGCAACCGGCCTTGGTGGCTCCAGTCGCAAAACAAGAGGTTGCCCATGCGCAGCATCAGCACGCATTGGTTGGGCGCGATCTTGCCCAAAATCTTGGCGTAGCTCAGCTCTCCTGCGGGGTCGATTTTTTGCAACTCTGTCACCGCTTGTTCGCCCAAGGCAATCCAAGCTTCCAAAATGTGGCCCGCATGGAAATAAGCTTCCCAAAAACGACGGCGGTAGGGGCCGATGTCGTCTTCGGTGTGGCGCAAGATTTCAAAGAACGCATCCATGGTGCGGCTGGTCAACCAGCGGCTGGCGGTCTCCATGGCCTCGCGGCGCACGCCCAGCCAGCCGGCGTGGTTGTGGCGTGGGTCGCCCAAGGTGCGCAGCAACTCGGACAACAACGCGTTCTTGATGTCTTGCGGCGGGTTGCGTTCAAACCAAGGCGAGAGCAGGCTGTAGGCAAACTCGTCGCGGCATAGCGGGTAGCGCAGGCGCTGTGTGGGCTTGCCAATGTCGTGCATGGCCCATTCGCACATGCGCTTCACATAGCCGATGGAACTTCGAATTTCTTCGGGCGCTTGCAAGGCTTCTAAGAAAGCTTGCTTGCAAAAGCTGTTCAGCCAAAAGCCTTGGGTCAGCGCATGGCGCTCTTGCCATTGCGCCAGTGTTTTGTCGGCGGGCATGCCCAGAATGTCATTGGCCACATGCACAGGGCCATTCAGCGGGTCCAGCACATCAAGGGTGGTGATGAGCCGCTCTAGGCCATTGGCTTCGGTCTCGGACAGCGAAGCCAACACGCGTGGGTCCAAGAAGAACTCGCGTGCCGTGTGGGCCAACTTCAAGAATACCGGGTTCTCTGGGTTGAAGCCTTGCAAATAGGTGTGCAGCAAACCACGGCCCCATTTGAGCGGGCGGCGCGTGTTCAGCGCTTCGGGCACAGCCACCTCAAAGTAGCGGTCGGTCAGTGGCGAGTGGGTGTGCAGGCCGCGCTCGGCGTCTAGCCACAACGCGTAGGGGATGTGTCGCCAATCGCGCTGGCGCGGTGCGGTGCTGGTGGGCGCAAACGCCACGCGCTCAAACGCGCTGTAGGTGCGCTCGCCCACGGTGCGCAAGTCTGGGTCTTTGCCAAAGCCGCCGCCGCGCTTGGTGCGCGCAGCATGGGCCAGCTGGTCAAAGTCTTGCGGCAGGGGGGCGAAGAACTCGTGCATGTGTTTAGCGGACGGTCTCTTGCATCTTCTTCAAGGTGCTGCTCGGGCCTTTGGTCGCGCCTGTGTCGGTGGGCTGAAAGGCCAGCACAAAGCGCAGCTCGACACGGCGGTTTTGTGTGTCGTTGTCTTTGCTGCTGGGGCGCTCGTCGGCGTAAGAGCTGATGCCAAACACCGGCTGCTCGCGCTCGTTGCGGTAGCTTTGCATGCCTTCTGAGCCCAGCACTTTGTAAACAGCACGTGCACGGTCCAGGCCCAAATGCCAGTTGTTGTAATCGCCGCGGTGCAGCGGCACCGAGTCGGTGTGGCCTTCAATCAGGATGGTTTCAATCTCCACTTGTTGTGGGTTGGGCGGGCAGTCGGCGGGCAAATGGCGGCGTTGCGAATAGATGTAGCAAGGCAGCACTTGTTGCAGCTGCTCGGCCGATTGGCGCAGCGTGCGCACGCCCAAGCCTTCCAGCTCGGCGCTGCCACGCGCAAACAAAGTGTCGGCAGGCAAGCTGATGACGCCCGACACTTGGTTGATGGTCACCGGCACACCTGCGTTTTGCAGCTTGGTGCCAATGGTGTGCACCACGGTGGCCAGTGGGTCGGCAGGGGGCTCGGGCGGTTGTTCGGGCTTGCGTGAGAGCAGCACCATCACCATCACGATGAAGATGAACAGCAGGCCAATCATCAAGTCACTGGCCGAAGCCATGTAACCCGACTCTTCCACCTGCTCGCTGGTGGCAGCGGTGTTGCGGCGTGTTTTGATGAACATGATCTAGGCGCGCTGCTTTATGCCTTGGGTGGCAAGGCGTCGATGAACTCGTCCAACACTTCTTCCAGGTTGGTGATGCTGCCGCTCAGTTGGTTCACCGCGCTGGCCAAGTGTTGGTCCATCTTGGTGTGCAGGTCAGAAATTTGCGTGCTGTAGCCCGACACGCCTTTGGTGAGTGCGTCCACGGTGCCGGTGAGTGCTTTTTGTGCGTCTTGCAAATGCGAGCGCACATGGCCCAGCGCTTCTTCGGCGGACACCGCGCTTTGTTTGAGCGTGTCCACCGTTTGGCCGAGGGCTTGGTTCATCGGAATCAAGGCTTCTTTGAAGTCGGTGGCCGCAGCACGCTGCAAGCCCACCGCGCCTTCGATGGCGTTGGCGCTGTCTTTGAACTTCTCAGCCGTTTGGTCAATGCGCTCCACCGTGCCTTGCAAGCCCGACATGGCACCTTGCACGGTTTGCACGGTTTGGCCCAAGTTGCCCAGTAGCGTTTCGAGTTGTTGCGTGCCAGTTTGGCCCATGGCGCTGGCGCGGGCCAGTGACGCATCCAACTCGGTGATGGTGGTGCGTGTGTTCTGAATGGTTTGCGACAAAGTGCCCACTGCATCGCCAAACGAGGCGAGGCCGGTGGAGATACCTTGTGTCAACGTCTCGCCCGCTTTGCTCAATTCCACCGCCGCTTGGCTGCCAGCATTGCCAAAGCTTTGGCTGGAGGTTTGAATGCTGTCGGCCAGTTGGGCCAGCTTGTCAAACGCAGGCTGCATATTGCGCGAGAGGGCGTCGCCAATCGCGTTGGCAAAGTCGCCCTCAAAGCGGCGCAGTTGGCTCACCTGTGAACGGTTCTCGTCCAAGATGTCTTGGAACAAAGCCAGCTGCATGCGCACGCTGGCCTCAGCCGCGTTATCGGGCACCTTGCTGCGCAGCGTGTGACACAAGGTGTCGATGCTGGACTGTAAGTTCTCCAGCGCCACTTTGGCGCGCCAGTTCCACACCAGCGAACACAATAAACCTGCGATGGAGGTGATGAACTTGCCGCCTGCTGTGGCAATGAGCGATTGCAAAGCTTGGTCTTGTTGACGCGCCGACACATCCAGCGCATTGAGCGCCAAGCCCGCTTGTTGCAAAGCCACCGCCAAGAAGATGAAGGTGCACATCAAACCAAAACCAATCAGCAAATTGGGCATGGTTTCGAACAAGGCCAAGTTCATGCGGCCGCCGAGCACGCTGCGCACCGTCCAGGTGTCGGCGTGGCTGCGAAAGCTGTAGCTGCTGCGTGGGCCTTGGCTCACACCGTGTTGCGAGGGCAGGTCAATCAGGCCTGCCTCGGTTTCGCGCAGTAAAAACTTCAGCTCGTTGTCGGTGGTTTTGGTTTCAGCCAAAGCCAGCGCTTCGCGGCTGCTGCCCTGGTGTGCGCCTAGGCGGGCATCGAGCCCCACCACCTCGGCACGCACTTGGCGAATGCGCGAAGCCCACACGCCGAAGCTGATGAGTGAGAACACAAAAATCACGGCCGCGATGGCCAGTGGCACAGCCAACTGTTCGAGTTGGGCGAGGTATTGATTCATAGGCATGTCCCTATTGTGAACAAGTCTGAGGCACTACTTGCCAAGTGCGGCTGAAGCGGTTGTTCAGTCGCCCAAACCACCACTGCGCAACACGCGTCGCGCACAGCCGTTCCACAGCACACCCAGTTGTGGCGCCCACATCGTGAGGCGCTGGCGCGCACGGGTCAGGCCGGTGTACACCAACTCGCGGGTGAGCACGGGCGACTCTTGTGCGGGTATCACCAGCAACACATGCGTGAACTCCGAGCCCTGCGATTTGTGCACCGTCATGGCAAACACGGTTTCCACACTGTCAAGGCGCGAGGGCATGACCCAACGCACGCCACCATCCACCGCAGGGAAGGCCACGCGCAACACGCCGGTAGGTCCGGGCAGGCACAGACCAATGTCGCCGTTCATCAGCTCTAGCGCGTAGTCGTTGCGCGTCACCATCACGGGGCGACCGGCGTACCAAGGGCTTTGACCCAAGCCCAGTGCATGTTCGACTTGCGCATTGAGTTGCACCACGCCCAGCGGGCCTTCGCGCACCGCACACAACACACAAAATTCGGTGAAGGCTTTGAGCAGTGCCACCGCTTGTGCATCACTGCACGGTGCGGCTGGCGCTGCTTTGCTGGGGCGGTGTGCGTCCAACAAAGCCAGCCAGTAGCGCCAGCCGTAACGCAGGCCCACGGCCAGCTTGGGGTCGCTGGCGCTGGCCAGTTGCAAGCGTGTCACGTCGGGTTCGGGCGTATCGCCATCAATGCTTTGTTGCAAAGGCAGCGTCGCCAGCCAATCGGGCGCGGCGTTCCACAGTGCTTTGAGGGCGGGCGTGTTGTCGGCCACATCCGCGTTCACGGTGCGCGCCCATTGGCCAATGCCACTCTTGGCATCGAAGCGGTGGCTGTGAATGAGGGTGACGGTTTGGTGCTGCAACAAAGTGCCCGTGCACAGCTGCGACATCACCGCACCGGCTTCCACCGACGCCAGTTGGTCTTTGTCACCCAACAAAATCAAGCGTGCGGTGGATGGCACAGCTTGCAGCAAGCGGGCCATCATCTCTAAGTCAATCATCGACGCTTCGTCGACCACCACCACATCGGTGGCGAGCTGGTGCACCTGTGTGGCTTTGCTGTTGGTTTGCAACAAGCGGTGCAGTGTTTGCGCTTGGGTGGGAATGCGCGTTTGCACATCGGCAGGCATTTGCGTGAGTGCATTGCTGATGGACTCGGTCAATCGCGCAGCCGCTTTGCCCGTGGGCGCGGCGAGGTGAATTTGCAAATCGCGCGATGCCGTGCCGACCAAGAGCGACAACAGCTTGACCACCGTGGTGGTTTTGCCCGTGCCAGGACCGCCGGTGATGAGCGTGATGCGGTTTTGCGCGGCCACCTCGCAGGCGAGGCGTTGCATGTCGAGCTCGCCGTTGCTGGTGGGTGTGAACAACGCATCCAAGCGTTGCTGCAAATCTGCAGGCAAGTCGCAGGGCAGTGCCAAACGCTGTGCGATGTTTTGACGGATGTGTTGCTCAGCCGTCCAAGCGCGACGCAAATACAGGCGCGCACCTTTTGATGCGTCACCTTTGTCTTCGGTCAGTACCAAGGGGCTGGCATCGCCCTGCGTCCAAGGCAGCGTGTTGGCGGCAATGTGCAAGTCTGCGGGCAGGGCGGCTACTTGTTCATCACTCCAGCCTAGCAATGCAGCAGCTTGGTTTTGCAAAGTGGCGAGGTCAAGGCAGGCATGGCCACGTCCCCATTGGTGGCTGGTGAGTGCTGCTAGCCACAAGTGGCGCGGGTCGTCGCTGGGTTGTTTGCTGTGCAGCAAGTTGGCCAAGGCCGTGTCTAAGCCGGTGAGTGGCGTTGCGTGCGCTTGCCCCCAAGGTTGCTTTAGCAAGTCTTTGAGTGTGGTCATGCAGTGCCTTTCTCAAACAAAGCATCCAAAGTCTCAATCAACGCCTGCGGCGGCCGATGCAAATGCACCCCCGCACCTTCGGTATGAATACCGCGCAAGAACATGTACACCGCACCACCCATGTGTTGGGCGTAGTCGTAGCCGGGTAAGCGCACTTTGAGCAAGCGGTGCAGCGCCAAGGTGTAGAGCACGTATTGCACTTCGTAACGCTTGTGCAGCACGGCGTTTTGCAAGGTGGCGCTGTCGTAGTTGGGCAGTTTGTTGGACTTGTAGTCCACCACCCAATAGCGGCCATCGTGCTGCAGCACCAAGTCCATCGAGCCGGTGAGCATGCCTTGCATCACACGCGCTTGCAGCGCAGGGCGGGGCGTGCCTTCAAACACATGGCTTTGAATGAGTTGGTCTAGTGCGGTGGCGCTGACGTGGCTCACTTCTAAGTTGAATTCCATCTCGGGCCACATGTGCTCGGTGCAGAGTTCGCACAGCGTCAAAGGTGCTGCGTTGAGTTCGGTCAGTGGCAGTGGCGTTTGCACCACGGCTTGCAGCCACGGCTCTAGTTGCGCGCGCGGTGCATCGTCCAGCTGCAACCAGCTGGCTTTGCGTTCCAGCAAATTGCCCCACGCTTGCTTGGCCCACTCGGGCGCTTGTGTATTGGCCACAGGCCAATTGTTTTGCGACAGCCATTCCAGCAAGTCGTGCAGCAGCGTGCCGTAGCGCGCACCGGCAGGGAAGCTTTGCCATGCGCTGATGTTCTCGGGTTCTGCTGCAGGCGTGGTCACCGCGTAAGGCTGCGCGTCCGAGGTGGCATCCGTGATGGCATCCGCCACCGCTTCGTCGCGTTTCGATTCAGACACCAGCCCGCGCGTGATGGCGCTGAAGCTGGCCGTCCACCACAGGCTGTGGTGGGTGCGTGTGGGTGTCAGGGCGTCTTTGGGCGCGCTGATAGCCGCGGGGGCTTGGTAGCTGATGTGTTGCAACTCTGGCAATGCAGCCACTTGGATGTGCGCGCATGTGCCCCACAAGCTGTGCAGCTGGTTGCTCAAATCGCCACGCGCTTCGCGTTTGAGCAGCAGCGACAAGGCGCTGCGTTTCAATTCGGTTTTAGCGGTGGCTTTGCTCAAATCATTTTTGGTTTCGGCCACGCCCATCCACAAGCCACGCTGTGCGCGCGTGAGGGCCACGTACAGCAAGCGCATGTCTTCTTCCACCGAGGTGGCTTCTGCGTCGCTGTCGTCATCCGCGTCGTCGTCTTGTGCAAAGTTGGTTTTGGCTTTTTTCTCCACCGCAAACGCGCCTGCAAACGGCACAAACACCAGCGGGTATTGCAAGCCCTTGCTCTTGTGATACGTGATGACTTTCACGCACAAGGCATCGGTTTCTAGGCGGGCTTGTTGTGCGTCGCTGTCGTGGTGTTGGCTTTGAATTTGTTCGCCCAAGTAGCGCACCAGCGCGTGTTCGCCTTGCAGGCTTTGCTCGGCGTGTTGCAACAGTTCGCCCAAGTGCAACAGGTTGCTCAGGCGACGTTCGCCATCGGGTTGGGCCAACATGCGCTGCGCCACGTGCTGGCTGTGCAGCCACTGGTGCAACATGGGCAGCACGCCGTGTTGTTGCCACAGGCCGTGCCATTGGTGGAACTGTTCTAGCAGTTGTTCCCACTGCGCCTCGTCTTGAGTGGTGGCCAGCACCTGGTGCAAGTCCAGCGCCCACAAGCGGCTGCCCACTGCGGCACGCACCCAGCCTGTTTGGCGGGGCGACGCCACCGCGCGCAACAAGCGCCACAAGTCGGTGGCCTCGGTCGATTGGTACACGCTGGTGTGGTCCGACAAATACACGCTGGGGATGTGTCGCGCACGCAAAGCGTGGCGCACCGCATCGGCTTGCTTTTGGCTGCGCACCAGCACGGCCATGTCGCCCGGTGTGGCTGCGCCTTTGTTCAACAAGTCAGCCATTTGGTCGGCAAACACTTGCGCGGTGTGGTGCAAGTAGTTGGCGCTGCTGACCACATCAGCGTCTTCCTCGGCGTGCATTTGCCACAGGGTGAAGGGGGGACGTTCTTCGCCATTCACCACCAGCGCAGGCTCTTTGCCTTGGGCCGACACTTCCACAAACGCAATCTCGCCTTGGGCGGATGCAAATGGTTGCTCGGTTTGCATGAACACATGGTTCACTGCTTTGACCAAGCCCGCGCTGGAGCGGTGGTTGCCGGTGAGGGTGTGCAGCGCGTCGTTGTTAATGGCTTGCGCATCGTTGCGCGCTTGCAAGTACGTACCCAAGTCTGCGCCACGGAAGCTGTAGATGGCTTGCTTGGGGTCGCCAATCATCACCAGTGCGTTGCTTTCGTTGCACGCCTCTGGCGCATAGATGCGGTTGAGCGTGCCGTACTGCCACGGGTCGGTGTCTTGAAACTCGTCCACCAAGGCCACAGGGTATTGCTGGCGAATGGCGGTGGCCAATCGGCCATCGTCGGCCATCACGGCGTGATGCAGGTTTTGCAACAGGTCGGAGAAGTCAAACGCGGCGCGTTGTGTTTTGGCTGCCTTGTAGGCTTCGCCCACCGCGTATGCGGCGTGCAGGGCAATGTGTTTATCGGTGTCTGGTTTGTCGTTCAACAGCTCAACGTGGTCTTGCAGCGCAGAGAAGAAGGCGAAGCTTTCGGCCTCTGTCCAGCCGTTGGCTTTGAGTTCGGTTGTGGTGAGGCGTGCCAGTGTTTTGGTTTCAAGCTTTGCACCCAGCTCGGCCCACTCTTTCAAAGCCGCCGACCACTTGAGCAAGTTGGGTCCAGTGATGCCTCGACCGCGGATAGTCTTGGTTTCTATGGCGGTTTGCAGGGCTTGCCAAACAGCGTTGTTCCAAGCGTCACGCGCAATTTGCGCGGTCGCCTCTACCTTGGCTTGCCACGCCATGTGTGTGTCAATGGCTTGTGTGGGCGTGATGTCGGGTGCCACCACCTCACGTGGTTTGCGCTCTTGCTCGCGCCACATCTCGCTCAAGGTTTTCAGCAGCTTGGCTGGGTCTTGGCCGATGAGGGGCGTGATGTGTTGCAGCGTGTCGCCGCTGAGTGGGTAAAACCATTCGCGCCAATAGTCTTGCACCAGCGTGAGCTTGAGTTGGTCTGCGTTTTCTAAACGCGTTTGCTCAAACAAGTTGTGGCTCTCTAGTGCGTGCTGCGTGAGCATGCGGCGCGACCAACCGTGAATGGTGTAGATGGCGGCATCGTCCATCCACTCGGCGGCGCAGTTGAGCTGCAAGGCGCAGCGCGGCCACAGCGTTTCGTCAAAGCTGTCGCGCAGCTTCTCTAAAAATTCATCCACTTTCAGTGAGACGGGGAACTCGCGGCCCTGCGCGCTCAAGTCAAAGTAAGTGGCGGCTTGGCTCAGGCGTGTGCGAATGCGCTCGCGCAGCTCGGCGGTGGCGGCATCGGTGAACGTCATCACCAAAATTTGCGGCGGTAGCAAAGGCTCGGTGCGATCGTGGCCCAGCACCAGGCGCAGATACAGCGCAGCGAGTGTCCATGTTTTACCCGTGCCTGCGCTGGCCTCTATCACTTGGCGGCCGTGCAGCGGAAGGGTGTGTGCGTTGAGGGTTTTCATGCGTCAGCATCCTCGGCGTGGTCTGCACTTAGGTGAATCACCTTGGCGGCTTTGAATATGGGTTCGTACAGGCGGGTGGCCCAGTGGTTCAGGCTTACTTCAATCTCTTCAAAACTGGTGAACACGCGTTGCAGGGCTTGCGAGTCTTGGTACTCACCACGTTTTTGGTGCGCACCATTGAATGCGGTTTGCGCTTTGCCCATCGCGTCTTTGCTGCCGCCGTACACACCCATCACAAACGCGCAGGCGGTTTTGCCCGCCACGGGCAGGGGCTGCGTCCATGCTTCTAAATACACATCGCACAGGTTTTGCAAATGGGCAAGGGCAGCGTCTGCAGCGATGGGCTTGAGTTCGATGGCCGCATCAAAACCAATTTGTACGCTGGTGGTGGGCGAGCCACTGGCACACGCGGCCAAGTGGTGCAGCCACAGCTGGCTGAGTGTGTCGATGCGTGGGACTTGGTTTTCTTTTTTGCCTTCGGTCACTGCGCCTGGGCGCAGGGCCACTTGCAGCCACTGCTGCCCCGAGCCATGCGCTTTGCCGTTGGTGTGCCACATGGTTTGGCCGTTAGCCCACTCAGCACTCAGGCGCGTGTGGCCCAGTTGCCAGTGAGCGGATTGCACGCTCAAGGTGTTGGGCCATTTGGGCAACAGCACATTCAGTTGCTCGCGCAGTTTTTCGCGGTCGTTCTCAAACAGGTGTTGCTGTGCTTCGCCAAAACCGGCCAAGGCCAGTTGGCCACTCAGGCGCAGTTGGGCGATGGCTTGCTGCGCATCGTTGGCCTGTGCAATGCGTTGGTTGAGTTTGTATTTTTCTAAACCGTCGAGCGAGAAAGGTTCTTCTTCCTCGGCAGCTTCTTCGGGTTGGTCTAGGCGCAAGCGCAAGCGGTCTACCAAAAACACTTCCACGGGTTGACGCAACAAGCGCTGCAAATGTTGCAGCGTCAGCTCGGTTGGTGTTGCGTTTGCAGATGCAGCGGAGCTGCTTGTCAACGTGGTTCCGATGCTTGTTGCGCTTGAAGGCAAGGCACGTTGCCAATCATCCGCATAGGTTTGAAACGCTGAGTCTTGCGTGAAGTACTTGGGCGAAAACGCTTGAAGTGGCTGCAACGGCGCATCGCACGCCACGCTACCGTCACGCGTCCACACGGCATTGAGGTAGTCCATCAGCTGCGCCACCAATACCGAGGGTGGCTTGATTTCATGGTCCGTCGTGCGGCGGCCTTGCCAGCTGATGTAAAGCTTGTCGCGGGCTGATAGCAACGCCTCTAAAAACAAATAACGGTCGTCTTCGCGGCGCGAGCGGTCCCCTGCGCGCCAATGTGATTGCGTGCTGCCTGCGTGTGCGGCGTCGCTCATCAAATCGAAGTCGCGTGGGGTTTGGCTGCGTGGGTAGTCGCCATCGTTCATGCCAAGCAAGTACACGCACTTGAACGGGATGGAGCGCATGGGCATGAGCGTGGCGAACTGCACGCCACCACCAAAGAAGCGGCGTTGCATGGCGGGCTGTTGCAGCTGGGCCATCCAGTGTTCGCGCACCACCACCAGTGGCAGTGGGCTGTCGAGGCGGGCCAGTTGGCATTCGGTCAGCCATGTTTCTAGCGGGGCCATGACGCGTTCCATCAAACGCTCATCCGTTTCGTCGCTGGGTTTGAAGAACAAAGCCACCAGCTGCTGCAACACCGCCACCCATTCGCTGGGTGTGTGGTCTTGGCGCAGTTTGAGCAAGGCAATTTGTGTGTGGCGCAGCCATTGCAACAGGCCATCGACCACGCGTGCGTCTAGCCCGCCCACGCCTGCTTGGGGCAGTGTGTCGGCCCATGGTGTGGCGATGTCATCGCTCGCGCCTGTGGCGTAGCCCAGCAGCAAACGCTCCACACCAAACAGCCAACTGTTTTGGTTGGCATCGACCATGTCGGGCGCAATGCCCCAGGGCTTGCGGTGTGGTGCGTCTAGGCCCCAGCGCACGCCAGCGTCGGCCAGCCAAGTGTCGAGCTGGGCCACGTCGTGTTCTTCTAGGCCGAAGCGTTCGCGCACGGCGGCTACTTCAAACAGGCTTTGCCACTCTACGCGGGTCACGCGCAGTTGAGGCAGTTGCAGCAGGGTGTCTAGCGCTTGCACCAATGGCTCGGTGCGCGGTGTGGTGTCGGCCACGGTGTAGGGCAGGTGGCGTGGGTCGTGGTGTGCGAAGCGACCAAACACGGCATGGATGTGCGGCGCAAAGTTGGCCATGTCGGGCACCATCACCATGATGTCAGCGGGCTTTAGCGTGGGGTCTGCATCCAGCCACGCCAGCAGGCGGTCGTGCAGCACCTCGACTTCTCGCTGGGCCGAGTGCGTTTGCACAAAGTGCACGCTGCTGTCGTGCGCGGGCACGTCGGTTAAGTGGTCGGGCAGTGGCGCAAGGTTGAGCAGGGACGACTGCAAGTGCTCCAGCATGGTGGGCTCGCGGCCTTCGTCGGCAGCTGTGTCTGCGGGGTCGACAAACACATCCACGCGGTTGAACTGGCCTTTGTATTGGTCCACATCGTCAAAGCCATCGAGCAAGTGCAAGTAGTCGCGGCCATGTTTGCCCCATGCGGCCAATAGCGGATGTGTGTCGGTGTGCAGGGTGTATTGGTCAGCCTCGCTGAGCGAGCCATCGTCTTGCGGCACTGGCAAACCGGCTTTGTGTGCTTGGCGTTGCTTGCTCAATTTCGCCAAAGGCACACGGCTTTCCACCACATGGCCCCAGTAGTGCTGACAAGGGTTTTGCACCAGCATGAGCACTTGGCACACGCGGCCCAAAGCGGCCAGCGCCTGCACGGTTTGCATGGGCAGCGACGTCACGCCAAACACCATGATGCGGCGCGGCACACCCGCAGGGCGTTGGCCATTGCCTTCGTTCAATTCATGGAGTGACGCCATCTTGGCCATGAACGCCTCGTGCACTTTGGCGCGTGAGCTGTAGCTGTGTTGCGCATCCGTATTTAAAGCAGCCTTCACCTCTGCATCCGCCGCAAGGTCGTCTAGCAAATCGCGCCACAGTTCGGGCTGCCAGCTTTGTGCGGTGGGCAGCGGCGTGTCCATGCCTGCTTGGGTGCGCAATGTGTCTTTGTGATTGGCCCAGTCTTCTAGCCAATCAGCGCGGTAGTTTTGGTAACCGTCTAATACGTCGGCCAGCTGCGCAGCCAGTTGATACGCGCGGCGGTTCATGGGCGACGCGTCAGCCTCAGCTTGGCCTAGGTAATTTTTCAGCGGCGCAAAGCTCGGCTTTGCTAACAAGTCGGGCAGGCGGCGCATGATGCGCCACACCAGTGGCGACTTGTCCAGTGGCATGTGCGCGGGAACGCTGTCAGGCCCCAACACCGCGCGGTAAATCTGCCACAGTTTGGCAGACGGCAGCTCCACCTGTGTGGCCGCGCAAATGCCAAGGTCTTTGGCCAAGGCCAGCTCTAGCCAATGCTTCATGCCGTTGCTTTGCACCAGCAACACCTCGGGCGCAAGCACGGGCAGCGGGTGGTTGCGGATGAACTGCACCGCCAACTCGCGCAGGCCCTCTAGCTGGTTGCTATGAAGCACCATAAAACCGGTGGCGTGGGGGCTAGACATGTGGGGCAGAACGGGCGAAAAAAGGGGCTAAATATTTGCAGTAGTCAGTGAGCATACTGGAAGGCGGGGCCCAAACCGTGAGCCTATTTAATCCAGATCAACGGACACAATAAGATGCATGGCTTCTTTTAAAAAGAAGGTATCACGGTTAATTCATATGCATCTATCGCAAATAGCCAAGCTTTGCGCTCTCGCCTTAGCACTAGGCGGCTGCAGCCCATTAGGTTCTGCCAGAATGCCCGCCACCGAAATGCCCAACCCCGCCTCGGTCAACTGCATCAACGTGGGTGGCAAGCTGGCTCTCCAACGCACCCCGCAAGGCGAATTGGGCATGTGCCAATTGCCCTCGGGCAAGGTGTGTGAGGAGTGGGCTTTGTTCAGGGACGAATGCACCTGAGCTTCACAAGCGTCAGCGCTTAAACGCCGCCACCACAAAATCAATCAATGCCTTCACCCGCACCGAGGTGCGGTGGCGTTCAGCATAGATGGCATAGATGTCGGCATCGGGGCTGTTGTAGTTGGGTAGCAGCTGCACCAGCTCGCCCGACTGCACATATTTCTCTACATCCCATTGCGCGCGCAGCAGCACGCCGTGGCCGTCGAGTGTCCAGTTCAAGGCTACGCCGCCATCGTTGGTGGTGAGGTTGCCGCGAATTTTCACGCTCTCGGTTTGTTGCTCTTTGGCTTTGCCCTTCGCGGTGGTGAAGCGCCACAGGCCATAGGCTTCGTCGCCTTGGCGTATGCCAATGCAGTTGTGTTTGACCAAGTCCGATGGTGTCTTAGGTGTGCCAAATTTTTTCAAGTACGCAGGCGAGGCCACCACCACCCGTTTGTTGGCAGCGATGAAGCGCGCGATAGAGCGCGAGTCGGGCGGATTGCCAAAGCGAAAGCAAATATCAAACGCATCGTCGCCACTGGGCGGTGGGTTGACCGAGAGCTGCAACTGCACATCCACCTTGGGGTGCAGGCGTGTGAACTGCGAGATGAGTGGCGCAATATAGCTGCGCCCAAAGCCCAATGTGGCGTTCACGCGCAGCAGGCCTTGCGGTGCGGCGGTCGCACCCAGCAACTGGGTTTCAAGGCCTTCGATGTCGCCCATGATTTTGCGGGCGTAGTCCAGATACACCTCGCCCTCCGGCGTGAGGCCCATGCGACGCGTGGTGCGGTTGACCAACGGAATGCCTAAGCGCGATTCCATCAACCCCAAGTGGCGACTGACCGCCGCGGTAGAAATGCCTTGCTCGCGTGCTGCTGCGCTGAGCGAGCCTGCATTGGCCAGCGCGATGAAAAAGCCTAAGTCGGCAGGGCTGATAAGCTTGGTCATATCTTTAGCTTTAGGTTAACAATGCTTTGAATATAGCGCTGAATTTTTAACCTTAAAAAATCTACAGTTGTTTCCAACAAACAAAAGGAGACAACATGTTGAGCAGGTTCAAAAAGCAAATACTGGTGGCTGCTGTGTGTGGAGCGGCAGGTTTGGCACAGGCCCAAGCGTGGCCTAGCAAGACCATCACCATCGTCGTGCCGTTCCCACCCGGTGGCACGACCGATGTGTTGGCCCGTGCGGTGTCGACCAAGCTTTCGGCCAATTTGGGCCAAACCGTCATCGTGGACAACAAGCCCGGCGCAGGCGCCACCTTGGGGGCCGCGCAAGTGGCCAAGGCCAATGCTGATGGCTACACCTTGCTGATGGGCGCGGTGCACCACACCATTGCCACCAGTGTGTACAAAGGCCTGACCTACAGCTTTGAAAAGGACTTCGCCCCCGTCACCACCGTGGCTCTGGTGCCCAACGTGTTGGTGGTGAATGCCAAGTCGCCCTACAACAGCGTGAAAGACCTCGTGGCCGCAGGTAAGGCCACACCCGACAAGTTGGCTTACGGCTCGAACGGCAACGGCACTGCGCAGCACATGATTGGTACGCAGTTTCAAATCGCTTCGGGTGCGCAAATTTTGCATGTGCCCTACAAAGGCAGCGCACCGTTGACCACCGATTTGTTGGGTGGTCAAGTGGACGTGTCATTTGACACCGTCACGCCGGTGTTGCCCTTCATCAAAGAAGGCAAGTTGAAGCCGTTGGCGGTGACCACGGCCAAGCGTTCTTCGGCTTTGCCCAATGTGCCCACCTTGCAAGAGGCTGGCGTGCCTGGCGTGGCGATTGGCACATGGTTTGGTTTGCTGGCCCCAGCCGCCACGCCTAAGCCCGTGGTGCAAAAGCTCAACACCGAGATTGTGAAGATCATCAATACGCCAGAGTTCAAAAAGCAAATGTTGGATATCGGCGCAGAGCCCATCGGCAACAAGCCCGAAGAGATGGCCAAGCAAATCAAAGAAGAAACAGAAAAGTTTGCTTCGCTTGTCAAAGCAGGCAAGGTCACGCTCGACTGAGCGCCCACCCATTAACCAAAGGAGTTCCCCGTGAACAAAGAAACAGCAGTAGCAGATCTGACCCATGTGATGGCGAAGTTCACGTCGTACATCGGCAAGCGCTTGCCCACCGACGTGACCGAGAAGCTGGGCGAGTTACGTGAAAAAGAAGTCAACTTCTTGGCCAAAGAGGTGTACGAATCCATGCGTCAAAACCAAGAGGCTGCCGACAAGCTCGACCGCCCGAGCTGTCAAGACACAGGGGTCATTCAATACTTCCTCACCGCAGGTTCCAACTTTCCGTTGTTGGGCGAGTTGGAAGAGATTTTGTTGGGCGCCACGCAAGGCGCCACCAAAGATGGCCCACTGCGCCACAACGCGGTGGAGACCTTTGTCGAGAAAAATACAGGCACCAACACCGGTTCAAAAATTCCATGGCTCGATTGGGAAATCGTGCCCGGTGACGACAGCGTCATCATCGACGTGTACATGGCAGGTGGCGGTTGCACTTTGCCGGGTGCCGCCAAAGTTTTGATGCCCGGCCAAGGCTACGAAGGCGTGGCGGAGTTTGTGTTTGACGTCATCACCTCACGCGGTGTGAATGCTTGCCCACCCTTGTTGGTCGGCGTGGGGGTGTCCACCTCGGCTGAAACGGCAGCACGTTTGTCGAAGAAAGCCATTCTTCGCCCTGTGACCTCGCGCCACAGCAATGACAACGCCGCCTTGATGGAAGAGCTCTTGACCGATGGCTTGAACGAGTTGGGTTTGGGTCCGCAAGGTTTGACCGGTAACAACAGTGTGATGGGCGTGAACATCGAGTCATCCGCACGTCACCCCTCCACCATTGGTGTGGCGGTGTCCACCGGCTGCTGGGCGCACCGTCGCGGCAAGATCAAGATCAATGCCGACATGTCTTACGAAATCATTTCGCACAAAGGATTCACGCTGTGAAGAAAATTCTCACCACCCCCATCAAAGACGAAGACCTTGAGTCGTTGAACATCGGTGACGTGGTGTACCTCACAGGTACGCTGGTCACTTGCCGTGATGTGGCGCACCGCCGATTGATAGAGCTAGGCCGCGAGCTGCCCGTCAACTTAGAAGGCGGTGCAATTTTTCATGCAGGCCCCATCGTGCGTCAAAAAGAAAACGGCGAATACGAAATGGTGTCCATCGGCCCCACCACCAGCATGCGCATGGAAAAATTTGAGAAGGAATTCATCAAACGCACCGGCGTAAAACTAATTGTGGGCAAGGGCGGCATGGGCCCCGAGACACAAGCGGGTTGCATGGAAAACAAAGCTGTGCACGCCATCTTCCCCGGTGGTTGTGCAGTGTTGGCAGCGACGCAAGTGGAAAAGATTGAAGCGGCTGAGTGGACCGACCTAGGCATGCCCGAGACCTTGTGGGTCAACCGCGTGAAAGAGTTTGGCCCCTTGATCATCTCAATTGACACCAAAGGCAAGAACTTGATTGAAGAGAACAAAGCGGTGTTCAACGAAAAGAAGAAACCGATTCTTGAACGCATCAATCAGCAAATTCGCTTCATCAAATAAGCGAATTCGCAGCCAACGAAAAAGCCACCCTAGGGTGGCTTTTTCGTTAAATACCTTCGGGCTTGATCTGAGCCCGTGCAATCACAGGTTTCCAACGCGCTTGTTCGAGTTTGATGAAGGCTTCAAACTCGGCGCGCGTGTTGCCAATTGCCAGGGCCGTGTCTTGGCTGAGCTTGTCGTGCACGACCTTGCTGCGCGCGGCAGCGATGGCTTCTTTTTCTAGCTTGTCGAGGTGCGCTTTGGGCATCTTGCTCGGTGCCAGCAGGCCGTACCACTGCGTCATCTCGAAGCCTTTAAAGCCTTGTTCGGCCACGGTGGGCACATCGGGCAACAAGGGCAAGCGTGTGCTGCTGCCTGTGGCAATGCAACGCAGCTTGCCGGCTTTGATGAACTGCAACAACGCGGGCGCGCCAACCGCTGCGGCTTGCAAGCGACCGGCCATCAAATCGGTGAGCATGGGGCCGGTGCCGCGGTAAGGCACGTGCAGCACAAAAATGTCCGCTGCCATCTTGAGGTATTCAAACGCCAAGTGGCCAGCGCTGCCGTTGCCTGCCGAGCCGTAGTTGAGTTTGCCTGGGTTGGCTTTGGCGTAGGCCACAAACTCTTTGAGGTTCTTCACGGGCAGGTCGGGATGCACCACGTACAAGCTGGGCACTTTGGAAATCAGTGTGATGGGCGTGAAGTCTTTGTTCACGTCATACGACAGCTTCGTGAAGATGTAGGGGTTGACCGCCAAGGTGCCGATGTGGCCCAAGACGAGGGTGTGTTCGTCAGTTGAGTTGGCCACCTCTTGCATGGCAATGTTGCCTGCGCCGCCGGGTTTGTTGTCCACAAACACGTTTTGGCCCATCGTCTTGGCCATCTCACCAGCCAAGGCGCGCGCCACAATTTCAGAGCTGCCGCCCGGTGCAAACGGCACCACCAAACGCAAAGGTTTGCTGGGCCATGCGGCCTCTGCGTGTGCGAGTACCGGCGACAAACCGAGCGCAGATGCTGCGGAGCTGGCCAACAGTTGGCGGCGATTGAGCGGTGAGGTGTGCAGGTCGTTCATAGGTTTCTTTCGACAATTTATTCGGTGGTGATGCCACGCTCTTTGATGATGCGGCTCCACAGGTTGATTTGTTGTTCAATGAATTTTTTAGCTTGCTCGGGCGAACCTTTTTGAATGTCGCCACCCAGCTGCGCCACGCGCGCTTTGACTTCGGGGGATTCCAGCGCTTGTTGGAATGCAGCTGCCAATTTGTTCACCACAGGTTCGGGTGTGCTGGCGGGGGCGAACACGGCGTTCCACTCGTAAATCTCCGCGCCTTTCAACCCAGACTCGGCCAATGTGGGGACATCGGGCAAGATGGGAGAACGTTTGGCCGATGTCACCGCCAGCGCTTTGAGCTTGCCCGACTGCACATGTTGCAGCGTGGAAGCTAGGTTGCCAAAGAACAGAGGTACCTGGCCGCCAATCACATCATTCAAGGCAGGGCCACCGCCTTTGTAGGGCACATGCACCATGTCAACTTTGGCTGCAGACTCAAACAATGCGCCTGCCAGATGCTGGGCAGATCCGTTGCCCGAGGAGGCATACGACACCGCATCTTTGCTTTTGCGCGCAGCTGCGGTCAACTCAGAAATATTTTTGGCAGGAAAGTTGGCGTTGACCAACACCACGTTTGGAAACAAAGCCACCACGCCAATGGGTTTGAAGGCTTTGAGGCTGTCATAGGGCAGCTTGGGGTACAGGGCTGGATTGGCTGAAAAAGAAGATGCATCCAACATCAGTGTGTAGCCATCGGGTGCGGCCTTGGCCACAGCCGATGCGCCAATTTGGCCACTCGCGCCAGGCTTGTTCTCGATGATCACGGGCTGACCCAAGGCTTCACCCATCTTCGGTGCAATAAGGCGAGCCATGGCATCTGCGCCACCGCCCGGTGGGTAGGTGACCACCAAAGTAACGGGCTTGTTGGGGAATGCGCCCTGTGCCATGGCTGGTGTTGCTACGCCGTGCAAAGCCAATGATGCCAAGGCCAACGTTGTCAGCGCATGGCGGCGAATCAGGGGTGTGTTGTGATGCATGTCGTGTCTCCTTTGAATATGTGTGCGTTTACTGCAGTTGCGTGGTGTACTTGAACGAGAACGCATCGCCACGTGTGGTGCGCAATTCGACGCAACGCCCGGCCATGTCAAACGCTTGGCGTTCGACCTGCACACACGGGTGCGCAGCTGCCAGTTTGAGTCGTTTGGCTTGGGTGGCGTTGAGCTGCGAAAAGCTCAGGCTGTCTTGTGTTTTTTGAATCACGATGCCGCAGCGTTGTTGGTACATGGGGTAGAGCAAGTCGTCCCATGGATCCGTGTCAGACTCCGCCAGTTTTCCAAAAAGTGGCAGAGGCAAGACGATGGTTTCTAGCAAACAAGGTTCGTGGCTCAAGCTGCGTAAGCGTTCAAGGTGCAGGACCTGTGCATCTTTGGAGAGACCAAAAACGCTGGCCTCTTGTGGCATGGCACGCCGCAAGCGGCTGGACAGGATGCGTGATTGCGGGGTTTCGCTGGTGCCGTCATCGACACCACGAAAACGAAAAAAACGCATCATTGATGCGCCGTCCACCCCTTTGGTCACAAAGGTGCCTTTGCCGTGACGGCGTTGCAACACACCATCTTCCACCAGCAATGACAGGGCTTGTCGGATGGTTCCCAGTGCCACGCCGTAGCTTTGGGCCAGCGCTGATTCCGCAGGAATCATTTCACCTGGTGCCCATTCACCTTGCAAGATGCGATCGCGCAAAGCCAGCGCCAGTTTGCCGTAGCGGCTCTGGCCAGGTGTTTGGGTGAGGGTTGCGGTGCTCATGGTTTGAAACTAGACATCTAGAGGACTAGAATGTACACTATGAATTCGATACCGTCAAAAAACTGGGTAGACACCCACTTTCATGTGTTCAATGCGGGTGAGGCCGTCGTAGGCGCACGCTATGTGCCGCAGTACACCGCCGCACTGCAAGATTGGATGGCACTTGCGCAAGGCGTTGGCGTGACACGGGGCGTGTGTGTGCAACCTAGTTTTTTGGGTGTCGACAACAGCTTGATGGTCCATGCTTTAAAGACACACCCCGAGGCGTTGCGTGGCGTGGCTGTGTTGGCTGCGGACACACCAGTCGATGAATTAAAGGCTTTGCATGCCGTTGGCGTACGCGGCATACGCCTGAACCTAGCAGGGGTCTCGCACGATGTGACGGAGTGGACACGCGCAGACCGCCTGTGGCGAACCTTGCATGAATTAGGTTGGCACTTAGAAGTGCACACCGACCAAGGCGCATTGCCTGAGGTGTTGAGGCAGCTGCCATCGGACATGCCTCTGGTGGTCGATCACATGGCCAAACCGATTGCGGCGCGAACCATGGATGCAAGCATTGCGGCTGTAGTGCGGCGTGCACAACATGCAGCGACCTACGTCAAGCTCAGTGGCGCGTATCGCCTCGGTGGCGTGGATGCGGCGAGTCTTGCCCATCTTTGGTTGCACGAGCTGGGGCCTGCTGCATTGCTGTGGGGCAGTGATTGGCCTTGTACCAACCACGAACACTTGGCCAACTATGGCGTGTTGTTTGCCGCACTCAGTGCATGGGTTGGACCGCAGCATCTGGACGATGTGCTGAGCCACAACCCACAGCGGCTTTATTGGGATGTGCCTGTTGGTGCCTAATTTGTACCCGCGCGGCGCAAGGCGCTGACGCGGCGGTGTTCGTCCAGCGCATTGTTTTCAATGCTTTCACGGATGTAAACACTGTGTTCTTTGGCGGCAGCGCTGGCTTTGTCCGCTTTGTTGGCTTTGATGGCCTTCCAAATGGTGCGGTGTTGCATGCGGAGCTGGTCCCATTGCGCGGGGCGTGTGTGGGAGTGTTTGAGGTTGTTACTCACGTGACCATGAATGACGCGCATCAAACTGGCGGTGAGGTGACCAATCAGCACGTTGTGCGACGTCTCGGCAATGGCTTGGTGGAATGCCACATCTGCAGCAATCGACTTGTTGAGGTCTTTGCTGGCATAAGCTTCATCCAATGCGGCAAAGGCTTTGTCGAGGCGGACCATGTCCACATCGGTGGCGCGTTGGGCCGCTAGTTCAGCGGCTTGGGACTCCAGCATTTCACGAACTTCCAAAATGTCTCGGTGCAGCACAGGGTGGTCTTTGACCATGTCTTGCCACGGGTCCACAAACGGTGCGTCAAGTTTGTCGGTCACGGTGGTGCCGCCGCCGTGGCGCGTGATGAGCAAACCTTTGGCCACCAACTTTTGAATGGCTTCGCGGATGGAGGGACGAGACACGCCAAAGTCTTCAGCAAGTTTGCGTTCGGAAGAAATGCGATCGCCCGGGCGCAGCGCACCATCCAGAATTTGCTTCTCGATTTCAGTGACCACGGTATCGGCCAGACGGACTACAGGGGATGCGAGACGAACCATAAATATGCAAAGTGGTAAGACCAAATTATTGGCGGGATTCGAAGCTTTTTTCACCAAAAAGCCCTTTGACAGGGTAATTACCTATCTGTTAGCCCGTATTCAGGTTCTTACACTATGGTTAAGTGGTATTACCAATTTTTGATTCAACGTTTCAAGGAGAAGAGTATGGTTTGGCAACAGGTCTATGACCCGTTTAACAACATGGTGGTGTCCACCTTGTTGGCAGCGATTCCCGTGGTGGTGATGTTGGTGGCTTTGGGCTTCATGCACATCAAAGCACACATCGCTGCAGGTTTGGGTTTGGTCGCTGCCTTGGTGGTGGCTATCTTTGCTTATGGCATGCCTGCTGACATGGCTGGCAAGGCCGCGATGTACGGTGGCTTGACGGGCTTGCTGCCTATCGGCTGGATCGTGTTGAACATCATCTTCTTGCAACAGTTGGCCGAACAAAACGGCAGCTTCAAAGTGTTGCAAGACTCTTTGTCTGGCATCACCGATGACCGCCGCTTGCAGTTGTTGTTGATCGCGTTCTGTTTTGGCGCGTTCTTCGAAGGCGCTGCTGGCTTTGGTACACCCGTGGCTGTGACCGCAGGTATCTTGATTGGCTTGGGCTTCTCGCCTTTGGCTGCTTCGGGTTTGAGCTTGATTGCCAACACCGCGCCTGTGGCGTTTGGTGCCTTGGGTACGCCTGTGATCACGCTGGCCAAAGTGCACGGCTACGACTTGATGGAAGTCACCGCGATGATTGGCCGTCAATTGCCTTTCTTCTCGTTGCTCGTGCCGTTCTGGTTGATCTGGGCATTTGCTGGTCGCAAAGCGATGATGGAAATTTGGCCTGCCATTTTGGTGACCGGTTTGTCGTTTGCGATTCCTCAGTTCTTGGTGTCTAACTTCATCGGCCCAGAGCTGGTGGACATCATTGCTGCGATCGTGTCGATGGCTTCCTTGATTTTGTTCTTGCGCGTGTGGCAGCCCAAAACCATTTGGACGTCGCCTTCGCTCAAAGGCCACGAGACCGATGGCGGCGAAGCCAAGCCTGCATTGCCTGTGACGCAATACACACGTGCCGAGTTGGTGCGTGCTTGGACACCTTGGGTGATCTTGTCTGTGTTCGTATTCATCTGGGGCTTGCCACCGGTGAAGGCTTACTTCAACAGCATCTGGGCACCTGCCTTCCCCATCGAAGGTTTGCACAACTTGATCGAGAAGATGCCACCCGTGGTGCCTAACCCCACCAAAGAAGGTGCGGTCTACACACTGGGCTTGTTGTCTGCAACCGGCACTGGCATTTTTGTGTCAGCCATCGTTGGTGCTTTGGTGATGAAGTACAAGCCCACAGAAATCGTGCGCGCTTATGCACGCACTTTCTGGTTGGTGCGCTACTCGTTGTTGACCATTGTGTTGATGTTGGGCTTGGGCACGTTGACACGTTTCTCTGGCACGGATACCACCCTCGGTTTGGCATTTGCTAACACCGGTGTGTTCTACCCCTTCTTTGGTACGTTGATGGGCTGGATTGGCGTGGCCATGACAGGTTCTGACACCGCGTCTAACGTGTTGTTTGGTGGCATGCAAAAAGTGGCCGCTGAGCAATTGGGCCTCAGCGCCAACTTGATGGGCGCAGCCAACAGCTCAGGCGGTGTGATGGGCAAGATGATTGACGCACAGTCCATCGTTGTGGCCTCGACCGCGACCCGTTGGTTCAACCACGAAGGCGACATCTTGCGCTATGTGTTCTTCCACTCGATCGCACTGGCTTGCTTGGTGGGCTTGTACGTGACGCTGCAAGCGTACGTGTGGCCTTTCCACTTGATGGTGGTGGGCTAATCACCCACGCTGAGGCCAAGCCTCAGCCCTGATCCAAAAGCCGCTGTTTTCGGACAGCGGCTTTTTTTTGCGCCTCACGCCAAAGCCCTGCTGATGCAATGTGCGATGCACAACAGACATCGTGTGGTGATGTTTCGACACTCAAGCTCCTGATCATTTGTCACTTGGGTTGATATGAAACACACACTGCGTCGGTTGATAAACCTCTCCATGGTCTTGGTGCTGTTGAGCCTAGGGGCGTGCGGGTACAAGAAATTTGAGAACGATTCAGCACAGCTGAAAACCACGGGCGCCGAGCTGTTGATTGAGTACCAACGCCGCACAGCGGTGGTGACGAATTTGCTGAACCTGTTGAAAGCGCAGCAAAATTTCGATCAACCGAAATGGACGGCCGTGATGGAGGCGAGGGACAAAGCCATGGCGATTGATGCGGTGCCCGATTTGCTCAACGATGCCCAGAAATTAGAAAAATATCAGCAAGCGCAAAGTGATTTGACGAGTGCTGTCACCCAGCTCTTGGCGGTTTCTGAAAACAACGCCGAATTGCGCGTTCACCCTACTTTCATTGACGTGCAGGCGCAGCTGGCCAGTGTGGACAATCGCATCCAAATCACAAGCGAGCGCTACGTCAAGGTGGTTCAAGACTACAACGCGACGGTGCAAACGTTCCCGTCCAACATCACGGCGTATGTGCTGGGCTACAAAGAACGCCCTTATTTCACGGTCGATGTGCCGAGTCCTGATCGTGCCAAATGAGGGCTTGCCTGTTCAACCGTTCAGCCGCGAGGTGCTGTCTGAGCGGTATTTGAAAGCGGGGGAGTTGGGGTGCGACGACATTTTTCGCCGGGTGTCTAAAGCCTTGGCCTCGGTTGAGCCAAAAGCAGCACAGCAAACCTATGAAGCCTTGTTTTTGAAAAACTTCAGAGATGGTGCGATTGGCGCTGGCCGCATCATGTATGCAGCGGGAACGGCGCTTGAAAGCACACTGATCAATTGCTTTGTTCAGCCTGTGGGCGACACGGTGCAAAGCGTGTATCAAACACGCGATGAAGCTGGCGAGACCTTGAGGCGCGGTGGCGGCGTGGGCTACGATTTTTCTTCCATCTATCCACGCCACGCAGAAGCCACGGAGGCTTTTGCGTTTGACCCCTGTGGCTACATCGACATGTTTGACACAGCCTGCACAGCTTTAGCGGGCTTGGGTGCCAGGCGTGGTGCGCAGATGGGGGTGCTGCGCATCGACCATCCTGACATTGATGCGTTCATGCAAGCCAAACGAAAACCAGGGCGCTGGACCACATTCAATGTGTCGGTGGCTGTGACGGATGCGTTCATGCATGCGTGCATGAATGACGAGGCATGGCAGTTGGTGCATCATGCCAAGCCCAACAAAATGGTGCAAACCGCCGGGGCATTTCAGCGCGGTGATGGCCTGTGGGTCTATGAAACGCTGCCAGCCAAAGTGTTGTGGCAGCGGCTGACGCAATCGGCCTATGATTTTTCTGAGCCGGGTGTTTTGTTCATTGACCACATCCAACGTGACAACAACCTGCGTGCGTTAGAGACCATCGCCACAACCAACCCGTGTGGTGAGCAACCGCTGCCTCCCTATGGTTGTTGCGATTTAGGGCCGCTCATCCTGCCGCGGTTTGTGCGCCACCCTTTTGGACTAGCGGGCGATGCCGCATTTAACTTTGATGCGTTTGAAGCCAGTGTGGCCTTGCAGGTGAGGGCGCTTGACAACGTTTTAGACCTCACACGTTGGCCCCTGCCGCAGCAACGCGAAGAAGCCATGGGCAAGCGCCGCATTGGTGTGGGACTCACGGGTTTGGGCAATGCGCTGACCATGCTGTGTCTGCGTTACGACAGTGACGCGGGTCGCGCCATGGCAGCGCGAATTGCACAAACCATGCGCGATGCGGCTTACCGTGCTTCGGTTTCTCTGGCCATCGAAAAGGGGACATTTCCTCAATTTAGTACCCACACTTACTTTAGCGCTGGCAACTTTGCCAGCCGTTTGCCTGAGGCACTTCAGCGTGCGATCCGTGCGCATGGCATACGCAACAGCCATTTGCTGTCCATCGCCCCAACAGGCTCAGTGAGCTTGGCGTTTGCAGACAACGCCTCCAATGGGATTGAGCCCTCGTTTGCTTGGCAGTACCTTCGAAAAAAAAGGGCCGCAGATGGCAGTCAGACGACGCACACCGTCGAGGACTATGCATGGCGTTTGTTCCGTTCTCTGGGGGGCAATGTGCGAACCTTGCCGTCTTACTTTGTCTCTGCGTTAGACATGACACCTGCCAGCCACATCGCGATGATGCAAACCATGCAACCCTTCGTGGATGCAGCCATTTCTAAAACAGTCAACGTGCCCGAAAACTGCACGTATGAGGTGTTTGAAGGCTTGTTTCTTCAAGCTTGGCAAAGCAAGCTCAAAGGGTTTGCAACCTACCGACCCAATGACATCGTGGGTTCTGTTTTACAGGTGACCTAGTTGGATGTCAGTGCGTGGCGTGACGTACAGACATGAGCGCTGACTTTTTCAACAATGGCCTTCCAATTTATTCACTCATTGAAGGACGCATATGAAAACGGACAAGCAACTACAAGAAGATGTCATGCGAGAGCTGGCTTGGGAGTCCTCGGTCAACTCCGCACACATTGGCGTTGAAGTCGATCAAGGGGTGGTCACGTTGCTGGGGCACGTGGACAGCTTTGCCGAGAAGTGGGGTGCCGAGCGTGCCGTCAAACGCGTGAGCGGTGTGCGTGCGGTGGCCATCGAGTTGGATGTGAAGTTGAAAGGGGCGGCCAAGCGCACCGATTCAGACATTGCGCTTTCTGTGAGCCATTCGTTGGCGTATTTGTCAACGATTCCAAAGGATGCCATTCGCGCCATGGTCGAGCAGGGCACGATCACCTTGTCCGGTGAAGTGGAGTGGGACTACCAACGTCACTCTGCCGAAAATGCGGTGCGTAATTTGCTCGGTGTGCGCGGCGTGATCAACCTGATTTCCGTCAAGCCCAAGGTCAATGTGAGTGCGGTGAAATCAGAGATCGAACACGCTTTGAAGCGCCGCGCCTATTTGGATGCACAAGAAATTTCGGTTTCGGTCGAGGGCGATGTGTTGACGCTGAGCGGCAAAGTGCATAGCTGGACTGAAAAGAATTTGGCCATCAACTCGGCTTGGAACACACCCGGCGTTCGCAAGGTGGTCGACAAGATGGCGTTCGTTTGAGTTAAGCCTTGGGGCGCCACATGTGAAAGAGTTGCTCTGGCCCAATGGAGAAGTAATCTGCTGGGCCACCGCCACGCAAAATGTGGCCCGCGCTGGCGGTGTCGTAAATGCCATCTTTCAACAAATGATCGGCAATGTGAATGCCCACCACTTCGCCCAGCACCAACCATGTTGGCACTTTTTGTTTGTCCAGGCCTTCAAGCTGAATGATTTGTGTGCTGCGGCATTCAAATGACACAGGGCTTTCGGCCACACGCGGCACATCTATGACGCGTGAAGGTGCCGGGGTCAAACCTGCCAGCTCAAACTCGTTGACCTCAGGGCCAACAGGGGCGCAGGTTTGGTTCATCGCTTCTGCGAGCGGGCGGGTGACCAGGTTCCACACAAACATGCCGTTCTCTTGCACGTTGCGCAGCGAATCTTTGGGGCCCGTGCTGGAGAAGCCCACGATGGGGGGCACGTAGTTGAAAGCGGTGAAGAAGCTGTAGGGGGCGAGGTTCAAAACCCCATCGTTGCTGCTGGTGGACACCCAGCCGATGGGGCGGGGGCCGACGATGGCGTTGAAGGGATCATGTGGCAGGCCGTGGCCTAGGCGAGGTTCGTAGAAATGCGTCATAGCAATACGTTAAACGCAAACACGCAACCCTGCTGTCGCAGGGTTAACTCACGTCACTCAGCTGTGTTTTTGATCCAAGAGGTTCAGCACGGCCAGAGCGGCCGTTGCATCCACTTTTCTGTTGGTGAGGCTTTGACGCAATGTGTCAGTGCCGGTGGCCTGCGCAATCAAGCCCAATTGGCTAACCAAAAGGCTGAACTGAGCCGCTGCCAGTTGTGGATGCGCTGTGGCGTCTAGCACCAAGCCATTGGCCTGTGTGAGTTGTTCGGTGGCTTTGGCTTCAAATTCAGCTTTAGCTTCTGCGGTGAGGCGCTTGACTTCTTCGTGTGACAAATGCAAACGCTCGGCTTCAGCCACGATGAGCTCACGTTCCGCGTTGTCGAGCAAGCCATCTTCGTAGGCCGTCATCAGGCGATGCTTGAAGGCATCGCGGTCAATGCGCAGTTGGTCGGTGAAGGCTGAGGCCAACAAACCGGCGGGGATGGCAAAGATACCAATGCCGAGCAAGGCAAGGACGACTGTGAGTGCGCGACCCATGGGCGTGATGGGCGAGATGTCGCCATAGCCCACCGAAGCCAGCGTGACCACCGCCCAATAAATAGATTGCGGGATATTTTCAAACTTGTCGGGTTGTGCGGGATGTTCAAACAAGTAGCCCAAGCTGGCGGTGAGCACCACCAACAGCATCATCACAAAGACGGAAGCAAAGATGATTTGCCATTCACGCAGCACCACCTTGTAGAGTGTCTCCATCGCCGAGGTGTAGCGGGTGAGTTTGAGCATGCGCATCAAGCGGAAGACCCGCAAGAACCGCAAGTCCAAGTGTTGGCTGAACAAGCTCTCCAAAATGAACGGCAAGATAGACAGCAAATCAATGATGGCTTGACCCGTACGGATATGCGCCCAATGCGGCATGCGCAGATGTTTGTACTTCGGATTCTCCGGCGCAGAGTAAACGCGCGCGATGTATTCGATGGTGAAGATGGTGAACGCGATCACGTCAATCACCATGAACTCGCTGGCAAAAAGCGCACGAACGGATTCGACGGTTTCAAACACCACACAGGTGATGGACAAAGCAATCCAAAACACAATGAAGTTGTCGATGTAGGTATGCAAGCGGCCCGAGTGACCCGTAGGTTCCAGCATGGCAAACACTTTGGCGCGCACGCTGCGTCCTTCGTTCAGGACTTGAAACTCCTGCCACGCGGGGATGAGTTGGCGTGAGAGCTTGAACATCCGTGCCAATCGCAACACCCGCAGCACGCGCAACATTTCCACATCCACGTCCACAAAACGTGCGAAGTAAAACGGGGCAATCGCCACCAAGTCCACCAAGGCGTAAAAACTGAAGGCATAGCGCAAGCGAGGAAAAGACTTGTCCGCAAACTCTGGGTTCAAGTGCGCAGTGGCCACGCGCATCACATATTCCGCTGTGAAAATGCCAACAGTCACCACATCAAACCAGTGAAACCACGCGACATGGGCGTCGTAGATTTCGGGCGTGTTCTCAATCAGCACGGCAATCACGCTGGCGATGATCAAGAGCCCAATACTTTGCTCCACGGCTTGGTGGAACCCGTGTTTGAACTCGGGATCAAACAGCCATTTATAGATTTTGGCAAGTGGCGATGTGTGGGCGTGTGTGGTGTGGGCAGTCATGGTTTTATTTTGATTCACGCATCACGTGTCAATGAATAAAAAAGGCCCCGGTTGGAGCCTTTTGCTGGAGGGAGTGATTTATATCAACAGCAAGAAGCCGTTGATGGTTGAAAAGATACCCAGCACACCTAAGGCGCATGGCACCCAGAACAACACATGTGCTCCCGTCAAGATGGCCACAGAGGTGAGCACGATGGCGATTTGCAGCAGCGCTTCTGCATAGTCAAACCATGGGTCTTGTTGCAGTGCAATGTCACGTTCGTGTTCGTGTTCTTTGGCTTTTTCCATCAGCTCTTTTTTGCCGTCACCTGTTTCTGGTTCGGACTCATAGCGTGCGATGTTTTTCTCGTAGGCTTCAAGTTTTTTCTCAACCAAGGCTTTGGCAGCAGGCGAGAACTTGTCGTTGGCGAGTTGAATGCGCAGTTCGTCAGCGGCGATCTTGTAGTCGGTTTGACGGATGTTTTTGGCTTGGTAGAACGAATAAGCGTTCGAGGCCAAGATGTTGTTGCTCATGCTTTCTTTGGAGGCGTTGTTGCCGCCCAAGCTGGCAATGGCCAAGCACATGGCCAGCAAGGAGACCAACATGGCACAACGTGTGCGGAATGGGTCGTTGCCGTGGTGTGGCAATTCAGTTTCTGGTACTTCGCTCATCGGTCTTCCTTTATTCGCTGTGGTCTTTTGAGTCGTTGTCTTTTCGTTTGGCAAAAAGCTTATAGAGGGCAAACACGGCCAACACCACAGCCACGCCGCACACCACCAACTCGGCCATCGTCAACTTGTGGACAAACTGATCCACATAGTCGTAGGTCGAGAGCGGCGTGTAGACGTCGGGGTTCTCTTGCTTGTATTTTTCGTAGGCACCGTTGTCCATGATTGCTTTCAGTTGAAATTTACGATTGCTTGTTGGCCGCCGAGATGTGCTTTTCTTCTTCCATCTGGTTGACGATGGATTGCACTTGGTCGTCTGACATGCCAAGTTTGGCTTGCATCATTTTAAGTTTGGCCTGTTCTTCATCTGTGACAACGCCATCGGCCAACACAGAACGAACTTCCATTTCATACAACGCTTGACGACGTTCAACTTGCGCGGTGTAGGCCGTGGCCACCACACCCGTCAGAATGGCGGCCAAAGCGATGGACAAGATTTGCGTCAGGATGACCAACAACGAGCCCAGGAACGTGACAGGGTCCACATTGCCCCAGCCAGAAATGATGGTGATGACAAACCAGTGCATCGCCGCAGGGATGGAGGGGAACACCTCAGGTTGTTCGTGACCTTCGATGATGTAGATCAACGAGGAAAACAGCAAGCAGCTGATGAACAGCAAGAACACAGCGGACGAGAAAGAGTCTTTCTCAGCTTTGACAGCGGCCACCATGTCTTCAAACGCGCTGTTGTAACGCGAGAGTTTGAAAATTCGCATCAAACGGAACATGCGCAGCACGCGCAAGTCAGCGCCTGGGAAAAGCAGCTGCAAGTAGAACGGCACGGTGCTGACAAAGTCGATGATGCCGTAGAAGCTGAACACATATTCTTTGCGGCCTTGCCACGCGGTGCCGCCGTTGTGGACGTATTTCTCGCTGTATGACCAAACGCGTAAAACGAATTCGACGGAGAACACCACCACGCTGAACACGTCAAAAGCGTGGAACTCGGCCATGAAAGCCTCGTGAATTTCAGGCACCGATTCCAAGATGATGCCAATCACGTTGGCCACCACCAGCAAGGCAATAAAGATTTCAACGAAGTGGCTGTATTGGTCAGGCACTTCACCTTCCATGATTTCGAAGGTGCGGCGCTTGATGCGCTGGTAGCTGGAGAGGGTAGGAGCTGCTGTGGTCATGGTGCGCTCATTCATTGGACGACGATTTGTTTTTGGCGCGGAGCATCATGGCTTCGACTTGTTCATCTGACAAACGGTAATGCGCTTGCAGGCGTTTCAGGGTGGCTTGCTCTTCTTCAGACATATTGCCGTCAGAGAACACTTCACGCAGCTGCGCTTCAAACGCGGCTTTCTTACGTGCCACTTGGTTCGAGAAGGCCGAAGCCACGATACCGGTCATGATGGCTGCCATACACACGCCCAAGAAGCCGGTGATCAGTGCAATGGCTTCACCTGCTTTGGTCAAGGGCTCGACGTTGCCATAACCCGAGGTGATGGTCACGATGGACCAATAGATCGAGTGGGGAATCGTGCCAAAGAACTCGGGCTGGTGATGGCCCTCAGCGAAGTGCATCAATGAGGCGGACACGATGGTGGCGATGGTCAACAAGAACACCGCAGAGCCAAACGCTTGGCGTTCGGAATGAATGGCATGAAACAAATCTTGCAGCGCGGTGTTGTATTTGGACAGCTTCAAAATTCGCAGCAAACGCAGCACGCGCAAGATGCGCAGGTCGAGTGCGGGGAAGAACATGTGCATGTAATGCGGCATGGTGGCAAAGAAGTCCACCAAACCAAACGGGCTGAACATGTATTGGAAACGGCCTTTCCATGAGCCACCGTGGTCACGGTCGTATTTGGCACCGAGTGACCAAACGCGAGCGATGTATTCCACTGTGAAAAACATCACGCTCCAAAACTCGAGCTCATGAAAGAAGTCTTTGAATTCAGCGTGAATTTCGGGGACGGAATCAAGAATCACCGCAGAACAGTTGACCAGCACCACCAGGGTGATCAGCCATTCGACGTAGCGACTCGCCGTGTGTTTGGGCGAACCGTCCAAGATTTCCATCAGGGTGTTCTTAAAACCTGTAGTCATTGCCTAGCTCTAACGAAGTTGAATATGGTGTCTTAACAAACAAACGGCCACACGGATGGGGTGTGGCCGCTTGTCTCAATGCCTGCCAAGTTAAGCCAAGCGATTTAGCTGTTGCCTTGAATTTTGTGCCACAAAGCCAGCTCGCTTGATGACAATCGCGCACCTTGTTGCGCTGCATCCTCAAACTTGGTTCCATCGGTTTGCACGCCGAGTTGTCGGATTTGGCCCAACAAGACTTTGAAGTGCTCCACCGCCAAGGCTGGGTTCTCTGCGATTTTGTGGATCGGCAGTGGGTTGCGCTCTTCGAGTTCGTGCTCTTTGATCACCACCTCAATCAAGGCGTTGACTTCTGCTACGGTCAAATGCAAGCGCTTGGCTTCTGAACGGATGATTTCTGCTTCAGCATCGCTGATGTGACCATCTTTGAGGATGGCGAACAAGTTGGCTTTCAACTGGTCACGTTCCTTGACCAGCTCGTCGCTGAAGGCCGAGGCCAACAAAGCGGCAGGGATGGCGAAGATACCAATGCCAAGCAAAGCCAGCACGCTGGTCATGGCACGACCCATGGGGGTCACAGGTGAAATGTCACCGTAGCCCACAGAGGCCAAGGTGATGACCGCCCAGTAGATCGAGGTGGGGATGTTTTCAAACTTCTCAGGTTGTGCGTCGTATTCAAACAAGTAGCCCAAGCTGGCGGTCAGCACCAACAACAGCATCATGATGAAGGTGGCAGCGCCCATGACAGGCCACTCGCGCACCACCACTTTGACCAACACGGCGGTGGCATCGCTGCCGCGTGTGAGTTTGAGCAGTCGTGCCAAACGGAACACTCGCAAGAAGCGCAAGTCCATCAGGTGATGCAAGAACACTTCTAAGAAGAAGGGCAGCACAGCCAAGAAGTCGATGAAGGTCGAAGGCGACTTGGCTTGCTTGAAGCGACCCAAGAACGCACCTTTGTAGCCTGGCTCTTCCACGCATGAGTAAATGCGCATGCAGTATTCCACCGTGAAGATGGCCACAGCCACGGCATCCAAGATGACGAATTGCAAATGCAAGACGTAGTGAATGCTCTTCACTGATTCCAAGATCACAGCCAACACAGACAACAACACCCACACGGCGATGAACACCTCGAAGATGTTTTGCATGGTGCCGCCATATTGGCTAGGGAACACCAAGGCGTGTACTTTTTGACGGAAGGTGCGGTCTTTGTTCAGTTCCTTGAACTCAGCGATGGCTGGGATCAAAACGCGGAACAGCTTCAAGATTCGCAAGAGTCGCAGGAATCGCAACACGCGCAAATCGATGGGAATGAAAGCCTTCAAGTAGAAAGGCGCCACAGCCAAGAAGTCAATGATGGCGAATGGGCTAGAAACAAAGCCCCAGCGCGCACTCTTGCGGTTTTTGAACTCTTCGTCCTCGGGCGCGAGGTACAAGCGCAAGGCGTATTCAATGGTGAAAACGGCCACGGAGAAGATGTCAAAGAACTCAAACCAAGTGCGGTAGGGTTCGTACACCGCTGGCACGTGTTCGAACATCAGGCTGAACAAGTTTCCAATGATCAGGTAGCTGATCCACTTGTCCAAATCTTTTTGGAAGTTGCCCGGCATATTCGGGTCGAGCAACCAAGAGTACAGCCACTTGCGCATGGGCAAGTCGCGGGAAATGTCAGCTTCTTGGTCTTGACCCAGAATCGCTTCGACATTGAGGTCTTTTAGAAATTTGTCTTGTTTAGTCATTTCCATGGCGCACCTCAGAATTCAAATTCGGCAACTTTGATGGCGTAGCCACCTTTGTCACAAACGGACAAACGCAATTGCATCTTGTAGTCAATCGCGTCGGTCTCCACGAGCTGTGAAGCCACGAAAGGTGTGGCCGAGCCAGGTGGCGTGGGCATCAAGTCTTCCAGCAAAATCGCGCCCATCAAGGTGCGGTCAGAAGGCACGCAAGCCGCTACAAAATGTGGCGTGGCATTGAAAAACGGGTTGATCTGGTCTTTCAAGTCTGTGGTGGCCATGATGTCCGCCAAGCAGGCACCCCATGTGCCGGGTGTGTCGGCTTTTGCATCGGCAGGAGGTTTGACGCCACCTTTGCATGCAGGGTGGGGCGTGTTGGCCTCAAAACGCGTGGTACCGGTTTCTGTCAACCATGCCACCCAAGCTTCACCATTGCTTTTGGCGGTTTCAGTCTTCAGTGCCTCTTTGTAGTTAACGACACCGAGCAACGTGACGGCAATGATGATGATTGCCAAAAGGACCAAAAAGAACTTGTCGGCTGCGGTTGGACCAAGTTGTCGACTCTCAGTCGTGTGATCTGTGGAAGATGCCATGTGGGGGATCGCCATTAAATAAAAGAAATCCGGCCTATTGAAGGATCTCCAGTGCCGGGCGAAAGTGGCATTGATGATATTCGTAAATTCGAGGAATTTATCGAATTAAGCCTAGATATTCGACGAACTTGCTGTTTTTAATGAATATTAAAGGCGTAAAAAAAGCCGCTTCAAAAGCGGCTTTTTCATGAGCTCAAAACTCAGTGGTTTTGAGAGCCTCGATGCGCCCAACCCGTGGTGTGTTTTTCCAACAGGCTGAACAGCTCATACATGATCATGGCCATCGCGCCCACCACCACCAGACCCGCAAAAGCCAAGCCCATTTGCATGGCTGAACCCGCGGAGATGAGTAAGTAGCCAATGCCTTCGTTGGCCGCGGTCATCTCGGACACTGTGGTGCCCACAAAGGCCAAGGTGATGGCCACTTTGAGCGAGCCGTAGAAATAAGGCATGGAGCGAGGCAGGCCTACTTTGACCAACACGTCCCAGCGCTTAGCGCCCAACACGCGCAACACGTCTTCGAGTTCAGGCTCCAGCGTGGCCAAACCGGTGGCGATGTTGACCATGATGGGGAAGAAGCTGATCAAGAACGCGGTCAAGATGGCAGGGCCCACGCCAATGCCAAACCACACCACCAAGATCGGCACAAACGCCGCTTTGGGCAAGGCATTGAAGCCGGTCATGAGCGGGTACACAGCGGCATAGGCCAAGCGGGAACTGCCAATGACAAAGCCCAACAGCACGCCCACGACGATGGCAATGCCAAACCCCACCATGGTCACCCAGAAGGTGCGCCAAGCGTGGCCAGCGATGACGTCGCGGTATTCAATCATTTGTTCCCAAATGCGCAGGGGCGAGGGGAAGACAAATTCAGACACGTTGAATAGCGAGCATGCGGCTTGCCAAATGACCAACGTAGCCACGAGCAAGCCCCAAGGCGCCCAAGTTTCGAGTTGTTTTTGATTCATGGTGTTTTATTGCCCGAGGTTAGCGCCGTTTTGACGCATCGCGCCGATGTGGCCGCGCAGCTCGTGGACGATGTTGGTGAACTCAGGCGTGTACGTCACCTCCAAGTCGCGGGGGCGTGGCAAGTCGATGTCGCGCTTGACCACAAAACGGCCCGGGCTCTTGCTCATCACATACACGGTATCGGCCAAGAAGACGGACTCGCGCAAATCGTGGGTGACCAAGATGACGTTGAACTTTTGCTCGGCGTGCAAGTCGCGCAGCGTGCACCACAGCTCTTCGCGCGTGAACGCATCGAGCGCCCCAAAAGGCTCGTCGAGCAAGAGCATTTTGGGCTCATGAATCAATGCGCGGCAAATGCTGGCGCGTTGTTGCATGCCACCCGACAACTCCCATGGGAACTTGCGCTCGTAACCGCTCAAGCCGACGCTTTGCAGCAGCTTGATGGCTCGGGCTTCGTATTCCGCCTTTTTGGCTTTGAAGTTGGAACGGTAAGGTTCCACGATTTCCAAAGGCAACAACACGTTGTCGAGCGTGGTGCGCCAAGGCAGCAGCGAGGACGATTGAAACGCCATGCCGCTGATTTTGAGCGGGCCATTGACGGGTTGACCATCCACATAAATCTCGCCACGGCTGGGTTTTTTCAAACCCGTGGTGAGCTTCATGAAAGTGGATTTGCCGCAACCCGACGGGCCAACAATCGCGATGAACTCGCCTTGTTTGACCTGCAGGTTGATGTCTTCCACCGCGAAGTGGTTTTGTGCCAACAACTCATCGTTGTAAGCGAGCCAGACGTTTTGAAAGTCGACGAAGTATTCAGGAGAAGCTGTCATCAAAAGGGGCCTGTTTACTTCTTACCTTTTGGCAACACATCGAGTTCTTTGGCGGTGGGCAGGAAAGAACCGTTCCAGATGTCGTCTGCTTTGACGCGTGTTTTGGTGTTGAACGCATCAGACACTTGCGATGCCATCAACGACAAACGTGGGCCTTTGGTTTGGCCAAAGCCTTCTGCGCGCGCGTCTGGGCTGTTGACCACGGTGTCGATGGCCAGCTTCAAGCGGCGTGTTTCGAGTTCGGTGTTGATGATGCCGTCACGGGCCTTGACCGTTTCGATGGCTTTGGCGGGGTCAGCAATCACGTCTTTCGCGCCCTTGGCGAAAGCGGCCAAGAACGCTTTGATGGCAGCTGGGTTTTCTTTGATGAGCTTGGGCGACGCGATGATGGCGTTGCCGTACAGTTTCACGCCGAAGTCTGGGTATTGCATGACGACCACGTCGTCAGCTTTCACGCCACGCGCTTCGATGTTGAGCAAAGAGGTGAAGGTGAAGCCGGTGATGGCATCCACATCGCCGCGCACCAGCATGGTTTCGCGCAGAGGGGGGTCCATCGACACCCAAGTGACTGTGCCAACTTTGTTTTCCTTCGCGAAGATGGGGAAGGCGCGACGGCCTGCATCAAACACGGGGGCGCCCAGCTTTTTGCCAGCCAAGTCTGCGGGGGTTTTGATGCCCGATTTTTTCAACGCCATCACCGAAGCAGGGGTGTTGTTGTAGACCATCATCACGGCCACCGGCTTGTTGGGGGCGTCTGGGTTGTTGGCGTGGAATTCCATCAAGGCGGCCAAGTCGGCAAAGCCCAAGTCGTAAGCACCAGAAGCCACGCGGTTGACTGCGCCGCCCGAGCCGTTGCCTGCATCGACGGTCACGTCGAGCTTGGCGTCTTTGAAATAGCCTTTGGCGGCAGGGACCAAGAAGAAGGCAGAGGGGCCTTCAAAGCGCCAGTCGAGTTGAAACTTGAGGGGGGTGGTTTGTGCCGAGGCTCCTGCAAAACTGGCAGCCAGTGCCAAGCCGAGGGTGGTTTTGATGAAGGTGCGTTTGATCATGTGGGCCTCTGAAAAGCAATTTTTGAAAAGTCGATGCCAATTACCTTGCAATAAAGGTGCCCGCTGCAGGTAGCGGTTTTAGGCTGGCAGGGCGCAAATTGTGCGCGAGAATGGTTTGTATACAAGCTGACGATGCACCAATAAGGTGGGACGTATAGGCTTGATGCACTTTTTCGGGGTGTAAAAAAGCCAGCACTGAGGCTGGCTTTTGGGGTGAAGCGATAAGGGTTGAGGCTTATTCAGCTTCCACCGTCTTGTGGTGTTGTGCCGATTTGAACTTACCCCAAGCCAGCACAAGGACCGCACCCGTGACAGACGCAGTCAAGTGGAACCATGAGTTGGCTTCGCCGAAAGCTTTGAGCACCACATCGTTGGCCACGGTTTCGCCGCCGACCCAGCCGATCAAGCATGCACCCAAGGTGATGATGATGGGGAAGCGTTCCATGAGCTTGATCATCAAGGTGCTACCAAAGATGACCAAGGGGATGCTGATGGCCAAGCCCATGATGAGCAACACTTCGTCGCCTTTGGCCGCAGCGGCCACAGCGATCACGTTGTCCAAGCTCATGACCAAGTCAGCGATCAAGATGGTGCGAATGGCAGCGAACAAGTTGCTGTGCTCGCTAGCTTCTTCGTCGCTTTCCTCTTCGGATTCGAGTAATTGCGCGCCAATCCACAACAGCAAGAGGCCACCGATGATTTGCAAGTATTCCAACGTCATCAACTTGGCTGCCACCACGGTCAAACCAATACGCAACACCACAGCTGCACCAGAGCCAAACATGATGGCTTTTTTCTGTTGTTCAGCAGGCAAGCTGCGAGCAGCCAATGCGATCACGACAGCGTTGTCGCCTGACAGGATGATGTTGATCCAAATAATCAGCATCAGGCCTAGCCAGAAGTCAGTGCTTTGAAGTAGTTCCATATTTTGTTTGCTCCAGACAATGGGGAAATTTGGTGTTGCGATCCAAATTGAGGGTCGCTTTTTTAGATCAGGGAGTGTAACTGTGTGCTATCGCACAGCTTGTCGGTATTACTGCTTATGTTGACGATGATCCGCGCGCACCGATGGAAAAGGCCCGCCGAGGCGGGCCTTTGAATTCGCCAAGGCGTGTCGTCAATGGCTGTCTGCTTGACGAGCTGCAGCCACGGCCGCCGATTCGTCTTCAGATGCGCCGTTGAAGAACAAGTTCAACAGCACGGCAGACAAAGAGGCCAACAAGATGCCTGACTCAATCAGCGGGTGCAGGTTGTGCGGCATCCACTGTTTGAAGTTGGGGGCGATCAGCGGAATCATGCCGATGCCGATGGAGATGGCCACGACCAAGCTGTTGAAGCGGTTGTTCTTAAAGTCCACGCCGCCCAAGATGCGAATGCCGGTGGCGGCCACCATGCCAAACATCACCAAGCCAGCGCCGCCCAAGACGACCGTGGGCAAGGACTCGACCAAAGCCGCCATCTTAGGAATGACGCCCAAGACGATGAGGATGATGCCGCCAGCCACGCACACAAAACGGCTCTTGACGCCGGTGACGGCGACGAGGCCCACGTTTTGCGAGAAGCTGGTGTAGGGGAAGGTGTTGAAGATGCCGCCAATCAGCGTGCCCAAACCATCGGTGCGCAACCCACGGGTGAGCGCTGCGCGGTCCACATGGCGGTCGGTCATTTCGCCCAAGGCCAAGAACATGCCGGTGGATTCGATCATCACCACGACCATCACCAAGCTCATGGTGAGGATGAGCACAGGGTCAAACACAGGCATGCCAAATTGGAATGGCAGCACCACGTCGAACCAAGCGGCTTTGCCCACTTTGTCAAAGTTCATCAAGCCCATGCTGGTGGCTGCGATACCACCGATGACGATGCCCAAAAGCACCGAAATATTGGCGATGAAGCCTTTGGCGAATTTGGCGATCATCAAAATCGATACCAGCACCAAGGCGGCAATGCCCACGCCGGTGAGGTCGGCGTATTTGGGGTTGGGCATCTTGGCCATCAAGGCCAAATCTTTGGGCACCGCTGGCAAGGTGGAGCCAGGGGCAGAGGCAGCCGCCGCAGCGTCAGCCAACCATTTGGCGTGCTCTGGGTTGACGATGGACGGCGCCGTGGGGCCGAAGGGGTTGCCAAAAATCCAGTTGATGCCAATGCGCATCAAGCTGATGCCGATGACGGCAATGATGGTGCCGGTCACCACAGGTGGGAAGAAGCGCAACAAGCGGCTGACCAGCGGCGCGATGAGCATGGAAATCACACCTGCGCCCATGATGGCGCCAAAGATGAGCTGTGCCCCTGCGTCGCCAGGATTGGCCCCAGCCATGGACACCATCGGTGCCACGGCAGCAAATGTGACGCCCATCATGACGGGCAAGCGAATGCCAAACCACTGGGTCGCGCCCCATGACTGAATGAGGGTGACCAAGCCGCAGACAAACAAGTCGGCGGAAATCAGCATGGCCACTTGCTCGGGGCTGAGTTTGAGCGCGCGGCCCACGATGAGTGGCACAGCCACTGCGCCTGCATACATGACAAGCACGTGTTGCAAGCCGAGCGCGGCGAGCTTGCCAGTGGGGAGACGTTCATCGACGGGGTGGGTGGATTGGGTCATCGGTTTTCCTTGAGGATTTTTCGCATACAAAACTGTATACAAAATTGCCTTGTTGGTTGTTACGGAGAAACCCTATTTTGTGTGCTTTGTTGCTGTGCTCGCTGTAGGCGGAGGCAGTGTGCAGGTTCCTCATGCTGGGGTACCAGAAATCGTCACCTGCCCACTGCCTCCACCTACAGACTGCGGCTAGCAATATTTTTATTAGGACTGTGGGTGTTCAGAGGTTTGTGCGTTGGCTGATGATTTTCAGCGTCAACGTGATCCGCATGAGCGAGGTATTCCAAACCTAACCAGTTGCGCGGCTTGGGTGCGGCGGCCGACGATTTCTGGTACTCCAGCATGAGGAGGCCGCCGTGCCCAAGCCGCACAACCCCCTCCGGAGCGAAACCCTACGAAACAGATTTAGCTCAACAAATCCAACAAAGTGCGCGCGACAACCTTGGTCGCCCGACGCACATCCTCCAGCATCACGCGCTCATCGTTGCGCTTGGCATGACTCTCTAGCACCGTGCGTGGCCCCGCGCCGTAGATGACACCCGGAATGCCTTGCGCCACATACAAACGCACATCGGTGTACAGCGGCGTGCCCACAGCGGGGATGGGCTCGCCAAACAATTCACCACCGTGTTTTTGAATGGCATCCACCAGAGGCTTGTTGCCAGCCAAAGGCACCATGGCCTTGGCGAGCAAGAGGCGTTTGATGTCCACCTTGAGCTGCTTGCCACCACGGGGTGGGTTGAACGAGGCGGCTGCGTCTTCGATGGTTTTGCGAATGGACGCTTCCACCTCGACGGGGTTTTCTTCTGGAATCATGCGGCGGTCGAGTTTGAACACGACCTTGCCCGGCACCACGTTGGTGTTGGTGCCTCCGCTGATTTGACCCACGTTCAGGTAAGGGTGGGTGATGCCTTCCACCTTGGAGGTGGTGTGCATGTAATCGGCATTGAGCGCGTGCAAGGCGTTCAAGATGTGCACCGCGCCTTGCAGCGCATCGGTGCCGCTGTCGGGAATGGCGGCGTGCGCCATTTCGCCTTGCACGGTGACTTCCATTTGCAAGCAGCCGTTGTGGGCGGTGACCACTTGGTAGCTAAAGCCTGCCGCAATCATCAAGTCGGGTTTGGTCAGGCCGTGCGACAGCAACCAGCCTGGGCCTTTTTCGCCGCCGAATTCTTCGTCGTAGGTGAAGTGCAGTTCGACGCCGCCTTTCAACGGTAGGCCCAATGATTCGAGCGCGCGTGTGGCGAAGGTGAAGGTCGAGAAGTCGCTCTTGCTCACCGCTGTGGCGCGACCATACATCGCACCGTTTTCAATTTCAGCGCCGTAGGGCTTGTGTGTCCAACCTTCGCCGGGGGGCACCACATCGCCGTGGGCGTTGAGCGCAATGGTTTTGCCGCCATCGGCAAACTTGCGACGCACGATGAGGTTGGTGATGCTTTCCAAACCGTAGGCTTTGACTTCGTCAGCGGGCACGGCGTGCTTTTCTGCCTCGTAGCCAAAGGTGTGCAGCAGCTCGGCGGTGCGCTCGGCGTGCGGTGCGTTGTTGCCGGGTGGGGTGTCGGTGGGGACTTGCACCAAGGCTTGCAAGAACGTCACTTGCTCGTCAAAGTGCGCGTCGATCCATGCGTCGAGTTGGGCGTAGATGGTTTGGTCGGTCATGGCTTGTTTTGTCTGATGTGTGGTGGCTGTGTGCGCGAGGTGCGTGTGCTTCACGCGTGTGTGTTGTGCAGCAGGTGCATGAAGGCGTCGATGGCCAACTGCATGTCGTCGCTGGTGGTGGACTCAAGTGGGTTGTGGCTGATACCTGCGTTTTGGCCGCGCACAAACAACATGGCTTGGGGCATGACTTCATGCAGCTTCATCGCGTCGTGGCCCGCGCCGCTGGGCAGGTGGAACACAGGCACGCCCAAGCTTTGCACGGCGTGTTCCCACAAGGCTTGCAGCTTGGCGTCGCTGGGGGCTGCGCTGGCGCGCATGGTTTCTTCGAGGGTGTAGTGCAAGCCACGGCGTTCGCAAATGGCTTTGAGTTCAGCCAGCACGTTGTGCATCAGGCTGTCGCGCAGCGCGTCGGTGGTGGCGCGTAAATCGAGGCTGAATTGGCAGCGGCCTGGCACCACGTTGATGGAGCCGTTGGGCACGGTGAGCATACCGACGGTGCCTACACATGCAGAAGTTGGGCTCTTCGCCGTGTCGGCAGATACGGCGTTCAATTCTGCTGCACGTTTTTCTACAAACAAAGCGAGTTCGGCCACGGCAGTCGCAGCGTCGCGGCGGCGGTCCATCGGTGTGGTGCCTGCGTGGCTAGCCATGCCCACCACTTCGCCCACAAAGCGCACGCTGCCGTTGATGGAGGTGACCACGCCCAGTGGAATGTCTAGCTCATTGAGCACAGGGCCTTGTTCGATGTGGACTTCCACAAAGCCCAAATACTCAGCCGCGTTGCGGGTGAGTTGAGGGATGTCTTCAATCTTTAAGCCCGCTTGCTTCATGGCTTGGCGCATGGTGATGCCGTCGGCATCTTGTTGGTCGAGCCATTCGTGTTTGAAGTCACCCACCAACGCGCCAGAGCCGAGGAACGTGGCTTTGTAGCGTTGGCCTTCTTCTTCGGCAAAGGCCGCCACTTCTAAGTTGAAAGGCAAACGCTTACCTGCGCGGGCCAGTTCGCGCACGCAGGCCATGGGCACGAAGATGCCAAGGCGCCCGTCGTACTTGCCGCCATTGCGCACGGTGTCGTAGTGCGAGCCGGTCATCAAAGTTTTGGCGCTGGATGATGTGTTGGTTGGGGCAGCTTTGTAGATGCCCACCACGTTGCCCACCGCGTCAATGCGCACATCGTCAAAGCCGCAGGCTTTCATGCCTAGCTCAATCGTGCGGGCGCATTTGAGGTGTGCGTCGGTCAGGTAGGTGACGGTGAGTTCTTCGCGTGCGGCGTGCGGCGCTTGTGGGTTCACCACGCCAGCGTCGCTGAATTGGGCCAGCCATTCGTGCCAGTCCCACACCTCGTGGCCCAGCGCGGGCTCGTAGCCCAGTTTGTCGTTCAAGCGAATCTCCACGATGCGGTGGATGTTGCGCAAGCACTCGGCCAGTTCGTAGTCGGGGTGGTTGTGCAAGCGGCGCTCAAAGGTGCTGATGATTTGCTGCTTATTGAGGCCAGAGCCGCGCGGGCCCCGCACAGCCAAGATGAAGGGAAAACCAAACTTGGCGTTGTAGCTGGCGTTGAGTTGCTGGATGTGCGCAAACTCTTCGGGCGTGCAATTGGTGAGGCCCGCTTTGGTTTGCTCGTTGGTCGATTCAGCGGTGAGGCTTTTGCTCACCATCGCTTTGCCTGCCAACTCGGGGTGGGCACGCACCAAGGCGAGTTGCGGCGCGCGGCCTGCTTTTTCTAATGTCTTCACCATCGCGTGCTTGAGCGCAGCGGCTGATGCAAAAGGGCGGGCATCGAGCGCTTGCTCGGCAATCCAGTCGGAGTGTTCGTACAAGCCGGTCAGCAGGGCTGCCGCCTCGGCGCGGGGCAGGGTGTTGATTTGGTTCAGCGTGATGTGCGAGTGACTCATGTCGTTGTCCTGCTTAGGTGTGAAACGATGCGAAAGTGTTGACGGTGTGCGGTGTAGCCATCAGCTGCCGCTGTACGGATGCACTTGTTTCCAGTGGCGCGCAATGTCGATGCGTCGGGCCACCCACACGCGGTCGTGTTTGGCGATGTGGTCTAAGAACTTTTGCAATGCCACGATGCGCCCGGGCTTGCCCAGCAAGCGGCAGTGCATGCCGATGCTCATCATCTTGGGGGTGTTATCGCCGTTTGGGTCACCTTCGGCATACAGCGCGTCAAAGCTGTCGCGCAAATACACAAAGAAATCTTCCGCTTGGCTAAAGCCTTGGGGCAAGGCAAAGCGCATGTCGTTGCAGTCCAGCGTGTAGGGCACGACGAGTTGCGGCACCACATCACCATTGGATTTTTTGACCTTCATCCAAAAGGGCAGGTCTTCGCCGTAGTAGTCGCTGTCGTATTCAAAGCCACCGTGGTCGGCCACGAGACGGCGGGTGTTGGGGCTGTCGCGGCCGGTGTACCAGCCAGCGCCATGAATGCTGTTGCCGTGTGTGGTGCTTGTGAGGCGTTCGATGATCTCAACACCCCTGCGCATGTGCTCACGTTCTGTGGCTTCGTCCGTGGTTTGGTAGTTGATCCAGCGGTAGCCGTGGCAGGCAATTTCGTGGCCCAGTTCGACGAAGGCGGCGGTGAGTTCGGGGTGGCGCTCCAGCGCCATGCTCACGCCAAACACAGTGAGGGGCAGACCGCGTTTTTCAAACTCACGCAAGATGCGCCACACGCCCACGCGTGAGCCGTATTCGTAAATGCCTTCCATGCTCAGGTGACGGTCAGGGAAGCTGGGCGGGTTGAACATCTCGCTCAGAAACATCTCGCTGCCCGCGTCACCGTGCAAGGTGGCGTTCTCGCCGCCTTCTTCGTAGTTCAATACAAACTGCACCGCAATACGGGCTTGGTTGGGCCATTGCGCGTGCGGCACTTGGCGGCCGTAGCCCACCAAATCGCGGGGGTAGGCGGCGGTGCTGTCGTAGGTGGCGTTGGGGTTAGACATGCGATGAACTTTGTATGGGTTGAAGTGCCGGCGTTTGAGGCAAAAGCGCTGTGTTTAGGCCAAAGAATTTGCGCTTAAGCCAACGCCATGGCGATGTCGTTGCTAGGCACTTTGCGGTCGAGGGCCAAGCCTTCTTCCACGTTGCGCAAGTGCTCGTCCATCAGCTTGACGGCCAAGTCTTCGTCTTTGGCGGCGATGGCTTTCAAGATTTCGGCATGCTCGTCGGCCGAGTGTTCAGCGGCGTTGGTGCTTTGGTACATCAGAGTGATCAGGGCGCAGCGTGAGATGAGCTCACTCAAAATTTGCGCCAGCACTTGGTTGCCCATCAACTCGGCGATGCGCACGTGGAAGTCGCCCAGCAAATCGGTGCGGCCTGGCACATCGCCCCGGCTGACAGCGGCTTTTTCTTCAGCCACATGCGACTGGAGGGCTTTGATTTTTGCAGGCGTGACGTTGCGCACAAAGCTGCGCGTCATCTCCGCCTCAATCATGCGCCGCACGGCAAATACTTGACGGGCTTCATCGGAAGAGGGCGTGGCCACAAACGCACCACGTGCGGGCTCCATGCGGATGAGGCGCTTTTGCACCAGCTGGAACAGCGCTTGGCGAATGAGGGTGCGGGACACACCAAAGTGATCGGCCAGTTTTTGCTCGGCCAGTTTGGTGCCGGGGTGGAGGCGGTGCTCCACAATCGCTTTGGTGAGGGCGTCCACAATGCTGCGGGTGGCGGTTGAGCTGTCCATTTGGTGTCTCCGGCAAATTCACTTGGGTGATGATAGACCCAAATGTAAAAATTGTATACACTTTCAGTCGACCAACTTAGTCGCTAACCATTTTCGGAGCATTTCATGGGATTGAGCACACACGTTTTAGACACCATGCACGGCGGCCCCGCAGCCGGCATGAAAGTGTCGCTGTTCACCACCACCGATGACGGCCAGGCCACTTTGGTCAAGTCGTTCGTGCTGAACCACGACGGCCGCAACCCCGATGGTTTGCTGTACGACAACGACAGTTTGAAAAAGGGTACTTACCGCTTGGTGTTTGACGTGAAGGGCTACTTTGCCTCTCAAAACGTTGAATTGCCTGAACCCAATTTCTTGAACCTAGTTAGTTTGGACTTTGGCGTGGCGCACACGGACCAGCACTACCACGTTCCCTTGTTGGTCAGCCCTTGGAGTTACTCGACTTACCGCGGGTCTTAAGTTTTTTTGTATACGAAGCGGCATACGTGCCGCAGATTTGGGGTGCAAGTCACTAAAATCTGGGTTCTTTCCCCAGATTCCCACACCCCACACCATGACCCAAGTCACCAACACCGTGCGCTTTGTGCTCGACGGCAAAATTGTCGAAGCCCAAGGCGCCCGTCGCACCACCACCGTTCTTGATTACCTGCGTGAGCAGCTCCACCGCACTGGCACCAAAGAAGGTTGCGCCGAGGGCGACTGTGGCGCCTGCGTGGTGATGGTGGGTGAACTCAATGCCGCTGGCACAGGCGTGGACTATGTGGCCACCAATGCGTGTATCCAGTTGCTCCCCTCGCTCGATGGCAAATCTCTCAAGACCGTCGAAAGCTTGAAGAAGGCCGATGGCACGATGCACCCCGTGCAAAACGAGATGGTCAAGTGCCACGGTTCGCAGTGCGGCTTTTGCACCCCCGGCATCGTGATGAGTTTGGTGAACTTGGTGCAAACCAACACTTCGCCCGTGCGCAAAGAAATCACCGATGCCCTGAGCGGCAACTTGTGCCGTTGCACAGGCTACGCGCCCATCATCGACGCGACAGCCAAGGCGTGCGAGAAGAAAGCAGCTTTGAAAGTAGACGACAGCGCCGACTTGCCGCTGCTCAAAGAAATCAAGCGTGCCAGCACACCGACCATGAGCTTGGAAGGCGACATCATCGTGCAGCCCGTGGTGCGCACCAAGAAGGGCAACGAATTCGTATCGCCCGCCACCATTGCCGAAGTGGCCGACTATCTGGTCAAGAACCCCACCACCACCTTGCTGGCTGGCAGCACCGAAATCGGTTTGCAAGTGAACAAACAGTTCGCGCGTCCTGACCACATCATGTACTTGGGCAACGTCAAAGAACTGCGTCAAGTGGTCGAGACTGACAAGGCCTGGCGCATTGGTGCAGCCGTGTCGCTCACGCAAGTCGAAGCGCTGGTCGCCAAGGCCTACCCTGACTTTGCCGAAGTGCTGCGCCGCTTTGGTTCACCTCCCATCCGTTCCACCGCCACGCTGGCGGGCAACATCGCCAACGGCTCGCCGATTGGCGACTCCATGCCTTGCTTGCTGGCGCTGGGTGCCAACCTGGTGTTGCGCCGTGGCGAGAAAACCCGCAACGTTTTGCTGGACACCTTCTACACCGGTATGAAGAAAAACGTGCTCGAAGCCGGTGAATTCATTGAAGCGGTCGAGCTGCCCAAGCCTGTGGCCGGTCAAGTGTTCCGCGCCCACAAGGTGAGCAAGCGTTTTGAGCAAGACATTTCTGCCACTTGCGCAGCCATCAGCTACACGCTCAAAGGCGGCAAGTTGAGTGGCGTGAAACTGGCCTACAACGGCCTGAGCCCCTTCCCAGCGCGTGCGCCCCAACTCGAAGCCGTGTTGGAAGGCAAATCGCCAGCCGACGTGAAAGCGGCTGACCTGGATGCCGTCATTGCATCTAGCTTCACCGCACGCGACGGCTTGCGTGCCACATGGGCGTACCGCGCACTGGTGGCCCGCAACTTGGCCCTTGAATTCATCGAAGAACAGAAAGAGGTGGCTTGAATGAACGCGCCAACCGCATACAAAAACCTGTTGCCCGCATCGGGCGTTCAGCAAGGCACCGACGTGGTCCATGAATCCGCTCACCTGCACGTGACCGGCACCGCCACCTACATCGACGACATCCCTGAGCACGCGGGCACTTTGTACGCCGCACTCATCTTGTCGCCCGTGGCGCATGGCGAGTTGATCGGCGACGGCATTGACCGCGAAGCCATCCTCAAGGAACACGGCGTGGTGGCGGTCTACACCGCCAAAGACATTCCCGGCGAAAACAACTGCGGCCCCATCGTGCACGACGACCCCTTCCTAGCCGCTGGCAAGGTCGAGTTCGTCGGCCAGGCCGTGGCCGTGGTCGTGGCGCGCAACATGCTGTACGCCCGCGAAGCCGCTCACAAAGCCAAGGTGCTGGTGAAAGAACTCAAGCCCATCTTGACGGTGGAAGAGGCCATGGCAGCGAACAGCTTCATCATGCCCGCCAAAGGCATCACGCGCGGCGACGCAGCGGCCGCCATTGCCAGCGCGCCTCACAAAATCAAAGGCACGACCCGCACAGGTCAGCAAGAGCAGTTTTATCTGGAAGGCCAGATCACCTACGCGGTGCCCAAGGAAGACGGCCAGCTCACGCTGTACGTGTCGACCCAGCATCCGGACGGCAACCAGCGCGAAGCCGCGCACGCCCTGAATCTGCACACCAACGACGTCGAAGTGATTTGCCGCCGCATGGGTGGCGGCTTTGGTGGCAAAGAAGGCAACGCCAGCATCTTCAGCCAAAGCGCCGCCTTGGCCGCGCACAAGCTGGGCAAGCCCGTCAAGCTGCGTGTGAACCGCGACGACGACATGACCATCACCGGCAAGCGCCACGATTTCCGCATCGATTACGAAGTGGGCTTTGACGACAACGGCCGCGTTTTGGGTGCCGACATCACGCTCATGTCGCGCTGCGGTTACAGCACCGACTACTCTGGCCCGGTGAACGACCGCGCTTGCCTGCACATCGACAACAGCTACCACATCCCTGCTTTGAAGCTGGTGAGCCACCGCTGCAAAACCAACACGCAAAGCGCCACCGCTTTCCGTGGTTTCGGCGGCCCACAAGGCATGTTCGGCATCGAGACAGTGATGGACGAAATTGCGATGACCTTGGGCAAAGACCCCTTGGAAGTGCGCAAGCTCAACCTGTACAAAGACCCCGCCATCAGCGGCACGCCCGACACCATGACCACCCAATACAACCAGCTCATTGAAGACTGGGTGGGTGACAAGGTGATCGATCAGGTCGAGCAGGAATCCAAATACGCCGAGCGCCGCGCAGCGGTGCAAGCCTTCAACGCCCAAAGCAAAACCCGCAAGCGCGGCTTGTCGCTCGTGCCTTTGAAGTTCGGTATCAGCTTCACGGCCACCCACTTGAACCAAGGCGGCGCGCTGCTGGTGGTCTACATGGACGGCTCGGTGAGCTGCAACCATGGCGGTACCGAAATGGGCCAGGGCCTGAACACCAAGATGGCGCAGGTATGTGCCGATGGTTTGGGCATCAGCGTGGACCATGTGCGCATCACTGCTACCGACTCACAAAAAGTGCCGAACGCTTCGGCCACCTCGGCATCGAGCGGTGCCGACATCAACGGCGCGGCCATCATGAACGCCACCGCACAAATGCGTGAGCGCTTGAAGCCCGTGGCTGCCCGCATGCTGGGTTGCGCCGAAGGCGATGTGACCTTTGCCAACAACGAAGTCCACGGTGGCGGCAAAGCCGTCAAGTGGGCCGACGTGACCAAGCAAGCATGGCTGGACCGCGTGGGCCTGAGCGTCACCGGCTTCTACATGACGCCCGAGATCAAATACGACTTCACCACCTTGAACGGCCGTGCCTTCTATTACTACTGCTACGGCGCTGCCGTGAGCGAAGTGGAAATCGACACCCGCACCGGCGAGTGGTGGCTCAAGGCCGTGGACATCGTGCACGACGTGGGCCGCAGCATCAACCCGGCCCTGGACAAAGGCCAGATCGAAGGCGCTTATGTGCAAGGCATGGGCTGGCTCACCATGGAAGAGTGCATTTGGGACAAGAAGGGCAAGCTGCTCACGCACGGCCCCAGCACCTACAAGATCCCGGTGGCGGGCGACATCCCTGAACACTTCAATGTGTCCTTGTTCGACAACGCCAACCTGAAGCCCACGCCGTTCAACAGCAAGGCCACGGGCGAACCACCGTTGATGTTGGGCTTGTCCGCCTTCTTCGCCTTGCGCGATGCGGTGGCCGCCAGTGCTGACCACAAAGCCGTGGTGTACATGGACGCGCCTGCCACGCCTGAGCGCATCTTGATGGCGTGCGAAGCGGTGAAGGCGAAAGCGGCAACGGCTTAACCGCTGTTTCGTTTCACGCTCATTGCGTCCTCCATCGCCAAAGCCTGCGTGCCACGCCACACCGCTGAGTTATTGAACCAACTCCAACATGCCGATGGCGTGTTGGTGTCGGTCGACAGCGTGCAAGGCTCTGGCCCGCGCGAGGTGGGGGCGTGGATGGCGGTGTTTCCGCAGACCTTGGTCAACACCATCGGTGGCGGGCATTTGGAGTTTCAAGCCATCACAGAGGCGCGTGCTTTGTTGATGCGCGAAGGCAACGCGCTCACCACGCGCTACGCCTTAGGCCCCGCCTTGGGCCAGTGCTGCGGCGGCGTGGTGCATTTGAAGTTTGAGCGCATCAGCGCTGCTGACGCGCCTGCACTCAAGCAGCGCTTGTTGGCGAACGGTCAACCGCTCGCATTGTTTGGTGGCGGTCATGTGGGCCGCGCTTTGGTGAACGTTCTCAGCACTTTGCCCTACAACGTGCAGTGGGTCGACAGCCGCGATGAAATCTTCCCTGCGCAGTTGCCGCCCAATGTGGTGTGCGAGCACTCCGACCCCGTGCATGCTGCCGTGGCCGATTTGCCCAGCGGTGCCAGCGTGCTGATCATGAGCTTCAGCCACGCCGAAGATTTAGATGTGGTGGCCGCGTGCCTCAAGCGTCAACGCTTGCAGGGCGATTTGAAATTTGTGGGCCTCATCGGCAGCAAAACCAAGTGGGCCACGTTTCAGCACCGCCTCGAAGCCAAAGGCTTTACCGCCGACGAATTGGCTTTCATCACTTGCCCGATTGGCGTGAGCGGCATCACGGGCAAAGAGCCCGAAGTCATTGCGGTGTCGGTGGCGGCGCAGCTATTGCAAACGCGTCGCTAAGGCTTAGTCGAGTTTCACCTTTGACAGGTCAAACTGAGGTTTGGGCATTTCTAGTTTCATGTTTTCCAAAGTTTGTACCAGCAAGCCTGCGACAAACAAATCACGGTAAGGCTTGGAGTCAGCGGGCACCACATACCAAGGTGATTCGGTTGTGCTGGTGGCCGACAGTGCATCTTCATAGGCCTCTGCAAATTTGGGCCACAGTTGACGGTCTTCAAAGTCAGAGGGTTGCAGCTTCCAGTGTTTGTGTGGATCGTCTAGGCGCGCTTGCAGTCGCTTCTTTTGTTCTGCTTTGGAAATGTGCAAATAACATTTGACGATGGTGATTCCTTCTTGATGCAGCATGGACTCAAAGTTGTTGATGTCCTCATACCGCTTCTCGCAAATGGATTTGCTCACCCAGCCGCGCACACGCGTGACCAGCACGTCTTCGTAATGGCTGCGGTTGAAGATCACCATTTCTCCATGTGCTGGTGTTTTCTGATGAATGCGCCATAGGAAGTCGTGGCTCTTTTCTAAATCACTGGGTGCGCCAAAGGCTTCGGCGTGCACACCCAAAGGGCTGACGTGGGTAAACACGCTGCGAATCACGCCATCTTTTCCTGCGGTGTCCATGCCTTGAAACACGACCAACAAGCCCTTGCTTTTGCCCGCATGCAAGGTGGCTTGAAGTTTATTGAGCTTCTCACCCAATTTGCTGAGTTGACTTTGGCATTCACCGTTGGTGGGTAGATCTTTGGGTTGTGGCTGGGTGTCAATCTCATGTAGTTTGACGTTGCTTTTGTGTTTGATGCACCAGGGTGAGTAGTCTTTGTGTTCCATGAGTCAAGTGTATGCACATTGACTTTTTCGATTCCTAGAATGAATTGGAAACGGCATGCGTATTGCTTAGAGAAAGACCTATATGAAATCAATCGCCATCATCGGCGGCGGTATCACCGGTGTGACCACTGCGTATGCCCTCGCCAAACGCGGCTTTGCCGTGACGTTGTTTGAACGCCACCGCTACGCTGCCATGGAAACCTCGTTTGCCAACGGCGGTCAGCTCTCGGCCTCGAACGCTGAGGTGTGGAACAACGGCGCCACCATCCTCAAAGGCCTCAAGTGGATGCTCAAGAACGATGCACCGTTGTTGGTTAACCCCGCACCGACTTGGCACAAATTGTCTTGGTTCGCCGAGTTCATCGCCGCCATGCCCCATTACGAACGCAACACCATTGAGACCGCGCGTTTGGCCGTGGCTGCGCGTGAACACTTGTTTGCTTGGGCTGCGGAAGAAGGCATCGACTTTGACCACAAGCGCGAAGGCATCTTGCACATCTACCGCGACAAAAAAGGTTTTGACCACGCAGGCAAGGTGTCGGCCATGCTGGCCAAAGGTGGCCTGCCGCGCCGCGCTGTGACGCCTGCTGAGATGAAAACCATCGAGCCCACGTTGGCTGGCACGTATTACGGCGGCTACTTTACGGAGAGCGATTCGACAGGGGATATTCACAAGTTCACGCACGGTTTGTCGTTGGCCGCCGCACGCTTGGGCGTGCACACCTTGTACGAGCAAGACGTGTCGCACGTCAGCACCAATGGTCAGCAAGCCGTGATCACCGTAGGCGAGGGCGCTGCCCAAACCGTGCACACCTTTGATGGCGTGGTGGTGTGCGCCGGTGTGGCCAGCCGCCACTTTGCGGCGCAGTTGGGCGACCGCGTGAACATTTACCCCGTCAAAGGCTATTCCATCACCGTGAACTTGCGCGACGAAGCCAGCCAAGCGGGCGCACCGAATGTGAGCTTGCTCGATGACGAAACCAAGCTCGTCACCAGCCGTTTAGGCGTGGACCGTTTTCGCGTGGCGGGCACGGCCGAGTTCAACGGCATAGACCGCGACATTCGTGACGACCGCATTCAGCCATTGATCAAGTGGGTTGCGCAATGTTTCCCCAACATCAACACACGCTCGGTCGTGCCATGGGCGGGCCTGCGCCCGATGATGCCCAACATGATGCCGCGTGTGGGCAAGGGCGTTGCACCCAACGTGTTTTACAACACAGGCCATGGCCACTTGGGCTGGACCCTGTCGGCCATCACGGCGGACATGGTGGCGGGTGTAGTGGCTAACGCAGCGTCATAAGCGGCTCTAGGGTTTGCCCCAAAATACCTCACTGTATTTGGCGACAAATTTTGTATACACTTCTTATCACCTGTCGCAGCGGAGCAGGGCACCTTCAGCCCTTGTTCGCGACCCTCATGTCATTCACAGTGCCCGCAGTGGTGAACGACAAACTTTGATTCAAGTGACTGAGGTTTCGACATGGACGCATATTTCTTAGACTGGGCCAACCTGCTGCTGCGCTGGGTGCACGTCATCACCGCCATCGCGTGGATTGGCTCCTCGTTTTACTTTGTCTTTTTAGACAACAACCTCATCAAACCCAATTCACCTGACCTGCTGGAAAAAGGCGTGGACGGTGCCATGTGGGCGGTGCACGGCGGTGGCTTTTACAACCCGCAAAAGTACATGGTGGCCCCGAAGAAGATTCACACCAAACTGCACTGGTTCTATTGGGAAAGCTATTCCACCTGGCTCACAGGCTTTGGCTTGTTCACCGTGTTGTACCTGTGGAATGCGGGTACGTTCTTAATTGACAAGTCGCTCATGGACTGGTCGCCCGCTGCGGCCATCACCGCTGCTTTGAGTTTCTTGGTCGCGTTTTGGTTGATTTACGACGCGGTGTGTCGCGTGTTTGGCTTTCGCGAAAACGGCGAGCGCATTGTGGCCCTCACCATGATTGTGGTGGTCGCATTCGCCGCTTGGTTGTCGTGCCAGCTGTTTGCTGGCCGAGCTGCCTTCCTTCTGGTGGGCGCGATGATTGCCACCGCCATGAGCGCCAACGTGTTCTTCTGGATCATCCCTGGCCAGCGCAAAGTGGTGGCCGCCATGACCTCGGGCGTGGCGATGGACCCCAAAGAGCTGGCCACGCACGGCAAGCGCGGCAAGCAACGCAGCGTGCACAACACCTACTTCACGCTGCCCGTCATCTTTGCGATGCTGAGCAACCATTACAGCTTCTTGTACACCTACGAAAACAACTGGGTCATCTTGGTGATGATGATGTTGGCGGGTGCTTTGATTCGCCAGTTCTTCGTGCAACGCCACGGCTACCACTTGGGCCGCGCCAAAAACCCGCTGCCATTCGCGATTGCTGGTGTGGTGATTTTGCTCAGCGTGATTGTGTGGATGCGGCCTGCACCATCTACCTCTGCGCCTGCCGCTGTGAATGCAGCTCCAGTGACTTATGCCGAAGTGAGCCAAGTGTTTGCGCAGCGCTGTTACATGTGCCATGGTGAACAAGTACAAATGAAAAACGTGCGCTTTGACACGTCTGACGGCGTCAAGCAACACGCCTTGGGCATTTACCAGCAAGCCGTAGTGACCAAGCAAATGCCGATGAACAACGCCACGGGCATCACCGAGGCAGAGCGCGCGACCATCAAGCGTTGGTACGAAGCGGGCGCTGCGCTGCAGTAACCCATCGTTGTGAACGTGCGCTGCGTAGATGCATCGCATTGGGTGCATCAAGGTCGCTTCTATACTGATGCGACTTTGATTTACCTCTCAAATTTCCCATGACATTGCGTTTGTTTTTGGCCTTGGCAGGCTCAGTGTTTTGCTCGGCTGTACAAGCAGGCGAAGTGACCGTCGCCGTCGCCGCCAACTTCACGGCCCCCATGCAACAAATCGCCAAGGCGTTTGAGCAAGACACGGGGCACAAAGCCCAATTGGCGTTTGGGGCGACTGGTAAGTTCTACGCACAAATCAAAAACGGTGCGCCATTCGCGGTGCTGCTGGCGGCAGATGACGAAACTCCCGCACGCTTAGAAAAAGAAGGCCTCGCTGTCGCGGGCACGCGCTTCACCTATGCCACGGGCCGATTGGCGTTGTGGAGCAAACAACCCAACTTGGTCGATGACAAAGGCGATGTGCTGCGCAGCCACCGCTTTGATCAATTAGGGATTCACAAGATTGCCATGGCCGATCCCAAGCTCGCCCCTTATGGGGTGGCCGCGATGGCGGTGATCAAGAAGCTGGGTGTGCAAGCCAATGTCGTGCCTAAGCTCGTGCAAGGCGACAGCGTTGGGCAAACCTATCAATTCGTCAGCACCGAAAACGCACAGCTTGGCTTTGTTGCCTTGTCACAAATCTCGTTGGATGGCCGCATCACGCAAGGCTCGGCATGGGTGGTGCCGCAAAGCATGCACACACCCCTCAAGCAAGATGCCGTGTTGCTCAATGCCGGCAAAGACAACGCAGCCGCACACGCACTGTTGAAATACCTGCAAAGCGATGCGGCTAAAACCATCATCCGAACTTATGGCTATGCGCTTGACCATTGAGAGGTCGATGGCGGTCGCCATGCCCTGTAAAGTGTGGGCATGAATTTGAATGCCGAAGATTTCCAAGCCATTTCGCTGACGTTGCAACTGGCCAGCGTTACCACCGTGTTGTTGCTGTTGCTGGCGACGCCCGTGGCGTGGTGGCTGGCGCACACGCGCTCTGCTTGGCGTGCGCCTGTGGCCTCGCTCGTGGCGCTGCCCTTGGTGTTGCCGCCCACGGTACTGGGTTTTTATTTGTTGGTGGCGCTCGGGCCCAACGGCCCGATTGGACAGTTCACGCAATGGGCGGGTTGGGGCACGTTGGCGTTTAGCTTTTGGGGTTTGGTGTTGGGCTCGGTCATCTACTCATTGCCGTTTGCCGTGCAACCGCTGGTCAATGCGTTTGAAGCCATGGGTCCGCGCCCCATGGAAGTGGCTGCCACCTTGCGAGCCAGCAAGTGGGATGCCTTCTTCACCGTGGCCGTGCCCTTGGCCAAGCCGGGTTTTGTGATGGCCGCCATGCTGAGCTTTGCACACACCGTGGGTGAGTTTGGTGTGGTGCTGATGATTGGCGGGAACATCCCCGACAAAACGCGTGTCGTGTCCACCCAAATTTATGGCCATGTGGAAGCCATGGAATATGCACAAGCGCACGGCTTGGCAGGTGTGATGTTGGTGTTCTCGTTTGTGGTGTTGTTGGGGCTGTCGTGGTTTAACCGTCGCCCTCATCGTCACGCCACGCGTCATCAAAAGGCGGGTGCATGAACATCCATTTGCAGCTAGACCTCGCGCGTGCCGACTTTGATCTGTCGGTCGATGTGCAGCTGCCTGCGCATGGCATCACGGTTGTTTACGGCCCTTCAGGTTGCGGCAAAACCACCTTGCTGCGTTGCGTGGCGGGGCTAGAACCCTCCGCGCGTGGCGTGGTGCAGCTAGGCCACGAGGTGTGGCAGGACGACGGTCTTCATGGCGGAAAAGGTGTGCGCTTGCCCACGCACCAACGCGCCTTGGGCTATGTGTTTCAAGAGGCGTCTTTGTTTGACCACTTGGATGTGGCAGGCAACTTGGCCTATGGCCACCAACGTGCCGAAAAAAACAACCGCAACGCGATGAGCCGAGCCGTGCAGCAGCAAACCATCGAGCTGCTGGGCATTGGCCACTTGCTCAAGCGCCGCAGCCATGAGTTGTCGGGTGGCGAGCGTCAACGCGTGGCTATTGCGCGTGCCTTGGTCACGCAGCCGCGTTTGCTGTTGCTGGATGAACCTTTGGCCGCGTTGGACCACGCACGCAAACAAGAAGTGTTGCCGTGGCTAGAAAAATTGCGCGACGACTTGAACATCCCCATGCTCTACGTCACCCATGCGGTAGACGAAGTGGCCCGCTTGGCCGACACGCTGGTGGTGATGAACCAAGGCCGCGTGCAAGCCAACGGCCCCGTGGCTGAAGTGCTGACGCAAGCCGAGCTGCCTGTGGTGGTGGGGGAGGATGCAGGCGCGTTGCTCACGGGCATCGTGCTGAACATCGACACGCAGTGGCACTTGGCCCAAGTGGGCTTTGCCGGTGGCACGCTGTGGGTGCGCGACAGTGGCTTGGCGGTGGGCCAAACCGTGCGCCTGCGCGTGCTGGCCCGTGACGTGAGTGTGACCTTGCAAGAGGCCACGCACACCAGCATTCAAAACCACGTGCCCTGCGTGGTGGATGCCATCACGCCTGATGCGCATCCTTCACAAATGCTGCTGCGCTTGCGCTGTGGCGACACTGTGCTGCTGGCGCGCGTCACGGCGCGTGGCGTGCATGAGCTAGGTCTGCATGTGGGCATGCCTGCGTGGGCGCAGGTGAAATCGGTGGCGCTGGTCAAGTAAGCGTTAAAACCACCAAGCCACCGCTTGCGGAATCACCACCGCACCCACGATGCCGTGCAAGCCCATGCCTAGGCTGGCGTAGGCGCCGGCTTCGGGGTGCACGCTGAAGGCGCGTGAGGTGCCAATGCCGTGTGCGGCCACGCCGAGGGCAAAGCCGCGTTGCCACCATTGCGTGACACGCAAAACATCCAGCACGTAGCGGCCCAGCACCGCACCCAAGATGCCTGTGCTCACGGCAAAGATGGCGGTCAAGGTGGGCGAGGCTTGCACGCGTTCGGCAATGCCCATTGCAATGGGCGCGGTGACCGACTTGGCCACAAGGCCACGCACCAACGATTCGTCCACACCCAACCAACGTGCCATGCCCACGGCAGTGAACACCGAGGTCACGCCACCTGCCATCAGCGACAACATCAACACGCCCATGCGCCCTTTCAGTGACGCAAAACCTTTGTAGATCGGAATGGCCAGCGACACCGTGGCCGTGCCCAGCAAGAAGTGCACAAACTGCGCGCCTTCGAAATATTTGGCATACGGCATGTCGAGCACGCTGATGCTGAGCGTGACTACCACCACCGCAATCAGCACAGGGTTAGCCAGCGGGTTGCGCTGGCTGCGCTCGTACAACGTGAGGCCCAGCAAATACGCGCTCAGCGTCAGCACCAACGCCAGCAGCGGGCTGCCCGAGAGGTACACCCAAATTTCAGAGATGGGCGGCAAGTGCGTTTGAAATTCGTTACTCATGTGCCGCCTTCTTGGCCAACATTTTGAGCAAGCCTGCCGTCACCGCGACGGTGGCCAGCACACTCACCAACAGCGCTGCACTGATGGCCCATGCGTTGGCCTTCAACACCGGCAGATAAAGCACCACCCCCACTGACGCGGGAATGAACAACAACCCCAAGTGCTGCAAGATGCTGCTGCCTACCAAATCAATCGATGCAGGCACGCGGCCACGCACGCTGAGAAACGCCAGCAGCAGCACCAAGCCCAGCACAGGGCCAGGGATGAAGGGCAGGGCGAACTTAGACACCAATTCGCCGAGCGCTTGAAAGATGAAGAGTTGAACGAGGCCTTGAATCATGACAACAGTGTAGACAACACACTCGGTGGCATTAGGTCAAAACAGTTCAACCCAACGCCTGTCAGTGGTTGTGCATCATCGGCATCTCTTGCGCTGCATCGACGCCGTAGCCTAATAGTGACGGGTCAAGCATGCCAGCGATCATGGCAATGTGGCCGAAAACCAAGAACAAGGCCACGCACGTGGCGTGTACTTTGCGTTTGTCTTCATCGCTCGCATCGGCGTTCACCCATCCCAGTTCTTGCAGGGCGATGTAGATGAGGGGCAACCCACCAATCAAATAGCAAGAGACTGCGATCACATCAATAGCGGTGCGCCATTCGCCCGCTTTGGTGATGGGCAAAACAGCCGTGGTCATCAAGTACACGATCACGCCAACAAAGTACAACCCGACGGTGATACCTGCAGCGCGATTGAGGCTGTGTACCCACCCCGTGAAGTTGCGGGTGAATAGCAGATACAGCTCTGTGATGGCCAAGGTCTCAGCCAAGATCACGGGCACAGCCATAAAAATCAAGAGGTTCCAGGGTTGGTTAGCCGCTAGCAGCTCCATGTAATGCGTCATGTTCATCAATTTCTCCAATAAAAGTAAATAGCCCAGAAAAGGGCAATAGGTTCTTTGTGTTTAGAGATGGCGCTTGGGGGGCCTGAACTGCTGACTTGGCATGTCCTGCAAAACCAGGATTTGAAAAACAGGATTCAGAAGTTCTGTGGCGCTGACGTTTGAACACACGTGGCATGTGATGGCTGCCGTCAGGCCCGTGCAGCAAATGTGACCACTGAGATGGCATGGCTTGGCAGCCGGAGCAGTGGGGGCTTCTTCGCACGCATGAAAGTCATGTGCGGCAGCCGTGTCCACGGCTTGTGTATGGAAGGTCTCGATGGGCATCGCCACAGCATGGAACATGCTGCTGAGCAAGCTGATGCAGATGAAGAGACACACGTTTCGCATGAACTGATTCTAAGTCTGCTTGATCCATGTACCTATTCACAGGCAGCGTACTAAAGCGGTTCAGGCCACAATTGAATGCCAATCGCCGCAGAAAAATCTATCGATGTCTGAATCTGTCAAGAAACTCCCACCCAGTATCTGGGTACTGGGATTTGTGAGCATGCTCATGGACATCTCCTCAGAGATGATTCACAGCCTGTTGCCGATGTTTTTGGTCGGCGTGTTGGGCGTGAGCGTTTTTACCGTCGGCATCATCGAAGGCTTGGCAGAGGCCACCGCTTTGATCGTCAAGGTGTTCTCGGGCGCCTTGAGTGATTATTTGGGCAGACGCAAGGGGTTGGCGCTCCTCGGCTATGCGCTTGGCGCTTTGACCAAACCCTTATTTGCCATCGCGTCAGGTGCTGGTCTTGTCATCGCTGCAAGATTGATAGACCGTGTGGGCAAAGGCATTCGCGGTGCACCGCGCGACGCCTTGGTGGCTGACATTGCGCCCCCTGACATGCGCGGCGCCGCCTTTGGTCTGCGTCAATCCCTCGACACTGTGGGCGCTTTTGTCGGGCCACTGCTGGGTGTGGGTCTGATGCTGCTTTGGGCCAACGACTACCGGGCCGTTTTTTGGTTTGCCGTGATTCCCGGGGTGATGGCTGTGGGCTTGTTGCTGTTTGGCGTTCAAGAGCCGGAGCGGCACATGAGCCACAAGCGAACAAATCCGATCCAACGCGACAATTTGCGTCGCCTTGGCGCATCGTATTGGTGGGTGGTTGCCATTGGTGGGCTGTTCACACTGGCTCGGTTCAGCGAAGCATTTTTGGTACTTCGTGCGCAGCAATCCGGCGTGGCTGCAGCGTTTGTGCCACTGGTGATGGTGGCCATGAATCTGGTTTATGCGGGGTCTGCCTACCCGTTCGGATGGCTTTCTGATCGCATGAGTCACGCCAAATTGCTGGCGTTGGGGTTGATCGTCTTGATTGCAGCTGATCTCGTGCTGGCCAGTGGACACCACTGGTGGACGGTCCTCATTGGCGTCAGCTTGTGGGGTGTGCACATGGGCATGACCCAAGGACTTCTAGCGACGATGGTGGCAGATAACTCACCCACTGATCTTCGAGGCACGGCGTATGGCGTGTTTAATCTCATCAGCGGTCTTGCCATGCTGGTGGCCAGCGGTTTTGCGGGGTGGTTGTGGGACCAGTACGGTGCCGAAGCAACCTTTCATGCTGGAGCCATTTATTCTTTGATTGCCTTGTTGGGGCTTGCTGTTCGGTGGCGATCGCTGCTGGTGCTGCCGCCAGAGAGATGACACGGCGCGGATGCGAGGGAAGCTTAGTTTCTTGTCAGCGTGGTTCGAATTGAAAAACGTTTGGCGGGATGAATCGACACGGTGACCAGCACGGGTTTGTCGTCCCTTGTCAAATAACGTCGGATGACCTGCAATGCGGCTTCATCTTTGTCCGCATTCAAATTTTTTGCGAGTGTGGCGTCTAGCTTGCACCCGGTCACGTCTTGTTCAACGGTGGCAAGGTCTAGGCCAAATTCTTTTTCCAACAACTCGGACATCAAGGCGCTTGGATGGGTTTGAATTGATTTCAAGATGCTGGCGTACTTGGCATCAATGTAGGCGCTTGTCCACGAGACGGGTAGTTTTCCCCGGGCTGCATCAAAGCGCAAACTTTGGATGCAAAGCCATTTGCTGCCAGCATCGCAGCTGAGCTCTTTGGCCAAGGCCTGGTCCATCACGATCTCACCCGTGTGTTGCACAGAGCGTTCGCAGGCCTGCGCCCATTGAATCAAATCTGACAGTGAGGTGAGGGTGGCGCCGTAGCCGCCTTGTGGGCTAACGGCCTCCACACGCGTGCCTGTATTTTTCTTGCGTGAAACCAGTTTTCTGTTTTCCAAACTCGTCAAAGCCGCCCGCACGGTAGAGCGGCTGACCTTGAGCTGTGTGGCCAAGTCTGGTTCGGCGGGCAGTGTGGTTCCCACGGGGTAGCGGCCTTTGGCAATGTCTTTGGCCAGTTGGTCTGCGATGCGGGAATAAAGGGGTTGTCGGTCCATAGGTGGAGTTTAAAGACAAAGGGTTTGTCCGCATGTTTGCGCCTCATATGTTCGTACATATAATATGTACGAACATATAGGAGATTTTTCAATGTATTCCACTCTGATCGATTCACGTTTCCTTGGTAGCTTGTTTTCTACGCCAGAGATGAAACAGGTTTTTTCCGATAGCGGAACTTTGGCTTGCTACACCGAAACCGAAGTGGCCTTAGCTTTGGCTGAAGGCAAGTTGGGTTTGATTCCAGCTGATGCGGCCAAGACCATTGCAGAGCGCGCCTCTCAAATTGCGTTGGACATGGACCGCCTAGAGCGAGAAACGCACAACGTGGGCTACCCCATCTTGCCCTTGGTGCATCAGTTGGCCGAAGGTCTGGGCGATGCAGGCAAGTTCTTGCATTGGGGGGCGACCACCCAAGACATCATGGACACGGCCTTGGTTTTGCAAATCCGTGCAGGCCTTGATTTGGTCGAGACTGATTTGCGTGGCGTGGCCGCGCAGCTGCGCCGTTTGAGTGCCGAGTACCGCGATACGCCAATGGCAGGGCGCACCCACTTGCAACATGCCTTGCCTGTGACGTTTGGTTTGAAGACGGCGATTTGGCTGGGCATGGTGGAGCGCAATTTGGAGCGTTTGCAGCAACTGCGCCCGCGCGTTTTAGTCGGCCAATTCGCCGGTGCCGGTGGCACCTTGGCGTCATTGGGAACACGCGGTTTGGATGTGCAAGTGGCCATGATGGCTGAGCTCAAACTGGGCGTACCTGAAACCACATGGCACACCGCACGCGATGGTTTGGCTGAAACTGCACAGTGGCTGGGCTTGGTGACCACTTGCTTGGCCAAGATGGCATTGGATGTGTCTTTGATGATGGCCAACGAATTTGGCGAAGTGTTCGAGCCATTCGTGCAAGGCCGAGGTGCATCGAGCACCATGCCACAAAAGCGCAACCCCATCAGCTGCGAAGTCATGATTGGGGCCGCCAAAACCGTGCGCCACTTGGCAGGCTTGGCGTTAGATGGTGCGGTGCAAGACTTTGAGCGTGCCACGGGGCCTTGGCAAGCGGAGTGGGTGGCTTTGCCCGAAGCGTTTTTGCACACCGCAGGGGCGGTGTCACAAGCCTTGTTCATGCTCACAGGCCTAGAGGTGGACACGCAGCGCATGCGTCAAAACCTCGATTCAACCGGTGGCCTCATCGTGGCTGAAGCCGTGATGATGGGCTTGGCGCCTGCACTGGGTCGCAACGAAGCGCACGACGTGGTCTATGCCGCTTGCCGCATCGCGCTTGAACAAAAACGCACCTTAGCGGATGTGCTCAAAGCCAACGACGAGGTCACACGCTTGGTCAGTCTCGACCAAATTGATGCCATGTGTGAGCCCACCAATTACTTGGGCTGTGCCGCGCAAATGGTGGACAACGCACTCGCTGCCAAGCCACGCTGAGTCATCCAAAAATTAGACGGAGATACACATGAACACAACATTCTCACGCGCGCGTCGCACACTCATTTCATCTGTTGTTGGTTTGACGGCCCTTGTGTCGGCAGGCCTGACTCTGGCGCAAGATGCGTACCCCAACAAACCCATCACTTGGGTCGTCCCGTTTGCCGCAGGTGGCCCGACCGATGCCTTGGCTCGCCACATTGCAGACCGTGTGGCACGTGAATTAGGACAGCCCATCGTCATTGACAACTCGCCAGGCGCTGGCGGCACGGTTGGTGCGGCCAAGGTGGCTAAAGCCAAGAACGATGGCTACACCTTCTTGGTTGGGCACATGGGTTACATGGGCGCAGCGCCTGCACTCTACAAAAAATTAGCCTATGACCCTGTCAAAGACTTTGACGGCGTTTTCCGTTTTCCAGATACGCCTTTGGTGTTGATGGTGCGCAACAACCATCCCGCCAAAGACATTGCAGGCTTGATTGACTTTGCCAAGAAAAACCCAGAGAAGGTGTTCATCAGCAATGCGGGCGTAGGCTCAAGCTCTCATTTGATCGGTGCCTTGGTGGCAAGCGCTGCAGGCGTGAAGGTCACGATGGTTCCCTACAAAGGGGCAGGCCCCGCATTGATTGATGTGATCGGCGGGCAAGTCGACGGCATGCTGGACCAAACCAACACCGCATTGCCGCAAATCAAAGAAGGCAAAGTGCGTCCTTTGGTGGTGACATCCAAAGTGCGATTGCCGCAACTGAAAGATGTACCCACCTTGAATGAAACCGTGATGCCTGGTTTTGAGGCGTCCACTTGGTATGGCATCTACGCACCCAAAGGCACGCCCAAAGCCGCCATCGACAAAGTTCAAAACGCTTACTTGAAGGTGATGAAAGACAAGGCCTACACAGGCAAGATGGCTGAGCAAGCCATTCAAATGTTGCCTCCTGAGCAATACACGGGTGACGCTTTGAGTAAGCACACCGAGGTAGAGGTGGCGCGTTGGCGTGCCGTCGCGGCACGCTCGGGTTTGTCGCTCGACTAATTTGAACTGCGTTGCTTGATTGGCACCTACCCCGTTGGGGTAGGTGCTTTTTTTATTGAATTTGAGCATTTGTTACCCATAGAAAGTCACAACCAAGCAAAGTTGATTTATCTCATTACCAATCATGCAAGTATCTAAATGGATACAATTAAGCGCTACCACCTTGAACAAACATCAGCGTTTAGTCGTTGGCTCAAGGGCCTGAAAGACCTGCAAGCTAGAGCTGCCATCGTGTTGCGCCTCAAGCAAGTGCAGGCAGGTCATCTAGGCGATGTCAAACATGTTGGAGGTGACGTGTCGGAACTACGCTGGCACTTGGGGCCGGGCTATCGCGTGTATTTTTGTAAGCGCGGAGATCAGATTATTTTGTTGCTCGCAGGTGGCGACAAATCAACACAGCAGCGCGACATCGTTCGCGCCCAACAATTGGCCAAGGAGCAAACGCATGGGTAAGACAACAGAATTCGACGCAGCCAGCTACCTCGACAGTGAGCAAATGATTGCCGAGTATTTGAACCAAGCCTTGGCCAGTGGCGATACCGATTTGTTGTTATCCGCTATTGGTGATGTGGCCAAGGCCAGGGGCATGGCACAGATTGCGCGTGATACGGGCTTGGGGCGTGAAAGCCTTTACAAAGCTTTCGCTGTTGGGGCTAAGCCACGGTTTGATACTGTGTTGAAAGTCCTGCGCGCATTGGGCGTTGAAATGCACGCCTACCCACAAGCTCATTAATTCTTACTTAGCCCCCAACGCCAACTGCAAAGCCAGCTGGTTATGCCTCTCAATCAACGGCCCCATATCCACAGTAGCAATCTCACCCTTGCGCACCACCACGCGTCCGTTGACGATGGTGTAGTCGGCGTTGTCGCTGGCGCATAGCAGTAGCGCACCCACGGGGTCGTGCACTGCGCCGCCGGCCATGCTGAGTGTGTCGGTGCGGAACATGGCGATGTCTGCGCAGTAACCCTCTTTGATTTGTCCCAGCTCGTGCGCGCGGCCCAGCACCTCTGCGCCGCCGCGTGTGGCTAGGCGCAGGGCGTCGCGCGGTGTCATCTCCGCAGGGCCGTGGTCGCAACCGAAGTCGTCTAGGGCTCGGCCGACCCGTGCCAGCAGCATGGCCTGGCGTGCTTCGTTCAGCAAGTGCGCCGCATCGTTGCTGGCGCTGCCGTCTACGCCCAAGCCAATGGGCACACCGGCGTCTAGCATTTTGCGCAGGGGCAAGATGCCGCTGGCCAATCGCATATTGCTGCACGGGCAGTGGGCAATGCCGGTGCGCGTGCGTGCAAACAAATACGTGCCTTCGTCGTCCAGCTTCACGCAGTGGGCGTGCCACACGTCGTGGCCTACCCAGCCTAAGTCTTCGGCGTATTGCGCGGGCGTGCAGTTGAATTTTTCTTTGGTGTACGCAATGTCGTGGTCGTTCTCAGCCAAGTGTGTGTGCAGGCGCACCTTGTGCGCGCGGGCCAGTTTGGCGGCTTCGCGCATGAGGTCTTGGCTCACGCTGAAGGGCGAGCAGGGGGCCACGGCCACATGCGTCATCGCGCCAAAGCTGGCGTCGTGATAGGTCTCAATCAGGCGTTGGGTTTCTTTGAGGATGAAGGCTTCTTTTTCCACCACGCGGTCGGGCGGCAGGCCGCCTTGGCTTTCGCCCACGCTCATGCTGCCGCGTGTGGCCGTAAAGCGCATGCCAATGGTGTGCGCGGCTTCAATGCTGTCGTCCAGCCGCACGCCGTTGGGGTAGATGTACAGGTGGTCGCTGCTGGTGGTGCAGCCGCTCAGCAGTAGCTCAGCCATGGCCACTTGGTTAGACACCAACACCATCTCAGGCGTGAGGCCCGCCCAAATCGGGTACAGCCCTTTGAGCCAGCTGAACAGCTCGGCGTTTTGCACCTGTGGCACGGCACGCGTGAGGCTTTGCACCATGTGGTGGTGCGTGTTGATGAGGCCGGGCACCACCACGTGGCGGCGGGCATCAATCACCTCGTCGACTTGTTTCAGCAGTTCGTTAATTTCGGCGTCTGTGTTTTCGCTAGCAGGAATGATGCGTTCAATGCGGCCATCGCGCAGCAGCAGCGAGGCGTCATTGAGTTCGGTGTTGGCATCGTCTTGTGTGGCGATGCAGCGGGCGCGGTGGATGAGTAAGGTGGTCATGGACTTGTCCTAAAAGAAACAATGAAACAAGTCGTGGCCGAGTCCCCTAGCTTTGCGCTGTTCACAAAGCTTGGGCGAGCACCACGTTGCCGCGCATCCCGGGCTTTTGCAGTGCGTTGATTTTACGGAAGACACGCAAGCCTTTGGCCCGCGTGTCAAACCGTCTCTGTTTTTTAGATCTTTGGTGCCACCACGTTCACCGGCGCACCGCGCACAAACGCTTCCACGTTGTCGATGAGCTGATCAGCCAAAGCCTGAATGGCTTCGGCGCTGGCCCACGCCACGTGTGGGGTGAGGATGAAGTCTGGGCGGTCCAGCAACGCCATGAACGGGTGGTCTGCGGGTGGTGGCTCCACACTCGTCACATCAAACGCCGCGCCTGAAATGTGGCCTGCTTGCAGCGCAGGGCCGACCGCCGCTTCGTCCACCAAGCCACCGCGCCCGGTGTTGATGAGCAAGGGTTTGCGCGCCATCTGCGCAAACTCGGCCGCACCAATCATGTTGCGCGTGTTGGCGTTGAGCGGGCAGTGCAGGGTGAGGATGTCGGCTTGTTTCAGCACCTCGTCAAACGGGGTGTACATGCTCCCCTGACCGCTGCGGCCCTTGTGCGCTGCAAACAGCACGCGCATGCCCAAGGCGCGGCCAATGGTCGCCACGGCCTGGCCCAAAACACCATCCCCAATCACGCCCAAGGTCGAGCCTGCGAGGTCGCGGATGGGGTAATCGAAAAAGCAAAACTGCGCAGCCTCTTGCCAACGCCCGGCCTTCACCGCATCGCGGTAGGCGCAGATGCTGCGGCGCAGGGCAAAGATCAGCGCAAAGGTGTGCTCGGGCACGGTGTGCTTGGCGTAGTTGCGCACATTGCTGACCACGATGCCGCGTTGTTGGCAGGCGGCAAGGTCGATGTTGTCGGTGCCGGTGGCGGCCACCGCAATCAGTTTGAGCTTGGGCGCTTGTGCCAACACCTCAGCAGGGAGCTTGACCTTGTTCACGATGACGATGTCTGCATCGGCAATGCGTGCGGCGGCTTGGTCTGCGGTGGTGCGGTTGTGTTGCTCCCACGCATGTGCAAACGTGGGTGCGCGCAGCGTGGTGTCGGGCGAAATGGTGTCGCGGTCTAAGAAAACAATTTTCATGAGGGTATTTGGTTTTTTATTCAACGCTGTGAATCAAGCTGCCAGCAAACGGTGCGCTTCGGCCACCAAGGCATCGGGCGTGATGTTGAACAGTCTGTACAACTCGTCAGCAGGGCCTGAGGCGCCAAAACCTGTCATGCCCACAAAGCCACCGTCGATGCCAAGGTAAGCATCCCAGCCTTGTCGCACCGCAGCTTCGATACCCACGCGCACGCCGGTGCCCAGTACGCTGCGGCGATAAGTCGCGTCTTGTATGTTGAACAATTCCCAGCAAGGCATGGATACCACCGCCGTGCCCACGCCTGCCGCTTCGAGCTGCTCGCGTGCTTGCACGGCTAGCAACACTTCCGAGCCCGTGGCCAGCAAAGTGACTTGGCGCGGGCCGCAGGCTGCCTCGTGCAACACGTAGGCACCACGACGGGTCAGGTTCTCCGTGGTGTGCGTGTGACGCACCAAAGGCAAGGACTGACGCGCGAACACCATGCTGACCGGCCCCGCTTGATTTTGCAAAGCCAACTCCCAACACTCGGCCGCTTCCACCGCATCGGCCGGGCGCATGACCCACATATTGGGCATGGCGCGCAGAGAAGCAATGATTTCCACCGGTTGGTGTGTGGGGCCATTGCGGCCAATGCCAATCGAGTCGTGGCTGAACACAAACTTCACAGGCAAGCCCATGAGCGCGGCCATGCGCATGGCCGGACGTTCGTAGTCGGCAAACGCGAGGTAGGTGACCGACAGCGGAATCACGCCGCCGTGTGCGGCCATGCCGTTGGTCATGGAGCCCATCACATGCTCGCGCACGCCGCAGTGCACATACGAGCCTGCGCGGTCTTGCGCGTTGAAAGCGGTCAAGCCACGCTTGTGGCTGGTGGGCGCTTCCAGGTCGGCGCAGCCCACCATGCGCTCGGGCAACACGGGGGTGAGCAGGTCGTTGATTTCAGCGGAGATGAAGATACCGCTGGGCGCGGGTGGTGCTTGTAGCGCTTTTTGTTTGTAGTCCAGCAGCACCTGTTGCCATTGCGCGGGCAGCTCGCCGCGCATGACGCGTTCAAATTCGGCCCGCTCGGCAGCGGGCAAGGCGGCCACGCGGGCTTGCCAGGCTTGGTGTTCGGCCGCACTGCGTTGACCTGCAGCGTGCCAGGCTTGTTGCACGTCCGCAGGGATGTCAAACGGACCATGCGCCCAGCCCAGCATGTCGCGTGCGGCTTGGGCGTCTTCTTCAAACAAGCGACCACTGTGGCCGCCGCGTTGGCCTTGCAAGCGTGCAATGCCTTTGGCAATCACGGTGCGACATGCCAGCATGGAAGGGCGTGGGTCTTTACGTGCGGCATCGAGTGCGGCTGATACGGCCTCGATGTCGTGGCCATCCAGCTCCACCACATGCCAGCCCGCCACGCGGAAGCGTTCGGCCACGTTCTCGCTGATGGACAAGTCGGTGCTGCCGTCGTCGGTGATCTGGTTGTCGTCCCACAGCAGCACCAGCTTGCCCAATTGCAAGTGGCCCGCCAATGAAATCATTTCCTGGCCCACACCTTCTTGCAGGCAACCGTCGCCCACGAACGCATAGGTGAAGTGGTTGACCAAATCATTGCCAAAGCGGGCGTTCAGGTAGGCCTCGGCCACGGCCATGCCAAACGCGTTGGCAATGCCTTGGCCCAGTGGGCCGGTGGTCACTTCAATGCCGTTGGCCTGGTCGTGCGGACGCTCGGGGTGGCCTTCGCAGACCGAGCCCAAGATGCGAAAGCGCTGCACTTCTTCAATCGGAAATTCTGGATAGCCCGTCAGGTGCAGCAGCGCATACAAGAGCATGGAGCCATGCCCGTTGGACAGCACCACGCGGTCGCGGTCAAACCAGCCAGCGTCTTGCGGGTGGAACTTGAGGTGGCGCGTGTACAGCGCGGTGGCGATCTCGGCCATGCCCAGCGGCACGCCTTGGTGGCCTTCTTGGGCTTTGACGATGGCATCAATCGAGAGAAAACGGATGGCGTGGGCCAGGGCTTGTTGAGGGTGTGCGCTCATGGGGTGAGCACCTGCCGCGCTTGCTGCAAGTGCCTGTCTCCTGTGTTGTTGTAAGAATGGTTGGCACGGATTTTTGCCAACCCCATACATGAGCGCAAGCGATGAATATTCAGGTTCAGATGAACCTAATTCAACCTTTTGAGATGGCCAAGGGCGAGGCTTCTTCTCTGAGCCACTCTACAAAGCTCTTCACTTCGGGCCGCGAAGCATGTCGCGCGGGGTAGACCATGAAATGCGCTTGCACCTCTAGGCTCAGCTTCTCGCCAAAGATGGGTTGCAGCTTGCCGCTGTCAATCAGGGCCTGGCCCACGCTGGCGCTTTCCAGCGCCACGCCCAACTTTTGCACGGCGGCGTCTAAGCTCATCATGGCGCGGTCAAAGCGCAGGCCCATGCGTTCTGGGCGCAAGTCGCCGCCAAAGCGTGTAAACCAATCGGGCCATTGCACCAAGTTGACGCTGGATTGGATGAGTGGCACCCGCATCAAGTCTTTAGGCTCGTGCAGGGCATGGGTACGGATGAACTCGGGGCTGGCCAGCGGCATGATGCGCTCGGCGAGGATGCATTCGACTTCTAAGTTAGGCCAGGTTGGCATGCCGTAGCGAATGTCGATGTCCATCTGTCCGAGCTGAAAGTCCGAATGCACATGCGAGGCCGACAGCACCAGCGAGATGTTGGGGTGTAGTTCTGTGAATCGGGCGATGCGTGGCATCAGCCACAGGCTGGCAAAACTGGGGCTGCTGTGCACATACAGCGTGTCTTGCACGCCGTGGCGTAAGTCTTCGGTGGCGGCGTTGATGGCGCCCAAGGCGCTGGCCACGCGCTGCAAATATTGCTGGCCGGCTGGCGTCATTTCCACGCCACGGGCTGAGCGTTCAAACAAGCGCACATGCAACAAACCTTCAAGCTTGGCGACTTGGTGGCTCACGGCAGAAGGCGTGAGGTGTAGCTCTTCGGCGGCCAGTGCAAAGCTCTTGCGGCGGGCGATGGTTTCAAAGGCTTGGAGGGCAGAGAGTGGGGGAATCATTCGGTGAAATCCGTTCAATTGTTGCGGTGCAACATGAATGAAATTGAATTGGTGATGAGTTTATATCGTTTGTGCTCAAGCACCACCTTGTCAAACAATCGCGCCACTCGATCAACGCAATGCAATCAAACAAGGAGACAAGCATGCTACTCAAGGACAAAGTTGCCGTCGTCACAGGCGGCGCAGGTTTAAACGGTTTGGGCTTTGCCACCGCACGCATGATGGCGGCACAGGGCGCCAAAGTGGTGATTCTCGATTTGGAAGTGGCCAACCCACAAGCCGCAGCTGCCCAACTGGGCGCAGAGCATTTGGGCTTGGTGGCCAATGTGACTGACAAAGCGTCTTGCGAAGCGGCTGTGGCGCAAATCAAAGCCAAGTACGGCCGCATTGACATCTTGGTGAACAACGCCGGCATCACACAACCCGTGAAGTTCTTGGACATCACCGGCGCTGACTACGACCGCATCTTGGACGTGAGCCTGCGCGGCACGCTCTACGCTTCGCAAGCCGTGTTGCCTTTGATGATTGCGCAAAACAGTGGCTCTATCGTTTGCATTTCTTCCGTGTCTGCCCAACGCGGCGGCGGTATTTTGGGTGGCCCTCACTACTCAGCAGCCAAGGCGGGCGTGCTCGGTTTGGCCCGTGCCATGGCCCGCGAATACGGCGGCAACAACATCCGCGTCAACTGCGTGACGCCTGGCCTGATTGCCACCGACATCAACAAAGGCAAGATTCCCGAAGACAAACGCCAATCCATTTTGGATGGCATCCCGTTGGGTCACATCGGTGAGCCAAATGATGTGGCCGGTTGCGTGGTGTTCCTCGCCAGCGACTTGTCGAAGTACTGCACCGGTGTCACGCTCGACGTGAACGGTGGCATGCTGATTCACTGATCCCCCGGGCGTAGACCCATTTATTAAAAACACAGGAGACAAAACCATGAAAACGACATCCCTCATTCGCCGCACCGTTCTGGCCACTGCTTTGCTCGCCGTCACTGGCTTTGCATCGGCTCAAACCGTCAAGTTGACCTTGGCGCACGGCAACCCACCGGACAACCCACGTCACATTGCGTCGGTCAAGTTTGCAGAAACTGTCAAAGCCAAGACCAATGGCCGTGTGGAAATTCAAGTGGCGCACTCGGCCCAGTTGGGTGACGACGCAGCGATGGTCACAGCCTTGCGCTCTGGCACCTTGGACTTCTCGGCCAACAGCCAAGGCGCGGTGTCTTCCACCGTGCCCGAGTTCGCCGCGTTGGGCATGCCTTTCTTGTTTGCCGATGTGCAAAAAGCTTGGACGGTGATGGACGGTGCGATTGGCAAAGAGCTGGGCGACAAAGCTGCGGCCAAAGGCATGATCTTGTTGGGCTTGTGGGACAACGGCATCCGCCAAATGTCTAACAGCAAGCGCCCCATCAAGTCGCCCGCCGACATGAAGGGCCTGAAGATGCGCACGCCACCTGATGCGGTGACTGTGGACATCATGCAAGCCATGGGTGCAGACGCGCAACAAATCAAGTTCTCTGAACTCTATGTGGCGCTGCAACAAGGCGTGGTGGACGGTCAAGAAAACCCATTGACCAACATCGCTTCTGCCAAGTTGTATGAAGTGCAAAAGTACATCACGCTGTCTGGCCACAAGTACGAATCCACCCCGTTCTTGATGAGCAAGCGCACCTGGGACCGCATGACACCTGCTGACCAAAAAGTGGTGGCCGAGGCCGCCACCGAAGCCACGCAACTGCAACGCCGCTTGAACAAAGACATCGACGACAAGTTGGTTGCCGAGCTCAAGGGCAAAGGCGTGCAGATTGACACGGTAGACCGCAAGGCCTTCATCGATGCCTGTGCACCGGTCTACACCAAGTGGACATCCGGCCCGATTGGTGAGTTCGTGAGCCGCGTTGTGCAGGCTGCGCGTTAATTTTTTTCTTCAACCGGACCCGCTGATGCAGCGGGTCCACAAGGTGTTGCCATGAATCCTTTATTCAAAGCGGTGGACACGGTCATTTCTTGGTGGTGTCACGTTGTGCTGTACATCACCCTGTCGGTCGTGTTTGTCATCCTCAGTGTGAATGTGTGCCTGCGCTATGCGGCTGGCAGCAGTCTCTCTTGGGCGTCCGAGTTACCTGAACTGATGTTCCCCTGGATGATCATGTCTGGCGTGGTCATCGCTGCGCAACATGGTTCGCACATTGCCATCGTCATCTTGACGCAAAAGCTCGGTGCTGCGCGCCGTTGGGTGTTGACCGCCGCATCGCTGGTGGTGGCAGGACTTTATTTGGGGCTGGCTTACACCGCTTGGCCCGTGTTTGAAATTGCGGCCGATGAACGCTCACCCATCATGCAAGTGCCAGGCTCTGTGAGCGTGGGTTCGCTGCTGCTTGGATTCGTGATGCTGGCCATCGTGACGCTGTGCCGTTTGCCAAAAGTTTGGCGTGGTGAAGAACACAACGAAATTGGAGCAGACGCATGACACTCTTGATCATTGGTTTATTCATTACCGCCGCGCTTTTTTCGATCCCGATTGCGCACTCGCTGGTGCTGGCGTCCGTCACGGGTTTGCTCATCATTGACCGCGTGCCTGTGCATTTGGCGGTGGAGCAAATGCTCACGCAAACGCAAAGCTTTCCGCTGATCGCGATTCCCTTTTTCATGATGACTGGCGCGTTGATGGTCAGCGGCAAATTGGGCCAAAGTTTGGTCAATTTGTTGACCATGATGATTGGCCGTGTGCACGGTGGCCCTGCGCAAGTGGGCGTGCTGTCGTCCACCATCTTTGGTGGTGTGTCTGGCTCGGCTGTGGCCGACGCATCGGCCATCGGTTCGATGCTGATTCCTTGGCTCAAAAAGTTGGGTTATCCCGCACCGTTCGCGGCAGGCACCTTGGCGGCTGCGGCCACGATTGACATCTTGATTCCACCGTCTATTCCGATGATCGTCTATGCGTTGGTCTCGGGTGCATCGATTGGTGCGCTGTTTGTGGCGGGCATTTTGCCGGGCCTCTTGATGTGCGGCGGCTTCATGCTGGTGTGCTACATCCAAGGCCGTCGTCGCAACTTCCCGCGCGACACCACGCCGTTTGAGTGGGGCGCTTTCATGCATCAGCTGTGGCATGCCGGTCCGGCTTTGGCCATGCCTGTGTTGATCATCATCTTCTTGCGCTTTGGCATTGCCACACCCACTGAGGTGAGTGTGATGTCCACGCTGTATGCCTTGGTGGTGTCAGGCTTGGTGTACCGCGATTTGAACCTCGCAAAACTCAAGGCTGCTGCCGTTGAGGCGGGTATTTCCACGGGCGTGGTGTTGTTGATCATCATGGCTTCTAGCGTGATTGGCTGGATCGTGACCTACGAGCAATTGCCCGCTGCCTTCACGCTGTATGCCAAAGAAACCCTGCAAGAGCCTTGGCTCATCATCTTGGCGATGAACCTCATCATGTTGGCCACCGGCATGTTCATTGACTTGCCTGCTGCCGTGTTGTTGCTCACGCCCATGTTTGTGCCGCTGGCTTCTGCGGTGGGCATGGACACCATCCAGCTCGGCATCATGATGATCGTGAACCTCTCGATTGGCTTGTACCACCCGCCCATTGGGACCACGCTGTTCATCACCAGCTCTATTGCCAAGGTGCGCATTGGCGATGTGGTGGTCGAGCTGATTCCCTTCTATGCGGTGGCCGTCACCTTGTTGCTTGGTTTTGCTTACTTGCCGTGGCTGACCTTGCGTTGAATTTGATTTGTTTAACTGAAACACACCTATGAGTACCCTTCAAGAAATTGCCAGCTGCGCTTATCGCATTCGCCGCTATGCCTTGCGCATGGGCGAAGTGCAAGGCCAAGGCTATGTGGGCCAAGCCTTGGGCTATGCCGATGTTCTGGCGGTGGCCTATGGTCACGCGATGAACTTCCGTCCCAACGAACCCGAGTGGGAAGGGCGTGACCGCTTTTTGCTCTCGCACGGTCACTACGCCATTGCGGCGTATGCCGCCATGATTGAGGCGGGCATCATCCCCGAGTCCGAACTCGAAACCTATGGCAGTGATGACAGCCGTTTGCCCATGTCGGGCATGGCCACGTACACACCCGGCATGGAAATGTCGGGCGGTTCGCTCGGCCAAGGTTTGCCGATTGCGGTGGGCATGGCACTGGGCTTGCGCCATCAAGGCAGCTCAGCTTTTGTTTACAACTCCATGTCCGACGGTGAACTCGACGAAGGCTCTACCTGGGAAGCCGCCATGTCTGCCGCGCACCACGGTTTGGGCAACTTGATTTGCATGGTCGACATCAACAACCAACAGGCCGATGGTCCCTCCACCAAGGTCATGGGCTTCGAGCCCTTGGCTGACAAATGGGCCTCGTTCGGTTGGCATGTGCAACGCGTCGACGGCAACCACTTGCCTGCCGTGTTGCGTGCCTTTGACACTGCGCGCGCCTTGACCGATGCCAAACCCCGCGTGATCTTGTGCGACACCTTGATGGGCAAAGGCGTGCCGTTCTTAGAGGCGCGTGAGAAAAACCACTTCATCCGCGTTGACCCACCTGAGTGGCAACAAGCTTTGGAAGTGTTGGACGCCAACCGTCCGTAAAGGAATAGACATGAATGCTGTGACTGAAAAAAAACCTCGGCTGACCACCTCAGCCATGATCGCCTCCATCGCGAGCGAAGGCCAGCGCGTGCAAGCCGCACCCTTTGGCAAAGCCTTGGTGGAATACGCCGCCAGCCACCCCGAAGTGGTGGGCATGACCGCCGACCTCGCCAAGTACACCGACTTGCACCTGTTTGCACAGGCGCACCCCGAGCGCTTCTTCCAAATGGGCATGGCCGAGCAGTTGCTCATGGGCGCTGCGGGCGGCATGGCCAAAACAGGCTTGGTGCCGTTCGCCACAACCTACGCCGTGTTCGGCACACGCCGCGCGTATGACTTCATCCATCAAGTGATCGCCGAAGAAAACTTGAACGTGAAGATTTGCTGCGCCTTGCCCGGCCTCACCACCGGCTATGGCCCCAGCCACCAAGCCACCGAAGATTTGGCCATGATGCGCGCCATTCCGGGCCTGACCGTGGTGGACCCGTGCGACGCGCTCGACATCGAGCAAGCCGTGCCGCAAATCGCCGCCCACCAAGGCCCTGTGTACATGCGCTTGCTGCGTGGCAACGTGCCGCTGGTGCTGGACGAATACAACTACAAGTTCGAGTTGGGCAAAGCCAAGATGCTGCGCGAAGGCAATGATGTGCTGGTGATTTCCAGCGGCTTCATGACCATGCGCACGCTCGAAGTGGCCAAACAACTCGAAGCCGACAAGATCAACGTGGCGGTGCTGCATTGCCCAACCATCAAGCCGCTCGACGAAGCCACCATCTTGGCTGAAGTGCGCAAGCCCGGTCGTTTGGTCGTGGTGGCTGAGAACCACTCAGTGATTGGCGGTTTGGGCGAAGCGGTGGCTGGCTTGTTGTTGCGCGAAGGTGCCGCACCTACCAAGTTCCGCATGTTGGGTCTGCCTGATGCGTTCCTCGACGCGGGTGCATTGCCCACTTTGCATGACCGCTATGGCATCTCGGCTGAGAAAGTGGCGGCGTCGCTCAAGGCTTGGCTGGCTTAAACCTGCGTGAGCGGCGCTAGGATAGACGGATGATTGATCCACACACCGATCCCCAATCTTTCCTATGCCAGCTCTACGACACCGCTGTGCGTCGTGCTTTGCCACTGCACAACACCGCGGCTTATTTGCCCAAGCCGCCCAAGGGCCGCACCGTGGTGCTGGGCGCTGGCAAAGCCGGTGGTGCGATGGCGCAAGCGGTTGAAGCGCTGTGGCCTGCTGACAAACCGTTGTCGGGCTTGGTGGTCACGCGCTACCACCACACGCCACCGCGTCCCGCGGGTTTGCCTGAGCGTATTGAGGTGGTCGAGGCGTCGCACCCCGTGCCCGATGCAGCAGGCTTGGCCGCTGCCGAGCGCATCTTGCAACTCACCCAAGGGCTGACCGCTGACGACTTGGTGTTGTTCTTGATTTCTGGCGGTGGCTCGGCCTTGCTGACGCTGCCCGCTGATGGTTTGACGCTGGAAGACAAGCAGCGCATCAACCGCGACTTGCTCAACAGCGGCGCTGGCATTGGCGAGATGAATTGCGTGCGCAAACACCTCTCGCGCATCAAGGGCGGTCGCTTGGCTGCTGCTTGCGCGCCCGCGCAAGTGGTCACGCTCACGATCAGCGATGTGCCGGGTGACGACCCCTCTGTCATTGCGAGCGGCCCGACTGTGCCCGACGTCACCACGTGTGCAGATGCACTGGCCATTTTGAAACGCTACAAGATCGAAGTGCCTGCCGCCATTGAAGCCGCGCTGAACGCGGGCGCACTAGAAACACCCAAGCCCAGCGCTGAATGGGCCAAGCAGCCCGTGCATTTGATCGCCACGCCCCAGCAGTCACTAGACGCTGCCGCCGAGCTGGCCCGTGCCGCAGGCCTGAACGCCTATGTGCTGAGCGACGAGCTAGAAGGCGAGTCACGTGAAGTTGGCAAAGTACACGCCGCCTTGGCGCGTGCCGCGGCGCACGGCAAAGGGCCTTTTCAAAAACCATGCGTCATCCTGAGCGGTGGCGAAACCACGGTGACCATTCGCAAACAGGCCGCAGGCACGCCCAAAGGTAGAGGTGGCCGTGCTGGTGAGTTTTGTTTGGGCCTCGCCGTGGCTTTGCAAGCGCAAGCAGGCGTGTGGGCCATTGCCGCCGACACCGATGGCATTGACGGCATCGAAGACAACGCAGGTGCCCGCGTCACACCCGACACCTTGGCCCGTGCCGAGACCCAAGGTGTGAAAGCGGCGGACTGTTTAGACCGAAACGACGCCTACGGTTTCTTTGAGGCGGTGGGTGACTTGGTGGTCACGGGCCCCACACACACCAATGTCAACGACTTTCGGGCGATGTTGGTGCTTTAAACCTTCATTCGCACAAGCTGCGAATCGAAGGCGGAATGGGCACGGCACGAATGCCAGGCTGCGGGTCGCCCACGGCGGCGCGGTGGGCCGCGAAGATGCGCACTTCGTCACACGTCATGATGAGGTCGTCCCCGCGACGAATTTGGTATTGCGTCACAAAGCTCTTGGTGCGCCACTCGGTGATGGTGACGTGAATGTCCAGCACATCGCCGTAGCTGGCCGTGTTGATGAAGCGCGCATGCGTGTCCACGATGGGGGTGCCCAAGACACCCAAGGTTTTCTCGGTTTCATGCCAAGGCGGTACGCCGCATTGCACAAAGAAGTTGCGCGAGGCGGCATCAATCCAACGGAAGTAATTGGGGAACCAGACAATGCGTGCGGGGTCGCAGTCGCCAAACTCGACCTTCTGTTTGTAGACAATGGTTTTGCTCATTTTCAAATTATCAGGCACGTTGCTTGCAAGAAGAGGTACAGCCAGAGCTGGTAACCTCACCGGTTCTGCGCGTAACTGAACTTTTTTGCGATGCCCCAACCCCGACTGCAACTGACCCACATCACCAAGCGCTACCCTGCGGTAGTGGCCAACGATGCCATCCACCTCACGGTGCAGCCTGGTGAAATCCACGCGGTGTTGGGCGAGAACGGCGCGGGTAAATCCACGCTGATGAAAATCATCTACGGCGCGGTCAAGCCCGATGCGGGCGAGATTCGTTTCAACGGCGAAGTGGCCCACATTCGCAACCCGCAAGAGGCGCGACGTCTGGGCATCAGCATGGTGTTTCAGCACTTCAGCTTGTTTGACACGCTCAGCGTGGCCGAGAACGTGTGGCTGGGCCTGGACAAATCGTTCAGCTTGGCCGAGGTGACGCAGCGCATCACCGACACCGCTGCGCAATATGGCCTCGACATTGACCCCGCGCGCCCCGTGCACACGCTGGGTGTGGGCGAGATGCAACGCGTGGAAATCATCCGCGCTTTGCTGACCAACCCTCAGCTGCTCATCTTGGACGAGCCCACCTCGGTGCTGACCCCGCAAGCGGTAGAGAAGCTGTTTGTGGTGCTGCGGCAACTCGCCTCAGAAGGGCGCAGCATTTTGTACATCAGCCACAAGCTGCACGAAATTCGTGCGCTGTGCACCGCTTGCACCGTGATGCGTGCAGGCCGCGTGACGGGCGTGTGCGACCCGCGCCAAGAAACCAATGCTTCGCTCAGCCAAATGATGATTGGCAGCTTGCCGCCCGAGCTACACGTGCGCGCGCACAAGCCCGGCGCTGCCGTGCTGAGCGTGCACGACTTGGCGCTAAAAGCCGACGACCCGTTTGGCGTGGACTTGAACGGTGTCAACCTGCAAGTGCGTGCCGGCGAAGTGGTGGGCATTGCCGGTGTGTCGGGCAACGGCCAACGCGAGCTGCTGTTTGCTTTGTCGGGCGAGGACATGCGCGCGGCGACTGACAGCATTCAACTCAGCGGCCAAGCCATGGGCCAGCTCAACCCTGACCAACGCCGCGACCTCGGCCTGCACTTTGTGCCTGAAGAACGTTTAGGCCGAGGCGCAGTGCCCAGCCTGAGCCTTGCGCAAAACCTGTTGCTCACCCGCCATGACGCGGTGGCATCCAACGGTGTGGCGGGTGCTTTGGGTTGGCTTAACTTGAAAACGCTTCACTCCCAAGCGGCCCACATCATTGCCAAATACCAAGTGAAAGCGGGCGGCCCAGATGCGGCTGCGCGTTCGCTGTCGGGTGGCAATTTGCAAAAGTTTTTGGTGGGCCGCGAGATTGAAGCCGCGCCCAAGTTGCTCATCGTGTCGCAGCCCACATGGGGTGTGGACGTGGGTGCTGCCGCGCAAATACGCGCCGCACTGCTGGCCCTGCGCGATGCAGGCTGCGCAGTGTTGGTGGTGAGTGAGGAGTTGGACGAATTGTTAGAGCTGTCAGACCGTTTGCATGTGATGGCCGAAGGCCGTTTGTCACCCGCGCTCACCCGCGAAGAAGCCAATGTGTCGCGCATCGGTGCGTGGATGAGTGGCTTGTGGGATAGCCCACTTGTGTCAGAGATGCAGGAGGTGAACCATGCTGCGTCTTGAGCCGCGTGCCCAGCCTTCGACGCTGTGGCGTTATGCATCCCCCTTATTGGCGCTGGTCATCACGGTGGTGTTGGGTGTGATTCTTTTTGTTGCGCTCGGCAAAGACCCCGTGCGTGGGCTGGGTGTGTTCTTTTGGGAACCCATCAAGAGCGTGTATGCCTTGTCTGAGTTGATGGTCAAAGCCACGCCCTTGTTGTTGATTGCGCTGGGCTTGGCGGTGTGCTTTCGTTCCAACGTGTGGAACATCGGTGCGGAAGGCCAGTTTGTCATGGGCTCGGTGTTTGCCTCAGGCGTGGCGCTGATGGCCGATGCCAATACGGGCGCTGGCTTTTGGGTGCTCATCTTGCTTGCGGGCGTTGCGGGTGGTATGGTGTGGGCGGGCATCACCGCGTTCTTGCGGGACCGTTTTCACGCGAGCGAAATTTTGGTCAGCTTGATGCTGGTGTACGTGGCCATCATGGCACTCAACTTCATGGTGTACGGCCCGTGGAAAGACCCGTTGGGCTACAACTTTCCGCAAACCAAAACCTTTGATGCCATCACACAAATCCCCAAGCTCATCAGCGGCACACGCGTGAACATCGGCGTGCTACTGGCACTGGCCGGTGCGGGGGCCTTGTGGGTGTTTTTGTTTCGCACGCACGCAGGCTTTGCGCAGCAGGTGGGCGGATTGGCCCCTGATGCCGCGCGCTATGCGGGCTTCTCGTCACGCAAGGCCTTGTGGTTGGCCTTGCTCACCTCAGGTGCCGCCGCTGGTTTGGCCGGCGCTTTAGAAGTGGCGGGGCCGCTGCGACAGCTCACGCCATTCGTGCCGGTGGGCTATGGCTTTGCGGCCATCATCGTGGCCTTTGTGGGGCGCTTGCACCCCGTGGGCATGGTGCTGTCGGCTGTTCTGATGAGCATGTTCTATATCGGTGGTGAGCTGGCGCAATCGCGCTTAGGGTTACCGCGTTCACTCACGGGCGTGTTTCAAGGCTTGCTGTTGTTCACGCTGCTGGCGTGCGACACCTTGATGCAATACCGCGTGCGTTGGGTATCGAAAGTGGAGGCACTGTGATGGAGACTTACGCACTGTTATGGGCAGCCACCATGAACGCGGGCACTGTTTTGGCGCTGGCTTCGCTTGGCCTTTTGATCAACGAAAAAGCAGGCATTGTGAATTTGGGTGCCGAGGGCATGATGCTGTGCGCGGCCATCGCCGGCTTTGCCACCGTGGCCACCACGGGCAGCGACACGCTGGGCTTTTTGGCAGGCATGGGGGCAGGCGCGCTGATGGCTGCATTGTTTGGCGTGTTGGTGATTTGGATGAACACCAACCAATACGCCACGGGCCTCGCGCTCAGCTTGTTTGGCGGCGGCTTTTCGGCCTTTGTCGGCGTGGGCTTTGTGCAGGCCAAGCTGCCTGAGCGCGTGCAGTTTGAAGTGCCTTATTTGGCAGACATTCCTTGGTTGGGTTCGGCTTTGTTCAAACACCATCCTCTGGTCTATGGCGCCATCGCGTTAACTTTTGGATTGATTTATTTCCTCTACCGCACACGTTCGGGTTTGGTTTTACGCGCCGTGGGTGAGTCGCCGGAGTCGGCCCATGCCTTGGGTTACCCCGTGCGCCGCATCCGCTTGCTGGCGGTGGTGGTGGGCGGTGCCTTGTGCGGTTTGGCAGGCGCTTACATCTCCATCATCTACACGCCGCTGTGGGTGGAAGGCATGATTGCGGGCAAGGGTTGGATCGCTTTGGCGCTCACCACCTTCGCCACATGGCGCCCGGCACGCGTATTGCTTGGTGCATATCTGTTCGGCGGGGTAACCATGCTGCAGTTCCATTTACAGGCCACGGGCGTGGATGTGCCCAGCCAGTTTTTGAGCATGCTGCCCTACCTGTCCACCATCGTGGTGTTGGCGCTGATTTCTAAAAATCCGCGTTGGCTTAGGGTAAACATGCCCGCCTCGATTGGTAAACCGTTTTATCCCGGTTGATAATTTGTCCGCTTTTTTTGTTCTCTTTTAGAAGGGTTTTTGATGACTAATTTGTTGAAACGTCGTTGGTTGCAAGCCGCAGCCTTGACCGCAGTCTCTGCGGCTGTGTTGGTGGGTTGCGGTAAAAAAGAAGAAGCCAAGCCTGCGGATGCGCCTGCTGCCGCAGCCAAGGCCGAGCCTTTGAAGATTGCATTCGCCTACGTTGGCCCTGTGGGCGACGGTGGCTGGACATTCGCCCACGACAACGCACGCAAAGCCTTGCAAGCCGAGTTTGGTGACAAGATTGAAACCTCGTTCGTTGAAAACGTGCCTGAATCGGCTGATGCCGAGCGCGTGATTCGCGACATGGTGGGTCAAGGCAACAAGCTGATTTTTGGCACCACCTTTGGTTACATGGAGCCCATGCTCAAAGTGGCGGCGGACACACCCGATGTGAAGTTCGAGCACGCCACTGGCTACAAACAAGCCGCCAACATGCGCACCTACGACAGCCGCACCTACGAAGGCGCGTACATGGCTGGCGTGATTGCAGGCAAGATGACCAAGAGCAACACCTTGGGCGTTGTCGCTTCAATCCCAATCCCTGAAGTCATCCGCAACATCAACAGCTTCACCTTGGGTGCGCAGTCCAGCAACCCCAAAGTTAAAACCAAAGTGGTGTGGGTCAACGAGTGGTTCAACCCACCGAAAGAAACCGAAGCCGCCACATCGCTGATCAATGGCGGTGCTGACATCTTGTTCCAAAACACAGACTCTCCCGCTGTGTTGAAAACAGCCCAAGACAAAGGCAAGCGCGCTTTTGGTTGGGACTCTGACATGACTGCCTACGGCCCCAAAGCTCACTTGGCTTCTGCTGTCATCAACTGGACGCCTTACTACATCAACGCCACCCGCGCCGCCTTGGAAGGCAAGTGGACCGGCGGTACGCACACATGGTCTGGCGTGAAAGATGGCGCGATCGATATCGTGTCCATCGCTGACGATGTGCCCGCCGAAACCAAAGCCAAAGTGACCGAAGTCAAAGCAGGCTTGAAAGACGGCAGCTTCGCCATCTGGAAAGGCCCCTTGGTCGACAACACGGGTAAAGAAGTGTTGAAGAAAGACGAAGTCGCTGACGACAAGCTCTTGAGCGGCATCAACTTCTACGTCAAAGGCGTGGAAGGCAAAGTGCCTGGCGCTAAGTAATTAAAAAAAAGCAGATGCCGGTTTTCTGGCATCTGTTTTGCATACCTATTTTTTTAACCAGAAGGAAACTAAAAATGAAAAACAAAATTGCCCTCGTTGCATTGGCTGCTGCTGCAGTTGGCGTGCACGCTGCTGATTGGAGCGATACAGCGTTGACTTATCGTCAAGGCAGTAAATTCGCAGAGCCCTTCAACACCAAAGATATCTCCAAAGACATCATCGGTTTGAACCATGTGAGCGGTTACAAATACGGCACTAACTTCTTCAATGCCGATTTGTTGATGTCTGATAAAAATGATCCATCAACAGCCACTTCACACACGGGTGCTCAAGAGGTGTATGTGGTGTATCGCAACACAGTCGATCTGGAAAAAGCCACTGGTAAGTCGTTCAAAACCACTGGCGTTCGTGGCTTAGGTGTGACGGCTGGTTTTGACTTCAACACAAAAGCTGATGCTGGATACAACTCTAAGAAACAAATGCTGGTAGCCGGTCCAACGGTGATGTTGGATGTTCCAGCTGGTTTCTTGAATGTGAGCTTGCTTCAATTGTGGGAAAGCAACTCACCTTACAGCACTTACACCAGCACGGGTAAAGATCGTTACAACTACGAGCCACATCCCATGTTGACAGCAGCTTGGGGTATCCCTTTCAGCGTCGGTTCAGTCCCGTTGTCGTTTGAAGGTTTTGCAAACTTTATTGCTTCCAAAGGTAAGAACGAATTTGGTGGCAACACGGCTGCGGAAACCAACATCGACATGCAAGTGATGTATGACATCACAGGCAATAAGACGTTCAAAGTGGGTGCTGAATACCAATACTGGAAAAACAAATTCGGTAACGACCACAACGGTACTGCAGGTAAAGGCGCTTTCGCCAAGACCCCAATGCTCCGCGCTGAATACCACTTCTAATCAAGTGTGATGGCAAAAAAAGACCACCTCCGGGTGGTCTTTTTTTTTACTTCACCCAAGGTGTGATCTGCGGTACCGCACACGGCCCTTCGACAGGGATGGACTCAAAGTCCGCAGGTCCCACAATTTCCAAATACTCCATGTCAGGCGAGTAGTCGAACAAGTAATGGATGATGCCTGGGCGCTGGTGCACGCAGTCACCTGCTGACACCAGCGTGGGTGTCTCGCCATACATAAAGCGCGCCCAGCCTTTGAGCATGATGACGATCTGAAATTCGGCCACGTGGTAGTGCCAGCCTGTACCGTTGTCGGGTGGCATATTGGCTTTGGCGATGTGCGCGATCACCTTGCCGCGCGTGGCAGCGGCCACGCCGAGGTCGCGATACACAAAGAAGTCGCGCAAGCCACCGGGCAAAAACTGGGTGTCTTCGGGTTTGACGTGAGAGAAGTCGGTGTTGCTCTCGTAGGCAATGGTTTTAGAAACAGCGGTACTCATGGTTAAAACTCCACTTCAAGTTCTTCAATATCGTCAGGCTCTGCAGTTGCGGCTGCCATCCACTCCTTCATCTCGGGCATCGACAAAATGTGTTGGCAGTACTTTTCGCACACGGGGTCGAGTGCAATGCCATAGGTGATGAAGCGTGTCACCACCGGTGCAAACATGCAGTCGGCCAGTGTGGGTTGCTTGCCAAATAAGTACGGACCTTTGTAAGTAGACAGGCAGTCGCGCCAAATGTAGAGCACGCGGTCAATGTCGAGCTGTGCTTTAGACCACACTTTGAATTTGCTGAATTTGGCTTTGATGTTCATCGGCAGCGAGGCACGCAGGGCTGAAAACCCCGAATGCATTTCGCCGCAGATGGACCGGCAATGTGCACGGTGCACCGCGTTGGTGGGCAGTAGGTTTGCTTTTGGTGCGATTTCGTTGAGGTACTCGCCAATCGCCAGCGTGTCCCACACGCGTGCGCTGCCGTGGTTGAGGCAAGGCACAAGAATAGAAGGGGAGAGCAGCAACAGCTCGGCGCGTGCGTCCACGTTGTCGGTGGATACGGGTGTTTCCTCGAAGGGAATGCCAGAGAGCTTGACCATGAGCCAGCCTCGCAATGACCAAGACGAGTAATTCTTGCTGCTGAGTGTGAGCGTGGTTTTGGCCATGGTTGCCTTCTGGTGCATCTGTGTGCGGTGCAACTCACATTGCAAGAGATATGCCATCCCGTGGCACGCGTCTTGCACTTCTCATTGCATCAAGACAACGCTGCAAGGCGTGGAGACGCTGCGATGATTTATCACAACTACCAAACGGTGGCCGATGTGTCAGACCCGATTCGAAAATTCGCCGAACATGCGCGCGAGATCAGTTTGAATTGGTTTGATGACAAGCGCATCACGCCTTTGCAACGCATGGCTGCGTATTACGAACAGGTGGCTTTGCTGGGCTTCACGCACACGCGGCCTTCTTTCAACATTGCAAGCGTGTTGAACACCCAAGGTCAACGCGTGCCTGTGATGGAGACCACAAGTTTTAGAACGCCATATTGCGACTTGGTACGGTTTTGTCGCGAAGACGCGAAAGACTTGCCCAAGTTGTTGCTTGTGGCGCCTATGTCGGGCCACTTCGCCACCTTGTTGCGTGGCACCGTACAAACGCTGGTGCAAGACCACGAGGTGTATGTGACGGACTGGCGCAACATCCGTGACATTCCGATGAGCGAGGGTGAGTTTGGTTTGGACGAGTACGTCGAACACATCATTTGGTTCATGCAGCACCTTGGGCCCAACGCGCATTTGATGGGCGTGTGTCAGCCCACGGTCGCATGCTTGGCGGCCACGGCGGTGTTGGCCGAAGACCGCAGCGATTGCCAACCTGCTTCGCTGACCTTGATGGCTGGCCCCATCGACACGCGCGTGAACCCCACAGGGGTGAACGAGCTGGCCATGAGCAAACCGATTGAATGGTTTGAAGCCAATTTGATCGGCATGGTGCCGCTGCACTTCAAGGGCGTGGGGCGTCGCGTGTACCCAGGCTTCATGCAGCTGATGGCGTTTTTGAATATGAACATGGATCGCCATCGCCAATCGTTCAAATCACTCTATGAACACCGCGTGAACGGTGAGGACGAAAAAGCCGATGTGATTCGCGATTTCTACAAAGAGTATTTCGCCATCATGGATTTGTCGGGCCCGTTTTATTTAGAGACCGTCAAGCAAGTGTTTCAAGAACACACCTTGCCCACCGGCAAGATGACTTACCGTGGCCGTCCTTTGAATCTGCAAGCCATTCGCAAAACCTTTTTGCTCACCGTCGAGGGCGAGCGTGACGACATCTGCGGTATGGGCCAAACTTTGGCTGCGCAAGATTTGTGCAGCATGCTGCCCGCGTATCGAAAAACGCACCATTTGCAATCGGGTGTGGGCCACTATGGCGTGTTCAACGGCAAGCGCTGGGATGCGCAAATTTATCCCGTGGTGCGGAATTTGATTCGATCCGCACACTAACGTTTGATGCTGGAAAATTTTTTCACTGGTGAAGTGCAGCGTGCACAAGTGCGTTACTTTTTCACAGTACTTGTCGATGGGTGACTAAAAACTCGATTTATTAAATCTTGGCACGCAGCTTGCATTTGATCTTGAATACAAGATGGGATGCACAAAGATGGTGTCACGGCAATTCACAGGAATCACACGCAGCACAGAAGCTGTGCTGGAGCACATCGGTGATGCAGCATGGATCACGCGCATGTCATACGCTGCGAACGGGCAGGATGAAACGCCTAAGCAAAGCGGTGGATCTTTGGAAGGTTTGCGCTTCGCAGTGAAAGACAACATGGATGTGTTGGGCGTTACCACCACAGCAGGCTGCCCCACATTCGCTTATGCCGCGCGTGAAGATGCGCAGGTGGTGCATCGCTTGCTAGAGGCTGGTGCGAGCTTAGAAGGCAAAACCAACCTCGATCAATTTGCATGTGGACTCAACGGCACGCGCTCACCGTATGGGGCAGTGCCCAACGCGTTCAATTCAGCGTATGTGTCTGGGGGCTCTAGTTCAGGCTCCGCCTATGTGGTGGCCACAGGTCAAGTTGACTTTGCGTTGGGCACCGACACTGCAGGCTCTGGCCGTGTGCCTGCTGGCCTGAACAACATCGTGGGCTTGAAGCCGTCGCGTGGTTTAATTTCTGCGCGTGGTGTGGTGCCTGCTGCACAAAACGTGGACTGTGTGTCCATCTTTGCGCGCACAGTTGCGGTGGCTGCTGATGCCTTGCGTGCCTGCATGGGCTATGACGAGGCTGACCCGTTTTCGTGTCGCGTACCCATGGCGTCTCAAGCCTTGCCTGCTAGCTTTCGATTTGGTGTGCCCAATGCATTGAATTTCTTTGGCGACGCTTTGGCAGAGGCGGCCTTTGCGCAGGCCATTCAAAACCTCACGCGTTTAGGTGGACAAGCCGTCACCATCGACTATGCGCCTTTGGCCCAAGCTGCGGCCATGTTGTATGAGAGCGCCTTGGTCAGTCAACGCTACGCTGCGATACAGCCCTTCTTTGATGTCCATGAAGCGGACGTGATCGAACCCGTGCGCAGCATCATCGCCAAGGGGCGTCAGTACAGCGCGGCAGACTACATCCACGCAGAGATCGAACTCAAGCGCCTTGAGAAACAAGCCGAACGCATGTGGCAGCAAATGGACGTGTTGCTCGTGCCTACCGCGCCCACGCATTACACGATTGCACAAATGCAGGCCGACCCTGTGGTGTGCAACCGCAACTTGGGGCAGTACACCAACTTCGTCAATTTGTTTGACTACGCCGCACTGTCTGTGCCCAGTCAAATTCGTGCCGATGGTTTGCCGTTTGGCATCACCTTGATTGGCCGTGCCGGTAGCGATTGGCAATTGGCCGACTTAGGCCAGCGCTACCACCACGCGACGGGCTTGCTGCAAGGCGCCACCGATGTGCCATTGCCTGAGCCTCGTGTCATTGCTGATTTGCAAACGCCAGCCACCATTCGCGTGGCCGTGGTGGGGGCGCACCTCAGTGGCATGCCCTTGAATCAACAGCTGACCGCACGCGGCGCACGTTTGGTGGGGTCTGTGCACACGGCGCCTGACTACCGTTTCTTTGCATTGCCCAACTCACAACCACCCAAGCCTGGTCTGCTGCGTGTTGAGGCAGGGCAGGGGGCGCCCATTGCTTTAGAAATTTGGGAAATGCCCGTTGCCCATTACGGCTCGTTTGTCGCGTTGATCCCAGCGCCGCTAGGCATTGGGACTTTGGAACTTGCCGATGGCTCTACGGTGCAAGGCTTTCTGTGTGAGCCCCAAGCCTTGATCGAAGCGACAGACATCACGCATTTCGGCGGTTGGCGCGCGTATATCGCGAGCATCGCCGTCAACACATCCACCTAATTCTTCATTCACTTTTTCATCTACGTCTAGGAGCTTTCATGACTGCCCATCTCAACACCACAGACACCCACGTGACCACTTCACGTCGCAAACTGTTGCAAGCTGGTGCCACCACGGCTGCGCTAGGCCTTATCGGTGCGCCCGCCATCGTCCATGCTGATGTAACTCCCAAAATACGCATCGGTTACTGGCCCATTGCGGCGGGTTTGCCTTTCTATGCCGCTTTGGAAAAAGGCTATTTCAAAGAAGCAGGCTTAGATGTGGAAGGTATCAAGTTTGCCGGTGCCGCACAAATCATGGAAGCCATGTTGGCGGGTCGTTGCGACGGCAGCGCCAACGGCACCGGGTCGGCCAACTTGGCGATTGGTGAAATCGCAGCGCCAGGTACCTTCAAGATCTTTGCATCGAACCCCAGTAACGTTAAAAACGTACTGGACGAGTTCTTGGTGCCCTTGGCTAGCCCTGTGAAAACCATGGCTGAACTCAAAGGCAAAAAAGTTGCATCAGGCCCTGGCATTCAAAACCTGACTTTGGCGAAAACTGTGTTGGAGCGCGCAGGTGCAACAGGCGCCACCGTGATTGAGTTGCCCATTGGTCAACACGTAGCAGCCTTGGCTGCTGGTCAAGTCGATGCGGTTTACACCTTGGAGCCCACCGGCACGATTGGCCGTTTGAACAACACTACCCGCGTATTGGAAGCCGGTGTGATTTCTAAATACATCTTGGGCGATGCTACGGCCCCTTGGTTTGGTGGCTCTGCGTCTTTGACGGCAGAGTTTGTCAAAAAGTATCCCGTTGAAACCAAAAAATTCGTCACGGCTTACGCCAAAGGCATCGCCTTGGTGCGCAGCAACGCGGCTGAAGCCCGCCAATATCTCAAGGGCTATACGGCGATCGAAGGTGCGTTGACCGCCGAGGTGCCCTTGGCCGCCTACACCTTGTACAACGAGTTCACAGCGAAAGACATTGCACACTTCCAGAAGTTCTTTGATTTGTTCTCAGACAAGGGCATCTTTCCCTCGCGCCTGATGGTCGACTCCATGCTCTACAAAGGCTAAACCATGCACGAAGCCTCCACCGCTGTTTTCATGAATGCGGCACAACAGGGCTTGGCGTCGCCTGTGCCGCCTACGGTTTCATCGGCCAGTCGCTGGAGTCCTTGGCGCTTAATGCCGATGCTGGGCCCCTTGGTGTTGTTCATCATTTGGGATTTGGTGGTGCGCTTCAAGCTCATACCGCCCATCTTGTTGCCATCACCTTGGACCACGCTCAGCACGCTGTTCGTCGGCATGGCGGGTGGCAGCTTGTCGGGCGACTTTGCCTACACCTTGATCCGCACTTTAGAGGCTTTTTTGATTGCCGCTGTGGTGGGAGTGCCCGTGGGTGTGTTGTTGGGCAGCAATGAGCGGGCTTACCGCAGTGTGGAGTTTGTGATTGACTTCTTTCGCTCCACCCCCTCGTCGGCGTTGATCCCTTTGTTCTTGATGATCTTTGGTGTGTCTGACATCAACAAGGTGGCCATTGCCGCATTTGGTGCGCTCTTAATTGTGTTGTTCAACAGCGCCTATGGCGTGATCAATGCGCGCAAGCAACGAGTCATGGCCGCCAAAGTGATGGGGGCAACGCGTTGGCAAATTTTCAAGGACGTGTTGATCTGGGAGAGCTTACAACCCACGTTTGTGGGGTTACGCAGTGCGGTGTCGATGTCCTTGGTGATCGTCATCGTGGCTGAGATGTTCATTGGCTCAGAGCGAGGTTTGGGCCACCGCATCATCGACTCGCAACAGGTGATGAATGTGCGCGACATGTATGCCTCCATCTTGGCGGCAGGGGCTTTGGGTTATGTGTTGAACATTGTGTTTTTGGTGCTGGAAAAACGCATCGTGCATTGGAGTGGAAGATAAATATGAGCGTCGTCCTCAACCCCATGATGGCGCCCGATCCAGCGCCCGCACCTTTTGTGCCGGGCCCTGCGGGCACCCACATCACCATCCGCAATATGACCAAATACTTTGCGGGTTGGCCGCTGTATGAGAACTTCAACTTGGACATTCCCAAGAACAAGATCGTCTCGGTATTTGGCCCCAACGGTTGCGGCAAAAGCACCTTGATCAACATGATCGCGGGGTTGATTCCCATCGACAGCGGCGAGATTTTGTTTGACGGTAAATCGTTGAGTGAAACCAAAATTGGCTACGTGTTTCAAAACTACCGTGAAGCCATGTTCCCGTGGATGCGTACCATTGACAACATCGCTTATCCGCTGAAGCTGGAAGGCAAGTCCAAAGCCGAAGTGGCGCAGCGTATGGAAGAGTTAGTGGCTTCGTTCGATGTGAAGTTTGACCTCAACCGCTACCCCTATGAGTTGTCAGGCGGCCAGCAACAAACAGCGTCCATCATGCGAGCTTTGGCGCCCAAGCCTGAAGTACTGTTTTTGGATGAGCCGTTTTCTGCGTTGGACTTTGAGATGACTTTGTTCATCCGCGAAAAACTGCAAGATGTGTTCATGCAGACCGGCACCACCATGTTGCTGGTGTCGCATGACTTGGAAGAGGCCGTGTATTTGGCAGACCAAATTTTGTTGCTCACCAAGCGTCCCACTCAAGTGGCTGAAATTTTGGATTACAACGATGCGCGTCCGCGCACCATCGAAACGCTGACACAACCCAGCTTCATCGATGCGAAAAAACTCAGCCTTGAAATCTTCCAACGCGAGGTGCGTAAATGACGGAGCAAGAGACCTTGGCCTTTGTGCTCGCCTCCTCCAAGGCACTGGGCATTCCCTTGGAGGCCGAGCGCGCAGCGCGTGTGGCCGCCCATCTGCACCGCACCGTGGCCATGGCTCAGATGTTGGAAGGTGCACATCTCACGCCTGCCGATGAGCCTGCTGAAATCTTTTGCCCCAAGTCGCATTGACCATGGATACACAACAACTTTCCACCGAGGCAGTGGCCCAAGGGATTGCCACTGGCCAGTTCACGGCCAGCGAGGTGTTGGCCGCCTACATGCAACGCATTGAGACGACCGATGCCAAGGTCAACGCCTTCACCACGCCTTGCTTTGAGCGTGCGGTGCAAGAGGCCAAGGCCATTGACCAACGCCGAACGCGTGGTGACACTTTGCCACCTTTGGCTGGTGTGCCTTATGCGGTGAAGAATCTTTACGACATCCAAGGCACGGTCACCTTGGCAGGCTCAACCGTGAATCAAACCAACCCACCTGCTCAGGCCGACGCCTTCTTGGTGCAGCAGATGCAAGCAGTGGGTGCCGTGCTGGTGGGCGCCTTAAACATGGACGAGTTCGCCTATGGCTTCACCACCGAGAACACGCATTACGGCCCCAGCCACAACCCGCACGATCTCTCCCGAATTGCAGGCGGATCTTCTGGTGGCTCGGGCGCAGCCGTGGCAGCACGACAAGTGCCGTTGTCCTTGGGCTCAGACACCAATGGCTCCATTCGCGTGCCCGCCTCTTTGTGTGGCGTGTGGGGCTTGAAACCCACCTTTGGGCGCTTGTCTCGGCGTGGCACCTACCCGTTTGTGCACAGCATTGACCATCTAGGGCCCTTTGCCGACTCGCTCCAAGGTTTGGGCTTGGCCTACGACGCCTTACAGGGTGTCGACGCGTATGACCCAGGCTGCCACGCCAAGCGTGTGGAGCCGGTGTCATCGAACCTGCATCACGGCTTGCATGGCTTGCGTATCGGTGTTTTGGATGGGTACTTTCACGACTTCGCGACGGCACCTGCACGACAGGTAGTGCAAGACGCTGCCCACGTTTTGGGTGTGACGCAGACTGTGTCTTGGCCTGAAGCCGCCATGGCCCGTGCTGCCGCGTTCATCATCACGGCCAGTGAAGGTGGGCAGTTGCACCTAGACCATTTGCGCACACAAGCCGATGCGATGGAGCCTTTGTCGGTTGACCGTTTCATCGCCGGGGCATTGCAGCCTGCAGCTTGGTATGTGCAAGCCCAACGCTTTCGACGTATCTACCGCGAAAAAGTGAATGTCTTGTTTGAAGATTGGGATGTGTTGCTGGCACCCGCCACGCCCGTGAGTGCGCCCACGATTGGCACCGAATGGCTGGATTTGAACGGTCAGCAGTTGCCCAGCCGTGCGGCGATGGGTTTGCTCACGCAACCCATTTCTTTCGCAGGCTGTCCTGTGGTGGTGGCACCTATGTGGCCCAACGGCACCGAGGGCATGCCCATTGGTGTGCAAGTGATTGCTGCGCCTTGGCGTGAAGAGGCCGCATTTCGTGTGGCCCATGTGCTGTCGCAAAGTGGCGCAGCAGGTTTGAAAAAAGTGGGGTTTTAAATGGACATCAATTTACCCGACGTGGTCGCTGAGGTGAGTGCCGCCTTTGAGCGTTATGAGCATGCGCTGGTGCACAACGAGGTGGAGGTGTTGGACGAGTTGTTTCACAACAGTCCACACACCTTGCGCTACGGCGCGACTGAGAATTTGTATGGCTATCACGCTATTCAAGCCTTTCGTGCCAGCCGTCCTTCGCAAGGCTTGGCACGAGAACGCGTGAACATCGTCATCACCACCTACGGCCACGACTTTGCCACCGCCAACACCGAATTTCAAAGGGTGGGCAGCGAGCGAACCGGACGCCAAAGCCAAACCTGGGTACGCACGCCTGAAGGTTGGCGCGTGGTGGCCGCACACGTCAGCCTGTTGGCATGAGTGTCAAGCATCCGGTGCGTGACCCTTCGCGCGCGGATGCCGTGTACGCGCAACTTAAGCGCGATATTTCAGAATTTCGATGGTTGCCAGGTGACCGCTTCACCGAGATGGAAGTGTGCGATCTACATCAGGTGTCACGCACGCCGGTTCGGCAAGCACTGTTTCGTTTGCGCCAAGAAGGCTTTGTGGATGTGCACTTTCGCAGCGGCTGGGAAGTCAAGCCGTTTGACTTTGAAAAGTTTGACCACCTCTATGATTTACGAATCTTGCTGGAAACCACGGCCGTTCAGCGTTTGTGTCGGCCCGAAGTGCATGCTGTCGATTTGCAGGTTCTGAACGCACAAGCCAGCATTTGGATGGTCGACGAGACTGCGCGATGCACAGACCGCGCGCGTGTTGCGGAATGGGACGAGGCCTTTCACATCGCTTTGGTGCAAGCCTGTGGGAATCCCGAAATGTTGCGTGTACACCGCGAAATTAGTGAGCGCATTCGCAGCGTGCGCCGTTTGGACTTCACGTTGCAAGACCGCATCCAAGCCACGTACGTTGAACACGCGCGAATTTTGCAAGCTGTGTTGGGGCGACAAGCCGATGCCGTTAACACGTTGTTGACTTCCCATATTCAAGCCAGTCAATCGCAAGTGCGCAACATCACCTTGCATCAAATACATCAAGCACGACGGCTTGCGGCCAATTGAGATTGCATTCACGTGCACACAATTTGTGTGCACATCAGAATTTTTTGGACGCTTTTGGTGCGCTTGCATGCAATCAACTCAACGGAACCATCCCAATTTGACGTGTTGATAATTTTTGAATGAATGCAATTTTCGAAAAACACATTGAAAACAACGAACTAGAAAAAACACGTTAAAAATTTCAAAATTGGCACGTTGCATGCAATCTATGAAGTGTTCTTTTCACTTCGGAGCATTTCATGAAATCTGTTCGCAAGCAACTCCCTCGATGGCTGGTCGCATTGCCCATCGCCATGCTGATCAGCGCAGGTGTGCAAGCGGAGACCGTTGCACGTTACGGCATCTCTATGGCGGACATCCCGCTTACCACCGGTCAACCCGATCGTGGAGCAGGCGCATATCAATTCACAGGTCACACCTTGTATGACCCCTTGGTTGCGTGGGAAGCCAACATTGGCACCCGCCCGGGTAAATTGGTGCCAGGTCTGGCCAGTGCTTGGAAGGTGGACCCAAAAGACAACAAGAAATGGTTGTTCACCCTGCGTAAAGGCGTGAAGTTCCATGATGGTTCTGAACTCAAAGCGGATGCCGTGGTGTGGAACTTAGATAAAGTCTTGGCCGACAAGTCGCCCCAATTTGACGCGAAGCAAAGTGCCCAAGTGCGTTCCCGTATTCCATCGATTGCGTCGTACCGCGTTGTGGATGAGTACACCGTGGAGATCACCACCAAAGATGTTGACGCTCTCTTTCCGTACCAACTGCCTTGGTTTTTGATTTCTAGCCCCGCACAGTGGGAAAAGCTGGGTCGTGATTGGAGCAAGTTGGCCAGTCAACCTTCGGGCACAGGTCCCTTCAAGCTTGACAAATTGGTGCCACGCGAACGCGCTGAGTTGGTGAAGAACGTCGCGTATTGGGATAAGACCCGCATGGCCAAAACCGATCGCATCATTTTGATGCCGATCCCAGACGCGATGACTCGCGCCAACGCCTTGTTGAACGGTCAGGTTGACATCATTGAAACGCCGCCACCTGATGTGTTGCCGCAACTCAAAAGCTCAGGTTTTAAACTGGTGCAAAACGTGACGCCGCATGTATGGCCGTATCACTTTTCCACGTTGCCGGGTTCGCCTTGGACTGACATTCGCGTGCGCAAAGCAGCCAACTTGGCGATTGACCGTGATGCGATTGTGAAGTTGCTCAATGGCTTGGCAACACCTGCGAAAGGTCAGCTCGACAAAACCAGTCCATGGTTTGGTAAGCCGTCGTTCAAGATTGGTTACGACGTCAAAGCGGCTAAGGCCTTGATGGCGCAAGCGGGTTACAGCCCGGCCAAACCACTCAAAGCCAAAGTCATCATTGCGCAGGGCGGCACGGGCCAAATGTTGTCTTTGCCGATGAACGAGTTCATTCAACAAAGCTTGGCTGAGGTAGGTATTCAGCTGGAGTTTGAAGTGGTTGAGTTAGAGAACTTGTACCTGCACTGGCGCAACGGTGCCAAGGCTGAGATGAATGCCGGCAAAGGCATCAGTGCAATCAACTTGGGCTACGTCACCGCCGACCCGTTTTATGCCATCACACGCTTTGTGGACAGCCGTTACATCGCGCCCAACGGGGTGAACTGGGGTGGTTACAACAACCCCAAAGTGGACGGTGCGATTGACACCATTCGCAAGAATTTTGACACCAAGATTCAAGACAAGCTGCTCGCTGAAATTCACGAAACCATGGTGGACGATGCGCTCATGTTGTGGGTTGTGCATGACGTGAACCCACATGCCATGTCGCCGAAGGTGCAAGAGTTTGTGCAAGCACAACACTGGTTCCAAGACCTCACAACCATTCGCATGAAATAAATGCTGACCTATATCCTCAAGCGTCTCTTGTACGCCTTACCCATCGCACTCAGTGTCACCGTGGTGTCGTTCATGTTGGTGTACTTGGCACCGGGCGATCCGCTCAATGCCATTGCTCCAGCTGACGCTCCGGCTGACGTGATCGAAGCACTCAAAAGCGCTTATGGTCTCGACCGTCCCGTGCCTGTGCAATACGCCCTTTGGCTGTGGCGCGCAGTACAAGGCGACTTAGGCACCTCCATCGCCTCTGGGCGTGCGGTGGTCACCGAAGTCTTTGGCGCCGTGGGTAACACCTTGCTGCTGGCAGGCATTGCCTCTGGCTTAGGGGTGTTGGTGGGCTGTGTGCTCGGGGCACTTGCGGGATACAAACATGGCAGCGGCATTGACCGCGCTGCCACTGCTTTGTCCGTGGTGGGGGTGAGCATTCCCCACTATTGGCTAGGCTTGGTGTTGACAATTATTTTCTCGACGTGGCTCGGTTGGTTTCCCGCAATGGGCGCAGGCCCAGGGGGCTCTGCCGATTGGTCGTGGGACTGGGATCACATGCGCTACCTCGTGTTGCCAGCTGTCACCTTGTCGGTGATTCCGATGGGCATCATCACCCGCACCGTGCGCGCTTTGGTGGCGGACATGTTGGAGCAAGAGTTTGTGGTGGCCTTGCGTGCCCGGGGTTTGAGTGGGATGGCCGTGTTTCGCCATGTGGCCAAAAACACAGCACCGACTGTGTTGGCTGTGGCTGGTCTGCAAGTGGGGTACCTCATGGGGGGCTCGATCTTGGTGGAAACGGTGTTTGCGTGGCCGGGTACCGGCTTCTTGTTGAACACCGCGATTTTTCAGCGTGACATTCCTTTGTTGCAGGGCACCTTGCTGGTGTTGTGCATGTTTTTTGTGGTGTTGAATTTGTTGGTGGACATTTCGCAACCGCTGATCGACCCACGCATGGGCCGTGGTTAAAAGAACGACATGACCTCCTCAACAACTATTATTCCTAACCGTAGCTATTGGCATGTGGTGGCGCGGCAGTTGCGCCAAGAGCCTGTGGCCATGGTGAGTGCAGTGGTGCTTTTGCTCATCATCTGTGCGGCTGTGTTTGCTCCTTGGTTGGCACCAGCTGACCCTTTCAAAGCCAGCATGCTCAAACGCTTGTTGCCGATTGGCAGTCCTGGCTATTGGTTGGGTACGGATGAGCTCGGACGCGACATGGTGACTCGCTTGATGTACGGTGGCCGCTTGTCGCTGCTTATGGGCGTGGTGCCCGTGTTTGCCGCGTTTTTCATCGGCACCAGCATTGGCTTGTTTGCGGGCTATGTGGGCGGCCGTGTGAACATGGTGATCATGCGCGTGCTTGATGTGTTCTACGCGTTTCCCTCGGTGCTATTGGCTGTGGCGATTTCGGGGGCTTTGGGCCCAGGCTTGAGCAACAGCTTGATTGCCTTGACCTTGGTGTTTGTCCCGCAGGTGGTACGCGTGGCCGAAAGCGTGACCACCCAAGTGCGCAAGTTGGATTACATAGAAGCTGCACGCATGAGCGGTGCGAGTTCGTTCTCCATCATTCGCGTACATGTGTTGGGTAATGTGCTTGGTCCAGTGTTCGTGTATGCCACAGGCTTGCTGAGCGTCAGCATGATCTTGGCTTCTGGCTTGTCATTCTTGGGGCTGGGTGTGAAGCCACCTGAACCCGAGTGGGGCTTGATGCTCAACACCTTGCGCTCTGCCATATACAACAACCCTTGGATTGCTGCATTGCCAGGCGCTTTCATCTTCATCACCTCCATTGCCTTCAACTTGTTGGCAGATGGGGTTCGCTCTGCCATGGACATTCGCCGATGACTGATTCTTCTATTCTTGACGTGCAAGACCGCGGTGGTCCTGCCCAACCCTTGTTGGTGGTGCAGGATCTGAAAAAGCACTTCCCTGTTCGTACAGGCATGTTCGAGCGTGAGAAAAAGTTTGTGCATGCCGTAGACGGTGTCAGCTTTTCGGTCGCCAAAGGTAAAACTTTGGGTATCGTGGGCGAATCGGGTTGCGGTAAGTCCACGACAGCAAGACTCATCGCACGACTCATGCCGCCAGACAGCGGCAGCATGGTCTTCGATGGGGACGGGGTTGCCGAATACGGCGGTATTGCCTTGAAGGAATTTCGTCGTAATTTGCAAATGGTCTTTCAAGATTCATTTGCCTCGCTCAATCCCCGCTTGACCATTGTCGAGACCATTGCGTACGGCCCTCAAGTGCATGGCATGGCGACAGAGATAGCGATGCATGAGGCGCGTGCTTTACTTGCCCGCGTGGGCTTAGAGCCCGATCAGTTTGCTTCTCGCTATCCCCACGAGTTGTCTGGCGGTCAACGCCAACGCGTGAACATTGCACGTGCTTTGGCTTTTCATCCACGCTTGGTGATTTTGGATGAAGCGGTCGCCGCACTCGACAAGTCGGTGCAGGCACAGGTGTTGAACCTGTTGCAAGAACTTAAAGCAGAACGTCAGCTGACTTATCTTTTCATTTCGCACGATTTGCACGTGGTGCATTACATCAGCGATGAAGTCATGGTGATGTATCTTGGCCAAGTTGTAGAACGTGGACCCGTTGAGAAAATTTACAGTGAAGCCGCGCACCCCTATACCCGCGCTTTGTTGTCCGCCGTGCCTTCTATGGACCCAAGTCAGCGTACACAAAAGTCACCTCTGAGCGGTGATCCTCCAAACCCGATCAACCCGCCCAGCGGTTGCCGCTTTCGTGACCGTTGCACGTTTGCTCAAGCCGTTTGTGCGTCAAGCACTCCTGTGTTGATGTCCGTCAATGGCGATGTTGAACACATCGTGGCTTGCCACATGAACGATGCACAGTCCGGTCACTCCGGAGAAGGAGTTCAGGCATGACACGTCCTCTTGTTTCAGTCAAAGACTTGACGGTTCAGTTCACTGGGCACCGCAAGGCAAAGGCCTTGAACCAGGTCAGTTTTGATTTGGCGCCAGGCGAAGTTTTGGGTTTGCTTGGCGAATCAGGCTCTGGAAAAAGTGTGACCTTGCGTACGTTGCTGCGCTTACATCCAGAACGGACAACCCAGATGGGCGGTGCCATTCATGTGGCGAGTCACGATGTGCTGTCATTGCAAGGCAGTGCGCTCAACCACTACAGAGGGGGTATCGCATCAATGGTGTTTCAAGAGCCCGGGTTGGCGTTTGATCCGGTTTACACCATTGGTCAACAAATGGTGGAAGCAATTCAGGCCCACGATGGCGTGGACACGCAGACCGCCCAACACCAAGCCTTACACATGCTGGAGCGTGTGCAAATTCCACAAGCTCGCCGACGCTTTGATGCTTACCCACATGAGCTCTCGGGCGGCATGCGTCAACGCGCCATGATTGCACTGGCCTTGGTGTGTCGTCCCCAACTGTTGTTGGCGGATGAACCGACGACGGCTTTGGATGCCACAGTGCAAATTCAAATCTTGCTGCTGTTGCGTGAATTACAAAAAGAAACAGGCATGTCTGTGATTTTTGTCACACATGACATTGGCGCTGCTGTTGAGGTGGCCGATCGTATTGCTGTCATGTATGCCGGACGGATTGTGGAGATGGGCGATGTGGCACAAGTCGTTCGTCAGCCCATGCATCCTTACACCCAAGGTTTGTTGGCATCGACGGTGAGTGCGGAAGATAAAGGTAAGCCCTTGTTGGCTGTGCCAGGTTCGCCCCCTGACTTGTCTAACTTGCCGCAGGGTTGTAGTTTTGCTGCACGTTGTGCACAGGCCACGCATCAATGCCGAACAGAGGTGCCGTTGACGGTCACCACAGGTGTAAGCACCTTGGCCTGTTGGCATCCCGTGGCTTTGTCTCAGGTGGCGCGATGACCTCGGTCGGTACACCTGTTGTCGCACGTGGCCGAGGCGGCTTGGCCGATGAGGTGTGTCGAAAAATAGCGGATGACATTGCCATGGGCATTTTTTTGCCTGGTGAGCGTTTGGATGAAACCAATTTGGCTGCACGATTTCAGGTTTCACGTACACCTGTGCGTGAAGCTTTGAAACAGCTCGCGATCACGGGCTTGGTCGCCTACCGTCCTAACCGTGGATCGGTTGTGGCTGAGATGACGCCGGTGCAGCTGGACCAAATGTTTGAAGTGATTGGTGAGTTAGAAGCTACCTGTGCCCGCCATGCAGCATTGCGCATGACGGAGCCAGAGCGTCAGCGTTTGTGTGAGTTGCACGCGCAAAGCCGCAGTGCCATTCAAAATCAAGATGCAGACGCCTATGACACTATCAACCGAGATTTGCACACTGTCATCATCCATGGTTGTCATAACCCTGTGTTGATTGACATCGTCACAGGGTTGCGTCACAAAATTTCAACGTTCCGACGTACCCAGTTTCGTAACCTGGCGCGCATGTCTGCGTCATACGAAGAGCATTCAGTCATTGTCGAAGCCTTGATGGCTCGGGATGTCGTCACCTGTTACCGCGAAATGCGCGGCCATCTTTTATCGGCACGTAGTGCGGCAGCACACGTGTCATCTTCTTGGAGTATTTGATGAATCCTATTCTTGGACGACGCGGTGCAGTAGTTGCCCCACATTCACTGGCTTCACAAGCGGGTCTTGAAATTTTGCGTGAGGGCGGTAATGCCATTGAAGCAACCATTGCGGTGGCTGCCACGTTGGCAGTGGTGTATCCCCACATGACGGGCATTGGCGGCGATGGTTTTTGGCTGATGCATGCGCCAGGTCAGCCGATGCAGTCGATTGATGCGTGTGGTGCTGCGGGTGCAGGTGTGACCCCGGCTTTGTATGGCGACATGGCCAGCATTCCATGGCGTGGGCCCCTGGCTGCAAATACGGTCGCCGGTACCATCTCGGGCTGGGGCGCCGCTTATGCCTATAGCCAGGCGCATTGGGGTGGTCGGTTGCCATTTGCACGTTTGCTGGAGAGTGCCATTTACTACGCGCGTGAAGGCTTTCCTGTCACGCACAGCCAAGAGGCGAACACCCGTAGCAAATTGGCAGAGTTGCAAGATCAACCCGGATTCTCTAAAGCCTTCTTGAACGAACAGCGTCAAGTGCCACGCTATGGTGATCGCCATGCATTCCCCGCCTTGGCGGCCACTTTGACGCAATTAGCCAAAGCCGGTGCAGACGACTTTTATCGCGGTGAATTGGCGCAGCAAATTGCACGCGATTTGGCTGCCGTGGGCAGCCCCATCACCGGGCAAGATTTGGCCAACCATCACGCCGTAGTGAAAGCGCCTTTGTCTTTGAAGTTGTCTGATGCCACGGTCTACAACATGGCCCCGCCTACACAAGGCTTGGCATCCTTGCTGATCTTGGGGGTGTATGACCGGATTCGCCAACAAGGTTGGAACCCCGACAACATCGAAGGTATCCATGCTTTGGTGGAAGCGACGAAGCAAGCGTTCATCGTGCGAGACCGTTTCGTCACCGATCCCTCGCACATGGCGGTGGACCCGGTCACGCTGCTGACTCAAGACGTGGTGACACGACTGGCCGATGCTGTGCCGATTGACAAAGCCAGTCCTTGGCCCGCTCCGAACTCGGATGGCGACACGACGTGGATGGGTGTGGTGGATGACCAAGGACGCGCAGTCAGCATGATTCAAAGTATTTATTTTGAATTCGGTAGTGGTGTGGTGCTTCCTGAAAGTGGTTTTTGGTGGCAAAACCGAGGATGTTCTTTTGATTTACAACCTGGCAAGTTGCGCAGCTTGGAGCCCGGGCGCAAGCCATTTCACACACTCAATCCAGCGATGGCGCAATTAGATGATGGACGCTTGTTGGTCTACGGAACCATGGGCGGGGAGGGGCAGCCTCAAACGCAAGCTGCTGTGTTCTCGCGTTATGTGTGGGGTGGCCACAACGTGCGTTCTGCTGTGGCCGCGCCGCGTTGGCTGTTGGGCCGCACATGGGCAGAGCAAAGTACGTCGTTGAAGGTGGAGTCACGTTATTCGGCCGAGGTGATTGAAGGGCTCAAAGCGCTGGGACATCCGGTGGAGGTTGTGGCTGATTTTGATGAGCGCATGGGGCACGCAGGTGCCTTAGTGTTACACCCGACGGGTTGGATTGAGGGTGGAGAAGATCCACGCAGTGATGGTTGCGTATCTGCTTGGTGAGATGTATGAAATTTGACTGGTTTTTGAAAGGCATGATCGCAGCGGTCGTGCTCGCCTTTGTCTTTCCTCAGCCAGGCGCTCAAGGCGGCTTCTTGCATCCAGAGGTGCTCAACAAATTGGGCATTGCTTTGGTGTTTTATCTCAATGGTCTGAGCCTTTCTATGGCGTCTTTGCGCCAAGGGGTTTCACGTTGGCGTGTGCATGTGTTGATTCAAACCAGCACGTTCTTGGTTTTTCCGTTGCTGGGTCTAGGCCTGATGCAGGTGGGACAACGTTGGATCTCACCAGACGTGCTGTTGGGGTATTTTTATTTGTGTGCGTTGCCGTCGACTGTGTCATCTTCCGTAGCTTTGACGGTGGCTGCACGAGGCAATGTGCCAGTCGCCTTGTTCAACGCCACCTTGTCTGCGCTCATGGGCGTGGTTCTCACACCACTATGGATGGCTTGGGTCATGGGGCACGAGGGCCAACCGTTGGATGTGTGGCCCGTGGTTGTAGATTTGCTGATGTGGGTTGTTTTGCCGTTGATCGTGGGGCAATTGTCGCGTCCTTGGCTCAACCAGTGGGCTGCGCGTCACAAAGGTCAAATTCAAGTTGTGGATCGCTTGACCATTTTGACCCTGGTGTACACCTCGTTCAGTGATTCGGTGCAACAGGGCATTTGGCATCAATATGGCGCTGGCGTGCTCATTCAAACATTGGTGGTCAGCTGTGTGTTGTTCTTTTTGATTTACCAATTCATGCAATTTTCGGCTCGACTCATGCACCTGTCAGAGGAAGACCGGATTGCGGCTGTGCTGTGTGGCTCTAAAAAAACACTGGCATCGGGGGTGCCCATGGCGCATTTGATTTTTGGTGCGAATCCTGCATTGGGCTTGATCCTGATTCCCATCATGTTGTATCACCCCTTGCAATTGGCGGTGGGGGGCTTGCTGTCGCAGCGTTGGGCGTCGCGTCGCTGATTTCTTGTCTTAATGCAGTGATGACAAAAATTGTTGCAACTCAGGCGTCTTGGGTGCATTGAACAATTCTTGCGGTGTGCCCATTTCATGGACCAAACCTTGGTGCATGAAGATGACTCGGTCGCTCACCTTGCGGGCAAAGTTCATCTCGTGTGTCACCATCAACAGTGTCATGCCTTCACGTGCCAATGACTCGACCACGGCCAGTACTTCACCAACCAACTCGGGGTCTAGTGCAGATGTGATTTCGTCGCACAACAAAATGCTGGGCGCCATGGCCAATGCGCGAGCGATGGCCACACGCTGCTGTTGCCCGCCTGAGAGCTGATCGGGGTAAGCCTCGAATTTTTCAGCCAATCCGACTTGTGCCAACAAAGCTTGCGCGCGCTCTTGCAACTGTTCGTTGGGCAAAAGCTTCATCAAGTTGGGTGCCAACATGATGTTTTTGCCAACACTCAAATGTGGGAATAAATTGAAGGATTGAAAAATCATCCCAACTTGTTGCCGTAAAGCGCGCATGGCTGCCGGATCTTGGTAGACCAAGGCTTGGTTTTGCACAGTCAAACTGCCGTGTTGGAATGTTTCCAAACCATTGATGCAACGCAACAAGGTACTTTTTCCGGAGCCACTTTTTCCAATGATGGCAATGACTTCGCCAGGCTTCACGCTCAGGTCAATGCCTTTGAGCACCTCGTGGTTGCCATACGATTTACGAAGTCCTTGGATATGAACAGCCAAAGGCGTGTGGTTAGCGGTATGCATGGAGTTTTCTTTCTAAGGTGCGTGCGTACAAGCTGATGGGAAAACACAGCAAGAAATACATCATGGCAACGCAGCTGTAAACGACAAAAGGTTTGAAGGTGGCATTGGTAATCATGGTGCCGGCTTTGGTCAATTCAATGAAGCCAATGACAGAGGCCAAGGCCGTTCCTTTGATGACTTGCACTAAAAAACCAACGGTGGGTGCAATGGCCAAACGACCTGCTTGCGGCAACACCACGTGCTGAAGTTGTTCCCGAAAATTCATGGCGAGGCTTTGTGCAGCCTCCCATTGACCACGGGGAATTGCTCTGACACAGCCGTGCCAAATCTCGGTTAAAAACGCACTGCTGTACAGCGTCAGCGCGACGCTGGCGGCAACCCAGGCAGAGGTTTCTACCCCAAGCATGGCCATGCCGAAATAAGCCAGAAACAGCTGCATCAGCAAGGGCGTGCCCTGAAAGATCTGCACATAGCCTGCAACGCTACGCTGCAAAAATTTGATGTGTGTGGTGCGTGCAACTAACAACAAAAGACCAACCACGCTGCCACCTAAGAAAGCGATGAGCGACAGCACCACCGTCCAGCGAGCAGCCAGCAAGAGGTTGCGAAGAATGTCCCAGAGCGAAAACTCAACCACGGCGACCTCCAAACAGAAAGAGACGACCCACGCGGTTAAGCACATCACGCACGGTGATGGACAACAGCAAATACAAGGCGGTCGCCACAATGAACGCCTCAAAGGCGCGGAAGTTTCGGCTTTGAATCAAGTTGGCTGCAAAACTCAGTTCTTCGGTGGCAATTTGTCCACACACCGCAGAGCCAAGCATGACGATGATGATTTGACTCGCCAAGGCAGGCCACACCCGTTGCAGTGCAGGTGGCAGCACCACGCGTGTGAAGATGTGCGCGCGTGTCATGGCCAAGCTCAGCGCGGCTTCAACTTGGCCACGCGGTGTCGCTTGAATTCCAGCGCGCACGATTTCAGCGGAATAGGCGCCTAAGTTAATCACCATGGCGATGACGGAAGCCCATTCGGGTGAGAGCTTCACGCCTAAGGCCGGTAAACCAAAGAAGATGAAAAACAGTTGCACGATGAACGGCGTGTTTCGGATGGATTCCACATACATCGCCACCAGTAGTCGACCCACACCAGAACCTTCCGTCCGTGTCCACGCCGCTGCAATGCCAAGGGTCAAGCCCAGCACTGCAGCGATGGTGGTCAAACCCAAGGTCCAGACCATGCCTTTGAGTAGAAGAGGCCATTCTTGAAGAACGGCTGCAAAGTCCAATGCAATGGGCATCGTGCGCTTTCGTTTTATTCAGGCAAATTGCCAGCCGCGCGGCCGAGCCACTTTTGCGCCATCTTTTCGATGTCTCCTGATTTTTTGGCCTCAGCAATGATGGTGTTGACTTTGAGGCGCAGCGCATCTTCACCTTTGGCAATGCCAATGAAGTTAGGACTGTCTTTGAGTAACAACTTGTATTCAGCGCCGAGCTGTGGGTTGCGTTGCATCATGTTGGCCGCGACCGATGCCCCTGTGGCAATCAATTGCGTTTGACCTGCGACAAAGGCTGAGACGGTGGCGTTGTTGTCTTCAAACCGTTTGATGTCTAGGCCCGAAGGTGCAACTTTGGTCAGCTCTTGGTCTTCCATGGCGCCGCGTGTCACGCCGACGGACTTTCCAGCCAAGTCGTTGAACGACTTGATATTGAGTGTCTTGGGTGCAAACACCGCTTGAAAAAATGGTGAATACGCGGACGTGAAGTCGATGACTTTTTCGCGCTCAGGATTTTTCCCCAAGGTAGAGATCACCAAGTCAGCCTTCTTTGTTTGCAGATAAGCGATGCGGTTGGCGCTGGTGACAGGCAGCAGTTCCACCTTCACATTCAGTTTGTGAGCAATGTAGTTGGCCATGTCGATGTCCAAGCCCTGTGGTTGCAGGTCAATGCCGACGAAACCATAGGGGGGGAAGTCTGTGGGAATGGCAATCTTGATGAGCTTGCTTTTTTGAATGCTGTCTAACGCTGTCTGCGCGTGGCTCAAGCCGGTGACCACTGACAAGCCAAGCGCCAGCGATGCGCTGAGCATCAGTCGTTTAGAGATTTTCATGAAGTAGCTCCCGATAAATGGATGTGTTGAACAGAGACACAGCCTCTATTGCGAATTGCGTGCCAGCTACTTAAAACGTGTATACACTTTTTAAAGCCTCCATCTCGGTGCATCTATTTTTCAAAACAGGTCATCGTCCCTAAATTTGTGCGCTTATTTCTTGTTTGGCACCAAGATGGAAAAATGCCTTCGATTTGGAGAGAGTCAAAGTGTTTGCGACGCAATTCTTGGGTAGCATGAAGTCTTGTTAGGAGACTGCCATGTTCAAAGTTCACGCTGTTGCCACCGTTAATTTGCCCAAGCTCTTGCGCGAAATGCCCAAGGCCGAGCTGCACATTCACATCGAAGGCTCGTTAGAGCCCGAGCTCATCTTTGCGCTGGCTGAGCGCAATGGTGTGAAGCTGCCTTACGCCAATGTCGAAGCTTTGCGGGCGGCCTATGCCTTTACCAACCTGCAAAGCTTCCTCGACATTTACTACGCAGGCGCAAGCGTGCTGCTGCACGAACAAGACTTTTATGACATGGCCTGGGCCTACCTGCAACGTGCAGCGGCGGACCACGTGGTGCATACCGAAATCTTCTTTGACCCGCAAACCCACACCGAACGCGGTGTGCCCATGGCCACGGTCATCAACGGCTTGCACCGTGCGTGTGCGAATGCTCAGACTCAGTTAGGCGTGAGTGCGCAGCTCATCTTGTGCTTCTTGCGCCACTTGAGCGAAGAGGCCGCGTTGCAAACCTTCCAAGACGCCTTGCCCTTCAAAGACAAGTTCATCGGCGTGGGTTTGGACTCTAGTGAAGTGGGCCACCCACCCGAGAAATTTAAAAATGTGTTTGCCTTGGCGCATGCACATGGTTTGCACCTCGTGGCCCATGCGGGCGAAGAGGGGCCCCCTGCCTACATGTGGAGCGCCTTGGATGTGCTGCGCGTCGAGCGCATCGACCACGGCGTGCAAGCCGTGCACGATGCTGCGTTGATGGCGCGTTTGGCCAAAGACCGCACGCCACTGACGGTGTGCCCCTTGTCCAACCAAAAGCTGTGCGTGTTCCCTGATTTGAAAGACCACAACATTGGCCAGCTCTTAGACGCGGGCTTGTGTGTGACCATCAACTCAGATGACCCCGCCTACTTTGGCGGCTACATCAACGACAACTTTGTGCAAACCTTTGAAGCTGCGGGCCTCACCGCCCAGCACGCCTATGTGTTGGCACGCAACAGTTTTGAGGCCAGCTTTGTGATCGAAGCCCAACGTCAAAAGTGGATCCATGAGCTCAAGCTGTGTTTTGAGCGCTTCGCCGAGGGCGATCACTAACCCCTCTAAAATGACGCCATGAGTATCAAATCAGACAAATGGATCCGCCGTATGGCGCAAGAGCACGGCATGATCGAGCCCTTCGAGCCAGGCCAAATTCGTCAGAACGCTGCCGGTGAAAAAATCGTCAGCTACGGCACCAGCAGCTATGGCTACGACATCCGTTGCGCGCCCGAGTTCAAGGTGTTTACCAACATCTACAGCACGGTGGTGGACCCCAAAAACTTTGATCCCAAAAGCTTTGTGGACATCGAGTCTGATGTCTGCATCATCCCGCCCAACAGCTTTGCGCTGGCCCGCACGGTGGAGTACTTCCGTATTCCTCGTAACGTGCTGACCGTCTGTTTGGGTAAGAGCACCTATGCCCGTTGCGGCATCATCGTCAACGTCACACCGTTTGAACCCGAGTGGGAAGGCTATGTGACCTTGGAGTTCTCTAACACCACACCGCTGCCCGCCAAGATTTACGCAGGCGAGGGCTGTGCCCAAGTGTTGTTCTTCGAGAGCGACAAAGACGACGTGTGCGAAACCAGCTACAAAGACCGTGGCGGCAAGTACCAAGGCCAAGTGGGCGTCACACTGCCCAAGACCTAATTGAAGACATTCAACGTCATCGGTTGCGGCCGCGTGGGTCAAACCCTCGCGGCCTTGTTACATCAGCACGCCCAAGTGCAGGTGCAAGACCTGTATTCCCGCAGCTTCAGCAGCGCCGAGCAAGCGGTGCAGTTTGTTGGCTCGGGAGCGGCTGCCACGGAGCTGGCTCAGATGCGTGCCGCCGATGTGTGGCTGCTCAGCGTGCCCGATGCCCAAGTGGCTGTGGCCGCGCAGGCTTTGGCCGAGGCGCAGGGGCCCCATCTAAAAGGCGCTATCGTTTTTCATAACAGTGGTTTTTTAAGTGCTGCCGTGCTGCAGCCCTTGCAGGCTTTGGGCTGCCATGTGGCCAGTGCGCACCCCGTGCTCAACTTTGCTTCTCCCCACACGGGCGTCCGCCAGTTTGCAGACACGCCGTGCGGGCTAGAGGGCGATGCGCCTGCGCTGGCTTGGTTGCACACCGCGCTCACCGCCATTGGCGGGCGCTGCTTCGAGATCGCCAGTGCCGACAAGCCGCTGTACCACGCAGCAGCGGTGTTCAGCAGCAACTTCACCGTGGTGTTGCAAGGCATCGCGCAAGACGCTTGGCGCAGTGCAGGCGTGCCGCCCGAGCTGATGCGCCCATTGACCGAGGCCTTGCTCAAAAGCACAGTCGACAACGTGTTGGCCATGGGCCCCGCGCAGGCGTTGACTGGCCCAGCCGCCCGTGGCGACACAGCGGTGGTGCAGGCGCAAGGGGCGGTGGTGAAGGGCTGGAGCGTGCCTGCTGGCGAGGTGTACAAAACCCTGAGTGCGCTAGCGGCCAAGCTCAAACAAGACGGTCACACACAGCCCTGAGCGAGTCGCATCAGGCCTGGGCAGCGGGGCAAAACCCTGGTTTTGGCCGCACCCGCCCACAATGCGACAATATGCCCCAGACATGACGACCTCTTTTTCCAATTTGCAGCTGGCCCCCGCGCTGGCACGTGCCGTAGCCGAAATGGGCTACGAATCCATGACCCCCATCCAAGCCCAGGCCATTCCCGTGGTTCTGACCGGCCAAGACGTGATGGGCGCCGCGCAAACCGGCACCGGTAAAACGGCTGCGTTCTCGCTGCCTTTGCTGCAACGTTTGCTCAAACACGAAAACAGCTCCACCTCGCCCGCACGCCACCCCGTGCGCGCACTGGTGCTGTTGCCCACCCGCGAGCTGGCCGACCAAGTGGCCCAGCAAATCAAACAATACGCCGTGCACACCAATCTGCGCAGTGCTGTGGTGTTTGGCGGCATGGACATGAAGCCCCAAACCCTCGAGCTGAAAAAAGGCGTTGAGGTCTTGGTGGCAACGCCCGGTCGTTTGCTCGACCACATCGAAGCCAAGAACGTGGTGCTCAATCAAGTTGAGTATGTGGTGCTCGACGAAGCCGACCGCATGTTGGACATCGGCTTCTTGCCTGACTTGCAGCGTATCTTGAGCCACTTGCCCAAGCAGCGCACCACGCTGTTGTTCTCGGCCACGTTCTCGACCGAGATCAAGCGCTTGGCGGGCAGCTATTTGCAAAATCCCGTGACCATCGAAGTGGCGCGTCCCAATGAGACTGCCGCCACCATCACGCAGCAGTTCTACAGCGTGAGCGTGGACGACAAGTACAACGCCTTGCGCCACCTCATCAAAGCCAACGGCATGAAGCAAGCCTTTGTGTTTTGCAACAGCAAGCTCGGCTGCGCCCGTTTGGCCCGCTCACTCGAACGCGATGGTTTCCGCACCAGCGCCTTGCACGGCGACAAGAGCCAAGACGAACGCTTGAAAGCCCTCGAAGGCTTCAAAAAAGGCGAAGTCGATTTGTTGGTCTGTACCGATGTGGCTGCGCGCGGCTTAGACATCAAAGACGTGCCCGCCGTGTTCAACTTTGACATCCCCTTCAACGCCGAAGACTATGTGCACCGCATTGGCCGCACGGGCCGCGCCGGTGCATTGGGCCACGCCATCAGCTTTGTGTCGGGCAGCGACCAACGCTTGGTGGGCGACATCGAAAAATTGCTCAAGACCAAGATCAACTTGGAAACCGTGGGTGTGGAGCAAGACCGTTCACGTGAACGTCGTGAGCCTCGCAGTGATTCCCGCGAGCCGCGTGGCGACTCTTCTCGTGGTGAGCGCTCAGAGTCTTCCAGCCGTCCACGCGAAGGCTACGCCTCACGTGATGCACGTCCTCGTGAGCAAGACAATGGCCGTCGCAGCCGCGAAGTGGGCTACATGCCCGCACCGCGCGTGAAGAACGACCCGTTCTTTGACAAGCCCTACGAAGCCCCTGTGCGCAGCGCCGAAGCTGCGCCTGTGGCACCCGACCCGCTGCGCAAATCGTCCAACATCAAGCCCAAGCGGGTGATGGCGGCTTTGTTCAAGTCCACCACTTGATGCTTGGGGCTGTGCAGCCCCGCGCAGAGGTGCTCGCGCTTTAAATCACCGCTCTCAGAACCTGCGAAGTTTCAATGATGAGCGGTAGCAACTTCTCCACGATCAAAGCCTCATCCCACAGCGAAGACTGCAGGGTCATGCTCAGCGCCGCTTTGCATTCGCCATGCCTATCTCGCAGCGGCACTGCCACACCTGAGAGGCCTTGGTCCAAGTTGCCGACCGAGATGCAGTAGTTGTTCTTGCGTGCGCTCAACACCATCTTTTCAAACTTCTTGGGCGTCAGCACCGCATTGCTGTTGAAGTTAGAAAACTCATGCGCCGTAATCCATGTTTTCAAATTGTCATCGCTCAGCGTTGACAAAATTGCTGGACCCGGCCCCACCACGTGCGCGGGCACACGCGCCCCTGCATAAAAACCAATCGACACCACCCGCGGACTGTTGCTGCGTGCCACGTAGACCAACTCGTGTCCATCGAGCACCGACACATTGACTGTTTCTCCCGATGACATCGCCAAGCGTTGAATGAAGGGCTGCACCAATCGCGGCAAACGCGCGCCATCCAAATAGCCTTGACCTAATCGGAGCACCCGCGGCGTGAGCCAATAAAACTTGCCATCGGTATCGCCATAACCAAAGTGGCAGAGGTTGAGCAAATAGCGCCTTGCTGCCGTGCGCGGAATGCCGGTACGTTCTGCCACTTGCGACACCGTCATGCGCCCGTACTCATCGTTGAATGCTTCGATTACGGCCAACGCGCGGCCCACACCTGTGATCAAGTCACCAGAATCGATGGGGAATTCTTTGCTCGTGGTTTTAGAGATCAATGCAGACGCATTAGGAGAAACCATGGTTTTAACCGCCTTTCGGATGGCATTGTCCGTTATTCGGTCAATCGACGCAAAGCAAAGGTGGAAATAACCTGCGTCCCCAATACAGTTCAAGCCTGTCATTCAATCTACACAGAGAAACACCATGAACCCATTACGTCGCGTCCTCTCGCTGTCACTCTTGACCGCTGCTCTTGCATCCACAGGCTTGGCTCACGCTGCTGACTTTGAAGCGCGTACCGTCAAGTTCCCATCCGCCAGCAACAAAGGCCACCCCCAAGTACAAGGCGTGGAAAAGTTTGCTGAACTGATGGCTAAGAAAACCAATGGCAAGTTCAAAGTGCAAGCCTTCCCAGGCGGCGCCTTGGGCCCAGATTTGCAAACCGTCTCTGCCATGCAAGGCGGCACGGTAGAGATGACCGTGATGAACGCCAGCTTGTTGGCAGGCGTGGCCAAAGAAATGGCCATCTTCGACTTCCCGTTCCTGTTCAACAACACCAAAGAAGCCGATGCGGTGTCTGACGGCCCCGTCGGTCAAAAGCTGTTGGACAAGCTGCAAGACAAAGGCTTGGTCGGTTTGGCCTATTGGGACTTGGGCTTCCGCCAAGTGCACACCGGCAAAAAGCCCATCGCCAAAGCCGACGACTTCAAAGGCATGAAGATGCGCGTGATTCCTACGCCCATCTATGTGGAGTTCATGAAGTCTTTGGGTGCATCTCCTGTGCCCATGGCTTTCACCGAAACCTACACCGCGTTGGAGCAAGGCGCGATTGACGGCATGACCAATCCCTTGTTGAACATCTTGGACAGCAAGTTTGATGAAGTTTCCAAGTACCTCACCATCACCAACCACATGTACACCCCACAAGCCGTGGTGGTGAGCAAGAAGTTCTGGGACAAGCTCACACCCGCTGAGCAAAAACTCATGCGTGAAAGCGCGCAAGAAACGGCTGTGTACCAACGCAAAATTGCGCGCGACGAAGCCGCCAAAGTGTTGGCCGAAGTCAAGCGCAAAGGCATGACCGTGTTTGAGTTGCCCCCCGAAGAAATCGCCAAACTGCGCGAGCGCTCTAAGCCTGTGGTTGAGAAGTACACCACCGAACTCGGCCCCATCGTGGGTGAGATGTACGCTGCTGTGGACAAGGCACGTAAAGCGAAATAAGCGCTCACGCGCAAAATAAAAAAGGAGCCTGATGGCTCCTTTTTTTATTCAACAGAGGGATCAGGCCAACGGGTCCATGGTTTGCGGACACGTCACACTGAGGCGTTCCCACGCAGGTGCTTCGGCCACGCTCAACAGCGTGTCTGAGTCTTCAAGCTTGGCCGCACTCAAGCACCCACCCCACACACACCCATCGTCTAGGCACACCACGTCTGGGCGGTCTTCAATCTGCACGGTAGACCAGTGGCCAAAGGCCATGCGCACATCTGCCGTCAGTCGGCCTGGCACATCAAACCACGGCATCAAATGCGCAGGCGCTTTGTCTGCGCTTTCTTTCACGCTGAAATCCATGGCGCCTTGTGCATCACAAAAGCGCAAACGGGTGAGGGCGTTGACGATCACGCGCAAGCGGTCTGCGCCGCTCAAGCTGTCGTGCCACACGTTGGGCAGGCCGCCATACATTTGCGGCATGAACTGCACCCAGTCGTCGCTGCGCAGCACGGCTTGCACTTCGCCCGCCAGCGCCATGGTTTGCTCCGCTGTCCATTGCGGCAGCACACCCGCATGCACCATCAGCAGCTTGTTCACACGCAAGGCCATGTGTTGGTGACGCAGCCAGTGCAGCAGCTCTGCGCTGTCGGGTGCGACCAAGATGTCTTGCAGGGTGTCTTGCTTATTGGGTTTGCGCACGCCGCGTGACACAGCCAGCGCATGCAAATCGTGGTTGCCCAGCAAACATTGCGCGCTGGTGCCGAGCGCCATCAAACGCCGCAGCACGCCCGCGTTGTTTGGGCCACGGTTGACCAAATCGCCCAATAAATAGAGTGTGTCGCGGCTGGGGGAGAACGCGAGGTGGGTTAACAAACGTTCTAAGGCTTCGTCGCAGCCTTGCACGTCGCCAATCAAGTAAAGTGCCATGTAGGAGATTGTGATGGATGTTTTACTGATTGTTTTCTTAACGCTGCTCAATGGCGTGTTTGCCATGTCTGAGATGGCTTTGGCCTCTAGCCGCAAAGCACGTTTGGCGGCGCTGGCCGAGACGGGCGACAGTGGTGCGCAAGCCGCGCTGCGCTTGATGGCGCAGCCCACACAGTTTTTGTCTACGGTGCAAATTGGCATCACCTCGATTGGCGTGCTCAACGGTATCGTGGGTGAGGCCGCGTTCAGCGATGATTTTTCGTATTGGCTGTTGGCCCAAGGCGTGCCTGAAAACCTTGCCTCAGGTTTGGCCACGGCGTTTGTGGTGACCCTCATCACCTTCAGCACCATTTTGTTTGGCGAGTTGGTGCCCAAGCGCATTGGTCAGTTGTTTCCAGAGTCGGTGGCGCGTGTCGCTGCCCCCGTGATGTTGGCCTTGGCCACTTTGGCCAAGCCCTTTGTGCATTTGCTGTCTGCCAGCACCAGCGGCATGTTGAAGTTGCTGCGCGTTGATGTGCATGGCGCACGCACGGTGACGGAAGAAGAAATTTCGGCCAGCTTGGTCGAAGGCGTAGACGCCGGTGTGATCGAACAGCACGAACACCAAATGGTGCAAAACGTGTTCAACCTCGATGACCGCCCACTCACTTCCATCATGGTGCACCGCTCTGACATCGAGTGGCTCGATGCCAAGCTGCCCGTGCCGCAAGCCTTGGCGCAAGTGGGGGCCAGCGGCGCGCACTCGTGGTACCCCGTGTGCCGTGGCGACTTGGACAACGTGGTGGGCGCAGTCAGTGTGTCTCAGCTCTTGCGTTTGCCACCCGGCACCGACATGACGGTCGAGGCTTTGGCCAAGCCTGTGGCTTTTATTCCTGAAACTTTGAGTGGTTTGGATTTGCTAGAGCAATTCCGCAAACCCGCCGAACGCGCCACAGCACATGGCCGCATGGTGCTGGTGGTGGACGAGTATGGCGTAGTCCATGGCTTGCTCACGCCACGCGATTTGCTAGAAGCCATCACGGGCGAGCTGCTGCAAGCCACGCCCACCGATGAAGCGTGGGCCACACAGCGCGAAGACGGTTCTTGGTTGGTCGATGGCTTGATGCCAGTGAGCGAATTCAAAGCGCGTTTGACGATCAAAGAATTGCCCGACGAAGACCGTGGCATTTACAACACGGTGGCCGGTTTGGTCATGGCCATTTCGGGTGAGCTGCCCGCGGTGGCCGACGTGGTGGCTTTTGGTGAGTGGCGTTTTGAAGTGCTCGACCTCGATGGCCGCCGCATCGACAAACTCTTGGTCAGCCGCGTCGGTTAAACGGCACTTGGTACATCCACACGGGGCGGCCATCGCGGCAGGTGAGGATGGCGCTGGGAATCAGCTCTCGCGCTTCAAACTCTAAGCTCACCAGCCAAGCGCCACGGCGCAATTCGGCTTCGGCTTTTTCGACGGCGCGGGGCATGCTTTCGGGGCGTTGAAACAGGTAGACCATGTCAAAGCTGCGCCAATCCACCAGCCAAATATCGCCTTGGCGAATACGCGCAAACGAGCAGCGCATGGCGCTGAGCACGCGCAGCGGCCAGCTCATCTCTACGCCGTGAAGTTCGGCACGCGGGAACGCATCGCGCAAAGCCAACAAGCCGTCACCCATGCCACTGCCTGCATCCAAAATGCGTGCGCCCGCGGGCAGCACGATGTGTTGCTGCAATTCGCGCAGGGCTTTTTTAGGCGTGGGGAACAAGGGCGCATCGCGCCATGCTTTGCGGGGGTAAACCAAAACAATTAAGCCCAACAAGAACAACCAGCCAATCGGCGGCACGTTCAGGGTAGACGAAGACGCAGCCATGGAGAGCGGAAAACCCAGCACGATCAAGGCTTTGCGCATGGGTGTGTGTGCCAACGCGCTTAAGAAACCACCCAAACACGTGGCGACGATGAAGGCAATGGCTTCGCTCAAACCGACCAATTGCAGGCCTTTGAAGATGAGCCAAGACGAACCCCAAGCAAGCAGGGCGGGAACGGGCCAAGTCATGAATTTCATGAGGAGGAATCATAGAGCCAACGTGACAGCTTATTCAGGTGGATTTGACTGAGAATCAAAGCCAATGGAATCCGTTCACAAGCTCACATGACTCAGTCCGCCACGCACACGCTCAGCACCGTTGACCAGATGCGCGACACGCTACGCCGCATCAGCCACCTCAAAGGGCGACAGCCCGATGCGCAATCGCTGCAAGAGGTGCGGGCCTTGGTGCGTACGTTTGAGCGGCGCGATTTGTTGATCGAGCATTTGCATGCGCTGAACGACGCCTACCGTGGTTTGTTTGAGCGCCACTTGGTGGCCTTGGCGCATGAGATGAAGCTGCCCATGGTCGAGGTGTTTGAGGTGGCCACGTTCTATCACCACTTCGAGGTGTTGCCCAACGACGCCACGCCTGCCGTATTGACGGTGCGCGTGTGCGATGGCCTGAGCTGCGAGATGGGCGGTGCCAAACAACTGCTGGCCAAGTTGCCCGCCCTCTTGGGGGCAGAGGTGCGCGTCATCCGTGCGCCTTGCGTGGGCCGTTGCGAACAAGCCCCCGTGGCCGTGGTGCATCAAAACGCTGTGCCACACGCCACGCCTGACAAAGTGAAGGCTGCGGTGCAAGCCGGTCACACCCAACAAGCTTTGCCCGACTATGTGGACATGGCCGCCTATCTGGCCGATGGTGGCTATGCCTTGGCTGCCTCGCTGTCAAAGGGCACAGCCCAAACAGAGGATGTGCTGCAAGCCATGGAGGCATCGGGGCTGCGCGGCTTGGGTGGCGCGGGCTTTCCAGCAGGGCGCAAGTGGCGCATCGTGCGCGAGCAAACCGCACCGCGCGTGATGGCCGTCAACATCGACGAGGGAGAGCCTGGTACTTTCAAAGACCGCACGTATTTAGAGCGTGACCCGCATCGCTTTTTAGAAGGCATGTTGGTGGCTGCGCAAGTGGTGGGCATAGAGGCCATCTACATCTACCTGCGAGATGAATACCACGGCTGCCGCGCATTGCTGCAACACGAGCTGGCTGCTTTGCAAGCCAACCCACCTTGCCCGCTGCCACACATCGAATTGCGTCGTGGCGCGGGTGCGTATGTGTGTGGCGAAGAGTCCGCCATGATTGAAAGCATCGAAGGCAAACGCGGCGAGCCACGCATGCGCCCGCCCTACATTGCGCAAGTGGGTTTGTTTGGCAAGCCCACCCTCGAACACAACTTTGAAACACTCTATTGGGTTCGCGACATCGTGCAAAAAGGCCCGCAGTGGTTCACCAGCTTTGGTGTACATGGTCGCGTGGGTTTGCGCAGCTTCAGTGTGAGCGGCCGCGTCAAGCAACCCGGTGTCAAGCTCGCGCCTGCAGGCATCACGGTGCAGGAATTGATTGATGGGTACTGCGGCGGCATGTTGGAGGGCCACACGCTCTATGCCTATTTGCCGGGCGGGGCATCGGGCGGCATCTTGCCTGCCCACATGAATGACATTCCTCTGGACTTTGACACGCTGCAAGCGCACGGCTGCTTCATCGGCTCTGCGGCTGTGGTGGTGCTGAGCCAGCACGACACCGCGCGTGATGCAGCGCTCAATGCCATGCAGTTTTTTGCACACGAGAGCTGTGGCCAATGCACACCCTGCCGTGTGGGCACAGCCAAAGCCGTGCAGCTGATGCAGGCGCCGACGTGGGACAACACCACGCTGGAAGACTTGAACCAAGTGATGGTCGATGCCTCCATCTGCGGCCTAGGCCAAGCGGCACCCAACCCGGTGCGTTGTGTGCAAACTTATTTCGCGCACGAGGTGGCTTGAATGATTGAGTTCAAGCTCAACCACCAAAGCGTTCAAGCCTACGAGGGCGAGAGCATCCTCAAAGCCGCACAACGCAACGGCGTAGACATTCCGCACCTTTGCTACAAAGACGGTTTGCGTGCGGATGGCAACTGCCGCGCGTGTGTGGTCGAGATCAAAGGCGAGCGCACTTTGGCGCCCAGCTGCTGTCGCACGGCGACGGCGGGGCTTGAGGTGTTGGTGAGCGACCGTGCGGTGAAGAGCCAGAAGATGGTGTTGGAGATGCTGCTGTCGGACGTGCCTGATGTTGGGTACAAGTGGAACGATGCCTCTTCTCTCGCTGCTGCGACGGGGGATGCGCCGGGCTCCTCATGCGGCGAGCCAAAATCGTCACCCGGCGCATCCCCCATCGCAGCGGGTGCTGGCGATGCTGGTCAACATGGTGAGTTGAGTGATTGGGCTTCGCGCATGGGTGTCACCGTGCGACCTGCATTGCTTGCGCTGCGTCGCGAGCAACCCGCGTGTGATGTGTCCCACCCCGCGATGGCGGTGAATTTGGATGCTTGCATTCAGTGCAACCGCTGTGTGCGTGCTTGCCGTGAAGAGCAGGTCAACGATGTGATTGGCTACGCGCACCGTGGCGCGCAGGCGCAAATCGTGTTTGATTTGAACGACCCGATGGGGCTGAGCAGCTGCGTGGCTTGCGGCGAGTGCGTGCAGGCGTGCCCGACGGGCGCGTTGATGCCAAAGACGCATGTGGGTTCGCAGGCTGTCGATCAAAAAGTGGATTCGGTGTGTCCGTTTTGCGGTGTGGGTTGCTTGCTGACCTACAACGTGAAGGACAACCACATCGTCAGCGTCGACGGGCGCGATGGCCCGGCCAACCACAGCCGTTTGTGTGTGAAAGGCCGTTTCGGGTTTGACTACATCCACAACCCACAACGGCTGACGGTGCCGCTGATTCGCAAAGCGGGCGTGCCCAAAGACCCAGACGCGTTGAACGCGCTCAACATCAACGCCTCCGATTGGTCGCAGGTGTTTCGTGAAGCCACGTGGGAAGAGGCGCTAGACCTGGCCGCATCCCAACTCAAACACTTGCGCGACACGCATGGCAAAAAAGCGCTGGCCGGTTTTGGCTCGGCCAAGGGCAGCAACGAAGAAGCGTATTTGTTCCAAAAATTGGTGCGCACAGGTTTTGGGTCTAACAACGTGGACCACTGCACGCGCTTGTGCCATGCGTCTAGCGTGGCGGGGTTGTTAGAGGGCGTGGGCTCGGGCTCGGTGACCAACCAAGTGAACGATGTCGAGCACTCGGACTTCATCTTCGTCATCGGCTCTAACCCCACATCCAACCATCCTGTGGCGGCCACGTGGATGAAGAACGCAGCCAAGCGCGGCGCCAAGATTGTGGTGGCCGACCCGCGCGGCACAGACCTTGGCAAACACGCGTGGCGTGCCTTGCACTTCAAGGCCGACACCGATGTGGCCATGCTCAACGCCATGCTGCACGTCATCATTGAAGAAGGCTTGGTGGATGAAGCCTTCATTCGCGACCGTGCCAACAACTACGACGCGCTCAAAGCTAACGTCAAAGATTTCAGCCCCGAGGCCATGGCTCCGATTTGCGGCATTGACGCACACACCTTGCGCGACGTGGCGCGTGTCTACGCCACAGCCAAAAGCGCCATGATTTTGTGGGGCATGGGCGTGAGCCAACACGTGCACGGCACCGACAACGTGCGCTGCTTGATTGCCTTGTCGTCCATCACCGGCCAAGTGGGCAAGCCCGGCGCTGGCCTGCACCCCCTGCGCGGCCAAAACAACGTGCAGGGCGCGAGTGATGCGGGCCTCATTCCCATGATGTTTCCCAACTACCAACGCGTCATCAATGCCGATGCGCATGCGTGGTTTGAAAAGTTTTGGAACACACCGCTTGACGACAAACCCGGCTACACCGTGGTGGAAATCATGGGCAAGATCTTGGCCGACGAAACCGACCCACACAAGATTCGCGGCATGTACATCATGGGCGAGAACCCCGCCATGAGCGACCCCAACCTCAACCACGCGCGTCATGCGCTGGCGTCGCTAGAGCACTTGGTGGTGCAAGACATCTTCATGACCGAAACCGCGTGGCTGGCCGATGTGGTGCTCCCCGCCACCGCATGGCCCGAGAAAACAGGCACGGTCAGCAACACCGACCGCATGGTGCAACTGGGCTTGCAAGCGATAGACCCGCCGGGCGATGCGCGTGCGGATTTGTGGATCATCCAAGAAATCGCAAAACGGATGGGTTTAGCTTGGCACTACGCAGGTGAGCACCACGGCGTCGCCGAGGTGTACGACGAAATGCGACGCGCCATGCACGCCGCCATCGGTGGCATCACGTGGGAGCGCTTGCTGCGCGAATCCAGCGTCACCTACCCCTGCCACACCGAAGATGACCCGGGCGAGCCCACGGTGTTCAAACACCACTTCGCCACGGACGATGGCCGCGTGCACTTGGTGCCTGCCGGCTTGATCTCGGCCAACGAACAACCCGATGCGCAGTACCCGTTTGTCCTCATCACCGGTCGTCAACTCGAGCATTGGCACACCGGCAGCATGACGCGTCGCGCCACGGTGTTGGACGCAATCGAACCCACAGCCACGGCCTCGATGTGCAGCGCCGACTTGCAAGCCTTAGGAGTGCAAGCGGGCGAGGTCATGACCGTGGCATCGCGGCGCGGCCAAGTGAGCCTGCGTGCGCGCTTGGACGAAGGCACCCCACAAGGCACGGTGTTCATCCCCTTCGCCTACCAAGAAGCTGCGGCCAACTTGTTGACCAATCCCGCGTTGGACCCTTTTGGCAAGATTCCAGAACTCAAATACTGCGCGGTGTCGGTGACAGCCGGTGGTCAGCTTGCGCACCCCGCAGGTTTTAAAATCTAACCCTCATTTTTGGAGACTTGTTCATGCACGCTTTTCGCCGTTCTTTGATTGCCCTGAGTTTGGGCTTGGCTTGCGCATCTGGTTTTGCGCAAAACGACGCGACTGTGAAGGTCGGTTTGCTCAGCACCTTGTCAGGCCCCGGCGCGGGTTTGGGCGTGGACATCCGTGATGGCTTTCAGCTCGCGGTCAAGCTTTCGGGTGGCAAGTTTTCTGGCAAGGCCGTGGACGTCATCGTGGCCGACGACCAAGCCAGCCCCGATGTGGGCCGCCAAACCGCAGACCGTTTGGTCAAGCGCGACAAGGTTGACTTCATGACCGGCATCGTGTTCTCCAACGTCATGTTGGCCGTGGGCGCGCCCACCTTTCAATCGAAAACTTTCTACATCAGCGCCAACGCTGGTCCGTCGCAATACGCGGGTGAGCAGTGCAACCCATTCTTCTTCAGCGCGTCCTACCAAAACGACAACATGCACGAAGCTGTGGGCAAAGTGGTGACAGACAAGGGTTTTAAGAAGGTCGCTTTGATTGCCCCTAACTACCCCGCAGGCAAAGACGCGATTGCTGGCTTCAAGCGTTTCTTCAAAGGCGAAGTGGCGTCAGAGACCTACACCGCCTTGAACCAACTCGACTACGGCACCGAGCTGTCCAAGCTGCGCGCTACCAAGCCAGATGCGGTGTACATCTTCTTGCCCGGTGGCATGGGCATCAACTTCATCAAGCAGTTTGTGGGCGCTGGTTTGTCCAAAGACATCACCTTGTTTGGCCCTGGCTTCTCTGGCGATGAAGACGTCATCAAAGCGGTGGGCGACCCGATGCTGGGCATGTTCAACACCTCGCAATGGGGTCACGACATGGACAACGCGGCCAACAAAAAATTTGTGGCTGAGTTTGAAAAAGCCTATGGCCGCTTGCCCACCTTGTACGCCGCCCAAGGCTACGACGCTGCACGTTTGATTGAAGCGGCCGTGCGTGACAGCAAAGGCAACTTGGAAGACAAAGCAGCCGTGCGCAAAGCCTTGGAAGCCGCCAAGTTTGATTCGGTGCGTGGTGCGTTCAAGTTCAACAAGAACCATTTCCCGATTCAAGACTACTACTTGCGCGTCATCACCAAAGACAGCAAAGGCCGCGTGACCAACCGCACCTTGAGCCCCGTGTTCAAAGGCCACGCCGACGCGTATGCAGCCAGCTGCAAGATGCCAAGCTGATTTGAGTTAAGGCGTTTTGATGGATGGCATTTTGCTGTTTGAGCAATCGCTCAACGGCTTGCAATTTGGGTTGATGTTGTTCTTGCTGGCCGCGGGCTTGACGCTCGTGTTCGGCATCATGGACATGATCAACCTCGCGCATGGCTCGCTCTACATGGTGGGCGCCTACCTCATTGCCACGGTGGCTGCGGCCACCGATTCTTTTTGGCTAGGGCTGGGCGTGGGTGTGGCAGGTGCTGCGCTGTTTGGCGTGTTGCTCGAAGTTTCCATCTTGCGTCGCCTGTATGAGCGTGACCACCTCTCGCAAGTGCTGGGCACCTTTGCCATCCTCTTGATGTGTAACGAAACCGTGCGCTTGATTTGGGGCGCACAACCCATCACGCTCAACCCACCGGCTGCGCTCAGCGGTCCCGTGGAGTTGGTGAGTGGTTTCTTTTATCCGGCTTATCGCTTGTTCATCATCGGCGTGGGTTTGGCTGTCGCTTTGTTTTTGTATGTGCTCATCACGCGCACACGCGTGGGCATGCAAGTGCGTGCGGGCGCGGCGAACCGTGAAATGGCTTTGGCCATGGGCAGCAACGTGACGCGTTTGTTCACCGCCGTGTTTGGTGTGGGCGCTGCGCTGTGTGCGATTGCAGGCGGGATGCTGGGGCCGTTGCTGGCCGTGCAAGTGGGCATGGGCGAGAGCATTTTGATTTTGGCCTTTGTGGTCATCGTCATCGGCGGCATTGGCTCGATTCGCGGTGCGTTCTTGGGAGCGATGTTGGTGGGCGTGGTGGACACGGCAGGGCGTACCTTGGTGCCGATGGTGTTTGATTCGCTGCTCAGTGCCGAGGCTGCATCCAGCGCTGGCCCAGCTGTGGCGTCGATTTTGATTTACATGCTCATGGCCACGGTGTTGTTCTTCAAGCCGCGTGGTTTGTTTCCTACCCATGGTTAATTGATGCATGGCTAATTCGTCTTCAAGCACCTCGCTCGACCACGCCTTGCAGTGGCGCTGGAGCGTGCCTGCAGTGCTGCTGTTGGTGGCTTTGCCTTTCATCGCCAATGCCGCAGGCGAGGGTTTTTACATTGCCTTGGCCAGCCGTATTTTGATTTTTGCGTTGGCAGCGACCAGCCTCAATTTCATTTTGGGTTTTGGTGGCATGGTCAGCTTTGGCCATGCCGCGTTTGTGGGCGTGGGCGCTTACAGCGTGGCCATCCTCACGCAAATGGGCATCACCGACGCGTGGGTGTTGTGGCCTGCGGCGATGGTGGTCAGCGCTGTGTTTGCTTTGCTTATTGGTGCCATCAGCCTGCGCACGCAAGGTGTGTACTTCATCATGATCACGCTGGCGTTTGCCCAGATGATTTACTACCTCACCATTTCCATCAAAGCCTATGGCGGCGACGATGGTTTGTCGTTGGCAGGTCGTTCGCAAATTCCGTGGGTCCATATCAATGACGACACCAGTTTTTATTACGTCGTACTCGCTGTGTGCGTGGTTGCTATCTATGCCGTGGCCCGTGTGCTCAATGCACGCTTTGGCCATGTGCTGCAAGCCATTCGTGAGAACGAGGTGCGCATGCAAGCGCTGGGCTATGCGGTGTACCGCTACAAGTTGGCTGCGTTTGTGATGGCGGGTGCCTTGGCCGGTTTGGCCGGTGCGCTGCTGGCCAACCAAGGCGGCTTTGTCAGCCCCGCACTCATGCAATGGAGCCAATCGGGCCTCTTGATGATGATGGTCATCTTGGGCGGCGTGGGCCATTTGTATGGCGGCGTTTGGGGTGCGGTGGTGTTCTTGCTGTTGGAAGAAACTTTGAGCCACTTCACCATCCATTGGCAGCTCGGCCTAGGTGCATTGCTCTTGGCCGTGGTGCTGCTGGCGCCCAATGGCTTGACCAGTGTGTTGCAACGCCTGCAACGAAAGGACCCACCATGAGTGCGCCCTTGTTGCACGTGGACAACTTGGTCAAACGTTTTGGCGGTTTGGCGGCCACTGACCATGCCACCTTGCAGGTCAAGCGCGGCGAAATTCATGCGCTCATTGGCCCCAATGGCGCGGGTAAGACCACACTGATTCACCAAATCTCGGGCGCCTTGCCGCCCGACGAAGGCCGCATTGTGTTTGACGGTGCAGACCTCACGCACACGGCCATGCACCAGCGTGCGCGGTTGGGTTTGGTGCGCTCGTACCAAATCACCAGCGTGTTCACGCGCCTCACGGTGCAAGACAACTTAGCTTTGGCCATTCAGGCAGGCGAGGGGACAAGCTTCAAGTTCTGGCGCGCAGCACGCAGCGACCACGCGCGTTATACGCATGCCGCCGAGGTTGCCGAGCGTGTGGGCTTGCAAGCGCAACTCATGCAGCCCGCAGGCGCGCTGTCGCATGGCGAGCAACGCCAGCTCGAAGTGGGCTTGGCATTGGCCACATCACCGAAGTTGATGCTGCTCGATGAGCCCATGGCAGGCATGGGCCCCGATGAATCTGAACGCATGGTGCAACTGCTGCAAAGTTTGCGTGGCGACACTACGCTGCTGCTGGTCGAGCACGACATGGATGCGGTGTTTCGCTTGGCCGACACCATCTCTGTGTTGGTCTCGGGCCAAGTCATTGCGTGCGGCACGGCAGAGCAGATTAAAAACGACGCGGCTGTGAAGCGCGCTTACCTGGGCGACGAATAAACCATGAGCGCCTTGTTAGAAGTTCACGACTTGCACAGCGGCTACGGCAGCAGCCAAGTGTTGTTTGGCATCAGCCTGTCTATCGAAGCAGGTGGCGTATCCACCTTGTTGGGCCGCAACGGCATGGGTAAAACCACGACGGTGCGTTCCATCTTGGGCCTCACGCCTGCGATGGCAGGCACCGTGCGTTTTTGTGGTGAGCGTGTCGAGGGCTACAGCCCCGACCGCATCGCACGCATGGGGCTGGCTGTAGTGCCCGAAGGCCGGCAAATTTTCCCAACACTCTCTGTGCAAGAAAACCTGTTGGCCTTTGCGGCCAACCGCAACCGCAGCGCCAACCCGTGGACGCTAGAGCGTGTGTACCAATTGTTCCCGCGCTTGGCTGAGCGCCATCGCCACATGGGCAACCAACTCTCGGGTGGCGAGCAGCAAATGCTCGCCATTGGCCGCGCCCTCATGACCAACCCCCATTTGTTGGTGCTCGACGAAGCCACCGAAGGTTTGGCCCCGCTGGTGCGCGAAGACATTTGGCGCTGCTTGCACAGGTTGCGCGCCGAGGGCCAAAGCATTTTGGTCATCGATAAATATGTGCAAAAACTGGTCAAGCTGGCCGACCAACACACCATCATCGAACGTGGCCAAGTGGTGTGGCAGGGCGCGTCTGCTGCGCTAGAGGCGGACCACGGGTTGTGGCATCGCTACATTGGGGTTTGATTCAACCCCTCATCTCGTTATGCAGCCAGTGCCAACCGCTGAATCTTCGGACGCTTCATCTTGCTGGCCATGTGCAAATCGTATTGAAGCTGCATACCTGCCCACAACTCGGGACTTGTGCCAAACGCGCTAGCTAGGCGATAAGCCATATCGGCGGATATGCCAGAGCTGCCCGAGACAACGCGCGACAGCGTGACGCGATTGACATTCAGTTTGGAGGCTGCTTCGGTCACAGTAATGTCACCCAAATATTCCCGAAGGACTTCCCCTGGGTGAGGAGGGTTGTGCATTCTTGTCATATAAACCTCAGTGGTAATCCATGTAGTCAACCAACACAGCATCCGTACCTTCAAACGTGAACACCATGCGCCAATTGCCATTCACTGTCACGGCCCAATGCTTTTTCAGGTCGCCCTTCAACGGGTGTAGGGCCCATGACGGTGCAGACAGGTCTTCTGGACTTGTTGCCTGATCAAGCGCCGCCAGCTGAAGTCGAAGCTTGGTTGCATGAGAGGCTTGTATGCCTGCTTTGCTACCGGTTTCAAAAAACCGTTGCAAACCTTTGTGTCTGAAACTTTTGATCATTCCAGATTATTTTATCGTGTAGTGTGTCACGCTACAAGTTGGGATTGTAAATTATGTAAGTTTCAACCCGTCACCGCAAATCAAGCACCACGCCTTCCAACTGCGCCAACATGATGCGGTTGTCTTTGCCAAGGCTTGTCACCGCCGCGGCCAGCACCAAATTCATTTCCTTACATTACATAGACAAAGGCCCGCATGAAGCGGGCCTTTTTGTGAAGCTTAAATATTTACTTTTGGCGCTTACTTTTGCGTGTGGTAGCTCGTCACACGTTCCACTTCGTTTTTGGAGCCCAAGACGACGCTCACACGTTGGTGCAGCTCTGTAGGTTGAATGTCCAAGATGCGTTGTTTGCCGTTGGTGGATGCGCCACCGGCTTGCTCGACCAACCAGCTCATGGGGTTGGCTTCGTACATCAGGCGCAGCTTGCCAGCTTTGCCTGGCTCGCGCTTGTCCCAGGGGTACATGAACACGCCACCGCGTGTGAGGATGCGGTGCACATCGGCCACCATGGAGGCAATCCAGCGCATGTTGAAGTTTTTGCCGCGTGGGCCTTCTTCACCTTGCAAGCACTCGTCGATGTAGCGCTTCACGGGCTCGTCCCAGTGGCGCATGTTGCTCATGTTGATGGCGAACTCTTTGGTGTCAGCAGGGATGCGCACGTTCTCTTGGGTCAATACAAACGAGCCTTGTTCGCGGTCCAAGGTGAACATGGCCACGCCGTCGCCCACGGTCAGCACCAAGGTGGTTTGTGGGCCGTACACGCAATAGCCCGCAGCCACTTGGGCTGTGCCGGGTTGCATGAAGTCGTCTTCGCTGACGCCTTTGTTGGGGTCTACTTTTTTTAACACGCTGAAGATGGTGCCGATGCTGACGTTCACGTCGATGTTGCTGGAGCCATCGAGTGGGTCAAACATCAACAGGTATTCGCCTTGGGGGTAGCGGTTGGGCACGACATGGATGCTGTCCATTTCTTCGGACGCCATGGCCGCCAAGTGGCCGCCCCATTCGTTGGCTTCGATCAACACATCGTTGGCGATGATGTCGAGTTTCTTTTGCACTTCGCCTTGCACGTTTTCGCTGCCAGCAGAGCCCATCACGTCGCCCAACTCGCTACCCAAGGCCCCTTTGTTCACGGCGTGGCTGATGCTCTTGCAAGCACGGGCCACAACTTCAAGCAGCAAGCGCAGCTCAGACGGGATGAGGCCTTTGGCGCGTTGTTGTTCGACCAGATAGCGGGTGAGAGAAACACTCATGGCAAGTCCTTAGTTTGAGAGCGCGCGCGAAACCACTTCGCGCACATCGTTGCTTAAATCGGTTTTGGCGGCGATGCGTTTGATGGCTTCGTGCGCAGCGGTGCGGTAGGGCTCGGCCAGTTTGCTCCAACGGTCCAAGGCGCGTGCCAAACGGGCGGCGACTTGGGGGTTGATGGCGTCGAGCTCCAACACGCGTTCGCTCCAAAACACATAGCCCGCCGCATCGCTGCGGTGGAAGGCGCCGGGGTTGGCACTACAGAAACTGAAGATCAGGCTGCGTGCGCGATTGGGGTTTTTGATGTGGAAGTCAGGGTGCAACATGAGGTTGCGCACCAGCGACAAGATGTTGCCACCACGGTCGGTGCTGCCGGCTTGCAAGGCAAACCATTTGTCCATCACCAAGGCTTCGTTGTGGAACAGGTTGTAGAAGCGTTGCAGCGCATCGCCTGCCAGTTCAAGACCCGAGCCCACCAAAGCGCTCAAGGCGTTGAAGCGGTCGGTCATGTTGTGCGCGTCTTTGAAGCACTGGAAGGTGCGGCCAGGCCACACCACGTCACCGGTGGTGCGTGCGTCTAAGCACAACATGGTCAGTGCCATGCCACTCAAGGCGCGACGGCCACTCGACACGGGGTCTGGGCTGAAGGCGCCGTTTTCGCTGTGCGCATCGAAGGCCCAAGCCCAATCGTCATGCAACTCTCGGGCGAGTTGGGTGCGCATGGCTTCGCGTACTGCGTGGATGCGTTGAGGGTCGACCACATCGAGCTGTTCAGCGATGTAGGTTTCAGAAGGCAAGGTCAGCACCAAGTCTTTGAATGCGGCGTCCAACGCGGGGTTGCGCAACACAGTGCGCAGGGCTTGCACCAAGGCGGCATCCAACACGTGTGTGGGGGCCTCGCTGGCCGCCACGGCGGTGAGTGCGGCGTTCAGGCACAGGCGTTGCGCGGCTTCCCATTGGTTGAACGGGTCGGTGTCGTGTGCCAACAGCGTGAGCAGTTGTGTAGGCGTGAAGTCTTTTTCCAGCACCACAGGGGCGCTGAAGCCGCGCAAGATGGAGGGCACAGGCTCTTCACCGGCTTGCAGTGACAAGTCTTTGAACTCGAAGCTTTGCGTGGCTTCGGTCAACACCAAGAGTTGCGTGGACAGCACCTCGCGGCCATCGGCACCCAGCAAACCAAATTGCACCGGAATGACAAACGGCTCTTTGTGGTCTTGGCCGGGGCTGGGTGGGCAGCTTTGGCTCATGCTCAGTGTGTACGTGCGTGTGTCGGCGTTGTAGCTGCCAGCGGCTTGCACGCGTGGGGTGCCGGCTTGTGCGTACCAGCGCTTGAATTGAGTCAGGTGTGTGGCTAGTGCCGAACCTGGGTTGGCATCGGCAATGGCTTGTGCGAAATCGTCACACGTCACCGCTTGGCCATCGTGGCGCTCGAAGTAGAGCGACATGCCTTTGGCAAAGCCTTCACGCGATGTCAGGGTCTGCATCATGCGCACGACCTCAGAGCCTTTTTCGTAAATCGTGACGGTGTAGAAGTTGTTGATTTCTACATAGCTGTCAGGACGCACGGGGTGGGCCATGGGGCCTGCGTCTTCGGGGAACTGCGCGGTGCGCAGCAAGCGCACGTCTTCGATGCGTTTGACGGCTTTGGCCGAGGCAGCCGCTTGCGCGTTGTCCTTCAAAGCCTCAGCGGCCAAGTCTTGGCTGAACTCTTGGTCGCGGAAAACGGTGAGGCCTTCTTTGAGCGAGAGCTGGAACCAGTCGCGGCAGGTCACGCGGTTGCCGGTCCAGTTGTGGAAGTATTCATGGCCGACCACGCTTTCGATGTTGGCGTAGTCCATGTCGGTGGCGGTGGCGGAGTTGGCCAACACAAACTTGGTGTTGAAGATGTTGAGGCCCTTGTTCTCCATCGCACCCATGTTGAAGTCGCTGGTGGCGACGATCATGAAGCGCTCTAAGTCGAGGCTCAAGTTAAAGCGCTGCTCGTCCCACTTGATGCTGGCCATGAGTGAGTTCATGGCATGTTCGGTTTTGTCCAAATCGCCCGAACGCACAAACACTTGCAACAGATGCTCTTTGCCCGATGGCGCTTTGACGCGTTGCTCGCGGCACACAAATTGGCCCGCCACCAAGGCAAACAAGTAGCAAGGTTTTTTGTGCGGATCAACCCAACGCGCGAAGTGACGACCGTCTTCCAACGTGCCTTCGTCCACCAAATTGCCGTTGCTCAGCAGCACGGGGAAGGCCTTTTTGTCAGCACGCAGCGTGACGCTGTAGTGCGACATCACATCGGGACGGTCTAAGAAATAGGTGATGCGGCGAAAGCCCTCAGCCTCGCACTGCGTGAAGAACGAGTCGTTGCTGACGTACAAGCCCATGAGCTTGGTGTTCTTGTTGGGCAAGCAGGTGGTGAAGATTTCCAGATCAAAGGCCTCATGGCCTTCAGGCAAGTTCTCCAGCACCAACTGGCTGCCGTCCATCTTGAACGAGGTGCCTTGGCCGTTGACCAACACGCGCGCCAAGTTCAGCTCGTCGCCGTCCAAACGCAAAGGCTGAGCCGCCACGTCGGGGTTGCGGCGCACGCGCATTTGGTTGAGCACGCGAGTTTTGGCTGGGTCAAGGTCAAACGTCAGATCGACGGTGTCAATCCAAAACGCGGGCGCTGTGTAGTCGGCGCGTTGGATTAGTTGGGCTGTGCCTTCACGGTACATGGTGTTCCTTAAATACCTTGCTTGAGTGACGCTTCGATGAAAGCATCGAGGTCGCCATCCAAGACTTTTTGTGTGGCCGAAATTTCGACGTTGGTACGCAAGTCTTTGATGCGGCTGTTGTCCAGCACGTAGCTGCGGATTTGATGGCCCCAGCCCACATCTGTCTTGGTGTCTTCGAGCTTTTGTTGTTCTTCTTGGCGCTTGCGCATCTCGTGGTCATACAGGCGAGAGCGCAGGCGCTTCCACGCCACGTCACGGTTGCTGTGTTGGCTGCGACCGTCTTGACACTGCACCACGATGCCGGTGGGCATGTGGGTCAAACGCACGGCAGAGTCGGTTTTGTTGATGTGCTGACCACCCGCGCCCGAGGCACGGTAGGTGTCGGTGCGCACGTCCGATGGGTTGATGTCAATCTCGATCGAGTCGTCAATCTCGGGGTACACGAACACCGAGGCGAACGAGGTGTGGCGACCGCCCGAGCTGTCAAACGGCGACTTGCGCACCAAGCGGTGCACGCCAGTTTCGGTGCGCAACAAACCAAAGGCGTATTCGCCTTCGATCTTGATGGTGGCGCCCTTGATGCCCGCCACGTCACCCGCAGATTCGTCTTCCACCGTGGTTTTGAAGCCTTTGCGTTCGGCGTATTTGAGGTACTGGCGCAACAACATGCTGGCCCAGTCGCAGGCTTCGGTGCCACCGGCACCGGCTTGGATGTCGAGGAAGCAATTCAGCGGATCGGCTTCGTTGCTGAACATGCGGCGGAATTCAAGCTCTTCGATGGTTTTGACCAAGCCTTGGGTGTCGGCTTCGATGGTGAGCAAACCGTCTTCGTCGTTGTCGGCTTTGCTCATTTCAAACAACTCGGCGTTGTCTGCCAGCTCTTGCGTCAGGCGGGTGAGGGTGACGACCACGCCGTCGAGTGCTTTTTTCTCACGACCCAGCTCTTGCGCTTTTTTGGGGTCGTTCCAAATGGTGGGGTCTTCTAGCGAGGCGTTGACGGTGCGCAGGCGTTCAGATTTGGCATCGTAGTCAAAGATACCTCCGGAGATCCACCGTGCGGACGCTCAGGTCGGCAAGTGTGGATCCAATGAGGTTGATGCGTTCTGCTTCCATGATGCGGTCTTCTTTATGTGTCTGGGGGAAACCGCAGATTTTCTCACGTTCAGACCGGTTCTTAGAAGCTGCGAGCGTAGGCAAATAAAACGCCTGCTGTTCCCAGAAGAAAAATTTGGGCGGAATCTTTCGGGGTGAAGCTGTAGCCTAGGGATGGAATGATGGCTGGCGCGAGGCCCAGTTTGTTGAGTGCGATTTTGTGTTGGTACTCGTCTCGGTAGCCGTAAATCAGACCCACCGAGACTTTGCTAAAGAGTTGCGGGACGCCGAAAATGCCATCCCATTGCTGCCCCACGTAGGCATAAGCAGATTCTTGGCCGAAGGAGTTGGTGAACAAGGCCAAGCCACAAAAGCGTCCGCCTGCGACATGGCTGTCTAGGGACACGAGCTTGACTGGGCGGTGTTCGTGACTGGCGCGCCAGTGGTGGGTGTAGGGTGAAAGTGTTAAATCCCATTTTTGGGTAGGTTGCACGCCACCTTCGACAGCCAAGCTGCTGGGGCAGGGCTGCCAGTCATAGAGGTTGTCGTCTGCGGCTTGTGCAGTTTCAAGTCCCAAAACCCCCGTCAGGGCAAGGGTGGCCATGAGGGCGCGAATATTTGGAATACGAATCATTGTTTCAAACTTGGAGAATAAGCGCGAAATTTTAGTGGTTCATATGACATTTTGAAGACTTAAGAATTCTTTTAAGTCGCAATTTCTGAGGCTTTAGACTTGTCAGGTTTTGACAAGCCTTGATGGCTGGAGTAATTCGGATGACTTTCCCTCTCGTTCAGCTGGGCACCAGCGATTTGCACGTCACGCCCATTTGCTTGGGCACCATGACCTTTGGTGAGCAAGTCAACGAAGCCGATTCACATGCCATCCTCGACCATTCGCTGGCGCGTGGCGTGAACTTCATCGACACCGCCGAGATGTATTCGGTGCCGCCCAAGGCCGAGACCTGTGGTCACACCGAAACCATCATTGGCAATTGGTTTGCCAAGAACCCCGGCGCGCGCCAAAAACTGGTGGTGGCCACCAAAGTGGCTGGCCCCTCGCGCGGCATGCCTTGGATTCGTGACCACATGGGGTTGACCGTGAAAGATTTTGTCACCTCGTGCGAAGGCAGCTTGCGCCGTTTGCAAACCGATGTGATTGATCTCTACCAAATTCATTGGCCCGAGCGCCATGTGCCTGCGTTTGGCGGTGTGTATTACGACCCCCAAAAGGAAACATCTGAGACACCGATTCATGCCCAGCTCGAAGCGCTGGCGCAGTTGGTGAAGGCGGGCAAAGTGCGCCACGTAGGCTTGTCCAACGAAACGCCGTATGGCGTGCACGAGTTTGTGCGCTTGGCCGAGCAGCACGGCTTGCCACGCGTGGCCACCACGCAAAACCCATATTGCCTGATCAACCGCACCTATGAAAACGGTTTGGATGAAACCTGCCACCGCTTGAATGTGTCGTTGCTGGCCTATTCGCCTTTGGGCTTTGGCTTGCTGACTGGCAAGTACGACGCCAGCGGCATCACTGGCCCAGACGCGCCCAAAGGCGCACGCATCTCTGGCTATGAAAGCGTGCGCAAGCAGCGCTGGGGTCGTCCCGAATCGTTGGTGGCGGCACGTCGCTACAACGCGTTGGCTTTGGAAAACGGCATGACACCGACGCAAATGGCGCTGGCGTTTTGCTACACCAAGTGGCAAGTGGCCAGCACCATCATTGGTGTGACGTCACTCGCGCAACTCGATGCCGATTTGGACGCATGGGGCACCACTTTGTCGCCCGAAGTGTTGGCGGCGATTGATGCGATTCGTTGGGATCTGCGCGACCCTGCGCAATAAAAGGAAAGATAGATGTTTGCTGATTCTTCTGTGGTGGTGTTGCTCACCTTGGGCGCGTATTTGGTGGGCTCCTTGTCCTTTGCGGTCATCGTGAGCCGCCTGATGGGCTTGGATGATCCACGCACCTATGGCAGTCAAAACCCAGGCGCCACCAATGTGCTGCGTTCGGGCAACAAACAAGCGGCCGTGGCCACTTTGTTGTTTGATGCGCTCAAAGGCTACTTCCCCGTGTTGCTGGTCAAACTGTTTGGCTCAGCTTTTGGCTTGGACGACCGTGCCGTGGCCTTGGTGGCCATCTCGGCGTTCATCGGCCACTTGTGGCCCGTGTTCTTTGCCTTCAAAGGTGGCAAGGGCGTGGCCACAGCTGCTGGTATTTTGTTTGGCGTGGAGCCATTACTCGGCGCTGCCGTCATGGGCACTTGGTTGCTGGTGGCTTTTGTGTTTCGCTACTCATCGCTGGCTGCCTTGTCAGCCTCGTTGCTGGCGCCCGCTTATTACTTGATGGGCAACCAAATCGTGTGGCAAACCAGCGATGCGGAGCTGTTGGCTGTGATGGTCATGAGCGCCTTGCTGCTGATGCGCCACAAAGACAACATTGCTCGCTTGGTGTCTGGCCAAGAGACGAAGATTGGTGCGAAGAAAGAAGCGAGTTAATCGCGGAAATTGTTGAACGACAAAGGCAAGTCGGTCATGTCTTTGCGAATCAAGGCCATGGCGGCTTGCAGGTCGTCGCGCTTGGTGCCGCTGACGCGCACCGCATCGCCCTGAATGGCGGCTTGGACTTTGATCTTGCTGTCTTTGAGCAAGCGCTGAATCTTCTTGGACACTTCGGTTTCAATGCCGTTGCGGATTTTGATGACTTGTTTGACCTTGTCACCGCCTACTTTTTGCACGTCGCCTTTGTCGAGGAAGCGCACATCGACTTCGCGCTTGGTCAGCTTGTTGCGCAGCACGTCTTCGACTTGCACCAGCTGAAAGTCGGCATCGCCAAACATGGTGATTTCTTTGTCTTTCAACTCAACGGCAGCAGAGGTGCCTTTGAAGTCGAAACGGGTGGCGATTTCTTTGGAAGTGTTTTCAACGGCGTTTTTCACTTCGACCAAGTTGGGTTCGAGTACGGTGTCAAAAGAGGGCATGGCAGTCAGCTTTCAAATTCAGAATGAGACAATTGCCCTATGTTAGTGGAACCCAACACCCCCCTTCAAGCGCACAACAGCTTTGGCATTTCGGCCAAAGCCCTGCAACTGGTGCGCGTGCGCACCGAGGCCGATGTACAGGCTGTGCTGGCCAATGCGGCCTTGCGCGATGCGCCCAAGTTTGTGCTGGGCGGCGGCAGCAACATTGTGCTGACGGGCGATGTGAAGCCCTTGGTGCTGAAGGTGGAAATCAAAGGCATGCGCCTGGTCGAAGAGACCGACAAGGCTTGGGTGGTCGAAGCCGCCGCTGGCGAAAAATGGCACGACTTGGTGGCTTGGACGCTGGACAACGGCTGGCCCGGTCTAGAAAACATGGCGCTTATTCCCGGCAGCGTGGGCGCATCGCCCGTGCAAAACATTGGCGCGTATGGCGTAGAGCTGCAAGACCGTTTTCATTCGCTGGACGCCATTGACTTGACCACCGGGCAAACCTTCAGCCTTGATGCTGCGCAATGCGCGTTTGGCTACCGTGACTCTGTGTTCAAGCACGAGAGCAGTGGACAGAATGGCCTGGGCTTGGCAGGCAAAGCGCTCATCACCCGCGTGCGGTTTTTGCTGCGTAAAGACTGGAAGCCCGTGCTGGGCTACCTCGACCTCGAACGCAAAATGGCCGAGACCGGCATCAGCCAACCCACCGCACAACAAATCTTTGAATGGGTTTGCGCCATTCGCCAAGCCAAGCTGCCAGACCCAGCAGTCATTGGCAACGCCGGCAGCTTCTTCAAAAACCCCACCGTGACCCAGGACCAGTGCGACGACATCATCGCGCGCGAACCCAAGGTGGTTCACTACCTGTTAGACGATGGCCGGATCAAACTAGCCGCTGGCTGGCTGATTGACGCCTGCGGGTGGAAAGGCAAAACCGTGGGCAATGCCGGCGTGTATGAAAAACAAGCCTTGGTGTTGGTCAACGTCGGTGGCAAAGAGCACCCCTGCACGGGCGGCGAGGTGATGACCTTGGCCAAAGCCATTCAAACCAGCGTGTACGAGCGGTTTGGTATTCGACTGGAGCCTGAGCCTGTGGTGGTTTAGAAATAAAAAAGCGACCCGAAGGTCGCTTTTTGATTGGGGGCAGAAGTGATTACTTCTTGCCGCCTTCCAACTTGATCATGTCAGCACCTTCACCCAACGACAGCAAGCCGGTGTGTGCGTAGATGCCCAGCTTGGCGCGTGTGTCCACGATGTCCAAGTTGCGCATGGTCAATTGGCCAATGCGGTCGAGTGGGCTGAACGGCGCATCTTCCACCTTTTCCATGCTCAAACGCTCTGGCGCGTAGGTCAGGTTGGGGCTTTCGGTGTTCAAGATGCTGTAGTCGTTGCCACGGCGCAGTTCCAGCGTCACGGTGCCGGTCACGGCACGCGCCACCCAGCGCTGGGCGGTTTCGCGCAACATGATGGACTGTGGGTCAAACCAACGGCCTTGGTACAACAAGCGGCCCAAGCGCAGGCCGTTGATGCGGTACTGCTCGATGGTGTCTTCGTTGTGAATGCCGGTGACCAAACGCTCGTAAGCGATGTGCAACAGCGCCATGCCAGGGGCTTCGTAAATGCCACGGCTCTTGGCTTCGATGATGCGGTTCTCGATCTGGTCGCTCATGCCCAAACCGTGGCGGCCACCGATTTCGTTGGCTTTGAGGAACAGCTCGACAGGGTCAGCGTATTCCACACCGTTCAAGGCGACGGGTTGGCCTTCTTCAAAACGGATGCTGATTTCTTCGGCTTTCACCACGCAGTCTTCGCGCCAGAAGGGCACACCCATGATGGGGTTGACGATCTTCATGCCGCTGGAGAGGCTCTCGAGGTCTTTGGCTTCGTGGGTGGCGCCTAGCATGTTGCTGTCGGTGCTGTAGGCCTTCTCGGCGCTCATCTTGTAGCCAAAACCGTTGGCGGTCATGAAGGCCGACATTTCAGCGCGGCCACCGAGTTCGTCGATGAACAGTTGGTCCAGCCAAGGCTTGTAGATTTTCAAGCTGGGGTTGGTCAACAAACCGTAGCGGTAGAAGCGCTCGATGTCGTTGCCCTTGAAGGTGGAGCCATCGCCCCAGATGTTGACGTCGTCTTCTTTCATCGCGGCCACGAGCATCGTGCCGGTGACGGCACGGCCCAAAGGCGTGGTGTTGAAGTAGGTGATGCCACCGGTGCTGATGTGGAACGCACCGCACTGAATGGCAGCAATGCCTTCGTGGGCGAGTTGTTTGCGGCAGTCGATGAGGCGGGCTTTTTCAGCGCCGTACTCCATCGCTTTGCGTGGGATTTCGTTGTAGTCCGACTCGTCGGGTTGGCCGAGGTTGGCGGTGTAAGCGTAGGGCACGGCGCCCTTTTGCTTCATCCACAAGAGGGCCGCAGACGTGTCGAGGCCGCCAGAGAAGGCGATGCCGACTTTTTGGCCTTTGGGGAGGTGTTGGAGGATGGTGCTCATGGTGTGGCCCGTCGATTAACCGAAGTGGCAGATGTAGTGGTAGGGCTCAGTCACGCGAATGTCGAACTTCGAGTTGCCGGGCACGTTGAACTTTTCGCCTGCGCTGGACTTGACCCAGTCTTGGCTGCCGTCGAGTTTGTATTCGCAAAAACCAGCCACGCACTCCATCACTTCGGGGGCTGCGGTGTTGAAGGTCAACGTGGCAGGCAAGATGACGCCGACCGACAGCTTGGTGCCGTTGGCTGTGGTGATGGCGTGGCTGATGCACTTGCCGTCAAAAAACACATTGGCTTGGGTGGTGATGCTGACGCTGTCGATTTTTTCTGTGGTCATGGTGTGCGTTTGGTATGAATTGCAAAACCGTAGATTTTAGGGGACCCAAAACAACAAAAGCCGCTGAAAGCGGCTTTTGTATGTCAATCACGCCGAAACAGACGTGATGGTGGTCTTAGTAGCGTGGGGCAGAGCCAGCAGGTGGCACGCCGTAGCCTGTGTTAGCTGCAGGGGCCATTGGGGTGATTTGCAAACGCACAGTAGGGCCTGGGTCTTGTGGCATTTGCACGGTGTATTGCTTGCCCGCAAACTCGTAAACCACGTTGTAGGCCATGGTGCGGTTCTCGTAGAACATTTGTTGGCTGCAATTTTGAACGTTTTTCATTTCAGGTGTGCCTGGGCCTTCGATGTTGTCGCCCAAGATGGCGCCACCGACGAGACCTGCCATGGTTGCCAAGGCATTGCCGGAGCCCTTACCCATTTGGTTACCGATGACACCACCCGCAATGGCGCCCATCGCTGCACCTGCGCCAGACTTTTGACCGCCTGTCACAACTTGTTGGTTGTTACACACTTGGCGTGGCACAGCCACTTGTTGAATGATGGGGGTGCTAGAGATGACTTTGCCCACTTCTTGGGCTTGCACAGCAGAAGTGGCCAGCGCAGCCATCAGGCCAGCGAGCAAGGTGATTTGGATGCTTGTCTTTTTCATGGGGTATCCCTTTTTAACTTGACGGAAGTGTAATTACTTGCACTGTGAATGTCTGTAAAGCAGCGGTAAAACCTGCGCTGTCATCACTTAGCCTATAACGCGCGCCCATGCTTCGGGGTTGACGCCAACCACCACAGTTTGACCTTGGACCACCACGGGGCGCTTGATCACACTGGCATGTGCCAGCATCACAGCGCGCGCTGAGGCGTTGTCCACCACGCTGGCTTGCAACGCTGGATCGAGCTTGCGCCAAGTGGTGCCTTTGCGGTTGACCAGCACGTCCCAGCTCACGTGTTGGAGCCACAGGTCGACGGCTGCGGGCGGTACGCCTTGTTTTTTGAAATCGTGAAACACGTAGTCCACGCCATGGTCAGTCAGCCACACGCGGGCTTTTTTGACGCTGTCGCAGTTGGGAATGCCGTAAACGGTGATGGTTGCTTTGCTCATAGGGTGAATCATGCCGCAATCCGAATGCCCTGAAGCGGTCGGCGACAATCAAAAGATGAATTCACTAGCCAGTTGGCTCGCGCATTGCGAGCGTTTACACCCCAAAAACATCGACATGGGCTTGGAGCGCGTGCGCACCGTGGCCGAGCGCATGGCACTCAAGTTCGATTGCCCTGTCATCACGGTGGCCGGCACCAACGGCAAGGGATCGACTTGCGCCATGTTGGAGGCTTGCTTGCTCGAAGCGGGCTATCGCCCCAGCGTGTACACCTCGCCGCATTTGGTGCATTTCCAAGAGCGTTGCCGCGTGCATGGCGAAACCGTGCAGCCCGATGACTTACTGCCACATTTTGAAAAAGTAGAAGCCGCTCGCACCCAAGGCGGTGAGGTGTCGCTCACTTACTTCGAGTTCACCACCTTGGCGATTTTGAGTTTGATGGCCTCGTCGCCCATTGACGTGGCCATTCTCGAAGTGGGCTTGGGCGGTCGTTTGGACGCGGTCAATGTGATTGACCCCACGTGTTCAATCATCACCAGCGTGGACTTGGACCACATGGACTTTTTGGGTCACGACCGTGAAACCATTGGCCGCGAGAAGGCGGGCATCATGCGCACGGGCCGCCCCGTCATCGTGAGCGACCCTGTACCGCCGCAAAGTGTGATCGACCACGCCACCGAAATCGGCGCCGACCTGTGGCTGTTTGGCCGCGACTTCAACTTCACCGGCGACAAGCAGCAGTGGGGTTGGGCAGGGCGTGGCCGTCGCTATAGCGGTTTGGCGTATCCCGCGCTGCGTGGTGCCAACCAGTTGGTCAACGCCAGCGGTGTGTTGGCCGCGCTGGAAGCCTTGCGCAGCGAGATGCCCGTGACCGCGCAGGCCATTCGCAATGGTTTGGCGATGGTGGAATTGCCTGGACGCTTTCAAATCGTGCCGGGCCAGCCAGCCTTGGTGTTTGACGTGGCGCACAACGCCCACGCGGTGGCAGCGCTCACTGAAAACCTCGATGCCATGGGCTTTTATCCCACCACCCACGTCGTATTTGGTGCGATGGCAGACAAAGACGTGGCGCCCATGCTGGCGCGTGTGGGCCCCTTGGTGGACCGCTGGTATTTTTGCGATTTGCCCACCGAGCGCGCCGCCAAAGCCACTCAGTTGCAAGAAGTTTGGCAAGCGGGCAACGCACGCAAAGACGTGCAAGCCAGCACCCACGCCAACCCACAAGCCGCGCTGGACGCGGCTGTGGCTGCGGCAGACCCCGCTGATAGAATTGTGGTCTTCGGATCGTTCTTCACGGTCGGGGGGATTTTGGCGAATGGCATCCCCCGTTTAGACGCCCCACATTTGAGCTCCTGAGACCCCATTCACATGGCTTTTTTCAAGTTTCGACTGCCTGGTCAACCGACCAGCGAGCCCCAAGGCAACTCCAGCAACTCCCCTGCTGAGAGTGTGGACGCCATGCGTCGCCGTGCCCGCCACCGTTTGATTGGTGCTTCGGTGTTGGTCGTGTTGGGTGTCATTGGCTTTCCTTTGTTGTTTGACACCCAGCCACGCCCTGTGTCGGTGGACATTGCGGTGGACATTCCAGACCGCGCTACGGCCAAGCCTTTGGTCGATACCTCTAAACAAAAGCCTTTGTCCGCTTCGGCGGGCTTGGACGCCAAAGAAGAAGTGGTGCCTGAGACGAAGGCAGAAGTTAAAGCTGAAAGCAAACCTGAGCCAAAAGCAGAAGTGAAGCCTGAGGTAGCGGTTGCTGCCGCTGCTGCAGTGGCAGCTGTTGTGCCCAAGGCTGAAACAAAGCCAGAGCCTGCCAAAGCTGAAACAAAGTCTGATGCCAAACCAGCATCTAAACCCAGCGACAGCAAAGACACAGGCCGCTTCGTGGTGCAAGCAGGCACCTTCTCGGATGAAGCCAAGTTGCGTGAAACACGCAGCAAGCTAGAAAAAGCAGGCATCACCACCTACACCCAAGTCATCGAGGGCAAAGATGGGCGTCGCGTGCGTGTGCGCGTGGGCCCCTTCACAAGCCGTGACGAAGCCGACAAAGTGGCACGCAAGATCAAGCAGCTGTCTTTGCAGCCGCAAGTCTTGACGCTGTAACTAGCCCGTTATGCAAACACTTTCGGCCGTAGATTGGATTCTGCTGGCCGTCTTGGGCCTGTCGTTGCTGCTCGGCATGTGGCGCGGCATCGTGCAAGAGGTGCTGTCGCTCGTCGGTTGGGGGGCTGCGTTTTATGTGTCCCAGATGTATGCGCCCCTTGCTGCTGCTTGGTTGCCCATGGAGGGCAGCAGCCAAATGTTGCGTTATGCCGCTGGCTTTGTGGTGGTGTTTGTTGCGGTCTTGATAGCGACCGTGTTGGTCAGCTGGGTGGTCAAAAAGCTGGTGTCAGCGGTGGGCCTAGGGCCTTTGGACCGATTGCTAGGCAGTTTGTTTGGATTGATGCGCGGTGTGGTCATCTTGTTGGCCGTGACCGTGTTTGTGGGCATGACGCCCATGCGTGAAACAGAGGCTTGGAAACAAGCGCAGGGCGCGCAATGGTTGCAACAGTTTTTGCATGTGTTGAAGCCGGTGTTACCGGCTGATTTTGGAAAGTACCTCCCCTAATGTGTGGCATCGTCGGCGTTGCAAGCAACGCACCTGTGAACCAGTTGATTTATGACGCCTTGTTGCTCTTGCAGCACCGAGGCCAAGATGCCGCGGGCATCGTCACCCAGCTGGACCGTAAATTTTTCATGCACAAAGCCAAGGGCATGGTGCGTGACGTGTTCCGCACCCGCAACATGCGCGCCTTGCCCGGTAACAACGGCTTGGGCCAAGTGCGTTATCCCACCGCAGGCAATGCGTTCAGCGAAGAAGAGGCGCAGCCTTTTTATGTGAACGCGCCGTTTGGTTTGGTGTTGGTCCACAACGGCAACTTGACCAACGCGCATGCGTTGAAGGCGGAGTTGTTCTCTGAAGACCACCGCCACATCAACACCGAGAGTGACTCTGAGGTGTTGCTCAACGTGCTGGCCCACGAGATTGACAAAGCCACGCGTGGTTTGCCGCTCAAACCTGACGATGTGTTTGAGTCGGTGCGTCGTGTGCACCGCCGCATCCAAGGTTCTTACGCCGTTATTTCGATGATTGCAGGCCACGGCTTGTTGGCGTTCCGCGACCCGTTTGGCATTCGCCCTTTGTGCATTGGCCGTGGCGCCGATGGCACCTACATGGTGGCCAGCGAGTCGGTGGCTTTGGATGGCACGGGTCATGTGTTTGAGCGCGACATCGCGCCGGGCGAAGCTGTGTTCATTGACTTGGCTGGCAAAGCGCATTTCATGCAATGTGCCGATGCGCCGCAGCTCAAGCCCTGCATTTTTGAATACGTGTACTTGGCCCGTCCTGACTCCACGATGGATGGCATCTCTGTCTACCAAGCGCGTTTGAACTTGGGTGAGACCTTGGCCAAGCGCGTGGTGTCCATGGTGCCGCCAACCGACATTGACGTGATCATTCCGATTCCTGAATCCAGCCGCCCCAGCGCCACACAGCTGGCGCATTTGTTGGGCATTCCGTACCGCGAAGGTTTTGTTAAAAACCGTTACGTGGGCCGCACCTTCATCATGCCGGGCCAAGGCGTGCGCAAAAAGTCCGTGCGCCAAAAGCTCAACGTGATTGCCAGCGAATTCAAAGGCCGCAACGTGTTGTTGGTCGACGACTCCATCGTGCGCGGCACCACCAGCAAAGAGATTGTGCAAATGGCCCGCGACGCCGGTGCGCGCAAGGTCTACATGGCCAGCGCGGCGCCACCTGTGCGTTTCCCCAACGTGTACGGCATTGACATGCCCACGCCCGAAGAGTTGGTGGCGCACAACCGCACCATCGACGAAGTGCGCCAACTCATCGGCTGCGATGCCTTGATTTACCAAGACGTGGATGCCATGAAGCAAGCCGTGCGTGCAGCCACCGCTGGCGATGCGCCTAAGCTCGACGGCTTTGACGCTTCGTGTTTTGACGGTGTGTACGTGACCGGCGATGTGTCTGCGGGCGACATCGTGCGCTTGAATGAAAAACGTGGCGCTTCCGAAGACAACTCGGAAGACAGTTCGCGCCTCGCCTTGCCCAACCCTTCGGAGTAATTCAGGCATGAGCCAACATCCTTTGCCTCACGATCTGCACCTAGAAACACTCGCGGTGCGTTTGGCCGCAGACCGCAGCCAGTACGGTGAAAACTCAGAAGCCCTGTACCTGACCAGCGGTTATGTGCAGCCTTCGGCCGAAGCCTCGGCGCGCCGCTTTGCAGGCGAAGAAGACGGCTACACCTATGGCCGCTCAGGCAACCCGACAGTGAGCAGCTTTGAAATGCGCTTGGCGGCCTTGGAGGGCAGCGAGGCTTGCTTGGCCACGTCGTCCGGCATGTCGGCTGTGATGCTGATGCTGTTCAGCTTGCTCAAGGCGGGCGACCATGTGGTGTATTCGCAGTCCATGTTTGGCTCGACTTTGAAGCTCATTGGCTCAGAGTTCGCACGCTTTGGCGTGGCGTCCACCGTGGTGCCGCAAACCGATTTGGCCGCATGGAAAGCCGCCATTCGCCCCAACACCAAAATCTTGTTTGCCGAGACGCCGACCAACCCGTTGACCGAGGTGTGCGACATCGCCGCCTTGGCCGACATGGCGCACAACGCGGGCGCTTTGCTGGCGGTCGACAACTGCTTCGCTACGCCTGTGTTGCAGCGTCCCATGGGCATGGGTGCAGACATCGTCATGCACTCGGGCACCAAGTATTTGGATGGCCAAGGCCGTGTGATGGCGGGCGCTTTGTGTGCCAGCGAAAAGCTGATCAAAGAGAAGTTGCTGCCTGTCATGAAAAACAGCGGCATGGTGCTCTCGCCCTTCAACGCATGGGTGGTGCTCAAAGGTTTGGAAACGCTCGACATTCGCATGCGCGCCCAAAGCGCGCATGGCCACGCAATGGCCCAATGGCTGGAGCAACATCCTGCGGTGTCGCGCGTGTACTACCCAGGCTTGGCCTCTCACCCGCAGCACGACTTGGCGATGCAGCAAATGTCGAACATGGGCGGTGCGGTGTTGTCGTTTGATGTGAAGGCGGCTGACCCGCAGCAAGCGCGCACCCGCGCTTTTCATGTGCTCGACAGCCTGCGCACGCTCTCGCTGTGTACCAACTTGGGCGACACCAAAACCTTGCTCACACACCCAGCCAGCACCTCGCACGGCAAGCTGTCGGAAGACCAGCGCCAAGCCGCAGGCATTGGCCAAGGCATGATTCGCTTCGCGGCGGGCCTTGAACATTTAGATGACATGAAGGCCGACTTGTTGCGTGGCCTTGATACCCTTTGATCTTTATTTCTGCATGACCAAAATTCGCACCCGTTTCGCGCCATCACCCACTGGCTTTATTCACCTCGGCAACATTCGTTCTGCTTTGTACCCATGGGCGTTTGCACGCGCCACCGGTGGCGACTTTATTTTGCGCATTGAAGACACCGACCTTGAGCGCTCGAACCAAGCCTCGGTGGACGTGATCATCGAAGGCATGAAGTGGTTGGGCCTCGATCACGACGAAGGCCCGTTCTACCAAATGCAACGCATGGACCGCTACAAGGCTGTGTTGGAAGAACTCAAAGCCGGTGGCCATGTGTACCCCTGCTACATGAGCATGGAAGAGCTCGACGCCCTGCGCGAACAGCAAATGGCCAACAAAGAAAAGCCGCGCTACAACGGCACATGGCGCCCTGAGCCAGGCAAGACTTTGCCTGCGATTCCTGAAGGTGTGAAGCCTGTGCTGCGCTTTAAAAACCCACAAGGCGGCTCGGTCGTGTGGGAAGACAAAGTCAAAGGCCGCATCGAAATCAGCAACGACGAGTTGGACGACTTGGTCATTGCCCGCCCCGACGGCACACCCACCTACAACTTCTGCGTGGTGGTGGACGACATCGACATGGCCATCACCCACGTCATCCGTGGCGACGACCATGTGAACAACACACCGCGCCAAATCAACATCTTCAAAGCGCTGGGCAAGGAGATTCCGGTTTACGCCCACTTGCCCACCGTGCTCAATGAGCAAGGCGAGAAGATGAGCAAACGTAACGGTGCCAAAGCCGTCACGCAATACCGCGACGAAGGCTACTTGCCCGACGCGATGGTGAACTACCTCGCGCGCTTGGGCTGGAGCCACGGCGATGACGAAATTTTCAGCCGCGCTCAGTTCTTAGAGTGGTTCAACCTCGATCACTTAGGTCGCAGCGCCGCACAGTTTGACGAAGCCAAACTCAAGTGGGTCAACGCCCAACACTTGAAAGCCATGGCTGACGATGCGTTGGCACCCTTGATCAGTGCCGAGTTGGCCAAGCGCGGCATCACCGCCGATGACCGCTTGCCCGCAATTTGCGGTTTGTTCAAAGACCGTTGCGACACCTTGTTGGTCTTGGCCGATTGGGCCGCTGCGTTCTACAACGACGTCACCCCGCAAGCCGATGATGTGGCCAAGCACATCACACCTGCTGTGTTGCCAGCCTTGGATGCCTTGGCTACCAAACTCAATGCCGTGGTTGAGTGGAGCATCACCCACGTTAGCGCAGCGTTCAAAGAGGTGTTAGCTGAGCAAGGTTTGAAGATGCCCCAACTGGCCATGCCCGTTCGCGTGCTGGTGATGGGGACGCCTCAAACACCATCGGTCGATGCTGTTCTTTTCCTCTGCGGCAAAGAAAAAGTTTTGGCTCGTTTGACGAAACGCTGAAAAGCTTGCTATACTATCGCTCTCGACACCCAACGGGGGTATAGCTCAGCTGGGAGAGCGCTTGCATGGCATGCAAGAGGTCAGCGGTTCGATCCCGCTTACCTCCACCAAAAATGTCGAGAAGGTTCGAAAGAACCAGTCCAGGTTATGACCCTATCGTCTAGAGGCCTAGGACATCACCCTTTCACGGTGAGTACCGGGGTTCGAATCCCCGTAGGGTCGCCAAGTTTTGTAGCACTTGGCTTTGATTGCTAAAAGCAATCAGGCAAAAGTTACAGCTACCAGGAGTGGTAGTTCAGTTGGTTAGAATACCGGCCTGTCACGCCGGGGGTCGCGGGTTCGAGTCCCGTCCACTCCGCCAAATAAAAAGCCTAAGTAGTTCGCTACTTAGGCTTTTTTCTTTTCAGTTGTTCATTCACATTTGAATAGTTTGCCGAAATTAAAAAAGGGGCACCGTAGGGTGCCCCTTTTTGTTGTATTTTCTTTTTATTAGCGAATCTCAGCGATGGCTGATGGCTGGTTCGATACAAAAATATTGAGACACTTATCGCGTTGGTCCGTCACCACCCAAGGATGTGTTTGGAAGGTCGGTTGTGTGTATTGGCCGTGTGGCGGAATGGCTTTGTAGAAAACGCGGCGACCGCTGTAATCCAACCAATAGGTGCGCACTTCTTGATTGCTGTTGTTCAAGAATTTCATGGTGGTATGCACGTTGCCCTGCACGGAACGCAAGTTACGTTCGTCACTGCACGAGCCGGAGGCATTTTGCCCTCCATGACCTTCGTTTTGGTTGCCGTGTTCATGGCGGTCGCGATGCTCATTCATGCGCTCTTTACCGCGTTGCTGATGCTTATCGATTTCTTGATTGATTTGCTCAAACGGGTTTCCCGCGTGGGCTGCGCAAGCAAAGGTGAGTGCGGAGACGAGACCCAAAATCATCAGGGGCTGTTTGGCCTTGAACTGCATGGTGTGCTTTCTTTCTAAAGTGACTAGAAAGAAAGAAACGGCTAATGCATTATTTGGGTTGACTTATTTTGTAATTATTTAATACTATTTAATGATTCAGGACCAAAGGCTGCGCGGCATAGCAGGTGCTCGGTGTGCACACAGTGCGTTGATGAGCAGGCAACAGACAGCGAGACATCTCAACACAATTAAGCCTGTCATCCACTGGAGTGGATTTTCGCTCAGGTAAACGTAGGCATTGAAGTAATCCATCACCAAAGCAGTCATGGCGATGCCGACATAAAGCAGTGAAACTTTTTCGAAATACCAGTTTTTCAAATAACTGAACAGGTAAAACGTACTGATCACAATGATGAAGCAAGCCCGAAACACCAGATAGCGCTCAAAAGCTTGCGGGTCCAGCGTACCCAGCTCAAAGTTTCCAATGGCCAAATGTGAAAAGAAAAGGAGTTTGATTACTTGTGAAATCACCACAGCCAACAAAAACAGATTGCGGTATTTGAACCACACGTCGGTGTCGCTGTTCGCAGGCATAGCTTGCCCCATGAGAGCATCAAGCTCCTCATCGGTGATCAGAGGCTGGCCCGCATGGGAATTGCGCATTGGCATATCTTTCGGCTTGATTTAGATTTCAAGTGCTAAAAATTTTAAGCCTCACACATTCTCAGTGTGTAATCTTTCGGTGAAGTTCAGTAAAGACTATGGTTATTTTTTGATAAGAAAACGCAGGTCAATGGGCCTGTATGGCTTCGTGTACCCAATCTAGGCCCTGCGCGAGTGCGTAATTGGCGGCGTCATCATGAGTGGCGAAGTCGTCGATGAAGCTCATCACTCGGGCGGTGCTGGCGCTGCCGCGACCACTGGCCACAGAGACGTGCGCTGCAAAGCGACCACTGGGTAGAACGCGCGGGCAAGCAGCAATGCGATATTTGCCGAGGGTGATGGCGTTGTTTTGAATATGAATAGCGGGAATCATGGAAATCTTAGAAAAATAAAACGACAAAACATAGCCCTGAAAGGGCTTGTTGAAATACGCGAAGAAGTGGGAATTTACTTAAACGCCCCTCTGCTGAGGGGCTGCACGGCAATGTAGAGGTGCGTGCTAGAAGTCGACTAAAGCGATACGTAAATGTAACAGGTTTAGCACTTTCGTGCTGAACAACTGTATTTAGTCGACTTTGCCAATCCGCTGTACCAGCCCTGCCATGTCTTTGGCATCGGTTTGTACATAGCGTTCAAACTCGGGCATGTCTTGAAACATGAACGAGGTGCCCGCTGCAACCATGGCTTGGTTGGCACGGGCATCCGCTGCCGCAAATTTGGCGGCTTGGCGCAACTTGTCAACCACTGCGGCGGGTGTGTTGGCCGGCACAAACAAGCCCGACCATTGTGCGTAAGTGATGGGCACGCCCAGCTCTTTCAAGCTTGGGACGTCTGGCAGTGCCGCCAAGCGACCGTCACCCCAGTGTGCCAAGGCACGTAGCTTTCCCGCTTTGATTTGCTGCGCCACGCTGGCTGGTCCCGTGGAGAGCGCCTCAATTTGTCCTGAAAGCAAGGCCATGACCGCAGGCCCTGCGCCTGTGTAGGGCACATGCAACATGTGAGTTGAGGTGGCAACCTTGAGCTGCTCCATGGGCACGTGCATGGTGCCGTAGTTGCCGGATGAGCCAAATGACACTTTGGCTGGATTGCTTTTCACATACGCCATGAATTCGGCGTAGCTTTTCCAGGGACTATCCGCATTGACCACGAGTACCGTGGGGTCCGCGCTGAAGCGGGCAATGGGTTTGAGTTGGTCTAGCTGAAACATGGGCGCGCGTTTGAGCACTTTGTCGGCCTCTGGCAGCACCACCAAGGACGACAACGCCATGAGCATCGTGTAGCCATCGGGCTTGGACTTGGCAACTTGCGCCATGCCAATGCCCCCGCCTGCACCGCCTTTGTTCTCCACCACCACCGGTTGCTTGAGGTAGCGACCCATCGCCTCTGCCACGGGACGCCCTACCGCATCGGCCACACCGCCCGGCGGAAACGGCACCAGCATGGTGATGGGGCGTGTGGGGTAATCCTCTTGTGCAAATGCGGTGAGTGCGGAGGTCGCAGCCACCAAGGCCAATGTTTTAAGGAGGGCGATGCGTCGTGTCATAAATACCCTTTGGGGAACCTTAAACGAACTTGTTTTCGATGTGGCCAATGCCATCAATCTCCACCCGCACCACATCGCCTTTTTGCAAATAGCGAGGTGGCTTCAGACCCATGCCGACGCCAGCCGGTGTGCCAGTGGCGATGATGTCGCCTGGGTACAGCGTGATGCCGCGTGAGATGGTTTCAATGAGTGTGGGAATGTCAAAAATCATGTTTTCGGTGGGGCCGTCTTGGCGCTGTTCGCCGTTGACAACGCCGCGCACGCGGGTGTGTGTGCCGTCCATTTCATCTGCGGTCACCAGCCATGGGCCCATGGGACAGAAGGTGTCGAACGATTTGCCCATGTCCCATTGCTGGTGGCGCATTTGCACATCGCGTGCGGTCACATCGTTGACGATGGTGTAGCCATAAATGTGTTTCATCGCATCTGCGGCTTTGATGTTCTTGCCACCGTGGCCAATGATCACGGCCAACTCTGACTCGTAATCGATTTGATCGGAGATGGCTGCACCGGGCAATTGCACATCATCAAACGGGCCGACCACACATTCGGGCACTTTGGTAAAGACGATGGGCCACGCTTGCGTGTTGGTGTTGCTGTCTTTGAAGACAGAGGTTGACAGCTCTTTGGCGTGTTCGTGGTAGTTGCGGCCCACGCACCAAATGTTGCGGCGAGGCACGGGAATGGGGGCTTCTAAATGCACATCTGCCACGGCGACGGTATGGCTAGTCAAGGCAGGTAGCTTGCCGCCCGCCATGACGGTTTCGATCAGTCGCAGTGCGCCGTGATGGGCCACTTCAGGTGTCACATCAAATGCGGTGATGTGTAGGCCATCGGCAGACACTTGGCCGACGTGACGTTGGTTGTGATGGCGGTAAGTGGCAATGCGCACAGAGAGCTCCCAGATGAATGTTGAATCTGGGGCGCATGCTAAGGCGTGAGGCAGTGCTTGAGAAGCGCCTCCTGTCATCTGTATGACTAGGGTTTAGCCTGTGTGTCGACGTCCCACCAAACCTGAGGCCAGCGCGGTGCCCAGCACGATCACCAAGGCGCAGCCCATCATCCAATGGGTGATCACTTCGTCTAAAAACACCATGCCAAACAGGTTGGCGAATACCGGAATCAAATACGTGACGGTCATGGCGCGTGCGGGGCCGGTGCGCGTCATCAAGCGGAAATACAACACGTAGGCCAAGGCCGTACACAGCAGGCCTGCAATGCCCAACGCCCCCCACGCATGAAGCGACGGTGTTTCGTTGGGCCACGTCAGCAGGGCTGGAATGGTCAGACCAAGGCTCGCCCCCCAGAGACTTCCTGTGGTGGTGACGAGCGAAGGCACATTCTGCAAATAGCGCTTGGTGAAGCTGCCTGCAATACCGTAACAAAACGTGGCAACCAAGCATGCCACCACAGCCAGCCCTGAGCCGCCAGATTTGAACGAAATGCCACCCGGCACATCGCTGGCCAGCAACACCACGCCTGTGAACCCCAATGCCAAACCTGCAGCGCGTGTGGCATTGAGCTTGTCGCCCAACCACACCCACGCGATGAGCGCGCCAAACAGGGGCGTGGTGGCGTTCAAGATAGACGTTAGGCCAGTGTTGATGTGCATCAACGCATAGGCGTAGCACGCGAAGGGGATGCCCGCATTGAGCAAGCCCGAGGACAACGTGGGGCGCCAGTGCTGTTGCAGCACGGCGACTTCTCTGCGCCATATCAGCACCGGCGTGAGCATGAGTGCTGCCAACGTGATGCGCACCCAAGCGGTAGGAAAGGGTCCAAACGCATATGCACCTTCGCGCATGAACAAAAACGACGAGCCCCACAGCAGTGCCAGCAGCACAAACTCAGGCACCCATTCGCGCCAAGGCAGGTGCCCTTCGGTCATGCGTGCGTGGCCTCAAGTGCGAGCAAATGCTTTTTACGGTCTAAGCCGCCTGCAAAGCCCGTGAGCGAACCGTTCGCGCCTAATACCCGGTGGCACGGCACGATGATGCTGTGTGGGTTTTGGCCAATGGCCGCGCCCACGGCACGCACGGCCTTGGGGTTGTCAATGTCGCGGGCGATGTCGCCATAAGTGCTGGTGTGGCCGTAGGGAATGCGTTGCAAGGCCTGCCACACGGCGCGCTGAAACGGGGTGCCCCAAGCCGGTTGCAGCTGAATTTCAAACGTTTGGCGTTGGCCTTCAAAGTACTCACGCAGTTGTGTTGCCGCTGCCATCAAGGTGGGATGTGCGTTGTCGGTGACCCACTGGCTGCTGTCGGGTAGGTGCTCTTGCCGGTGCACAAACCACACACCTGCCAAGCCTTGCTCGGTTGCCGCTAGCAGCACATCGCCTAGCGGCGAGGTGGTGTGGCTTTGGTAAATGAGGGTTGTTGGCTTGAAGGACACGGTGAAATGGGCTTTGAAGCGATGTTTTTCCCATCATAGTGGGCCTACAAAAACGGTGACTTGGCTCTCTACAATCTCATCACTATGCAAGTTAACGCCTCCATCTTCAAAGCCTACGACATCCGCGGTGTCGTTCCCACCACCCTCAATGTCGAAGTGGCCGAAGCCTTGGGCCGAGCCTTTGGCACGCATGCCGCAGCCTCAGGCGAAACCACCGTCGCCGTGGGCCGTGATGGTCGCTTGAGCGGCCCTTCGTTGGTCGATGCCCTGATTCGTGGCTTGGTGGCTACGGGCGTGCAGGTGATTGATGTGGGCGCGGTGACGACACCCATGCTGTACTTCGCGGCCAGCACGCTGTGCAAGAGCGGTATTCAGGTCACGGGCAGCCACAACCCTAAGGACTACAACGGTTTCAAGATGGTCCTCGGTGGCCGTGCCATTTACGGTGACGAAATTCAAGGCTTGCGCCACATCATGGAGGCTGAAAGCTGGGCGCTCAAAGCGGGCGGCAGCGTCAAGCAGCTTGATGTGACGGCTGACTATGTGGCCCGCATCGTGGGCGATGTGCGCTTGAGCCGCCCCATGAAGGTGGTGGTCGATTGCGGCAACGGCATTGCCGGTGCCACCGCGCCCAGCATCTTCCGCGCATTGGGTTGCGAGGTGGTTGAGCTGTTCAGCGAGGTGGACGGCAACTTCCCCAACCACCACCCAGACCCCAGCAAGCCAGAAAACTTGAAAGACCTGATTCAAGCCCTGAAAACCTCGGGCGCCGAGTTGGGCTTGGCGTTTGACGGTGACGGCGACCGTTTGGGCATCGTCACCCAAGGCGGCAACAACATTTACCCCGACCGCCAAATGGCCTTGTTCGCCCGCGACGTGCTGTCGCGCGTGCCCGGCGGCGCGATTGTGTTTGACGTGAAGTGTTCGCAGCGTTTGGCCCCCGCCATTCGCGCAGCCGGCGGCCAAGCCTTGATGTTCAAAACGGGTCACTCACTCATCAAAGCCAAGATGAAAGAAGTCGATTCGCCCTTGGGCGGTGAGATGAGCGGCCACATCTTTTTCAAAGAGCGTTGGTTTGGTTTTGACGACGGCACTTACGCCGGTTGCCGCTTGCTCGAAATCGTCAGCCGCAGCCCCAACGCCAATGCGGTGCTCGACGCTTTGCCCACCAGCTTCTCCACGCCTGAGTTGAACGTCGGCTGTGCCGAGGGCGAGCCCCACCGTTTGAGCGCAGAACTGCAGCAGTTGGTGTCGTCGGGTGAGTTGCCTTCGCCCGAGTTCAAACCCGAAGCCTGTGTGATTGACGGCTTGCGCATCGACTGGGCCGATGGCTTTGGTTTGATTCGCGCCTCCAACACCACGCCGGTCTTGGTGTTGCGCTTTGAAGGCCAAACCCAAGAAGCGCTGACCCGCATTGAGCACGACATGCTGGCGCTGCTGCGCCGCGTGAAGCCGGATGCGGCGTTTCAAGAGGCCGCGCATTGAGCGAGGCTGAACCTTTGGGCTTGTCCACCGCATCAGGCACGCCCGACTCGTCTAGCCGTCAAGCACCGTTGAAGGTGCTCATCGTCAAGCTCTCGTCTTTGGGCGACGTGGTGCACACCATGCCTGCCGTGATGGACATTCAAGCGGCGTTTCCCCATGCCCAAATCGATTGGGTGGTGGAGCGTGGTTTTGCACTGCTGGCTGCGCGTTGCGCGGCGGTGCATCGCGTGATTCCGTGTGACCTACGCCGCTGGCGCAAGGGATTTTTCAAAGCCAACACCCGTGCGCAAACGCGCGCCGAGTGGCAAGCCTTCAAAGCCGATTTGCAGCAAGAGGCGTATGACGTCATCCTTGATTTGCAAGGTCTGACCAAGTCGGCTTGGGTGGCGTGGTTAGCGCGCAAAGCCAAGGGTGGCAAACGCTATGCCTTGGCCAATCGCACCGATGGTTCGGGCTACGAACGCCCCACACGCTGGGTGGCTGATGTGGCCGTGCCCATCACGCCGCACATCCACGCCGTTGCGCGTGGCCGTGTGTTGTGTGCCAAAGCTTTGGGCTATGACGTGCCCGCACATTTGAACTATGGCTTGGGCCTTGCGGCTGCGCAGCGCAAGCCCGTGGTGGCTTTGGTGCATGGCACCTCGCGTGCCGACAAAGAATGGCCCTTGTCTCATTGGTTTGAAATTGGCACGCGCCTGAAACAACAAGGCTTCGATGTGGCCTTGCCCCACGGCAACGAAGCAGAGCGCCTACGTAGCGTGGCTATGGCCGAGATGCTGCCCGGTGCCGTGGTGTGGCCCCGCTTGTCGCTGGATCAACTCACCACCGAGATGGCGCAATGCACCGGTGTGATTGGCGTGGACAGTGGCTTGAGTCACATCGCTGTGGCACTCGACTTGCCCCATGTTCAGATTTACAACTTCGACACTGCATGGCGCACCGGCCCTGAAGGTTTGACGCGTCAACGCAGCGTGGTCGATTGCCCCACGCCCAGCGTCGATGCCGTGTGGCATGCGTGGCAAGCCTGCTTGCACGCCGAGGGCTCAGCACCGTGATGCTGCAAATTTACAGCGCGGCCATGTGGGCTTTGCAGCCTTTGTTGCGCCGTAAGTTGCAACGCCGTGGCCGCGAAGAGGCGGGCTATTTGCAAGCCATCGACGAACGTTTTGGTCACTACACGCAAACACCCACTCAATCATCTATCGAGGGTGGCTACGTGTGGGTACATGCCGTGTCTTTGGGCGAAACGCGTGCTGCGGCGGTGCTGCTGCAAGCCTTGCGCGCCGCGCAGCCTGGCATTCGCATTTTGCTCACCCACGGCACCGCCACAGGGCGTGCGCAAGGTGTGAGCCTGCTACAAGAAGGCGATGTGCAAGTGTGGCAACCGTGGGACACACCTGCAGCCGTGCAACGTTTTTTGACGCAGTTCAAACCGCGTGTGGGCATCATCTTAGAAACTGAGCTCTGGCCCAACTGGGTGGCGCAGTGCAACAAGGCCAAGGTACCGCTGGTGCTGGTGAATGCGCGCATGAGTGAGAAAAGCATGCACCAAGCGCAGCGCTTGGCTTGGCTGTCGCGCCCGGCGTACCAAGGCTTGTCAGCAGTACTGGCGCAAACGCAGGCCGATGCTGAGCGCCTGCAAACCTTGGGTGCCAAGGTGGATGCGGTGCTGGGTAACTTGAAATTCGATGCCAAACCTGATGCCGCGCAGCTTGCGTTGGCGAAGACGTGGAAGCAAAAACTCAATCGTCCCGTGGTGTTGTTCACCAGCTCACGCGAAGGCGAAGAAGCGATGTGGCTGGACACCTTGCAAGCGTTGAAAGACGCGCCGCGAGACCACCAAGACCACATCCATTCCGTGCATTGGTTGGTGGTGCCACGCCACCCGCAACGCTTTGATGAAGTGGCTGCATTGATTGCCGAGCGAGGCTGGAAAGTGTCTCGCCGCAGTCAATGGGCAGAGGGGCCAGACACCGATCAACCAGACGACGCTGACACCATTTGGCTTGGTGACTCGCTGGGCGAAATGGCTTTGTATTACGGCTTGTCTGACACAGCGTTGCTGGGTGGTAGCTTTGCACCTTTGGGCGGACAAAACTTGATTGAGTCCACCGCATGTGGCTGCCCCGTCATCATGGGCCCGCACACGTTTAACTTTGCAGAAGCGGCACAACTCGCTGAAGAAGCGGGCGCGGCCTTGCGCGTGGAAGACATGGCACAAGCCGTGACTACGGCTTTGCAAATGGTGAGGTTTGGCCCAGATGAAAATGCACACGTGCAAGCGTGCCAAGTGTTTTCACAAGCCCACCGCGGCGCGGCGCAGCGCACCGCGCAGGCGCTACTCTCCTTTTTGAAAACGAATTAAGGTGCGAGCAACTCGTTGATGGGCTGCAAGTCTGCAGGCGTCAACGTGCCAGCGGCTTGGCGCAATTTCAGATTGGTCACCAACACGTCGTAACGCGCTTTGGCTAAATCACGTTTGGTTTGGTAGAGCTGACTTTGCGAGTTCAGCACGTCGATGTTGATGTTCACGCCCACCGAGTAACCCAGCTTGTTGGCGTCCAACGCACTTTGGCTAGAAAGTTCGGCAGCTTCGTAGGCTTTGACTTGGCTCAGGCCAGCGAGCAGACCGAAGTAGGCTGTGCGTGTGGCTTGCTCGGTATTGCGACGCGCATTCTCTAAGTCCGACTGAGCCTTGTCTTTCAAAGCACTGGCTTCTTTGACTTTGTACATGGTGCTAAAGCCCGCGAACAAGGGCACGTTTAAAACGAGACCAACGGTAGGGTTCCACGTAGTGACCGGAAGGCTGAATCCTGTCGCGAGTGGTGTGCCGTTTAGGTTTTCTGTTCGTCCATAGGTCATTTGCGCGTCCAGCGTTGGCTTGTGACCCGCCGTGGCTTTGTCTATTTCAAAGTCTGCCACTTCGAGTGCCAATTGCGCTTGACGCACGGCAGGGCTATTCGCCTGAGATTGGCTGACCCATGTATTCACATCTTCTTTGGGTGGCGCAACCAAGGCCGTATTTTTGGCTAAGCGTTTGGGCTTCGCTTCACTCAACCCGACCACCATGTTGAGTGCTAAGCGTTTGATGCGTAGATCATTCTCAGCCGCAATTTCTTGTGCGTTGGCCAAATCGAAACGGGCTTGTGCATCGCGTACGCCCGTGATGGTGGCTGTGCCAACTTCAAAGTTGCGTTGTGCCGAGGCCAGCTGTTCGCTGACGGCTTTCTTTTGGGTTTGCACCAGTTCGAGGTTGTCTTCGCTGGTCAAAACGTCGAAATAGGCTTGAGACACGCGGATGAGCAAGTCATGCTCAGCGGCTTCGTATTGCGCTGCGGCTTGTTGCAACAAGCGTCCGCCTTGTCGGTAAGCAGCCCATGCGGCAGGGCGGTAAATGGGTTGAACCAACGTGGCGGCTGTGGTTTTGGTTTCCAGCTCAGTGACGGGTTGTCTGACAAGGTCTAAACCTTTCACTTGTCGTTGATAGTCCGTTTTGATTTGGCTCACCGACACCGAAATGTTAGGCAAGATCCCGCCCAACGCCTGATTGGCCCTTGCCAAGTTCGCTTCAAACTGCGCCTTGGCTGAAATAAAACCGGCGTCGTAGCCTCGCGCTGTGTCGTACATCTCCACCAAGCTTTGGGCTTGTGCGCCAGATGCAAAAGCCAATGCCACCGCAGCAGTCAAGGGCAGGGTACGAAACAGTGAGCGAGAGAGCAACATGCAGTTCTTTCAAAAATCAATACGTGGGCACAGACGCGTCCACTTGCGACGACCAAGCGTGAATGCCACCCGTGATGTTGGCCACATGGCTAAAGCCTTGTTGTGCCAAAAACGCCGCCACTTGCATGCTGCGCGCACCATGGTGGCACAAGCAGGCAATGGGTTGGTCGCGGTTCAGGTCTTGCAAACGGGCGGGGATGGTGTGCATCACCATCGCGACCAGCTCAAACCCTTGTGGTTGGACGCTGGCCGTTTGCACTTCCCAAGGTTCGCGCACATCCAGCACCACGGTGGCGCCGTTGGCGGCTTGCGATGCAATCCAGTCTTGCAACTGAGCGGGTTGGACTTGGTCAATCATGCAGCGCTTTTAGAACTTGAAACGGGTGGGTTCAGTAAAGCCTTGTAAACGTGGCGCAGTGTGGTCCCACAAAGCTTTGCTGCTCCATGCGGCGTCAGCGGTGCGTGTGTACAAGGTGGCAACCATCATCGGTTCTTGGCCCACGATGGCCAACAGGTGGCCACCGACTTTGAGCTGTTGCAACAGGGCTTGCGGCACTTCGGCCACCGAGCCACCGAGCACGATGGCGTCAAACGGGGCATCGCCAGAAGCGCCGGTGCTGCCGTCAGCCACGCGCACATCCACATTGGTGATGCCGGCGCGTTGCAGGTTGTTGCGCGCGTTGCTGGCCAATTCGGGATTGATTTCCAAGCTCACCACGCGTTGGGCGCGGCCAGCCAAGAGGGCTGCCAAGTAGCCGCTGCCGGTACCGATTTCCAAAACTTTCTCAGTACCTGTGAGTTGCAGGTCGTGCATCAAGCGTGCATCGACGCGTGGAGGCACCATGGTTTCGCCATGGCCCAAAGGGATTTCGGTGTCGGCGTAGGCCATCGCTTGGTAGGCCTGTGGCACAAACAATTCGCGTGGCACGTTAGACAACACGGTCAGCACTTGGGGGTCGAGTACCTGCCAAGGGCGGATTTGTTGTTCGACCATGTTGAAGCGGGCTTGTTGGGTATTCATCTCAAAACTCCGGAATTGTTCAGTTGCGTTCAGTTGTAACTAGGCAAAATTTTAACGGGCAGGGCTGTCAGAGCCTGACGACCATTTGCGTTTCATCCATTGGGCTAAATCGTCCAAATAGCAGTACACCACGGGGACGACTACCAAAGTAAGCAGAGACGAGGTAATCACCCCGCCAATCACGGCTTGGCCCATCGGGGCGCGTTGTTCTGAGCCCTCAGACATGGCAAACGCCAAGGGCACCATGCCAAAAATCATGGCCAAGGTGGTCATCAAAATCGGGCGCAAACGCACTTCGGCGGCCAGTAATAGGGCGTCATGGCGGCTCAGGCCGGGTTTGATCGTGCCATCGGCGAGTTCTTGGGGTTCGCGGGCGCGGATGGCGAAATCGACCAACAAGATCGCGTTTTTGGTGACCAAACCCATCAACATGATGACACCAATGACGGAGAACATCGACAAGCTAGAGCCAAACAGCAGCAAGGCCAGCACCACACCAATCAGGGTGAGGGGCAGGGCCGTCATCAGGGCCATGGGCTGGAGGAAACTTTTGAATTGGCTGGCCAGAATCATGTAGATGAACACCACGGCCAACAAGAGAGCCGAGATGGCGTAGCCAAACGACTCGGCCATGTTTTTGGTCGAGCCGCCAAATTGGTAGCGGTAGCCGGGTGGCATTTGAATGCCGTCCATCACCTTGCGAATGTCGGCAGACACTTCGCCTGCAGAGCGGTTGTACACGTTGGCGTTGATGGCCACTTCGCGCATCAGGTCACGGCGGTTGATTTGGTTGGGGCCTGTGCCTTCTTCTACTTTGGCCACTTGGTTCAAGCGTGCCACACGCGGGCTGCCGTCGGCGTTGGTGCCAATGGTGAAGGGCAGGCGCTCTAGGTCTTGCATGGCGTTGCGTGCGTTGGGGGCCAAGCGCACGTTCACGTCGTAGGTTTGGTCATCGGCAGCGCGCCAGTTGGTCACCGTGGTGCCCGCGACCAAGATGCGCAGCTGGTTGCCGATGGCACCAAGCGACAAGCCGAGGTCGTTGGCGGCTTCGCGCTGCACATTGACTTCGATGGTGGGTTTGTTGGGTTTGACGCTGGAGTCCAAATCGACCAAGCCTGGAATGGTGCGCAGCTTGTCCATGGTTTGCGTGGTCAGTCGCTCCAGCTCGCGCAAGTCGCTGCCTTGCAACGAGAACTCCACTTGTTTGTTACCTCCCACCGCATCGAGCAAGCCCGCGTGCGTGACCGTGATGCCCGGCACTTGGCGCAGGCGTTCACGCAGGGTGGCTGACATTTGATCGACGCTGCGTTTGCGGTCTTTGCGATCGACCAAGCGGATGTAAATGCTGGCGTAAATTTTTCCGTTCGCAGCCCCTGTGTTGATGGTCGACAAGGTGTAGCGCACCTCGGGGAACTCGCGAATGATCGCTTCGACCTGTTGGGCTTTGGCTTCGGTCACTTCAAGTGATGAACCCACGGGGGTGTAGAAGTTGACCGTGGTTTCAGAGAAGTCCGCCTTGGGCACAAACTCGGTGCCCAGCAACGGCACCATGAAGATGCTCAACACAAAGGTGCCGATGGCCAAGCCTACCGTGGCGCGTTTGTGCGATAGGGCCCATTTCAAAATGCGTTGGTACAAGGCCACCAGCTTGTCGGTGGTGGTCTCAAACCAAGTGGTGATGGGGCCGATGGTGCGGTCGTAAAACGTATTCGAGTGACCGTGTTCACCGTGTGCATGAATGGTGGGGTCGTGCCAGACGGACGACAACATGGGGTCCAGCGTGAAGCTGACGAACATCGAAATCATCACGGCTGCGACGATGGTCAAACCAAACTCGTGGAAGAACTTGCCGATGATGCCGCCCATGAAACCAATCGGCAAAAACACCGCCACGATGGACAGCGTGGTGGCCAACACGGCCAAGCCAATCTCTTGCGTACCGTCCATCGCTGCTTGGTATGGCGCTTTTCCCATTTGCACATGGCGCACGATGTTTTCGCGCACCACGATGGCATCGTCAATCAACAAACCCACGCACAGCGACAAGGCCATGAGCGTGATCATGTTGATGGTGAAGCCAAACATGTACATGAACAAAAACGTGCCGATGATGGCAATGGGCAGCGTGAGGCCTGTGATGACAGTGGAGCGCCACGAGTTCAAAAACAAGAACACGATGAGCACCGTCAGCAACGCGCCTTCAATCAGGGTTTGACGCACGTTGGCCACGCCCACACGGATGGGGCGCGAGCCGTCTTGCACTTGCTCTAGGCGCACGCCTGCAGGCAATTGCGCCTTCATCTCGGCCACGGTTTTGTTGAGGCCGTCAATCACATCGATGGTGTTTTCGTCTTGTGCTTTCTGCACCGTCATCAGCAAAGTGCGTTGGCCGTTGTACAGCGCCAAGCTTTCGACCTCTTGGGCGCCGTCATTCACGGTGGCCACTTGGTTGAGTCGAATTGGCGTGGTGTTCTTTCGCGCCACGATGATTTGACCAAAGTCTTCGGGGCGCAACATGCGACCTTGAATTTGAATCACGCGGTCTTGTTGTAACGAGCGCAAGCTGCCCACGGGCAAGTCTTGGGTTTCGGTTTTGACCGCGTTCACTACTTGGTCGGCGCTGATGCCGAGTGACTCCATGGCTTGCGGGTTGAGGTACAAATTGATTTCGCGTTTGGTGCCGCCTACCAACGACACCGAGCCCACGCCGCGCACGTTCTCAAGGCGCTTCTTCAGCACTTGATCGGCCCAGTTGGTCATCTCTACGGCTGAGAGCGATTTGCCACCTTGTGGTGTTTCGGGCACCACAGCCAGCGACCAAATGGCGCGGCTTGACGGGTCAAAGCGCAAGACCTTGGGCTCTTTCACGTCATCGCGCAGGGTGGGGCGCAGGGCGGCCACTTTTTCGCGCACGTCGTCAGCGCCTTTGCGACCATCGATGTGGAGTTGAAACTCAATCACCACCACCGACATGCCTTCGTAGCTGCGCGAGGTAAGGGCGTTGATGCCAGCGATCGAGTTGACGCCTTCTTCAATCTTCTTGCTGACTTCGCTCTCCACAATCTCAGGCGAGGCGCCCGGGTATTCGGTGGTGATGACCACCACCGGAAAGTCGATGTTGGGGAACTGGTCAATCTTCAAACGCTGGTACGAGAACAAACCCAGCACCACCAAGGCGAGCATCACCATGGTCGCGAAGACCGGGTTTTTTAAACTGACTTTGGTGAACCACATGCTGGGTGTGTCGCCTTAATTTGCAGCGCTGGCCGCAGAGGCTGCAGGATTGGCGGTTTTGGCGGTGTACTTCACGACCATGCCCTCACGCAAGGCGCCCACTTGGCCTTTGAGCAGAGTGCTGCCTTCCGCCAGACCTGTCACGCCCACCATGGTTTCAGATTCAGGCTGTGCCACGTCCATGCCTCGCACGCCAAGGGTGACGGTTTTGTGAACCACTTGAAGTTGGTCGCCTACTTGCTCGACCACTTGCACATAAGGTTGTGCGCGGTCGGTGCGCACAGCTGACAAAGGTACAGCCAAGACTTGGCTCTTGCCCATGCCCAAAATACCTTTGGCAAACAAGCCGTGGCGCAAGCCTTCTGCTTTGTCGAGCGCCAAATAAATCAGCACGCTGCGGCTGCCGGTTTGGGCACTGGGGCTGATGCGTTTGACCTTGGCGCCTACGGTTTCTTTGCGGTCTTCCACTTGCAGCGAAGCCACTTGCCCCACACGCACGTCCATGGATTCGCTGGGGCTCAAGGGCACTTCCACTTCGAGTTGGCTCAAGTCCACCAACTCCATGATCTTGGCGTCAATGGCGACGCGTTCGCCCACTTGGGCGGCACGGCCTGAGACGATGCCTGCAAAAGGCGCGCGCAAGGTGGCGTCATCCAAGGCTTTGCGGGCCACATCGGCACCGGCAATTGCGGCTTTGTGGCTGGCGATGGCACCTTGGTATGACGCGACTGAGTTGTCCATCGCGGCTTTAGAGATGAAGCCTTGGTCGACCAAGGCTTTGTTGCTGTCCCAGCTGCGTTGTGCGATTTCCATTTGTGATTTGGCCGCGCTGGCTGTCTCGGTGGCTTGTTGCCAGCGGCGTTGGTATTCGGTGGGGTCAATGCGTGCCAACACGTCGCCCGCTTTGACGGCGTCGCCTTCACGCGCCACAACTTCTTTCAGTTCACCCGCCACGCGGGCTTTGATGACGGCATAGTTCACGGCTTTGACCGTGCCAGACACAGCCAAGCCTTGGGTGATGTCGCGCAATTCGGCTTTCATCACATCGTTGTTGGCCAATTCAACTTGTGTTTGCGCGGCAACAGGTGCAGAGGCGGCGGCCTGTTGCGCGCTCTTGTTGCTCATGGCACGCCACACGCCAGCCACCAAGGCCAAGACGATGATGCCGATCACGATCCAACGGGGTTTGATGTTTTTCATGGGGAGTTCTTTGCGCTCATGCCATTGAGCAATAGATCCACGTGCATGTGGATGAATTCTTTGGGGTCGATGATGTTGGCGGAGGCTGCGCAAGCGCCCATGGAGTGTTTCCACATCATCAAAAAGATCATGGGCGCGATGATGCTGAACACACTTTTGTTCGTGTCCATGTGCCGAAACTCGCCGCGCTCCACGCCTCGTTGCAAGATGCTTTGCAGCAAGCCCGTGCCTGGCTCCACCACTTCTTTTTGATAGAACGCTGCAATTTCAGGAAAGTTTTGCGCCTCGCTGATGACCAGTTTGACAATGCCGCTCGCAGGCGTGTTGCCCACATTCAGCCACCACAAGTCCATGGCGTAGTGCAGCATTTCTGCGCTGCTGCCTTCAAACGTTTTGAATTCTTCGTTCCAAGCCGGAAACAAGTTGGCGATGTTGTCCCGAATCACCGCTTTGAACAGGTCTTCTTTGCTTTCGAAATACAAAAACAAAGTGCCCTTGGACACGCCTGCGCGTGCCGCCACTTCGTCGACGCGTGTGGCCGCAAAGCCTTTTTCCACAAACAAGTCCAGCGCAGCCTTGACCAGCTCACCCGGGCGCGCTTCTTTGCGACGCTCTCTTTTGGGCGAGGTTTCTGCGGAGGAAGGGGTGGTGAAGGACACGATGAATTGCTAATGACTGATTGGTTATTAATGTAGCAGCTTAATTCTTTTGATTCATTTCAACGACCAAAAGCCCAAGCCACTCGCGCAAAACCCAAGCGCTCTCGCGCAAGCCCTTGCCGCTGGGTAACCATTGCAGCAAGGGGGACAAGTCGCTGCGCACATAACCCATGGGCGCAGGGGTGACTTGAAAACCTGCGGCCTCAAACAGCTGGACGCTGCGGGGCATGTGCCACGCGTGGGTGACCAGGGCAATGCGCGTGATGCCTTTGGGCACTAGCAACGCCGCTGTGTTTTGAGCGTTCTCGTGTGTGTCGCGCGAGGTGCGCTCTTGCCAGCGCAAGGCCGCTGCACCTAGGCGCGCCAAGGCCAAGTCGGCGACTTGTGCCTCAGCCATTTGGCTGTCGGGCCCACCCCAACCCGTGCCACCGGTGTAGGCCACGGGGTGCTTGGATGTGTGTGCCAGGTACACGCCATAAAGCAAGCGTGACATGGCATCGGGCGACAGGGTTGGGCCGTCGTATTCCGACGCATGGCTTTCAACCCCGCCACCTAAAACGACGATGGCTTGCACCTGCTTCAAATCTTGAGCGGCGATGGGGCTGAACTGGGGCAACACATGCAAAGACAAGCCAATGGCCACAGCTTGACAGCTTAAGAACCACATCAAGGTGGTGATGAACCCTGCTAGGGCAATGGGCAAGCGAGCGCCACTGCGTGTCGCTGCGCGCCGCCATGCCCACAGCAGCAAAGCAAACAAGAGCAGCAAGCCACTTGTGGCGGGGAGTACCAAAGTGGTCAAGATGGGTTTGAGGAAAAGGAGTTGGTCCATGGTCGTTGGTGCGTGATGGTTCGCAATCATAGAATCAAGTGCTATGACAACCCCGCTGACGCCATCCGCTCAAACCAAGGTCATCACCTTGGGTGGTGGCTGCTTTTGGTGCACCGAAGCGGTGTTTGTGCGCGTCCATGGCGTGCTGGACGTTGAGTCCGGTTATTGCAATGGCCACACAAACAATCCCACTTACGCGCAAGTGTGCGAGGGCGACACTGGCCACAACGAGGTGGTGCGCTTGGTGTACGACCCAAAGGTCATCAGCTTGCGTGAGCTGTTGGAAATTTTCTTTGTCATCCACGACCCCACGACCTTGAACCGTCAAGGCAACGACGCGGGCACGCAATACCGCAGCGGTATTTACCTGAGTGACGAAGCGGACCGAACGGTTGCGCAGCAGGTGTTGGACGAAGTCAATGTTGCTTTGTCTGGTCGCGCGGTGACCGAGCTGCAACCCTTGCGCAACTACTCAGCTGCCGAGGCTTACCACCAAGATTATTTCGAACACAACCCACACCAAGGGTATTGCGCCTTTGTGGTGGCCCCCAAGGTGCAGAAGTTTGTGCAGACCTTTGCCGACAAGGTGAAGCATGGCTGACGCGCTGCGCTGGACGCCTATTGCTTTGAGCCTGCGCACGCTGCGCCGGGCCTTGCTGGCGCTGCTCACCACGCTGGTGTTGGTGCAAACCGTGGGCGTGTTGCACCGTGTGGCACATGCCACGGGCAGCGCGCATAGCCTGCCGTCCTTGGCGGTGGATGCTGCGTCGCACGAGGTCGCATCGACCGCGGGAAAAACCAATGTATTGACCCGTTTGTGGGGCGAGCACAGCAGCCTGGTAGATTGCCAACTGTTTGACCAAGCCTGCCCCGATGTGTTGCACCACGTGGTGTTGGACGCCGTCATCATGGCCGCACCGCAGGTGTGGCACCTCGTCTCCTTACAAGAACGCTTTGCGCTGTTCGAGCGTTTTTATGCGGCCCGCGGCCCGCCTGCTTTGCTTTGAATTGACCCCCTTCTTCGCGTCTTGTGCTGAATGCCAAGACGCCGTCATTTCTCTGTGAGCAGGTTTTTATGCCCCATTTCTTCACACGCAGCGCTGTAGCTGCGGCAGTTTTTACTTTGCTCGGTCACCACGTTTCCGAGGCCCATGCGCAAGCACCCACGCCGCTTGACGACGTCACCATCACCTCGCGCGCCTTAGGCAATGCCGCGCTGCTTGCTCCCGCGCAGCAGCTCTCGGGTGCGGCGCTGACCCAACGCCAAGGGAGCACCTTGGGCGAAACGCTCGACAACTTGCCCGGCGTTGCCAACAGCTCGTTTGGCCCCAATGTGGGCCGCCCTGTGATTCACGGCTTAGAAGGCGAACATGTGCGCTTGCTGCAAAACGGCGGCGCAAACATGGATGTGTCAGGCCTCAGCTTTGACCATGCCATCCCCATCGACCCACTGACGACCGAGCGCATTGAGGTGTTGCAAGGCCCTGCCACCTTGTTGTACAGCGGCAGCGCCATGGGCGGTGTGGTGAATGTGATTGACAACCGCATCGCACGTGAACGCGCATTTGATGCGCAAGGTGGTGTGATCGGCAAAGCCGAGGTGCGCGCTGGCGGTGCCGCGAACGAACGCAGTACCGGGGCGATGGTCGAAGCGGGCAACGACCGTTTCGCCTTGCACGTGGACGCTTTTGACCGCAGCACCCAAAACCTGCGCGTGCCCAAAGACATGGCTTGCAATGGCATCACGCAACGCCAGGTGTGCAACTCTGCCAGCAACACCCAAGGTGCCGCGGTGGGTGGCACGTTGCTGTTTGATCGGGGCTATTTGGGGCTGTCTACCAGCGAGTACCGAAGCAACTACGGCACGGTGGCCGAGCCCGACGTGACCATTGGCATGCACCGCAATCACCATGTGATGGAGGGCGAATTGCGCGACGTGGGCGATGCATGGCAAGCGTTCAAGTTTCAATGGGGCCACACCAACTACACGCACACCGAATTTAATGGTCCGGTGGCCGGTACGCGGTTTGATAATGCCGGCCATGCCTTGCGCGTTGAAGCCCGCCAGCGTGCGCAGACCTTGGGCCATGGCTTGCAACTCGAAGGTTTGGTGGGTTTGCAAAGAGAAGGTAACCAGTTGGCCACACAAGGCGACGAAGCGTTTGTGCCATCCAGCCGCACGCACAGCACCGCGTTGTTCACCTACCAAGCTTTGAACACTGGTTGGGGTCAACTCAGTGCAGCAGCGCGCGCTGAGTCGGTGGTGGCGCAGTCCATGCCCAACCCGGATGCCAACCGTTTTCCTGAAGATGAAAAGCGTTTTCAACCCTTCAGTTTGGGTTTAGGCGCTCTGCGCAACTTGCGCGAGGGCGAGGCCCAAAACGGTTGGCAGCTCACCAGCCATCTGAGCTGGAGCCAGCGTGCGCCCAAAGATTACGAGTTATTTGCCAAAGGCCCGCACGCCGCCACCGGCACATTTGAAGTGGGCAACAGCCGATTAGGTTTAGAAAAAGGCACGCAGCTTGATGCGGGTGCTGAGTGGAAAAGCGGTCCACACAAAGTGGGTGTGACCGCGTTCACGTCGCAGTTTGGCAATTACTTGTCGCTGCAATCGGCGGATGCGATGGCTTTCAGCGCCTACAACCCAGACGGTTTGCCTGTTTACCGTTACGAAGGCGTGCGCGCCCGTTTTGTGGGGGTAGAGTCCAACGCCAAACTTCGCATGGTGGGCGGCCAACAAGCGCTGTGGATGCCCAATGCCGCACATGGCAATTTGGACTTAGAACTTCGTGCCGACGTGGTGCGTGCCGATGACCTCACAAACAACAAACCCATGCCGCGCATCGCCCCCATGCGTGTGGGGACCGATGCGGTGTGGTCGTACAAGACGTGGGGCGCACGCTTTGGCTTCATGCATGCCGCAGCACAAAATCGCGTGCCCAATGCCGGAGACATCACCACGGCCAGCTATACCTTGTGGAACGCAGGGCTGAACTACCAGACGCACACCGCACAAACGCACTGGATGCTGTTTGCCAAACTCGACAATTTGACAAACAAGTTGGCGTATTCGTCGACCTCGGTGTTGACGCAAACGATGGGCATGAACACGCCCCCCAATGCGCCGCCCTTGGCGGGGCGAAGCTTGAAGGTTGGGGCTCAAATGAGCTTTTAAGGCGCCAAGCGTTCGCGTATCCAAACACCTTCAGCCGATTGGCGGTAACGCAAGCGGTCGTGCAAACGGCTCTTGCGGCCTTGCCAAAACTCCCATTGCTCGGGCACCAAGCGGTAACCGCCCCAGTGCGGCGGGCGTGGTGGCTGCAACAAAAACTGTGCGCCGTATTTGGCTGCGTTCGCCACCAAGGTGCCGCGTCCCTCAATCACTTGGCTTTGCGGGCTGGCCCATGCGCCGATGCGTGAGTCGAGTGGGCGGCTGTTGAAGTAGTCGTCACTCTCGGCATCGCTCACTTTTTCCACGCGGCCTTCGATGCGCACCACGCGTTCTAGCTCCACCCAATGAAACTGCAGCGCCGCAAACGGGTTGCCCGCCAGTTGTTGGCCTTTGCGGCTGTTGTAGTTGGTGAACCACACAATGCCGCGCGCGTCATAACCCTTGATGAGCACCACGCGCGTGCTGGGGCGCAAGTCGCTGCTGACGGTGGCCACAGTCATGGCGTTAGGCTCGGGCACTTCTGAATCAATCGCCTCTTTGAGCCATTGGTCGAACTGCTGCATAGGGTCTGCTGAAGAGGCCGACTCGTTGAGTTCGGCGCGTTCGTAACTTTTGCGAAGGTTGGCAATATGACTCATGGTGGTTTTGTGTGTCGTGTGTGACAAATAAAGGGAAAACCCGAAAAGGTGTTCACACATCGTAAATACTTTTCATTGATACTCCACTGTACTTATTTTGAGGAGACGTTCATGAGTGTCGATTTTCAGATCAACGGCAAAGCCGCCAAGGCCAACGCCGAAACAGACACCCCACTGCTGTGGGTGATTCGCGATGAGTTGGGCCTGACGGGCACCAAGTTTGGCTGCGGCGCTGCTTTGTGTGGCGCTTGTACGGTGCATGTGGATGGGCAGCCCACACGTTCTTGTCAAACCCCGCTTTCCAGCGTTTCCGGCAAAAAAGTCGCCACCGTTGAAGGCCTCTCTAAAGACAACAGCCACCCATTGCAAGTGGCGTGGATCAAACACGACGTACCTCAGTGCGGCTACTGCCAATCGGGTCAGTTGATGAGCGCGGCAGCTTTGCTCGCTAAAAACAAAAATCCCAGCGATGCCGAGATTGACCAAGCCATGAGCGCCAACCTGTGCCGCTGTGGCACGTATGTCCGTGTGCGTGCTGCCATCAAAGATGCCGCCGCCATGATGCGCAAAGCCTGAACTGCCGGAGACACACCATGACACACACACAAACCTCTCGCCGTTCATTCCTCAAAACATCTGCTGCCGTCACGGGCGGTTTGATGCTCGGCTTCAACTTGCCCGGCACACTTGGCGAAGCCATGGCCGCAGGCACGGTGCACACGCCCAACGCGTGGGTTCACATTGCCGATAACAACGTCATCACCTTGCTGTCTGCCCGTTCTGAAATGGGCCAAGGCGTGTACACCTCCATGCCTATGCTGATTGCCGAAGAGCTCAACGTGGACATCAGCCAAATCAAGGTGGCCGCTGCGCCACCGGATGCGGTGTATGTCAACGCCTTGCTGGGCGCGCAAATCACCGGTGGTTCCACCTCCGTGCGCGACGGTTGGCTCAAGCTGCGCGTCGCAGGCGCGCAAGTGCGTGAAATGTTGATCACCGCTGCCGCGGCACGTTGGAATGTGGACCGCGATTTGATCAAAGCAGACAAGGGCATGATTTACGGCCCCAAAGGCCTCAAGTCCACCTATGGCGATTTGGCGCAATCCGCAGCCAGCATGCCAGTGCCAGAGAAGCCACCCATCAAAGACCCCAAAGATTTCAAAATCGTGGGCAAGCGCACCAAACGTGTGGACACACCGGCTAAGGTCAATGGCACGGCCGAGTTTGGCATTGACGTGAAGTTGCCCGGCATGGTCTACGCCTCGCTGGCGCAATGCCCCGTGATTGGCGGCAAGGTCAAGAGTTTTGACGGCTCAGCAGCCAAAGCGTCTGCTGGCGTGATTGACGTGGTGCAAATCAACGACGGCGTGGCTGTGGTCGCCAACAGCTGGTGGCAAGCCAAAAAGGCGCGCGATTTGTTGAGCATTCAGTGGGACGAGGGTGCCGGTGCCGCCTTGAGCGATGCCAGTGTGATCGATGGCACCCGCCAAGCTTTGAAAACTGGCAAAGTGCTGGAAATCATCAAGCCGCAAGGCGATGTGGTTGCTGCACTCAAAGGTGCTGCCAAGGTGATTGAAGCCGAGTACGTCATCCCCATGCAAGCGCACGCGCCACTGGAGCCCATGAACTTCACAGCCCATGTGCAAGGCAACAAAGCATTGCTGATTGGCCCGACCCAGTTCCAACAAGGTGCGCAAGGCGCGGTGGCGGGGGCTTTGGGCCTCAAGCCCGAAGACGTGACACTGCAAACCACGTTCTTGGGCGGTGGCTTTGGCCGTCGTTTGGAGCTCGATTTCATCGTGCAAGCTGCGCAAATTTCAAAGGCCGTGAACAAGCCCGTCAAATTGCTGTGGACCCGCGAAGACGACATGACGCATGACTTCTACCGCCCCGTGGGTGTGAACCAACTCAAAGCTGGTTTGGATGCGTCAGGCAAGCCCGTCGCTTTGCATTTCAAAGTGGCGTCGCAGTCGGTCACGCAACGCGCCTTTGGTTTGCCCAAAGACACGATGGACCCCTTCATGGCTGAAGCCGCTGTGGCTGGCTACAACATTGCCAACACCCAGCACGACTTGGTGATTCACGACACCGGCATTCGCGTGGGTTACTGGCGTGCGGTGAGCCACAACATGAACGCATTCGCAAATGAAAGCTTCATGGACGAGTTGGCTAAAGCCGCTGGCAAAGATCCGTATGAATACCGCATGAGCTTGCTCGCCGGTAAACCTCGCTTTGCCCATGTGCTCAAGCTCGCCGCCGACAAAGCAGGCTGGGGCAAACCATTGGCCAAAGGTCGTGCATTGGGCATCGCCCTGATGGAAGGCTATGACACCTACATGGCCCAAGTGGCCGAGGTGAGCGTGGATGCCAATGGCGAGGTGCAAGTGCATCGCGTGACGGTCGCGGCAGACCTGGGCCACATGGTCAACCCCGATACGGTGGAAGCGCAGTTGCAGTCCAGCATCATCTTTGGCATGGGCGCGGCGCTGAAGCACCAAATCACCATGACCAATGGCCGTGTGCAAGAGACCAACTATCACAACTTCCAGCCTGTGCGCATGAACGAAGTGCCCAAGATTGACATCGTGTTGGTCAAGAGCACCGAGAAGCCCGGAGGCATTGGCGAGCCAGCTACTGCGGTGGTGGCACCCGCCATTGCCAACGCGGTGGCTAAGTTGACTGGCAAGCGCGTGCGTCGCTTGCCCATCACGGCCGAGGCGCTCAAGCAAACCGCCGTTGCTTAAAGGCACGACATGGAGAGCTTAGACCTGCGTGTGTTGGGGGACGTGCTGGCTTGGCGTCAAGCTGGGCGGCGCGTCACCTTGGTCACGGTGGTGGAAACGTGGGGCAGTGCCCCGCGCCCACCGGGGGCTTTGCTCGCCGTGCGTGACGATGGTGTGGTCAGTGGCTCGGTGTCGGGTGGTTGCGTTGAAGACGATTTGATTGCCCGCATCAAAGCTGGTGAATACGACGCGCTCACGCACCCGTCCATGGTGGCCTATGGCGTGAGCAAGGAAGAGGCTGCGCGTTTTGGTTTGCCTTGCGGCGGCACTTTGCGTTTGGTGCAAGAGCCAGTCAAAGAGGTGGCGTGGATTGAAGAGGTGTTGCAACGCACGTCTTCGCATCAATTGGTGGCGCGTATTTTGAAGTTGTCGACAGGAGAAGTCACGCTCAGCGAAGCTGCTCGTGGAGATGGTCTGCAGTTTGATGGCCTCACGCTCACCACTTTGTTTGGTCCACGCTGGCGTTTGTTGTTGATCGGCGCAGGCCAGCTCAGCCAAGCCGTGGCGCACATGGCCAAGTTGCTCGATTTCGAGGTGTTGGTGTGTGACCCGCGTGAAGAGTACGCCGCCACTTTGGGTTTGGATGGTGTGACGCGCGTCATGGGCATGCCTGACGATGTGGTGCTAGAACTCAAACCTGACGCACACACTGCCATCGTGGCGCTGACGCACGATTCCAAATTGGACGACATGGCCTTGATGGAAGCTTTGAATTCGGAGGCGTTTTATGTAGGTGCACTCGGCTCACGCCGCAACCAAGCCACGCGCAAGCAACGGTTGATGGAACACTTTGACGTGCGTGTAGAGGCCCTTGAGCGATTGCATGGTCCGGTAGGTTTGAACATTGGCGCTAAAACACCCGCAGAAATTGCGGTGTCCATCATTGCGCAAATCGTGCAAATCAAAAACGCGGCAGTGGCTGCGCCTTTGGCTACCGAATCGTCTTGCGCGAAATCGTGACCTCTCTCCCCACGGTGATCGTCTTGGCGGCGGGTAAGGGCGAGCGTTTTAAGGCGTCTGGGGCGACAGAAGACAAACTCCAAGCCATGGTGTGTGGCCAGTCCGTACGTGAGCACGTGTTGGCCGCCGTGCGCGCCAGTGGCCTACCGTGCCATGTGGTGACCCGTGAGCACACGGCGCATTTACAAAACCCAGGGATGGGTGACAGCATCGCTTGCGGAGTGGCGGCCACGCCTGAGGCCTGCGGTTGGTTGATTTTGCCCGCGGACTTGCCCTTGGTTCAAGCCAGCACTTTGCTGGCGGTCGCCACAGCCTTGCAGCAACATGCCGTGGTGCTGCCCCTGTATCAAGGTAAGCAGGGCCATCCCGTTGGTTTTGGTGCGCCATGTCACGCCGCGCTGCTCACACTCACTGGCGACCAGGGCGCGCGTGCGGTGGTGGCTCAGCACACGGTGTGCCGAATTGATGTGGCGGATGAAGGCTGTGTGTTGGATGTGGACACGGTTGAGACTTTGGCGCGGGTCCAAGCGCGTATGCAAAAAATGGGCGTGTTTGACATCTGTCAATCGCAAGCCAGAATCCATCGTTAAGATACGCGCTGCCAGCATCTTCTGGCCCAATTTCAAACTTTCCCAAGGGGACATTGATGACCAAACCTACCAACCGTCGCGTATTCATGATGCAAACCATTTCTGTTGCTGGCGTTGCCGCCTTCGCAACAACTGCTGCACAAGCAGCGATGGTGGACGAGAAAGACCCTCAAGCTGCTGGCTTGGGTTACAAAGCTGACGCCACCAAAGTGGACAAAGCCAAGCAACCCAAATACGCCGCAGGTCAACAGTGCGGCAACTGCGCCTTGTTCCAAGGCAAGGCCGGTGACGCTGCTGGCGGCTGCCCCTTGTTTGCTGGCAAGCAAGTGTCTAGCAAAGGCTGGTGCTCGGCTTACGCCAAGAAGGCTTAATTTCAGCCTTGGCCTCGTCAGGGGCTAAAACAAAAAGGGAGCTTTTGGGCTCCCTTTTTTTATGTCTTGCACAAACTTTTAAGTGCCCGTGAACTTTGGGGGACGTCGCTCAGCAAACGCCGCGCGGCCTTCTGCAAAGTCTTGGCTGTAGACCGATTGGCGTGAACGCTCTTTCAATGCGGGCTCGTTGTACAAACCAGCCGCAATGTCGTTCAAGCTTTTCTTGGTGGCTTGCAGCGCCAAAGGTGCCATGCCGCACAAAGTGCGTACTGTTGTCGCAAGTGCAGCCTCGAACGCCTCAGCTTCGACCAGTGCGTCAAACAGACCTAGTGCTTCTAAGTCTTCAAACGCCATGGCTTGCCCCAATAAGAAAGCCCGCTTGGTGGCTTGTAAACCCAAGCGGCTCACATAGCGTCGCAAGCCGCTGGGGTAGTAGTGCAAGCCCAGCGCGCAAGCGGGCATGCGCCAAGACAAACCGCGTTGCGCCACAATGAAATCACAGGCCAACACCAGATCTGTCGCGCCGCCATACACACTGCCATTCAATGCACAAACCGTCACTGGGCGCAGGCGTTCCAAAGCCTCGGGGATTTTTTCAAAAAACAAAGGGGCCATCGGATCGTTGTCAAACCCGCCCACGTTGTAGCCCGCGCTGAACACCGCTTGTGTTTGTTCTGTGGTCTCTGCGCGCAAGACCACCACTTGCACGGCCATGTTGCGGTTGAGTGTTTCAAAGTGGGCCAGCAGCGCCTTGAGGTCGTCGTCGGTCAAGCTGTTGCGTAACGAGGGACGGCGCAGGGTGAGGGTGGCCACAGCGCCATGGATGTCGAGGAGGGGGGAGCCTTCAGTCATAGCCTGTCATGTTAGCCAATCAGCGGGTAGAGTAGGGCTCATAAGAAAGAACAAGCTGGAGGATTCCGCCATGGCTCAAGAAATCATGCAAGTGTCACCCTTGCCGCCGTTCATGATGAACGCACTTCAAGAAGAAAACTACATCGTGCACGACCACACCCACATCAAAGACCCAGGTGCTTTGAGCAAAGTGACTGCTTTGGTGGGTACGGGGGCTGCGATGGTGGATAAAAAGCTGTTGGCCATGTTGCCCAATGTGAAGCTGATTGCCATTTGTGCCGTTGGCTACGACGGGGTAGATGTGGCTGCCGCGAAAGAAAAAGGCATTGTGGTCACGCACACACCGGGCGTGTTGACCGATGACGTGGCTGATTTGGCGCTGGGTTTGATGCTGTCGATTGGCCGCCGCATTCCGCAAGCCGATCGGTTTGTGCGCAATGGCGATTGGGTGAGCGACACCTTTCCCGTGACTCGCAAAGTGACAGGTGCACGCGTGGGCATCGTCGGTATGGGGCGCATTGGTCGTGCCATTGCCAAGCGCGCTGCTGGGTTTGACATGCGCATCTCGTACACGGGACGGGAAGCCAAATCCGATGTGCTCTACACCTTTTACAAAACCGTGACGGCCTTGGCCGCTGAAGTGGACTACCTTGTGGTGGCCGTGCCCGGTGGCGACAAAACCAAAAATTTGATCAGCGCAGCGGTACTGCAAGCCTTGGGCCCCAAAGGTTATTTGATCAACATCGCGCGTGGTTCGGTGGTCGATCAACCAGCGTTGGTGCAGGCCTTGAAAGAGAAAAATTTGGCTGGAGCCGCTTTGGATGTGTTTTGGGACGAGCCGGTGGTAGACCCTGAGTTGCGCCGCATGCACAACGTGGTGCTTACCCCGCACATGGCCAGCTCAACCGAGGAGACACGCCGCGCCATGGCCGCCTTGACGATGGACAACTTGCGTGCCTTTTACGAGAAGAAGGCTTTGCCAACACCTGTGCCGGAGTGCGAAGGCTGATGCCATTCAACGACCACAAAAAAGCCCGCTGATGAGCGGGCTTTTTTGTGCTTCTCGCCATCTAAGGCGAGAGGGGCCAAGTGTGCTTAGCGTGCGTAACCGCCGCCACCACCAAAGCCACCGCCTGAACGGCCACCACCGCCAGAGCGATTGCCACCACCGCCACCACCACCTGAACGGCGGCCATAGCCACCACCACCACCGCCGCCGCGTTTGCGTTCGGTCATGAGGTCCACGCTGGTGCGTGTGGGGTCAGGTTGACGTTGACCGCCACCTTGTGTTTTGTGGCCAAAGGCGTTCACGCCGCTTTGGGTGCCCAAGTGCGCGTTGGCGCGGGGTTGGAACTCGTCGTCGTCGCGACGTGGGGCGCGGGGCGCATCGAAATCACGCGGTGGGCGTGGTGCATCGTTGCGGGGACCGCGGTTGTCGAATTGGCGAGGAGGGCGCTGGCCTTGACCTTGCGGGCGATTGCCATCACGGGCAGGACGCTCGCCGCTGCGTGGAGGGCGGTCACCGAATTGGGCGCGCTCACCATCGCGTGCGGGGCGATCGCCCACACGGTCACGGCTCACATGGCCGCTGGGGCGAGGTGCGCGGCCTTCGGCATTACCACCTTGGCCACCACGACCGCCACCACCATTGCGACCGCCGCCAGCAGCTTTGGTATCGCGAATGCGTTGCATCATTTCGCCGCGCGCGGCTTTGGCTGCAGCAGCCATCACGTCACGGCCTGGTGGCTTGCCTAAGCCACCCCACAGGGTTTGACGGCCCATGGCGATAGGCTCGGCTTTTTCGTCCGCATCTGGGCCAAAGCCTTCAACGGCCACCACAGGCACTTGTTGTTTGGTGAAGATTTCAATGTCGCGCATGAAACCTTGTTCGTCCAACGACACCAAGCTCACAGCTTCGCCGCTTGAACCAGCGCGGCCTGTGCGGCCAATGCGGTGCACATAGTCTTCGCTGATGTTGGGTATTTCGTAGTTCACGACGTGTGGCAACTCGTCAATGTCAATGCCGCGTGCCGCAATGTCGGTGGCCACCAAGGCGCGAATTTCGCCGGTCTTGAAGCCTGACAACGCTTGTGTACGTGCGGTTTGGCTCTTGTTGCCGTGCAGCGCCATGGCGCTGATGCCGTTCTTGGTTAAGAACTCGGCCACGTTGTTGGCGCCAAATTTGGTGCGTGTGAACACCAGCACTTGGCTCCAGTTGTGCTCGTTGATGATGTGGGCGAGCAAAGCCTTTTTCTTGCCGCGACCCACAGGGTGCACCACTTGCGTGATGCGTTGCACCGTGGTGTTGCTGGGCGTGACTTGGATGCTTTGTGGGTCTTTGAGCAAGTTGTTAGCCAGCTCGCGAATTTCGTCGCTGAAGGTGGCAGAGAACAACAAGCTTTGTTTGTCTTTGGGCACCAAGGCCAAGATTTTCTTGACGTCGTGGATGAAGCCCATGTCCAACATGCGGTCAGCTTCGTCGAGCACCAAGATTTCCACGGTCGACAAATCAAGCAGGCCTTGCTGTTGCAAGTCGAGCAGGCGGCCAGGGGTGGCCACCAAAATGTCCACGCCTTTTTTGATGCGAGCCACTTGCGGGTTCATGCCCACGCCGCCAAAGATGACGGTGGAGGTGAGTTGCAAGTATTTGCCGTAGTTGCGCACCGACTCTTCCACTTGGGCCGCGAGTTCGCGGGTAGGAGTCAGCACCAAGGCGCGCACGCCGTACACGCCAAATTTGTTTTCTTTGCTGCGGCTCATGGTGAGCTTGTGCAACATGGGCAGGGTGAAGGCCGCTGTTTTACCGGTGCCGGTTTGGGCGCCTGCCAACAAGTCGTGGCCAGCGAGGACCGCTGGAATGGCTTGGGCTTGGATGGGGGTGGGGGTTTCGTAGCCCTGTTCGGCCACAGCTTTTTGGATGGCCGGAGCCAAATTTAAATCTTCAAATTTCATGATGGAGCGCTTTATGTCAGCGCATGACACCAACCCGCTTGGCCCGAAGGCCACCCAGTCAAAGGTCGGCAATATTTACAGGTGAGCTCTAGAAATCACAAACAGAAGTGTTTGGAACCAGCTCCAGCAGAAGTGCTGATGTTGCGGCAACTGGCGGCGGCAACGGGTCAGATTGTCGCACGGATCTGACAAATTTTATTTTTACGATTTTTTACAGGTATCCGACTTGAGCGCTTCCAGTGCTGCGGCCATGTCTTTGACATTCAACGCCAGTTCGACAGGTTTGTCGCTGGTTGTTTGTCCTTGAATTCGAATCTTTAAATCGTTCGCGGCCAATGCGCCCATGTTGCGGATACGAATGCATTTGCAGGCCGTATCGGTCAAGTTAACGCGACTCATAGGCACCACCGTTTGCTCGTTCACCGAGACAACGTAGCTTTTGAGATCAGACGTTTCCTTTGTCGTGATGGTCAACTTCTGCGACATCAGTTCCAAGCCAGGATTTGCAAGGTTTTGGGCCACGCATTTGTTGTCTTGGTCTTTTTGAAACTTCCAACTTGTGGGTTGATTGCCTTGGGCCTCTGCGAAATTAGAAACAAGACTGATCACACAGATGAGGGGAAGCGCCAGTTTTTTAAGCATGTTGAGCTCTGGAATAAGGTAGCAAATTGTATTCTCATATTCATAAAGATAAAAATTATTCTTTTGTGTATTTATTTTTTATTGAGTTGGTTTTTGAGCCTCCTTTGTGGGGGTATCTCTCAGCCGAGGATAATGAGAGGTTTATTGCATTCGCTACCCGAAAGAAAACCAAATGGCTCAGTACGTATTTAGTATGAACCGCGTCGGCAAGATCGTGCCGCCCAAGCGTCAGATCTTGAAAGACATTTCCCTGTCCTTCTTCCCCGGAGCCAAGATTGGCGTGCTGGGCACCAACGGCTCGGGCAAGTCCACCTTGCTCAAGATCATGGCCGGTATTGACACCGAGATCGAAGGCGAAGCTATTCCAATGTCTGGTCTGAAGATCGGATATTTGCCTCAAGAGCCCCAGCTCAATGCCGAGCACACCGTGCGCGAAGCCGTCGAAAGCGGCATGGGCGACATCAAGGCCGCACAAGCCCGCCTCGAAGAGGTGTACGCAGCCTACGCCGAAGAAGATGCCGACTTTGACGCTTTGGCCGCTGAACAAGCCCAGCTCGAAGCCATCATCGCCACCGCTGGCGACGCCTCGGATCACCAACTCGAAATCGCGGCTGACGCGCTGCGCTTGCCCGCTTGGGACGCCATCATTGGCAAGCTCTCGGGTGGTGAAAAACGCCGCGTGGCTTTGTGCCGTTTGCTGCTGTCCAAGCCCGACATGCTGTTGCTCGACGAACCGACCAACCACTTGGACGCCGAATCGGTGGACTGGTTGGAGCAGTTCTTGGCCCGCTTCTCAGGCACTGTCGTTGCGATTACCCATGACCGTTACTTCTTGGACAACGCCGCCGAGTGGATTTTGGAACTCGACCGTGGCCACGGCATTCCCTACAAAGGCAACTACTCCACTTGGTTGGAGCAAAAAGAAGCCCGTTTGGCCACCGAGCAGCGCACCGAAGACGCACGCTCCAAGGCCATGAAGAAAGAATTGGAGTGGGCCCGTTCCAACCCCAAAGGCCGTCAAGCCAAGAGCAAGGCCCGTTTGGCCCGCTTCGAAGAGTTGTCTGATCACGAATACCAAAAGCGCAACGAAACCCAGGAAATTTTCATTCCTGTGGCCGAGCGTCTGGGCCATGAAGTGTTCGAGTTCAAGAACGTCAGCAAGTCGTTTGGCGACCGTGTGTTGATCGACAACCTCAGCTTCACCGTGCCTGCTGGCGCGATTGTGGGCATCATCGGCCCCAACGGCGCCGGTAAGTCAACCTTGTTCAAGTTGATCGCAGGCAAAGAGCAGCCAGATACAGGCGAAGTCAAGATTGGTCAGACCGTGAAGATGGCCTTTGTGGACCAAAGCCGCGACGACCTGAACGATGACAAAACCGTGTGGGAAGACATCTCCGGCGGTTTGGACATCATGAACGTCGGCAAGTTCCAAATGCCAAGCCGTGCGTATTGCGGCCGCTTCAACTTCAACGGTGGCGATCAGCAAAAGAAAGTCGGCATGTTGTCCGGCGGTGAGCGCGGTCGTTTGCACTTGGCCAAAACTTTGATCGAAGGTGGCAACGTGTTGCTGCTGGACGAACCATCGAACGACTTGGACGTGGAAACCTTGCGCGCCTTGGAAGATGCGCTGTTGGAGTTCGCAGGCTCAGTCATGGTGATTAGCCATGACCGCTGGTTCTTGGATCGTATTGCGACCCACATCTTGGCCGCTGAAGGCGACAGCCAATGGGTGTTCTTCGACGGCAACTACCAAGAGTACGAAGCCGACAAGAAGAAGCGTTTGGGTGAAGAGGGGGCCAAGCCCAAGCGCGTGCGCTTCAAAGCCTTGAAGTAACGCTTTCGCGTCGTGCCAAGCCCAGCCACCTCACGGTGTCTGGGCTTTTTCTTTGGGTGAGAGTTTCCTCTTGGTTGATCTGTCCTTCATCGTTTTTATTACTTTGATAGGTTTAATTGAATATATAATTGCATACAAATGGTTGCATATCTTGTGTAACTTTACTCAGATTGGTTAAGAGAATAGGAACTTTCAATGAATATGCCCCCTTCTAAAGAGCCGTACGACGGCTATTGCGGTACCAGCTACGCCGCCAAAATGTTGGGTATCTCTGTGGGTACCGTGCAAGGGTTGGTTGAAAAAAGCGATTTGAAAGCGTGGAAAACCCAAGGTGGTCACCGTCGCATTTCATTGCAGTCGATCCAAGACTACCAACGCCGTCACAACTTGGCGCCCGCATCCATGATGCAAGGCGAAGACCGTTTGCGTGTGTTGGTGGTGGAAGATGATGAAAACACCCGTCTGATGTTGCAAGCCAACTTTGACCAATGGGGCTTGCCTTTGGATGCCGTCATGTATGCGTCAGCCATGGAAGCCTTGCTCGACATGCCCAGCTTGCAACCCCAAGTGCTGTTGACCGACTTGATGATGCCCAATGTGGATGGTTTTGAGTTTTTGAAAACACTGAGTGCGCATAATTTGTTCAGCAATTTGGCAGTCGTCGTCATGACCGGGTTGAGTGCGGAAGATGTGCGAGCCAAAGGTGGTTTGCCAGATGGCGTGCAGTTACTGCAAAAACCTATCGACATGGATTGGTTGCACGGTTTCTTTGACGCTCTGATGTCGGTTCGTCAAATCAACCGCCGTTCACGCGCACAGCCTGCGTAAATCGTGGGGCCTGGTGCCTGCGTGACAGCACGGGGCGGCAGAGCCAGTTAAGCTCTGTCCGTGCTCAAACTATCTGTCCTCGATCAATCCGTTGCTGCGTCTGGCCGAAGCCAAGACGCCGCTATTCGTCAAACCTTAGCCCTCGCCACTCAGTGCGAGGCTTGGGGCTATGCCCGTTTTTGGGTGAGCGAACACCACAGCCATCCCAGCATCGTGGGCACCGCGCCCGAGGTGCTGATGGCGGCCATTGCCGCACGCACCACGCGCATTCGGCTAGGCAGTGCGGGCGTCATGCTGCCGCATTACGCGCCCCTGAAAGTCGCTGAACAATTCCGTGTGCTCGATGCCTTGGCTCCTGGCCGCATTGACCTAGGCGTGGGCCGTGCGCCCGGCAGCGATGGCCGCACAGCGCAACTGCTCAACCCCGACCGCCACGCGTCTGACAACTTCCCGCAGCAAGTGATGGAGTTGCAAGCTTGGGTCACGGGCGAGCCCATTCCCGCAGGCCATCCCGGCAATGGCGTGTATGCCTACCCCAGCGGCGCCACATCCCCCGATGTGTGGATGTTGGGCAGCTCGGACTACGGCGCACAGCTTGCCGCGCATTTGGGGCTGCCGTACGCCTTTGCCTACTTCATCACCGAAGGGCAGGGCGTGGACAACGCCTTTAATCTGTACCGCGCCAACTACCGCCCCAACGAACGCAACCCCAAGCCGCGCGCCACGGTCTGCGTGTGGGCCTTGGCCGCAGACACCGAAGACGAAGCGTGGCATCTGTTCCAAAGCCGCGCCCGTTGGAAGATGGACCGCAATACGGGGCGCATCGGTGCTTTGCTGCCGCCCGACCAAGCGGTGCGCGACTACAACGCCTCCGAGCAAGTGGCCATGGCCGAGTTACGCGCAGGTGCTTTGGTGGGCAGTGCGCCACAGGTGGCAGACAAGCTGCGCAAGCTCGCCGAGCGTTTGCAGCTCGACGAAGTGGTCATCATCACGTGGACGCACGACGCCGCAGCCCAGGCCCGCTCGTATGAGTTGCTGGCCAAAGAGTTTTCATTGACAACATCTACCTAAAACCAAACCGGAGACCGACCCATGTTTTCAACCGCAATCGCAGGCAGCTTGCCCAAACCCGAATGGTTGGCCGAGACCCACAAGCTCTGGCCCAAGTGGCAAGCCGAGGGCGATGCACTTTTGCAAGCCAAAGCCGATGCCACGCTGTTGTGGATCAAAGCGCAAGAAGACGCGGGCCTCGACGTGATTGGTGACGGCGAGCAATCGCGCCAACACTTTGTGCACGGCTTTTTGGAGCAGGTCGAAGGCATCGACTTTGAAAACAAAGTCACCATGGGCATTCGCAACAACCGCTACGACGCGCAAGTGCCGCAAGTCATCGCGCCCTTGCGCCTCAAAGGTCGCGTGCATGCGTTTGAAGCGCAACTGGCGCGTGCCCACACCAAAAAGAAACTCAAGTTCACCTTGCCCGGCCCCATGACCATCGTCGACACCGTGGCCGACCGTTTCTACGGCAAGGGCAAAGACCCCGTGCAAGGCCGCATCGACATGGCGTTTGCCTTTGCCGAACTGCTCAACCAAGAAGCCTTGGCCCTGCAAGCCGATGGCGTGGACATCATTCAGTTTGACGAGCCCGCGTTCAACGTTTACCTCGACGAAGCTGCCGATTGGGGCGTCAAAGCCCTAGAGCGCGCGGCGCAAGGCTTGACCTGCACCACCGCCGTTCACATTTGCTACGGCTACGGCATCGAGGCCAACAACAACTGGAAGAAGACCTTGGGTGACGAATGGCGTCAATACGAAAAAGTGTTGCCCGCCTTGGCCAAGAGCAGCATCCAGCAAGTGAGCTTGGAGTGCTACCACTCGCATGTGCCGCCCGAGATGATGGCGTTGCTGGAAGGCAAAGACGTGATGGTGGGCGTGATTGACGTGGCCAGCGATGTGATTGAAACGCCAGAGCAAATTGCCGACACCATTGGCATGGCGTTGAAGTACGTGCCTAAGAACCGTTTGATTGCTTGCACCAACTGTGGCTTGGCGCCTATGAGCCGTGAGGTGGCGGTGAAGAAGCTGGAAGCTTTGGCGGCTGGGGCTGCTTTGGCTCGTACGCGTTACGCTTAAGCTTCTTTGCTCTTGTTCGGAGGGCGAGGGGTTTGGGCACCTGTTTACGCTCATGTCCCCCGATTCAGGCAAAGCCTGAATCTCCTCCTTGACTTCGCTACAACAGATACCCAAACCCCTCTCGTCGCTCACGAAGATGCTTGCTCGCCTTCGGCTTTGCAAGCTTTAAAAGTCGCGGCTTTCCAACCAAGGTCTCTGCGGCAAGCGTTCGCACGCAAACCTAAAGGCTCATGCAGCTTGGGTGTCTTGTGGAGCGAAGTCAAGGAGGAGAGAGGCGCGCAGCGCCTCTCGGGGGACATGAGCGTAACAAGGCGCCCAAGTTGCATGTGCCGCCTAACGCCAACGAAGCAACAGAGGAAGGTAGTTAAGCGCACCCACCATCACCACAGCTACCGCTGCCGTGAATTTCGTCTTCGGGCAAAGCCTCAGGCGCAGTGACGATGCCAGTCACTGCGTCATAGCCCACGCGGCGCAGGTGCAGGGCCAAAGCCGCATCCATGGTCTGGGCGTGTTGAGGGAACCAAATGCCCAGCTCGTGTGCCATTTGGCGCATCACGGCCATGTCGCCTTTTTCGCGGCCACGGCGCAAGCCTTCGCGCATGACTTCCAACACCACGTTGTGTTGCATGGTGTGGCAGTTGCTGGATGAAAACTTGGTGTCTTTCATCCACTTGTCTTCGCCGCCAAAGTGTTCTTCGGTGTGTTCAATCAACGCCGCGAAGCGCTCAGCCAAGGTGTCGTCATCGGCCAGTTCGGTGGCTGCCAGCAGGTCGACAAACTCACGGTGGGTGTCGTCCATGAAGTCCAGCTCTAAGGACAAAGCGTCAGACCAAGCGAGGGTGACTTCGCGGGTGGGGAGGGGGGCGGTGAGGGTGTCAGACATATCAGCTTTCGAGAGAGCAGCGTTTAGCACTTGCAAGTAGGCCGTGCCTTCAGGCGTGCACGGCAACACAAAAACACTTGGAATGTGCGGATAGCTTAATTGTAAGAAGCCGCCACTCTCTTGCGCTGGGTCAAACCCCGCGCAGCCAAGCGGCAAATCGGTGCAAATAACTGGGCTCAGCCACGAAGATGGCCAGCGTGACCGCCGCATTGGCCACGCCTGTCCAGAAGAAGATGTCGGGGATGGTCATGCCCGCACTCAGCATGGCGCCTGCGATGAGTGAGCTGGCAATCATGAACAACGCGTTGATGATGTTGTTGGCCGCGATGATGCGCGCCACTTCGTGGGATTTGCTCTCGATTTGAATCAGCGCATACATGGGCACGCTGTAAATGCCTGTGAACAGACTGAGCAACAACAAGTCGGCCATGATGCGCCAATGCTGGCTGTGTGCCATGAACATTTGAATGCCCATCAACGGCACATCGGGCAGTTGGCTAGAGGCCATGTACAGGTCCACCGCAAACAGCGTCATGCCTATCGCACCCAAAGGCGCTAAGCCAATTTCCACACGGCCACGGCTCAAGGCCTCGCACAACAACGAGCCCGCACCGATGCCCACTGAAAACAACACCAACAACAGCGATGCCACTTGCGCGTCGCCGTGCAGCACTTCTTTGGCAAAGCTAGGAAACTGGCTCAAAAAGACCGCACCAAAAAACCACATCCAGCTGATGCCCAGCAGGGTTTGAAACACTTTGGCGTTGGCGCGCGCCAGACCCAAGTTGTGCAACGTTTCGGTGATGGGGTTCCAGTTGATGGTTTGCTCGGGGTGCGTTGGGCTGAGCGGGGGAATGCGCCCGCTCATCCAACGGCCAAATACTGCGACGGCAACGCAAGCCACAGCGACTGTGGCATGGCCAATGTCAGGCACGGCCACCAACAAACCACCCGCCACATTGCCCAACAAAATGGCCACAAAGGTGCCCATTTCGGTCATGCCATTGCCGCCCGTGAGTTCGTGCTCATCCAGCACGCGTGGCAAATACGAATACTTCACAGGCCCAAACACGGTGGAGTGCAAGCCCATCAAAAACGTGCACGCCAGCAACACGGCGGCTTGCTCCGTCATAAAGCCCACAGCAGCGAGCGCCATGATGCCAATTTCACAGTTTTTGACCCAACGCATGATGACGGGGTGTGCGTACTTTTCGGCCAGCTGACCACTGGTGGCCGAGAACAACAAATAGGGAAGGATGAAAACCGCCCCAATCACCAAGCCCGCTAAAGAGACGGGCAACCAGCTCACGCTGAGCTGGTAGGTCACCATCACGGTGAAAGCGAACTTGAACAGGTTGTCGTTCGCCGCACCGCAAAACTGCGTCCAGAAAAACGGCCCAAACCGACGTTGATTTAAGAGTACGAACTGGTTGGCTTCGCGTTGGATAAAACTGTCGTCAGTTGGGCGGTTCATTGAGGATTAAAGACGCTCAAAAATAGCAGCGATACCTTGGCCGCCACCAATACACATGGTGACCAAAGCGTACTTGCCGTTGATGCGTTGCAGTTCGTACAGGGCCTTGACTGTAATCAAAGCACCGGTCGCACCGATGGGGTGACCCAAAGAAATGCCAGAGCCGTTGGGGTTCACTTTGGCAGGGTCCAGGCCCAACTCTTTGCTCACGGCGCAAGCTTGTGCCGCAAACGCTTCGTTGGCTTCAATCACGTCCATGTCGTTGGTGGTGAGGCCGGCCTTTTGCAGCGCGAGACGAGACGCCGACACAGGGCCCATGCCCATGATTTTTGGGTCGAGGCCGGTGTGTGCGTAAGACACCAAACGTGCGAGTGGCTTTGCACCACGGGCTTGCGCTGCTTTGGCTTCCATCAACACCACAGCCGCAGCCGCGTCGTTGATGCCCGATGCGTTACCCGCGGTGACCGTGCCGTTTTCTTTGATGAACACGGGCTTGAGTTTGGTCATGTCTTCCAACTTGCAGTTGGGGCGGAAGTGCTCGTCGGTGGCATAAGCCACATCGCCTTTTTTGCTCTTGAGCATCACAGGCACGATTTGGTCTTTGAAGTAACCCGCTTCGGTGGCGCGTTGGGCGCGGTTGTGGCTCTCCACCGCTGCAGCGTCTTGCATGTCGCGCGTGATGCCAAATTTGGCGGCCACGTTTTCAGCGGTCACGCCCATGTGGATGTTTTGGAAGGGGTCGTGCAAAGCGCCCACCACCATGTCGACCATCTTGGTGTCGCCCATGCGTGCGCCCCAGCGAGCGCTGAGAGAAGCGTAAGGACCACGGCTCATGTTTTCAGCGCCTCCGCCAATGGCGATGTCGCAGTCACCCAGCATGATGGACTGGCTGGCCGACACGATGGCTTGCAAGCCCGAACCGCACAAACGGTTCACGTTGAAAGCGGGCGTGCCTTCGGCGCAGCCGCCGTTGATGGCTGCCACGCGAGACAGGTACATGTCTTTGGGTTCGGTGTTGACCACATGGCCAAACACGACATGGCCCACGTCTTTGCCGTCGATGTGGGCACGGGCCAAGGACTCGCGCACCACTTGGGCAGCCAACTCGGTGGGGGGAATGTCTTTCAGGCTACCGCCGTAGGTACCAATGGCTGTACGAACACCGCTGACCACAACTACTTCACGCATTTTTGACTCCAGTTATAAAAGTTAGAACCAAATGAGTTTGCGCCGCTTTTGCTACAGATCTCTTACGGCTGAACGCTTAAAACATAGGGGTTTACCGCAGACCACGGCACAGGCGCTGAAAAGGCCAGGGGTTTTTCGCTAAACGGGTGCGGAAAACCAATGTCTTGCGCGTGCAGCATCAGACGCGGCGTGAGCGCCAAGATGTCGGGCGGCGCATAGAGCGAGTCGCCCAACATGGGGTGTCCCAAGCTTTGCATGTGCACACGCAGCTGGTGTGTGCGGCCCGTGAAGGGCTCTAGCTCAATCAAGCTGGCGGTGTCGCCCGCTTGCACCATGCGCCACAGGCTCAGGCTGGGCTTGCCGTCGGGGTGAATGATGTGGATGGGGCGGCGCTCCCAGTCGAGCATGATGTTGCCCTCTATCGCACGCCAGCCTTCTTCGTTGGTGGGCACATGCGTTTGGGTGAGCAGCGGGTTGCCCGCCACCACCGCCATGTAACGCTTGCTCACCTGACGGGTTTCAAACAAACGGCTGATGCGGCGCTGCGCCTCAATGCCGCGCGCCATCACGATGAGGCCCGAGGTGTCTTGGTCCAGGCGGTGCACCACCAGTGCGTCGGTGTAAATGTCTTGCACGCGCTTGGACAAGCAGTCTTGCTTCTCAGGCCCACGGCCCGGCACAGACAGCAGTCCGCTAGGTTTTTCAAACACCAGCAGGTGTTCGTCTTCGTAAATCGGATTCATGTTGCGTTGCGTTTATGTGGCGCGAGCCTGTGTTTGCTCTAGCACCACATTCGACGTGGGGCGCGCCACGCAGGGCAGCACATAGCCCTCGGCTTTTTCTTCGACGCTTAAGCCTGGCCACTCAACGGTGTAGCTCACCTCGCCACTCACAAGCCGGCACACGCAGGTGCGGCAGGTGCCATTGCGGCAAGAGCTGGGCAGATCGATGCGCGACAACTCTGCGGCTTCGAGCAGGGTAAGGTCACCCTCCACGTCGTATTGCAGGCCAGCGGGCTCCACCTTGACGGTGAAGATTTGAAAATTCTCTGGGGCAGTCATGGTTGAGATGTCAATTTCGCTTCGGCTTTGTCCAGCACCAGCGCGAGGTTATCTAGCAAATCGGTTTGGCTGAAAGAGCAGCTTTCTTCCGAGAACAAGGCGCTCGATTCCAGCCGATCCACCAGCCCTAGCCAGACCTCTTCAAACTGAGGCGGCAGGGCTTTGAACAAAGCTTGCTGCGCGCGCGCCGTTTGCACAAACGCACGGTCTGTGGCGGCATCGTTGCGCAGGGCCGCGAGTGCCGTGCGAAGTGTGGCGATAGCGGCGACAGACATTACTTGTTCTTGATCTTGCCGCGTGGTGCGACGTACGTGGTGGGTGGGTTGGGACGATCCGAGGTGGAGGTCTTGGGAGGTGACGTGTCCTTTTTAGGCTTCTTTGTCATTTTGTTGCTGTGTTGTTCGCCTTTGGCCATATCACCTTCGTTGTAGTTATCTCGGATTGAGATGGGGTCATGGTAATTCAGTCTCTTGCCAGGTACCCAGCGGCAAATCCATCACGCTGTAAGGGCCGATGTTTGTGCGTATCAAGCGGAGCGTGGGCAGACCCACGGCAGCGGTCATGCGGCGCACTTGGCGGTTGCGGCCTTCGCGGATGGTGAGTTCTATCCACGAGGTGGGTTTGGTTTGCCGCACACGAATGGGCGGGTCGCGCTCCCAGAGGTACACGGGAGCTTCTACGGCACGAGCGCGAGCGGGCAGGGTCATGCCGTCGTTGAGCATCACGCCGTTGGACAGTGCTTGCAGCGCGGCATCATCTGCCATGCCTTCGACTTGCGCGAGGTAGGTTTTCTCCATCTTGAAACGCGGGTCGGCAATGCGGGCTTGCAGCTGGCCATCGTCGGTGAGCAGCAGCAAGCCTTCGCTGTCAGCGTCTAAGCGGCCTGCCACGTACACGCCGGGCAGGGTGATGAAGTCTTTCAGGCCACGCCATTTCCCCTCGGGGGTGAACTGGCTCAGCATGCCGTAGGGCTTGTTAAAACGAATCAGCATGGGACATGAAAAGCAAACGAAGGCTAGAGCGTATCAGCCTCGGGGCTGTGCTTTGGTGCACGCGGCTACCATGGCTGCATGACTGCCCATTTTGAAAGCGTGCAAAACGCCGCGATGTACCCCGATGCCTTTGATGTGGCAGCCCCCGAAATTGCCTTTGAGCGCGACCTGTGGCCGCGCAAGCTGGGCGTGTTTGTGCGCAATGCGCCTGCGGCTGAAGGTGCTGCAACTGATGCCCCTCCTGATGAAAAGGCGCTTACAGCGCCGGTGCGCGAACTAGGCGTGGGCCAGTTTGGCTTTGTGCCGCAATGGGTCAAGTCGGCATCCGATGCCAAGCTGCGTTCCACCAAGATGGTCAATGCCCGCTCGGAAACCGTCACCACGTCCAACAACTTTCGCGATGCGTGGCTGGCAGGCCAGCGCTGCATCGTGCCCATGATGGCGTTTTTTGAAGACGACTGGCGCAGCGGCAAAGCCGTGCCCACGCGCATCACCCGTGTGGACGGCAAACCCATGGGCGTGGCGGGCATCTGGGAGCGTTGGGCCAAAGACGGCACAGAAATCATCAGCTTCACGCTGCTCACCGTCAACGCCAACAGCCACGCCTTGCTGCACCGCTACCAACAAAACGGCAACGAAAAACGCATGCCCGTCATCTTGGGCGAGGGCGCGTATGACGCCTGGCTCAATACCAAGCCTGAGAAAGCGCGTGAATTCATGCGCGCTTACTCGGCTACTTTGTTGACGGCGAATCCGGTCGAGAAAAAGTAAGCCTAGACCTTATTTGGCCCAAGTGTCCTTGAGCCCCGTGATCTTGTTGAACACCAACTTACCCCCCGCATGGTCCACACGGTCTGTCACAAAGTAACCGTGGCGTTCAAACTGAAAGTGCGCGCTGGCGGGTACGTGAGCCAGTGATGGCTCCACATACGCAGTCACCACTTTCAGGCTGTCGGGGTTGAGGGCAGCGAGGAAGTCTTTGCCGCCCGCATCCGGTTGTGCGTCGGCGAACAAGCGGTCATACAAGCGCACTTCTGCTTGCAGGCCATCGTTCACGCCCACCCAAGTGATGGCGGCGCTGGCCTTGACGGTAGCGCTGCCGGGGGTGCCGCTCTTGGTGTCTGGGATGACGGTGGCTTGCACTTCAGTGATGTTGCCAGCCGCGTCTTTGGTGCAACCTGTGCACTCAATGACGTAGCCGCCTTTGAGGCGCACTTTGTTCCCAGGGTAGAGGCGTTTGTAGCCTTTGGGCGGCACTTCAGCGAAGTCGTCACGCTCAATCCACACTTCTTTGCCAATTTTGAAATGGCGTGTGGGCACTTCAGCGCTTTCTTCTGCGTGGGGCAATGCAGGTTGTGTGCAAGGCTCTAGGTGGCCCGCACCCATCACCTCGTCCCAGTTGGTGAGCACGAGTTTGACGGGGTCCAGCACGGCCATGGCGCGGTGCGCGGTGTTTTCCAAGTCTTCGCGCAGGCAGCCTTCGAGCGTGCTGTAGTCGATCCAGCTGTCGCTTTTTGTCACGCCAATGCGGTCGGCAAACAGGCGCAGGCTTGTCGGGGTATAGCCCCGGCGGCGCAGGCCCACGATGGTCGGCATGCGGGGGTCGTCCCAGCCGCTGACTTTGCCTTCGTTCACCAGTTGCGCCAGTTTGCGCTTGCTGGTGATGACGTAAGTGAGGTTGAGGCGCGAAAACTCATATTGTTTAGGCGAAGGCGCGGCCAGCAGTTTGCATTCGCACAAGCGCTCCATCAGCCAGTCGTAGAACGGGCGCTGATCTTCAAACTCCAGCGTACAGATGCTGTGGGTGATTTGCTCCAGCGCGTCTTCGATGGGGTGAGCAAAGGTGTACATCGGGTAGATGCACCATTTGTCGCCCGTGTGGTGGTGGGTGGCGCGGCGGATGCGGTAGATGGCCGGGTCGCGCATGTTGATGTTGGGCGAGGCCATGTCGATCTTGGCGCGCAGCACGGCAGCGCCGTCGGCCAGTTGGCCGTCGCGCATTTCGCGGAATCGCGTCAGGTTTTCTGCCACGGTGCGGCTGCGAAACGGGCTGTCCACGCCGGGCTTGCCAAAGTCGCCCCGGTTGGCGCGCATGTCTTCGGCGCTTTGTTCGTCCACATAGGCGTGACCGGCTTCGATCAAGGCCTCGGCAGCGCGGTACATGAAGTCGAAGTAATCGCTGGCCTGGTAGGGCGCGGCGCTTCCGGCGGCTTGGCCCAGTTGTGCCCAGTCAAAACCGAGCCACTTCACGGCGTCGATGATGCTGTTGACGTATTCGGTGTCTTCTTTTTCGGGGTTGGTGTCGTCAAAGCGCAGGTGGCACACGCCGCCGTATTCCTTGGCCAGCCCGAAGTTGATGCAGATGCTTTTGGCGTGGCCCACGTGCAGGTAGCCGTTGGGCTCGGGCGGAAAGCGGGTGCGGATCTTGGCCGGGTCGGGCTCGCCCGCAGCGTGGTGCGCGGCGTCGCCGGGGCTGCCTGCCCAGCGGCGGCTGGCGTAGGTGCCTTTGTCCAGGTCGTTTTCGATGATCTGGCGCAAAAAGTTGCTGGGCTTGTGGTCTTGTTCTGTCGCAGTGAGGGCGGGTTTCGTCATGCCGTGATTTTAGGCGGGGCCAGTGGCCTTAAATCACACGACCATCCACCACTTGAATGGTTTTGTCACAACGCGTCGCCAACTCGGGGTTGTGGGTCACAAACAGAACTGTGGTGCCTTGTTCGCGGCTGACGCGGCGCAGCAGGTCAAACACGGCATCGGCGCTTTTGCTGTCTAGGTTGCCGGTGGGTTCATCGGCCAGCAGCAGGGCGGGGTTCATGGCCAGTGCGCGAGCCACAGCCACGCGTTGCTGTTGGCCGCCTGACAAGCTGCCAGAGAGCTGGTTGGCAAAAGCACTTAAGCCCACGCTGTCCAGCAGTTCGGCGGCGCGGGTTTCGATGCTGGCATTGGGAAAGCCTGCGGCACCCAGCAAAGGCATCATCACGTTTTCAAGCGCAGTGAAAGCGTTGAGCAAGTGGTGGTGTTGAAACACAAACCCAATCGCATGGCCGCGCAATCGGGTGAGGGCTTGGTCGTCCAGCCCCGTGGTTTCTTCCCCCGTGATGGCCAGTTGGCCGTGTGTGGGGCGATCGAGCAAGCCGATGATGTTGAGCAAGGTGCTTTTGCCGGAGCCCGACGGGCCCATCACGGCACAAAATTCACCGCGAAACAAGCTGAAGTTGATGTGATGCAGGATTTCAATTTCATTGGGCAACCCCACATTGAATGACTTGCAAACATCTTGCAGGTGCACCACTCGGGGAGCGGAAGACGTGTTGGGTTTATCCACGGATGGCACTCACAGGGTCAAGTCGGGCGGCGCGCATGGCTGGGGCAAACGAGGCGATCAGCCCCGTGGCGGTGGCCAACAACAAGGCCATGGCAAACATCAAAGGCTCAAAGCTCACGGCAAACATCACCGTGCCATCGGGGTTGCGTTGGGCTTGCTGCCAAACCACAAGCCCCGCCGAGCCCAGCGCTGAGCCTGCCAGCGCACCCCCAAAGCCAAGCAGCCCGCCTTGCAGCAAAAAGATGCGCAAAATTTGCTCACGCGTGATGCCCATGGCGCGCAAGATGCCAATCTCGCGCGACTTCTGAACCACAGACACCACCAGCACACTGGCAATGCCAAACGCCACCGACAAACCCACAAACACTCGGATGGCTGTGTTGGCGGTGGTTTGTGCGCTGATGGCTGTGAAAAACTGTTCGTTGGTTTTGATCCAACTGTCCGCTTCGACGCCTGTGAGTTGGGTGATGCGGTGCGCCACCAATTCCGCGCCGTACACATCGTGCACGGTGACATCCAAGGTTGACACGCCGCCTGGAAGTCCCAGCAAACTTTGCGCGGAGCGCAGCGCCATCATCGTGGTGCGGGCGTTGGCCGGTTTGTTGCCCAGGTCAAAAATGCCGGTGATGGTCAGCGTGTTGGCGTGGCCGCTGGCTGAGGTGACGCGTAATTTGTCGCCGACCGAGACGCCCAAGTCGTTGGCCAACTCGGTGCCGATCAAGATGTCGTTGATGGTGATGCGTGCTGTGCCGCGCACTATTTTTTCTGGCATGGGCACGATGCGAAAGTACAGCTCGGGCTCAATGCCCACCACGTTGATGGCGCGGCTGGCATCGCCCCTTACCACCAAGGCCGAGCCGTTGGCAGCGGGCGAGACCACGTTCACCTCGGGCAACGCACGTATTTGCGCGGCCACGCTTTGCCATTGGTCAATGCTCTTGAGCCGTTGCAGCGGCGGCTGCACGATGCTGCCTTCGATAGTCAAAGTGTCTGTCCCGCGCAGCGTACGTGCTGTTTCTTTGGGGGGCAACAGTTGAATGTGGGCTTGGCCCGTCAACACACGTTTCACAAAGTTGGTTTGCAAGCCGCTGAGCAAGGCCGACATGAACACGATCACGCCCACGCCAATGGCCACACCGCCGATGATGAAGATGGTTTGCACCCGACCTTCGCGTAAAAAACGCAGCGCCACCAGCCATTCAAACGGCATCCCGCGAGGCAGCGGCTGGATGGCGGGCGGTGTGCTTGTGTCGTCGCTCATTTCGCCACAAGGTTGGAGACAGGCCGCACGCGGGCTTTGTCGTTCACAGGCAAGGCGGCAGTGGCCAGCACTTGGTCGTTGGCGGCCAGCCCCTCCAGCACTTCGCACATGCCTTGGCTGCGTAGACCAAGGCGGATGGGGGTACGAACCGCTTTGCCGCTGACCACCTTCATCACCCAAGGTTCAGGGCCGTCTAAGTTATGCACGGCTTCGGTGGGCACCAGCACAGCTTGGCTGCGCTTGGCGACTTCGATGTCCACCGACACCGTCATGTCTTGTCGCACATACGCTGGTGGTTGGGGCACGCGCAGCTTGACTTCCACAGAGCCGCGTTGGGCATCTACGCCGGGGTTGATGTACATCAGCTCGGCGGTGAAGCGTTGATCGGGATAGGCATCGGACGACACCGAGGCGGTTTGCCCCACTTTGAGCAAGTTCAAATGCTTCTCATCAATCTGCACGACCACCTGCGTTTCACCCTCGGGCGAGAGCACCATCAACACCTTGCCTGCTTGCACGGCATCGCCAGGCTCGACGTTGCGCGCAATCAGTGTGCCTGCGGCCGGTGCCAACACTTGGCTGTAACGAAGCCGTGCGCGAGCCAGCTCGGCACCCGCTTGGGCTTGCGACAAAGCGGTCTCTGCCACGGCCATGTCGCTGCCACCTGCACGCGTGCTGCTGAGTTGTTGCTGGGTTATTTTGAGCTGTGAGCGCATCACCTGTTCGGCACGCGTGGCCTCGTCCAAGGCTGCTTGACCGATGAAGCCTTTGCTGAATAACTCTTGCGTGCGTTGCAAGGTGCGTGCAGCGGTGTCTTGGTTGATTTGTGCTTGGCGCATGGTTTGCTCGGCCAATGGGGCTTGCACTTCGCGCAACTGGCGCAACTTGGCTTGGGCTTGGGCCACGGCTGACTCGGCTTGCCGCGCATTGGCCACCAGCTCTGCATCTTCTAGCTGAATCAACGGTTGTGCTGCCGTCACTGTTTGACCTTCGTTCACAGGCACAGCCTTGACGGTGCCGGTGATTTGCACGCCCAAATCCACGCGGTGTGGGCTTTCAATGTGGCCGCTGGCCACCACGGTTTGCACAAAATCGCGCTGCACCACCACTGCCACAGGCGTTTTCGGCCCCAGCCAGAAGTTCAGCCCTAGCCAAATGGCCAAGCCTAAAACGGTGCAAGCGATGAGAATTTGGGTGCGGTAAGCGCGCAGGTTTTGTATCAAAGACATAGCAAAACCCATGATACGCCCGCCACTACCAGCTACATTCGTGCTATGGGGTACAAACACTTTCTCGGTCGTTCAGATTTGTCATTGATTGCGGGTCAAGCCATGATCGAGCGTGGCTTAGAGCCCGAGTTTTCTCGGGCGGCCTTGCAAGAACTCAAGGCCATCGCGCACGCCGGGCAAGACACCGACCCGCGCGTGGTGGACATGACGGCTTGGTTGTGGTGCTCCATTGACAACGATGACTCGCGCGACCTAGACCAACTCACCGTGGCAGAAAAACAAGCGGATGGCCAAACCAAGGTGTGGGTGGCCGTGGCCGATGTGGATGTATTAGTTCCCAAAAGCTCTGCCCTGGATGCGCACGCCAAACACAACACCACCTCGGTGTACACCTCGACGCGCGTTTTCCCCATGCTGCCCGATCGCTTGTGCACCGATCTCACCTCGCTCAACCCGCACCAAGAACGTTTGGCCGTGGTGGTGGAGATGTGCATCAATGCCAACGCCGAAGTGACCCACAGCCAGCTCTACCGCGCCAAAGTGCACAACAAAGCCAAGCTGGCCTACGACGCGATTTCTGATTGGATTGAAGGCGACGAAGCTTTGCCTGATCCGGCGCAAGCGGTGCACGGCATGGCTGAGCAGTTGCTGTTGCAAGACGCAGTGGCTCAGAGTCTGCGTGCACGTCGGCATGCCCACGGCTCCTTGGAGTTTGAAACCTTGCAACCCCATGCGGTGTTTGAAGGTGAGCGGGTGGTGGCGATTCGTCAGCAAGTGCAAAACCGCGCCCGTCAGCTGATTGAAGAATTCATGATTGCGGCCAACACCTGCACGGCCCAGTTTTTGGCGCATCACGGGCACGCCTCGCTGCGCCGCGTGGTGCGTTCGCCAGAGCGTTGGCAACGCATCGTGGCCTTGGCTGCCACGTATGACGAACATTTGCCCGCCGAGCCCGATTCGTCCGCCCTAGAAACCTTCTTGGCCAAGCGCCACAAAGCGGACCCTGTGCGTTTTCCGGATTTGTCATTGATCGTCGTCAAGCTCATGGGCTCGGGTGAGTATGTGGTGGAGCGCGCCAACAGCGAAGCCATTGGTCACTTTGGCTTGTCCGTGCGCGACTACACCCACTCCACGGCACCCAACCGCCGGTACCCCGATTTGGTGACGCAGCGCATGATCAAAAGCGTGTTGATGGGGGCACCTGCCCCCTACAGCAGCGCCGAACTAGAGTCGCTGGCCTTGCATTGCACCCAGCAAGAAGATGCCGCACGCAAAGTGGAGCGTCGCATGCGCAAATCCGAATCCGCCCTGATGCTGGCGGGCCACATCGGTCAGGTGTTTGAAGCCGTGGTCACGGGAAAAACGTCCAGCGGCACATGGGTGCGGGTGTTTTCGCCACCGGTTGAAGGCATGCTCACGTCCTACACCTCAGACCATGAGGTGGGTGAGCTCTTGCGCGTGAAATTGATCCACACCAATGTCGAACAAGGCTTCATTGACTTCGCGGCTTGGGGTTGAGCTGCACCCTCGATAATTGCGAGAGTTCAAGGAGTTGTATGGATATCGTTTTGTTGCTCAAAGCCGCCGTGATGGGCGTGGTCGAAGGTTTGACCGAGTTTTTGCCTATTTCATCGACAGGCCACCTCATCTTGGCTGGCGCTTTGCTGGGAATGGATGACGAGAAGGGGAAGGTGTTTGACATCGCCATTCAGACCGGCGCCATCTTCGCGGTCATCATTGTGTATTGGCAAAAGATTGCCAGCACCGTGGTGGCTTTGCCCACGCAGGTCGAGGCGCGTCGCTTTGCTTTGAACGTGTTGATTGCCTTTGTGCCCGCCGTGGTGCTGGGCTTGGTGTTTGGCAAGTTCATCAAAGCGCATTTGTTCACACCCACCGTGGTGGCCAGCACGTTCATCATCGGTGGCTTCATCATTTTGTGGGCCGAAGGCTGGGGCCGTGCCAAGCCTGAGGGCGAAGAAGAGCCAACGGTTGAGCCTGCCCGCATTGAAACGGTAGAAGCCATGTCGCCGCTCGACGCGTTGAAAGTGGGCTTGGTGCAATGCTTGGCCATGATTCCTGGCACCAGCCGAAGTGGCGCGACCATCATTGGTGGCATGTTGTTGGGCTTGTCGCGCAAAGCGGCCACTGACTTTTCGTTTTACTTAGCCATCCCTACGCTCATTGGCGCGGGGGCCTATAGCCTTTACAAAGAGCGCGCGCTGCTGAGCATGGCTGATGCGCCCGTGTTTGCCGTGGGCTTGGTGTTTTCGTTCATCAGCGCCTGGATTTGTGTGCGTTGGTTGCTGCGCTACATCGCCAGCCACAGCTTTGTGCCATTTGCTTGGTACCGCATTGTGTTTGGCATCGTGGTGTTGGTGACGGCTTGGACTGGCACGGTGACTTGGGCGGCTTGATTTTTTCTTGCTGAGCTCGCACAAGGCATGAGGCAGGCGCAGTGGCCTCATGCGGTTACCGAAATCGGCCACTGCGCCTGCCTCACGCCTTGCGCTACGGCGAGCTTGGTGATGGACCCAAAACCACTGAGTCGCCGTGAAGTGAATGGTTCGATCCACACAACCCGAAGCAGGTGAGTGTGGTCAGCGCCCGCGAAGGCGATTTTGGCGCGTAGCGGCGCATGAGCCGCCGCGGGTGCTGGCCATGCTCATCTGCGGAGCGAACGAAAATTTCGCTGTGAATCAGCCGAACACAGCCAACGAAATTTAACCGATGAGGTTGAGCAACGCGGTTTCTACAGCCGCAGCCGCCACCAACGGGTGCTCCATCGGAAACAGATGCGTGCCATCAATCTTCATCACGCGCCCCTGCGTGACGCGACGGCTGAAATCTAGGCCGACTTGTTTCAATTCACGCGATTGCAAACCGCCAATCAAGGCGGCTTTGCATTTGAGTGGGTGACGTTTGAAGTAAGTTTCCAAATGGTCGGGCAGGCCGTTGTAGATGGCGCTTTCCACGTCACGGTCAAAGCTCAGCACGCGGCGTGTGCCTTGTGCGGTTTGCTCATCGTGTGTGCCGTACTTCACGTAGTCTTGCAGCACTTGTGGGTGCCATTTGGCAAAGACTTTTTTGTGTTGAAAGTGTTCCAGCACTTCAGCTTCACTGGCCCAGCTGGTGCGGCGTTTGCGGCTGATGGCCGCGGGTGACAGGGCTTCTGCACCGGGCAAACGTTTGACGGTTTTGAGCAGCTGGGCTTTCCAGCCACCCAGCATGGGCGAATCGAGTAGCACCACACCGCGTACCAGCTCGGGATGCTTGGCCGCCACCATCATGCTGAGGATGCCTCCCAACGAGTGACCCACCAAAAACACGGGGCCGTTTTGCGCAGCCAAGGGCGTGGCAAAGTCGGTGAGCTGCTGTACCAAGTGCGGCCAGTTGTCGGTGACGGGGTAGCGCGGGTCGTGGCCAAATTTGTCCACGGCTTCCACACGAAAACCGCGCGCGCGAATGGCGTCGAGCATGACGCGGTACGTGCAAGCTGGAAAACTGTTGCCGTGCGAGAAAACGATGAGCGGTTGTGTCATGCCGTTCAGATGAGTTTTTCGTCTGGGGTTTGAATCTTCTTCAAGGCCTGCACCCGTTGTGCGGGTTGCATCAAAGGCGTGGCGGTTGCGCCGCCGTTCCACATCGGGTCTTCGATGCTGTCAAACACCTCGCGCAGTTTTTCGCCCCAGGTGTTGTGCATCATCTGAAAGTAGGGGTTGTTCTCGTCGATGCAAACAACCTTATCGCTTTCAAACTTATCGGCTTCGTACACCACCATGTCGAGTGGCAAGCCCACAGAGAGGTTGGATTTGAGCGTGGAGTCCATCGACACCAAGGCGCACTTGGCCGCTTCGTTCAAGGGCGTGTCGGGTTGCAACACGCGGTCGAGCACGGGCTTGCCGTATTTGGATTCGCCAATTTGGAAGTAGGGTGTTTCTGCCGTGGCTTCGATGAAGTTGCCCGGTGAGTACACCTGAAACAAACGCATGCCTTCTCCTGCAATTTGTCCGCCAAAGATGAGCGACACATTGAAGTCCACGCCCGAGGCTTTGAGGGCCGCGGCATCGCGCTCGTGCACACGGCGAATGGCCGCGCCCAACACGCGCACCGCATCAAACATGCTCTTGGCGTTCCAGATGGTGATGGGTTCGCTCTCGGGCGTGTCTTTGAGTTGTTCGATTTGCAAAATCTCACGCACCGATTGCGAAATGGACAAATTACCCGCCGACAACAGCACCATGAAGCGGTCACCCGGCTTCTCGTAAACAATCATTTTGCGGAAGGTGCTGATTTGGTCCAGGCCCGCGTTGGTGCGCGAGTCGGACAAGAACACCAAGCCCGCTTTGAGTTTGATACCGACGCAGTAGGTCATAACAGTTTCTTCAATTGGTACAGAGCGTCCAACGCATCGCGTGGACTGAGTTTGTCGGGGTCGATCTCGGCCAGCTTGGCTTGCAGCGGGCTGGGGCCCACATCGTCTTGCAACGGCGGTGGCGCAAAGAGGTCGACTTGTACCTTCGATGCGTCAGCCCCCGCTTCGAGCGAGGCCAGCGCATGGCGGGCATGGCTGAGTACAGCAGAAGGCATGCCAGCTAAGCGGGCCACTTGAATACCGTAGCTGCGGCTGGCAGGGCCTGGCTGAATTTCGTGCAAAAACACAATGCTGGCGCCTGATTCAGCCGCGCTCACATGCACGTTCACCGCCGCGCGGTGGTTGGCCGGGAACTCGGTGAGTTCAAAGTAATGCGTGGCAAACAGCGTGAAGGCTTGGGTCTTGTCGTGCAAGTGCGTGGCAATGCCGCTGGCCAAGGCCAAGCCGTCAAAGGTCGATGTGCCGCGGCCAATCTCGTCCATCAACACCAAGCTGTGCGGCGTGGCGGCGTGCAAGATTTGCGCAGCCTCGGTCATCTCCAGCATGAAGGTCGATTGCGCGTTGGCCAAGTCGTCGGCCGCGCCAATGCGGGTGTGGATGGCGTCAATCGGCCCAAGTCGGCACGCCGTGGCCGGCACATGGCTGCCGAGGCTGGCCAGCAACACGATGATGGCGACTTGGCGCATGTAGGTCGATTTACCGCCCATGTTGGGGCCAGTGATGACTTGCATGCGTTGCTTGTGGCCCAGCATGGTGTCGTTGGCAATGAAGGTTTTGGCCGCACCACCCGCCACCACGCCATGCGTTTCGGCCAAGCGGGCTTCCACCACGGGGTGACGGCCTTGCACGATTTCAATGCACGGCGTTTTGACAAACTCAGGCGCACACCAGCCCAGCGTGAGCGAGCGTTCAGCCAAAGCGCAGAGCGCATCCAGCGTCGCCACGGCTTGCGCCAAGCGGGTGAGGGCGGGCACGAACTGCTGCAAGGTGTCGAGCAGTTGCTCGAATAAAAACTTCTCGCGGGCCAAGGCGCGTTCTTGCGCGCTGAGGGCCTTGTCTTCAAAGGTTTTCAGCTCAGGCGTGATGAAGCGCTCGGCGTTCTTCAAGGTCTGGCGACGTGTGTAGTCGGCGGGTACTTTGTCGATCTGGCCTTGCGTGACCTCGATGTAAAAGCCGTGCACCTTGTTGAACTGTACACGCAGGTTGGCAATGCCGGTGCGCTCGCGTTCGCGGGCTTCGAGTTCCAGCAAGAAGCCGTCGCAGTTGTTTTGGATGGCGCGCAGCTCGTCCAAGTCGGCGTCGTAGCCGTGACCGATGACGCCGCCATCGCGCACCAAGACGGCGGGCTCGGGCAGCAATGCGCGCTCCAGCAATGCACCGCATTCGGGCGGCACGCCCATGTCTTGGGCGATTTGCACTAAAAGCGTGGGCGCTAGGCCGCTCTGCTGCGTGTCCCCCGCTCGCTGCGCGAGCTCCTCCTTGACCTCCGCAGAGCGGCCTACCGCCCCCGCTTTTGGTGAGGTAGGAATGAGTGGCTGAATGCGCAGCGCCTTTTGCAGCGCTTGGCCCAAGGACACCAATTCACGTGGGCGCACTTGGCGCAGCGACACGCGGGCGCTGATGCGTTGCACATCGCCCGAGCCTTTGAGGGCGTCGCGCAACACTTTGTAGCTTTGGGTGCGGTTGTCTTGCAGGGCTTCGATGGCGGCCAAGCGGTGCATGGCTTGGGTGCGGTCGCGCTCGGGCGAGAGCAGCCAGTTTTTGAGCTGGCGGCTTCCCATACCCGTCATGCAGGTGTCGAGCAACGAGAACAAGGTGGGCGAGTCTTCGCCACGCAGGGTTTGCGTCAACTCTAGGTTGCGGCGGGTGGTGAGCGGCAGGTCAATCAGCGCATCGTTGCGCGCCACGTACACGCCATGCACATGCGTGAGAGCGCGGCCTTGGGTGTGTTCGGCGTAAGCGAGTAATGCGGCGGCGGCAGCGTGGGCTTGCACCACGTCTTGTGCGTTCCATGCATTGAGCGAGGCGGCTTGCAAATGCTCCAGCAGCTTGCGACCACCCAAAGCGGCATCAAACTGAAACGCGGGGCGCACTTGAGCGGGTAGACCTAGATTGCTGCAAAAGTTTTTGAGCTGTTGCTCAAACGCAGGGCTGACCTCGGCGCTGTAAATGATTTCGCTGGGCGCCACGCGGGCAATCCAGTTGGGCAGTTCGGCCGTTTCGCACTCGGCCAAATGCACCAAGCCTTGTGTGACGCTGAGCCACGCCAAACCGCAACCATGGCGGTCGCTTTGGTGAATGGCCAGCACATAGGCTTCGGTTTTGTCGCTCAGCAACGCGCTATCGGTGAGCGTGCCTGGCGTGACCACGCGCACCACTTTGCGCTCGACGGGGCCTTTGCTGGTGGCCACGTCGCCCACTTGCTCGCAAATCGCCACGGATTCGCCGAGCTTGATGAGGCGCGAGAGGTAGGTTTCGAGCGAGTGAAACGGCACACCGGCCATCACCACGGGCTCGCCGTTGGACTGGCCGCGCTGCGTGAGTGTGATGTCGAGCAGGCGCGTGACCTTCTCAGCATCGGCGAAAAATAACTCGTAAAAGTCGCCCATGCGGTAGAACAACAGCGTCTCGGGGTGGTTAGCTTTGAGCCCCAAGTACTGCTGCATCATGGGGGTGTGCCCAGACAAATCACGCATCGCAGTGCCTGCCAGAAAGATGTTTTTACAAAGGCGCGTCTGGCGCAGCGCGTGACACGCTCAAGGTCTTGGCTGCCGTGCTGGCGGCACGCTTGTCGTCTGCGCCTGCAAACTTGGAATACTTTTGCGTGATCGGCACCAACTGCGCGTAGATGCGGGGTGATGCGGCCAAGCATTCTTCGTGCTCAAGGTACGGGCCTTCGCCTGTGAAGTTGCTCACCAAGCCACCGGCTTCGGTGATGAGCAACGCGCCTGCGGCCATGTCCCAAGGCTTCAAGCCCAGTTCAAAGAAACCATCGCTGAAACCTGCAGCGACATAGGCCAAGTCGAGCGCAGCAGCGCCTGGGCGGCGCAGGCCTGCCGTGCGTTGCATGACGTCGCCCATGAGGCTGAGGTATTTGTTGAAGTCGTCACCGGGGCGGAAGGGGAAGCCCGTGGCGAGCAAACACTCTTCCAAGCGGGTGCGTTTGCTCACGCGGATGCGGCGGTCGTTCATGAACGCGCCACGGCCTTTGGTGGCGGTGAACAAGTCGTTGCGGGTGGGGTCGTAAATGACGGCTTGCTCTAAGCGGCCTTGCACTTGCAAAGCGATGCTCACGCAGTAATAAGGGAAGCCGTGGATGAAGTTGGTCGTGCCGTCCAAAGGATCAATGATCCAGATATGGTCAGCATTCGGGTTGCCGTGGGTGGAGCCAGACTCTTCGGCCAAGATGCCGTGGTCGGGGTAAGCGGTGAGGAGGGTCTCGATGATGACGCGTTCGCTGTTTTGGTCAACTTCAGTCACAAAGTCGTTCACTTGCTTCTGTGAAATACGCACCGCTTCCACGTCGAGCGCAGCACGGTTGATGATGGCGCCGGCGGCGCGTGCAGCCTTGACGGCCACGTTGAGCATGGGGTGTACAGAAGAAGAGGACGACATAGATTTTGTGAAGAGCTGGCCCAAACAGGCCGAAGATGAACGCCCGGCGATGCGGGCGGCGACAATGGCGCAGATTTTACGCGCGAAGACTGACAAAACTCCTATGAAAACCCGCTTCATCCTAATAAACACCAGCCACGCCGGCAATGTGGGGGCCACGGCCCGTGCCATGAAGGTGATGGGTTTCACCGATTTGGTGCTGGTCGCGCCCCGCTGGGACAACGTGCTGCGCCGCGAAGAGACCATCCAGCGTGCCAGTGGTGCCTTGGATGTGCTGGCCAACGCCCGCGTCGTGGCGACTTTGGATGAAGCGATTGAGGGCCTGCACCACCTGTGCGCCACCGCCATGACGCCGCGCGACTTTGGTCCGCCCACGCTAGAGCCACGCCCACACTTTGCGGCCTTGGCCGCCGAGCACAGCCAAAACGCCGACTTTGGCGTGGGCTTTTTGTTTGGCTCCGAGCGCTTTGGCATGCGCAACGAAGACGTGTACCGCTGCCACACCTGCCTAAGCATTCCGACCGACCCGAAGTTTGGGTCTTTGAATTTGGGGGCTGCGGTGCAAGTGTTGGCGTATGACTGGCGGGAGGCCCTAGGTGGCTCGGCTACCTACGCACAAAACAGTAGCGTGGCGGCGGTGTCGCCGCCTGCTGATGTTGCAGCGTCAGTTGCAGCGCAACAGGCAACACCGTTGGCCGATGCCCAACAACTCGCAGGCTTGCTGGACCACTGGCAGCAGTCGCTGACCGACATTGGGTTTCTCGACCCAGAAGCGCCCAAAAAGCTCATGCCGCGCTTGAACCAACTCTTCAACCGCGCCCAAGTGACGCAAGAAGAAATTCACATCTTGCGCGGCATCGCCAAGGCCATGTCGCAGGCTTCTCACAAGAGCGCTGACGGACAACGATAATCACACCACTATGTTTTCACGCCTACGCTCTGACGTTCAATGCATTTTGGACCGCGACCCCGCCGCTCGAAGCCGTTGGGAAGTGCTCACCTGCTACCCCGGTTTGCACGCGGTGCTGCTGCACCGCTTGGCCCACGGCTTTTGGAATATGGGTTTCAAGTGGTTGGGCCGCTTTGTTTCACACATCTCGCGCTGGTTCACGGGCATTGAAATTCACCCTGCCGCCAAGATTGGCGAGCGCGTGTTTTTTGACCACGCCATGGGCGTGGTGGTGGGCGAGACCGCTGAGATTGGCGACGGCTGCACGATTTACCAAGGCGTGACCTTGGGTGGTACCTCGCTCTACAAAGGCGAAAAGCGTCATCCCACCTTGGGCAAAGACGTGGTGATTGGCGCGGGCGCCAAAGTGTTGGGCGGCTTCACCGTGGGTGACGGCGCCAAAGTGGGCAGCAACGCGGTGGTGACCAAGCCCGTGCCCGCAGGTGCCACAGCAGTGGGCAACCCCGCGCGCATCATCCAAGCCGAGACCGACGCTAAGCGTGAAGAGGCCGCATCCAAGATGGGTTTCTCGGCTTACGGCGTGACCCAAAACGACGACCCTGTGAGCCAAGCCATGCGTGGCTTGATTGACAACGCCACGTCACAGGAACACCAAATTGCATTGCTCTGGAAGGCCATTGAGCAACTTTCGTCAGGTCAAGCCAAACCCGATTGCGTGCCCACAGACGCTGCGCGTCAAGAGCACTTTGAGGCGGCACGCATCAACCAACTGTTGGATTGACGATGCATTTTTTGAATGTGTACCCCAAGCGCCTTTGGGCAACTTTGAACCCCGTGGGGGCGTTCGAAGGGCAGTTCACGTTTGATTTAGAGCAATACGGTTTGCTCACAAGCGACATCGTGTGCGAAGTGACGATTGCCGAAGACCCGATTGTGCGAGGCCAGTGGAAGATTGTGGTGAAGCCCATGTTCAACTTGGAGATGCCGCACTTCGACAAGTTTGTGAAGACCTTGAACCACTATGTGTTTGAGGTTTTGCAGTTCATGCCCAACCGCACCGCGCAAGGCAAAGACTTGCCCATGGTGAAGTTGTTTTTTGACGGTATTTACTTTGACATGTCAGGCTCAGAGCCTGTGGTGCAAAAAATTGCAGGCGCGGCTTGATGGCCTGCGGCGTTAAATACGTTTCGATTTAACAGCCGTCTTTGGACGCCAACCTTTGCAAAACGCATCACGCGTTTCCATGTACGGCCCGCCAACCAAGTCGATGCAGTAGGGCACCGCTGCAAATACGCCGTCCACCACTTGTTTGCCCTCTGCGTCTTTCAAACCGCCCAAGGTTTCTTGGATGGATTTGGGTTGACCGGGCAAGTTGATGATGAGGCACTCGTCGCGAATCACCGCCACTTGGCGTGACAGGATGGCGGTGGGCACAAACTTCAAACTCACTTGGCGCATTTGTTCGCCAAAGCCCGGCATTTCTTTGTGCGCCACAGCCAGCGTGGCTTCGGGCGTCACATCGCGTTTGGCGGGGCCTGTGCCGCCGGTGGTGAGCACCAAGTTGCAACCGGCATCGACTAGCGCAATCAAGGTTTGGCTGATGGTGGCTTGCTCATCGGGGATGAGGCGCTCGACATAGTCAATTGGGTTGTACAAAGCCTGGCCCAGCCAATCGCGCAGGGCGGGCAGGCCTTTGTCTTCGTAGGTGCCGCTGGAGGCGCGGTCGCTGATAGACACAATGCCGACCTTGATGGTGTCGCAACGGGCATCTGGGGTGGGCAAGGTGGTGTCTGTCATGGCTTGTCTTATGGCTTGTATGAGTCTTCGTCTTCTTCAGGCGTGTGCAGCACGTCGTCCACGAGGTTGAACTGCTCTTTGATGAGCTGAAAAATTTCGCGAAACGCACGACTTTGGCGCGGCAACAAACCTTTGGCAATGTCGGCCTTGGTGGTGATGTCGTCTTTGCGCGCTTGGCGCACCAGTGCACGCAGCTGTTGGCTGTCGGTACTGGGGTATTCGTTCATCCACTCTTGCAAGGCTACGTCGTCGGCCATCAGGCGGTCACGCCAGCTCTCGGCCAAATGCAGGGCCAAGGTGTCTTTGGTGCTGCCCATGCGTTGCTCGTTGAGCGCGTCTTTGACGGCTTCAATCGACTCTTCGCTGAGTTTGCGCATGAGCTTGCCCACGTACTGCATTTGACGGCGTTTGCCTTCAAAGTTGGTGATGCGGCGCGCCTCGGCCAGCGCTTCGCGCAGCTGGTCGGTCATGTGGCCTTGCGTGTTCAGGCGCTCGATCAGCTCGTTGCGCAGGGTGAGCAACTCCACGCCTAGGTCTTGGCGGTCGTCGCTGTCTTTTTTGCGGTCGGTGCGACTCAATCCATCGGTGCCTTTGAGTTCGGCTTTGAGTTCGAGGTCGAGTTCGCTGCCCTCGGCCACAAACTGGCCTCGGACGAAGTAACCTTTTTTGGGTTTGCGTGACATAAATTGGGGAGCTTTGTATCGATCGTTTGCCCTTCAACACAAAGGGAAACGCAGTGACAAGTATCATAGCCGCCGATATGACCAAAGCCTCCAAAACCCAAGCCTCTTCCCACACGCCTGCCCAAGGTTTCAGCTACAGCCGCGAACACTTCGAGTCGCTGGTCGATGCTGCCTTGAAGCACGCCAAAAAGCTGGGGGCCACCGATGCGGGGGCCGATGCCTCTGAAGGCTGCGGTTTGAGCGTGTCGGTGCGCAAAGGTGAACTCGAAAACGTGGAGCGCAACCGCGATAAATCACTGGGCGTGACGGTGTACTTGGGCCACCGCCGCGGCAACGCCAGCACCTCCGACTTCTCGCAAGCCGCGATTGAGCGCACCGTGCAAGCGGCCTACGACATTGCCCGCTTCACTGCCGAAGACCCTGTGGCTGGCTTGCCCGACGAAAAAGACATTGCCAAACACCACCCCGATTTGGATTTGTTCCACCCGTGGAACATCACCAGCGCAGACGCCGCCACCCTCGCTTTGCGTTGTGAAGCCTCGGCCATGCAAACCGACAAGCGCATCACCAACAGCGAAGGCGCAGCGGTGTCGGCGCAGCAAAGCCATTTTTTCAGCGCACACACCCACGGTTTTCGCGGTGGCTATGCCAGCTCGCGCCACACCATTTCGGTGGCACCCATTGCAGGCAAGGGCGACGGCATGCAGCGCGACGCGTGGTACAGCTCCATGCGCAGCGCCGATGAACTTGCCTCGCCTGAGGCTGTCGGCCGTTACGCCGCAGAGCGCGCCTTGAGCCGCTTGAAGTCACGCAAGATCGCCACGGTGGAATGTCCCGTCTTGTTTGAAGCCCCCGTGGCTGCCGGTTTGTTGGGCGGATTTGTGCAAGCTGTGAGCGGCGGTGCGCTGTACCGCAAGAGCACGTTCTTGCTCGACTCACTGGGCAAACGCGTGTTTCCCAAGCACATCGACATTTCAGAAGACCCATTCGTCATGCGCGGCAAAGGCAGCTCGCCGTTTGACGACGAAGGCGTGACCACCCGCGCACGCCGTGTGGTGGATGCAGGTCGCGTGGAAGGTTATTTCCTCAGCAGCTACACCGCTCGCAAGCTGGGTATGCCCACCACAGGCAACTCAGGTGGCTCGCACAACTTGGTCATGTCTTCACGCCTGACGCAAAGCGCAGACGACCTGGATGCCATGTTGAAAAAACTGGGCACCGGCTTGTTTGTGATTGAGCTGATGGGCCAAGGCGTGAACTACGTGACGGGTGACTACTCACGCGGAGCCAGCGGCTTTTGGGTGGAGAACGGGCGCATTGCTTACCCCGTTCAAGAAATCACCATCGCTGGGAATATGAAAGACATGTTCCAAGGTATTGAGGCCATTGGTTCGGACGCTTACACGATGGGCGCTAAGACGATTGGTTCTGTGCTGATCAATCGCATGAAGGTGGCGGGCAGTTAAGTGCGTTTTCGAAGTAGCCAGCGTAACTCCGGTGACTGAATCGACGCCACATCAAAGACCGGGGCATCCAAGGCATCATTGACGGTTTTCTTTAAAAAACGCGCAGTTTCTTGGTTCACAGTTTCACGCTCGTTGTCGACGGTGATCATGTGATAACTGTCCCCAAGATAGATGAATTCTTTGGTGGCTGAGCTGATATTTTTATAAGCCCACTCGGCATTACGCATGTGGACGGTTTCGTCATCGGCGGCATGAATAAATAAGGCGGGGCAGTCAATGGCTCTGATTTTTTCGCGCACGTCTTTGATCAATGCCCGACCTTCTGAGACGTATTTGAAGGGAAGGTAATCAGCACCTGATTCTGAAATGTGGTCTTTTTGCATGGCACGCTTGACCATGGCTCGCATTTCTGGATTTTTGATGCCAAATGGCTCTGCTTCTGCATATCTGTAACGCTTTGCAAACGGTAGCCAGCTCGCAAAATTGAGTAAAAAGCTGTACCAAGGGATCGCCCATCCGTCATAAGCCAATGCGCTTGAAAGTAACACCACGCTGGTGAGCGATTCACGTTGTGCGAGCGCCATAGACAAAGTCGCGCCCATGGATAGACCAACCACGGATACCGTGCTGTATTGAGCGCGCAAGTCCCAGAGATATTGTTCGGCTTGTTGCACCCAATCATCCCAGTCGGCGCACTCGGTCCCGAATGAGTAGTTAGGGATGTTTGGCACGAAAACGGAGAATCCATCTGAATGCAAATCTTTCGCCAGTCGTGCGAGTTCTAATGGGCTGGCGCCTAGGCCATGTAACATTAGGACGCAGTGTTCCCCGCTTACGAGATGAATGTCTTGTTGTGACTTTATAGATAGATTCATGCGAATTCAAAATTCAAAATCGTGGGTGAAGTATTCGTTTGGCAATGCGGCGCTGGGTAGTTTTGCGTTTTTACTGATGGCGTTCATCATTCGCTACGCCTTGCAACCATTGATTGAGCCCTACGCACCGTTCCATTTTTTCATCGTAGCATGCCTGTTCATTGCCTATTTGTATGGTTACCGATGGGCCTTATTGGCCACCCTGATCAGTGCGCAAGTGGGTAGTTTTTTCTTTGTCCATCCCTATTCACTTTTGGCCCCGTTGCGTTGACAGACATGATCCAATTTTTGGATTTCACCTTTGTCACCGTGATTTCAATTGCGATCATTGAAAAGTTGCAACGCACGATCTATGCGCGGCAGATGGTGCTCAAGATCATGGCTTCTCGACAAAAGATTTCGTTGTATCGTGAAAACGACAGACTTTATTTTTCTAAAAAGAACAATGAAGCATGGGCCATTTTGGAAGAAATGTTGACGCAGTTCGATGACATTATCTTGCTTCGATTTGGCAACGCAGACGTCAAGTTAGAGCCTTTGTTTATGGCCTTGACGCTTTGCAAACAACCTATCTTGGCTGCTGATGAATGGCAGTTGTTCATTCATCCAGATGATTTAGAGTCTTTGCTTGAACGTTTAAACCAGCCGATTGAAAAATCGAATGATGTGCATAAGCTGCAGATACGCTTCTCTTCTGAGCCGCAAGCGATGCCGCATGAGGTGGTCATCGAATCTTTTGTATTTTTAGGCAAGCCTTTGAAAATTCTTCGCTTATCGCATGATTGACTCGATGAAAAATTTTCTAATTTCCTTTGCCGTAGTGCTTCCTTTGACAGTTCTCGCGGATGATGCACCTCAGGATAAATTTGAGATCACCGCGGGTCTCAGTCGCACCAGTCAGTCGTTGCTTCACGGCGTGTTGGTGACTTACAAAAACGATCCAACTTTGAATATTTCTTATGAAACATCCAAAGGCTTTGCGAGTATGCAAAACGGTGTCGGATTGTGGTTGGTACGTGAAGACTTGGTGAAGGCAGGAGTGTCTGCCAACTACATGTTGGGCCGGGACGAAAAAGCCGATCCACGCTATGCGGGCATGGGGAGCGTTGCTGGCTCTGGCATGAGCTATGTGTGGGGTGAATGGCAACCCATCAAAGACGCCATCACGCTGTACGCCAATGCGGGCAACTCATGGCGATCCTCCAACGGAACTTTGGCGCAATGGGGGGCGACGATTGGATTCCCTCTGATCAACCGTGTGAATGGTTTTGTCGATGTGTCGCGCTATTGGGCAAATCAAGCTTATGTCCGACAGTATTACGGCGTGACCGCTAGCCAGTCCAATTCCTCAGGCTATCAATCATTTACTCCGCATACAGGGGGTGTTATTTATGCCAATGCCCAAATAGGATTGATGATTGAAGTGGACCGCGACACAGATCTCATCGGAGCTTACGGCAAGTCAAGCGCCAGTTCGATGTTGATGGAAAGCCCCTTGCTCAACCAAAAATCGCAAGCCATGTCGGCCTTGGTGTTGAGCAGGCGCTTCCACTAACGTCGGTCAGCCTGCCAATGCAGCTTTCACAGCGGCAGATACCAAGCCCATATCAGCCTTGCCAGTCAACTGCGCTTTGACGGCGCCCATGACCTTGCCCATGTCACCAGGGCCCGCAGCGCCCACTTCTGCCACGATGGCTTTCACAGCGGCTGTGATTTCTTCGGCGCTCAAACGCTGAGGCAAATACACCTCCAGCACTTTCATTTCGTTGCTTTCGATGTCAGCCAAATCTTGGCGCTGAGCTGTGAGGTAAGCCGCCACAGAGTCTTTGCGCTGTTTGATGAGCTTGTCCACGATGGCAATCACCATGGCATCGTCCAGTTCTACGCGCTCGTCGACTTCTTTTTGCTTCATCGCGGCTTGCAACAAACGGATGGTGCCCAAGCGCACGCTGTCTTTGGCGCGCATGGCGGTTTTCATGTCTTCGGTGATTTGTGCTTTGAGGCTCATGGTGCATTCCTAGGGAGAGAAGTCAATCGAAAAAAAAGCCCGCTGAGGCGTCCCTAGCGAGCTTTTTTGGGGCAGAGGCTGCTCAGTACAGCTTCTTGGGCAACTGCATGCTGCGGATGCGCTTGTAGTTGCGTTTCACGGCTGCTGCTTTTTTGCGTTTACGTTCAGCGGTTGGCTTCTCGTAGAACTCGCGAGCGCGCAAGTCGGTCAACAGACCCAATTTTTCAATGGTGCGCTTGAAGCGACGCAGAGCGACGTCAAACGGTTCGTTTTCTTTTACACGGATGGTGGTCATTACCAAAATTTCCAAATATTTGCAGTCAGAGGGTGCCTAGGAAGATCGTGCCTGAGCGCCATGCCTGCGGTGTTCCCCAACATTAAGTTGATCAGGCCGTTGGGGATTTGCCAGCAAAGACGAACATTATAGCGACTAAACCGCCTGTTTCAAACGCGTGCCCAAGGCTTTTGCGCAGGCATGTCCGCTGGACCACGCCCACTGGAAGTTGTAGCCGCCCAGCCAGCCCGTGATGTCCACCACTTCGCCAATGAAATACAGGCCCGGCTGTTTGGATTCCATGGTTTGTTGCGACAAATCTCGCGTATCGATGCCGCCCACGGTGACTTCGGCTTTTTTGTAGCCCTCGGTGCCCGTGGGCGTGAGTGGCCACGCGCTGAGGCGCTGGGCCAAAAGGTTCAATGCTTTGTCGCTGGCTTCCATCACGGGGCGTTGCCACGCAGCGTCTTGGCTAGTCCAGGTGTCGGCCAAACGTGAGGGCACCCAAGCGTTCAGCTCGTTGGCGATGAGTTTTTTAGACTGCTGTTTGGCGGCCATCAAGGCTTCTTGTAAGTCGACCTCAGGGGCGAGGTTGATGCGTATGTCAGTGCCTACTTGCCAATAGCTGGAGATTTGCAGCACGCCCGGGCCTGACAAGCCGCGGTGGGTGAACAGCAAATCTTCGTCGAAACTTTGCAGGTTTTTTTTGGTGCCGGTTTCAATGCGCACAGGCAGCGACAGGCCAGAGAGCTGGGCATAGGGCGCCCATGCTTTGTCGTCAAACGTGAGCGGCACAAGGCCTGGGCGGGGCTCGACCACGCGTAGGTTGAATTGCTTAGCCAGTCGGTAGCCCATGTCGGTGGCGCCAATTTTTGGGATGGACAAACCGCCCGTTGCCACCACCACCGCTGCGGCTTGCACCGTGCCTTGGCCGGTATCGACCTCGTAGCGTTGCGCCTCGGGGGCTGCATCCGAGTACCGAATGTCTTTGAGGCTGCATGGCTGCCAGCGTGTGACGCTGCCGCCGCTCGCAGAGCCATTGCATTCAGCCAGCAACATGTGAATCAGGTCTTCGGCCGAGCGGTCGCAAAACAGCTGGCCTTTGTGCTTTTCGTGAAACGGAATGTTGTGCTTGTGCATGAGCGCCACAAAGTCTTGCGGCGTGTAGCGCGACAGAGCGCTGCGGCAAAACTGCGGGTTGTCGCCCAAGAAGTGTTTGTGCGGCGCGCGCACATCGAGCTCGCGGTTGGTGAAGTTGCTACGGCCACCGCCTGAGATGCGAATTTTTTCAGCCACTTTCTCGCTGTGGTCCAGCACCAGCACCTGCAACCCTTGTTGTGCGGCCACGCCTGCACAAAACAAACCGGCAGCACCGGCGCCCACAATCACAACATCAAACGATTTCATGCAAGGAGTTTAGTGGGGGACTTAGCCCGCAGAGGCTTGCAGTTCAGCCCCGCCTTGCATCGCCAACAAACCCTTGAACACATCGCCAATCACGATGACAGATGGGCTGGCTAATTCTTCACGAACGATGGTGTCGTGCAAGTGTTGTAACTCGCACACCACATGGCGTTGTGTGGGCAGGCTCACTTGGTGAATCACGGCCACGGGCGTGTCAGCGCGCATGCTTTGTACCAATGACTCTTGTAACTGCGCTGCGCCGCTCACGCCCATGTAAATCACCAAAGTGAGTTTGGCTTGTTGCGCAGTTTGGCCCAAAGCGACCCAATCCACGCTATCCGCTGCACCTTGCTTGGCGTGGCCGGTGATGAACAGCACGCCATGCGCGTGTTCGCGGTGGGTGAGGGGGATGCCCAGTGATGTGACGCCCGCCAAGCCCGAGGTGATGCCGTTGATGACGGTCACGGCAATGCCTTGTGCTTGTAAGTGCTCCACCTCTTCGCCACCGCGGCCAAAAATGAAGGGGTCGCCACCTTTGAGGCGCACCACGGTTTCGCCAGCCAGCGCTTCTTGCGCCATGAGTTTTTCAATGAAGGCTTGTGGGGTGGATTTGCACCCCCCGCGCTTGCCCACATAAATGATGCGTGCGTTAGGAGATGCGTGTGCGGTGATGGCATCACTTACCAAGTCGTCCACCAAGAGTACCGTGGCCGAGGCGATGGCCTTGATGGCTTTGAGCGTCAAGAGCTCAGGGTCGCCCGGGCCTGCACCGACCAAAGTCACATGGGGTGGGTGTGCGTGTGTCATGGTCAAAGGCTCAAGGCTTTCAGCACGGCTTGTACTTGTGCGGCCAACGGTGCGGGCACAGGCAATTCACCGTTGAGCACGGCCTGTGTGTAGCGTGCGGTGCTGGCTGCGTCGATGTCGGTGGGCAGCTCTGGCAGTTTGATGAGCGAGCCTGCTTGGGCCTCGACCAAGGGTGTGCGCGTGCCGTGCACAAACGCTGCCATTTGCGGCGTGCGGCGTGCATCGGCCACCACTTCGCCCTCGGTGCCGCGCAGCAGTAATGCGCGCGCGCCGGTCAGCTCAAAGGTGGCGGCCATGGAGATGGCGTATTCAGGGTGGGTGTAGCTGCTGACCAGCAAGGCGTCGGCAGCCGTGGTGGGGTTCATCAGCTTCACCAAACTGTGTGCGGGGTTGCGCAGGCCCACTACGCGGCGTACATCCAGCAAGCGTTTCAACCCCGGGCAAAGTACCTCGGTGGGGGCGAACACCACTTCGCCAGCTTGCACCGCGCGTGCTTGGTCTAAGGCCGTCACGCCCATGGCATTCAACACCTCTTGGCTGGTGATGCGGCTGGATTCTGTGGCTGTGCCGTGCATGACGACGGCCAAGCCTTCACGTGCCAGCAGGTGTGCCAGCAAGGCCGTCAGCACTGGCAGCTTACGCGCGCCGTTGTAGCTGGGCAGCACCACGACAGGGCTGGATGCGCGGATGTGCTGCAAGCGGGCATGTGTGGCATCTAAAAAGCCAGCCATTTCTTCAGCCGTTTCACCCTTGATGCGCATGGCGATACAGAAGGCGCCCAGCTCTAAATCGCTCACGTTGCCATCAAGGATTTGGCCCATCAAATCTGTGGCTTGTGCTCGGTCAAGCGCGCGGGCGCCATCGCGGCCGCGTCCGATGTCTTTGATGTAATGGCTGATACTCATGCTGCGATTGTCTCGCAGGCTTGATAACTTATGGCTATAAGGTCAATTCATGTGGTGGCGAACACGCGCGGGTTAAGCGAACTGGTTGAGCAAGAGCCCGCTGAGTTTGTCTGGGCGGTGCACGTCATGCGGAATTTGGTTGTATTCGATTTTTCGCAAAACTTCGCCAGAGCGTTCGTCGGTCACGACGACATTGAGTGTTTTATGCACGCTGTCAAACGCAAACGACAGTGCCACCGTGCTGGGCGAGCGAGCTGCAGCGGCGGGAGGCAGCACGGTTGGGGCGGTGCTTGGCAAGGCCTGCGGGGCGGTGATCACGGCGTCATCCAGATGCGCCGGTGCGGTTGCGAGCAGTGACAGGTGTGACATAGGAGGTTCTTTTTCAGCGTTTACACCTGAACTATCGGCCCACAGACGCGTTAGATTAGTGACATGCCGGTCATCCCCCCAGTTGATGACGGAGATGTCATTTGGGGGTTTCTTTGAAATTGAACTTATCCATTCAAAATGAAATCAATGCAAAAACAAAGGATGGTTGATTTGAAAGTTCTGCTGATCGAAGACGAAGCCAAGATTGCCGAGTTCGTCATCAAAGGCTTGTCAGCTGCTGGCTATGACGTGACGCACGTCGATGATGGTGAGCGAGGGTTGGCTGCGGTGCTTGCCGGCGCGCATGATTTGGTGATTTTGGATGTGATGCTGCCCAAGCTCAACGGGTTTGATGTGCTTCATCAAGTCAGAGAAGCGGGCCATGCAACGCCTGTGATCATTTTGAGCGCCAAGGTCGATTTGCCTGACCGTTTGATGGGGTTTGAAATGGGCGCCGATGACTACTTGCCCAAGCCGTTTTTCGTTGAGGAGCTGGTGGCACGTATCAAGGCCGTGATGCAGCGCAAGATGCCTGAGCAAGTGCAACAAATCGCAGTCAACCATTTGACGCTGGATGTGGTCAGCCACAAGGTGCAGTGGTTTGGTGTGACCGCGGTGTTGAGCCAGCGAGAGTTCAGTTTGTTGGCATTTTTGATGCGTTCACCGGGGCATATTTTTTCGCGACAACAAATTCTCAAACATGTCTGGGAAATCAACTTTGACCCAGAAACCAATGTGGTCGATGTGTGTGTGCGCCGCATCAAGCGAAAGCTTGAACGAGGTAGCGGTGGGCATACGTCTCCGATTGAGTCTGTGCGTGGGGTGGGCTACCGATTGCGGGTTGAGGCATAAGGCATGAAAAGATCATTCAAGGCGCGTTTGTTCCTGCACGTGATTTTGATCACCGTCGTGGTGATCTGGGCGAACCGAGTCATTGCGCAGTATTTTTTAACCGACCAGTTGCAGACGCGCATCCATCAAGAAATGGGCGTTGCATTGACCACTTGCGCAGATCATTTTGAAAACCACGATGCGTTTGTGAACTGTTTCAAGGCGATTGAAAAAGGCAGCTTGTTCAGCAATGCTTCAGACTTTTATGTCTTGTGTGACAGAGCTAAAAGTGCCGCAAAGTTAGGCGTCACGCCTGCTTGTCAATCGCTTTTGGCAAATGATGATTTTTGGCAGAGTACGGCCGTGTTGAGTCATGGCGATTTGGCGCTGTCCCATGGTTGGGTGGGTGGGCAGGATTGGTATGCCGTCCGATTTAAAAATCGGGTGCAAGGACCTGAGGTTTGGCTGGAGGGGAGTCAAATTGATGCGCTGATGCAGCGCGTGTGGGCGCTGCGCGATCGCAACACCATCTACGTTTTGCCTGCGATGCTGGGCATGCTCTTGTTGCTCACGCTTTACTTGACCCGTGTGATGATGCGTCCGATCACCTTGATTCAAAACAACATGTCAAAGCTGACGGCGAGCACCCTTGACCAGTCAATCGCTTTGCAGGCACCTTTCAAAGAGTTTGAAAAATTGGTGCAAGTGTTTGATGACTTGCGAATTCGCTTGAATGACAGCTTCACCAAAGCGCGTCGGTTTGCGGCGGATGCCTCGCACGAGTTGCGCACGCCCCTCACCATTTTGAGAGGCAACGTGGAGCGTTTGATTCACGATTTGCCCATGGGTTCAGATGCCCAAATTCGCATGCGAAGCATGAGCGATGAAGTCGAGCGCTTGATTGAAATTACCGAAAAACTCTTGCTACTTTCGCGTGCAGATGCCAACAGCTTGAAGCAAGACTTGACCGATGTGAATTTGAGTGAGTTGCTTGAGCAGTTGATCAAGGATGCGCATTCGTTTCAATCGAGTTTGAAAATCACAGGTGCTATTACGCCGGGTGTGATTTGGCGTTGCGACAAAACCTTGATACGCCAGTTGGTGCAAAACTTGTACGCCAATGCCGTGAATTACAACCGAGTGCCTGGATGGGTTCATTTCAGCCTGACACAGTCACAAGGGCGTTTTCAGTTGATGGTTGAGAACCCCGCTGTAGGTATCCCTGATGATCTAAGCGATCGGGCGTTCGATCGCTTCTACCGAGGCGATGCATCTCACGCGCGTCAAATTGATGGTTTGGGTTTGGGTTTGAGTATTTGTTTAGAAATTGCCAAGCTGCACAAAGCCACTTTGTCCTTGACGGCCACCGAGAAACAAACCGTGGTCGCGACCTTGTCGGCGCCTTTGTAGCGCGCCAGTTAGGTGCCGGTTTGATGACCAAGACGTCATCTGGCGGGCCTATGACGGAGTTGTAACCCAAAAATTGAGTGGTTTGATTACTGTGGCGCATGGCCGCCGCAAACCTCAAAACCAACCTTTTAGACACCCTCAAAAGTGATGCTGGGTTGGTTGACGCTGACGGCGGCGAAGAGATCTTTTTGACGCCTTATTTGGCCCTTGCATGTGGCTTGCTTTACATGATGGCGTCTGACGGCGAGCTGGAGGCACAAGAGAGCAGTCAACTGCAAGCGGTGCTGGGCGGAGACAAGGCCGTACTCAGCTACGCCTTGCGTTACGTTCAGTCCGTTCCTGTTGAGCAGTTTTTTGCAACCGCTTCAGAGCTGTTGAGCGTCAAAGACAAGTGGTGCATTCTGACCAATGTCTGCGATGCTTTGCTGGCCGACGGACATGCGGACCGTGCAGAGCTGGCGCTCTTTGCTCAGATGGCCAAGGCCTTTGGCGTGCACGAGTCGCAGTTTGAGTCGTATTTCAAAATACTAGAACTCAAAAACGACAAATCAGTTTTAGGTCGTTACACCGGCGTGAAGGACGAGCGGCAGCCAATGACGCCGCATTTCGCTTTGGCGATTGCGCTGCTTTATATGTTGACCTCTGATGGCTCGATTGGCACGCAAGAGGTGGGGCAACTCGAGGCTGTCATTGGCGAATTCGATGGCTTGCAAAACGTCGCACTGAAGTACGTGCGCTCCGTGAAGTTGAAGCAGTTTTTGGACGAAGCGGCGGCTTTGTTGAAGCCTGAGCAAAAAATCTACATCTTGACGAACGTGTGCGATTCGATGCTGTCGGATGGTGAGGTGGCCAATCTGGAAGACAAGCTCTTCTTGAGCATGTTGACGGCATTTGGTTTTACAGAAAAAATGTTTGCACGCTATTTGCAAGTGTTGGAAACCAAGAATTTCAAACCCTTTGACACCAGCGGGTTCAAAAATCGTGTGACCCATGAACGCGTCACGGGCGTGGACGATGCCGATGGCGTCTCATTTAAAAACGAATTGTCAGAAGCGGCCAACCAAGGTGTCTGGGTTGGCGCAGCAACCAATACAGAGATGAGCCAGTTCATCGCGCGCACGATGGATGACAACATCCAAAGCGTGGCCGATGATTTTGAAAACCAAAGCAATGTGGTCAAAGTCGGGCTGAACGCGACGGACGGTTTGAATCTGCAAAAAATTGGTGACGGGGGCGGTGCAGCGAACCGTCAACGCGCGGGGGAGGGTGACCCCGCTGACAATTTACAAAAAGTCGAAACGTCCGCCCAAGACACCAATCGGCAAACCATCGACTCTGTAGCGTCCATCGCAAACCAGCAGTTGATTGGCGGCGATGGCACTGGCGTCAATCTGCAAGCGATAGATGTTGATGCGGATGGCACACACCGAGAAGCCATTTCGCCTGAAGTTCGCGCGCAAAACATTCAAGAGGTGGCGGAGGAGGTCAACCACAGGCTGGACCGCTTTGAGGTGGACCATTTCCGGTTTTTGCAGATCGGGCGCACGCAAAAGTTCACGGATGCATTTGTGCCAATCGAACATGATGCGTCAGATCTCAATCGGCAATTGGTGGATGAGTCGTTCGCCAGGCTGGGGCTTGGGGGTTCGTTGGTGGACACATCATCTGCAGTCCCGTCTGTGCCCGAGTCCGAGGCTGTGGGAGCGCCAGCGTTAGCGTTAGCGTTAGCGTCTCAAGACACTGCTGTTGTCCCTGCAGCTTCGGTGGCCAAAGCCGCGCCACCTTTGCCGCAAAAAGATGCATTGGCTGCGCATACAAACCGCAGAAGCTCCGCCACGAAAGAGCATCGATTCGGGCAGGCGGGCTTGGGCTTGTATCGCGGGCGTGGCTTTGCTTATGTCCAGCTGGCCGTGGCTGCTTTTGCCGTTGCATTTGCCGCACCGATTGACACGCGAACAGCGCTGGGGCGATCGATTACGGGGCCTTTGATCATGATGCCCACCTTGGTGCCTGGGGCAAACGAGCGTCGCCACGCGCTGGAGTCTGAGTTGTCTTCTGCACAGGGCGAGGCGCAGGCGATGGCGCAGTGAGGTGATGCGGGGCGGGGCATGGTGCGGCGCTGACCGCATAAACTCACGGCCTATGTTGATCCTCGGTATCGAATCCTCTTGCGACGAAACAGGTGTGGCGCTGGTCCGCTCAGACGGCCAAGCTGTGCCCACCTTGCTGTCGCACGCCCTTTACAGCCAAGTGGCCATGCATGTGGCCTATGGCGGCGTGGTGCCTGAACTGGCGAGCCGAGACCACATTCGTCGCGTGATTCCGCTGGCACGCGAGGTCATGGCCGAGGCCCAACGTACGTTGCAAGATGTGGATGTGGTGGCTTACACCCGTGGCCCCGGTTTGGCGGGTGCGTTGTTGGTGGGGGCTGGCGTGGCTTGCGCTTTAGGTGCCGCCTTGAACAAGCCCGTGTTGGGCGTGCATCACTTAGAGGGCCATTTGCTGTCACCGTTTTTGAGTGAAGACCCGCCCGAGTTTCCGTTCGTGGCCTTGTTGGTGTCTGGTGGCCATACACAGCTCATGCGCGTGGACGGCGTTGGCCGCTACGAATTGCTAGGCGAAACCATTGACGACGCAGCAGGTGAAGCTTTTGACAAGTCAGCCAAGCTGATGGGCTTGGGCTATCCCGGTGGCCCGGCACTCTCGAAATTGGCAGAGCAGGGCGACCCTGCCGCGTTCAAGCTGCCGCGCCCCTTGCTGCACAGCGGCAATCTAGATTTTTCATTTGCAGGCCTCAAAACCGCGGTGATGACCCAAGCCAAGAAGCTGGGTGACGACTTGGAAGTCCGAAAAGCCGATTTGGCGGCGTCTACCGAGGCCGCCATTGTCGAAGTTTTGTTGAAAAAATCGCTCACGGCCTTGCGCGAAACCGGCCTGAAGCGCTTGGTGGTGGCGGGTGGTGTTGGCGCTAACCGGCATTTGCGCGAGCAGCTCAATGCGGCTTGCAAGCGCCAAGGCGTGCGGGTGCATTACCCCGAGCTGCACTTGTGCACCGACAACGGGGCCATGATCGCCATGGCGGCGGCCATGCGGCTGCAAAGCGGCGAGGGCGGCATGGCGCAAGCTCAGCCTCGCTACAGCTTTGACGTCAAACCCCGCTGGCCGCTGGCGGAATTGGCCTAATTCGCGGGCCCAAGCCCAAGACGGCTGCGCCTGCTATACTCTGCGGGCTTTACCTTTTGGGGTAAGCAAAGCACGTTGCACCAACTTCCACGGTGCAACGCAAGTCAAATATTTAAGGAAAAAATCATGTTGACAGCAAAAATTGCTGAAGTCGTCAAAGACAACGCACGCGCCGCCGGCGATACAGGTAGTCCCGAAGTCCAAGTGGCTTTGTTGACTGCTCGTATCAACGAACTCACACCTCACTTCAAACAACACGCCAAAGACCACCACGGTCGTCGCGGTTTGTTGCGCATGGTGAGCCGTCGTCGTAAATTGCTCGACTACCTCAAGTCGAAAAACTTTGACCGTTACGCTGCTCTGATCGCCAAGCTTGGCCTGCGCAAGTAATCGTTAAAGTCCTAACGACAAACGCCTGAGTTTTCAACAAGCTCAGGCGTTTTGCACTTTTAAACACACTTCTTCATCACCGGCACGACAACGAGGCGCAGATTCGAAAGCTGTGTCATTCCAAAAAAGCACCAACTTTTCTGGAATGGCATCGTGTACTGCACCGGGGCCTGCCAAATTTCATTAGGAAAAACACATGTCAATTTTCAATAAAGTTACCAAGACATTCCAATGGGGCCAACACACGGTCACCATGGAAACCGGCGAAGTGGCTCGCCAAGCTGGCGGCGCTGTGCTCGTCAACATGGACGACACCGTGGTGCTCGCCACCGTCGTGGGTTCGAAGATCGCCAAAGCTGGCCAAGACTTCTTTCCCTTGACCGTTGATTACATCGAGAAAACATACGCTGCAGGCAAGATCCCCGGCAGCTTCTTCAAGCGCGAAGCCAAGCCTAGCGAACACGAGACATTGACCAGCCGTCTGATCGACCGCCCCATCCGTCCTTTGTTCCCAGAAGGTTTCTACAACGACGTGCACGTGGTGATTCACACTGTGTCATTGAACCCAGAAGTTGATGCTGACATCGCTGCTTTGATTGCTGTGTCTGCTGCTTTGAGCATCTCTGGCATTCCTTTCAACGGCCCCATCGGTGCCGCTCGCGTGGGTTACATCAACGGCGAATACGTCTTGAACCCAGGTCAAACACAACGCAAAGACAGCCAGATGGACCTCGTGGTCGCTGGCACCGAAGCCGCTGTGTTGATGGTCGAATCTGAAGCCCAACAGCTGTCAGAAGAAATCATGTTGGGTGCTGTGGTGTTCGGCCATGAGCAAGGCAACATCGCGATCAACGCCATCCATGAATTGGTGCGCGACGCTGGCAAACCCGCTTGGGATTGGTCTGCACCTGTCAAGGACGAGCCACTGATCGCCAAGGTCAAAGCCCAAGCCGAAGACAAGCTGCGCGCTGCCTACCAAATTCGCAACAAGCAATCACGTACACACGCTTGCCGTGAAGCCTACGGCGCTGTGATGGCGGGTTTGAAGGCCGATGGCGTTGAGTTTGATTCGGTCAAAGTCGAAAACATGTTGTTCGACATCGAAGCGCACATCGTTCGCAGCCAAATCTTGGCAGGCGAGCCACGCATCGACGGCCGCGACACACGCACCGTGCGTCCTATCGAAATCCGCAACAGCGTGTTACCACGCACCCACGGTTCTGCCTTGTTCACACGCGGCGAAACCCAAGCTTTGGTGGTCACCACTTTGGGTACCGAGCGCGACGCACAACGCATCGACGCCTTGGCTGGTGAGTACGAAGACCGTTTCATGATGCACTACAACATGCCTCCGTTCGCCACTGGCGAAGTGGGCCGCATGGGTTCGACCAAGCGTCGCGAAATCGGCCACGGCCGTTTGGCCAAGCGCGCTTTGGTGGCTGTGTTGCCAACCAAAGAAGAGTTCCCATACACCATGCGCGTGGTGTCTGAAATCACAGAATCCAACGGTTCTTCATCGATGGCTTCGGTCTGCGGTGGCTGCTTGTCCATGATGGACGCTGGCGTGCCAATGAAAGCACACGTGGCCGGTATCGCCATGGGCTTGATCAAAGACGGCAACCGTTTTGCCGTGTTGACCGACATCTTGGGTGACGAAGATCACTTGGGCGATATGGACTTCAAAGTGGCCGGTACCACCAACGGTATTACCGCTTTGCAAATGGACATCAAGATCCAAGGTATCACCAAAGAAATCATGCAAGTCGCTTTGGCTCAAGCCAAAGAAGCACGCATGCACATCTTGGACAAGATGCAAGCAGCCATGGGTGAAGCCAAGACCGAAGTGTCTGACTTTGCACCTAAGTTGTTCACCATGAAGATCAACCCAGAGAAGATCCGTGACGTGATCGGCAAAGGCGGCGCCACTATTCGTGCGTTGACCGAAGAGACCGGCACACAAATCAACATCGAAGAAGACGGCACCATCACCATCGCTGCGACTGACGGCGCCAAGGCTGAAGAAGCCAAGCGTCGCATCGAAGAGATCACGGCTGAAGTCGAAATCGGCAAAGTCTATGAAGGCCCCATCACCAAGTTGTTGGACTTCGGTGCCTTGGTCAACTTGTTGCCAGGCAAAGACGGTTTGTTGCACATCAGCCAAATCGCCCATGAACGCGTCGAGAAAGTCACCGACTACCTCAGCGAAGGTCAAATCGTGCGCGTCAAAGTGCTCGAGACAGACGAAAAAGGTCGCGTGAAGTTGTCGATGAAAGCATTGATCGACCGCCCACAAGCTGACCACGCGCACGACGCAGCCCCACAAGCCTAATTTAGGTTTGAGAGGCGGTCGCGCACATGATGCACATCGTTGAAATCACCACGCCCGGCGCCCCTGAGGTGCTGCGCGTGGCCCAGCGGTCCGTGCCGCTGGCGGGTGAGGGTGAATTGCTGATTCGTGTCAGCGCCAGTGGCGTCAACCGCCCTGACGTGCTGCAGCGAACCGGCAATTACCCCGTGCCCGCTGGCGCATCGGATGTGCCGGGCCTTGAGGTGGCAGGTGTCATTGAATCAGGTGATGCAGCGGCGATGGCTGCTGCGGGTCTGAGTGTGGGTGACCGTGTGTGTGCCTTGGTGGCCGGTGGTGGCTATGCGCAGTATTGCGTGGCGCCTGTGGCGCAGTGTTTGCCAGTGCCCAAAGGGTTGAGTGATGTTGAAGCGGCTTCGTTGCCTGAGACATTCTTTACCGTTTGGAGCAATGTGTTTGACCGTGCGCATTTGCAAACGGGCGAAACCTTGCTCTTGCAGGGAGGCTCTAGCGGCATTGGCGTGACGGCGATTCAAATGGCCAAGGCCATGGGGGCCACCGTCATCGTCACTGCGGGTAGCGACGACAAGTGTGCTGCGTGCGTGGCGCTGGGTGCCGACCATGCGATCAACTACAAAACCCACGATTTTGCAGCCGAGGCCAAGCGCCTGACCGGTGGCAAAGGCGTGGATGTGGTGCTCGACATGGTGGCTGGCGACTATGTGGCACGTGAAGTGGAATGCTTGGCAGACGATGGCCGTTTGGTCATCATCGCGTTGCAAGGTGGTACCAAGAGCAGCTTCAACGCTGGTTTGGTGCTGCGCCGTCGTTTGAGCATCACGGGTTCGACCTTGCGTCCACGCTCGGTGGCTTTCAAAGCAGCGATTGCACGCAATTTGCGCGAGCATGTGTGGCCGTTGATCGAAGCCGGGCGCATCAAGTCTGTGATTCACGCCACATTTGAGGCGGCTTCTGCCGATGGTGCTGCCAACGCTCACCGTTTGATGGAGTCCAATCAGCACATTGGCAAGATTGTTTTGACTTGGAGTAAGTGATGAAACAAAAACTTATTGCGGGTAATTGGAAGATGAATGGCAGCCTGGCTGCCAACGAAGCTTTGGTGCACGGTGTGCAGCAGGGCTTGGCGCAAGCCTTGGGTGGCAAACACGCCCAGGTCGCGGTGTGCGTGCCTGTGGCGTATTTGTCGCAAGTACAGCAGTTGGTCAAAGGCTCGGGCATTGACTTGGGTTCACAAGATGTGTCGGCGCACGAGCAGGGCGCTTACACAGGTGAAATTTCGGCTGAGATGCTGAAAGACTTTGCGGTGCGTTACGCCATCGTCGGTCATTCAGAGCGTCGCCAATACCACGGTGAAACCGATGAGCAAGTGGCGCACAAAGCGCAACGTGCTTTGTCGGCAGGCATCACGCCCATCGTGTGTGTGGGCGAAACTTTGGCTGAGCGTGAAGCGGGTAAAACCGAAGAAGTGGTCAAGCGACAATTAGCCGCTGTGATTCACACCAACGGTCATTGCATTAGCGAAATCGTGGTGGCTTACGAGCCAGTGTGGGCGATTGGCACGGGCAAAACAGCCTCGCCAGAGCAAGCGCAAGCCGTGCATGCCGTCTTGCGTGCGCAGCTCAAAGCGGCGACCGAGCATTCTGAGCGCGTGCACATTCTGTACGGCGGCAGCATGAACGCGGCCAATGCGACTGAATTGCTGGCGCAACCCGACATTGATGGCGGCCTGATTGGTGGTGCAGCCCTCAAGCCTGCAGATTTCTTAACCATCATCGCTGCTGCGGCACGTTGAAATTAATACATTTTTCGGAGTTTTTATGAGTTTGATTTTGAATATCGTTCAAGTGGTTCAGTTGTTGGCTGCATTGGGCATGATTGGTTTGATCTTGGTTCAGCACGGCAAAGGTGCGGACATGGGCGCTGCTTTCGGCAGTGGCAGCTCTGGTAGCTTGTTTGGTGCCAGCGGTGGTGCTAACTTTATGTCGCGCACGACGGGTGTGTTGGCTGCTGTTTTCTTTGTCTGTACATTGGCTTTGGCTTACTTTGGTAACTTGCGTCCTGTCAGCTCTGGCAGCGTGCTCGAAGGTGCTGTGGTTGCCCCTGCGCCAGTGGCCGAAGTGCCTGCCTCTGGTGCGGCGCAAATCCCCACCAAGTAATCGCAAAACCTTCACGCTTCAGAGCGAATGGGGCCCTTTTTCGGGGTAAACTCTGAGGCTGTTCAGGAAGCGTTATCCCTCTTCGCTTTTGTAGAACAAACAACCCAAAGCCGTCGTGGTGAAATTGGTAGACACGCTATCTTGAGGTGGTAGTGGCGAAAGCTGTGCGAGTTCGAGTCTCGCCGACGGCACCATCCAAAAAAAGTCTGCTGTAACTCTGGTGTCAACCAGTTACGGCAGACTTCGCAGACTAAAAACCAGATAGTCAGACCGCGAGATTGAGATGAGCTTAGAACAATACCTTCCCGTCCTCTTATTCATCCTTGTGGGCCTTGGCGTGGGGGTTGCTCCCCAAGCGATCGGCTTTTTCTTAGGCCCACGCCGTCCTGATCCGGCCAAAAACTCCCCTTACGAATGCGGCTTCGAAGCGTTTGAAGACGCGCGCATGAAATTTGATGTGCGCTACTACTTGATCGCCATCCTCTTCATCTTGTTCGATTTGGAGATCGCATTTTTGTTCCCTTGGGCTGTGGCGCTCAAGGAAATTGGTTTCATTGGTTTCATCGACATGATGATCTTCCTTGCCATCCTCGTTGCGGGCTTTGCCTACATGTGGATCAAGGGCGCCATCGATTGGGAATAAGGATCAACTATGTCACTTGAAGGCGTTTTCAAAGAAGGCTTCATCACTACGTCCTACGACTCGGTGGTGAATTGGGCCAAAACGGGCTCGTTGTGGCCTATGACATTCGGCTTGGCTTGCTGCGCGGTCGAAATGATGCATGCGGGTGCTGCCCGTTATGACATCGACCGTTTCGGCATGTTGTTCCGCCCAAGCCCGCGTCAGTCCGATTTGATGATCGTGGCTGGCACTTTGTGCAACAAGATGGCCCCCGCTTTGCGTAAGGTGTACGACCAGATGTCTGAGCCGCGTTGGGTGTTGTCCATGGGTTCATGTGCCAACGGCGGTGGTTACTACCACTACAGCTACTCGGTGGTGCGCGGTTGTGACCGTGTGGTGCCTGTGGATGTGTACGTGCCAGGTTGCCCGCCCACGGCTGAGGCTTTGCTGTACGGCATCTTGCAACTGCAAAGCAAGATTCGCCGCGAAAACACCATCGCACGCTGAGTAGGAAAGACAGATGAGCCATTCCATTCAAACGCTTGAAGCCGCTTTGCACGACGTGCTGGGCGGCAAAGTCAAGCTCCTCGAATCCGCTTTGGGCGAATTGACCTTGACGGTCTCTGCTGCCGATTACCACGATGTGTGCCAAACCCTGCGCGACGATGCGCGTCTGGGTTTTGAGCAGTTGATGGACCTGTGTGGTCTTGACTACTCAAGCTACAAAGACGGTGCCCATTCCAAATTCACCGATGGTCCCCGCTTTGCGGTGGTTAGCCATTTGCTCTCAGTGACTCACAACTGGCGCCTGCGCGTGCGTGTGTTTGCTGTGAGTGAAGACGTGCCAGTGGTCGCTTCCGTCAACGATTTGTGGAGCTCTGCCAACTGGTTCGAGCGCGAAGCCTTCGACTTGTACGGCATCGTGTTCGAAGGTCACCTCGACTTGCGTCGTTTGCTGACCGATTACGGCTTTGTGGGTCACCCCTTCCGTAAAGATTTCCCAACCTCGGGTCACGTTGAAATGCGTTACGACGCCGAGCAAAAACGTGTGGTGTACCAACCCGTCACCATCGAGCCGCGCGAAATCACGCCGCGCATCATTCGTGAAGACAACTACGGCGGTACGCACTGACCATGGCTGATATCAAGAACTACACCCTGAACTTGGGCCCTCAACATCCTGCAGCACACGGCGTGCTGCGTTTGGTGTTGGAACTCGACGGCGAAGTGGTCCAACGCGCTGACCCCCATATCGGCTTGTTGCACCGTGCCACTGAAAAGTTGGCCGAAAGCAAAACCTACATCCAATCGTTGCCTTACATGGACCGTCTTGACTACGTGTCCATGATGTGTAACGAGCACGCTTACTGCTTGGCCATCGAAAAAATGATGGGCATCGAAGTGCCAGAGCGTGCGCAGTACATCCGTGTGATGTATTCCGAAATCACCCGTTTGCTCAACCACTTGTTGTGGTTGGGCTGCCATGGTTTCGACTGCGGCGCGATGAACATCTTGATTTACTGCTTCCGCGAACGTGAAGACTTGTTCGACATGTACGAAGCAGTGTCTGGTGCGCGCATGCACGCGGCTTACTTCCGTCCAGGTGGCGTGTACCGCGACCTGCCAGACAGCATGCCTCAGTACAAGGCCAGCAAAGTGCGCAATGCCAAATCGGTGGCGCGTTTGAACGAAGGTCGTTCAGGTTCTTTGCTCGACTTCATCGACGATTTCACCAAGCGCTTCCCCAAGTTGGTCGACGAGTACGAAACCCTGTTGACTGAAAACCGTATTTGGAAACAACGCACGGTCGGTATCGGCGTGGTCACACCCGAGCGCGCGAAAAACCTCGGTTTCTCGGGCGCGATGTTGCGTGGCTCAGGCATCGCTTGGGACTTGCGTAAGCACCAGCCTTATGACGTGTATGACCGCATGGACTTCGACATTCCTGTGGGCAAAACCGGCGACTGCTACGACCGCTATTTGGTGCGCGTCGAAGAGTTGCGTCAGTCCAACCGCATCATCAAACAGTGCGTGGACTGGTTGCGCGCCAACCCAGGTCCTGTCATCACGGACAACCACAAAGTGGCCGCTCCTAGCCGTGAAGGCATGAAGTCCAACATGGAAGAGTTGATTCACCACTTCAAGCTCTTCACAGAAGGTTTCCACGTGCCCGAAGGCGAGGCTTATGCCGCCGTCGAGCATCCCAAGGGTGAGTTTGGTATCTACCTCGTGAGCGATGGTGCCAACAAGCCTTACCGTATGAAGATTCGCGCTCCTGGTTTTGCCCACTTGGCGGCTATGGATGAAATGGCGCGCGGCCACATGATCGCTGACACCGTCGCGGTCATTGGCACCATGGACATTGTGTTCGGGGAAATTGACCGATGAGTTCTGTAAACACCCACCACAGCGCACCGCTGTCGGCCGAGACCCACGCGCGTTTTGTGCGTGAAGTCGCCAAATACCCAGACGACCAGAAGCAATCTGCCGTCATGGCTTGCTTGTCGATTGCACAGCAAGAGCAGGGCTTTGTCAGCGCCGAGAGCGAGCGCGTGATTGCTGAGTTGCTCGGCATGGCCCCCATGGCTGTGCACGAAGTGACCACCTTCTACAACATGTACAACCAGCAACCGGTTGGCAAGTTCAAGATCAACGTGTGTACCAACCTGCCTTGCCAATTGCGCAACGGGCAGGGCGCTTTGATGCACTTGGTCAAAACCTTGGGCATTGAAGTCGGCGAAACCACCGCTGATGGCATGTTCACCGTGCAACCCGGCGAATGCATGGGCGCTTGCGCCGATGCGCCTGTGTTGTTGGTGAACGACCGCACCATGTGCAGCTACATGAGCGACGACAAGATCGACCAAATGGTCGCAGGCTTGCGCGCGGTGAAGGAATAAGCATGACTACCTCTAGCCAAGCTTTACAAGTACTCTCTCAATTCCAAACGACCGCAGTGGAAACTTGTTTCCACGACCGTCACATCGGCCCACAAATTCTGGCGGGCTTGAACGGTAAAAACTGGTCGTTGCAAGACTACGTGGCACGCGGCGGCTACCAAGCCCTGCGCAAAATTTTGACCACAGGCATGACGCAAGACGAAGTCATTGCCGTCGTCAAAGAATCTGGCTTGCGTGGCCGTGGCGGTGCGGGCTTCCCCACGGGGTTGAAGTGGAGCTTCATGCCTCGCCAGTTCCCCGGCCAAAAGTATTTGGTGTGTAACTCCGACGAGGGTGAGCCCGGTACGTGCAAAGACCGTGAGATCTTGCAACACAACCCCCACATCGTGATTGAAGGCATGGCCATCGCCGCCTTTGCCATGGGCATCAGCGTGGGCTACAACTACATCCACGGCGAAATTTTCCAAACCTACGAACGTTTCGAAGCTGCACTCGAAGAAGCCCGCGCCGCTGGTTTCTTGGGTGACAACATCTTGGGTTCTACGTTCAGCTTCCAGCTGCACGCTGCCCACGGTTTTGGCGCTTACATCTGCGGTGAAGAAACCGCGTTGCTCGAATCTCTCGAAGGTAAAAAGGGCCAACCCCGTTTCAAGCCACCGTTCCCTGCGAGCTTTGGTTTGTACGGCAAGCCCACCACCATCAACAACACCGAAACATTCGCAGCGGTGCCTTGGATCATCAACAACGGTGGTCAGGCTTACCTCGAATGCGGCAAGCCCAACAACGGCGGCACCAAGATCTTCTCGGTCAGCGGTGACGTCGAGCGTCCTGGCAACTACGAAATCCCCATGGGCACACCGTTCTCCAAACTGTTGGAGTTGGCTGGTGGCGTTCGCAAAGGTCGCAAGCTCAAGGCTGTGATTCCTGGCGGCTCGTCTTCGCCTGTGTTGCCTGCCGACATCATCATGGACTGCACCATGGACTACGACAGCATCGCCAAAGCGGGTTCGATGTTGGGTTCAGGTGCGGTGATCGTGTTGGATGACTCACGCTGCATGGTCAAGAGCCTGCAACGTTTGAGCTACTTCTACATGCACGAGTCATGCGGCCAATGCACACCTTGCCGTGAAGGCACAGGTTGGTTGTGGCGCATGGTCGACCGCATTGAGCGTGGTGAAGGCCGCGAAAGCGACTTGGCTTTGCTCGACAACGTGGCAGAGAACATCATGGGCCGCACGATTTGCGCCCTCGGAGACGCAGCAGCCATGCCCGTGCGCGGCATGATCAAGCACTTCCGCCATGAGTTTGAACACCACATCACGCACAAGACCTGCACGGTCTCTGCCTACGTTTGACACGGATAAAGTGCCATGATTGAAATCGAACTCGACGGTAAAAAGATTGACGTCCAAGAAGGCTGCATGATCATGCACGCAGCTGAAAAGGCCGGCACTTATATTCCGCACTTCTGCTATCACAAGAAACTCAGCATCGCGGCCAACTGCCGCATGTGCTTGGTCGATGTGGAGAAAGCTCCTAAGCCTATGCCTGCTTGCGCCACGCCCGTGACGCAAGGCATGATTGTTCGCACCAAGAGCGACAAAGCCATCAAGGCCCAACAGTCGGTGATGGAGTTCTTGCTCATCAACCACCCGCTGGATTGCCCTATTTGCGACCAAGGCGGTGAGTGCCAGTTGCAAGACTTGGCAGTGGGCTACGGCGGTACCACTTCACGTTACGAAGAAGAAAAACGCGTGGTCAACCCCAAGGACGTCGGTCCTTTGGTGAGCATGCAAGAGATGAGCCGCTGTATCCAATGCACACGCTGCGTGCGCTTTGGTCAAGAAGTGGCTGGCATCATGGAATTGGGCATGTCGCACCGCGGCGAGCATGCTCAGATTGAAACCTTCGTGGGTCAATCGGTCGACTCCGAGTTGTCGGGCAACATGATCGACATCTGCCCCGTGGGCGCGTTGACCAGCAAGCCATTCCGTTACAGCGCACGTACCTGGGAATTGAGCCGTCGCAAGTCGGTCAGCCCACACGATGCGACCGGCGCCAACTTGGTCGTTCAAGTCAAGAACAACAAAGTCATGCGTGTCGTGCCTTTGGAAAACGAAGACGTCAACGAATGCTGGATTGCTGACCGTGACCGTTTCAGCTACGAAGCTTTGGACAGTGCAGACCGCTTGACCAAGCCCATGCTCAAGCAAGGCGGCGAGTGGAAAGAAGTCGATTGGCAAACGGCCCTCGAATACGTGGCCAATGGCTTGCAAGGCGTCAAAGCCCAGCACGGCCCACAAGCCATCGGCACTTTGGCTAGCCCACACAGCACGGCCGAAGAGTTGTTCTTGGCAGCGAGCCTGACACGCGGTTTGGGTAGCCAAAACATCGACACACGTTTGCGCGCTGCAGACTTCCAGCATGACGGCAAAGCCCGTTGGTTGGGTACTTCTGTGGCTTCTCTCACCACGCTGCAACGCGTGTTGGTGATTGGCTCAAACGTACGCAAAGACCAGCCTTTGTTGGCCCAACGTCTGCGCCAAGCGGTGCGCAACGGTGGCAAGGTCAACGCCTTGAACGCACAAGCCTACGACTGGGCCATGCCTGTGGCCAACACCTTGGTGGCAGACGCCGCTAACTGGGTGCAAGCCTTGGCTGACATCGCAGCTGCCGTCGGTGCCATCACCGGTGCTGCTGCACCTGTGGCTGGCAACGCCAACAGCGCAGAGGCACAAGCCATCGCCAAGTCATTGACAGGCGGTGAGCGCAAAGCCATTTTGTTGGGCAACGCAGCGGCGCATCACGCCAAAGCTTCTAGCTTGCTCAGCTTGGCCAACTGGATCGGTGCACAAACCGGCGCGACTGTGGGTTACCTCGGCGAAGCCGCCAACACTGTGGGCGCTCAAGTGGTGGGTGCCTTGCCAAAGGCGGGCGGTCAAACCGCAGGTCAAATGTTGGCAGGTGGTTTGAAGGCCGTGGTGTTGCTCAACACCGAACCCGCTTTCGACGCTGCTAACGGAACGGCTGCGGTACAAGCCATCGGCCAAGCCGAAATGGTCGTCACGTTGTCGCCCTTCAAGGCCAATATGGACATCAGCGATGTGCTGTTGCCCATCTCGCCTTTCACTGAGACTGCTGGTACTTTCATCAACACTGAAGGTCGCGCACAAAGCTTCCACGGCGTGGTCAAGCCTTTGGGTGAGACACGTCCCGCATGGAAAGTCTTGCGCGTGTTGGGCTCGATGCTCCATGTGCCTGGCTTTGAATTCGAGACCATCGAAGAAGTGCGGGCCCAAGCGATTCCTGCCGATGTGCAAGCCTTGCTCTCCAATGCATGCACAGCCGGCGTGGACGTGAGCCCAGTTGCTGGTCAGCCAGCCTCTGCGGCGATTTACCAACTCGACAGCTTGGTGCGTCGCGCACCATCGCTGCAACTCACCGCTGATGCGAAGCAACCTGCGGTTGCGGCCCAGTCGCAAGGAGGCCTGTGATGGTTGACAACATTTACAACGCAGGCTTTGGCTTGTTGCCCGACGTGTGGTGGACCACACTGGCTTGGCCCGTTCTGTGGGCTTTGCTCAAAATCGTGGCGGTGCTGTTGCCTTTGCTGGGTTGCGTGGCTTACCTGACTTTGTGGGAACGCAAAGCCATTGGTTACACCCAAATCCGTAAAGGCCCCAACCGCACTGGCCCTGGTGGTTTGTTGCAACCCATCGCTGACGCGTTGAAGTTGCTCACCAAAGAAATCATCATCCCAACCCAAGCGACCACCAGCTTGTTCTTCTTAGGCCCGATCATGACCATCATGCCGGCCTTGGCTGCATGGGCGGTGATTCCTTTTGGTCCTGATGTTGCTTTGGCCAACGTCAACGCAGGCTTGCTGTTCTTGATGGCCATCACCTCGCTTGAGGTGTACGGCGTGATCATCGCGGGTTGGGCGTCTAACTCCAAGTACGCTTTCATTGGAGCCATGCGCGCATCGGCCCAAATGGTGAGCTACGAAATTGCCATGGGCTTTTGCTTCGTGATCGTCTTGATGATCTCGAACAGCTTGAACATGACCGATATCGTCATGGGCCAAGCCAAAGGCATGATGGCTGACAAGGGCTTGGGCTTCTTGTCTTGGAACTGGTTGCCTTTGTTCCCCGTGTTCATCATTTACTTCATCTCCGGTTTGGCTGAAACCAACCGTCACCCGTTTGACGTGGTGGAAGGTGAATCCGAAATTGTGGCTGGCCACATGATCGAATACTCGGGCATGTCCTTTGCCATGTTCTTCTTGGCCGAATACGCCAACATGATCTTGGTCTCGATGTTGACCGTGGTGATGTTCTTGGGCGGCTGGTTGTCACCCATCGACAACGCACTGTTCAACATGATCCCTGGCTGGATTTGGCTCGGGCTTAAGACCTTCGTGGTCGTGACCATGTTCTTGTGGGTGCGTGCCACGTTCCCACGTTATCGCTATGACCAAATCATGCGTTTGGGTTGGAAGATCTTTATTCCGCTCACCCTGATCTGGTTGTTGGTGGTGGGTGTTTGGATTCAAACACCTTGGAATATCTGGAACTAAGGCCGGAAACACCCCATGACAACGACTACACAATCCGTTCCTTTCTCGTTGCGCGACTTTTTGTCGAGCTTCCTCTTGATCGAGCTGTTCAAAGGCATGGCCCTCACCGGCAAGTACATGTTCTCGCGCAGCATCACCATCCAGTTCCCGGAAGAGAAGACACCTTTGTCTCCACGCTTCCGTGGCCTGCATGCTTTGCGTCGTTATGAAAACGGCGAAGAGCGTTGCATTGCTTGCAAACTTTGCGAAGCAGTGTGCCCAGCGATGGCGATCACCATCGAATCAGACCAGCGTGCAGACGGCAGCCGCCGCACCACACGCTACGACATCGATTTGACCAAGTGCATCTTCTGCGGTTTCTGCGAAGAAAGCTGCCCCGTTGATTCGATCGTCGAAACACACATTTTTGAGTACCACGGCGAAAAACGCGGTGACCTGTACTTCACCAAAGAAATGTTGTTGGCAGTGGGCGACCGCTACGAACCCGAAATCGCTGCCAACAAAGCAGCTGACGCCAAATACCGTTGAAAGATTTCATGATGGACGTTCAATCGGCTCTTTTTTACGCGTTCTCAGCAGTCATGCTGTTTGCGTCATTCCGCGTCATCACGGCGCGTAACCCTGTGCACGCCGCGCTGTACCTGGTCTTGGCCTTCTTCCAAGCCTCGGGTATCTGGATGTTGCTCAAAGCAGAATTCCTCTCCATTGCTCTCGTGCTCGTGTACGTTGGCGCGGTGATGGTCTTGTTCTTGTTCGTGGTGATGATGCTAGACATCAACATCGACAGCATTCGCCAAGGCTTCTGGAAGCACTTCCCCCTCGCAGCCACTGTGGGTGCTGTGATCGCGCTGGAATTGGCGGCTGTGTTGTTGGGTGGTTTTCATATCACTGAACCTCAAAAGCAAGTTGCGGCTCAGGTGATTTCACCAGTCGCCGTGACTGCCGTGGCGCCTGTGGATGTGGCTTCTGCTTTGCCTGCTGCAGATGTGGGGCACGTGGTGGTGGCGCAAGTGTCTAACACCAAGGCCTTGGGCGTGTTGCTCTACACCGAGTACCTGTACCCCGTGCAAATCGCTGCGTTGATTTTGTTGGTGGCTTTGATCGCTGCCATCGCTTTGACTTTGCGCGCACGCAAAGACAGCAAATTCCAAAACGCGGGCGACCAAGTTCGCGTCAAGGCCCGTGACCGTGTGACGTTGGTGAAGATGGACGCGGTCAAACCCGCACCTGCTGCACCCGCCGCAGAGGAGACAAAAGCATGAGCATCACCTTAGGCCATTACCTCACGCTGGGTGCGATTTTGTTCGCGCTCTCCGTGATCGGCATCTTCTTGAACCGTAAAAACTTGATCGTCTTGTTGATGGCGATTGAATTGATGTTGCTCGCGGTCAACATGAACTTCGTGGCGTTCTCACACTACTTGGGTGACTTGAACGGCCAAATCTTTGTTTTCTTCATCTTGACCGTGGCGGCTGCTGAATCTGCCATCGGCTTGGCGATTCTGGTGCAGTTGTTCCGCAACAAGTCCAGCATCAACGTGGATGAACTCAACACGCTCAAGGGTTAATTCATCATGTCACAAACCCTGCAAGCTTCTACATTGTTGGCAGTGCCCATGGCACCGCTGGTGGGTTCAGCGTTGGCTGGTATTTTTGGGACGCGCTTTGGCGGTAACAAAATCGGCCGCGGCTTGACCCACTCACTCACCATCTTGGGCGTGTTCATCGCCTTCGTGTTGTCTGCCATGACGCTGCAAAGCGTGGCTTTGGACGGCGCACGTTTCAACGAGACCCTCTACACCTGGATGGTGGTGGGCGATCTCAAAATGGAAATCGGCTTCATGGTCGATGGCCTGACCGCCATGATGATGTGCGTCGTGACCTTTGTGTCATTGATGGTTCACCTCTACACCATTGGCTACATGCAAGAGGACGAAGGCTACAACCGTTTCTTCTCGTACATCTCTTTGTTCACCTTCTCCATGTTGATGCTCGTCATGAGCAACAACATGTTGCAACTGTTCTTCGGTTGGGAAGCCGTGGGCTTGGTGTCTTATTTGTTGATCGGTTTCTGGTTCAACAAACCCACCGCGATCTTCGCGAACATGAAAGCCTTCTTGGTCAACCGCGTGGGTGACTTCGGCTTCATCTTGGGCATTGGTTTGATCGCGGCCTACGGCGGCACTTTGAACTACACCGAAGCGTTTGCCAAAGCTGCTGAATTGGGCACACTCACATTCCCTGGCACCGACTGGATGCTGGTGACGGTGATCTGTATTTGCTTGTTCATCGGCGCGATGGGTAAGTCAGCTCAGTTTCCACTGCACGTTTGGTTGCCTGACTCCATGGAAGGTCCTACACCGATCTCTGCGTTGATTCACGCAGCGACTATGGTGACGGCCGGTATCTTCATGGTCACCCGCATGTCGCCTTTCTTTGAATTGTCAGACACAGCGCTGAACTTCATCTTGGTGATCGGTGCCATCACCGCCTTGTTCATGGGCTTCTTGGGCCTGATCCAAAACGACATCAAGCGCGTTGTGGCTTATTCCACACTGTCGCAGCTCGGTTACATGACTGTGGCTTTGGGCGCTTCTGCTTATTCAGTGGCCGTGTTCCACTTGATGACCCACGCGTTCTTCAAGGCCTTGTTGTTCCTTGGTGCCGGTTCCGTCATCATGGGCATGCACCACAACCAAGACATCCGCTGGATGGGCGGCGTGCGCAAGTACATGCCCATCACTTGGATCACTTCGTTGTTGGGTTCGTTGGCCTTGATTGGTACACCGTTCTTCTCGGGCTTCTATTCCAAAGACAGCATCATCGAAGCCGTGGCTGAGAGCCACTTGCCCGGTGCAGGCTTCGCGCACTTTGCGGTGTTGGCCGGTGTGTTTGTGACAGCGTTCTACTCGTTCCGCATGTACTTCCTCGTGTTCCACGGCGAAGAGCGTTACGACCAAAACCCTGATGCACACCACGACGACCATCATGCGCATGATGACCACCATGGTGATCACGGCCATGACCACGGCCCACACGAGTCCCCCTGGGTGGTGACGGTGCCTTTGGTCTTGCTGGCCATTCCATCCGTGCTGATTGGTTTCTACACCATCGACCCCCTGTTGTACGGTGAGTTCTTCAGCGACGCCATCTTCATCAATGCCGACAAGCATCCCGTGATGCACGAGTTGGCCCATGAATACCACGGCGCTGTCGCCATGGCCTTGCACGCCCTCAGCACAGCACCGTTCTGGTTGGCTGTGGCCGGTGTGGCAACGTCTTACTACATGTACATGATCAACCCAGCTGTGCCTGCGGCGATCAAACGCGTGTGCCACCCCATCTATGTCTTGTTCGAGAACAAGTACTACTTGGATTGGTTCAACGAAAACGTCTTGGCCCGTGGCGCACGCGCTTTGGGTACCGGTCTGTGGAAGGGCGGCGACCAAGCCATCATCGAAGGTGGTGTGGTGAACGCTTCTTGGAAGTTGGTGGGTTGTGTGTCTTCATGGACACGCCAGTTGCAAACTGGCTACCTCTACCACTATGCCCTGGTCATGATCCTTGGCGTGTTCTTGCTGATGACGTGGTTCGTCTGGCTCAAATAAGGAGAATAAAAAATGGGTTTATTGAGCCTTGCCATTTGGACACCAATTCTGTTTGGTGTCATCTTGCTCGCCTTCGGGCGTGACGAACATGCGAAAGTGGTGCGTTGGATCGCGTTGATCGGTTCTGTGGTCAGCTTGGCTGTCACCTTGCCTTTGTTCAACCACTTCGATGTCTCTACTTCAGCACTGCAATTTGTTGAAAAGTCGATGTGGATCGAGCGCTTCAATGTGTTCTATCACCTCGGTGTGGACGGCTTGTCCTTGTGGTTCGTGTTGCTGACCGCTTTCATCACCGTGATCGTTGTGATCGCGGGCTGGGAAGTGATCACCGAGCGCGTGAACCAATACATGGGCGCGTTCTTGATCTTGAGCGGTTTGATGATCGGCGTGTTCAGCGCGGCCGATGGCATGCTGTTCTATGTGTTCTTCGAAGCCACGCTGATTCCGATGTACTTGATCATCGGTGTTTGGGGCGGCCCCAACAAAATCTACGCTGCGTTCAAGTTCTTCTTGTACACGTTGCTGGGTTCTTTGTTGATGTTGATCGCCTTGATCTATCTGTACACCCAATCGGGCGGCAGCTTTGATTTGGCTGTTTGGCACAAACTGCCATTGCCAATGTCTGCACAAACCTTGTTGTTCTTTGCTTTCTTTGCTGCGTTTGCGGTGAAGGTGCCCATGTGGCCTGTGCACACCTGGTTGCCAGACGTGCACGTGGAAGCGCCTACCGGTGGTTCTGCTGTGCTGGCCGCGATCATGTTGAAGCTCGGTGCTTATGGTTTCTTGCGCTTCTCAATGCCTATCGCACCTGATGCCGCACACGAATACGCATGGCTCATGATTGCTTTGTCGCTCGTGGCTGTGGTCTACGTGGGCTTGGTGGCCATGGTGCAAGAAGACATGAAAAAGCTGGTGGCTTATTCATCGGTCGCGCACATGGGCTTCGTGACTTTGGGCTTCTTCATCTTCAACGACATCGGTGTGTCCGGCGCTTTGGTGCAAATGATTGCCCACGGCTTTGTGTCTGCCGCCATGTTCTTGTCGATTGGTGTGTTGTACGACCGCATGCACTCGCGTGAAATCGCAGCCTACGGTGGCGTGGTCAACACCATGCCCAAGTTCGCCGCCTTTGCTTTGTTGTTCGGTATGGCCAATTGCGGCTTGCCAGGCACCGCAGGTTTCGTGGGCGAGTGGATGGTCATCTTGGGTGCCATCAAATACAACTTCTGGGTTGGCTTCGCCGCTGCCTCGGCCTTGATCTTCGGCGCGGCTTACACCTTGTGGATGATCAAGCGCGTGTATCTGGGCCCCGTGGGCAATGACCACGTCAAAGAGTTGACCGACATCAACGGCCGTGAGTTCGTGATGTTGGCCTTGTTGGCAATCGCCGTGTTGGCCATGGGTATCTTCCCCAAGCCCTTCACCGATGTGATGGATGTGTCCGTGGCTGACTTGCTCAAGCACGTGGCCATCTCCAAGTTGCCCCAATAAAGAGGGATTGAAAAATGTTTGAAAAACTGAGCATCGCTGCGGTTTATCCCGAAATGCTGTTGGCTGTCATGGCCATCGTCATTGCGATGGTGGACTTGTTCGTCAAGTGCCCACGTCGCACCACCACGTATGCCTTGTCGCTCCTCACCATTGGTGTGGTCGCGTACATGGAAGCCGTTGCCGCCACACAAGGCCAAACGGTGTATAGCTTCGGCAACATGGTGGTCTCTGACCCCATGGGCAGCTGGCTCAAGTGCTTTGCAGCGTTGGCTGTGATGGTCACTTTGGTCTATGGCCGTCCTTATGCTGCTGAGCGCGACATGTTGCGCGGTGGCGAGTTGTTCACCTTAGGTCTCTTTGCTTTGTTGGGCATGTTCGTCATGATCTCGGGCAACAACTTCCTCGTGTTGTACCTCGGCTTGGAATTGCTGACTTTGTCTAGCTACGCCATGGTGGCCTTGCGCCGCGACAGCGCCGTGGCCAGCGAAGCTGCGATGAAATACTTTGTGTTGGGCGCGATGGCCAGCGGCTTCTTGCTCTATGGCTTGTCCATGTTGTACGGCGCCACAGGCTCGCTCGACATCAGCACCGTGTTCAAGGCGGTGGCCTCGGGTCAAATCAAGCACCAAGTGTTGGTGTTGGGCTTGGTCTTCGTGGTCTGCGGTTTGGCATTCAAATTCGGTGTGGTGCCTTTCCACATGTGGATTCCTGACGTCTACCAAGGCGCCCCCACAGCCATCACCTTGATGATTGGTGGCGCGCCTAAGTTGGCCGCATTTGCCATGACCATCCGTTTGTTGGTGGAGGGGTTGTTGCCCTTGGCCGTGGACTGGCAGCAAATGTTGATGGTCTTGGCCATCGGCTCTTTGTTGATTGGTAACTTGGCCGCTGTGGCGCAAACCAACCTCAAGCGCATGTTGGCGTTCTCGACCATTGCCCAAATGGGTTTTGTGTTGATCGGTTTGCTCTCTGGCGTGGTCAACGGCAACACTGCCGCTGCAGCCAATGCCTACAGCTCATCCATGTTCTACGTCATCACCTATGTGCTGACCACCTTGGCCACCTTCGGCATCATCTTGCTGTTGGCCCGCGAAGGTTTCGAGAGCGAAGAAATTACCGATCTCGCTGGCTTGAACCAACGCAGCCCCCTGTACGCAGGTGTCATGGCCGCGTGTATGTTCTCGCTGGCTGGTGTGCCGCCGCTGGTTGGCTTCTACGCGAAGCTGTCGGTGTTGCAAGCCTTGATCGCTTCAGGTCAAGCTGGTGCGATTGTCTTGGCTGTGTTCGCTGTGATGATGTCGCTGATTGGCGCGTTCTACTACTTGCGCATCGTCAAGGTCATGTACTTTGATGCACCCATCACAGCTACCACCGTGTCTGCTGGTAACGATGTGCGCGTGGTCTTGAGCCTCAACGGCGCCTTGATCTTGATCTTGGGCATCTTGCCCGGTGGTTTGATGGCCTTGTGTGCCAAAGCCATCGTGACCACGCTGGGTACCTAAGCATTTGCCACCTCACACAAGCCAGCTTTCGAGCTGGCTTTTTTCATGATGACTGAAAAAACCACAACTGATAGCCACTTGCTCGAACACACGCTAGACCACGTCGAGCTGCTCAAAGGCCACTTCTTGCACGCCTTTCGCGACACCGTGCGTTTGCCCAGCGGTGACACCGCCACACGTGAGTTTGTGATTCACCCCGGCGCGGTGATGATCATCGCCATCCGCGACGATGGCCGCTTGGTGATGGAACGCCAATATCGCTACCCTGTGCAACAAGTGATGATTGAGTTTCCCGCGGGCAAGCTCGACCCAGGCGAAGACCGTTTGGTGTGTGCCCAACGCGAGTTGCTGGAAGAAACCGGCTACCGCGCCACCGAGTGGGCCCATGCAGGTGTGTTGCACCCCGTCATCAGCTACTCCACCGAGTTCATCGACATTTGGTTTGCACGCGGTTTGACCCAAGGTGAGCGACAACTGGACGAAGGCGAGTTTCTCGATGTGTTTGATGCCAGCGTGGACGAGTTGCTGGCTTGGTCACGCGACGGCCAGCTGACGGACGCCAAAACCCTCACAGGTTTGCTCTGGCTGCAAAACCACCTCAGCGGCGCATGGCCCCTGCAATGGCAGAGCATATAACTGTGGCAACGCGTGTGAGACGTGCTGCGGGATAATCGAGCCATGAAAGTGTTAGACCTTCAATGCGCCCAACACCATGTGTTTGAAGGCTGGTTTGGTTCCGAGGACGATTACCAAAGCCAGCTCACACGTGGCTTGCTGAACTGCCCGATGTGCGGCGATGCCAGCGTGAGCAAAAAACTCAGCGCACCGCGCTTGAACCTGAATGCGACCGAAGCCTCAGCCAACGCAACGCCCACATTGCCTAGCCTACAAGACGTGGCCAACCTAGAGCCCGCACAGTTGCAAGCCGCTTTGCTCAAGATGGTGCGCCATGTGGTGGCGAATACCGAAGACGTGGGTAACAGCTTCCCCGAAGAAGCCCGCAAGATGCACTACGGTGAGGCTGAGCAGCGCAACATTCGCGGCCACGCCACACCTGAAGAAACCGAAGAATTGATGGACGAGGGCATTGCCGTCATGCCCTTGCCGCTGCCCAACGCGCTCAAAGAGCCTTTGCAGTAAACCGCTGCACAGCGGCCAGTGTTTGCGCCAAAGCATCCGGTGCATCACAGGGGATGACGATGCGCTCGTCCATGCCGCGCAGCCAAGTGAGTTGTCGCTTGGCCAACTGCCGCGTAGCCGCCACGCCCAACTCGTGCAGCTGGGGCAAGATGCTTTCGGGGGCGGCGTCTACAGCCTCTGCACGGTCGAGCAACTCCCACGCTTGGCGGTAGCCCACACAGCGCATGCTGGGCAAATCGATGTGCAAGTCACCTCGCGCACGCAGGGCTTGTACCTCGGCCACAAATCCTCCCGCCAGCATGATGTCAAAGCGCAGCGCAATGCGTGCATGCAGCCATGCACGGTTGACGGGCTCTAGCGAGAGCAGGGGCATCGTCAGTGCTGGTTGTGTTGCACGCGTGGCCTCTGCTTCAGCAAACCATTGCGACAAAGCTTTGCCGCTCACGCGCCACACTTCGAGTGCGCGCGAGATGCGCTGCGCATCGTTGGGCGCCAAGCGTGCAGCCGTGATGGCATCGACCTTCGCCAGTTCGGCATGCATGGCGGGCCAGCCTAAGGCGAAGGCTTGTTGCTCAATCTCAGCGCGCAGCTCGGGTTGTGCGGTGGGCAAGTCGTCAATGCCATCGCGCAAGGCTTTGAGGTAGAGCATGGTGCCGCCCACCAGCAGAGGCAGCTTGCCGCGCGCGCGGATGTCGGCCATCAAGGTGGTGGCATCGCGGGCAAACTCAGCTGCGCTGTAGGCGTGTCGTGGGTCGCGGATGTCGATCAAGTGGTGGGGAACTTGTGCGAGTTCCTTGGCATTGGGCTTGGCTGTGCCAATGTCCATGCCGCGATACACCAAGGCCGAATCCACGCTGATGATTTCAACGGGCCATTGCTGTGCGATGGCCAAAGCTGCCGCTGTTTTGCCGCTGGCCGTGGGGCCAACCAAGGCGATGGCATCGACGGTCCAACCTGCCGCTTTAGACACGCGGGCCTCCGTAGCGACGTACCAAAAGCCAAGCGCTCAAGGCTGTACACACGGCCCAAAAAGCAATGCCGTGTGCCATGGGAAACACGGTGCCGTCGGCATACGCGCCTAGCCACAAACCCATGGCAAAGGCGATGGCCATCATCAAGAAACCACCCAAGGCAGACGCTGCCCCTGCCGCTTTGGGAAATGGACCCACCGCACCGCTTTGACCGCAGGGTTGGTGAATGCCATGCGCGATCACAAATAAATAAAACGGCCCCACCAAGCCAAGCACCGAATGCCAACCAAGCCAAGCCGACGCGGCCATCAACAGGCCTCCGGCCAGGCTTAACCCACCACCGATGGCGACCGTGCCGGAGACCCCAAAGCGTGGCAACAAGCGACGGCAAACCAATGTGCCAACGATGTAAGCGAGTGACATGGATCCCATCACCAGGCCGTATTCCATGCGGCTCAAACCGATGAGTTTGATGAACACAAACGAGGATGTGACCAAAAACGTGAACAAGCCACCAAAGGAGCCGACCGACAAACAGGTGAAGGCCACAAAGGTGGGGTTGCGCAGAATTCGCCACCATGTTTTGCGCATGATTCGCCATTGCAAGGCGTAGGGGTTTTTGCGTCGAATGGACTCTTTGAAAAAGATCAAAACGCAGATCAGGCTCAACAAACCAAAGCCAATCAAGACAGCCAAGGCCATGTGCCAGCTGATGGCCTCGGTCAGCCAGGCCCCCAACGGCGCACTCACACAAGCAATAAAACCTAGGCCTGTCAACGCCTTTGACATCACGCGTGCGCCAGTGTTGGGTGTGTACAGATCGCGCACGATGGCGCGGCCACACATGACCACGGCCCCCATGGCTGCGCCTTGCACGGTGCGCCACACAATGAGGGTGTCAATGGACGGGGCGAGTACGCACAGCACACCGGCCACGGTGTAGGCGCTCAAGCTCCACAGCAACACGGGGCGACGGCCCCACAAATCAGACAGGGGCCCCCAAAACATTTGCGACACACCAAAGGCCAAGAGCATCGCGCTGAGGGTGAGCTGGGCGTGTGCCATGGTGGCGCCAAACTCTTGGGTGATGGCGGGGAGCGCTGGAAGGTACAGGTCGGAGGTGATGGGCTGGATGCCCAACATCATGGCCAACAGCAGCACCGTCAGACGGTTGGACATGGTGGGTCTCATCAACGACCGCGCAAAAACAGCGCGTCGAGTTCACGCATGGTCAGTTGTCGCCAAGTGGGGCGGCCGTGGTTGCATTGGTCGGAGCGCTCGGTGACTTCCATTTGACGCAGCAAGCCGTTCATCTCGTCAATCGTGAGTTTGCGGTTGGCACGCACTGCGCCGTGGCAGGCCATGGTGGCCAGCAGTTCGTTGCGTGCGCGTTGCACCACGGTGCTGGCATCGTGTTGGCTTAATTCGGCCAACACGCTGCGCGCCAGTGCCACGGCGTCGCCTTGCGCCAAGCTGCTGGGCACGGCACGCACGGCCAAGGTTTTGCTCGACAGGGTGGAGATTTCCAAACCGAGTTCTTGAAGCGCTTCGGCGCAGGCCTCTGCGGTGGCCACCTCTTGCGCGGTGGCAGGGAAGGTGGCGGGAATCAGCAGCGGTTGGCTGCTGATGCGCTGCGCATCAATTTGTGTTTTGAGTTGTTCGTACACGATGCGCTCATGCGCAGCGTGCATATCGACCAACACCAAACCTTGTGCGTTCTCTGCCAAGATGTACACGCCATGCAGTTGCGCGATGGCTTTGCCCAAAGGCCAAGTTTCGGGCGCTGCGTCTTGCAGTGACGGGGCGGGTGTGTTGGCTGCGCTGAAAGCGCTGGGCGCGAAGCTTTGTGCAGGCTGTTCTTCAGCGGCCAAGCTGATGCGGGGTGTGGGTTGCCACAGTGCTCCTAAGTCAGACACACGTGTGCCAGCCAGCGGCATGGGCGCTTGTTGCCAGTTGGCGTTGGGCCAGCTGGGGGCTGCAGGTGAGCCGAAAGCGTTGGCGTTACCAGCAGCCTCAGACGTCCCTGCCATTGGCAGCTCATGGTTTTGCAGAGCTTGCGCCATCAGCATGTTGGCGCGCGGCACGGCCAAGGCATTTTCTACCGCGTGGCGCACGGCTTGGTGCACCTCACGGCCATCGCGGAAACGCACTTCAATTTTGGTGGGGTGCACGTTGACGTCCACACGTGTGGGGTCAATCTCCACATACAGCGCATAGATGGGTTGGCGGTGACCGTGCAGCACATCTTCATACGCGCTGCGTGCGGCGTGGGTGATGACTTTGTCGCGCACATAGCGGCCATTCACATACGCAAACTGGTGATCGGCGCGTGAGCGGGCGGCGTCTGGAATGCCAGCGCGTCCCACCACCGTGACATTGCCCGATTGGTAATGCACGGCGACTGAGTTTTCTAAAAAGTCGTCGCCCAGCACATCGGCCAAGCGGCGGTCTAGCGCGGCTTGGTATTGCTTGTTCAGATCTTCGCCCGAAGCCGCGTCAATGGTTTGCGCGCGCCATTGCTCCACCAACTTGCCTTCATGCCAAATGGCAAAGCCCACCTCGGGGCGGGTCAGGGCGTGGCGGCGCACGGCTTCCACGCAGTGGGCCAGCTCGGTGTTGTCGGTCTTTAAAAACTTGCGGCGTGCGGGTGTGCTGTAAAACAGCTCTTTGACTTCCACCGTCGTACCTTGGGCGCGGGCGGCGGGTTGCAGCTCGCCGCTGCGGCCATCGAGCAGCATGGCACTGTCTTGGTTTGCCGTGCGCGACAGCACCGACAACTCAGAGACCGATTGAATTGCAGCCAACGCTTCGCCGCGAAAGCCCATGGTGCCCACCGACTCAAGCTCGGTGAGGCTGGTGATTTTGCTAGTGGCGTGGCGCTTCAACGCGACTGGTAATTCCGAAGAAGGAATGCCCACGCCGTTGTCTTCCACGCTGATCAGGCGCACACCACCGGCCAACAAGCGCAGTGTGATGTGGGTCGACCCCGCGTCTAGCGCGTTGTCCACCAGTTCGCGCACGACTGCGGCGGGGCGTTCGATCACCTCGCCAGCGGCGATTTGGCTGATGAGTTCATCGGGGAGTTCGCGGATGGCGCGTGGGGGTTGGGTAGCAGGGTGCACAGCCTCATTTTAGAGGCAGGGATAATGCACGCCATGGAACTTATTACCTTCTTGATTGACTTCATCCTCCACGTGGACCGCCATTTAGAGGCCTTCGTGACGAACAACGGCACTTGGGTCTACGCCTTGCTGTTTTTGATCATTTTTGTGGAAACTGGTTTGGTGGTGATGCCGTTTTTGCCTGGCGACTCGCTGCTGTTCGTGGTGGGCGCCATGTGCGGCGTTGGTTTGATGGACTATGGCTTGTCCGTGGCCTTGTTGCTCACCGCTGCGGTGGCGGGCAACCAAACCAACTACACGATAGGCCGCTTCTTTGGCCCCAAGGTGTTTGCGTGGGAAGACTCCAAGTTTTTCAACCGCCGTGCCTTCGACCAAGCCCATGCGTTTTACGAACGCTACGGCGGTGTGACCTTGATTGCCGCGCGCTTCATGCCCTTTGTGCGCACCTTTGCGCCGTTTGTGGCGGGCGTGGCGCAGATGACGCGTCGCAAGTTCACCTTCTTTGATGTCACTGGCGGTGCTTTGTGGGTAGGCGGCATCGTGACGGCCGGTTACTTCTTTGGCAATATCGCTTGGGTCAAAACCAACTTAGACAAAATCATCTGGGCGATGATTTTTATTCCTGGTGCTTTGGCCATTTATGGCTCGTGGAAAGCCTCACGCACCGCACACATCAGCGCTGATTAAACGCAGCGTTAGAACCCACGTTCAGCGCGGCGCATGTCGCGCAGCATGAACAAGTACAAGCTCTCCACCTTGTCGCGTGCCCAAGGTGTTTTGCGCAAAAACTTCAGGCTAGAACCCACGCTCGGGTCGTGTGTGAAGCAGCGAATGTTGATGCGCTCGCCCAATTCCTCCCAGCCGTAGTAGTCGGCCAGTTCGGTGACGATTTTCTCCAGCGTCATGCCGTGCAGCGGGTTTTTGGGTTGTTCGGGTGCGTCGGTCATGGCTTTAGGTGTTGCGGGTTTTGGCCAGCGGTGGGTTGCGTGAGAAGTAGCGTTCAATGCCTTTCATCAGCGCATCGGCCAAGTCGTTTTGGTATTGAGGGCTGACCAAACGTTGCTCTTCTTCGGGGTTGCTGATGAAGGCGGTTTCCACCAACACGCTGGGAATGTCGGGCGCTTTCAACACGGCAAAGCCCGCTTGCTCCACGCGGCCTTTGTGCAGTTTGCCAATGTGTTTGATTTGTCCCAGCATGGCGCTGCCGAGTTTGAGGCTGTCTTTGATTTGCGCGGTGGTGCTCATGTCCAGCAGCGCGCGTTGCACGGCGGCATCTTGGGTTTTGATGTTCAAGCCGCCAATCAAATCAGCACGGTTTTCTTGCTTGGCCATCCACTTGGCTGCGGCACTCGATGCGGCGCCATCGCTCAGGGCAAACACGCTGGCTCCTTTGGCGTCAGGCGTTTGAAACGCGTCCGCATGGATGCTGATGAACAAATCGGCCTGCACGCGTCTGGCTTTTTCCACGCGTTGTTGCAGCGGCACAAAGTAGTCGGCATCGCGCGTGAGGTAGGCCCGCATGGGCAAATTGCCGTGCTTGGTCTTGATGACGGTGTTGTTGATACGGTCACGCATGCGGTGGGCGATTTTGAGCACCACATCTTTTTCGCGAGTGCCGCTGGGGCCTGATGCGCCTGGGTCTTCGCCGCCGTGGCCGGGGTCCAAGGCCACGATGATGTAGCGCTCGCTGCTCTGTTGTTGGTTGACCGATGCAGCCGTGGTGATGGGCGCAGAAGCTGTGGATGCAGCAGGCGAGGGCACCTCGGGGGGCACGTTAGGTTTGGCCATCAAATCGCCCACAGGGTCGGCACGTGTGCCCAATTTAGAAGCAGATGGTGGTGTGGGCGTGGCCGTCATCGACGGCGCGTTGTAGGTTGTGCCACCTTTGAGCTTGTCCACAATTAACGCTTCCAATGGGTCGGCCACATCAGAGGGGTAGAGGTCAAGCACCAAGCGGTGTTGGTATTGGGTGTTGCCAGTTTTGACAGGCAGCAAGTTGAACACTTGCGGTTTCACCATCTGGCGCAGGTCCAGCACCAAGCGCACCGTTTTGTTGGCGTATTGACCCACGCGGACACCGGTGATGTACGGGTCGTCCGAGCGCACTTTGCCCACGAGTTCTTTGAGGGCGGGATTGAGCTCGATACCTTCAATGTCCACCGCCAAGCGCGGCGGGTTGGCCACAAAAATTGGCACAGTCTTCAGCGCCGTGTCGCTTTCAATCGTCACGCGTGTGTAGGCCGCAGCCGGCCACACGCGCACGGCCACAATGCTGGCGCCCCACGCAATGTCGGCGCTGCCCAGCAGCAACGCGAGCGAGCCGCCTTGAAGCAGGCTGCGTCGATTGATACCTGTCGGTTGCGTCATGCCAGCAGCTCCTGCCCGCGTGGGGTGAGGGCGCTGATGCGCACTTGGCGTTGCTCGGCGTCGTCCACTTGGATGTCGAGTTCAAGGTCTGGCGTGGGCATCACGCCTGCGGCGTTTTGCGGCCATTCGCACAGCTTCAAGCCCGTGCTGGCGAAGATGTCACGAAAGCCAGCGTCTTCCCATTCGCGTGGGTCGCTGAAACGGTAAAAGTCAAAGTGCCACACGTCGCCTGCATTCACGGTGTAGGGTTCCACCACGGCATAGGTGGGGCTTTTGATGCGGCCCTCGACGCCCAAGGCGTGCAGCAAGTGGCGCACAAAGGTGGTTTTGCCCGCGCCCAAGTCGCCATGCAAGGCAATGCAAGCGTTCAGGTTGGCGCGTGTCAATGCGGCGGCCAGCTGCGTGGCAAACGCAGCGGTGGCGGCTTCATCGGGCCAAACCAGAGTTTTTACAATGGGCGAATTGTTCAAAGGTATCCGTTGTCTATCGATTACAAATTGTTGCTCACGCAAATTCAGGCTCTAGGGCAAACACTGGGATTTTCGCAAATTGCGGTGGCCCCTTTGGATTTGTCTTCCGCCGAGCCGCATTTGCAAAATTGGCTGGCCCAAAACTTCCACGGCAGCATGGACTATATGGCCCGCCACGGCATGAAGCGCGCGCGTCCTGCCGAGTTGGTGCCGGGCACCTTGAGCGTGCTGACCGCCCGCATGAACTACCTGCCGCGCGACACAGCCGATGGCTGGCAAGACGCCGAGTGGCAACGCTTGCGTAACCCTGCTGAGGCCGTGGTGTCGGTCTACGCCAGAGGACGCGACTATCACAAGGTTTTGCGCAACCGGCTCGACACGTTGGCCCAGCAAATTGACGCCTTGTTGGCTGATACCTTGAAGCCCAATGGCTTTGAATACCGTGCCTTCACCGATTCAGCCCCCGTGCTAGAGGCCGAGCTGGCCACGCGCAGTGGCCAAGGCTGGCGCGGCAAACACAGCTTGGTGCTGAACCGCGAAGCGGGCTCGATGTTTTTCTTGGGTGAGATTTTTTTGAATGTGGCTTTGCCCGCGTCCGAGCCTACCAGCGCGCACTGCGGCCAATGCACGGCATGCATGGATGTGTGCCCCACGCAGGCCATCGTGGCCGAAGGCTTGGTGGATGCACGCCGCTGCATTTCGTATTTGACGATTGAGCACGACGGCGCCATCGACGAAGCCCTGCGCCCCTTGATGGGTAACCACATTTACGGCTGCGACGACTGCCAACTGATTTGCCCTTGGAACAAGTTTGCGCAAGCGTCGAGCTTGCCCGACTTTGATGTGCGTGCAGGTTTGGTGGGGCAGGGCATGGCGCGCTTGTTGGCGTGGACCGAAGACGAGTTTTTGCGCTACACCGAAGGCAGCCCCATTCGCCGCATTGGTCATGTGCGCTGGTTGCGCAACCTAGCCGTGGCTGCGGGCAATGCACTGCGGCAGGCGGACGATGCAGCTTTGCGCCAAGCGCTACAGGCCCACCTCACCCACACCAGTGAGGTGGTGCGTGAGCATGTGCAGTGGGCTTTGGCGCAGTCCGTGCGCGAGGTTTAGGCACCTTCGCAGAGCCCGAGTAACATCATTGCATGGCAATCTTCACTCGTTTGGTACTCGCGCTGTTTGGCATGGCTTTCGCCATCTTGTTTGCCGTAGGCGTGTTGTTTTGGTTGGCCTTGTATGTGGCATTTGCCAGTTTGCGTTGGCTGGTGACAGGTCAAAAGCCGCAAATGCTGATGATGTGGCAACAAATTCAAGCGATGCGCAAAGGGATGCAGTCAGGGCAGGGTGCAAGCTGGTCCAGCTGGTCTCGCACCAACGATGGTCAATGGCATGAAGCGCACGGACATGTCTCAAATGGTGATCACAAAGCGGATGTCATAGAAGACGCCGTGGTGCGCGAAATCCATGACAAGCGTAGCTTGCCCTAACTCAATCACCGCCAGCTCATAGTTGTGTTTGATTAATCATCAAATAAAACTTTATCTTTGGACGGAGCCATCACATTGATCAATAGATCTTGGCTATCTGCTTTGAACGCCTCTTCAAAACGCCAAGTGAATTGGGTTGGTCACGCGTTGTAGCAGGCGCTTGGGTACACCATATTGTGTTGGCACACGATAGCTGCCCTCAAAAACCGCAAACCCATCCTCATCTTTGTAAACGCGAAAATGCAATGGCGTAATCAATGTTGATGCGGCCATAACGAGGGTTTGCACATCACTTACCTCAATGGACTCTTTCGCCTTGGCGCGCGCGTACAGCTGAATTGCAGAACCCGACTTGTCGATCGTTGTGTGTAGCGGATATGCCAACCCGTACATCGCCATCGAATCAATTTCGTCAGTGGCTGTATTGAGCTTGCTTTCAATGCCTTGCGAGCGAAAAAACGTAAGCAGCACATCGGTAGAGATGTCCGCAGGTTTGTAAAACGACTTTTTGGTGTCGGCCACTTTGCTGCGTGTTTCTTCAATGATCTCAATGATGTGCATGGCCATCCGAGGTGCGTCATTACGATGGACTTTGGCATCGGCCAACACAATGTGCAGGACTTTGATGACATCTTCAAACGCGTGCATTGAAATGCGAATGTCTGCAATGGCCGTTTGCACGATATCTTGTCGGTAATCCATATCCGGCTTGCGCATGAGGTACGTCGCATAGGTCAGCTGATCCGCAACTATTTGCACCAGCGGCACCGAGAAAAAATAGTGCATCAATCCACGCTCTTGACGCACCCTTTCATAAAAAGACGCAATGATTTTTTTTAGTCCTGTAGTACTGCCGTATTTTTGAACAAGGTCTTGCATGTTCTTCTATCAGCGCCACATAGCCAATCGTTGTTTGTCACGCACAGCCATCAAACACGATTGGCGTTTGATCGGACTGCTGATCTTGTCGCAACCATACGAGTTAGATGCCACCATAGCGCGGCAATAAAACACGCCATCTGATGATGAAATTTGATCGCAGATTACTGCATTCACCATGGTTGTCGCTGTGCAAAGGTATTGCTCGTCTTTGTTTCGTTTCATTTCGCAATCGCGCACAGACTCACAAAATCCGGCCTGCGACATGGCCAATAGCAATGAACCGATGAATAGATGCCGCATCTTCATTTTTAAACCCCTTTGTTAAGGTTTAAAGGTACGGTTTTAGAGCTTGATGCGCTTCAATTCATTGCTGCATGTAATGGTTGATAACAGCTTTGTAATTTATGAGCTCACTGAAATCTTGCCCTCAATGCGTACTTTTTTATCGGGCGTGACTTGTAAGTGAAGGTCACCGCCATGTGCCCTGACTATTTCTTTGCACAAACTCAACCCAAGACCCGAGCCCGCAATGACACCTCTGTCTTCACGCTGTACTTGGAGATGCCTGTAAAACCGCTCAAAGACACGGTCATCCAAGCCATCTAATGTGAGATTCGTTGTGTTGCAGATCGAGAAATAAACTTGCTGACCCATCACGCGCGCTTGAAAGTCGATCAAACCGTTTTTGTAGTTGTATTTGATGGCATTGCCGAAGAGGTTGTTCATCAATTGAAAAATCAAATCTCGATCTGCATTGATAAGAATAGTTCCTTCGATTTCCTTCTTTAAGATCAAGTCTGGTCTGTAACTTTTGATCTCATCCATCATTTGCCCCACCAAATCGTTGAGGTTGACCTCTTCTTTCTCAAGTCCAATTTGCCCAGAGTCGGCTTGTGAGAGAAAGAGTAATTTGTTTGTAATCGAGATCAAACGCTCCACCTCCTCCGACACCAAAGACAGCTCCATTTGTGTCGTTGAACCATCGGGTACGTGGTTAATCAATCGGTGCAAATGGCCGCGAATAATGGTGAGTGGCGTTCGTAACTCATGGGCTGCATCACTTGAAAATCGCGCAGCTTGCGTGTAATTGGCTCTCAGCCTGTCAATCAACTCGTTGAAGTATTGAATGAATACGCCAAATTCTTTGAAATTGTCCTTGGTCTCTAAATGTTCATGAGGGCTTGAAAACTTGATGTGTCCAAATGCGCTTTGCAAGTTCTTAATCGGTTTCAGCACGACATAAATAATGAATACCGTCGTCAGAACCACAAAAGCAATGAGGATAGGCAACATTTTTATAGCGATTTGATTTCTCACTTCCAATATTTCGCTGAGTGATTTTTGAAACGCTGCTGCATTAACGCCGATGTAGAGCTGCTGCGAATTCTGTAATACACGTACCACGCGCCAATTTTTTTGATCCCACTCCATGCTTGTGGTTTCGAAAGGTTTCGTATGCAAGGGCTCCCATTCAACCTGTTGAGAGGCCAAGCTACGCGCAAACTCTGCTACCTCAGTGCTTGGTTTGACGTTGTCGACAAATACAAGCATGTCATTGGAATGAAGATGCAAGACCGTCTTTTCAAGATTCGCTTGAAACACGTTCAAATCAAGTTGTCCGGTGTTGGCATCCAACTCTTTTTGCACATGCTGAGCTAATACTTCACTGAAGTACATCCGGAATGGTTCACCGCTGGTCCACCTAACCACCACGCGAGATGCGACGACAACCGACACCACACAAAGGGTGATCGACAAAAAGACGTGTAACTTAAATGAGCGTCTCATGGCGATACGTTATTGAATCGGTAGCCCACGCCACGAATGGTCTCTAAGGGAAAGGCTTGCAAAGCATCTGGGCGGGCGTCGTCCAATTTGCGGCGGAGTCGTTGAATGCAGACATCGACCACGTTAGTGCCCGGATCAAAATCGACATTCCATACTTGTTTGAGGATTTGCTGCCTAGAAAAAATTTGTCCTGGTGACAACATCATGCACTCAAGCAACATAAATTCGCGTTGTGTGAGGGTAGCCGCATGCTCGCCCCATTGAGCGACACGTGAAAATCGATTGAGGGTTAAGCCACTTTGCGAAATGGAGGCATGTGCGCTGCCCGACTGTCTTGCAATCAAAGTTTTGACACGCACAATCAATTCCTCAATGAAAAAGGGTTTGGCCAAGTAATCGTCAGCACCTTTTTCAAAACCTTTCAGGCGGTCTATCAGTTCGGTGCGTGCGGTCAGCATCATGATGGGCGTTTTTAAACCTTTGCGTCTAATTTCGCCCAGCACTTCAAACCCGTCCATTAACGGCATGGACACGTCCAGGACGATGGCATCAAATTTTTTTATCAGGGCCGTGTTGAGCCCCCTGAAGCCATCTGAATCGTGATGGACCGTAAAGCTTTCTGACTCGAAACCCGAAATGATGAAATCAGCGATATTTTTCTCATCTTCAATCAACAGAATATTCATGATTTGATTTTGACGCTCAATGCGAAAACTTTGCTGCAAATTACAACTTTGTAATCGCCATTGACGTGTTTCATTCAGGGGTACTTAACAGGCCCTAGCTCGTTCGGATGTGTTGTGACGCTTTGCACGTCGCCCTCTCATAAGCTTCAAGGGCCAGATGAAATCCCTAGGCCGTTATTTAGAGGACCTCGATAACAAGCTGGGATACCAACTTTAAAACGATGCGCTCAATACAGTTCAACGTGAACTCGACTGGTAAGCCGTCAAAGCACGATTCGCTTTCACCGCTTGCCCCAACTCAATCACCGCCAGCGCGTAGTAACTGCTCCAGTTGTAGCGTGTCACCACATAAAAGTTGTCGGTGCCCGCCACATAGCTGGGGGGCTCATCGCCATTGAACAGCTCGACCAAAGCCAGTTGCCCGTTGTGCTTTTGCGCTTGTTCGTCCAGCACCGCGCCTTTGGCGGTGAAGTTACTCACGCTGAACGAGGGCAAGATGTCGGGGGCGAGCAAGGTGGGTTTGTCTAGGCGCGCTTCATCAAAGCTCACGGGGTAGTGCGTGGGCATGCCGGTTTGCCAGCCAAAGGCCTTGAAATAATTGGCCACCGAGCCAATCGCGTCCACTGGGCTGTTGCGCAAATCAATGCGGCCGTCGCCATCAAAATCCACCGCAAATTTGGCCGCGCTAGAGGGCATGAACTGCGGCCAGCCCATAGCGCCCGCAAAACTGCCGGTGATGCTGGCGTCGCCTTGGTGGTGCGCTTGTGCCAAGAAGTAGCCCAGCTCTGATTTGAAAAACGCTTGGCGTTCAGCCGCGCGTGGGTGCGCCGCAGGGAAGTTGAGGGTCAGCGTGGTCAAGGCGTCAAGCACGCGGTAGTTGCCCATGTTTTGGCCGTAGAAGGTTTCCACGCCGATGATGCCCACAATCATTTCGGCAGGCACGCCATAGGTTTGCTCAGCACGGGCGAGGTCGCTTTGGTAGGTTTGCCAAAACTGGGTGCCAGCATCAATGCGGCGGCTTTCGATGAAGCGCTCGCGATATGCACGCCAGTTTTTGGCGGTGGGCACAGTGGGGGGCAGCACCATCTTGGGCACGCCTTTTAAGAACTGTGCTTTGCTGATTTGCTCACGCACCCAAGCTTTGGGCAGCTTGTATTGCTGGGCCAGCTCATCGGCCAGTGCAATGGCTTCTGTGGTTTTCCCGTAGACGGGGCCGCGTGTGGAGGCTTTGTGCGCCACGGTTTTGTGAGCTTTCGCATGCGACTTGGCCATCGTGTCGCCTGCAAATGCAGCCATTAGCAACAACGCAACGGTGATTTGACGTAACGCAAGAGTCGGCTGCAAAGCCATATAAAACGGGGGTGTATGTGTTTTCACGCAGTGTTTGCAAGGGAAAAAGCAAGGTCACCATGGTAAGCTGACTTGAAGAAGAACCGAGGCAGACGAGATGAGTAAAACAGGCTATTACACGCACCCCATGTGCATGAAGCATGAGATGGGTGAGGGGCATCCTGAGTGCCCAGAACGGCTTAGCGCCATCCAAGACCGCTTGCTCATCAGCGGCGTGGATCTCGGTCTCACGCAGATCGAAGCGCCTGAAGCGCCTTTGGCCGACATCGAGCTGGCGCACGATCGCATGTACATCGCGTCCTTGCGCGGTTTGTCCGACCAGTTGGTAGAAGACATCGCTGCAGGTGGTCCTGCGTATGGTCACTTGGATTCAGACACCAACATCAACAGCTACACGTGGAAAGCTGCATTGGCTTCAGCAGGTGCCGCAGTGGCGGCGACGGACGCCGTGATTGCGGGTGAATTGAGCAATGCGTTTTGCGCCATTCGCCCACCCGGCCACCATGCCTCGCGTAGCAAAGCCGGCGGCTTTTGTTTCTTCAACAACATTGCGATTGCGGCCAAATACGCGCTAGAGCGTCATGGCCTGAAGCGTGTGGCGGTGGTGGACTTTGATGTGCACCATGGCAACGGCACGGAAGACATCTTGAGCGGGGACGACCGTGTGTTGATGGTGAGCTTTTTTCAGCACCCGTTCTACCCACACACGGGCACCGAACACCCCGCAGCCAACATGCTCAACATTCCTGTGCCGGCCTACACCAAAGGCATGGAGGTGCGTGAATTGATCGAGACCCATTGGGTGCCCCGCTTAGAAGCGTTCAAACCCGAAATGATTTTCATCAGCGCCGGTTTTGACGCCCACCGCGAAGACGACATGGGTCAGATGGGGTTGGTCGAGCAAGACTACGCTTGGATCACCCACCGCTTGCGTGACATTGCCGCACGCCATGCTCAGGGGCGCATCGTGTCTTGCCTTGAAGGCGGCTACGATCTGAGCGCGCTGAGTCGCAGCGTGGAAGCGCATTTGCGCGTGTTGGCAGATATTTAAACCATGAACGAATTACAAGAATTGTTGCTGGACTTGCAAAGTCCAGCGATTGCGTCAGAGCTCGCCGGTTTGGCCGTGTGCTTGGGTTTGGCTTGGCTGGTCAGTTGGGCTTTGGGGCGCGGGGCGACCGCACGTGACTCTATTTTGTTTGGCCGGCGTTTGATTGACGGGGTGCTGTTTCCGGCCTTGGCCTTGGTGTTCACGTACGGCGTGAAGCTGGTGTTGATCAAAGCGCAACGTGTGCCTGTACTCAAAGTGGCTTTGCCCGTACTGGTGTCGTTGGTCCTCATTCGCTTGATTGCGCGCGTGTTGGCTGCGGTGTTTCCCAATTCACGGGGGGCGCGCATCTTGGAGCAAGTGGTGTCTTGGTTGGCTTGGGGCTTGGCGGTGTTGTGGGTCACAGGCTTGTGGGGCCCGATGATGGACGAGCTGGATGGCTTGCAATTCATGCTCGGTAAAACACGCATCAGCGTGTCGCATGTGCTGGAAGTGGTGTTCACCTCGGGCTTTGTGCTGGTGCTGGCGCTTTGGCTGTCGGCCACGCTGGAGCAGCGCGTGCTCAACCGCGCGTTTGAAGATTTGTCCATGCGCAAGGTCGCGGCCAACGCCATGCGCGTGCTGTTGCTGGTCGTTGGCACCTTGTTTGCCTTGTCCTCGCTGGGCTTTGATTTGACGGCCTTGTCTGTGCTGGGTGGCGCTTTGGGTGTCGGTATTGGCTTTGGTTTGCAAAAGCTGGCCGCCAACTACGTGAGTGGCTTTGTCATCTTGTTGGAGCGTTCGCTGCGCATTGGTGACTTTGTGCGTGTGGATGGTTTTGAAGGTCGTGTGACCGACATCAAGACCCGTTACACCTTGGTGCGTGCCAGCAATGGCAGCGAAGCGGTGGTGCCCAATGAGTTGCTGCTGACGCAGCGTGTCGAGAACTTATCGCTGGAAAGCCGCCACTTGCTGCAAACCTGCACTTTTTGGGTCGGGCTAGAGAGTGATGTGGCACGCGTGCAAGCGTTGTTGATCCAAGCCGCCTTGAGTGCGGAGTGGGTTTTACCGAGCCCCGAGCCCCAAGCTTTGCTGGGCGAGGTGGCGCCACAAGGTTTGCGGTTCAATTTGAACTTCTGGATGGAAGACCCTGTGAATGGTCAATCGTTGACGCGTTCACGCGTCAACATTGCGGCGCTTAGTGCTTTGCGGGCTTCTGGCGTGGTGCTGGTGCATTCACCTCAAGAGGTGGTGCTGCGCCACCCGAGTTAGATTTTTCCTAGGGACTTCCCTAAAAAGCACGGTCGTTCTTAGAAAAATCGGCTTTGATCTCTACAATGTGACGTTTACGTAAACGTCAATCTGTTTAATTTAAATATTGGAGCTTTTGCATGAAAGTTTTGGTCGCAGTCAAACGCGTGGTGGACTACAACGTCAAGGTCCGCGTGAAGTCGGACAACTCGGGCGTTGACATTGCAAACGTCAAGATGAGCATGAACCCGTTTGATGAGATCGCGGTGGAAGAAGCCGTGCGCCTCAAAGAAAAGGGTGTGGTCACTGAAGTGATCGCCGTGTCTTGCGGCGTAGCCCAATGCCAAGAAACCTTGCGCACCGCGATGGCCATTGGCGCAGACCGAGGCATCTTGGTCGAGACCACTGAAGAACTGCAACCTTTGGCTGTGGCCAAGCTGCTCAAAGCTTTGGTGGACAAAGAGCAACCCGGCTTGGTGATCTTGGGTAAACAAGCGATTGACGACGACTGCAACCAAACCGGCCAAATGTTGGCGGCCTTGGCAGATATGCCACAAGCCACCTTTGCTTCCAAAGTTGAAGTGGCTGGCGACAAAGCCAGCGTGACCCGCGAAGTCGACGGCGGTTTGGAAACCATTTCGATCAGCCTGCCGGCGGTCATCACGACCGACCTGCGTTTGAACGAGCCTCGCTACGTGACCTTGCCCAACATCATGAAGGCCAAGAAGAAGCAGCTCGATGTGTTCAAGCCCGAAGACTTGGGCGTTGACGTGAGCCCCCGCATCAAGACCCTCAAAGTGGTCGAGCCTGCCAAGCGCAGCGCTGGCATCAAAGTGCCGGATGTGGCGACTTTGGTGGACAAGCTCAAGAACGTGGCCAAGGTCATTTAAAGAACACAAGCGCAGGAGAAACACACATGACATCCCTCGTGATTGCAGAACACGACAACGCCAGCATCAAAGGCGCAACCTTGAACACCGTCACAGCCGCAGCAGCCATTGGTGCTGACGTGCACGTGCTGGTGGCAGGCCACAACGCGGGCGCTGCTGCCGCAGCCGCCGCGCAAATTGCAGGCGTGAGCAAAGTGATTCACGCCGATGGCGCAACGCTGGAAGCAGGCTTGGCTGAAAACGTGGCAGCGCAAGTGCTGGCCATCGCTGGCAACTACACCCACATCTTGTTCCCCGCCACGGCGGCGGGTAAGAACGTGGCACCGAGAGTCGCAGCCAAACTGGATGTGGGCCAAATCAGCGACATCACCAAGGTGGACAGCCCAGACACGTTTGAGCGCCCCATCTATGCGGGTAACGCGATTGCTACGGTGCAATCCAGCGATGCGGTGAAAGTCATCACCGTGCGCACCACAGGTTTTGATCCGGCGGCTGCCACCGGTGGCTCTGCCGCAGTGGAAACCGCAGCAGCAACAAGCGACTCAGGCAAGAGCAGCTTTGTGGGCCGTGAAGTTACCAAGAGCGACCGTCCAGAACTCACAGCCGCGAAGATCATCGTCTCCGGTGGTCGTGCCTTGGGCAGCTCAGAGAAGTTTGACGAAGTCATGACCCCACTGGCTGACAAGCTGGGTGCTGCGATTGGTGCAAGCCGCGCTGCGGTGGACGCAGGCTATGCGGCCAACGATTTGCAAGTGGGTCAAACGGGCAAGATCGTCGCACCACAGTTGTACGTGGCGTGCGGCATCAGCGGTGCGATTCAGCACTTGGCCGGTATGAAAGACAGCAAGGTCATCGTGGCCATCAACAAAGACCCAGAGGCACCGATCTTCAGCGTGGCGGACTTCGGTTTGGAGGCTGACCTGTTTGTGGCTGTGCCAGAGTTGGTCGCAGCGCTTTAAACCTTCGGTGAAAAGGCACTCCTTGGGGTGCCTTTTTTGTATTGAATTTTGGAGACATAAAAATGAGTTACATCGCCCCCATCAAAGACATGGTGTTCAACATGGAACACTTGGCTGGCCTCGAACAAGTGGCCCAAATTCCTGCGTTCGAAGACATGGGCGTGGAAACCGCCCAGGCTGTGCTCGAAGAATGTGCGAAGTTGAACGAGTCGGTGCTCGTGCCTTTGAACTGGGAAGGCGACAAGAACCCATCTTTCTTCAAGGATGGTCACGTGACCACCACGCCCGGCTTCAAGGAAGCCTACCAACAGTACTGCGAAGGCGGCTGGCAAAGCCTGCAACACCCCGCTGATTTCGGCGGTCAAGGCTTGCCCAAAACGATTGGCGCTGCGTGCGGTGAAATGCTCAACTCGGCCAACATGAGCTTTGCCTTGTGCCCCATGTTGACTGACGGCGCGATTGAAGCTTTGTTGACGGCTGGCTCTGACGAGTTGAAAGCCACGTACCTTGAAAAGCTCATCTCTGGCGAGTGGACCGGCACCATGAACTTGACCGAGCCACAAGCAGGCTCTGACTTGGCGGCTGTGCGCACCCGCGCCGAGCCTTTGCCAGATGGCACCTACAAAGTGTTTGGTACCAAGATTTTCATCACCTACGGTGAACACGACATGGCCGAAAACATCATTCACTTGGTGTTGGCCCGTGTGCAAGGCGCGCCCGAAGGCGTGAAAGGCATCAGCTTGTTTGTGGTGCCCAAATTCATGGTGAACAAAGACGGTTCATTGGGCGCGCGCAACGATGTGCATTGCGTGAGCATCGAACACAAGATGGGTATCAAAGCCAGCCCCACAGCGGTGTTGCAGTATGGCGACCACGGCGGTGCGATTGGCTTCCTCGTCGGCGAAGAAAACCGTGGCCTTGAATACATGTTCATCATGATGAACGCCGCGCGCTACGCCGTGGGCGTGCAAGGCATCTCGATTGCTGAGCGTGCTTACCAAAAGGCTGTGACCTTCTCGCGTGACCGCGTGCAAAGTCGTCCCGTAGACGGCAGCATGAAAACCAGCGCGCCCATCATTCACCACCCCGACGTGCGCCGCATGTTGATGACCATGCGTGCTTACACCGAAGGCTGCCGCGCGATGGCCACCGTGGCTGCGGCGGCGTATGACGCCTCGCACCACCATCCAGATGCCGACACGCGCAAAGACAACTTGGCGTTCTACGAATTTTTGGTGCCGTTGGTCAAAGGCTTCAGCACCGAGATGAGTTTGGAAGTCACCAGCCTGGGCGTGCAAGTGCACGGCGGCATGGGCTTCATCGAAGAAACGGGTGCGGCACAGTACTACCGCGACGCCAAAATCTTGACGATTTACGAAGGCACCACTGCCATTCAAGCCAACGACTTGATCGGTCGCAAAACAGGCCGTGATGGTGGCCAAACCGCCAAAGGCATTGCCGCGCAAATCGCCAATACCGAAGTTGATTTGCTCAAGAGCGGCAGTGCCAATGCCAAGGCGATGGCCGCACGTTTGAAAGCCGCGCGCGAAGCCTTCTTGAGCGTGGTCGACTTCGTGGTGGCAGGCGCCAAAACCAGCCCCAACGCCGTGTTTGCAGGCAGCGTGCCTTACCTCATGCTCACCGGCAACTTGGTGGCCGGTTGGCAAATGGCACGTGCCTTGTTGGTGGCCGAGGCTGAGCTGGCCAAGGGCAACGATGCGGTGTTCATGCAATCCAAAATCACCACCGCACGTTTCTATGCTGACCACATCCTGACCAAAGTGCCAGGCCTGCGCGACAGCATCGTGGACGGTGCAGACAGCGTGACTGAGTTGGCACTCGACGCGTTCTAAGTTTCGACGTTCGCTCAATTCAAAACCATCATCAGGGCACTTCACGTGCCCTGAACTTTCTAAAGGGTCTGTATGTCGCGTTTACCTCTGGTGCTGCAATCGCTCAAGTTCCCCGTCATCGCGTCGCCGCTGTTCATCATCAGCAACCCCAAGCTGTTGATTGCGCAATGCAAAGCGGGCGTGGTGGGTTCTATGCCTGCGCTCAATGCGCGTCCGGCTGAACAGCTCGAAGCGTGGTTGATTGAAATCACCGAGGCATTGGCCGCTCACAACCGTGAACACCCAGACCAACCCGCTGCGCCATTTGCCATCAACCAAATCGTGCACAAGAGCAACGACCGCTTAGAACACGACATGGCGATGTGTGTGAAGTACAAGGTGCCCATCATCATCACGTCGCTCGGTGCGCGTGAAGACATCAACGCCGCAGCACACAGCTACGGCGGCATCGTGTTGCATGACGTCATCAACAACAAGTTTGCGAAAAAGGCGATTGAAAAGGGCGCTGACGGCCTCATCGCTGTCGCCGCGGGCGCGGGGGGGCACGCAGGGGTGAAGAGCCCGTTTGCGTTGATTCAAGAAATTCGCGAATGGTTTGATGGTCCTGTGGCTTTGAGTGGTTCTATCGCCACGGGCGGTGCCGTGCTGGCTGCGCAAGCCATGGGCGCAGACTTTGCCTACATTGGCTCGGCCTTCATCGCGACTGATGAAGCGCGTGCCGCGGACGACTACAAGCAAGCGGTGGTGGACGGCACGTCGGACGACATTGTGTTGAGCAATTTATTCACGGGCGTGCATGGCAACTACTTGGCACCTTCCATTGTCAAAGCAGGCCTAGACCCCGAGCACTTGCCCGAGAGCGACCCCAGCCAAATGAATTTTGGTGGTGGCGCACAAAAAGCATGGAAAGACATTTGGGGCTGCGGCCAAGGCATTGGCGCAGTGAAGGCGGTGGTGCCTGCGGCTGACTTGGTGGCGCGTTTGAAGCGTGAGTACCAAGCGGCCAAGCAACGCCTCGCGGCTTGATGCGAACGCCTAGGTTTTCAAACCAAAGAAAAAGCCGCTCAATCGAGCGGCTTTTTTGTATGAAGTGCAGGCGTGATTAACGCAGCACCAGCACTGGCACGGTGGCGTGCGTCAGCACTTGCTGTGTTTCACTGCCCAACAAGAGGCGTTTGATGCCACGGCGGCCGTGTGAAGCCATCACGATCAAATCGGCTTTGTGTTTTTTGGCGGCTGCAATCAGCGCGTCAGACACGATGTCAGACTTCACGACCACAGCCTTGGTGTTCACACCTTTGGCTTTGGCGGCTTTGACCACAGCGTCCAACACTTTTTGTGCGCTGTCGGTCCAGCCTTTTTCAATTTTTGCAACTTCAGTGGCAGTCAAAGGCAATGAGCCTTCAAAGTAGCTTTGTGGGTAACGCGGTGTTACTTTGACGGCGACCAGCTCGGCGCCGCTCAAAGCTGCCAGTTCAATCGCGCTGGCAATGGCTTTTTTGGACAAGGTCGAGCCATCGGTGGCCACCAAAATTCGTTTGTACATAAACTGCTCCTTTTGTTGATTTCAACCAAAGCTTAACGCATGTTGTGTGTCTCGTGTTGATGCACGTCAAGCTCTGGCAAGACGAAACCGTTAGGCTACACCCCTTATGCATTCTGATTCTTCCATGGTTGAACTGCTAGACGACCGCCAAGAGTGGCTGCGTTTTAGCCAACCACACAAACCCACCCCCCAAGGCTCTGACGACTGCTGGGATTCGCATGTGGTGATCCAAGGCATGCACTGCGCCGCCTGTGCTTTCACGGTCGAAGAGGCGCTCATGTCCGTGCCGGGCGTGCAATCGGCCGAAGTCAATGCTGCCACGCATCGCGCCAAAGTTGTGTGGTCTGCCGCACGGGTGACGCCATCGGCATGGATGGCTGCCATTGCCAAAGCAGGCTATGGCGCTCTGCCTGCGGCCGACAGCAGTTTGCGCCAAGCGCGGCACGAGGAACGTCGTCGGGCCTTGTGGCGTTGGTTGGTGGCGGGTTTTTGCATGATGCAAGTCATGATGTATGCCTATCCCGCGTATGTGTCACGCGAGGGCGACATCACGCCCGACATGGTGTTTTTGTTGCGCTGGGCGTCGTGGGTGTTGACGCTGCCCGTGGTGTTTTTCTCGTGTGGCCCGTTCTTTGGTAATGCCTTGCGTGACATCCGTGCGCGACGCGTGAGCATGGATTTGCCGGTGGCGCTCGGCATGGTGATCACGTTCTTGCTGAGCTCTGTCGCCACGTTTGAGCCCGAGGGTATTTTTGGTGCCGAGGTGTATTACGACTCGCTCACCATGTTTGTGTTTTTCTTGCTCACAGGCCGCTGGTTAGAACTGCGCGTGCGTGACCGCACGGCGGGGGCGCTGGAAGCCTTGATGAACCGCTTGCCCGACAGCGTGGAGCGCCAGTTGCCAAGTGGCGAGTTTGAGCGTGTGGCCGTGCGTCGCGTGATGGTGGGGGATGTGATTCGTGTGCTGCCGTCTGAAAGCTTTCCTGCCGACGGCGTGATTTTGCAAGGGCAGACCTTGGCCGATGAGGCCTTGCTGACTGGCGAGTCACGACCGCAAGCGCGTGGCGTGGGCGACACGGTGGTGGCGGGTAGCCACAACCTGAGCGGCATTGTGACGGTGCGGGTGGTGCAGGTGGGCGAGGGCACGCAGTTCTCGCAAATCGTGTCTTTGATGGAAAACGCCTCGTTACAAAAACCCCGCTTGGCGCAGTTGGCCGATCGCATTGCCAAACCTTTCTTAATTGGGGTGCTGGTGTTGGCGGCTTTGTCTGCCGTGTATTGGTGGCCCACCAACCCAGGGCATGCCTTGATGGTGGCGGTGGCGGTGCTGGTGGTGACGTGTCCGTGTGCGTTGTCGCTCGCCACACCGGCGGCCATGTTGGCAGCCGCTGGCAATTTGGCGCGTCACGGTGTGTTGGTGCGCAACCTGCAAGCCTTGGAGTCATTGGCTGAAATCGACACCTTGATTTTTGACAAGACGGGCACGCTTACCCAAGACGGTCAGCGCGTGACGCAGGTGATGACGGCAGAAGGTGTCACGCCCGAGTACGCCTTGGGCTTGGCCGCGGCTTTGGCCAAGCATTCGCTACATCCCTTGTCGCGTGCGTTGGTGCAAGCGCATGACGCTGCGGGCGGCGGTGCTGTACCCGACGTTCAAGATGTAAACGAAATGATTGGTCAGGGCTTGGAAGGGCGCTTAGACGGTCTTTTGCGCTTGGGCTCATCCAAATTTTGCACACCAAAAACCAAGGGAATACCCGAGACTGCGGGTGTTTGCCAAGTACACTTATGCAGTGAAAACGAGTGGCTCGCAAGCTGGCAACTCTCGGAAGACATCCGTGTTGATGCGGTCCAAACGGTGAAAGCACTGAAAGACCTGAATGTGGATGTGTGGTTGCTCTCGGGCGACCGACCTGAGTCAGCGCAGCAAGTCGCACAGCAGGTGGGCATTACCCAAGCATTTGGGGCGTGTACGCCACAAGACAAGCTCTCTCGCATGCAGGTTGCGCAGTCGCAAGGCGCGCGGGTGGCGATGGTGGGGGATGGCCTGAATGATGGCCCTGTCTTGGCCGGAGCCCATGTGTCGATGGCATTTGGCAACGCGGTGCCCTTGGCTCAGTCCAAATCGGACTTGGTCTTGATGGGCGGCAGTTTGTTGGTGGTGGCGCAAAGTGTCAAGTTGGCCAGGCACACCCTGAGGGTGGTGCGGCAAAACTTGGTGTGGGCTGCGGCTTACAACGCCTTGTGCGTGCCGCTGGCGGTGGTGGGCTTGTTGCCTGCTTGGCTGGCTGGGTTAGGAATGGCTTTGAGCTCGTTGTGGGTTGTTTTGAATTCTTTACGACTCACCAAAGGATTTTGATGGATATCTTGTATTTATTGATTCCGCTGTCGGTGTTGTTGGTGCTCTTTATTTTGGGCGGCCTTTGGTGGGCTGTTCATCGAGGCCAATTCGACAGCGTGGAGCAAGAAGGCGAGCGTATTCTTAGAAACGATTGATATGAATCAATAACTCGCAAGAGTGATTTGAGGATACTGGTTTGAAAATGAAAGGTGACCGATGAACTCATCAGAGCAAGCCGTTTACAGCGATACCGTTGTACGGCAGTTTTCCATCATGGCGGTGGTTTGGGGTGTGGTTGGCATGTTGGCGGGCGTGATCATCGCCTCTCAACTGGCTTGGCCCGAACTGAACTTTGGCATCCCTTGGTTGACCTATGGCCGCTTGCGTCCATTGCACACCAATGCGGTGATTTTTGCGTTTGGCGGCTGCGCCTTGTTCGCAACCAGCTATTACGTGGTGCAACGCACCTGTCATACGGCCTTGTTCATGCCTAAATTGGCTGCCTTCACCTTCTGGGGTTGGCAGTTGGTCATTTTGGCGGCGGCGGTCAGCTTGCCTTTGGGTTTCACCCAAGGTAAGGAATACGCCGAACTCGAGTGGCCCATCGACATCTTGATCGCTGTGGTGTGGGTGTCCTACGCTGTGGTGTTCTTCGGCACGGTTGGCACGCGCAAGATCAAGCACATTTATGTGGCTAACTGGTTCTACGGTGCGTTCATCATTGCGGTGGCTTTGCTGCACATCGTCAACAGCGCCGCAATTCCTGCGGGCATGATGAAGTCTTACTCTGCTTACGCTGGCGCACAAGATGCGATGGTGCAGTGGTGGTACGGCCACAACGCGGTGGGCTTCTTCTTGACCGCTGGTTTCTTGGGCATGATGTATTACTTCATCCCTAAGCAAGCGGGTCGCCCTGTGTATTCGTATCGCCTGTCGATCGTTCACTTCTGGGCTTTGATCTTCACGTACATGTGGGCGGGTCCTCACCACTTGCATTACACCGCTTTGCCTGACTGGACTCAGTCGGTCGGTATGGTGTTCTCGTTGGTGTTGTTGGCACCTAGCTGGGGCGGCATGATCAACGGCATCATGACCTTGTCTGGCGCATGGCACAAACTGCGCGATGACCCTATCTTGCGTTTCTTGATCGTGTCTTTGTCGTTCTACGGCATGTCCACGTTCGAAGGCCCCATGATGGCCATCAAAACAGTGAACGCTTTGTCTCACTACACCGATTGGACCGTTGGTCACGTGCACTCAGGTGCTTTGGGTTGGGTGGGCTTGGTGTCCATGGGTTCTATCTATTACTTGATTCCTAAGTTGTTCGGCCGCAAGGAAATGTTCAGCGTCAAAGCGATTGAGGTCCACTTCTGGTTGGCCACCATCGGTATCGTGCTGTACATCGCTGCGATGTGGATTGCCGGCGTGATGCAAGGTTTGATGTGGCGCGCGATCAACGCCGACGGCACATTGACTTACACCTTTGTTGAGTCTGTCAAAGCGACTTATCCGTTCTACGTGATTCGCGTGGCCGGTGGCTTGTTGTACTTGACGGGCATGGTCATCATGCTGTGGAACGTGGTCAAAACTGTGACCAGCGGTAACACCGTGACTGTTGCCATTCCAGCACCTGCACACGCCTGAGGAGAAATAAATGTCTGATAACAATTCCAAAGGCTTCTCCCACGCCAGTGTGGAGACCAATAACTTCTTGATGATCGTGTTGATCTTGATCGTTGTCGCTTTTGGCGGCTTGGTTGAGATCGTGCCCTTGTTCTTCCAAAAATCCACCACTGAGCCTGTCACCGGCGTGAAGCCTTTGACTGCTTTGCAGCTGGCGGGTCGTGACATCTATGTGCGTGAAGGTTGCTACAACTGCCACTCACAAATGATTCGCCCTTTCCGTGCTGAAACATTGCGTTACGGTCACTACTCGGTGGCTGGTGAGTCTGTGTATGACCACCCCTTCCAATGGGGTAGCAAGCGCACCGGTCCAGACTTGGCTCGCGTGGGCGGCAAGTACAGCGACGAATGGCACCGTGTTCACTTGAACAACCCACGTGATGTGGTGCCTGAGTCCAACATGCCTGAATACCCATGGCTGTTGAAGAACACGGTGGATGCAGCAGCAATGCCTGCGCACATGAAGGCATTGCGCGCAGTGGGCGTGCCTTATACGGATGAAGAAATCGCTAAGGCCTCAGAAGACGTCACGGGTAAAACCGAGATAGAAGCTGTGATTGCTTTCCTCCAATCACTGGGCCTCGCGCTCAAATAAGGAGACACATCCATGGATGTCAATGATCTGCGCATTGCGACCACGTTGATTTCATTTGCCTTGTTTGTCGGCATCATGGTGTGGGCTTTTTCTCGACGTAACAAAGAAGATTTTGAGGCAGCATCAAAGCTGCCCCTCGATCAAGACTAAGGCCTGAGGCCTTTGTAAAGGAATCGAATCATGAGTGATTTCACAAGTAATTTTTGGTCGATCTTTGTATCTTCCATCTCCATTTTTGGCATCGTGTATTGCGCATTTTTGCTGTGGTTCTCGGCCAAAGTTAAAGTGTCAGCACACGAAGATGACGGCACAACCGGCCACGTCTGGGACGGTGACCTGCGCGAAATGAACAACCCCTTGCCACGTTGGTGGTTGTGGCTGTTCATCATGACCATGGTGTTCGCGGTGGTGTATTTCATTGCTTACCCTGGTTTGGGTGGCTATGCAGGCAAGTTGGGTTGGACATCGCAAGGCCAATACGAAGCTGAAGTGGCCAAGGCCAACCAAGAGCTTGAGCCTTTGTATGCTGCGTTCAACGCACAGACCCCTGAACAACTGTCGCAAGATCCCAAAGCCATGGCTGTGGGTGAGCGCTTGTTCATGAACAACTGCGCACAGTGCCACGGCTCTGACGCACGCGGTTCAAAGGGCTTCCCTAATTTGACCGACAACGATTGGTTGCACGGTGGTACGACCGACAAGATCAAAGAGACCATCACCAAGGGTCGCATTGGTCAAATGCCTCCTATGGCCGCAGCCGTTGGAAGCCCTGACGACATTCGTAACGTGTCGCACTATGTGTTGAGCTTGTCTGGCAGCCCACACGATTCCGTGCGTGCCGCTTTGGGCAAGTCGAAGTTTGGTGCATGCGCTGCATGTCACGGTCCTGACGGTAAAGGTATCCAAGCCATAGGCTCTGCGAACCTGACCGACAAAATCTGGTTGCACGGCTGGGGCGAAGAAGCCATCACGGCCATGATCAACAAGGGCAAAATCAACCAAATGCCAGCACAAGAAGGCCGTTTGACTGAATCGCAAATTCACGTATTGACCGCCTACGTTTGGGGCTTCTCGAATAAACCTGCTGCTACGAAGTAAAACGCTTTGAACTCTGCTGACGACTCCAAGCAGCGCAAGACCATCCCCATCGTTCCAGAGCCTTCGGGCTCTGCGGACGAGGCGATGGTCTCGCTTTATGCTGCATCGAAAAAAATCTACCCTCGCTCTGTCGAGGGTATCTTTGCTTATTGGCGCTGGATTTTGGTGGTCCTGACGCAGCTGGTGTTTTACGGTTTGCCTTGGTTTGAGTGGGGCACACGCCAAGCGGTGTTGTTCGACTTGGCGTCGCGCCGGTTTTATATTTTTGGTTTGGTCTTGTACCCGCAAGACTTTATTTATCTCACTGGCCTGTTGGTGATTTCAGCCTTGGCGCTGTTTTTGTTCACCGCGGTGGCTGGGCGTTTGTGGTGTGGCTATGCCTGTCCACAAACGGTTTACAGCGAAATTTTTCTGTGGATTGAACGCAAAGTCGAAGGCGACCGTTCAGCCCGCATGCGGTTGGATGATGCCGATTTCTCCTTAGAGAAATTGGTGAAGAAATGGTACAAGCACATCATCTGGATCTTCTTCTCGATCTGGACCGGCTTCACCTTTGTGGGCTACTTCACCCCTATCCGTGAGTTGGCGATGGAGTTCTTCTTGACCCAAATGAGTTCATGGGAACTTTTTTGGGTGTTCTTCTACGCCTTTGCCACGTATGGCAACGCAGGTTTTATGCGTGAGCAGGTGTGTAAATACATGTGTCCTTATGCGCGCTTTCAGAGCGCCATGTTTGACAACGACACGCTCATCGTCACCTATGACACCGAACGCGGTGAACCCCGCGGCCCACGCTCCAAGAAGGCGGAAGTTGGCGCTCTGAACTTAGGTGCCTGCGTAGACTGCACCTTGTGTGTCCAAGTGTGCCCCACCGGCATTGATATCCGCGACGGCTTGCAGTACGAGTGCATTGGCTGCGGTGCTTGCGCCGATGTGTGCGACACCGTGATGGACAAGATGGGCTACGCCCGTGGTTTGGTGCGCTACTCCACGCAAAATGCGATGGACAACAAGTGGACGCCACAGCAAATGTGGCAACGCTTGATGCGCCCGCGCGTTCAGATCTACACCATGATCTTGGTGGCTGTGACGGTGGGCTTGTTGGTGTCGTTGAGCTTGCGTACGCCGTTTAAGGTCGACGTGGTGCGCGATCGCTCAACCCTGTCGCGTATCACCGAATACGGCACGTTGGAAAACGTGTACCGTTTGCAAATCATGAATGCGGCTGAAAACGTTCAAACCTACCGCTTGTCCGTCAAAGGCTTGCCGGGTTTGAAAATCACGACTGATACCGAAGTGATGGTGGATCCTGCACAAGCCCGCTGGGTGGTGCTGCGAGCCGATGTGCCTTACGGCTCTGTCGAAGGCGGCTCGCACAAAATCATGTTTGAAGTTCAGGCCTTGGGTACCGATCACTTCGTGGTCGAAAAATCTGTGTTCATCGTTCCTAGGTAATACATCATGAAACAAGACACATCTGATACCAAAGCTTGGTGGCAATACGGTCACGTTTGGCTCATCATTGCGGGGCCTGCTGTGGTGGTTGTGGCTGGCTTCATCACCTTGGCGATTGCGATTCGTGTCCCTGACCCCGTGGTGGCCGACGACTACTACCGCCGCGGTTTGGACATCAACAAAACCTTGGCGGCAGAAAAAGACATGCAGTTGGCGCCCGCTATGCAGGCGCGCAACCATGTGGTGACTCCAAAAGCTGAATCAGCCAAGCCAGACACCCCCGCGAAAACCCCATAACTTTTTCGCGCATTCGGCCCTAAACTGAATTCGTTCCTTCTCAGGAGAATCAGAATGTTGGCCCAAAGAATGATGTGGATAGCATGGCCCGCTTTTTTAGTGGCGGGTGTTTTGGAAATGCTGGTGTTTGCATTTGTGGACCCGCAAGACATGCAATGGTTTGGTCAACCCATTGAGCTCTCACGACAAGGTGTGTACACCTTGTCTTTTTTTGTTTTTTGGGCCATCACAGCGGCATCGAGCGCTTTGACAACTTTGCTCTCTGTCTCGCCATTTGAGGTGAACCGTTGCCCCTTGGTGCCCACCGAGCGTCCAGACGGTTGCCCCAAGCAAGAGGTGTGCTGCGAACCTGTTGCCGTTTAACTTGGCTGACAGGTTTGTGCGTTCACGATGAGTTTGAGCGCATCTGGATTGAGGATGCGCACTTGGCGCTGCTTGACCTCAACAATGCCATCTTCTACAAATTTAGAAAACGTGCGGCTCACGGTTTCTAGTTTGAGTCCTAAGTAGCTGCCAATCTCTTCGCGCGTCATTCGCAAAACCAATTCTGATTGAGAGAAACCCCTGGCGTGCAAACGTTGCACCAGGTTCAGCAAGAAGGCGGCTAAGCGTTCTTCAGCCCGCATACTGCCCAGCAGCAACATCACCCCATTTTCGCGCACGATTTCACGGCTCATGATTTTGTGCACATGACGTTGCAGCGAGGTGATTTCGCGCGACAACTCTTCAATGCGATCAAACGGCATCACACACACTTCAGCGTCTTCGAGCGCGACAGCATCACAGGTGTGGTGGTCGCTCACGATGCCATCTAAGCCAATGATCTCGCCCGCCATTTGAAAGCCTGTCACTTGATCGCGGCCATCCTCAGATGAGATGCGCGTCTTGAAGAACCCCGTGCGAATGGCGAACAGTGCGTTGAACTTGTCACCATTTCTGAAAAGGTTATCGCCGCGAGTTACTTTGCGGCGCGTCGCCACCACCTCATCCACACGTTCCATTTCACTCTCATTCAAGCCCAAAGGCATGCAGAGCTCTCGCAAATTGCAGTTGGAACAGGCGACTTTGATACTGGTGGAATTCATGGGTGCGGACAGTCGTTTGTGTTGATGCAGGTCAACTTTTTAATGGGCCTGCACGCCTATTATGGAGCGCAAATTTAGGTGTGAACTTATGCATTCTCTTGTCCTCAATCCAGAACTTTTACGGCGCTATGACGTGGCAGGGCCGCGCTACACCTCGTATCCCACGGCAGACCGATTTGTGGAGGCGTTTGGTGAGGCTGACTACTTGCAAGCGCTAGAGCAACGCCGCGATGGTGTAGGCGCAAAAGCCTACCCCTTGTCGCTGTATGTGCACATCCCGTTTTGTGAGTCGCTGTGCTACTACTGTGCGTGTAACAAAATCATCACCAAGCACCATGAGCGTGGTGCCGAATATTTGCGTTATCTAGAGCGTGAAGTGGACCTCAACATTGCGCACTTAGGTCAAGGCCAAGTGGTGTCGCAGCTCCACTTGGGCGGGGGGAGCCCCACATTTCTGAGTGATGATGAATTGGCGCACCTGATGTCTATGTTGCGCCGCAATTTTCAGTTTGCGCCGGGTGGCGAATATTCGGTTGAGATTGACCCACGCACGGTCACGCGCGAACGATTGGCCGCTTTGGCCGAACAGGGCTTTAACCGTTTGAGCTTTGGTGTGCAAGACTTTGAACCCGCTGTGCAAAAGGCGGTGCACCGAATCCAGCCCGCAGAGCAAGTGTTTGATTTGGTGGCGGCCTCACGCGAGCTGGGGTTTGAGTCGGTCAACGTGGACTTGATTTATGGCCTGCCCATGCAAACGCCTGAGACCTTTGAGCGCACGCTGGGCCAGGTGGTCAAGCTTCGCCCAGACCGCATCGCGTTGTATGCCTATGCCCATTTGCCCGAGCGCTTCAAACCGCAACGCCGCATCCATACCCAAGATTTGCCACCTGCTGCCTCTAAGCTGGTGATGCTCTCCAGCGCCATGCGCGTGCTGATGGACGCGGGCTATGTGTATGTGGGCATGGACCACTTCGCATTGCCCACTGATGCGCTGGCAGTGGCCAAGCGTCAAGGCCGTTTACACCGCAACTTCCAAGGCTACAGCACGCAGCCCGATTGCGACTTGATTGCCTTGGGCGTCTCTTCCATTGGCCGTGTGGGCCCGACCTTCAGCCAAAACGTGAAAACATTGGACGAGTACTACGACTTGCTCAACCAAGGCCGCTTGCCCGTTGCGCGTGGCATGGCCCTGACGCGTGATGACTTGGTGCGCCGCACCGTCATCATGGCGCTGATGTGCCAAGGCAGTGTGCTGTTTGAATCGGTGGAGTTGTCGCATTTGGTGGACTTCAAGCAGTATTTCGCCCCAGAGATCAAAGCGTTAGAGGCAATGCAAGAACAAGGGTTGTTGACCATGGATGACGCTGGTATTCACGTGACTGAGCTGGGTTGGTTCTTTGTGCGTGGTGTGGCCATGGTGTTTGACAAATACCTGCAAGCCGACAAGAACCGCGCAAGGTTCTCTAAAATCATCTGATGAACACAACTTTGGCCCTCACCGCACTCCTCATGGGGCTCGCGGGTGGGCCGCACTGTTTGGCCATGTGCGGTTCGGCTTGTGCGGGCATTGGTCGTGCGGCCCAAAAGCAAACGGGCGGGCAGGGCACTTCGGCCATGCTCTTATTTCAATTGGGGCGCGTTGTGGGTTACAGCGCTTTGGGCGCGTTGGCGGCCAGCACCATGCAAGGCGTGGGTTGGCTCAGCACACAGTCGGCGGTGTTTCGCCCCTTATGGACGTTGCTTCACATCGTGGCCTTCATGGTTGGGTTGCTGTTGCTTTGGCGCGGTGAACAACCGATTTGGCTCGAAGGCTTTGGTCGCGGCATTTGGCGGCGTGTGCAGGCGATGACGGCGCACCTCAAATTGCGCAATGGTGGCGCGGTGGTCCTCGGTGTTTTGTGGGCCTTGATGCCTTGCGGTCTTTTGTACGGTGCGCTTTTGGTCGCTGCACTCAGCAACAGCCCCGTTGAAGGTGCTGGTGTGATGGCACTCTTTGCATTGGGCAGCGCCGTGGTGTTGACGATTGGCCCATGGGTTTGGTTGCGCTTGCGAGGTGTACAAACCGTAGATGGCCGTAGCGGCGCATGGGGTGTGCGTTTGGCTGGGGCTGCACTCGCCGTCAGTTCAGGCTGGGCCTTGTGGATGGGCCTTGTCGAGTACCAAGCTCCGTGGTGCTTGGTGCCTCAATGATCAGCTCGTGATGCCTTTGTAAAACATATAAGCGGCCAGCACATAGAGCACGCTGGCAAACACGCGTTTGAGTTTTTTCACGGGCAGCATGTGTGCTGCTTTTGCGCCTAGCGGTGCTGTGAACACGCTGCAAGCCGCAATGACAGTCAAAGCCGGCACCCAAATGAAACCAAACGCATCGTCAGGCAAACCTTGCACCGACATGCCGCTGATGATGTAGCCCGCCACGTTGGCCACGGCAATCGGAAAGCCCAAAGCTGCACTGGTGGCCACGGCGTTATGAATGGCCACGTTGCACCACGTCATGAATGGCACGCTGATAAAGCCACCGCCAGCGCCCACCAAACCAGAGATAAAACCAATCACACCACCCGCGCCCATAAGGCCTGCGGTGGCTGGCACTTGGCGTGTGGGTGCGGGCTTTTTGTCTAAGAACATTTGCGTGGCTGAGAAGCCCACGAACAAACCAAAGAAGATGGCCAAGTAAGACCCCTTCAACAAGGCAAATACGCCCAAGCTGCCAATCATGCTGCCCAACACGATGCCGGGTGCCAAGCCTTTGACCAAATCCCAGCGCACTGCGCCACGTTTGTGGTGAGCGCGCACGCTTGAGATTGAGGTGAAGATGATGGTCGCCATCGACGTGGCAATGGCCATCTTGACGGCCAGGTCTGCGTCCACGCCACGTTGCGAAAGCATGAAGGTGATGAAAGGCACCATGATCATGCCGCCCCCAATGCCGAGCAAGCCAGCTAAAAAGCCAGTGCAAACGCCAAGCGCGGCGAGTTCAAGAATCAATTGGGGTTGGAGGTCCATGAGCGTGCAGGCCTTAAAAAGTAAAAGGTGTCTGCAAGGAGCCCCAGGGCCGTCATCCTGAACCGGGGGTTCAGGTGGGCGAGGTCAGGTCAACGTTGGGTTCATCTGACGCGAGACGATCACGCTCATCAACCGATGTTCCAAGCCCGAGCTCTATGAGCATTGGTTCAAGGAAATATAAAGCCCCAAGGACTTGCAGACGCCTTGATTGTAGGGCGCGTTAGATCAATTGGTTGTCGCGTGCGAGCACCGCATCCATGCGCTGCAGCAAATTGTGCAGGTCTGTGCTGTGTGCGCTGCCATCGCTGCTGGCTTGTGCAGCCGCAGGTCGGTCGGTTAAGTCGAAAGCCAAGTTGAGGGCGGCCAGCACGGCAATCCGGTCGCGCGCTTTGATCTTGCCTGCATCACGAATCTTGCACATGGCTTGGTCCACCTTGCCAACAGCTTCGCTCAGACGTGTTTCGCCACCTTCGGGGCAGCCCAGCACATAGCCTTGGCCCATGATTTGAACTTCGATTTGTTTCACGCGTTGTCCTTTGTCTTGGCTTCTGCGCCTTGGGGCAGGCGATCAATCAATGCGTCAATGCGGTGGCGAGCAGCCCCTAGGCGGGACTTGAGCAAGTCCCGCTCGTGCGTCAGCTCTTGCACTTGGGTTGCAAGTAGTGCGTTGGTGCGTTGCAGTTCTTCGTGACGCAGCAGCAAATGCTCTACGCGTTGGGCGATTTGATCGATCAGGGGTGTTTGTGACATGGCCTTGGCATTTTAAGGTGGCTGCAAGGTTAATCGTTAAAATTGTCAATGTTGGTGCTCGCGGTGTGGTTCACACGCCGCAGTTCAACGGGAAGCAGGAGGGTTGCGTCGCTCGCTCGACAACACCTCACCTGCGCTGCCCCCGCAACGGTCAAGCGGACGAGCCCTTTGGCTCCGCTTCTGTCACACAAGCCACTGAGCGCCTTGAACAAGCGCTTGGGAAGGCGACAGAGGTAGTCTCCGCCAGCCCGGATACCGGCCAACAAGGTGGCGGTGCGCCTAAAAATGCGCCGCTAAATCGCTCAAGCACTGTCGGGGAAGGCGGTGAGAGCACACAAAGTTGGTTTTAAATCATGAAAAAATCTATCCGTCTCCGTGCGCGTGCATTCGCGCGTGTTTCAGCACCTGCGCTGTCTGTTTTGTCTTTGGCTGTTGCTGCAAGCGTTCAGGCGCAGGGCATTGAAGTTAATCCTGTGGTGGTTTCTGCAACGCGCATGGAGCAGCCCTTGTCCGACGTGTTGTCGTCTGTGTCGGTTATTACCCGCGTAGATATTGATAAGTCGCAAGCCAGCACTTTGGCTGATTTGTTGCAAGGTGAGGCCGGTTTCGAGTTTGGTCGTAACGGTGGTCCAGGCACCGTCACTTCCTTTTTCTTGCGCGGTCAAAATAGCGCAAATTTGGTATTGATGGTGGATGGTGTGCGAGTCCAGACCGATAGTTTGGGCAGTCTTACGCAAACCGATATGCCGCTATCCCAAATCGAACGCATTGAAATTTTGAGAGGCAATGCTGGCGCTTTGTATGGTGATGCCGCAATTGGTGGAGTTATCAACATCTTTACTCGTAAAGGCAAAGGGCAGTTGATGCCTTATGGCGCGGTTTCTTATGGCACTTACAACACGCGCGATCTTTCCGTTGGGTACGGTGGCGAGGTGGATGGAAAAAGTCTTGATCTGAACGCTGGCGCGACAAAGTCAGATGGTTTTTCCAGCATGAATAAGCAGCAAAACACAAACACCAACCCAGCGGCCAATGCGTACTCGAAAGATAATTTTTCACTTCGTTTTGAAAACAAGTTGAATCAGACTTTGAGGTTGGGTGTTCGCGTTGCATCGACTAAGAGCGATACAAGCTATGACAAAAATGACGCCAGTGCTTATGCGTTGAAAGCAAGTAATGACACACTCAGTGCCTTTGCCCGTCAGCAACTCAACGATGCTTGGTTCAGTACTTTAGATTTGACACATGCGCAATTGAAGTACGAGGATTTCAAGAATGGCAGTCCTTACCCTGCGAGTAGCTTTAATTCAAGCTACCTTGATGGCAAGCAAGATGCATTGCGTTGGGGAAATGTGTACGAAATTACAAAAGATCACAAAGCCAGCTTTGGTGTTGATCTGATGAAAGATGAGTATGAAACCAGTGGCAACAATGGCTACAAAATCAATCGAAACACCAAGGGCTATTACGGTGGTTTGACGAGTGTCTTGAATGATTGGACCTTGCAGGCTAATCTGCGTCGCGATCAAATTGATCTTGACAATACAGCCTACGGCACACTGTCAAACTCGAAGATCGGAGCGACATCAACATTGCTCGGTGCAGGTTATCAACTCAATTCAGTTTGGAAGTTGACAGGTACAGCCTCTACTGGATTTAGAGCGCCAACGGCTTATGACATTTCCACCAATACGGCCGTCAAGCAAGAGGAATTCAAGTCTGAAGAAGCCGGTGTCGTCTATGCCGATACGAATGCTTATGGGCGTTTGGTGTACTTCAATACACGCACGACCAACGCTATTGGTTATGACAGCGTGTCGTATGCCGCTTTGAATATTGGGGAAACAAAAAATTCAGGGCTTGAGGCAACTTTACGAACTAACTGGCGTGGCTACAGTATCAAAGCTTCATTTACCTCGCAAGACCCTTGGAATGTCAGTGAAAACAAGGCATTGGAACGTCGTGCACGTCATTACGAATCGATTGATGTATCGCGTCCCATGGGATCTTACGATGTGGGCGCGCGCGTATATGCGGCGGGAGCGCGACACGATACTGACTGGAATACCTATGCGCCAGTTACCCTTACGGGATACACCCTTTGGTCTTTCTATGCGAGCCGCAAGATCGACAACGAGTGGACGGCTCGCGTGAAGTTGGAAAATGCATTTGATCGTCAATACCAACTGGCTTATGGTTACAACACCCCAGGCCGAGGCATCTACGCTACTTTGCAATACCAACCCAAGTAACTTGCATGCTTGATCTTTTACCCCAACGCATCGTCTGCCTCACTGAGGAGACCACAGAGTGGCTGTACATGCTGGGGGAAGAGGCGCGCATTGTGGGCATCTCGGGTTACACCGTGCGTCCGCGTCGTGCGCGTGACGAGAAGCCCAAAGTCAGCGCGTTCTTGAGCGCCAAGATTGACAAGATCTTGGCGCTCAAGCCCGATTGCGTGTTTGGGTTTTCTGATTTGCAGGCGGACATCGCGGCCTTGCTCATCCGTGCGGGTGTGCAGGTCACGGTGTTCAACCAACGCAGCGTGGACGAGATTTTTTCGATGCTCTACCAAGTCGCTGCGATGGTGGGTCAAGCCGAGCAGGGCTTGCAACGTTTGCAGCAAATGCGTGAGCAGTTAGACGCGATTCAAGCTACGGCGGCCACGTTCAAGCGTCGGCCCAAGGTGTACTTTGAAGAATGGGACGAGCCGCACATCAGTGGCATCCGTTGGGTGTCTGAGTTGATTGGCATCGCGGGTGGCGACGATTGCTTTCCTGAGTTGGCGCAAATGCCCATGGGCAAAGACCGCATCATTGCCAACGGCCAAACCATCGTGGACCGTGCGCCTGACATCATCATTGGCTCGCTGTGCGGCAAAAAGTTTCGCCCCGAGAAAGCCGCTGCACGCGAAAGTTGGCAAGACGTGCCAGCGGTTCGCAACAATCAAATTTTTGAAATCAAGTCCGCCGACATTTTGCAACCAGGCCCAGCGGCGTTGACCGATGGCGTGGCGCAGTTGCACCAGATCGTGAAGCAGTGGGAGGCTACCTATGCGTAAGCGCTCGCCGAACGAGCGAATGGTTGTGTGGTGCGTGCGATGGTTCCTTATGGCCATCACCAGTTTCACCTGCCTCGCGCAAGCTGTGGTGTTGCGAGATGACCGCCAGATCGAGGTGACCATTGCCAAACCACCGCAACGCATCGTCAGTCTGTTGCCCTCACTCACCGAGACAGTGTGTGCTTTGGGGCAGTGCGAAAAACTGGTGGGCGTGGACCGTTATTCTAATTGGCCGGAGAGCATTGCCAAGTTGCCACGCATGGGCGGCGGCATTGACCCCAACATTGAAAGCGTGGTGGCAGCAAAGCCCGACTTGGTGTTGATGGCCACCTCGGCGCGCGGTGCAGAGCGCTTTACTTCTTTGGGGTTGACGGTGTTGGCGTTAGAGCCACGCTCGCATGCCGATGTGCAGCGCGTCATGCGCATCGTGGCGCAGGCTTTGGATGTGCCGGTGGCTGAGAGTGACCGCGTGTGGCGTCACATCGATGCCGCGGTGAATGCCGCAGCGCAATCTATTCCGGCTCAGGCCAAAGGCCAGCGTGTGTACTTTGAAGTCAGCCGTGCGCCGTATGGTGCCAGCGAATCGTCGTTCATTGGTGAGACTTTGCAGCGCTTGGGCGCGCGCAACATCTTGCCTGCATCACTCGGGCCGTTTCCCAAAATCAATCCTGAGTTTGTGGTGCGTGCGCAGCCCGACATCATCATGGTGGGCGACAGCAACTTTGCCGACATGACCACGCGCCCCGGCTGGCAAAACATGCGTGCCATGCGTACGCAACGGGTGTGCCATTTCAAGTCAGAAGAGTCTGATGTGCTCGTGCGTGCAGGCCCACGCATGGCAGAAGCTGCGCGTTTGATGGCCAAGTGTTTGACTGGCAAAGCCAATGACAAGTCGAAAGGTCAACCATGACGATGCACGGTGCACGTTGGTCGCCTGTTCTGGTGGCTTTCAGTCTGCTGGTGTTGTGCGTGCTTGGCATTGCGTTGGGCAGTGCTGTGGGCAGCACAGGGTTTGACAGTTGGCTTGCTGCGATGCACGACGATATCGCTTGGCAAATTGTGTGGGATATCCGTTTGCCGCGCAGCGTTGGTGCTTGTGCCGCAGGGGCATTGCTGGGGCTCGCTGGTGCGTTGGCGCAGGGCTTGTTTCGCAACCCCTTGGCAGACCCGTATTTGTTAGGCAGTGCCTCTGGTGCATCGTTGGGCGTGGCCGTGGCTTTGGCCCTGTTTGGTGGCAATCCGTTTGCCACAGAATTTTTGGTGCGCCTAGGGTTAACAGGTGCCGCGTTTGTAGGCGCGGTGTTGGCCGTGATGCTCACCCTGGTGCTGGCGCGTGGTGTGCAGCACACGTTGCGTTTGTTGCTGGCCGGCGTGATTGTGGGCGTGGTGCTGGGAGCGCTGGCGTCGCTCATCACCCTCATGCGCCCCGATGTGTTGCAGGGCATGCAAGGGTTTTTGTTGGGCTCCACCAGCTTCATCGGTTGGAACGCGTGCGTGTTGATGCTGGGCGTGTTGCTGGTGTGTGTGGTGTTGGCCTTCGCGCTGAGCCGTGTGTTGGATGCGCTGAGTTTGGGTGAGTCCACTGCGCTGAGTTTGGGCTTGCCGCTCGCGCCCGTGCGTGTGACGTTGGTGTGTGTGTTGGCTTTGGCCACAGGCACTGCGGTGGCACAAACGGGCTTGGTGGCGTTTGTCGGTTTGGCTGCGCCGCACTTGGTGCGTTCGTTGGTGAAGACCAAACACAACTGGATTGTGTTGTTGTCCACCTTGATGGGCGGCGCGTTGCTGCTGGCGGCTGACTTGTTGGCGCGCATGCTGTTGTCGCCACAAGAAATGCCTGTGGGCGTGCTCACGGCGGTGTTGGGTGGTGGCTATTTGTTGTGGTTGATGTACCGCAGCCAAACAGCGAGGGCTGCGCGATGAATGCACAAAAGATGGCTTTGCGTTTGCGCGATGTGCATGTGTCCCTCGCGGGGCAAGAGGTGTTGCACGGCATTGATATGTCGTTTGTGGCAGGCCGCTGGACCAGCATTGTTGGCCCTAATGGTGCGGGCAAGTCCACCTTGCTCAAGGCCATGGCAGGGTTGTTGCCTGCCACTGGTCGCATCTTTTCGTTTGACCAAGCGCTGATGGCGATGGATCGCAAAGCGCGTGCACAGCAGCTGTCGTGGTTGGGGCAAAACGAATCGGCGTCTGACGACTTGCGTGTGTGGGATGTGGTCATGTTGGGCCGTATGCCGCATCAAGACTGGCTGGCAGCACCCAACGCACATGACCATGCCGTGGTCGAAACCGCTTTGAAAGCCACACAAGCGTGGGACTGGCGCGAGCGTTCCTTAGGGCAGCTCTCAGGTGGCGAGCGTCAACGCGTGTTGCTGGCCCGTGCCATGGCCGTGCAAGCGCAAGTGATGTTGATGGACGAACCTCTCGCCAACCTTGACCCACCTCATCAAGTGGATTGGTTAGAGCAAGTGCGCTGCCTCACCGCACAAAACACCACCGTCATCAGCGTGCTGCACGAAGTGGGCATGGCTTTGCATGCAGACGACATGGTGGTCATGCAAGCTGGCCGCGTGGTGCACCAAGGTGCGTGTGCCGATGCCGCCACGCACCGTGCCGTAGAAGCCGTGTTTGACAAACGCATTGCCATTCACTCGCTGGATGGCCAGTGGGTGGCTGTGCCTAAGCTTTAACAAGAGCACAGCGCGTGGACATTGAACAACCACCAGTCAGCTATGCGCGTGTTACGCCGCAAGCCGAAAGGCGTGGCTTGCTCATCGTCAACACGGGCGATGGCAAAGGCAAAAGCACTGCGGCGTTTGGCTTGGCCCTGCGCGCGCATGGACGTGGCAAAGCGGTGAAGATTTACCAGTTCATGAAAGTGCCCACGGCGCGCTTTGGTGAGCACCGCATGTTTGAACAACTGGGTATTCCTGTCGAAGGCTTGGGCGATGGTTTCAGCTGGAAAAGCAAAGACCTCGAACATTCCGCACAGCTTGCGCGTGACGGTTGGCAAAAAGCCAAGGCCACCATTTTGAGCGGCGACTTTTTCTTGGTGGTGCTGGATGAAATCACCTACCCACTGATTTACGGCTGGTTGTCGTTGGACGATGTGCTGTCCACCCTAGCGGCGCGACCCAAGGACGTGCATGTGTGCATGACCGGTAGACGTTGCCCACCAGAGCTGATTGCGCTGGCCGATACCGTGACCGAAATGACCAAAGTCAAACACGCCTTCAATGCAGGCATTCCCGCGCAGCGCGGCATCGAAGACTGAATTGAACGGAAAAAGGATTTCCCCATGACAGCCAAATGTGTGATGGTGTTGGGCACCTCCAGCGGCGCTGGCAAAAGCTGGTTGACCACGGCCTTGTGTCGCTGGTACGCGCGCCAAGGTCTGAAAGTGGCGCCGTTCAAAGCGCAAAACATGAGCAACAACGCGCGCGTGGTGGCTTCGCATAACGGTCTCGGCGAAGTGGGCGCAGCCCAATACTTTCAAGCACTGGCCGCCAAGGCTGAACCCGATGTGCGCATGAACCCCTTGCTACTCAAACCCGAGGCTGACACACACAGCCAAGTGGTATTGCTGGGCGAGGTGAACAACGAGCTAACGAACACCCCCTGGCGTGGCCGCAGCGAAAAAGTGTGGCCACAAATCGCCGCATCGCTTGACGCCTTGCGTGCTGAAAACGACGTGGTGGTGATTGAGGGCGCAGGCTCTCCGGCCGAGATCAACCTCATGGCCAACGACATCGTCAACCTGCGCGTGGCACGTCATGCCGATGCGCGCTGCTTGTTGGTGACCGACATTGACAAAGGTGGCGCGTTTGCCCACTTGTACGGCACATGGGCTTTGTTGCCCCCTGAAGATCAAGCGCGCATCAGCGGCTTTGTGCTCAATAAGTTTCGGGGCGATGCGTCGTTGCTCGCACCTGCGCCCCAGATGCTGCAAGACCTCACCGGCGTGCCCACCGTGGCGGTGTTGCCCATGTGGTGGCAGCACGGTTTGCCTGAAGAAGATGGTGTGTTTCACTACGCCCCCACGCTCGGCACTGCCGTGTCCTCGCTGCCCCCCGAGGGGGTGTGTTCCCGCACGGTGGCCGTCATCGCCTACCCGCGCATCAGCAATTTGGATGAATTCCAACCGCTCAAAAACGTACCCGGCATACGCTTGCTGTGGGCGCGCAGCCCTGCTGACTTGGCTGGCTTGCAGACGAGCGACTGGGTGATCTTGCCCGGCTCAAAACACACCAGCAGCGACCTCGCTTGGTTGCGCGCACAAGGCTTAGACGCGGCCATTGCCAAACACGCCGAGCAGGGCGGTGCCGTGCTAGGCATTTGTGGTGGCTTGCAAATGTTGGGCGAGGCCTTGATTGACACACATGGCATTGACGGGAATGCTCCAGGCTTGGGTTTATTGCCCGTGGTCACGCAATTCGCGGCTGACAAAACCGTGCAGCGCACCCGTGCCAAGTTTGACGAGTTGCGCGGTGCATGGTCTGCTTTGTCGGGCGTGCAAGTGAGTGGCTACGAAATTCACCACGGCCAAACCCAAGCCCACGCTGCCATGGCCGCCGCAGGGCAGGTTGCGCATGAGGTGATGCCCGGTTTGTCGTGGCAAAACGATGCAGGCAACGTGATGGGTTCTTATCTGCACGGTTTGTTTGAAGACCCAGCTGTACTGCACGCTTTGTTTGGCGCACAAACGCCCACGTTAGAAACTGTGTTTGAAGGCTTGGCCGATTACCTAGACCAACACATGCGCCGAGAGGTTTTGCAGGGGCTGCTCGTGTAACTAAGGAATTAAGGGCTAACCCTAGATTTCAAAAAAGCACAAGGGACGCTTATACAAATCGAGATTCCCCTTTGTTGGTTTTGCCGTAATGATGGCGGCCATGACAACAAAGCTCGACATGAATTTGCTAACGACATGGGTCGGCAAGCAAGAGACATTGAATGATGAAATCTCTGCGGCCCCTGTGCGTGCCTTGTCCGCTACCCTAGACAGAGACGACCCATTGCCCATGCCTGGGGACGCGCTTCCTGCGCTGTGGCATTGGTTGTACTTTTTGCCTGCTGCGAAGCAATCCCAAATTGGTGAGGATGGCCATGCCAAGCGGGGTGGTTTTTTGCCACCCGTGCCGCTGCCGCGTCGCATGTGGGCAGGTGGGCGTTTGCAATGGCACGCTCCGCTGAAAGTGGGCGATGCCGTCAAACGCGTGTCCACCATTGAGTCCGTCACACACAAATCGGGCCGCTCCGGCGATTTGCTTTTTGTTCTCGTCAAACATGAAGTGCACAACGCGCAAGGCTTGTGCCTGACAGAAGAGCACGACATTGTGTATCGACCCGCTGCACAGCCCGGTGACCCGGTGCCCGCGCCCATTGCGGCGGCAACCCTGGCAACGCAAGGCGAGCCCACGGGTGAGTTATGGACACGCGATGTCATTCCAGGTGATGTGCTGCTGTTTCGCTACTCAGCGCTCACCTTTAACGGCCACCGCATTCACTACGACCGCAAATACGTGACTGAGGTCGAAGGCTATCCCGGTCTCATTGTCCATGGCCCTTTGATTGCCACGTGGTTGGTTGATTTGGTGCGCCGCCATACCGACCGTCCGATCCGACGCTTTGAGTTCAAAGCGCTGCGTCCCACGTTCGAGTGTGCCGACCAGCGCCATGTGCGCGTCAGTGGTCAGCCACAAGTCGATGGCAAGCACGTGCGCCTCTGGGCGCAAGACCACGAAGGCTGGCTGACCATGCAAGCCACCGCTGAACTCGCTTAATTTAATTTTGAAATCTTGATGAAAACCCAAATCCCTACCCCCGATGCGCATCAAGAATTGCGCGAAGCACTGCGCGCCATGTGCGGCAGTTTTGATTCTGCGTACTGGCAAAAAGTAGACGACGAGCGGGGCTACCCCGAAGCGTTTGTCAACGCACTCACCGAAGCTGGCTGGCTGGCTGCCTTGATTCCTGCCGAGTACGGTGGCTCGGGTTTGGGCCTGGCTGAAGCTTCGGTCATCATGGAAGAGATCAACTTCGCGGGTGGCAATGCAGGCTCATGCCACGGCCAGATGTACAACATGGGCACGCTGTTGCGCCATGGCTCCCAAGTGCAAAAAGAGTTGTACTTGCCCAAGATTGCGACGGGCGAATTGCGTTTGCAGTCCATGGCCGTGACCGAACCCACTACAGGGACGGACACCACACAACTCAAAACCACGGCCGTGAAAAAGGGCGATCGTTATGTGGTGAATGGCCAAAAAGTTTGGATTTCACGCATTCAACATTCCGACTTGATGATTTTGCTGGCACGCACCACACCGCTCGCAGATGTGACGCGCAAGAGTGAAGGCATGTCGATCTTCATCGTGGATTTGAAACAGGCGATTGGCAACGGCATGACCGTCAAGCCCATTCGCAACATGGTGAACCACGAAACCAACGAAGTGTTTTTCGACAACCTTGAAATCCCTGTCGAGAATTTGATTGGCGAAGAAGGCAAGGGCTTCAAATACATCTTGGATGGCCTGAACGCTGAACGCACCTTGATTGCCGCCGAGTGTATTGGCGACGCGTATTGGTTCATCGAGCGCGCTCGCCGTTACGCCACCGACCGCACCGTGTTTGGTCGTGCGATTGGGCAAAACCAAGGCATTCAATTTCCCATCGCAGACAGTTACATCGAAACCGAAGCTGCCAACCTCATGCGCTTCAAAGCCTGCGAGTTGTTTGATGCGGGCAAACCTTGCGGCGCAGAGGCCAACATGGCCAAGTACCTGGCAGCCAAAGCGTCGTGGGAAGCAGCCAATGTCTGTTTGCAAACCCACGGTGGTTTTGGCTTTGCGTGCGAGTACGACGTGGAGCGCAAGTTCCGCGAAACGCGCTTGTACCAAGTGGCACCGATTTCCACAAATCTGATTTACTCCTATGTGGCAGAGCACTTGCTCGGATTGCCGCGTTCGTTTTGAGCCGCAACATGAAACGACCTCTCGATCACATCACCGTCGTGTCTTTAGAGCACGCCATTGCCGCACCGTTTTGCACACGACAGCTCGCTGACTTGGGGGCGCGCGTCATCAAAGTCGAAAGACCCGAAGTTGGCGATTTCGCCAGAGGGTATGACCAGCGCGTGAACGGCATGTCTTCGCACTTCACTTGGACCAACCGTTCCAAAGAAAGTTTGACGTTAGACATCAAGCACGGACAAGCGATGGACGCGCTTTTGAAGTTGCTTGAAACAGCGGACGTGTTTGTTCAGAACTTGGCGCCTGGTGCCACCGCAAGGCTGGGCTTGTCTGCGGAAGATTTGAAAAAAATCAACCCACGTTTGATCGTGTGCGATATCTCTGGCTACGGCAATTACGGGCCGTACCGCGACAAAAAAGCATACGACCTGTTGATTCAAAGTGAGGCGGGGTTTTTATCTGTCACCGGCACCCCAGACAGTCCCTCAAAAGCTGGGTGTTCCATCGCAGACATTGCGGCTGGCATGTACGCCTACACCAACATTCTTTCTGCCTTGTTGTTGCGCGAAAAAACAGGCCATGGCTCACACATTGATGTCTCCATGCTCGAAGCCCTGGGTGAGTGGATGAGCTTTCCTCTTTACTACGCCTTCAACGGTGCCGAGCCGCCTGCCAGATCCGGCGCATCGCACGCCACCATTTATCCGTATGGTCCATTCCCCGTGGGGGGCGGTGCAACCGTTATTTTGGGTCTTCAAAACGAGCGCGAGTGGCAAGTCTTTTGCGAGAAGGTGTTGCTCAACCCGTCGCTGGCAACCGACGCGCGTTTCAACAGCAACACAAAACGCCATGAAGGCAGAACCGCGCTGAAAGCCATCATTGATACATGCTTTCAAACGCTCAGCATCACGGAAGTCGAAGCCCGGTTGGATGACGCCAAGATTGCCAATGCGCGCATGAATGAGATGAAAGACGTTTGGGACCACCCCCAACTGGGTGCGCGCCATCGTTGGCAATACGTTGAGTCTCCCGTGGGGGACGTGCCTGCGCTCTTGCCGCCGGGCGTGAACAACGAGTACACCTACCGAATGGATGCCATCCCCGCGGTTGGGCAGCACACAGAAACGATCCTCAAAGAGCTGGGGCTCAGTGCCTCGGTCATTGCTGAGATGAAACAAGTCGGAGCGATCTAAGCCATGGACAAAACTTTCCCAAGCCAGCAGCTCGCAACGTTTGCCGCGCAGCTGCAAGCCCGTGACATTCCGCCTCATGTTTTGCGCAAAACAGAAGATCTGTTGGTGGACTGGTTTGGCTCTGCAGTCGCCGGAAAAGGCGCGCGTGCTGTTGAAACCATTGGCACATTCATTGAAAAAATGGGGCCTGGTACCGGTCCTTCAGAAATTCTTTACAACCGCAAACGCAGCACGCCTTACTTTGCCGCCATGGCCAATGCGGCGGCATCGCATGTGGTGGAGCAAGACGACGTTCACAACGGATCTGTTTTTCATCCGGCAACCGTCGTCTTTTCACCCGCTGTTGCCGTGGCTCAAGCCATTGGAGCCTCTGGGCAAGACTTGCTCGTGGCATCCATCGTGGGTTACGAAGTTGGCATCCGTGTGGGCGAGTTTTTGGGCCGCTCACACTACAGAATTTTTCACACCACAGGAACCGCTGGCAGCATTGCGGCGGCAGCGGCTGTGGGGCGACTGCTCAATTTGACGCCCAGTCAAATGCTGCATGCGTTTGGATCAGCCGGCACGCAAGCCGCTGGTTTGTGGGAATTTTTGCGAGATGCCGCCGATTCAAAACAACTGCACACAGCGCATGCGGCTGGCACGGGTTTGATGTCGGCCTATTTGGCCAAAGATGGCTTCACGGGCGCGCAGCAAATTCTCGAAGGCAAGCAAGGCATGGCTGCGGGCATGTCCACCGACGCGGACGTGACCAAGCTCACAGACCGACTTGGCAGCCGATGGGCCACCGTTGAAACATCGTTCAAGTTCCATGCCTCTTGCCGCCACACACACCCTGCGGCAGATGCGTTGCTGCAAGTGATGCGTGACCACCATCTGACCATCAGCGATTTGAAGAAAGTCACGACGCACGTCCACCAAGGTGCAATCGATGTGCTTGGCCCTGTCGTTGATCCTGCCACCGTGCATCAATCCAAGTTTTCAATGGGCACCGTGTTGTCCCTTGCCGCAAAACATGGTTTTGCCGGATTGAGTGAGTTTGACCAAGACTTCAAAAAGCCAGAAATCACGGACCTCAGAGACAGGGTTGTCATGGTTTTGGATGACGAGGTCGATGCCGCATACCCCAACCGTTGGATTGGCAAAGTGACGGTCGAAACAAATGCCGGACACGTCTTTGCAGGCCGCGTCGATGAACCCAAAGGCGATCCTGGCAATACGCTGTCGCGCGATGAGATTGAAGAAAAAGCCATGCGCATTGGCGTGTACTCACAGGGCGCCACGCGTGATGAATTGAAGCAGGCCATAGATGCACTCTGGCACATCGAGTCGGCCCAACAAGTGGGGGCGCTTCTGCCATGACCGCCTTCAAACGACTGAAGGAATCGTTGAGCAGTGCGCAAGCCTTCCTCTTTGTTCCCGGTAATCGCCCCGAGCGATTTCCCAAAGCACTGGCAACCCATGCGCACGCGGTCATCATTGACCTTGAAGATGCGGTGCCTCTGGCGCAAAAGCAGGACGCGCGCCACATGTTGTTGGAAGCGTTGCCTGATTTGCTCAAAGAGTTTTCGAGTCGCATCGTGTTGCGCATCAACGCCTACGGCACGCCCTTTTTCCATGAAGACCTTGAGCTGGTGAAAAAGTTAGGCCTCAACGCCGTGCTTCTGCCCAAGGCTGAATCCAAGTCGCAACTGGCTGAGATCGAGAGCAAATTGCAGCGCCCCGTTTGGATCATTCCGATGATCGAAAGCGCACAGGGCATTGATCAAATGAAAGACATCGCCTCGCACCCCTCGGTGGTTCGGTTGACATTGGGGAACATCGATTTGCAGGCCAACTTAGGCATGGCGTGCGGCGCTGACGAGCTGGAGCTTCTTCCTTTGCGCTACCAGATGACGGTGATGAGCCGCTTGTTTGAACTTGCCGCGCCCATTGATGGCGTCACCGTCAACCTGACATCGGATCAGATCATCCAAGGTGACATTGCGCGGGGCAAGCGATTGGGCTTCACTGCAAAACTTTGCATCCATCCCGCGCAAGTGGACCCAGTCATTGCAGGCTTTCGTCCCTCAGACGCTGACATAGAAAAAGCCAAAGCCATTGTGCTGGCCGATGCCAATGCCGCTGGCGGCGCCGTGCAACTGGACGGAAAAATGGTGGATCGTCCTGTGGTCCTCATGGCCAAACTCGTACTTCAACAAGCAGGTATTCAATGAATTTAGACACACTATTACTGGGCGTGGCAGACGGCATTTCTTATGCCGGTTTGCTTTTCTTGGTGTCCCTTGGGTTGACGCTGATTTTTGGTGTTTTGGGCGTTCTGAACATCGCACATGGCAGCTTGTATGCGTTTGGCGGCTATTCCGCTGCAAGCATCACCAGCTTTGTGATGCGACATGACTTCGCCTCGACGCCTGTTTTGTTCTTGTCGTTGCTCACCGCTGCCATTGTTGTGGGCGTTGTGGTTGGCTTGATCTTGGAAGTGGCGCTTCTGCGGTATTTCCAAAAGAAAGACCCCGTCATTCAGTTGTTGGTGACATTCGCCGCTTTTGTGATTTTTGAAGATGTGCAAAAACTCATTTGGGGCACATCACCTTATTCGGCGGGCGAGCTCGTGACGCGGCTGGGGACGGTTGAATTTTTTGATGTGACTTACACGGTTTATCAAGTGCTGGTCATTCCTGGCATTGCATTGGTCAGCTATTTCGGTCTGAACTTTTTCCTCAAGAAAACTTCTTTAGGAAAACAAACGGTGGCGATCACGCATCACCGTGAAGTGGCCACCGCTATGGGGGTCAACGTTAAAAAAATCGCCACCTTGGTGTTCGTCTTGGGCGCGATTTTTGGTGCACTGGGTGGTGCATTGGCTGTGCCTGTTTCGTCGTTGTCGCCAGGGATTGGCGCCGAAATGATTGTTGTGTCCTTCACGGTGGTGGCCACCGCAGGTTTGGGGCAAATCACGGGTGCTTTGATCACGTCACTCATGATCGGTATGGCCCGATCCATCGCGGTGTACATCGCGCCTGAGTTTGAAGTGGCCATGCCTTACATCATCATGCTGGTCGTTTTACTGGTGCGTCCAAACGGGCTTTTCACCGTCGCGCAATCTCGGAGAATCTGATGAAGTTCGGTTTAATTTCCTTCGTTCTCGCATGCGTTGTGCTTGCTTTGGGGCTCATGTTCCCTTGGTCTAAAACAATCGTCATCTTGGGTCTTTGTTACGGGCTTGCGTCTTTAGGCGTGGCCTTGCCCGCAAGGTCTGGCCAGGTTTCTTTTGGTCACGCCATGTTTGCCTGTGTTGCGGCTTACGCTGTTGCATTCGTTGCCAAAGCGTTCCCCGCCGCTGATGGGCTGGTGTTGATCTTGGCAGGCACGGTCATCTCCACGCTGTTTGCTGCACTGACAGGCTTGTTCATCGTGCGCTATCGCGGCATCTTTTTTGGCATGCTGAACCTCGCGGTCAGCATGGTGATCGTGGCCTTGTTGGGCAAGCTGTATTCACTCACCGGCGGGACTGACGGAATGCGTGTGGACCGCCCAGCTTTCTTGGGCTTCGTGACGGAGCGCAACGAGTTTGAAACCATTCTGCTGGTGTTCACCTTGGCCATGTCGCTGCTTGCTGGATGGTTCTACCAACGGTTCATCAAGTCTGGATCGGGTGAGGCGTTGTTAGGCCTTAAGAGCAACGAGACGCGACTCGAATATTTGGGGCTCTCCGCCCACCGCGTGCTGTGGGTTGGCTACGTGATTTCTGGTTTGTTTGTCAGCTTGTCAGGTGCCATCTTTGCGTTGGCGCAAGGTTTGGTGACGCCTGACATCGGTTCGTGGACCCGCTCAGGAGAGCTGGTGTTCATCACGATTTTGGGGGGCGTGAGCCATTCACTCGGTGCGTTCGTGGGGGCTGCCATTTTTGAAGCCGTCAAGCTCACCGCGTCGGCCTACATGGCGGGTGTGTGGCAACTGCTGTTGGGCTTCACGCTGTTGGTCGTGATTGTGGTTGCACCCGATGGAATCATTGGTGCGCTTGAGAAACGAAAAGAAAAGAAGGGAGCGCAGGTATGAGTCGTCCAATCTTGCTGGCAAAGGACGTCAATCTGGCGTTCGGTGGCGTCATCGCGGCTGACCACATCAATTTTGAACTCAACGAAGGTGAGCGTTTGGCGGTGATTGGCCAAAACGGCGCAGGAAAAACGACGTTCATCAACATTTGTACGGGCTACCTCAAGCCAACCTCTGGACAGATACTTTTCAACGGCACCGACATCACGGGTAAAACGCCAAGAAGCATTGTTCGTCTGGGGCTCGGACGCTCGTTTCAGCTCCCTCAGTTGTTTGTTGAACACACGGTGCAAGAGTGCTTGGAAATTGCTGCGGCTGCTAGAAATGGCAACCTCTCGCTTTTGAAATCCTTGTCGGCATCTGTGGATCGCCATGAAATCATTGAAACGATGGAGTTGGTGGGGCTTCGTGACAAGGCGAACGAAATTTCAGGCGCCTTGCCCGAAGGCCATAAAAAGCTGTTGGATGTGGCCATGGCACTCATGTTGCGCCCCAAGCTCATCATCATGGATGAACCCACCAGCGGTGTCTCGTCCGAAGACAAGCACGACTTGATGGCCTTGGTGATGCAAGCCCTAGAGGAACGCAAAGTCACCAGCTGGTTTGTTGAGCACGATGTGGACATCGTCTCGAAATATGCAACGCGTGTGGCCGCTTGGATTTCAGGAAAGATTGCAGCCGATGGCTCTCCCGATGAGGTGCTGAAAAATCTCCAAGTTCGAAAAGAAGTTTTAGGAGATTTGACATGCTAAAAATTGAGAACTTGTGCGTGTCGCTTGCGGGGTCTCCCATCTTGCGGTCTTTGTCCTTAGACATTCACGCGGGGACGACCATTGCGATCGTGGGTCGCAATGGTGCGGGGAAGACCACCTTGTTGCGCAGCATCATGGGCCTCATCCCAGCCACCTCGGGCGAGATGCATTTGGACGAACACAACCTGATGCGTTCTGCGGCGCATTTGCGAACCAGCCTCGGCATTGGCTACGCACCCGAAGACCGCGTGATCTTTCCAACGCTTTCTGTTCAAGAAAACCTAGAACTTCCTTGCGAAATTCTTCAGTTATCAAACCAAGAGATTGAAGAACGACTCGCGCATGTGTTGGATGTTGTGCCGCAGTTGAAGCCCATGCTCTCGCGCTCGGGCGCTGCCTTGTCTGGCGGCCAAGGCAAGATGGTGGCGCTGGGGCGTGCCTTGATGGTGGGCAGCGCCATCGTGTTGTTGGATGAGCCGTTTCAAGGCTTGGCGCCTGCGCTGGCTCTTCAATATTCAGAAGCATTGGGACGACTGCGCACGAGCCGTCCAGATTTATCCGTGGTCATCACCGAATCCAACTCGGCGCTGTTGACCGATATCCCCAACCAAATTTTGACGATTGAGCGCGGCTCATTTGTTGAAGCAATCCACTAAAGAAAGTTTGAGGCAAACCCCATGACAAAAATGTTTATCAATGGACAGTCTGTCAATGCACTGTCCGGCAAGGTGTTAGATGTTCTTTCACCTGTCGATGGTCAAAAATTCGAAGAAATTCCCAGAGGCGAAAAGGCCGATGTTGATCTGGCTGTGAATGCCGCAAACAAGGCGTTGGACTCTGCCTGGGGAAAAACGACGGCGCTTGAGCGCGGTCGTTTGCTCATGAAGTTGGGTGAGAAAGTGCTTGAGCATCACGCCGAACTCGCCGCGCTGGAAGCCCGCGATACGGGCAAGCCGATGACGACGGCTAAAACAGACATCACGGTTTTGGCGCGTTACTTTGAGTTTTATGGTTCAGCGGCGGACAAGATTCACGGTTTGGTGTTGCCATTCTTAGATGGTTATACCGTCAACGTGTTGCGTGAGCCACTGGGCGTCACAGCACACATCATTCCTTGGAACTACCCAGCGCAAATGCTGGGCCGAAGCATCGCGCCTGCATTGGCCATGGGCAACGCGGTTGTTGTGAAGCCCGCTGAAGATGCGTGCTTGACACCCATTCGTGTGGCGGAACTGGCCAGAGATGTCGGCTTCCCTGACGGCGCCATCAACATCGTGACCGGGTTGGGCGAAGAGGCGGGCGCTGCACTGTCTGAGCACCCTGGCATCAACTTCATTTCATTCACGGGTTCGAACGAGGTTGGGGTGCTGATTCAAAAAGCTGCCGCCAAGAACGTCATCAAATGCGTGCTCGAACTGGGTGGTAAATCACCGCATGTGGTGTTTGGCGATGCAGACCTTGATCGCGCTGTGCCAATCATCACGCGCGGAATCATTGCCAACACCGGCCAAACCTGCACGGCGGGCAGCCGCTTGATTGTGCAAAAAAGCATTTACCCAGAAATCATGGACAGGCTGGCCAAGCAATTTGCCCAAATCAAAGTCGGCACGCCCGACATGGATTTGGACTGCGGCCCCGTGGTGAATATCGCGCAGCGTGATCGCGTGGCGTACTTTTTGAAAGAGGCCGAGAAGTCTGGGATTGAGATGGTCGCTCAGGGTGTTCTTTCACCAGGCCTGCCGAAAGAAGGCTACTACGTCACACCCACGTTGTTGGGCAATGTGCCAGCCAACCATCGTTGTGCACAAGAAGAAATCTTTGGCCCCGTTTTGGCGGCCATGTCGTTCGACACAGAGGCTGAAGGTATTGCGTTGGCCAATGGCACGGACTTTGGCTTGATGGCCGCTGTTTGGACTGAAAACGGTGGTCGCCAGCAACGTGTGTCAAAGGCGATCAAAGCAGGGCAGGTGTACATCAATGCGTTTGGCGCAGGCGGTGGTGTGGAGTTGCCTTTCGGTGGCGTCAAGCGCAGCGGCCACGGTCGCGAAAAAGGATTCTTGGCGCTTGAAGAACTCAGCACGACCAAAACAGTCATCAACTATCACGGATAAAACAGGAGACAAACATGGGTAAATTAAATAACAAAGTGGCCATCGTGACAGGGGCCGGTGGTGGTTTCGGTGAAGGCATCGCTGAGCTCTACGTCAAAGAGGGCGCCAAGGTCATCGTGGCAGACATTCGTGGCGATGCCGCGAAAGCTGTGGCTGACAAATTGGGGTCCTCTGCTAGCGCCTTTACCTGCGACGTTTCCAACGCAGACAGCGTGAACGCGTTGGTGGCGTACACGGTGCAAACATTTGGTATTCCCGACATCGTGGTGAACAACGCGGGCGTGACGCATTTGAACAAGCCGATGCTTGAAGTCACGGAAGCTGAGTTTGACCGTGTGTACGACATCAACGTGAAATCAATTTTCCACATGGCGCATGCCGCTGTGCCGCAAATGCGCAAAAACGGTGGCGGTGTCATTTTGAACGTCGGTTCGGTGGCGGGTATCCGTCCTCGTCCAGGCTTGACTTGGTACAACGGCTCCAAGGCCGCGGTGAACATCATTTCAAAGTCGATGGCCGTTGAACTGGGTCCAGAAAAAATTCGTGTCAATGCGATCTGTCCCGTCATGGGTGAGACTGGCATGTTCACGCAATTCATGGGTATGCCAGACACGCCAGAAAACAGAGCCAAATTCTTGGGCTCTATTCCATTGGGTCGTTTCTCGTTGCCAAGCGATGTGGCTGCGGCAGCGCTCTTCTTGGCAAGTCCAGAAGCAGAGTTTTTCACAGGTGTTGAGTTGCCTGTGGATGGCGGTCGCACTGTGTAATTTAGGTTGGTGGTTCATTCATAAAAGGAGATAAATCATGAAGATGAAAATTGCAAAAAAAGCAACGGTACTGTTGAGTGCCTTGATGCTGTCTGGATTGACTTTTGCGCAGCAAAAGCCAGCCGAGATCAAAGTGGGCATCACCACGTTCATGTCGGGCCCAGCCTCTGTGTTTGGCGTGCCAGCCAAGGCGGCAGCTGAACTCATGATCGACGACATCAATGCCAAGGGCGGCATTGCTGGCGTGAAGATTTCACCTGTCTTTATTGATGAAGGTTTGGGTGGCGACAAGCTCTTGTCCGAATACCGCCGCGTGGTGCAAGACCAAGGTGTGCGCACCATGTTCTCGGCCATCTCCAGTGGCAACTGCAACATCGTTGCGCCCGTTGCGGAAGACTTGAAAGTTCTGAACGTGATGTGGGACTGCGGCACTGAAAAGCTTCTGGAAGAAAAGAAGTTCCGCTACGTCGTGCGTACACAAGCGAATGCCACCACAGAAATGGTGGCCACGGTTGTTTACTTGCTCAAGACCAACCCTAACTTCAAGACCATCGCCGTGGTCAACCAAGACTACGCCTGGGGTCGTGACTCTTGGGAAATTTTCCGCAACACGTTGATGGCACTGAAGCCTGATGTCAAAGTTGTGGGCGAGTTCTTCCCGAAATTCGGTGCGGCTGATTTCTCCACGGAAGTCTCCCGTTTGTCGGCGCTCAAGCCCGATGTCATCTTGTCGACCTCTTGGGGCGGTGACCTGGACACGTTCGTTCGTCAATCGGCACAGCGTGGCTTGTTCAAGCAATCGAAGTTTGTGTTGCCTTTGGCCGAGAGTTCGTTGGAGCGTTTGGGTACCACGTTGCCTGATGGCGTGATCGTGGGCGCACGTGGTGACCACTACTTCTTGCATCCAGAAACCAAAGACGATGCAAGCCATAAGCAATTTGTGCAGAAATTCAAAGCCAAAACAGACGCTTACCCCATCTACTCTGTGTATCACATGGTTCAAGCCATCACGGGCTTGAAGGCGGGTTACGAGCAAGCCATGAAGGCCAACGGCGGCAAGTGGCCCAGCACAGAAGAAGTGGCTGATGCCATGCACACCGTTGAGTTCAAAGGTTTTGGTCGTCCTGTCAAGATGCGTGCTGACGGTCAAGGTCTGGAAGACCAACTGTTGGGCGTGACCAAGAAGACAGCCAAATACCCCTTCCCAGTGATGGATCAGATGATGATCATTCCTGCGGATACCGCAACGACACCTGTGGGTCAAAAGTCACCTGACTGGGTCAAAACAATCAAGACTGATTTGTTAGACCAAAAACTCAAGACTTACTCGGCGAACTAAGCCAAAGCACGAAAGGTAATTGTTATGAAAATCAGAGCGGCAGTTCTTAACAGCGTGGGTGCGAGTTCTCCTTTTGTGGAGTCAAAGCCTTTGTCCATTGAAGAGTTGGATCTTCGTGATCCAGGTCCTGGCGAAGTGTTGATCAAGCTCAAAGCTGCGGGGCTCTGTCACTCTGATTTGTCTGTGATTACCGGTGTGAGGCCTAGGCCCACGCCCATGGCTTTGGGTCACGAAGCCTCCGGTGAGGTGGTGGGGTTGGGTGCGGGCGTTCTCGACTTGAAAGTTGGTGATCTTGTTGCGCTGGTCTTTGTGCCGAGTTGTGGCCACTGCATGATGTGCATGGAAGGCCGTCCTGCTTTGTGTGAACCAGGTGCCAAAGCCAACACCGAAGGCACGCTGCTCAGTGGTGCGCGCAGGTTGTATGGTTTTGGTGGCAAGCCCATCCATCACCATGTGGGCGTGTCTGCGTTTGCCGACCATGCGGTTGTCTCACGCAGATCATGCGTGAAGATTGAAGCCGACATCGATCCCGTTGAGGCCGCTTTGTTTGGCTGCGCTGTGTTGACGGGGGTGGGGGCTGTGGTGAACACCGCTGGTGTGAAGGCAGGTAACTCGACGGCCATCGTTGGCTTGGGCGGCGTTGGCTTTTGTGCCGTTTTAGGTGCGTTGGCTTCTGGTGCGCGCCATGTGATTGCTGTGGATTTGCATGAAAGCAAATTGAACCAAGCGCTGAGCCTGGGGGCCACCGCTGCATTCAATGCCAAAGATCCGGATCTGTTGAAAAAAATCCAAGAGCTCACCAAAGGTGGCGTTGATTTCGCCTTTGAGTTTGCAGGTTCTGTCCATGCCATGGAGTCCGCTTACCGGATGACACGTCGTGGTGGAACCACCGTCACGGCAAGCCTGCCGCCTCCGGGCGATACCTGGGGTTTGCAACATGTAAACTTGGTTGCAGAAGAGCGAACCGTCAAAGGTAGCTATGTGGGTTCTTGCATCCCCGAGCGAGATGTTCCTCGCTATGTAGACCTCTACTTGGCAGGGAAACTTCCCATCGATAAGTTAATGGGTGAGCGACTAACCCTTGAACAGATCAACTATGGTTTTGATCGATTGAGTACGGGTGAGGTGATGAGAGATTTGATTGTCTTTTGATGCTGCATTGCACTTGATCGTTGGCCTGGCTTGAGTATCTGTATGGGGGTGACTCGACGCCTGATACAGGTAGATAAAAGTCATGCTTCCAGATAATGATTCACTGGCGTTGTTTGTGAAGGCCGCCGAATGTGGCAGCCTCACCAAGGCCGCCGAGGTCTCACACATGAGTCTTGGCGCCGCGAGCCGCCGTATCGCGTTGCTTGAACACAAATTCAAGACCATTCTTTTTGAGCGCACCTCCAAAGGCATTCACCTCACACCCGCAGGGGCTGCACTGGTGCACTATGCCAAAGACCTGTTGGTCGACCTCAACAAAATGCAATCGGAAATGAGTGCATTCGAGGCGGGCAACAAAGGCGTGCTGCGCGTTTTGGCATCGACATCGTCCATGGCGCAGTGTTTGCCAGAAGACTTGGCGCTTTTTTCAAAAGCCCATCCTGATTACAAACTGATTGTTCATGAGGCGTGGAGCAACGAGATCATTCAATCGATCCTTGCCGCCGAAGCCGATGTGGGCATCATCATGAAAGGCGCGTTCACGGCGGGCTTGGAGGTGTTTGACTATCGGACCGATCACCTGGCCGCACTGTTTCGAAGCGATCACCCTTTGGCTCACAAAGACAACTTCAGTTTCAGTGATGTGCTTGACTACGACCTGATCGGATTGGAGGGCAGCGCCAACTTGATGAAGCTCTTGACGATGGAGGCGACCAATCTAGGCAAGACGATGAAGCTGCGCGTTGAGGTGCGAAGCTTTGAGGCTGTTTTAAAAATGGTTCAGTCTGGACTAGGCGTTGGCTTGCTGCCCAAAGATGTGGGCTTGTCCAAGGCCGCGAACGGTGATGTGGTGTGCCGTCCTTTGCCTGAACCTTGGGCGGTGCGGCAGATGTTGATTTGCACGCGTCAGGGTCAATCTAAAAATCTCGCCTTGACGAATTTCTTGTCAACGCTATTGGGCGGCATTCCTAAAGTGGATTGACGTTTTTTCTCCTGTCTCCTGGTTGACAAAAACAGCCTCTTTGCGAGGGCTGTGCGGGTTTTTAGGGGGACGAATAGGGTGCTGATGCGACGATCATTTGCACCAATTCAGAAAGAGGAGATGAGATGACAAAAATTAAAACGCTGCTGACTGCTTGTGCTTTGGCATGTGGCTTGGCCCATGCCCAAACTTACCCAGACAAGTCCATCATCATGGTCGTGCCTTTTGCCGCAGGTGGCCCCACCGATGTGGTGGCCCGCATGATGGCGATTCCAATGGGCAAATCGCTGGGTCAACCGGTGGTGGTGGAAAACGTCAACGGTGCAGGCGGCACGATTGGTGCCACCAAGGTGGCTCGCGCAGCGCCTAACGGCTACACCATCTTCTTGCACCACATGGGCATGTCGACAGCGCCTGCGCTTTACAACAAGCTCAACTTCGACCCCATGACTGATTTCGAATACATCGGTCAAGTGTTGGATGTGCCGATGACCTTGTTGGCTCGCAAAGATATACCGGCCAACAATTTGCAAGAGTTGATTGCCTACATCAAAGCCAATGAGAACAAAGTTTCCTTGGCTGATGCAGGGTTGGGGGCGGTGTCTAACTTGTGCGGCTTGATGTTCAAGAGCGCCATTGGCGTGAACATCAACACCATCCCCTACAAAGGCACAGGTCCAGCCATGAACGACCTGTTGGGTGGCCAAGTGGATATCTTGTGCGACCAAACGACACAAACAGTGCCGATGATCAAAGATGGCCGCGTCAAAGTATTTGGCGTGACCACGCTCAAGCGCTTGGCTGCATTGCCCAATGTGCCAACCCTGGACGAGCAAGGCTTGAAAGGCTTTGAAGTCAAGGTGTGGCACGGCATGTATGCGCCTAAAGGCACACCAGCCCCTGTGCTGAAAAAGCTCAACACAGCCATGCGCTTTGCCATGGCAGATCCCGTCATCAAACAGCGTATGGCGGAATTAAGTTCGGACATTCCGTCTTCTGACAAGATGACCGCCGAGGGCTTAAAGGATCACCTCAAGTTGGAAATCAACAAGTGGGGTCCCATCATCCGCAAAGCGGGTGTCTCAGCGGATTGATTCGCCAAGACTTGATCTCAAGGCCACCGTCAGGTGGCCTTTTGTGTTTTAGGCTTGAAGCTACAAAACTCCGACACCGCGCATTGCCAGCACAGTGGCTTGCGTGCTTGGCACACATAGCGGCCATGCAAGATGAGCCAGTGGTGCGCGTCCACCAAGTACTGCGGCGGGATGCGCTTCATCAGTTGCATCTCCACCGCCAGCGGTGTTTTGCCCGGGGCTAATCCTGTGCGGTTGCCCACGCGGAAGATGTGTGTGTCCACCGCCATGGTGGGCTCGCCAAAGGCCACATTGAGCACCACGTTGGCAGTTTTGCGACCAACGCCGGGCAGGGCTTCTAGCGCTTCGCGTGTGCGGGGGACCACGCCTTGGTGTTGCTCCACCAAGATGCGGCAGGTTTGCATCAAGTGCTTGGCTTTGCTGTGGTAGAGGCCAATCGTCTTGATGTAGCTCTCAAGGCCTTCAAGACCAAGGTCCAAAATTTGTTGCGGTGTGTTGGCGACCGGAAACAAGCGGCGCGTAGCCTTGTTCACGCCCACATCGGTGGCTTGGGCACTCAGCAGCACAGCGGCCAATAGCTCGAACACGCTGGTATATTCCAACTCGGTATTGGGCTGCGGATTGGCTGCTTTCAGCGTCGCGAAAAAAGGCTCAATGTGCTGTGTTTTCATCCGTCCATTATTCCCTACCATGCCCTCAACCATGCAGTTCGCTGACCGCCTCAACAACGTTGAAACCTCCGCCATTCGTGAACTGTTCAAACTACTTGGCAAGCCCGGCATCATCAGCTTCGCAGGCGGTTTCCCCGACAGCGCCATGTTTGACGTGCAAGGCATCCGCGAAGCCAGCGAAGCAGCGCTGACCCAAGAGCCAGGCGCTGCCCTGCAATACGGCGCGACCGAGGGCTACAACCCACTGCGCGAACAACTCGCCGCGTTTATGGGCACCAAAGGCGTGAAGGGCTTAGACGCGAACGGCCTCATCGTCACCACCGGCAGCCAACAAGCGCTGGACCTGATTGCAAAAACCTTGCTCAACCCCGGCGACGTGGCCTTGGTCGAAGGCCCCACGTTCTTGGCCACCATTCAGTGCTTCCGTTTGTACGGCCCGCAAGTGGTGGGCGTGCCCATCGACGCGCACGGTGTGCAAGTGGACAAGCTCGAAGAAATGATCGTGCAACACAAGCCAAAGCTCGTGTATCTCATCCCCACCTTTGGCAACCCCAGCGGAGCCACGTTGAGTCTTGAGCGTCGTTTGCGTGTGCTGGAGCTGGCGGTGAAATATAAAACCGTGGTGGTGGAAGACGACCCCTATGGCGACCTGTACTTTGGTGATGCACCGCCTCCTTCGTTGTTGGCGCTGAGCGACCAAGTACCGGGCAGCCGTGAGTGGTTGATTCACTGTGGCTCGCTCAGCAAAGTGCTGTCGCCCGGTCTGCGTGTGGGCTGGATGATTGCCCCACCCGAGCTGCTGGCACGCGCCACCATGTGCAAACAGTTCAGCGATGCACACACCTCCACCTTTGCCCAAGCCACCGCCGCGCACTACCTCAAAGCAGGCCGCATGCCCGCCACCTTGGCACATGTGCGCAGTGTGTACGCCGAGCGCGCCCAAGCCATGGGCGACGCCTTGAAGCGCGAACTGGGCGATGCCTTGACGTTCACTCAGCCGCAAGGTGGTTTGTTCTTCTGGGCCAACCTCACCGGTGCAGGCGGCAAAGTGAAAGACGGCAGCGAACTGGCCAAACGTGCGATTGAAAAAGGCGTGGCTTTTGTGCCGGGGGCGCCATTCTTTGCGAACAACCCAGACACCACAGCCATTCGTTTGAGCTTTGCCACCGCTGATGTGGAGAGGATCAAAGAAGGCATTGCTCGTTTGGGTCAAGCGCTATAAATTTTTCTGGGTGAGGTTTCCAGATGCATCACGACACAACGTTTCGCACTGAGCGAACACTCCCGTTCTCACCCCAAGCGGTGTACAACGCATTTGCTTCGGCAGATGTGTTGGCTACCTGGTGGGGGCCAGAAGGGTTCACCAACGAATTTGAAACTTTTAAATTTCAGGTGGGTGGCCGCTGGACGTTTGTGATGGTGGGGCCGGACGGTTCACGTTACCCCAACCAAAATGTGTTCACCGAGCTAGAGCCCGCATCACGTGTGGTGATTCGCCACGACTGCCAACCATTTTTCACGTTGAGCGTGCAACTGACCCAAGTTGCAGATGGGACGCATCTGCAGTGGCAACAGGTGTTTGATGATGCGCACATCGCACAAGCGGTCAAAGCGATGGTTGAGCCCGCCAACGAACAGAACTTGGATCGGCTCACACGTGCGCTTGAGGGCCGCTGCGATTAATGAAGCGGCGTGTTTTGAATTTCCACCAAATCCACTTCGTCAAGGCGGACAAAAACAAGGCCACGTCGAAGAATCTCGATCAAGCCCGTGGATAGACCTTCGGCTGTATCGGAGGCAGGTTTGTTCATGTGCGCAATGATGACATCGCCCCCGTGAACATGACGAAGCTGTTCAATGATTTGTTGTCTTTTGAGTGTTGCACCTGCATCGGCATTCACAGAAAATCCTGCAATCTTGTAGCCCATGCGACGAATTTCGTCAGAGGCTTGTTGGTCATATTCGCCCGTGGCACCTCGGTACCAATGCGGCGGCACGCCAGTGACTTGCTCAATGGCACGTGCGCCTTCTAGTACCTCTCGACGCAAATGCACGATGTCGGGTTCTCCAGGAATTCCATAGACTTTGCGGCCCACACCGATGACCGCTGGGATGTGATTTTCGCCATGGTCTTCGATGTCAAATAAATCCAAATTGGCCTTCAGCATCGCAACGCCACTTGGGTTGTTCAGCAGCCATTTTTTGGTTGTAAATATCGTTGCTGGAATTCGGTTGCGGCGCAAAAACAAAATCACATCTTCGTCAAACTTGCCTGAGCAAGCGTCCAGTGTCAGCGCGACTCGGTTGTTCGGTGCGTGCGGTACTTCGCTGATGCGATCGTGGATTTCCGTGACTTGGGCTTGCGCAGCAGAGATCATGGCCATGCCTGCTATCAGGCTAGCCACGAGAAGTTGTGAGAGATGCATTAAGCATTGACGCATGATGAGATTGCAAAAAAAAGCCACTCATCGGAGCGGCCTTCTGTGTGTGGCAACGAGTCAGCTTAACCGGTGATGGCCTGATAAGCGGCCGCATCCATCAACCCATCCAGTTCGCTGGGGTTGCTGAGCAAGACTCGGTAAAACCAGCCCGCACCCTCGGGGTCGCTGTTGGCCAGCGAGGGGTCAGCGCGCAGGGCTTCGTTGGTTTCCAAAATTTCCACAGTCGCGGGCATGTGCACGTCGGCAGCGGCTTTGACCGACTCGACCACACCGGCCACTGTGCCTTGTGCAAATGTTTTACCGACTTCGGCGAAGTCCACAAACACGATGTCGCCCAGCGTGTCTTGTGCGTGTTGGGTGATGCCCACCAACGCGGTGTCGCCTTCGATGCGCACCCACGTGTGTTCTGCGTGATATTTGTTCATAGTCTTTACATGCCGCTGTAGTTGGGGCCGCCACCGCCTTCAGGTGTGACCCACACGATGTTTTGTGTGGGGTCTTTGATGTCGCAGGTCTTGCAATGCACGCAGTTTTGCGCGTTGATTTGCAAGCGGTCGGTGTTGTCGTCGTTCTTCACAAACTCGTACACACCGGCGGGGCAATAGCGGCTCTCGGGGCCTGCGAACTTGGCGAGGTTGATGTTCACGGGCACCGATGCGTCTTTGAGCGTCAAGTGTGCGGGTTGGTTTTCTTCGTGGTTGGTGTTGCTGATGAACACGCTGCTCAAGCGGTCAAACGTGAGTTTGCCGTCGGGCTTGGGATAGTTGATTTGGGCGTGTTGTGCCGCAGGCTCCAAGCTCACATGGTCGGGCTTGCTGCCATGCAACGTCCAAGGTGGCGTGTCGATGCCGAGCTTGGGCAGCAGCCATTGCTCGATGCCGGTCATCACCGTGCCAACCAACATGCCTTTTTTGAACCACAGTTTGAAGTTGCGGTATTGGTTGAGTTCTTTGCTCAGCCAGCTCTTCTCAAACGCAGCGGGGTAGGCGCTCAGCTCATCGTTGGCGCGTCCGGCAGACACGGCCTCGTAGGCCGCATCAGCCGCCAACATACCGCTCTTGATGGCGGCGTGGCTGCCTTTGATACGGGCAGCGTTCAAGTAGCCCGCATCGCAACCAATCAGTGCGCCGCCTGGGAACACGGTTTTGGGCAAGGCTTGTGGCGTGCCGTTGTTGATGGCGCGTGCGCCGTAACCAATGCGCTTGGCGCCTTCAAGGTGGGCTGCAATGGCTGGGTGTGTTTTCCAGCGCTGCATTTCTTCAAAGGGGCTGAGCCATGGGTTTTTGTAGTCGAGACCAAGCACAAAGCCGAGGGTGACTTTGTTGTCTTCGAGGTGGTACAAAAAGCCGCCGCCAAAGGCGTCGTCTTGCATGGGCCAGCCAGAGGTGTGCACCACCAAGCCGGGCTTGGCTTTGGATGGGTCCACTTCCCAAAGTTCTTTGATGCCGATGGCGTACGTCTGTGGATCGCGGCCTTCGGTCAAGTTGTATTTGGCAATGACTTGTTTGCCCAAGTGGCCGCGTGCACCTTCAGCGAAGATGGTGTACTTGGCGTGCAGTTCCATGCCGAGCTGGAAGTTGTCGGTGGGCTCACCTTCTTTGCTGATGCCGAGGTTGCCGGTGGCCACGCCTTTGACACTGCCGTCGTCGTTGTAAAGCACTTCAGCCGCTGTGAAGCCAGGGAAGATTTCCACGCCAATCGATTCCGCGTGTGCTGCCATCCACTTCACCACGTTGCTGAGTGACACCACATAGCAACCGTCGTTGTGGAAGTTGCGGGGCAGCAGCCAATCGGGCGTGCGCTTGGTGCCTGTTTCGCTGAGGAACAACACATCGTCGCCCGTGACTTCTTGGTTCAGGGGGCAGCCGAGTTCTTTCCAATTGGGGATGAGCTCGGTCATGGCCTTGGGGTCCATCACGGCGCCCGACAAGATGTGCGCGCCAGGTTCTGAGCCTTTTTCCAGCACCACGACGGAAACGTCGTTGCCTTTTTCAGCAGCGAGTTGTTTGATGCGAATGGCCGTGGCCAAACCACCGGGGCCGCCACCAATCACGACCACGTCGTATTCCATGGCTTCACGGGGACCGAACTGGGCGAGGATTTCTTCTTGTGTCATTTCTTTTGTCTCAGTCTGTTGTCAGAGGTGAGACAGATTTTAGGGCCTGTCATAGACGCACTTGTCATAATGAAATAACTCAACATTCAGGAGGGGTACATGGCATACAGCATGGATTTGTCGGGCCGCGTGGCCTTGGTCACCGGTGCATCCAGTGGTTTGGGGGCGCAATTTGCCCGCACACTGTCACGTGCGGGCGCTGCTGTGGTGCTGGCCAGCCGCCGCGTGGAAAAACTCAAAGAGCTGCGCGCCGAGTTGCAAGCCGAAGGCGGTGATGCCCATGTGGTGAGCTTGGATGTGACCACTTTGGGCAGCATCCAATCTGCCGTGGCCCACGTGGAGACCGAGGTGGGCAGCATCGACATCTTGGTGAACAACTCGGGCGTCAGCACCACACAGCGCGTGCAAGACGTGACTGAGGAAGAGTTTGATTTCACCTTCAACACCAATGTGAAAGGCTCGTTCTTTGTGGCCCAAGAAGTGGGCAAGCGCATGTTGGCCCGTGCCAAGGGCGCGGCGCCCGGCACCTACACAGGCGGGCGCATCATCAACATTGCCTCCGTGTTGGGCTTGAAGGTCCTGCCGCAGGTGGCGCCTTACGCCATGAGCAAAGCAGCGGTGATTCAAATGACCAAGGCCTTGGCCTTGGAATGGGGGCGCTTTGGCATCAATGTGAACGCAATTTGCCCCGGCTACATCAGCACCGAAATGAATGAACACATTTGGGCCACTGAGCAGGGGCAAAAACTGGTGAGCATGTTGCCGCGCAAACGCGTGGGCCATCCACACGATTTAGATGCTTTGCTGGTCTTGCTGGCGAGCGCAGAAAGTTCTTTCATCAACGGGGCCATCATTTCGGCTGACGACGGGTTTGCACTATGAGATACGAAATTCCTGACAACAAAAAGCTGGTGTATGAATGCACCATTCCCATGCGCTGGGGCGACATGGATGCGATGGGCCACATCAACAACACGCTTTACTTTCGCTACCTCGAAATTGCGCGTGTGGATTGGTTGCGCCAGTTCAACGCCGAGCCCAAGCCCGAGGGCGAAGGCCCCGTGATCGTGAATGCGTTTTGCAACTTTTACAAACAGCTCGAATACCCAGGCGATGTGCTGGTGAAGATGTACACCAGCGATCCCGGTCGCACCACCTTTGAAACGTGGGCCACGATCGAGCAAGCCGCCACCCCTGGCGTCATTTACGCCGCAGGCGGTGCGACCACCATTTGGGTGGATTTTCCTAAGCAAAAAGCGGTGGACTTGCCCAATTGGGTGCGTGAGATGGTCACGCCTTAAAGCACTTCAATGCGTAGCGGGTGCGGTGGCTGCATCCAATTGCGTGAGCCATAGCAAGGCAGCTTCGCGGTCGGTACCGCACATGTCAGGCGAGGGCTGCAAGCCGCCACAAAATGCGGGCCGCTCGGGTTTGCCAAACACGGCGCAGCGCATGTCAGGCAGCAGCTGCGCGCACGGCACACCCGTAGGTTTGCCATGCGGCATGCCGGGCAAGGCGCTGGTGATGGAGGGCGCAATACAACACGCGCCGCAGCCGTTGCGACATTGCATTTATTTTTGTTTGGGCAGGCGGCCCAACACGTAAAACTCGGGGTTAGGCATCATGCCGCTGAAACTCGCCATGCGGTTGCTCAAGCCAAAGAAGGCGGTGATGGCGGCGATGTCCCAAATGTCTTCGTCGTTGAACCCGTGGGCGTGAAGCGTTGCAAAGTCTGTTTCATCAAGCAAGTCGCTGTGCTGGCACACCTTCATGGCGAAATCGAGCATGGCACGTTGGCGTGGCGTGATGTCGGCTTTGCGGTAGTTCACGGCCACTTGATCGGCTACCAGAGGTTTCTTTTCGTAAATGCGCAAAATGGCGCCGTGTGCCACCACGCAATACAGACAGTTGTTGGCTGCGCTGGTGGTGGTGACGATCATTTCTCGGTCACCTTTGGTGAGGTTGCTGTCGCGCCCCACAGACTCCGGCACCATCAAGGCATCGTGGTACGCAAAAAAGGCGCGCCATTCCGCGGGGCGGCGGGCTAAGCCCAAGAACACATTGGGGACAAACCCAGCTTTTTCTTGCACCTCCAAAATTCTGGTGCGTATGTCTTCGGGCAAGTTTTCCAGCGCTGGGGCGGGGTAGCGGCTCATGCAGTTGTCTCCAAGGTTTTAGTTAGTTTGGGCGATTATCCTTGGCGTGAATTCGAATCTGAGGAACCCACATGACAGACAAACACACCCACCCCACAGACGCTGCTTTTGAAAAAGGCTTGGCCAAACGCACCCAAGTGATGGGGCAACCCTTTGTGGACAAAGCCTTTGCCGGTGCGAGCGACTTCACCTTGCCCATGCAGCACCACATCACGCGTGCCGCGTGGGGCGACGCATGGCAACGCGACGTCTTGGATTTGAAAACCCGCAGCCTTATCACGGTGGCCATGCTGACCGCATTGGGTAAAACGCATGAGCTAAAAGGCCATGTGCGCGGTGCGCTGAACAACGGTGCGACCAAAGAGGAGCTGCAAGAAGTGCTGTTGCACGCCGCCATTTACTGCGGCGTGCCCACCGCTGTGGAAGGCTTTCGTGCAGCGGCTGAGGTGGTGGATGCCCCCAACGCCTGAGTGAGGGCCTGAGGCTTTAGCCCACCACCAGCTTGTGTACCAAGTCGGCCGTGGTCGAGGCTTTGTATTTGCGCATCAGCTTGGCGCGGTAAATCTCAACCGTGCGGTGGCTGATGCCCAGTGCTTTGCCGATTTCTTTGGAGGTCATGCCCTCCATCAAAAATGCAGCCACTTCACGTTCACGTGCTGTCAGCTCGGCACGCACAGGGCGGGTGGCACTGAGGTCTTCAAAACTCCAAATGCCGGCTTCGTGCGGTGAGTCAAGGTTCAAGGCGCGGCCTGTCACATGGCACCAAAACGGCTCGCCTTTCATGCGGCCATCGATGCGCTTCATCAGGCGGTCGTCGGCATACAGACCTTTGGTGTTGAGGCTGAGTTTGATGCGCGCGCCTGTGCGTTCGTACTCGTCTGCGCTGGGGTAGAGCACCTGAAACGACTGGCCAATCAGTTGTTCGCGCGTCGCGCCAAACATGTCGCACACGTGTTGGTTGCAATCCACCATCGTGCGGTTGCGCGACAGCACCAGCCCCACAGGGGCGAGGTCAAAAGCTTGGCGGTAATCAATCATGTCAGGGGTCTGTGCTTACGAAGAACTACGTAGTTGGTTACGTAGTATCGTAATACCATTCTGTTGTACTTTGACTGGAGCATCCCTTGAACAAAGTTTTCCCTTCTGCTGCTGAAGCGCTCAAAGACATCGTGGCCGACGGCCAACTGATGGCTGTGGGTGGTTTTGGTCTGTGTGGCATTCCTGAAGTCCTGATTGACGCCTTGCGCGACAGCGGCGTGAAGGACTTGACCGTCATTTCTAACAACGCTGGCGTGGACGGCTTTGGTTTGGGCAAGTTGCTCGAAACCCGTCAAATCAAAAAGATGATTTCTAGCTATGTGGGCGAGAACAAAGAGTTCGAGCGTCAATACCTCTCTGGCGAATTGGAGTTGGAATTCACCCCGCAAGGCACGCTGGCTGAAAAGCTGCGCGCTGGCGGTGCTGGCATTCCTGCCTTCTTTACCAAAACGGGTGTGGGCACCTTGGTGGCCGAAGGCAAAGAGCTGCGTGACTTCGACGGCGAAACCTATGTGATGGAACGCTCGTTGGTGCCTGAAATTTCTTTGATCAAAGCCGACGTGGCTGACCGCTCGGGCAACCTGCGCTTCAACATGACCGCACGCAACTTCAACCCCGCTGCTGCCACCGCTGGGAAGATTTGCGTGGTGGAAGTGGAGCGCATCGTGGCCACGGGCGAACTGGCCCCTGACGACATTCATTTGCCTGGCATTTACGTGCACCGCATCGTGCACAACCCCACGCCCGAGAAGCGCATTGAAAAGCGCACCACCCGCGACCGTAAATAAGGACACCACCATGGCTTGGACTCAAGACGAAATGGCCGCACGTGCGGCAAGCGAACTGCAAGACGGTTTTTATGTGAACCTCGGTATTGGCATTCCCACGCTGGTGGCCAACCACGTGCCAGACCACGTGGAAGTGTGGCTGCAAAGCGAGAACGGCATGCTCGGCATTGGCCCGTTCCCCTATGAAGATGAAGTGGACGCTGACCTCATCAACGCAGGTAAGCAAACGGTCACCACGATCAAAGGTTCGGCGATTTTTGGCAGCGACCAATCGTTCGCCATGATTCGCGGCGGCAAGATCAACCTCTCCATTCTTGGTGCGATGCAAGTGAGCGAGAAGGGCGACTTAGCCAACTGGATGATCCCCGGCAAGATGATCAAAGGCATGGGCGGCGCGATGGACTTGGTGGCAGGCGTTAAGCGCGTGATCATCTTGATGGAACACGTGGCCAAGAAGAAAGACGGCACCGAAGATTTGAAAATCTTGAAAGACTGCACCTTGCCACTGACCGGCGTGGGCGTGGTGGACCGCATCATCACCGATCTCGCGGTGATGGACGTGGTGCCCGAAGGCCTCAAAGTGATTGAGCTGGCACCTGGCGTGACCCGTGAGTTCTTGCAAAGCAAGACCGGCGTGACCTTGCTGTGAATGGCGCGCTAAACTCAAGCCATTCATAACAAGAGGAAACGCCATGAAAATTTTGGTTGCTGTTGACGGTTCTAAATCTTCTTTGAACGCGGTGAAGTATGCCGTGAAGTTGGCTTCCAACTTCCGCACACAAGATCGCATCACCTTGATCAACGTGCACGACGACCAAGGCTTTCGCCATGCGCAGCAGTTCGTTGGTAAAGAAGGCATTGCCGATTACTTGCGCGAATTGAGCGACAAAGAGCTCAAGGCCGCTTTGGCCGTGTTGGTGAAAGCTGGCGTCAAGCACGACAGCATCATTCAAACAGGCCATGTGGCAGAAGTGATTTCTCATGCGGCAGACAAAAAGTTTGACATGGTGATCATGGGCTCGAAAGGCCGCAGCGGCTTGGTTGACATGCTGGTGGGTTCTGTGGCGCAACGCGTCATGGCCACTTGCAAGAAGCCTGTGTTGTTGGTGAAGTAATCGCCTGAATCAGGTGCCCATGGGGCATCTACCGAAAAAGCCGCTCTGAGAGCGGCTTTTTTTATGGCTGTGTTAGGAGGGGGCACACCCTCAATATCCCAGAAATTTGCTTTACTTTTAAATAAATGTGCAATTAGCACATTTATTGATCTATACTTAACGCAACCATCCAAGTGACACATATGAACAAGACCACACCTGACGCCTTGTACAAAGAGCAACAAGCCTTGCTTGCCGCCATGGGGCATTTGTTGAAGCCGTTTGCCAAACTCGGTTTGACGAAGGGTGTTCCCATTCAAGCAGTTGAAGAACTGGTGCGACATGCGTATGTGGACGCGGCCAAACAAGCATGCGAAGGTGGTAACCCTGAGCGCTTGACCAGCCGCATCAGCACCATGACGGGGCTCACGCGGCGAGAGGTGGGGCGCATTCAGCAAACATCAAACCCTGACTTGCCCGCCACGCGATCTGCCGCGACTGACTTGCTGACCTATTGGACATCGCAGGCTGGCTATGTCGATAAAACGAAAAAACCTATCCCGATTCCACGGCAAGGGCCCGCGCCTAGCTTTGAAGCTTTGGCGGCCAGCGTCACCAAAGACGTGCATGCGCGCTCCGTGTTGGCCGAGATGGTTCGGCTCAATTTGGTGATGCATCGCAAAGCCACAGATACCGTTGAATTGCTGGAAGATATTTTTGTGCCCAACGACGATTGGTCGCAAATGGTTGGTTTTTTGGGTATCAACGTCGGCGATCACTTGGAGGCTGCGGTCACCAACGTTTTAGGAGATGGCCACCAACATTTTGAACAAGCCCTGTTTGCCGACGAGTTGTCAACCGAGTCACTCACCCAAGTCAAAACCTTGATCAGCGCCCAATGGCGCCACTTGATCACCACGCTGGGCCCCGAGCTGCAAGCCCTGATGGATGCCGACAAAGCAGCCAACCGACCACAAGACCAAGCCGTTCGGATTGGTCTGTACTCCTTGTCCAAGGCGATGCCGTCGCCAGAAACTTCTGCAGATTTATCTCAATGAACGGAGCGTTCCAAATGCGATCAATTCAATCCAATTCCACACTTTCACGCCGCACCATTCTTTTGGGCATGGTCGGTTCTGTTGCGCAACTGGCGGGCTGCGGTGGCGGTGGCTCTGGTGTTGCCGGTTTGTCAAGCGGCGGCACGGGTTCATTCACCAGCGGCACAATTTCGGGACTGGGCTCCATCATCGTCAACGGCATTCGCTACAACGATGACAGTGCCAGTTTGATTGCGCGTGACGATGGTTCTGCGTTTGGCGACACGCTGAAAGTGGGCATGGTGGTGTCTATTCAAGGCTCACCCGTGACCGCAGCCGCCACAACAACCGGTATTGCCACGGCGACCGCCTATCGCATCAGCTGTGGCAGCGAATGGGAAGGTCCCGTGTCGAGCGTTGGGGCCACCAGCTTTGACATGCTGGGTTTGACGGTGGATGTCTTGGCCACCACGGTGTTTGAAGGTGCTGCCACGCAACTGACGGGCCTGACCACTTTGCACTTTGTTGAGGTTCATGGCTATGTCGATCAAAACACGGGCCGTCTTCAAGCTACCCGCGTTGAAGTGTCTGCCACGGCTCCCACGCAGTACAAGCTCAGTGGTGTGGTCAACAATTTCGATGCAGGTAATCGGACCTTCAAGCTGGGATCTGGCACACAATTTTCGAATCAAATCCGTTGGGATGGGAGCACGGTGATCCCAAGCACTTGGTCTGATGGCGTGTTTGTTCGCGTCAAGATGGCAGCCGCGACACCGTTGCTTGCAACGCAGATTCGTTTGCTCACGTCACCGCTGACGCAACTCAGCGCAGAGGATGAACATGACGCTGAAATTCATGGATTCGTTTCAGCTTTCGTCTCGATCGCCAACTTCACTGTCAACGGGATCCCAGTTGATGCCAGCACAGCGCGCATCGCTGGCGGTACCGTGGGGCTGGGTGTTCGGGTTGAAATTCACGGCAGCATCAGCAACGGCGTTTTGATGGCCACCAAGGTCGAAACTCCAAGCGACACAGATGTGGCATCGCATGAATTCGAATTCCACGGAACTGTCAGCGCTTTGGACGCTACCGCACAGACGTTTGTGCTGCACGGGCTCACATTCAAATATGACAACAGCACCAGCATCCAAGGGGTGGTCATGGCAAACGGTGTAGGCATCCAAATCAAAGCCACTCGCTCATCGGGCGTGTGGTTCGCGACAGAGATTCGCGCAGACGATTAATTTCATCCACCCAAAAGGTACACACCATGATTCGAAAAGCAAGTTTTACACACCTCATCATCACAACCGTCACCGCTGCGATGCTGATTCTTCCTCCTGCTGTGCGTGCGGAAATTGTGGACACACAAGAGCTCGCGACACAGAACCAAACAGAGCAAGACAGAGCCAAAGTGCAAAGCTTTGTAGAACGCGCAAGTGTCAAAGAAAAGCTGGAGGCGATGGGCGTGGCTGGCTTGGTGGCCAAAGACCGTGTGGCGGCTTTGAGTGAACAAGAAGTTCACGCGTTGGCTGAGCGCATTGATGCCATGCCTGCTGGCGGCACTCTGAGTCAAATGGACTTGGTGATTATTTTGTTGATTGCAGTTTTGGTTGCGATTGCACTTTAAAAAGAGGTTCTTATGCATGGCGCTCACAGGGGTAGACGTGCGTTTGCCTAAACGCGGTGGTCTCTGTGGGTTGCTCATGGCTGTTTTTGTATTGGGTCTTTCGGGTTGCGCGTCTGTGCCCGCGTCGAATGGCTTTGCACAAAGCAGCCAACTGCCGGTGCACGTCGAGCTCAGCGACGTTGCGTTTTATCCGCAAACACAAGATCAATGTGGTCCAGCTGCTTTGGCCACTGTGCTGCACCATGCGGGCGTCGAGCGCACGTTGCAACAGCTGGAGGCCGATGTGTATGTGCCACAACGCCAAGGCAGCTTGCCATTAGAAATGTTGGGTGGCGCTCGGCGCGCAGGCGTTTTGCCTTATCCCTTAAGGGCAGAGCTTCAGGTCATTTGGCAAGAAGTAGCAGCAGGTCACCCGGTTGTTGTTTTGCAAAACCTGCGCTGGGATGTATTTCCGTTATGGCATTACGCGGTCGTGGTGGGTTACGACCAAGCGGCGGGCACGGTCACCTTGCGCTCTGGGGATGAAAAGCGTTTGCTGATGTCGGTGGCTGATTTCGATTCCAGTTGGGCCAAGGCCAACCGTTGGGCATTTGTCGCTTTGCCGCCTGACCAACTGCCTGCAACTGCCTCTGCCGCTGAGTTTGTTGAAGCGGCGATCACCCTTGAACGTGTGGCCCCTCTCCAAGCTGTGCAGGCCTACCAAACCGCACTTCAAGCGTGGCCCGATAACTTAGAAGCGCGACTTGCCTTGGGAAATAGCTATTACAAACAAGGCAATTTACAAGCGGCGCAAACGCAATACGCGCAAGTCACCGTGGAGCACCCCAATGCGGCGGATGCGTGGAATAACTTGGCACAGGTGTTGTATGAGACACATCAGTTGGCGCAAGCAAAAGTTGCCATTGCCAAAGCGGTGATCTTGGGCGGCGCACGCATTGAAGCTTACAAAGCGACGCAAAGGGCGATAGACAAGAGCCCATGAAAGATGGAGCGGGTGATGGGAATCGAACCCACGTTATTTGCTTGGGAAGCAAGAGTCCTACCATTGAACGACACCCGCATAAGTCTGGATTGTAGGGGCGTGTGATCTAGACTAATATTTCAAGCAGTGGGTATTTGAGAGGGAAGCGCTGCATGAAAACATTCACAAAAATTTGCATTGGCTTGTCTGTGTTGTTGCCTATGTTGGCATCCGCGCAAAGTTGCAACGACATCAAGGACAAAGACAAAGCCAATTACTGTCGTGCACTCGACACCAATGACAAAGCGTATTGCCAAAAAATTGGAGGCAATGATTTGCTCAACCTGTGTATGGGCAAAGTTGAAAACGACATCAAATATTGCCGCCGCATCGCCACCGACAAAATCAAGAAAAGATGTGAAAGCAGCATTCGCTGAAAATGCAAAAAGCATCCACTAGGGATGCTTTTTGAGGGTGAGCGTGGCTCAGTTTTAAGCTTGTGCGAGGGCCTGCTGCATGACTTGACCAACTTGGTCAAAGTAGTTTTGAGCTGCTTGTGTTGGCACCAAGTATTTGGTACGGCGGTTTTTGCCTTCGAACACCGTGTCGATCATGCCGAGTTCACGCAGCTGGTCGAGTTTGCGGTGAATCGTGGCGGGTGAGGCAATCGTGTCCAACGCCATGGCGTCGGTCACGGTCAAAGCCTTCTCTTGTGCGTGACGCACAGCGATCACTTCAAGAAGTTTCTTGGCATCCAAGTCCATGGATGGCGTGCTCGCTCCACCATCCAACGCGTGGATGAGGTTCAGAAAGCGCAAATAAATTTGTTTAGATTCCATGGTAGGTGTGCCTTTTCTTACGTAGGTAAGCTAGATGCTTATTGTATATATTGATTTTGTTAAAAACATCGTAAAACCACTTATCTCCACGGCGTTTACAGGGTTTTTTGTTACTTAAGGACGTCGCCTAAGCAGAGGTACTTCATCTCCAAGTACTCATCCATGCCGTGGCTGGATCCTTCGCGGCCTAGGCCGGATTGCTTCACGCCGCCAAACGGCACATGTTCGGACGCGATGATGCCCACGTTGATGCCTACCATGCCGTATTCCAGCGCTTCGCTGACGCGGTAGATGCGGCCAATGTCGCGGCTGTAGAAGTAGCTGGCCAAGCCGAACTCGGTGTTGTTGGCGGCATCAATGGCTTCTTGGTCCTTGTGGAAGCGGAACACGGGGGCAAAGGGGCCAAAAGTTTCTTCACGGGCGCACAGCATGTCGGCGCGGGCGTCGGCAATGACCGTGGGTTCAAAAAATTGACCGCTCAATTTGTGACCACCTGTGATCAGCTTGCCGCCTTTGTGGAGGGCGTCTTGCACGTGGCGTTCGACTTTGTCCACCGCGGCATCTTCGATCAAGGGGCCTTGTGTCACGCCGTCCTCAAAGCCATTGCCCACCTTCAACGCTTTGACTTTGGCGGCAAACTTTTGCACAAACTCGTCGTACACCGCGTCTTGCACGTAAATGCGGTTGGCGCACACGCAGGTTTGACCGGCGTTACGGTATTTGCTGGCCATGGCGCCTTCCACAGCGCTGTCAATGTCGGCATCGTCAAACACGATGAAGGGGGCGTTACCGCCGAGTTCCAAGGCCAGCTTTTTGATGCTGGGTGCCGACTGGGCCATCAAGATGCGACCCACCTCGGTGGAGCCCGTAAAGCTGATGTGGCGGACGATGTCGCTGCTGCAAAACACCTTGCCAATGGCAATGCTGTTGTCGCTGTCGGCGGTGAGGATGTTCAACACGCCTGCAGGAATGCCTGCGCGAATGGCCAGTTCTGCGGCAGCCAAGGCGGTGAGGGGGGTTAGCTCAGCGGGTTTGATGACCACGGGGCAGCCCGCGGCCAATGCAGGGGCCACTTTGCGGGTGATCATGGCCAGCGGGAAGTTCCACGGCGTGATGGCGGCGCACACGCCAATGGGTTGCTTCAACACCATCAAGCGGCGGTTGTTGTCGAACTGGGGCAGGGTTTCGCCGTTGACGCGCTTGGCTTCTTCGGCAAACCATTCGACAAAGCTGGCTGCGTAGGCCACTTCGCCTTTGGCTTCGGCAAAGGGTTTGCCTTGCTCTGCGGTCATGAGGCGGCCTAGGTCTTCTTGGTTGGCCATGAGCAGGTCAAACCACTTGCGCAAGATGATGCTGCGCTCTTTGCCGGTTTTGTTGCGCCACGTGGGCCATGCCGCGTTGGCTGCGTCAATGGCCGCCGAGGCGTCTGCTGGGCCTAGGTTGGCCACATCGGCCAGCTTTTTGCCTGTGGCGGGGTCATGCACATCGAAGCGGCTGGCGCCCTTGACCCATTGGCCATTGATCAAGGCATCGGTCTTGAGCAGTGTGGGGTCGTTGAGTAAAGAAAGGGGCGCTGTCTTCATGTCCATGAGGGTCTCCGAATTTAACTGGCCAGAGCATACCGCTGGCCCAGCGCCCGCGATGACTCAGGGGTGACACCCAAACCTATAATTTAAAGATGACTACACCCAAATTCACCGTCGCTGATATTCGCAAAACATTTCTGGACTTCTTCGAATCCAAAGGCCACACCGTCGTGGCTTCAAGCCCGCTGGTGCCGGGCAACGATCCCACCTTGATGTTCACCAACTCGGGCATGGTCCAGTTCAAAGACGTTTTCTTGGGTGAAGACAAGCGCTCGTATGTGCGCGCAGCCTCGGTGCAAGCCTGTTTGCGCGCCGGTGGCAAACACAACGATTTGGAAAACGTGGGCTACACCGCCCGCCACCACACTTTCTTTGAAATGCTGGGCAACTGGTCGTTTGGTGACTACTTCAAACGTGAATCGCTCAAGTGGGCGTGGGAGTTGTTGACCGAGGTTTACAAGCTGCCCGCCGACCGTTTGCTGGCCACCGTCTACCAAGAAGACGACGAAGCCTATGACATTTGGACCCAAGAAATTGGCCTGCCCCCCGAGCGCGTGATTCGCATTGGCGACAACAAAGGTGGCCGCTACAAGAGCGACAACTTCTGGATGATGGCCGACACCGGTCCTTGCGGCCCGTGCTCTGAAATCTTCTACGACCACGGCGACCACATCCCCGGCGGCCCTCCAGGCAGCCCCGACGAAGACGGCGACCGCTTCATCGAAATTTGGAACAACGTGTTCATGCAGTTCAACATGGCTGAAGACGGCAGCGTCACCCGCTTGCCCGCGCCTTGCGTGGACACGGGCATGGGCTTGGAGCGCTTGGCTGCCATCTTGCAGCACGTGCACAGCAACTACGAAATCGACATCTTTGATGCCCTCATCAAAGCCGCTGCACGCGAAACCGGTTGCAAAGATTTGGGCCACAAGAGCCTGCGCGTGATTGCCGACCACATCCGTGCCACCTCGTTCTTGGTGAGCGATGGCGTGGTGCCCAGCAACGAAGGCCGTGGCTATGTACAACGCCGCATCATCCGTCGCGCCATTCGCCACGGGTATTTGTTGGGCCAGAAAAAACCGTTCTTCCATAAACTCGTGCCTGACTTGGTCAAGCTCATGGGCGATGCCTACCCCAACATGGCCAGCCAAGCCGAGCGCATTGCCTCGGTGTTGAAGGCCGAAGAAGAACGCTTCTTTGAAACCCTCGAAGTGGGCATGCAAATTTTGGATGCCGCATTGCAAGGCGGCGCAAAGGTGTTGCCGGGCGAAGTGGCGTTCAAGCTGCACGACACCTATGGCTTCCCACTCGACTTGTCTGCCGACGTCTGCCGCGAGCGTGGATTGAGCGTGGACGAAGCAGGTTTTGCTGCGGCGATGGAAAAACAAAAATCCCAAGCCCGCGCTGCAGGTAAGTTCAAGATGGACAAGGCTTTGGAATACACCGGCGCAGGCAACGCGTTTGTGGGTTACGACGACCTCAAAGCGACCGCCAAAGTGGTGGCGGTGTATTTGGACGGCAACTCCGTGGCCGAGCTCAAAAACGGCCAAGCGGGCGTGGTGGTGTTGGACACCACACCGTTCTACGCCGAAAGCGGCGGCCAAGTGGGCGACGCTGGCGTGTTGGTCAGCGGCTCTGCCAGTTTTGCTGTGGAAGACACCTTGAAGATCAAAGCCGATGTGTACGGCCATCACGGCACCCTGACCCAAGGCACCTTGGCTGTGGGCGACCATGTGGATGCACAAGTGGACACGCAAGTGCGTGCAGCCACGGTACGCAACCACTCGGCCACCCACTTGATGCACAAAGCCTTGCGCGAAGTGCTGGGCGACCATGTGCAACAAAAAGGCAGCTTGGTGAATGCCGAGCGCACACGTTTTGACTTTGCGCACAACGCACCTGTGACCGATGCGCAGATTCGCGAGATTGAAGCCAAGGTCAACGCCGAAATTTTGGCCAACGCCGCTGCGCAAGCCCGCGTGATGGACATCGAGTCCGCCCAAAAAACGGGCGCCATGATGTTGTTCGGCGAGAAGTACGGCGAGACCGTGCGCGTGCTCGACATCGGCTCTAGCCGCGAGTTGTGCGGTGGCACACACGTCAAAGCCACGGGCGACATTGGCTTGTTCAAGGTCGTAGCCGAAGGCGGCGTGGCCGCTGGCGTGCGTCGCATTGAAGCCGTCACAGGTGCTAATGCTTTGGCTTATTTGCAATCGCTGGAAGACTCGGTGGCTCAAGCGGCTGGCGCCCTCAAAGCGCCACCCACAGAGCTCAACGCACGTTTGGCTCAAGTGTTGGAGCAAGTCAAAACGCTTGAAAAAGAAGTGTCAGCCCTCAAAGGCAAAGTGGCTTCGGCCCAAAGCGACGAGTTGCTCACCCAAGCGGTGGACATCAAAGGCACCAAGCTCTTGGTGGCCAAGCTCGACGGTGCTGACGCCAAAACTTTGCGCGACACCATGGACAAGCTCAAAGACAAAATGAAGTCTGCCGTCATCGTGTTGGCGGCTGTGGACGGCGAGAAGGTCAACATCGCCGCAGGCGTGACCGCTGACAACGTGGGCAAAGTCAAAGCAGGTGAAATGGCCAACTTTGTGGCGCAGCAAGTGGGCGGCAAAGGCGGCGGCAAGCCCGACATGGCGATGGCCGGTGGCACCGATGCTGCAGCCTTGCCTAAGGCCTTGGCCAGCGTGCAAGCCTGGGTGACCGAGCGCGTTTGATTCAGATGAACGCACGAACCTGCGTTGTGCAAGCAAAGGCCCAACCCGTGTTGGGCCTTTTTCTTGGCGTTTGCTTCGCTGTGTTGTCTTCGAGTTTTGTGTCCACCAGCGCGTGGGCGCAGTTTGACAAAACCGCATGGCCTGCCAACGTGGCCACGCCAAAAATTGAAGCCGTCGATTTGCAGGGCAAAGCTTGGAATGCAGCAGAGCTGGCAGGCAAAGTGGTGGTGCTCAATTTTTGGGCCACTTGGTGCGCACCGTGCAAAGACGAATTGCCCACACTGCAAACCTTGCACGACATCAGTGATGCACAAACGGTGGTGCTCACCATCAACGTGCGCGAACCTGCTGCACGCGCTGCGCGTTACATGCAAAGCACCGGCATGACGTTTCCTGTCATCTCTGACGCCAAGGGTGAGTGGGCCAAACGCTGGGGCGTCACGGTCTATCCCACCACCATCTTGATTGCACCCAATGGTCAAGCGCGCTGGCGCATCGTGGGTGATGTGGATTGGAGTGGGGCGCAGGCCAATACATGGCTGGTCGATGTACGTCAAAACGTCTCACCCGCCAATTCGGTGTCTAAGCCCGCAACCCCCAAGCGATAATTCGTCTACCTCACGCACTTTGCGCGAGGTGACCTGCCTTCGGGGCATTGGTGCTGCGAGATGTTTTATCTCGCTCATGCACCTTGCATGTGCCGACAGGTCTCACTCAATATTCGGAGCTCTCTTTCATGACTCTCGTGCGTCGTTCCCTTCTCAAGGGGGCCGCAGCTGCGTGCGCCCTCAGTGGTGTGCCTGGCTTTGCTTTGGCCCAAACCTCTCCTCAAGCCGCTCGCCGTTTCGAGCCACAAGCGGGCCAGTGGCGCACGTTTGAAGTCACCACCCGTGTCGATTTGGCAGATACCAAGCGTGCTGCCTCACGCGTGTGGTTGCCTGTGCCCAGCATCAACTCGGACTGGCAACGTTCGTTGGAGAGCAATTTCAGCAGCAACGGCACCTCACGCATGGTGAGCGATGGCACCGAGGGCGCGCGCATGATCTACACCGAGTTTTTTGCGGGTGTGACTCCGTTTGTCGAAGTGACCAGCCGCGTGCAAACGCAGAGCCGTTTTGTGGACACAGCCAAACCCACCGCGCACGCGTTCACGCGTGAAGACGCCGGCACTTTGCGCTACTACACCCGTGCCACACATTTGCTGCCCACCGACGGCATCGTTCGTACCACGGCCCTCAAAGCCACGCAAGGTGCGAAGACCGACGCACAAAAAGCACGCGCCATTTACGACTGGGTCGTTGCCAATGCATGGCGCGAACCCAAGACACGCGGTTGCGGTGAGGGCGACATCAAAGCCATGCTGGAGACAGGCAACTTGGGCGGCAAGTGCGCCGACATCAACGCCTTGTTTGTGGGCCTGTGCCGCTCGGTGGGCGTGCCAGCGCGCGATGTGTATGGCATTCGCTTGGTGCCTTCGGCCTTTGGTTACAAAGAGTTGTCGGGCAACCCCGCCAGCTTGAAAGGCGCGCAACACTGCCGCGCCGAGGTGTATTTGCAAGCCCACGGTTGGGTGGCGATGGACCCCGCCGACGTGGCCAAAGTGATGCGCTTAGAAACACCTGAATGGATCAAGCGCACCGACAACGCGGTGGTGCAGCCCGTGTACAACCGTTTGTTCGGTGGCTGGGAAGGCAACTGGATGGGCTGGAACACCGCACACGATGTGGCGTTGCCCGGCAGCAAAGAAGACCGCTTGGGCTTCTTGATGTACCCCGTGGCCGAGACAGTGGATGGCCGCGCAGACTCTTACGCGCCTGACACTTTTAAGTACCAAATCACGGCACGCGAAATCAAGGCTTAAGGTGTTGGAAGCGTCTGGCTCGCTAGACGCTTCTCTGCGCGCAGCCTCAACGCTTGAGGCTTCAAAGTACGAGGCCTTAAAGCAAGCCGTCTTACACCGCGATGCTCAAACGCAAGGCGCTTTGAAACGCACGGGGTTCGCCCGTGACGGGGTCGGTGAAGGCCACGCTTTTGGCCAGCAGCTGCAGCGGATGGCTGAAGTCTTCCTCTGCATCTGGCCCGCGTAACACGGTGGGGTAAAACTGATCGCCTTCCAGCGGCAGGCCCAGCGCCATCATGTGCACACGCAGTTGGTGGCGTTTGCCGCTGACAGGCTCTAGCTGGTACAGCGCACGCGCTCCCTCAACTTTGAGCAAGCTGATGCATGTTTCGCTGTTGGGCTCGCCATCCACCTCTTGTGTTCTGAAGAAAAGTTCGTCAGGTTGTAGGCGACTGATGTGCACGCGTGGCAGCGTTAACGCGGGGTTGTAAGCCGCCACCGCTTCGTACACTTTGTGCATGGCCTTGTCGCGAAACAAGGCGTGATAAGCATCGCGGTCTTGCAGACGCTTGCCAAACATCACGAGGCCTGCGGTTTCACGGTCGATGCGGTGCAGCGGCACGAGGTCGTCATTGCCCGTGAGGTGTTTCAGCTGCACCAACAAGCTTTGCTGCACATAACGACCCGCAGGTGTGACGGGCATGAAGTGCGGCTTGTCGGTCACCAGCAGGTGGTCGTCTTCAAACACGATACTGGCCTTTTGGGGCAGCACCGGCTCATTGGCAATGTGGCGGTAGTAGTAGAGCTTGGTGCGCGGTGCGTAGGCCTGCGTGGCAGTCACGGGCTGCGCGGCTTCATCGAGCACCAGTTGGTCGTCGAAGCGTTGCAGCCACTCGTCGCGCGAGATGTCGGGCATGCGCTCCAGCAAAAAATCCAGCACCGTGGGCCAAGGCCCAACGGGGAGCGACACGCGGCTGGCGCCTACGCCGTTGCGCGTGGGGATACGCATGTAGCCTTGGTCCTTTAGACCTTGGTGAACACCAAGTCCCACACGCCGTGGCCGAGCTTCAAGCCACGGTTTTCAAATTTGGTGAGCGGGCGGTAAGCGGGCTTTTCGGCAAAGCCGCTGGGATCGGTGGCCGTGTTTTTGAGCAAAGGCTCGGCAGACACCACTTGCAGCATTTGTTCTGAATACGGCTGCCAGTCGGTGGCCAAGTGCAAGTAGCCACCGGGCTTGATGTGTTTGGCCAAGCGGTTGACGAACGCGCTTTGAATCAAGCGGCGTTTGTGATGACGGCTCTTGTGCCAAGGGTCGGGGAAAAAGATGTGCACGCCGTCTAGGCTGTTTTCGCCCAGCATGTGATCCATCACCTCGATCGCGTCGTGCTGCACGATGCGGATATTCCCAATGCTTTCTTCGCCGCAGCGTTTGAGCAACGCACCCACGCCAGGCACATGAACTTCGCAGCACAAAAAGTTGTCGTCAGGGCGCGTGTGCGCAATCTTGGCGGTGGCGTCGCCCATGCCAAAACCAATTTCCAAAATCAGCGGGGCGGTGCGGCCAAAGGCTGCGGTGGCATCCAAACGCTCGGGCGTGTAAGGCACTAAAAACTGTGGGCCAAATTGCTCAAACGCCCGCATTTGGCCCGAGCCCATACGGCCCGCGCGCAGCACATAGGTTTTGATGACGCGCATGAACGGGGCGTCTGTTTGTGGAGCGTCTGGGGTGGTGGGCGTGTCAGCAGTCATGGCAGCAAGTCTTTGAATAACCCGTGATTATCGCGGGAGAGAACGCGTGACCTTCGTCCATGCTTTTGTCCATTCGGCTAGTGCTTGCTCTAGCGATGCCGCATCGTCTGGCTTGGGCAAGCCTAAGGTTTGCCCAGCGGTTTGTAGGGCCAGCAGTGGCTGGCTCATATCCAGCGCCCTGGCGCCGTTTTGTTTGCTGAGTTTTTCCCCGTTCTCACCCAGCACCAGCGGCGTGTGCATGTAGCTTGGCGTGGGTAAGCCCAATGCGTGTTGCAACACGATTTGTCGTGCGGTGTTGTCGGTCAAGTCCGCACCACGCACGATGTGGGTGATGCCTTGTGCGGCGTCGTCCACCACCACGGCGAGTTGGTAGGCCCACAGGCCATCGGCGCGGCGCAGCACGAAGTCGCCCACGTCCTTCGCAACGTCTTGTTGTTGGGATCCGAGCAAACGGTCTTGCCATGTCAAAGGTGTGGCCAGTTGTAAATCGTCGATGACGCGTTGTACGTTCAAGCGCCAAGCGCGTGCGGTTTTGCCATTCAAGCCATCGCGGCAAGTGCCAGGATAGACAGCGGCTGTGTGGCGTTCGCGCGTGTGACCCATCACCGCTTGCGCATCTTCAATCTCTTTGCGCGAGCAACCGCAGGTGTAAGCCCAACCTTTGGCGATCAAACTGTCTAGCGCGGCTTGATAGGCCTCGCCGCGTTGCGATTGCCACATCACTGGCGCGTCAGACACAAGGCCACAGGTGGCGAGTTGTTGGAGGATGAGTTGGTCTGCGCCTGGTATGCAGCGCGGGGTGTCCACGTCTTCGATGCGCACCAGCCATTGACCACCGTGCGCGCGTGCGTCTAGCCAACTGGCGAGTGCAGCAACGAGCGAGCCCGCATGCAGCGGGCCCGTGGGGGAGGGAGCGAATCGACCGATGTAACGCACGAGAACTTCACGCACGTCGCCCGTGCGTGAACCGTTTTACAAACGCTTGGCGGATTGGCAAACTGCCAAGGCGAGTTCAAGGCCTGAGACAAACGCGTCTTCCACGCGGTGGCCCAAGTGCCAGTCACCGCACGTGCCCAAGCCATTGGCTGGGTTGTACTGGTGCGACACGCCCAGTGGCGTGATGGTTTTGGCATAGAGCCAGCGGTGCACTTCGGTGTGGGCTGGCTCAGCACGGATGCCTGTGAGCTCGGCGAATGCACGCAAGAGTTTGGCCTTCACGCGCGCGTCGGTGTCGGTGATGTGTTCGGCTGACCAAGCGGCGCTGGCTTGCACCGTCCAACGCTCGACCTTGCCACGGCCTGGCTTGGACGACTCGCGTGCCAACCATGCAATGCGGTGGTGAATGCTGCGTGCCGCGTTCCACTGTGGGCCGATGTGCAGATTGGGTTGCGTGGCGTTGGGGAAGGCGAGCATCAGTGTCCAGCAAGGGGCCACGTCCACCGCGTCCATGGCTTTGAGCCACTTGGCGTCCGCCGCTTCTTTGCTTGACGCTTTGAGCAAGTTTTCTGCTTGACTGGAGGGAATGGCCAGCAACACGTGGTCAAAGCCTGCGTGCTTTTGTGCCACTTCTTTGCCTGATGTGCTGTTGACGGCGTGCACCGTCCACAAACCTTTGGCGCCGCGTTCTAAGCGGTTGACTTGCGTGTTGTACGTCACGGCTTTGCCCAAGGGTTGCGCCCAGTGGCGCACCAAGGCGTTCATGCCGGGCTTGGCCACAAAGTGCGCGTCTTTGGTGGCGCGGGCAGCTTCAAACACATGGCCCAGTGGGTCGAGCACGCGCACGGCGTTGGCACTCCAAGGGCGGCAAATGTCAGCAGTGCCGGGCACGGTTTGCAAGGCCAGCGAGAAGCGGGGGTCGCGCACGGTGAAGTATTGGGTGCCGTGGTCAAAGGTGCCGAAGTTGGTGTCGCGGGTGGACATGCGGCCACCTGCGTTTCGGCTCTTTTCAAACACATGCACATGGTGGCCAGCGTTGGCCAAAGTACGGGCTGCGGTGATGCCAGCGATGCCGGCTCCGATGATGGCGATGTTTAATGTCATGGTTGCACTCTACACCTTCCGTGTGGGGAAATTGGGTCGGGGGTTCACCAATAGCGCAGAACGTGTGGCGGTGCTTTTGAGTTGTTTGAGCCACCACTGCAAAGCGCGACCGCCGCGCTCGCCCTCGCTGCCATCGGGGATGCGCCAAGCGTAACTGAGTTGAGCGACGCGTTGAGGACGATCGACCTCACGCACCAACAACCGACCACTCTCCACCAAAGCTTGCACCATCAGCTCTGGCACAAAGCCCACGCCAAGTCCGCGCAGTTGCGCCTCAATTTTGCTTTGCATGTTGGAGACGGTGAACACGTCTTGACCCGGCAGCAAACCAATGGTCACGCCCGCGCCGCGCTGTACCGAGTCGGCCACCGCCACGGCGCGGTGTTGGCCAATCAGTGCGTCAGTCAATGGTTCGGGGGCTTGTGCCAACGGGTGATGCGGTGCCATGGCAAACACAAAACGCATGTGGCCCAGCACGTGGCTGTTGATGCCTGCTGTTGTGCCGCTTTCGCTGAACGAGCCGGCAATGCCCAGCGCCAAATCGGCTTGGCCGCTGGTCAGGGCTTCGAGCGTGCCGGTGAGGGTTTCGTCGCGGAGCTTGAGGCGCGTGGGGGCATTCAAGGTCATGAAGGCTTCGCACAGCTCCATCACCGTGGTGCGGTCGATGATGCCGTCCACCGCGATGGTGAATTGGCTTTCCCAGCCCGTGGCCACGCGCTTGACGCGGTTGGCAATGGCGTCCATGTCGGCCAGCAGGCGCTCGCCTTCGCGCAGCAGTTCGTGGCCTGCGGCGGTGAGCTTGGCTTGTCTTGAGCTGCGGTCAAACAGCAGCACGTCGAGGGCGTCTTCCATCTGGCGCACGCGGTAGGTGAGGGCGCTGGGCACCAGGCCTAGCGCGCGGGCGGCTGCGGCAAAGCTGCCTGCTTTTTCAATCGCGTGCAGCATGGACAGCGAATCGGGGGTGAGGACGTCACGGGGAGATGTCATGCAATCAGGCTTTAATCGTTCAAATAATTTGAATGATGCCATCAAATCCCATGTATCGCAAAAGTGGGGCTGGGGCCTAAAGTTGAGTCCATAGGAGAACACGCCATGTTGACCATTCGCAAATCCCAAGACCGAGGCTACGCCGATCACGGCTGGCTCAAGTCGTTCCACAGCTTTTCATTCGCCAGCTACTACAACCCCGAGTTCATGGGTTGGGGCAATTTGCGCGTCATCAACGAAGACCGCATTGCGCCAGGCACAGGCTTTGGCACGCACGGTCACCGCGACATGGAAATCATCAGCTACGTGCTCAGCGGCAACTTGGCCCACAAAGACGACATGGGCAACATCAAAGGCATCCCGCCTGGCGATGTGCAGCGCATGAGCGCGGGCAGTGGTGTGCAGCACAGCGAGTTCAACCACGCACCTGCTGAGACCACGCATTTCTTTCAAATTTGGATTGAACCCAATGTGCGCGGCATTCCCGCCAGCTACGAACAGCAACAAGTGCCACCCGCATCCAAGCGTGGTGCCCTGAGCCGCATTGCCGCGCCAGAAGGTGGCGTGGTGAAGATCCACGCCGATGCAGCCTTGTATGCCGGCCTGTTTGACGGCGACGAAGCCGCCACCTTGAATATTGCCTCTGGCCGCAAAGCCTATGTGCACTTGATTCGCGGTGCCTTGCAAGTCAACGGTGTGGCACTGGCCACAGGTGACGCCGCACTGTTGGACAACGAACCGACCATTCACCTGACCCACGGCCAAGATGCCGAGGTGCTGGTGTTTGATCTGGCACCCTGATTTTTGACTTCATCTACTCAAAGGAAAACTTTTATGAACAACGCACTCAACCTCATTGGCCGCATCTTGCTGGCTGCTCTTTTCTTGCCAGCAGGCTTGTCAAAGCTGTCTGGCTTTGAAGGCACGGTGGGCTATATCTCTTCTGTGGGCTTGCCTTTGCCCACCGTGGCTGCCGCTGCGGCGCTGACCGTGGAAATCTTGGGCTCTGTTGCCTTGATCGTGGGCTTCCAAACCCGCATTGCTGCGGCTGTGCTGGCGGTGTTCACGTTGGTAGCTTCTGCCTTCTTCCACGCTTTCTGGGCGGCTGCACCTGAGCAAGCGTTTGTGCAACAGCTCTTGTTCTTCAAGAACATTGGCGTGGTGGGCGGCTTGTTGGTGTTGGTGTCTTCAGGCGCTGGCGCTTGGAGCCTAGATGCCAAAAAAGAAGCCCAATAATTGACAACATTTCTTGCTTGTATTTTTTAACCTCTTAGGAACACACCATGACTAAAACTGTCGTCGTTTATCACTCAGGCTACGGCCACACCCAACGCGTGGCCCAATTTGTGGCCGAAGGCGCGAAAGCCACTGTCATCGCCATCGATGCAGACGGTAACATCACCGATGCTGATTGGGAAGCTTTGGATGCGGCTGACGCCATCATCTTCGGTTCACCCACGTATATGGGCATGGCCTCTTGGCAGTTCAAGAAGTTTGCCGACGCCACATCCAAGCGTTGGTTCACCAGCGCCTGGAAAGACAAAGTCGCGGGCGGCTTCACCATTTCTGCCAGCCCCAGCGGCGACAAGCTGTCGACCGTTCAGTACTTCATCACTTTGGCCATGCAACAAGGCATGGTGTGGGTGGGCCAGCCTGCGATGAACGACGGCAACATCAACCGCATTGGTTCTAACTCTGGCGTGATGGCTCAAGTTGGCCCGACCAGCCCAGCGGCTGACATTCCTCAAGGTGACTTGGACACCGCCAAGGCTTATGGCGAGCGCGTGGCCGCAGTGGCCGCCAAATTGCGCGGTTAATCCGTGTTTACCCGCCATTGGCGGGTTGTGAAATAAAAGGGCAGTTCGTCAGAGCTGCCCTTTTTCTTTGGTTAGTATTCACGCCATGAAGATCATTCAACTGTTGCCTTGGACCGATTGGTTCGCACTCGGATTTTTTGTCTTGGTGTGGGTGGGCTACGCTGCATTTGCGAAATACAACAGCGAGCACCACCATTCGATTTTGGCCATGACCAACCGCTACCGCCACCTGTGGATGTTGCAAACCACCGCGCGCGATCCGCGCATGTTGGACGGCATCATCACGCAGACCTTGTCGGCCACGCCTGCATTTTTTTGCTCCACCACGATTTTGATTTTGGGTGGTTTGTTTGCTTTGCTCGGCACCACCGACAAGGCGGCCGAGCTGGTGCGCGAAATTCCATTTGCTGAACAAACACCCATCTTGGTGTTTGAGTTCAAGATCTTGGTGTTGGTGGTGATTTTTGTGTACTCGTTTTTTCGCTTCTCATGGTCGATGCGTCAGTACACCTTTGTGGCGCTGCTCATTGGTGCCATGCCTCCTGCTGAGAGCTTTCAAAGTGGTGCTGTGACAGACCGTCAGCACTATGCCGACCGCGCTGCCGCCATGACAGGCTTGGCTGCTGAAACCTTCAACGGTGGTTTACGCGCCTACTATTTTTCGTTTGCCGCACTGGGCTGGTTTTTTTCACCCGCCATGTTTGTGCTGACCACGCTGCTGGTGACGGGCGTTTTGTACACCCGTGAATTCAAGTCTGAGGTGTTGACGTTGTTGGAGCAGTGACGGGGAAGGTGCCTTCGGGCGTCAAGCCTGTGGCACTCAAATCTGCGCCCACGGCACGGCGCTCGTCAAACACAAAGCAGCCACCGTCATAGTGGTCGTTGCCCACTTCTTCAAAGTATTTGAGGATGCCGCCTTCGAGCTGGTACACATGCGGCAAGCCCGCATTGCGCATGTAGATGGCTGCTTTCTCGCAGCGAATGCCGCCGGTGCAAAAACTGATGACGGTTTTGTCTTGCAGCTCATCTAAGTGCGCTTGCACCGCATCAGGAAATTCGGTGAACTTGGTGATGCCCCAGTTGATGGTGTTTTTGAACGTGCCTGCATCCACCTCAAACTGGTTGCGTGTGTCGAGCGTGACCACGGGACGGCCTTCGTCGTCATGGCCTTGGTCCAGCCAACGTTTCGCGGTTTCGGGCGTCACCGCGGGTGCACGGCCTTCGGCAGGGCGAATGCTGGGGTGGTTCATGCGGATGATTTCGTGCTTCACCTTCACCAGCATCTTGCGAAACGGCTGTGTGTCAGACCAGCTTTCTTTGGGTGCCAGGTCGGCCAAGCGTGCATCGGTGCGCAGCCAGTCGACGAAGCTGCGCACATCTTCGGCGCTACCGGCCAAGAAGAAATTAATGCCTTCTTCTGCTATCAGGATGGTGCCTTTGAGCTGGCGCGCCAAAGCGTTGTCCAAGCAAGGCTGGCGCAGGTCTTGGGCGTCGGGCAGGGCGACGAATTTGTAGCAAGAAATATTCAGAATTTGGTTCACCCAGCGATTCTATGTAACGGCGTGTCCCTACAATCTGGCGCATGTTTGTTCACTTGCGCCTCCACTCTGAATTTTCTGTCGTTGACGGGACCAACCGCATTGACGAGGTGGTGAAAGCAGCCGCAGCCGATCAGCAACCTGCGTTGGCTATCACAGACATCAACAACCTGTATGGCGCCATCAAGTTTTACAAAGAAACCCGTGGCAAGGGCGTCAAGCCCGTCATTGGCGCCGAGATTTACCTAGAGAGCCTCACCCAAGACGCCGCGCAGACCTCGCGCATGGTGCTCTTGGTGCAAAACCATCAGGGCTACTTGAATCTGTGCGAACTCATCAGCCGTGGCTGGACACAAAACGTGCACAGAGCCGTGGCCGTCATCAAGCTGGAGTGGCTGCAAGAGTTGTCGCAAGGCCTGATCGCTTTGTCGGGCGCGCAAGCCGGTGCGGTGGGCCAAGCCTTGGTGCAAGGCGACACCACACGTGCAGGCGAGGTGGCCTTGCAACTGGCGGGCATCTTCCCGCATCGTTTTTACATTGAGCTGCAACGCGCAGGCCGAGCGGATGACGAAACCCATGTGTCTGCGGCTGTGCAATTGGCCGCGCGCCTGAGCCTGCCCGTGGTGGCCACGCACCCTGTGCAGTTCACCCAGCCCGATGACTACGAAGCGCACGAAGCGCGCGTGTGTATTGCCGAAGGTGAAATCTTGGGCAACCAACGCCGTGTGCGCAAGTTCACGCGCGAGCAGTATTTCAAATCATCCGCACAAATGTGTGAGCTGTTTGCCGATGTGCCCAGCGCCATTGCCAACACGGTGGAGATTGCCAAGCGTTGCAACTTGACCTTGGTGTTGGGCAAGCCGCAGCTGCCCAACTTCCCCATCCCGCCGGTGAACGGCGTGGTGATGTCGGTGGAGGAGTATTTCCGTCACGTGTCGCACGAAGGCCTCGAAGAGCGCTTGCTGCACCTGTACCCGGTTGAGGCCAAACGCAATGAAGAGCGTCCACGTTATGTGGAACGCTTGGAGTTTGAACTGACCACGATTTTGAACATGGGCTTTCCCGGCTACTTCTTGATCGTGGGTGACTTCATTCAGTGGGCCAAAGCCAATGGCTGCCCTGTGGGCCCAGGCCGTGGCTCAGGTGCTGGCTCGTTGGTGGCATATGCGCTGAAGATCACCGACCTTGACCCGCTGCAATACAACTTGCTGTTCGAGCGTTTCTTGAACCCAGAGCGGGTCTCCATGCCCGACTTTGACATTGACTTTTGCCAAACCAACCGCGACCGCGTGATTGACTACGTGAAAGACAAATACGGCCGCGATGCCGTGTCACAAATTGCCACCTTCGGCACCATGGCCGCGCGTGCCGCGATTGGTGACGTGGGTCGTGTGCTCGACATGAGCTACACCTTCTGTAAAGGCATCAGTGGCTTGATTCCCAACAAGCCCGGCCAGCACATCACCATCGCTGGGGCGATTGAGGTCGAGCCCATCTTGGCCGAGCGTTTGGCCAAAGAGGATGAAGTCAAAACCTTGTTGGAGCTGGCGCAAAAACTCGAAGGCATGACGCGTAACGTGGGCATGCACGCCGGTGGTGTGTTGATTGCCCCGGGCAAGCTGACCGACTTCTGTCCGCTGTACCAACAGCCGGGCAGCGAATCGGCGGTGAGCCAGTTTGACAAAGACGACGTCGAAGCCGCGGGCTTGGTGAAGTTCGACTTTTTGGGCTTGGCCACGCTGACCATTTTGGAGATCGCGCGCGAGTTCATCATGGCTCGCCACAAGGGCCAAGAGAACTTCGCGTTTGAAAACATTCCGCTCGACGACAAGCGTACTTACGAACTGTTCCAAGACGGCAAAACCGAAGCTGTGTTCCAGTTTGAAAGTCGCGGCATGCAGGGCATGTTGCGCGATGCGCGTCCCACCCGCTTAGAAGACTTGATTGCGCTGAACGCCTTGTACCGTCCCGGCCCGATGGACCTGATTCCCAGCTTCGTAGCGCGTAAGCATGGCCGCGAAACCATCGAGTACCCGCACCCCATGGTGGCTGAGATGTTGTCCGAGACCTACGGCATCATGGTGTACCAAGAGCAGGTGATGCAGACCGCGCAGATTTTGGGCGGCTACTCGCTGGGCGGCGCTGACATGTTGCGCCGCGCGATGGGTAAGAAGAAGGCCGAAGAGATGGCCGAGCACCGCGAAATCTTCCGCGCGGGTGCTGCCAAAAACAACATCGCCCAAGACAAAGCCGACGAGATCTTTGACTTGATGGAGAAGTTCGCGGGCTACGGCTTTAACAAGTCGCACGCTGCTGCTTACTCGCTGCTGGCCTATCACACCGGCTGGTTGAAGGTGCATTACACGGCCGAGTTTTTCTGCGCCAACATGACGGTGGAGATGGACAACACCGACAAGCTCAAGGTGTTGTTTGAAGATGCCCACAAGATGGGCCTCACCTTTGAAGCGCCGGATGTCAACCGTGGCCGCTACCGCTTTGAGCCGATCTCAGACAAAGTCATTCGCTATGGTTTGGGGGCCATCAAAGGTTCGGGCCAACAAGCGATTGAGGCCATCGTGGCCGCACGCGAAGAGGGCGGCCCGTTCACCAGCTTGTTTGATTTCTGCCGCCGCGTCGACCGCAGCCGCCTGAACAAACGCACGGTCGAAGCCCTCATCAAAGCTGGTGCGTTTGACAACTTGCACCTCAACCGTGCCGAGCTGTTGGCCAGCGTGGAGCGCGCGTTTGACTTTGCCTCAGCCAGCGAAGCCAACGCCAACCAAGGCGGCCTGTTTGACATGATGGGCGAAGACACCCACGGCTCCAGCACGCAAGAACCCGAGTACGTTGAGATGTTGCCTTGGGGTGTGAAAGAACGCCTCACGCACGAGAAAGTGGCCTTGGGCTTTTACCTGTCCGGCCACTTGTTTGACGAAGTCGAGCGCGAGGTGCGCCGCTTTGCCCGCACCCGCATTGAAGACTTGATGGACTCGCGCGAGCCACAGTTGTTGTCGGGCATCGTGAGCGACATGCGTGTCATCAACGGCCAGCGCGGCAAGCTCGCTATCTTCAAGCTGGACGACAAATCAGCGGTGATTGAAGCCACAGCCGACGAAGCCACCATCAACACCTACCGCAACACCTTGAAGGATGACGAGCTGGTCATCATCATGGGCAAGGCGCAGCCCGACCGCTTTTCGGGCGGCTTGCGTTTGTCCATCCAACAAGTGTGGAGCTTGGAGCAAGCGCGCTGTCGCTTTGGCAAATACCTCAGCGTCACCGTCAACGGCACATCGCCCGACATTGCCCGCATGCTGCGCGACCACCCCGCGAAAGTGGAGCAATCCGAGCAGGGTGAGTTGGTGCGCGGCATGGGCGTACGATTGAAGCTGCTGCGCGATGGCGCCACGGCTGACGTACAGTTGGGCGACAACGCCAAGTTTTTCCCCAGCGATGCAGCCTTGGCCAGTTGGATGGCACAGGCCCACGACGGGCAATCTCAAATCATTTACGAGTAACCATTTATGTGGACCATCCCTACGCTCATGACGTTGACGCGCATCGCGGCCATACCGCTCATCGTGGGGTTGTTTTATTTACCGATTGAAACCGCGGAGCGCAACCTCTGGGCCACCGTGATGTTCGTGGTGTTTGCGCTGACCGATTGGCTCGATGGTTACTTGGCGCGCAAGCTCAACCAATCGTCAGCTTTTGGCGCATTCCTCGACCCTGTGGCAGACAAGTTTTTGGTGTGTGCTTCTTTGCTGATCTTGGTGCACTTGGGCCGTGCCGATGTGTTGGTGGCCCTCATCATCATTGGGCGCGAAATTGCCATTTCGGCTCTGCGTGAGTGGATGGCACAAATCGGTGCGTCGCGCAGTGTGGCCGTGCATGTGTTGGGCAAGCTCAAGACCATGGTGCAAATGGTGGCAATTCCCTTCTTGCTGTTTGATGGCCAACTGTTTGGCGTGATTGACACGGCCTTGTGGGGCACGGTGTTGATTTGGATTGCTGGCGTGTTGACCGTGTGGTCGATGGTGTACTACTTGCAAAAAGCTTGGCCTGACATCTTGGACCACGCTAAGTAATGTCCGAGCAGCAAAACCAAGCATGGCTGCGCGCCATGCCTGTGGTGTTTGTGTTGATCTGGAGCACGGGTTTCATCGTGGCGCGCTACGGCATGCCCAATTCGCCACCGTTTACTTTCTTGCTGTGGCGCTACATTTTTTCCATTCTGTGTTTTGTGCTGTGGGTCAAATGGGCGCGAGTGCCTTGGCCGCAGGGCAGGGCACAGTGGCTGCATTTGGCGGTCACGGGTGTGTTGATGCACGCCGGTTATTTGGGCGGTGTGTGGGCCGCCGTCAAAGTGGGCATGGGCGCTGGGTTGACCGCTTTGATTGTGGGATTGCAACCCGTCCTCACGGCCATTTGGTTGTCGGCACGCGGCGGCCATGTGTCGCGCCGCCAGTGGCAAGGCTTGGCTTTGGGGTTTGTGGGCTTGGCCATGGTTGTGTCGCGCAAACTCGAAGGCGGCATTGAAGTCACACCGTGGAGCCTGACCATGATCACCATGGCCTTGGTGTCCATCACCACCGGCACGCTGTATCAAAAACGTTTTGTGAAGCCATGCGATGTGCGCAGCGCCAATGCCGTGCAGCTCATGGCGGCGTATTTGGTGACCTTGCCTCTTGCATTGATGGAGGCCGAGCCTGCGTTATGGAACAGCGAGATGACATACGCTTTGGTGTGGTCTGTGCTGGCGTTGACCTTGGGCGGTAGCTCGCTGTTTTACATCCTCATCCAGCGTGGTGCTGCCGCGGCAGTGACCAGTCTCATGTATTTGGTGCCTCCCACGACGGCCGTGATGGCGTGGGTTTTGTTCAACGAGCCGATCACCTTGGTGACACTGGCAGGCATTGCGGTGACTGCTGTTGGGGTCAGTTTGGTGGTGCGGCCACCTAAAATCACCGCATAAATTTTTGCAATATTTTGGTTTTAAAGGTTGAAGATGAGTCAAAAACGCATTGCAGTGATCGCCGGCGACGGCATTGGCAAAGAAGTCATGCCCGAGGGTATTCGCGTCATGGACGCAGTTGCCCGTAAATTTGGCATCGACTTGAAGTTTGACCACTTCGATTTTTCAAGCTGGGACTATTACGAAAAACACGGCCAGATGCTGCCCGACGATTGGAAAGATCAAATCGGCGGCCACGATGCCATCTACTTTGGTGCCGTGGGTTGGCCCGAGAAAATTGCAGACCACGTGTCGCTGTGGGGCTCGCTGTTGATGTTCCGTCGTGAGTTTGACCAGTACATCAACTTGCGTCCCGCGCGTTTGATGCCTGGCATCATCGCTCCCGTGGTGCGCCGTGACGGCTCGCCACGCCAGCCCGGTGAGATTGACATGTACATCGTGCGCGAAAACACCGAAGGCGAATACTCCAGCATTGGTGGCCGCATGTACCCCGGCACCGAGCGCGAAATCGTGATGCAAGAAACCGTGATGTCGCGCATTGGCGTAGACCGCGTGTTGAAGTTTGCGTTTGAGTTGGCACAGACGCGTCCTAAAAAGCATTTGACCAGCGCCACCAAATCCAACGGCATCGCCATCACCATGCCGTATTGGGATGAGCGCGTGGTTGAGATGGCCAAGAACTATCCAGGCATCAACGTGGACAAGTTCCACATCGACATCTTGACCGCCCACTTTGTGCAACGCCCGGACTTCTTCGATGTCGTGGTGGCCAGCAATTTGTTTGGCGACATCTTGAGCGACTTAGGTCCCGCATGCACTGGCACGATTGGCATTGCACCCAGTGCCAACTTGAACCCCGACCGCAAGTTCCCGTCCTTGTTTGAGCCCGTGCACGGTTCGGCACCGGACATTGCAGGCAAGGGCATTGCGAATCCGATTGGCCAAATTTGGTGTGGCGCGATGATGCTTGAATTTTTGGGCCACAAAGACGCACACGATGCGGTGATGGCGGCCATTGAAAAGGTCTTGGACCCCAAGAGTGGTGCACCCAAAACACCTGACATTGGTGGTAACGCTAGTACTTCAGATGTCGGTCGTGCGATTGCTGAAGCCTTGTAATTTTTAGCTTCAAAAAACGACTAGAATTCGCTCCCATGCTGTCTTGCGCAGCGCTTTTCTTTAAGTGAAGTTTGTCGCAAGAAGGGCTGAACTGCCCATAGCAGCGTTACACCTCGTGTGGCTTGTAAACTAGCCATACCCATTGATCAACATCACATCTCATTGAGAGGGGATTTTTGTGAATAAAACAGAACTGATTGAGCACATCGCCAAGCACGCCGATATTTCTAAGGCTGCAGCCACTCGCGCACTTGAGTCCACCATCGGCGCTGTGAAGACCACCTTGAAAAAGGGCGGCACAGTTTCTTTGGTCGGTTTCGGTACTTTTGCAGTTGGCAAACGTGCTGCACGCACAGGCCGCAACCCACGCACTGGCGAAGCCATCAAGATCAAGGCAGCTAAAGTGCCTAAGTTCCGTCCAGGCAAAGGTCTGAAAGACGCCTTGAACTAATTAAAGGTTCAGGATGGGTGCTTAGCTCAGTTGGCAGAGCGGCTGCCTTACACGCAGTAGGTCGGCGGTTCGACCCCGTCAGCACCCACCACCCATTAAAAAGGCGAACTCCGATGTTCGCCTTTTTTCTTGGCTTCACACACATCACGATGAGTCCACTTCATGTTTGATTTTGTTCGCAAGCACACACGGGTCATGCAATTTTTGCTGTTCCTGTTGATCTTCCCGTCTTTCGTTTTGTTCGGCCTTGAGGGCTACAACCGTTTCCGCGAAGGCGGCGCAACGGTTGCCACCGTCGATGGCCACGACATCACGCAAGCGGATTGGGATGCGGCACATCGCAGCCAAGTCGAGCGCTTGCGCAGCAGCATGCCCAATGTGGACGTGAAGTTGTTTGACACCCCCGAAGCCAAATACAGCACCTTAGAACGCATGGTGCGTGACCGCCTGTTGCAAGTGGCAGCGAGCAAGTTGCGTTTAGGTGCCAGCGATGCACGCTTGGCCGCTGAGTTGCAGCAAAACCCAACCATTGCAGCTTTGCGCCGCGCCGATGGCACTTTGGACATGGAGCGCTATCGCCAGTTGTTGGCCACGCAAGGCATGTCGCCTGAGGCGTTTGAAGCGCAAGTGCGTGGTGACTTGGCCTCGCGTCAAGTGATGTCAGGTGTGGGCGTGACCAGCTTTAGCTCTAACGCCTTGGCCGATGTGACCTTGAATGCTTTTTATGAGCAACGCCAAGTGCAGGTGGCAAAGTTTGCGCCTGCTGACTTTGTATATCAAATCAATCCCAGCGATGAAGAGCTCCAGACCTATTACAAAGCCAATGCCGACAAGTTTCAGTCCGCTGAGCGTGCAGACATTGAATATGTGGTTTTAGATTTGGCTGCGGTGCAAAAAGGCATTGTGGTGCCAGAGGCTGAACTCAAGTCGTACTTCGAACAAAACGCAGCCCGCTTGGCTGGCTTGGAAGAGCGTCGTGCCAGCCACATCTTGATCAATGCCGACAAAGGTGCCTCCGCCGCTGAGCGTGATGCCGCCCGTGCCAAAGCCCAGGCCTTGTTGGCTGAGGTGCAAAAGTCGCCCAATCAGTTTGCTGAGTTGGCGCGCAAAAACTCGCAAGACACAGGCTCTGCTGCCAAAGGTGGCGACCTCGATTTCTTTGGCCGTGGTGCCATGGTCAAACCTTTTGAAGAGGCGGCTTTCGCCCTGAAAAAGGGCGAGACCAGCGGTGTGGTGGAAACCGAATTTGGTTTTCACATCATCCGTTTGACTGACATCAAACTGCCCGAGCAAAAAAGCTTTGAGTCGCAACGCGCCAAGCTGGAGCAAGAAGTGCGTGGCCAACTGGCGCAGCGCAAATTTGCCGAAGCGGCGGAGCAATTCACCAACATCGTGTACGAGCAGTCTGATAGCTTGAAGCCCGCGGCTGAGCGTTTGAAGTTGGATGTGCAACACGCCAGCAACTTGGGCCGCGAACCCGTGGCGGGCAACACCGCCGCGAACAGCCCCAAACTGTTGGCGGCCGTGTTCTCACAAGATTCGATTGAGAAAAAGCGCAACACCGAAGCCGTAGAGTTGGCCCCCAATGTCCTGGCTGCAGCCCGCATCACCAGCTATAGCCCCGCGCGCACCTTGCCTTTGGATGAAGTCAAAGCCCGCGTGCGCGACCAAGTGGTGGCGCAACTTGCCGGTGAACGCGCACACTCAGAAGGGGCAGCCAAGTTGGCCGAGTGGAAGGCCAGCCCAGAGGCTGCCAAATTGCCAGCCGCCATTGTGGTGTCGCGCGAATCTAAGCAAACACAACCTTCGGCGTTGGTGGAAGCTGCTTTGCGTGCCAGTACCCAAACGCTGCCAGCGTGGGTGGGCGTTGACTTAGGCGCCAGCGGCTATGCCGTGGTGAAGGTTGAAAAAGTGTTGCCGCGCGATGCTGCCAATTCTCAAAACTTGGCGCGCGAACGAGACCAGTACGCGCAGTGGTGGGCTTCTGCCGAAGGCTTGGCGTATTACAAGCTATTAAAAGAAAAATTTAAGGCAGAAATCAAAGTAGCTCGGTTATAATATTCGCTTCTACGGTGGCTGTAGCTCAGTTGGTAGAGTCCAGGATTGTGATTCCTGTTGTCGTGGGTTCGAGCCCCATCAGCCACCCCATATAAATCAAGCACTTAGCCCGGTCCGCCGGGCTTTTTGCTTTCTGGCTTTCTCTCGATGTAATGGCGGATGTAAGCATATTTTTCGAATATTTTTTCGAAAATTACCAATGGGAAGTTATCTATGCATGTGACGTGAACCGCATCCGTCAAGTCAAAGGTCTCGCGCTCATAGAGTTGTTGATCAGTGTCGCCCATCACATAGAGCCGACCGCTGTCCTTGAGTCGCTCTAATACAGCCTGTGCGCTGATAGGGTTCGGCCCGTCAGCACAGAGCAAAAGGCTAACTGCGAGTCACTTGGCATAGTTGTGGCGGTAACGCCATCTACATCATGGCGGATGCGCCCAGTGGGATCGACGGTGTATCTGTAACGACGGAAGCATCTGCGATGTAAGTGACAGCAAATATGAAGGCCTGGTTTTTGTCTGGCATTGCGTTGGCTGCTTTGGGTATGCATCTGGGGGCTGTACTTTAGATGTGGACGACTGTATTTTGAACGGCCTTAAAGGCGTCAACAGCGATGCCGCAACAAGGATGGTGCGGCAGTACACCTGAAGCATTTGCTTCTAGCTTGGTGACTGAAAGTGCGAAATGGGAAAAGCTCATTCGCGAGAAAAATATTCAGCCAGATTGAAAGAGAAAAAATGTCTGACATCTATTCAATTCAACTTTCGGATGGGCCAGGATTTCCAGTTGTCGTGAGTCATGCCTTAGGCCTGGATCACTCAATGTGGTCGAGCTGGATAGATTCCCAAAAAGGACAACGCCCAATATTGGCGTATGACCATCGTGGTCAGGGACGATCTAAGCTGGGTTTACATCCGCTTGATTTGGAGCTTCTGGTGGATGATGCGGCAACGCTCGTCAAAGATTGGAAGCAAGGACCTGTCGTCTTCGTAGGCCTGTCGCAAGGCGGCATGGTTGCGCAAGGATTGGCGATTCGTCATCCTAGCTTGGTGCGCGGACTTGTATTGGCTCACACCACAGCGATTTATGCGCCTGCAGCGCAAGCTGCTTGGAAGGATCGTATTGCTACTGTTGAGCATCGCGGGATTGCAGCTGTCGTCGACCTGATTTCACAGCGGTATTTGTCTGAAGATTTTCGTGCAAATAACCCTCAATTCACAGATGCACTTCGCGCTCAGATTTTGACTAACGATGCAAAAGCATACGTTGCAAATTGCCAAGCTGTTGCAAATGTCAATTGGTTGGATGATTTGAAATTGATCAGGTGCCCCACCTTGGTTCTTGCTGGTGCGTTAGACATGGGTGCAACGCCAGCGATGGCAGAAGCTATTCATCATGAAATTACATGCTCACGATTAGAGATTTTTGAGCATGCGTCACATCTCAGCCCGCTTGAACAACCTGAGAAATTCCAACGTGCTGTTAGTAATTTCCTAGATACCCTGTAAATCTATTTCTTCACCCATTTAAATTCACAAATCTCATAAAAATATGATTAACAAAATATGTAAAAGTATTCCCGATGCCTTGTCCGGAATCAAAGACGGGTCGACGGTTCTGATCGGTGGATTTGGAACTGCAGGCATTCCAAATGAACTCATCGACGGATTGATTCAGCATGGTGCACGCGAACTGACAGTCGTCAACAACAACGCTGGCAATGGAGACACCGGATTGGCCGCCTTGCTCAAGGCCGGACAAGTACGAAAAATCATTTGTAGCTTTCCTCGGCAAGCCGACTCATACGTCTTTGATGAGCTTTATCGGAGCGGAAAGATCGAGTTGGAATTGGTGCCCCAAGGAAACTTAGCTGAACGACTTCGTGCCGCGGGCGCTGGCGTTGGTGCGTTCTACACGCCAACTGGATTCGGAACAGAGTTGGCATTGAATTCAGACGGAACACCAAAAGAGACACGTCATATCAATGGCAAAGACTATGTGCTGGAGTATCCAATTTACGGGGATGTGGCGCTGATCAAAGCTGAAACTGGAGATCGGTGGGGGAATTTAACCTTCCGTAAGGCAGCACGCAACTTTGGCCCTGTCATGGCAACCGCTGCCAAATGCACCATTGCAACAGTTCACGAAGTGGTTGAACTCGGCAAGATGGATCCTGAATCAATCGTGACGCCAGGAATCTTTGTTTCTCGAATCGTAGAGATTGAGCGCGTAGCTACACAAGCTGGTGGCTTTAAGCAAACTGCATAAGGAGAACTTGCATGAGTAATTACACAAAACGAACAAAGCAAGAGCTTGCTCAACGAGTTGCGAAAGATATTTTTGATGGCGCATATGTCAATCTTGGCATTGGTCAACCAACGCTGGTTGCGAACTACTTGCCAGAGGGTATGGAAGTTGTGCTGCACAGTGAAAACGGCATCCTAGGGATGGGAGAGGCGCCGTTGACTGGAGAAGAAGATTACGACTTGATCAACGCTGGCAAGCAGCCTGTGACCTTATTGGCTGGCGGTGCTTATTTCCATCATGCGGACAGTTTTGCCATGATGCGTGGTGGTCATCTCGACATCAGTGTTTTGGGCGCATTTCAAGTGTCAGCGACTGGCGACCTTGCCAATTGGAGCACGGGTGAAGCAGGCGCGATTCCCGCAGTGGGTGGCGCGATGGATTTGGCGGTTGGCGCAAAACAGACTTGGGTCATGATGGACCTCCTGACTAAAAAAGGCGATAGCAAGGTTGTTCAAGAGTGCTCATATCCCCTCACGGGATTGGGCTGCGTCAAGCGCATTTATTCTGATCTGGCAACTTTGGAATGCACCACTGAAGGTTTGAAGCTGATCGATAAGGTTGATGGTTTAAGCAAAGAAGAACTTGAACGACTCATCGGTCTCCCAGTTCACGCCTGATGAACAAAACCACGACGGAACTGTTGAAGAAGAATTTTTAAGAGAACACACATGACTGAAGCTTATATTTGCGATGCAATCCGAACCCCGTTTGGGCGTTATGGCGGTGCGTTGAGCAGCGTACGTGCTGATGATTTGGGCGCTATTCCAATCAAGGCATTGATGGAGCGCAACCCAACAGTTGACTGGTCACAAGTGACCGATGTTCTGTATGGCTGTGCCAATCAAGCAGGTGAGGACAACCGTAACGTGGCCCGTATGTCTGCGTTGTTGGCGGGATTGCCTATGGAGGTACCCGGCGGCACCATCAATCGATTGTGTGGTTCCGGTTTGGATGCCGTAGGCACAGCCGCACGAGCCATCAAATCGGGCGAAGCGTCGTTGATGATTGCTGGTGGCGTTGAAAGCATGAGCCGCGCGCCGTTTGTTATGCCTAAGGCCGAAAGTGCATTCAGTCGCAACAACGCCGTATATGACACCACCATTGGTTGGCGTTTTGTCAACAAGCTCATGAAAGCGCAATACGGCGTCGACAGCATGCCTGAAACCGCCGAGAACGTGGCGGTGGATTACAAGATTGAGCGCGAAGCCCAAGACGAAATGGCCGTGCGCAGCCAACGCAACGCGTTGGCCGCTATTCAGGCGGGTTACTTTGCGCGTGAAATTTGCCCCGTCACCATTCCGCAGAAAAAGGGCGATGCTGTGGTGGTGAATCAAGATGAACATCCACGCGACACCAGCGTGGAGGCACTCGCCAAACTTAAGGGCGTGGTGCGACCTGATGGCAGCGTGACTGCAGGCAATGCCAGTGGTGTGAACGACGGTGCCTGTGCTTTGCTATTGGCCAACGAAGCCAGTGTCAAGCAGTACGGTCTCACGCCCAAAGCGCGCGTGGTGGGTATGGCCACAGCAGGTGTGGCTCCGCGTGTGATGGGAATTGGACCAGCACCTGCCACCGAAAAAGTTCTTCAGCAAACAGGACTCACGCTCGATCAAATCGACGTCATTGAACTTAATGAGGCTTTTGCTGCGCAAGGCTTGGCTGTATTGCGTATGTTGGGCCTCAGAGACGACGACTCTCGAGTGAACGCTTGGGGCGGTGCGATTGCGCTGGGGCACCCATTGGGTGCATCCGGCGCTCGCTTAGTGACCACTGCGCTCAACCGCTTGCATGCAACGGGTGGACGTTACGCCCTTTGCACCATGTGCATTGGTGTAGGGCAGGGCATTGCTTTGATTATTGAGCGAATCTAATTGATCTGTTTTTTTGATTGAGGCTGTAGACAAAGCGCAGTTGGTTAACTTCAATCAAAACGCCCCTTTCATGAAGGCGGGTGTTTGGCAACACGTTGAAATTTGTCACTTCGCCAAATGGCGAGACAACAGATAAATCATTAGCGGCGAACCAACGGCATTTCAATCAAGCACAGACACAAAAGACCTTGGTTCAGATCGTGTTCTTTGAGGTTTTTGCGCCATCACATGGCCAAAGGCTAAATAGCAAACACAATCTTCGTCTGTGTGTAGTTTGAACAATTCTCGGATGCTCAATGCATTCATAGCCTGCCCACTGGTGATACCGCTGCCGATAGACAGGGCTTGTGCCATCAGCAACATGTTTTGAATCGCGCATCCCAAAGAAATCAGGCGTTCAGGCGCAGGCACCTGAGGCTCTGAGGGGTTATGGCTAAGCACGGCCAACACCAAACACGGCGCACGAAACGCTTTTTCATACGCAGTGTTCAGTTCTGTTTGGTTGGCATTCGTGTCGCGCGCTTGCAGTGCTTGCACAAACGCATGGCCCAGTGCTTCACGTTTGTCTTGCGGCACCACGATGAAACGCCAGGGACGGATGCGGCCATGGTCAGGTGCTTGCGCGGCGGCACTAAAAATCAAATTCAGTGCATCGGCGTTTGGCCCTGGGGCTTCAAGCCGTTTGGGCGCGACATGGCTTCTGGCACGCATGTGCGCCAGAAGCACCTCAGCCGCGTCTGTGGGCATGGTCAGTATTGTTTGTAGGGCAAGAACTTGCCCGACAGCACCACATTCACACGGTCGCCTTTGGGGTCGGGTTGACGCACGATGTCCATGGAGAAATCAATCGCGCTCATGATGCCGTCGCCAAACTCTTCGTGAATCAGTTCTTTGATGGTGGTGCCATACACGCTGACGATTTCGTACCAGCGGTAAATCAACGGGTCGGTGGGCACAGGCGTGGGCAACGAACCTTTGTAGGGCACCACTTGCAGCCATTTTTGTTCTTCTGCATCGAGTCCAAAAATCTTGCCAACAATTTTGGCTTGTTTGGCATCCAAGGTCATTTGGCCCAAGCAGGCGGCCGTGGTCCATTCTTTGGAGAGGCCCACTTTTTTGGCCACGTCTTCCCACTTGATGCCTTTGGACACTTTGGTGCTGATGATTTTTTCGGTCACATCGAGACGGTTCATGTGCATTCCTAGGTTGGTTGAAAAGATTTAGCCTGCAGCGACGAGGCGCTGGTTGTTCTGTTCGATGTGCAGCAAGCCTTGCAGCACATCGCCCACCACGATGACGGAAGGGCTGGCCATGCGGTCGCGCACCACGGTGTGGTGCAGATCATTCAGGGTGCACACCACATGGCGTTGCGTGGGCAGGCTCACGTGTTGAATCACCGCCACAGGTGTGTGGGGGGCTAGTCCGTGCAGCAATGCGGCTTGCAGTTGCGCCGCACCGCGCATGCCCATGTAAATGACCAAGGTGAGCTTGGCCTGTGCCGCCGTGTGCGACAAGGCGGCCCAATCCACGGCATCGGTGGCATCTTGTTTCGCGTGGCCGGTGATGAACAACACGCCATGCGCATGTGCGCGGTGCGTCAGCGGCACGCCCAGCGAGGTGACGCCTGCCAAGCCTGCGGTGATGCCGTTGATGACGGTGACCTTCACACCTTGCGCGCGCAAGTGTTCGACTTCTTCACCGCCGCGTCCAAAGATGAAAGGGTCGCCGCCTTTGAGGCGCACCACGTTTTCGCAGCCCAAAGCTTCTTGCAGCATCAGCTTTTCAATGAACGCTTGGGGTGTGGATTGACAGCCGCCACGTTTGCCCACATGGATGATGCGTGCGGACGGCGAGGCGTAAGCGACGATGGCGTCGCTCACCAAATCGTCGACCAACAAAACGGTGGCCGCTGCAATGGCTTTGACCGCTTTGAGGGTCAACAGTTCAGGGTCGCCCGGGCCTGCGCCTACGAGTGTGACGTGCGGCTGTGTGTGTGTCTTGCTGTGTGTCATGTCGTGTGCTCGGTGAGTTGAATCATGCGGCGCAGTTCGGGCACGCACGAGCCGCATTGGGTGCCGCACTTGAGCGTGCCTTGCAACGATGCCAAGCGTTGTGCGCTGTCGCCTTTGTAAATTTTCAGGTGGTTGCGAATGGCCACATCTTTCACGCCCACGCAGCTGCACACGGTGGTGCCGGCGTCGACCAAGGCCACAGGTGGTTTGCTGCCGGTCATCAACAAGCGGCGTCCATATGCTTGGGTCGATGCTTGTGTTTGCAACAAAGCTTTGAGCCACGTTTCAGCCGAGGTGTCGCCCGCGATGATGAAGGCCTCTAGCTGTGTGTCGTTGACTTTGTTTGCCTCGCTGTGTTGCAAACGCATGCTGCGCAATTGGCTGCGCTTGGCATCGACGTAGCGCAAGCTGTCGCTGCCGCTCAAGCCCAAGAGTTGCTCCATGTCGTGCACCCAAGCCATGTCGGGCGCTTCGCTGCACGCCGCACGCATGAGCACACCTTGGCGTGCCGGTCCTTGCGCAGGGGTGTCGCTGAAAGGCACGCAGCTGGCAAATTCAAACTGCACCATGCGCGCGCGCAGGGCTTGCAAGGTGGATTGCGCTGAGTCTTCTGGCAACCACGCCACGGCCAGCAAGGTCCAAGGCAGTTCGGCTTTGAGCACTTTGACCGCCGCATGCTTGAGCTCGGGTTGCTTGGAGCTGGGGCAATACGCCGAGGTGGTGATGGCGTTGACGCCCGCGAGCGGTTTGTTTTGGTGGTCGCGACCGCTCAAAAACGCAGGGCCCCAATGCATGGCGATGAAGGCTTGGTGGGCGCCGAGGTCGGTGCTGGCTTGGGCGGGCACCACGATGGAGCCGCGCTTGCTGGTGACGTGCACCAAGCCGCCTTCGGTCAAGCCGAGTCGCGCCATATCGTCGGGGTGCAGCTGCACCACGGGTTCAGCCACATGGCCAAAGAGTTTGCCGACCAAGCCAGTGCGCGTCATGCCGTGCCACTGGTCGCGTAAGCGGCCGGTGTTGAGGGAGAACGGAAAACGTGACTCGCGGGCTTCCGCCGTGGGCACATAAGGCAATGCCGCAAATTTGGCGCGTCCGTTGGCGGTGGCAAACACGCCGTCTTCGTACAAGCGCGCTTGGCCGTGTGCGGCGCCTTCGCGCATGGGCCATTGCTCGGGGGTGTTTTCTAAGTGCGCGTAGCTCAAGCCCGTGATGTCGAGGTCACGGCCGCGGGTGGATTCGCGGTGCTCCACCCAAATTTCTTCGGGCGAGGTATAGGCCATGTGCAGGCCGCGGGGTGCGCTGTTGGGGTGTTTGTTGTGGGCCTCGTGGGCATCGCCCAACGAGGGGGCAACGTTGGGTTTGTCGTATGCCGTGACGCCTGGCTCTTCACTTAAGCGCGCTGCCAAGTCCACCACGATTTGCCAGTCGTGCCGCGCTTGACCGGGGGCTGGCACGGCTGCACGCACGCGGGTGATGCGACGTTCGCTGTTGGTGACGGTGCCTTCTTTTTCGCCCCAGGTGGTGGCGGGTAGCAGCAGGTCAGCGAAGGCGCAGGTCTCGGCGGTGGCAAAGGCTTCTTGCACCACCACAAACTCCGCGCGTTCTAAGGCGCGGCGCACGGTGGCTTGGTCGGGCATGGATTGCGCGGGGTTGGTGCAGGCAATCCACAGCGCTTTGATTTCGCCGTCGGCTGCGGCTTCAAACATTTCCACCGCGGTCTTGCCGGGTTTGGATGGCACGTCGGCAATGCCCCACAAAGCGGCCACTTCGGCGCGGTGTTCGGGTTTGCTCATGTCGCGGTGCGCGCTGATGAGGTTGGCCAAACCGCCCACTTCGCGTCCGCCCATGGCGTTGGGTTGGCCGGTGAGTGAGAAGGGGCCTGCGCCAGCTTTGCCAATTTGTGCGGTTGCCAAATGCAGGTTGATGAGCGAGGCGTTTTTGGCCGTGCCGCTGCTGGACTGGTTCAAGCCTTGGCAGTACAGGCTGAGCGTGCGCCATGCGGGGTCAGGCGCGTTGTTGGCGCTGTGGGGTGGCACGCCCGCAAACCAGCGGGTGGCTTGCAGCAGTTGTTCGGGGGTGATGCCGCAGACCTCTTGCACGCGTGCGGGCTTGTAGTCGGCTACCAAGGTTTGCAGCGCTTCAAAGCCCTCGGTGTGCGCGGCGATGTAGGCCGTGTCGACCCAGCCCTCGGCCAACATCACATGCAGCATGCCGTGAAACAAGGTCACATCGGTGCCAGGTTGCAGCTGCAAATGCAGGTCAGCGCTGCTGGCGGTGTCGGTGCGACGCGGGTCGGCCACGATGATTTTGAGGTTGGGGTTTTTCGCTCGCGCGTCTTCGATGCGCCTGAACAAAATCGGGTGCGCATAGGCCGCGTTGCTGCCTGCAATAAACAGGCAGTTGGCGTGCATCACGTCGTCGTAGCAAGCGGGTGGGGCATCGGCGCCGAGGGTGAGCTTGTAGCCCGCCACGGCGCTGCTCATGCACAGGCGCGAGTTGGTGTCGATGTTGTTGGTGCCCAGCAAGCCTTTGGCCAACTTGTTGAACACGTAATAGTCTTCGGTCAGCAACTGACCTGACACATAAAAACCCAAAGCATCAGGCCCGTGCGCGCGCACGATGCTGGCCAGTGTTTGGCTGGCCAGTTGCATGGCGTTGTCCCACGCCATGGGTTGCAAACTGCCGCCACGCACCAAGCGACGCATGGGTTGCAGCAAACGCGTTTGTTCTGCCATCACTGGGCTGGCCGTGAGGTGCAAGCTCGAGCCTTTGCTGCACAAGCGGCCAAAGTTGGCAGGGTGCGTAGGGTCGCCACGCACGCCTGTGATGTGGCCCGCATTCGATTCGATGATGACGCCGCAGCCCACACCGCAGTAGGGGCAGGTTGAACGCGTTTCTTTCATGGCTTCTTTCGGGCAGTGGGTGGCGGGGTGTGAGGCGGTGACGGGTGTTTCAGTGCGCGGCGTCGTCAATGGCGAGCGTGTTGAGCTCGTTCACATCCAAGGCCACATCGCCGTTGTCCACACGCACCGCAAAGCGGGTGGTGCAGCCCTCATCGGGGGCATGGGCGCAGCCGTCGACCAAACCGATGTGCCAGTTGTGCAACGGGCACACCACGGTTTCGCCAAACACCAAGCCTTGGCTCAAGGGGCCGCGCTTGTGCGGGCATTGGTCGAGCAAGGCAAACACCTTGTCTTCGGCGTTGCGAAACACCGCTACTTCGACGCCCTTGGCGCGCTGCACGCGGCGTGCGCCTAGCACGGGGATGTCGTCAACTTTGCAAATGACTTTCCATTCGGTCATGGTGTGTGTCCTTAAACGGTGAGGGCTTCAAACTGGCGCGTGTCGACTTGTGCTTTGTCAAACTCAAACCAAGGGTCGGGTTCGCCGTCGAGCGCAAATTGCAAACGTGCCCACAAGGCTTTGCGGCCTGCTTCGTCGTCCAAGATTTTTTTCTTCACGTAGTCCATGCCCACGCGGTTCACGTAGTGCACGGTGCGCTCCAAGTACCAGCCTTCTTCGCGGTAGAGCTGCATGAAGGCACCGGTGTACTCCATCACTTCTTCCGAGGTTTTCACCTTCACAAAGAACTCGGCCACTTCGGTTTTGATGCCGCCGTTGCCGGCGATGTACATCTCCCAGCCGCTGTCCACGCCGATGATGCCCACGTCTTTGATGCCCGCCTCTGCGCAGTTGCGCGGGCAGCCCGAGACGGCAAACTTCACCTTGTGCGGCGCGTACATGCGCCACATGGCTTTCTCAAGGTCTTTGCCCATTTGCGTGCTGTCTTGCGTGCCCATGCGGCACCACTCGCTGCCGACGCAGGTCTTGACGGTGCGCAAAGCTTTGGCGTAGGCGTGGCCGCAAGGCATGCCAATGTCTTTCCACACATTGACCAAGTCTTCTTTCTTCACACCGAGCAAGTCAATGCGTTGACCGCCCGTGACCTTGACGGTGGGAATGTTGTACTTGTCCACCACATCGGCAATGCGGCGCAACTCATCGGCGGTGGTCTCGCCACCCCACATGCGTGGGATGACGCTGTAAGTGCCATCCTTTTGGATGTTGGCGTGGCTGCGCTCGTTGATGAGGCGGCTTTGCGGGTCGTCCAAGGCTTCTTTGGGCCAGCTGCTCATGCGGTAATAGTTGATGGCAGGGCGGCAAGTGGCGCAGCCCGTGGCTTTGCTATCGGCGCTTGGTTTTTTCCATTCTAAGAATTCGAACACTGCATTGTTGGTCAACAGCTTGTGGTCACGAATGGCATCGCGCACTTCTTGGTGGCTGTGGTCGGTGCAGCCGCAGATGGCTTTTTTCTTCGGCGTGGCTGAGTAGTCGCCGCCTGCGGTGAACATCAAAATTTGTTCCACCAAGCCTGTGCAGGAGCCGCACGAGGCGCTGGCTTTGGTGTGCTTGCGCACTTCGTCCAAAGTGAACAAACCTTTGTCTTTGATGGCTTTGCAGATCGCGCCTTTTTTCACGCCGTTGCAACCGCACACCTCGGCATCGTCGGGCATGCTGGCGGCTTTGTTGTGGCCTTCATGGCCTACGTCACCAATGTTGGATTCACCAAACATGAGCTTCTCGCGGATGTCGGCCACGCTGCGGCCATCGCGCAGCAGCTTGAAGTACCAGCTGCCGTCCACGGTGTCGCCATACAAACACGCACCCACCAATTGGTCGTTGCGGATGACGAGTTTTTTGTACACGCCTTCGTGCGGGTCGCTCAACACAATCTCTTCGGTGCTGCCGTCGTTGCTGCCCATGAAATCACCCGCGCTGAACAAATCAATGCCGGTGACTTTGAGCTTGGTCGAGGTGAGCGAGCCGGTGTAGCGGCCAATGCCGAATTCGGCCAAATGGTTGGCCAACACTTTGCCTTGTTCAAACAAAGGTGCCACCAAACCATAGGCAATGCCACGGTGTGCCGCACATTCGCCCACGGCATAAATGCGTGGGTCGGTCACGGTTTGCAGCGTGTCACTGACCACAATGCCGCGCTCGCAATGCAGGTGCATTTTTTCGGCCAGCGCTGTGTTGGGTCGAATGCCCACAGCCATCACCACCAACTCGGCGGGGACGTGTGAACCGTCTTTGAACAGCACTGAGGCCACACGCCCGTTTTTGTCAGCTTGCAATTCTTGCGTGTGCGCGCCCATGCGGAACTGCATGCCGCGTTCTTCGAGCGAGCGTTGCAATAAACCGCCCGCGACTTTGTCGAGCTGACGCTCCATCAGCCATTCGCCCACGTGCACCACGGTCACGCTCATGCCGCGTTTCATCAAACCGTTGGCGGCTTCAAGGCCGAGCAAACCGCCGCCAATCACCACAGCGTGTTTGTATTGTGTGGCCGCGTCAATCATGGCCTGCGTGTCGGCGATGTCGCGGTATGCCAGCACGCCCTCCAACTCACGGCCCGGCACGGGCAGCATGAAGGGGTTAGAGCCGGTGGCCAAAATCAAACGGTCATACGGTGCGCTTTTGACTTCGCCTGCGGCGTTGGTGGCATGCACCACGCGCTTGACGCGGTCTACCTCGGTCACCGTCCAGCTGGTGTGCAAGGTGATGTGGTTGTCGCTGTACCAGTCGAGTGGATTGAGGATGATTTCATCCAAGGTTTGTTCGCCCGCCAACACGGGCGACAACAGAATACGGTTGTAGTTGGGGTGGGGTTCCGAGCCAAAGACGGTGATGTCGTACAGGTCTGGGGTGAGCTTGATGAGTTCTTCCAAGGTACGCACGCCGGCCATGCCGTTGCCCACCATCACGAGTTTGAGTTTGTTGGTCATGTCCAACTCCTTAGTGTTTTTCGACGTGCGCTTGGCGCGTGTACAAAAAGTCAATCACGGCTTTGCGGTAGTGCAAATAGGCAGGGTCGTCAGCCAGCGTCACGCGTGAGCGGGGGCGAGGCAGGTCCACGTGCAGCACTTCGCCGATGGTTGCGGCAGGGCCGTTGGTCATCATCACAATCTTGTCGGACAGCAACACGGCTTCGTCCACATCGTGCGTCACCATCACCACGGTGCTTTGCGTGTTGGCCACGATGGCCAGCAACTCGTCTTGCAGCTTGGCGCGGGTCAATGCATCCAAGGCGCCAAAGGGTTCGTCCATCAACAGCACTTGCGGCTCCATCGCCAAGGCGCGTGCAATGCCCACGCGTTGCTTCATGCCGCCCGAAATTTCGCCGGGGCGCTTTTGTGCGGCGTGGCTCAAGCCCACCATGTCGAGTGCCGCGTGGGTGCGTGCGGTGAGTTGGGCTTTGTCTTCTTTGGGCTTACCGTCCACGATGCCGCTTTGGCCGAACACGCGTTCCACGCCGAGGTAAACGTTTTCAAAGCAAGTGAGCCAAGGCAAGAGTGAATGGTTTTGAAACACCACCGCACGTTCGGGGCCGGGGCCTGCGATTTCGCGGTTGGCGCAAATCAAGGTGCCTTGTGTGGGCGTGGTCAAACCCGCAATCAGGTTGAGCAAGGTGGACTTGCCGCAACCCGAGTGGCCGATGAGGGCGACGAACTCGCCTTTGCCCACGCTCAGGTCGATGTCGCGCAGCGCAGGGAAGTCGCCTTTGGCCGTGCGAAAGGTTTGTGCCACGCCCTGAATTTGCAAATACTTGCTGGTCAACGATGCGTTCATGACTGCACCTCCTCAAAGGTGAATGCGGTGGCGAGTTTGATGAGGGCGTACTCCAACACCAAGCCCACAATGCCAATCACGAAGATGGCGATGATGATGTTTTTCACATTCAGGTTGTTCCACTCGTCCCACACCCAAAAGCCAATGCCCACGCCGCCGGTCAGCATCTCCGCGGCAACGATGACCAACCAAGCGGTGCCTACGGCCAAGCGCACGCCGGTCAACATGTAGGGCAACACCGCAGGGAACAAAATCTTGCTGACGATCTTCCATTCGGAGAGGTTGAGCACACGCGCCACGTTCATGTAGTCTTGTGGCACGCGTTGCACACCCACAGCGGTGTTGATGACCATGGGCCAAATGGAGCAAATGAAGATGGTCCAAATGGCCGCAGGGTTGGCGCCTTTGAATACCAACAAACCAATGGGCAACCAAGCCAAGGGCGACACAGGGCGCAACAAGCTGATGAGCGGGTTGAACATGCGCGACAAGAACTCGAAACGCCCAATCAAGAATCCCAAAGGAATGCCCACCAGCGCGGCCAAGCCAAAGCCCAGTGCCACGCGCTTGAGAGAACTCCACACGTTCCAGCCCACGCCTTGGTCGTTGGGGCCGTTGCTGTAGAACGGGTTGCTGAACACATCCACGGCTTGCCAGAAGGTGTCGGTTGGGTTGGGGAAGTTGTTGGTGCTGGTGACAGACACCAGCGACCAAATGCCCACCAGCAGTGCCAAGCCCATGAAGGGCGGCACCACGCGTGACAACAGGTGTTTCAAAGTCATGAGATGTGTCCTTGTTCGAGAAGAGTGTTCGTCGCTGTTTTACGCGTGGACTTTGAAGCTGTCGGCGTACTTTTTGGGGTCAGAGCCGTCCCACACCACGCCGTCCATCAATTTGCTGCTGCGCATCGCGCTCTTTGGCACGGGGGTGTTGCTGGCGGCAGCCGCTTGTTTGAAGATGTCGATTTGGTTGATCTCTTTGGCCACCTTCAAATAGTCAGGGTGGTCTTTGAGCAAGCCCCAACGCTTGTGCTGTGTGAGGAACCACATGCCGTCTGAGAGGTATGGGAAGTTGGCCGTGCCATCGTTGAAAAACTTCATGTGGTTGGGGTCGTCCCACGTTTTGCCCAAACCGTTTTGGTAGCGGCCCAAGATGCGTTGGTTGATCACGTCCACGCTGGTGTTGACATACGACTTGTCGGCGATGGTTTCAGCCATCTTCATTTTGTTTTGCAAGCCCGCGTCAATCCACTTGCCGGCTTCCAAGATGGCGGCGGTCACAGCGCGCGCGGTGTTGGGGTATTTCTTGACGAAGTCGCCGGTGGTGCCCAACACTTTTTCAGGGTGGTCACGCCAGATGTCTTGCGTGGTGGCGGCGGTGATGCCAATGCCATCGGCAATCGCGCGGTGGCCCCAAGGCTCACCCACGCAGTAGCCGTCCATGTTGCCCACGCGCATGTTTGCCACCATTTGAGGGGGCGGCACGGTGATGACCTTGGCGTCTTTGAGGGGGTTCACGCCCACGCTGGCCAACCAGTAATACAGCCACATGGCATGTGTGCCCGTGGGGAAGGTTTGTGCGAAGGTGTATTCGCGTTTCTCGGCGGCCATCAGTTTGGCAAGGCTGGCTGCATCGACCGCGCCTTTGTCGGCGAGCTTTTTGGACAGGGTGATGGCTTGGCCGTTTTGGTTCAAGTTCATCAACACGGCCATGTCTTTCTTAGGACCGGCCGTGCCCATGTGTACGCCGTAAATCAAACCGTACAAGGCGTGGGCAAAGTCAAGCTCGCCGTTGACCAACTTGTCGCGCACACCAGCCCAGCTGGATTCTTTGGACGGAATGATCTTGACGCCGTACTTTTTGTCTAGCCCCAACACAGAGGCCATCACCACGCTGGCGCAATCGGTGAGCGGAATGAAGCCGATCTTGACTTCTTCTTTTTCGGGCTTGTCTGAACCTTGGGCATACACCGCGGCGCGCAACGCGGGGGCGATGGTCAGTGCACCTGCGGTGGCGGCTTGCAAAATGTTGCGGCGGCTCATGGGGGTCTCCAAAAGTTTCGTCATGACATCACTCCTTGATAAAAACTGGGGCAGAAACGGCAAAGGCGTCCTCACCACACGCACCTGGGGTGCATGGGTGGGGACGCCTTTGTCCTTGAACCGTCATTGGTTCTTACCGTGGACTGTTTGCAATAGCTGTGCCAGCTGTTGAGGGTTCTCCCGTATGAAAAAACGCCCCATGGCGGGGCGTTTGCATGAAAGCGCACCAAGAAGGCGCACCAAACTAGGACAGCAGGTCTGCCATGTCCAGTGTGCGTTGCGCCACCTCGGCCATCTTCAGGCCTTTGTCCATTGCAATTTTGCGCAGCTTGGTGAAGGCGTCTTTTTCGCTCAAGCCTTGGCGTTCCATCAGCAGGGCTTTGGCGCGGTCCACCACGGTGCGTTCTTGCAGCGCGTTGCGCGCATCGTCGCGTTCATCGCGCAAGCGTTCTTCATATTCAAAGCGAGCCATGGCCACATCGAGGATGGGGCGAATGCGCGTGCTTGATAGCCCATCGACGATGTAGGCTGACACGCCCACCGCCACAGCGTCGCGCACATGGGTGGTGTCGTTGTCGTCGGTGAACAGCACGATGGGGCGGCGCTCGTCACGGGTGGCGAACACCACGTGTTCTAAGGCATCGCGTGCTTCAGATTCAGCGTCCACGATGATGAGGTCGGGTTGCAACTGGTGGATGCGGTCTGACAAGAACACATCGGCAGGCAGCGTGGCAATCAGGTTGAAGCCGCTTTCTAGCAAACCAATTCGCAAGGCGCGAGAACGCTTGGCCTGAGAGACGGCGTGGTCGTCACCCGTGTCTTGCACATCCAAGTCTGGGGCGACCACGACGATCCTCAAGGCTTCGTGTTTCTTATTTTTTTGAGGCTTGCTTTTCATGAAGGTTCATCGTGTGGACCTTCATGGTGAGCAAGTATTGGGCCAAACGGCCGCTTGTTTACCAGCTGCCGATGTTGGGCATGTCCACCCACGGCGCAAGTGGTGCCAAGGCTTCACCTTTTTGCAACAACTCCACCGAGATGTCATCGGGCGAACGCACAAATGCCATGCGGCCATCGCGGGGCGGGCGAAGAATCGTCACGCCATGCGCTTGCAACTTTTCGCACGTGGTGTAAATGTTGTCGACGGCGTAGGCTAAGTGACCGAAATTGCGACCACCGGTGTAGACCTCGGGGTCCCAGTTGTAGGTGAGCTCCACTTGTGCGTCTTCATCGCCAGGCGCAGCGAGGTAGACCAGGGTGAAGCGACCTTGCGGGTACTCGTTGGTGCGCAGCACCGTCAACCCCAGCGCATCGCGGTAAAAGCGCAGCGACGCTTCTAGGTCGGTCACGCGCACCATGGTGTGTAGGTATTTCATGGTGGGCCTTTCTTTAGAGAGTGGGGTAGTCGGTGTAGCCGACGGGGCCGGGTGTGTAGAAGGTGTTGGGATTGGGCTCGTTCAGAGCCGCACTCAACTTCAAACGCGCCACCAAGTCAGGATTGGAGATGAACAAGCGGCCAAACGCGATGGCATCGGCCTTGCCAGATTCAATCGCGTCGATGGCCATTTGGCGGTCGTAGCCGTTGTTGGCGATGTAGGTGCCTTTGAAGGCTTGACGCGCCCATGCGTAGTCAAAACCAGGCACGTCACGTGGGCCACCGGTGGCGCCTTCGATGAAGTGGATGAACGCGATGCCGCGCTTGTTGAGCTCTTCCACCAAATAGCCAAACACGGCTTGTGGGTTGCTGTCAGCCAAATCGTTGAAGGGGGTGAGGGGGGACAAACGAATGCCCACACGACCCGCGCCAATTTCGGCCACGCAAGCATCCACCACTTCGAGCGCGAAGCGACAGCGGTTTTCAATTGAACCGCCGTACTCGTCAGTGCGTTGGTTGGCGCCGTCGCGGATGAACTGGTCGACCAAATAACCGTTGGCACCGTGAATCTCCACGCCATCAAAACCCGCGCGAATGGCGTTGGCGGCGGCTTGACGGAATTGCTGCACCACGTCTTTCACTTCGGCGGTGGTCAAGGCGTGTGGCACGGGCACATCGACTTTGCCGTTGGGCGTGTAAGCCACCACTTTGGGCTGAATGGCCGAAGGGGCCACGGGCTGAGCGCCACCCGTCAGGTCTGGGTGGGTGATGCGGCCCACGTGCCAAATTTGCGCGATGATTTTTGAACCTGCGTCGTGCACCGCTTGGGTGATGGGCTTCCAGCCATCGACTTGGGCATCTGAGTAAATGCCGGGGGTGGCCATGTAGCCTTTGCCCACGGGCGAAATTTGTGTGCCTTCGCTGATGATGAGGCCTGCGCCACTGCGTTGGCGGTAATAGTCCACATTCATGGCGCTGCCGGGGATGTCGCCATCATTCGCGCGGCTGCGCGTGAGAGGGGCCATGACGATGCGGTTGGCTACTTCGATGTCGCCGATGCGTGTGGATTGGAAAAGCTGAGGTGTCGTCATGTGTGAGTTTTGAGGTGCGTGAAGGAATGAAAAAGTTTTGCCATGGCTCTGCGGCCATGCGTCCCATTGACTAAATGGGGCATGTTTTTACTTTTTCAAGCCTTGGCCTGGTTCAAGGCCTGGCTGCACGCCTCAAACTAGGGCTGCGAATGCAACCAGCCCAGACCATCGTGCGTGCCATTGGCCACAGCACCTCGGGCGGGGCGGTATTCGCAACCGATCCAACCTTCCCAGCCGCAAGCGGCGGCCACTTCGTCGATGACCTCAAAAAGGTAAGGGTGGTTCAACTCACCTAAATCGGGTTCATGGCGCATGGGCACGCCTGCAATTTGGAAATGGCCCACACGGCCAGTTGGCAGGTATTGGCGAATCTTGCTCGCCAAGTCGCCCTCCATGATTTGGCAGTGGTACAGGTCCATCTGCACTTTGACGTTGGACGCGCCTATGTGTTCAACAATCTCGTGCGCCTGCGCTTGGTAGTTCAAGAAGAAGCCAGGAATGTCACGGGTGTTGATGGGTTCAATCAACACATCACGGCCAGATTTTTTAGCTTCAGCGGCGGCCCACGTGATGTTCTGAATGTAGGTTGTTTCTAGCGCGGCAGCGTCCGCACCATGGGGCTTCAAGCCAGCCATGACGTGGATGCGTGGGCAATTCAACACATCGGCGTAGGTCAGCGCTTTGAGAAAGCCCGTTTGAAATTCGTTTTCGCGCCCGGGCAAGCAGGCCAAGCCGCGTTCGCCTGCATCCCAATCACCGGGAGGTGCATTGAAGAGCACTTGTTGCAAGCCGTTGTCGCTCAAGCGTTGCTTCAAGTCATGGGCATTGAAGGCGTAAGGGAACAAGTATTCAACAGCCTGAAAGCCGTCTTGGGCGGCTGGAGCAAAGCGGTCTAAAAATTCATGCTCGTTGTAGAGCATGCTGAGGTTGGCGGCGAAGCGTGGCATAGGGGTGTCTTGAAAATGAAGGGTTACCAGAGCGCGCCAAAGCGCTCACGGAGTTCGTTGATTTGGGCCTCGCTCAGGGCGCTGGCTTGGCGCGCTGACATGAGCCAGAGTTTGGCTGTCTCTTCGAGTTCTTCGAGGACGGCACTGGCCTCGGCAGGCGTTTGGTGCCACACCACAGGGCCAAGGCGTTCGAGCATGACGCCGCGAAGGGGCATGTGCTGTGCGTTGCTTTTGGCAATGAGGGATGCGACCTCTGCGGCCACCTCTGGTGCGCCGGGGAGTTGGTACGGCACCAAGGGGATGTGCCCCACTTTCATCACGTAGTAAGGCGTGATGGGTGGGACGATGTCTGAGGTACGCCACACGCCTTGCAGGGTGAGGCTGACCAAATGCGTGGCATGGGTGTGAATGACGCAATGGGCTTGCGACGACGCATCGTAGATGCTGCGATGCAAGGCCAAAGTTTTGGAGGCGCGTGCGCCGCTGAGTTGTTCACCCTCAGCGCTGACGTGCGCCAATTCACTGGCAAGCAAGTTGCCGAGGCAAGCATCAGTGGGCGTGATTAAAAAACTACCGTCTGGCAGCTTGACGCTGATGTTGCCAGCGCTGGCATGCACATAACCACGTGCATACAGCGAAGCGCCGACGCGGCAGATTTCTTGGCGAATTTCAAGTTCAGTCATGGGCGTGTTACTTCAACAGCGAAAACGATTTTTCAAAAAAATCATGTGTGCCGAAGTTTCCAGATTTCAAAGTGACATGAACTGTATCGCCGTGGCAGACCTTGGATGTCACGGAGGTCCATGGCACGCCGGGATCAATTTGTGGGCCAATGACCATGCGTTCGACGTCGAGGGCTTGCACCACGGCGCCTGAGGTTTCGCCGCCCGCCACCACGAGTTGACGCACGCCGGCTTGCACCAAACCTTTGGCGATGTTCGAGAGGGTGTGCTCCACCAGTTCACCGGCTTGGGCCACACCCAGTTGGTTTTGAATGGCTTTGACGGCTGCAGGTTCTGCGGTGGCGTAAATCAACACGGGGCCGTCTTTGAGTTGAGGTGCGGCCCAGCTCAGGGCTTGTTGCACCACGTCTGTGCCAGAGGCCACAGCCAACGGGTCCACGGCAAATGCGGGCTTGCCCGCTTGGCGCCAGTGCAGCACTTGGGCATTGGTGGCGACCGAGCAACTGCCAGACACCACGGCTTGGTAGCCTGTGGCGGCAGGCAGTGTGTCTGCCGCTGTGTTGGCGGCTAAAACGCCGCGCGCTTTCCAGTTTTGAGGCAGACCAATGGCCACGCCCGAGCCTGCGGTGATAAGGGGCATGTCGGCCAAGGCTTGGCCCATGTGCATCAAGTCTTGGTTGCTGATGGCGTCCACCACGGCCACGCCAACGCCCTCGGCTTGCAGCGCTTGAAAGCGCGCCCGAATGGCGTCAGGTCCGGCAGACACGCACGATTGCTCAACCAAACCCACCTTGCGTTGGGTTTGTGATTGCATGACGCGTACCAAGTTGGCATCCGTCATGGGGGTGAGCGGGTGGTTGCGCATGCCGCTGTCTGACAACAGCACATCGCCCACAAACAAGTGGCCTTTGAAAATGGTGCGGTTGTTTTCAGGGAAGGCGGGGCAGACGATGGTGAAGCCTTTACCCGGGCCATCCATGGCGTCCATCAGGGCTTCGGTGACGGGGCCGATGTTGCCCTGCGCGGTGGAGTCAAAGGTCGAGCAGTATTTGAAATAAATCTGTTCGACGCCTTGCGCTTTCAACCACGCATAGGCTTGCAGTGATTGGGCGATGGCATCTTCGGCGGGAATGGTGCGTGACTTGAGCGCCACCACGATGGCGTCTGCGTCAATGGGCTGGTTGTCCGTGGGCACGCCAATGGTTTGGACGGTGCGCATGCCTGCGCGAACCAAGTTGTTGGCCAGGTCTGTCGCCCCCGTAAAGTCGTCGGCAATGCAGCCCAGCAAAGGCTTTGTCAAATGGTGAGTCATGGGTGTGTTTAAAACTTCAGCGCACAGGTGATGGCGTGTGGGTGGCGCGCGGCATACGATTGAATGAGGCTTTTGACTGAGCTGTCTGCCTCAAGGCCAAGGCGCTTGGCGCGGTCGTTGTCAAACTGGCTGGGCCAGCCGCTGACGATGGCTTGTACTTTGGCGTCCACTTTCCAATCGAGCAAGGCAGCGCTTGCATCGCCTGCCATTTCTTTCAACGCTTGCGCCATCTCGCCCACCGTGGTGGTGAGTGCGGGCAGGTTCACGGCCGTGGGGGCGCCCCATGTCGCTGTGGGCGCGGTGAGGGCGCACATCAAGCCTTGCATTGTTTTGTCCGTCGAAGCAAGGGCCACACGGGTGTCGGCAGGCACGGGGACGGTGCATGCTTGGCCTGCCAAGGGTTCGCGGAACATGCCGCTCAAAAAGCTGGAGGCCGCACCGTTGGGTTTGCCCGGGCGAACCGACACGGTCATCAATCGCACGTTGCGCCCGTGAATCAAACCTTTGCGTGAAAAGTCGGCGACCAGCTGTTCGACCATGAATTTCTGAATGCCGTAGCTGCTTTGTGGCGTGGGTTGGTAGGTGTCGGAGATGCTGCTGGGTAGCTGTTGACCCGCCGACGCACCAAACACAGCGACCGAGCTGGCAAACACAAACACGGGTTGCTTGGCTTGGTGACGCGCAGCTTGCAACAAGTTCAAAGAGGTTTGCAAATTGCTTTGCAAACCCAAATCCAAATTGGCTTCGCATTCGCCGCTGACCGCCGCTGCCAAATGCACCACGGCATCGACACCGTCGAGCTTGAGGGTTTGTGTGTGGAGCAAGTCACTCAAATCGCCCACCACCGCGCGCACGCGGGTGTCTTGCTGCAAGTCAGCCGGTGGTGCGACGAGGTCGGTCAGCACCAATTCGGTGACAGGACCTGAACCTTTGCCCTCGAGGTGAATGGCCGGCTGCTGTAGCAGTTCGCGCGCGAGGCTTGCGCCAAGAAAGCCGCTGCCGCCAGTGATGAGGATGCGCATTGCTTGACCTTTGACTCAGTGGGCTTGTGGCAACTCAATGCCAGGGAAAATTTTGATGACAGCCGAGTCGTCTTCACGGCCATGTCCTGCCGTGGAGGCTTGCATGAACATTTGGTGGGCCGTGGCCGACAAGGGCAGAGGGAATTTGGTGGCACGCGCGGTGTCAAGCACGAGTCCCAAATCTTTCACAAAAATGTCCACGGCTGACAGCGGGGTGTAGTCGCCCTTGAGCACGTGGGCCATGCGGTTTTCAAACATCCAGCTGTTGCCCGCGCTGTTGGTGATGACTTCGTACAAAGCGTCTGCCGCCACACCTTCGCGTAGACCTAAGGCCATGGCTTCGGCGGCTGCGGCAATGTGTACGCCGGCCAGCAACTGGTTGATGATTTTGACTTTGCTGCCATAGCCCGCGCGGTCGCCAAGTTTGTACACATTGGCGGCCATGCTCTCAAGTGCGTTGCCCGCTTTGGTGTACGCCGCAGCTTGGCCTGAGGTCATCATGGTCATTTGGCCAGATGCTGCTTTGGCGGCACCACCCGAAATGGGGGCGTCTAAATACAAGAGGCCCATGTCGTTGAGGCGCTTTTCCAATGCCACGGACCAATTGGGGTCCACGGTCGAGCACATGATGAACAAGCTGCCCGCTTTCATGTGCGCAGCAGCGCCGTTGGCACCAAACAAGACTTGCTCAGTTTGGTCTGCGTTGACCACAACGCTGACGATGATGTCTGCTGCTTGCGCAAGCGCTGCGGGGGTCTTGTAGGCTGTGCCGCCTTCTTGTGCAAAGGCTTCGGCGGCTTCGTAGCGCACGTCGCACACGCTGACGTGGTGACCCGCACGGCGCAGCGAGCTGGCCATGCCTTTGCCCATGGCGCCAAGGCCAATCACGCCAATTGACAGTGCAGTTTGTGGGTTGGTTGTCATTCGTGAATCTCGTTTTTATTGGAAACCAAAGGCATGCGGTGCCCATGTGCTCAAGGCGGGGATGAAAGTCAGCATGGCCAAAATGACGGCGTGTGCAATCAAGAAAGGTTTGAGCTCTCGTGTCAGCGCATCCAGAGGTACTTTGGCCACGTTGGAGGTGACGAACAGCAAGCCGCCAACAGGTGGCGTGATCATGCCCAGCGTCAAGTTGAAGATGACCACCATGGCAAAGTGAATCGGGTCAATGCCCAACTTGGCAGCCACGGGGGCCAAGATCGGCACCAACACCATCACGCCTGGCAATGGCTCAATGAAGATGCCAAAGATCAGCAAGAAGATGTTCACGGCAATCAAGAACGTGAAGGCGGACATGTCTTGTGCGCCCATCCATTCAGCCAGTTTGATGGGCAAGCCATCGATGGTCAAAATCCAAGCAAAGGCGTTGGACATGCCGATGATGATGAGCACCGAAGCGGTCATGAGGGCTGAGCGCGACAAGATGTCTGGCACAGCTTTCCATTCCAGCGTGCGGTAAATCCATTTGCCACACACCAAGGCGTAGAACACCGCCACCACCGAGGCTTCGGTGGGGGTGAACCAACCCGCGCGCATGCCGCCCAAAATGATCACGGGCAACATGAGTGCAGGAATGGCTTTCCAAGTGACCAGCATTTTTTCGGCAAATGTTTCGTTGCCGGGAATGCCTTTGTAGTTGCGTTGTTTGGAGATGTACCAATTGACCACAGCCATGCCACCAGCAATCAAAATGCCTGGGATGAAACCTGCGATGAAGAGCGCACCCACGGAGACACGTTCATCTTGCAGCGCATAGATGATCATGATGATGGAGGGCGGAATGATGGGGCCGACGATGGCCGTTGCCGCGGTCAGTGCTGCGGCGTACGAGCGGTCGTAACCGGCTTTGTCCATCATGCGAATCATCATGGAGCCAGGGCCTGCAGCATCTGCCAAGGCTGAGCCAGAAATGCCTGAGAAGAAGGTGAGTGATGCCACGTTGGTGTAGCCCAAGCCACCGCGCTTGTGGCCCACAAACTGGGCGGCAAACTTGAGCAGCACTTCGGTGAGTGAGCCGCCACTCATCAGTTCAGCCGCCAAGATGAAAAACGGCACCGCCATTAGCGGGAAACTGTCCACACCTTCGTAGGTTTGCTTGAGCAACACAAAGAGTGGGAAGTCCGCACCAAACACCAAGGCGGTGAGTGTGGAGAAGCCGAGCGCAAATGCAACGGGCAAGCCAATTGCCAAATAGACGCAACAGCTGAGTAAAAGTATTAGGCTGAGACTCATAGGGATGCGCTGGCGTTAGCGTCGAAGTGTGAATCGGATGCGAAGGTGCGTGTGAGCACATAGTCGCGAACAATGATGAGCCAATGTGCAAGCAGCAAAGCGCCGCCTACGGGCATGGAGGCATAGACCCATGACATGGAAACTTGTGTGGTGGGTGTCATCTGGTACTGAACACGGTCCACATAGATGAGGCCATACCAAATGATGAAGATGAAAAAGCCAGTGAGCATCACGGCAATCAAGATGCGAATGGCGCGCGCCCAAGCGATGGGCAAACTGTCTTGTAGGTTTTCCACGGCAATGTGGCCGCCGTAGCGCAGCACGGGGCCGGCGCCAACGAAAGTGAGCCACACCATCATGTAGCGGGCCACTTCTTCGGCCCATTCGATGGATTGGTTGGTGGCGTAGCGCAAGACCACGTTAGAGAAAATGATGATGGCCATAGCCGCAAGTAGTGCAATCAGCACGCCTCGGTTGGCGATCATTAAATATTTTTCGAAAAATTTCATGGTGAGCCCCATGCTCAGCAAGCCAGCGAACTGGCTTGCTGAAAGGTGAAGAAATACTGATGAATTACTTCACAGCTTGAATCGCTGCAATCTTGTCTGCGCCAAATTCTTTGGCGTAGTTGGCGTAAGGGCCTTTGAGCGCGTCGTTAAAGCTGGCGCTGTTGACCTTCTTCACCACTTGCATGCCTTCGCGCTCGAGTTGCGCAATGCCATTGGCTTCGTCATCGTTCACTTTCTTGCGAGTGGCTGCCACGCTCTTGGTTGCTGCGTCATAGAACGCCTGCTTATCAGCGTCGCTGAGCTTGTTCATGATGCGTGGCGATGTGATGATGAGACCCGGCGAGTACACGTGACCGGTGAGGGACAAGTGTTTTTGCACTTGTGAGAACTTGGAAGCCAAGATCACGGGAATGGGGTTTTCTTGACCATCCACAACACCTTGCTGCAAAGCACCAAACACTTCTGGGAATGCCATAGGGGTGGGCTGAATGCCGAAGGAGCGGTAGCCTTCCATGTGCACCTTGTTTTCCATGGTGCGCATCTTCAGGCCGCTGGCGTCAGCGGCGCTGACGATGGGGCGCTTGTTGTTGGTCATGTGACGGAAACCGTTCTCGCTCCAAGCCAAAGCGACCAAGCCGTGGTTGGGGAACTTGGCCAACATGTCTTGACCAATCTTGCCGTCCAACACTTTGCGTGCATGGTCGTAGTCACGGAACAAGAAAGGAATGTCCACGATCTTCATCTCAGGCACAAAGTTGCCGACGGGGCCAGTTGAGGTGATCACCAAATCTTGGGTGCCAATTTGCACGGCTTCCACTTCTTCGCGCTCACCACCTAAGGCGCTGGCTGGGTAGACCTGGCATTTGTAGCGACCTTGGGTGTTTTTATCCAAGGCATCGCAAAACGCATGAGCCCCTATGTCGTAATGTGAACCCTTGGCCAACACGTGGCCAATTTTCAAAACGGTTTGAGCTTGCGTGGGAAATGCTGCAAATGCGGCAGTGGCGGCGAGTGCTGCCACCCATTTTTTGCTGAGAAAAGTCTTTGACATCGTGTCTCCTGATTGTTAAGAGCAGCAACCTAAATAGCAACTATGCTGTCAGGTTGTATGACAAATTATCTTGAACTAATCAGGGCCTAAGCCTAGGGGTAACCCGTGATGGCGGGTTTAGATTTTGGGTTTTTTCAGCTCGGTTCGCAGGGGTTTGGCCAGTGCGAGACCTTGAGAGGTCCAAAAGACGGGGTCGGCATTGCCAATGCGTTTGGCCGCATTGAGCATGTGCTTGGTCCCTGCTTGGCGGGCGGCTTTGATGTCGCCAGCTTCAATGGCTTGCACGATGGCTTGGTGCTCGTCTCGCACCGCATCTTCTAAGTCTGCGCGCGTGGCTTCGTTGGCGCGGGTGACGCGCGTGGCGTTTTCTAAAAATTGATTCAGGTAAGACAGGGTGTCTAAGAGAAAAGGGTTGTTTGCAGCTTGCGCAATGGCGGCATGAAAGGCCACATCCTCGCTCACGCCGTCGCCACCGCTTGCCACGGCTTTGTCGAGCGCGCGCATGGCTTGTTTGATTTTTTGCAGTGACTTGGTGGTTCTGCGTTCGGCGGCGAGGGCTGCCGATTCAGCTTCGAGGGCACGTCTGACTTCGACGACTTTCAAAACCGCATCGATCGAGCCGTCTGGGATGAGTTTGAGTTTTCCTGTGTCTGGCGTTGGAAGCGCTTTCACAAAGGCGCCTGAGCCTTGTCGCGTTTCAATGAGCCCCAATGTTTTAAGCCGCGAAAACGCTTCACGCACCACGGTTCTGCTAACCCCATGCTTTTGCACCAATGCGTTTTCGGTGGGAAGCTTGTCACCCGTTTTGAGTTTGCCTTCTCGAATGCTTGTTTCCAAGGTGTGGGCTAGCTTTTCAGACAGCGAGGCACCTAATTGAATGCGGGGCATGGTGAAAAATGTTGCTGGTGTGGCAGAGGGTTGCTTGTTAATAAATCATATGCGACAAATGAATCATGCAGACATGCCTCATGTTTGTTGATCTAGCGCATAGGCGTGTCCTGGTACAAAGCGGTAGATTGAACGGGCTCCAACATTTGAAAGGGTGGACAACGCATGACACTGCATTTCGCAGGACTCACATCTGAGCAAGCGGCGCAGCAGCTGGCGCGTGATGGCGCCAACGCGCTAGATGCTGCACAGCGCCGCAGCGTCTGGGCTAGGTTGTGGGCCATGTTGCTGGAACCCATGTTTGCCTTGCTGGTATTGGCTGCTTCGGTTTATTTGGTGTTGGGCGATTTGACCGAAGGCCTCACATTGTTTGTGTTTGTGTTGGCGGTATTGGCTTTGACCTTTTACCAAGAAGGTAAGTCGGAAGCTGCCATTGATGCGCTGCGGCAATTGAGCCAGCCTTTCGCGCAAGTCATGCGTGATGGCCAACTGATCAGCGTGCCTTCGTGTGACGTCGTGGCGGGCGACTTGTTGTACATCGCCGAGGGTGACCGCATTGCCGCCGATGCATGGATGCTGCAAGCCGACCAGTTGCAAGTGGATGAGTCTTTGTTGACAGGCGAGTCGTTGGCGGTGACCAAAGTGGGCGCTGTGTTCGATGAAGGTTTGGCGCACAGCCAGCAGCCGGGTGGTGATGAGTTGGCGGCGGTATTTGGCGGAACTTTTGTGATTCGCGGTCAAGGCGTGGCGCGTGTCACGGCCACGGGTATGCGCAGTCAAATGGGGCGTATCGGTGCGTCTTTGAACCAAATTGAAAGTGCGTTGACGCCGCTGCAAAAGCAAACCACGCAGCTGGTCAAGGTGTTGGCGTGGATTACTTTTTTCTTGTGCACGGTGATGGTTCTCACCTTGGGGTTGCGCGATGGTGCGTGGTTGCCCGCGGTGTTGTCGGGCATCGCTTTGGCCATGGCCATCTTGCCCGAAGAGTACCCCGTGGTGTTGGCCATTTTTCCAGCCTTGGGCGCGCATCGTTTGGCGCAACAAGGGGTGTTGACGCGGCGCATCAACGCGATTGAAACCTTGGGCGCCACAACCGTGCTGTGCACAGACAAAACGGGCACCTTGACCGAGAACCGCATGAAGGTCGCAGCCTTGGCTGTTGGGAGCGCCTTGACGCCACGCCTGTTCAAAGTCACTGGCGAGGCTTTGCCCGCAGATTTCCATGGCTTGGTTGAGCACGCCATTTTGGCGAGTGCGCCAGAGCCTTTTGACCCGATGGAGGTTGCATTTCATGAGCTAGGGCAAGCGTGGTTGAACGACACCGATCACCTACATCCCGACTGGACCTTGGTGCAGACCTATGCTTTGAGCCCCACTCTGCGCGCCATGTCACATGTGTGGCGCGCCACTCAAGACGCAGCGCACATCGTGTCAGCCAAAGGCGCGCCAGAGGCGGTGATGGGTTTGTGCCACCTCTCACCCGCGTTGCAAGCTCAATGGGGTGAGGTGGTGCATGCGATGGCGTCTGAAGGGTTGCGCGTGTTGGCTGTGGCGCAGGGTAGGTTTGTGGGTGACGCTTGGCCTAACTCAGCGCATGGCTTTGATTTTGAGTGGCTGGGTTTGATCGGCTTGAGTGACCCTCTGCGCGCTGAAATCCCACAAGCCATTGCTGATTGCCATTCGGCCAGCATCAAAGTCATCATGATCACGGGGGACTACCCGCAAACTGCGCGTGTCATTGCCAACCAAGCGGGCTTGCATGACGGCGACACCCTGACAGGTGACGCCATTGACGCGATGTCGGACGAGGTCTTGAGTGCGCACATCCAAACCGTGAGCGTGTGCGCCCGTATCTCACCGCATCAAAAGCTGCGCATTGTGCAAGCGCTCAAGCACAACGGCGAGGTGGTGGCCATGACGGGCGATGGTGTGAACGATGCGCCTGCGTTGCGAGCCGCCCACGTGGGCATTGCCATGGGCGCGCGGGGGACCGATGTGGCACGCGAAGCCTCGTCGCTGGTGTTGGTGGACGATAACTTCGCCTCCATCGTCAAAGGCATCCGCTTGGGACGTCGTATTTTTGGCAATCTGCAAAAGTCCATGGCTTACATCTTTGCCATTCACATTCCAATTGCTGGCTTGGCGCTGGTGCCCATGATGTTTGCGCTACCGCCATTGTTGATGCCGCTGCACATTGCGTTGCTCGAGTTGATTGTGGATCCCTCGTGCTCCATCGCCTTTGAAAACGAACCCGCCGAGGCTGATGTGATGCAGCGTCCGCCGCGTGACACCCGGGCGCCTATTTTTGGACTCCAGCAGATGTTGGCGTCTTTCTTTCAGGGGGCGTGCGTGTTGGCGGCCACGGCTGCCGCCTATTGGGTTTCTTTGGACTTTTCTGCAGAAGCGCAGCGTGCGATGGTGCTCATCACCTTGGTCGCCGCCAACGCGATGCTGATTTTTGTGAACCGAGCGCGTAACTCGGTCGCTGTTTGGGTGATGGCGGGCGCGCTGAGTTTGGTCTTGTTGGGGATTTACGTGCCGTGGTTGGCCGAACCGCTTAATTTGGCCCCACTCCATGCGTCGCAGCTGCTGGCGGCTTTGGGCTTGGGGGTTGCGAGTATCTTGGCCGCGTGGGTTTGCTTGAGTTTGCTTAGGTATGATGGGCCATTCAAAGGAGCTGAGCATGGCTGATATCAACCCAACCAACAACAACCTCGTGATCGGCGAGGGCGTCACTTTCAAAGGCTCTATCTCTGCGCCTGGCAAAGCCGTGATCAATGGCAACGTCACAGGCGAACTGACGGCCGACGATTTGTTGATTGGCACCAAAGGTCAAGTGACTGGCACTGTGCGTGCCCGTGAAATTGATGTGCATGGCGAACTCAACGAAGACATCGTCTGCAAAGAACACCTGTTGATTCACAGCACAGGCAAAGTGTCTGGAACCTTGGAATACCACGAGTTGGAAATCCAACGCGGCGGTAAGTTCAAAGGCAATATGAACCAGAAATGAACCGGTTCGCCAATCGGCGCGAAGCCTTTTGGCAGGGCATCCGCGATGCCTTAGGCGCGCCAGTTTTAGTTTTGTTTGCTGGCATGGTCGGCTTTGGTGCCATGGGGCGCTCCCACGGCTTTGACGCTTGGATGACCGGCCTCACCAGTTTGCTGATGTTTGCGTTGCCCGGCCAGGTGGTGATGCTGGAGATGTTCATCTCTGGCTCCTCTTTGCTGGCCATTGGCTTTGCTGTCACGCTGACCTCGACCCGTTTTGTCACCATGGTGGTGACGCTCTTTCCCCAGCTCCACCGGCGCGACCGCAACCCGCTGCTGTATCTGTGGGTGCACATGCTGGCCATGACCGCATGGGCGGTGTCGATGCGCGAGTTTCCCCGCATGTCTCCACAGCACCGCTTGAATTACTTCATCGGTTTGGCTTTGCCTTGCTGGTTGATTTCTCCTCTGGGCACCGTGTTGGGCTATTTCGTGGCAGGCTGGGTGCCAGCTGCCGTCACCTTGGGCTTGGTGTTCATCAACCCCTTGTTTTTCTTGCTCACCTTCACCGATGTGAAGCCTTGGGCGAACCGTATCGCCATTGGCTTGGGTTGCCTGTTTGGCCCCGCGTTTTATGTGCTGGACGCGGACAGTAGCTTGCTTTTGACAGGTTTGGTGGCAGGCACTTTGGCTTATGTCATTGACCGCCGATGGTTGCGCCCACGTCCCACGGAGGTGCAAGCATGACTGCCGATATGCAAGGCTGGGGCGTTTGGCTAGCACTCAGTGCGGCCTGCGTGGGCACCTACGTTTGCCGTGCTGCGGGTGTCAAACTGTCGGGTCACATCCATCAAGACAGCGAAGTGTTTCGCTGGCTCTCGACCGTGACCTATGCCATGGTGGCGGCACTGACGGTTCGCATGATTTTGATGCCGCTTGGTTTGTTGGCCACGGTCCCGGTGTTGTTGCGCGTGGTGATCTGTGCGCTCAGCCTTGCGGTCATGGTTTCTAGCCCACAACGTCGCTTGGTGCCTGCATTGCTGACGGGGACGTTGTTGATGCTGGCTTACGGTGTATTTCGCGCAACCCCATAGCCGCTGAGGCCCAACCCTAAGGCATCATGAATATTCTGATCTCCAACGACGACGGCTTTCAAGCCCCAGGCATCGTGGCTTTGTACGAAGCGCTCAAAGATTTGGGGCGCGTCGAGGTGGTCGCACCCGAACACAACAACAGCGCTAAGTCCAACGCACTCACCTTGCATTCACCGCTGTATGTGAGCCAAGCGAGCAATGGTTTTCGCTACGTGAACGGCACACCAGCCGATTGCGTGCACATCGCACTCACGGGCTTGTTGGACTACAAACCTGACCTCGTGGTGTCTGGCATCAACAACGGCGCCAACATGGGCGATGACACGATTTACTCGGGCACGGTCGGTGCGGCGATGGAAGGCTATTTGTTTGGCATTCCCGCCATTGCCTTTTCGCAAGTCGAAAAAGGCTGGGGCCACATTGATGCTGCGGCGGCCAAAGCCCGTGAGCTGGTGCAGCAAATGATGGCGCAACCTCAAGTGGCGGGCACACCTTGGTTGTTGAATGTGAACATTCCCAATCAGCCCGTTGCACACATCAAACCCTTGCGTGTCACGCGTTTAGGGCGACGCCATTCGGCAGAGCGTGTCATCACGCAAACCAGCCCACGCGGCGAAACCATGTATTGGATTGGCAGCGCTGGCGCCGCCAAAGACGACAGCGATGGCACCGACTTTCATGCCACGTTTGAAGGCCACATGTCCGTCACGCCCTTGCACGTGGACTTGACAGAACATGCCAGCTTGCCAGCGTGGACTAAGCGTTTGGGCGGGGCGCACGCATGAAGCAACGCCCCAGTTTCCCGGCGCGTTTAGATTCAGGCAAACCGCAAGCCGCGCCCAAAACTTTGCTGGGTGCCACGCGTGTTGTGATGCCACAGTCACCCGCCCGTGCCAAACCTGTGGGCATGGCCAGCCCCACGGGCGTGGGTTTGGACTCGTCGGCGATTCGCGCGCGCATGGTGAAAAAACTGGCAGAGCAGGGCATTGACGATGCGGTGGTGCTCGAAGCCATGGGCCGCGTGGAGCGGCATCGTTTTGTGGACAGTGCTTTGGTCAACCAAGCCTACGAAGACACGAGTTTGCCGATTGGACTTGGTCAAACCATTTCCAAGCCCAACGTGGTGGCCCGCATGATTGCCTTGTTGCGCGAAGCACCTGGCTTGCAAGGTGCACCGCTGATGGGCCGCGTGTTAGAGATCGGCACAGGCTGCGGCTACCAAGCGGCGGTGCTGGCTTGTGTGGCGCGTGAGGTCTACAGCATTGAGCGTTTGCGTGGCCTGCATGACAAAGCGCGTGAGAACCTACGCCCCATGCGTTTGCCCAACGTCCACATGATTTTTGGTGACGGCATGTTGGGCTACGCGCAAGGCGCACCCTACAGCGCCATCATCTCTGCAGCGGGTGGCGAGAACGTGCCGCAAGCGTGGATTGACCAGCTCGCGATGGGCGGACGCTTGGTGGCACCCACGCACACCCGCGCAGGGCAGCAAGCCCTGGTCGTGATCGATAAAACGCCGCAGGGCTTGCACCAAACGCTCCTCGAAGCCGTGAACTTTGTACCTCTAAAATCAGGCATTGCTTGAAGACAAGGAAATCAGAATGTTTCGTGCCGGAATGTGGGGTTTTGCTGCCCTGGTGACAGCTGTTGCGCTGTCGGGTTGCGCCAGCAAAGGTCGTCTCGCGCCTATGGATGAACACTCCATTGGGGGCGGGCGTGGTTCTGCACGTCTGCTGCCGGGTTCTGAAAACGCTGGCAAACCCGGCTACTACACCGTCAAGCCCGGTGACACCTTGATTCGCATTGGCATGGACAACGGCCAAAGCTGGCGCGACATCCTCCGTTGGAACAAGTTGGACAACCCCAATTTGATCGAAACAGGTCAAGTGTTGCGCGTGGCCCCGCCAGCGCCTGAAGTGGCTGTGGTGCGACCTGCCACATCGCCTGCCGCAGCGTCAGCGTCTGCCCCTGTTGCATCGGCCCCAGCCCCAGCTCCGTTGCCAGTGCCTTCGGCTGCAGAGGATGCCATCAGCTTCCAATGGCCCGCGCGTGGCAACCTCATTTCTGGTTTTGACGAGTCTAAAAACAAAGGATTGGACATCGGCGGCAAAGTGGGCGACCCCGTGTTGGCCGCCGCAGATGGCCGTGTGGTGTACGCCGGCGCAGGTTTGCGCGGCTACGGCAACCTCATCATCTTGAAGCACAACAACACGTATTTGACGGCTTACGCGCACAACCAAACTTTGTTGGTCAAAGAAGACCAAGCCATCAAACGTGGCCAAAAAATTGCCGAAATGGGCAACAGCGACGCCGACCAAGTGAAGCTGCATTTTGAAATTCGCCGTCAAGGCAAGCCGGTTGACCCTGCTAAATACCTATCCGCCAACTGATGACTGAAACGACAAAAGAACTGGCGACAGAAAAACAATGGCCTGATAACGCGCTCACCATTGAATCGATGGACATGGACGCGCAAGGCGTGGGCCACCGTGCCGATGGCAAAGTGGTGTTCGTGGACGGTGCCTTGCCTTTTGAGGTGGTGCGTGCCAATGTGCATCGCAAAAAAGACAACTGGGAAAAAGCCTCATTGCTGGAAGTGCTGCACGAGTCATCGCAGCGCGTCACCCCCGGTTGCCCACACTTTGGCTTGCACGCCGGTGCGTGCGGCGGCTGCAAGATGCAGCACTTGGATGCGTCTGCACAAATTGCGGTCAAGCAACGCGCTTTAGAAGACAACCTGTGGCACTTGGGCAAGGTCAAGGCAGAAACCATTTTGCGACCCATCCAAGGCCCAGCATGGGGCTACCGTTACCGTGCCCGTTTGTCGGTGCGCTATGTGGTGAAAAAAGGCGAGGTGCTGGTGGGTTTTCACGAGCGCAAGAGCCGCTATGTGGCTGACATGCGTCAGTGCCCCATCTTGCCGCCCCATGTCAACGCCATGCTCATGCCGCTGCGCAAGCTCATCGGCAGCATGGAAGCGCGCGAGACCTTGCCGCAAATCGAACTCGCCTGTGGCGACCACGTGACCGCGATGGTGTTGCGTCACATGGAGCCTTTGAGTGAGCACGACATGACTGCTTTGCGCGCCTTTGCCGCCAAGCACAACGTCCAGTGGTGGTTGCAATCCAAAGGTCCAGACACCGTGTGTTTGATGGAGGGCGCCTTGGGTGAGCCGCTGTCTTACGCCTTGCCTGAGTTTGGCATCACCATGCCGTTCAAGCCCACCGACTTTACGCAGGTCAACCCGCACATCAACCGCGTGTTGGTGACGCGTGCTTTGCGTTTGCTCGATGTGCAGCCGACCGAGCGTGTGATTGATTGGTTCTGCGGCTTGGGTAACTTCACGCTGCCATTGGCCACACTCGCACGCGAGGTGTTGGGCATTGAAGGCAGCGAGGCTTTGGTGGCCCGTTCGGGCGAGAACTATGTGTTCAACCAAGCCAACCGCGACAAGCCTTTGGCACCTACCCGCTTTGTGGCGCGTAACTTGTTTGAAATGACGCCTGAGTTGTTGTGCCAAGACGGTTCGGCAGATAAGTGGCTGGTCGATCCACCTCGTGAAGGTGCGTTCTCGTTGGTGCAGGCCTTGGCTGAACTGCATCAGCAGCCTGAGCTTCGCCAGGGCTGGACACCCCCGAAGCGCATTGTGTATGTGAGCTGTAACCCAGCGACCTTGGCGCGTGACGCGGGCGTGTTGGTCAATTCAGCTGGCTATCGCATGTCGTTTGCTGGCGCGGTGAATATGTTCCCGCACACGGCGCACGTCGAGAGCATGGCTGTGTTCGATTTGGTCTAAACAGCAGAGCTCAAAAAACTACAGACGTAAAAAAGGGACCGTGAGGTCCCTTTTTTGTTGGCGCTTCAAACGCTTATTCGCGTTCGCCACCAAAGATGCCGAGCAAGGACAACAAGCTTTGGAACACGTTGATGATGTCCAAGTACAAGGTCAGCGTGGCGCTGATGTAGTTGGTTTCGCCGCCGTCCATCACTTGCTTCAGGTCGTACAACATGAAAGCGCTGAAGATGGCCATGGACAACATGGAAATCACCATCATGCCAGCCGATGAACCGACGAACATGTTGATGATGCTGCCCACCATCAAGACCACCACGCCCACCATGAGCCATTTGCCCATGCCAGACAGGTCACGCTTGATGACGGTGGCCAAGCTGGCCATCACAAAGAACACGCCAGCGGTGCCTGCGAACGCAGTCATCACCAGTTCAGAGCCGTTCTTAAAGCCCAACACCATGGCGATCATGCGCGAGAGCATGAGGCCCATGAAGAAGGTGAAGCCCAACAGCACGTACACGCCGGTGGCGCTTTCTTTGGTGCGTTCAATGGCGTAGATGAAGCCAAAGGCACCAGCCATCATCAAAATCATGCCCATCACGCCAGAGATGGCGTAGCTGATGCCGGTGGCCACGCCAACCCATGCACCCAACACGGTGGGCAGCATGCTCAGTGCAAGCAGCCAATAGGTGTTGCGCACCACGCGGTTGCGTTCTTGCGTCGGCAAGACGTAGTAGTCAACGGTTTGAATGTGTTCATTCATGTTTAGCTCTCCAGATAAAACCTGATCATTCAGATGAGGCGCATTCTAGAGGTTTCAAGTGTGGTGACTCTATCGCTTACTTTTATTGAGGTTTCTTTTGCGTTTGAGTGGGGCAGTGGGGTGTTCAGAGTCGGTATGCTTGGGGTTTTACTACTCTTCACATTTACATCTCATGAAAACCAAACACTTTCTCGAATCTGCCGACGTCAAAGCCATTGCCGCAGCCGCTGAAGCGGAAGCGTTGAAAAACAACTGGCCCGTGACCATCGCCATCGTGGACGACGGCGGCCATTTGCTGAATTTGCACCGTTTGGATGGCGCACCTGCCATTTCTTCACACATCGCCCCAGCCAAAGCCCACACAGCAGCTTTGGGTCGTCGTGAAAGCAAGATTTACGAAGACGTCATCAACGGCGGTCGCGTGTCATTTGTGACAGCCCCTGAAGTCAAAGGCATGCTCGAAGGTGGTGTGCCCATCATGAAAGATGGCCAGTGCATTGGCGCTGTAGGCGTGAGCGGCGTCAAATCGAACGAAGACGCGCAAATTGCCAAGGCTGGCATTGCCGCCATCGGTCTGTAACCTTCCACGGTTTCAAATCAAAAGCCCCGCAGCTTCGAAGCTGCGGGGCTTTTTGCTGGGCGGCGTGTTTTAGTAAATCAAACGCTCAGGGCTGATCTCTTGCAAGATGGTGGTGGCGATCTCTTCGATGCTCTTGTTGGTGGTGGACAACCAACGGATGCCCGCGCGACGCATCATGGCTTCTGCCTCGGCCACTTCGTGGCGACAGTTCACTAGGCTGGCGTATTTTGAGTTGGGGCGGCGTTCGTTGCGAATTTCGCTCAGGCGCTCCGGCTGAATGGTCAGACCAAAGATTTTCTTTTTGTGTGGCGCAAGCGCTGGGGGCAGCTGGCGACGCTCAAAGTCTTCGGGGATCAGTGGGTAGTTAGAGGCTTTGAGGCCGTGCTGCATGGCTAAATACAGGCTCGTTGGGGTTTTGCCGCTGCGGCTCACGCCGACCAGAATCACATCGGATGACTCCAAGTCGCGGTTCAGCTGGCCGTCGTCGTGGGCCAAACTGAAGTTGATGGCCTCAATGCGGTCGTGGTATTCCTTGCTTTTGCTGGGGTCCGAGAAGCGGCCCACGCGGTGGTTGGACTTGATACCCAGCTCTTGCTCCAGAGGGTTCACAAACGTGCCAAACATGTCCATCAACATGCTTTTGCCTTGGCAGCCTTCCAAAATGACGTTCAAAACCTCCATGTTCACCAAGGTGGTGAACACAATAGGTTTACGCCCCTCCACCTCACCCGTGTGGTTGATTTGACGCACGGCTTGGTGCGCTTTGTCCACCGAGTCCACAAACGGAATCCGGATGTGGCGAAACTTCACTTCGAACTGCGCCAAGATGGCGTTGCCAAAGGTTTCTGCGGTGATGCCGGTGCCGTCAGACACAAAGAAAACGGTGGGGTTGGGCATGAAAAACTTTCAAAGTGGGTAAAGCCAAAAAGACACGTCTTGGCGGGCGAGGCGCCATATCGGCCACCTACAATGCTGCATTATCCGAATTTCGCCAAGCAGACTGATCGACCCATTCGAAAAACTAAAAAGTCGCCGCGCTGCATGGTCGCACCCGTTTTAACTTTTGGAGCTTGTCTATGACTGCACTTTTCAGCCCTACCGCCTTGGTGGTTCCTTTCGAAAAACTTCGAATGACTGACGTCGAGTCCGTTGGCGGTAAAAACGCCAGCCTCGGCGAAATGATTTCGCAATTGCCCACGGGCGTTCGCGTGCCCACCGGCTTTGCCACTACAGCCCATGCCTTCCGTGAGTTTTTGGCTTACGACGGCTTGGTCGACAAAATCAACGCCCGTTTGGACGCGCTCGACACTGAAGACGTGCGTGCCTTGGCTGAGGCAGGTGCCGAAATTCGCGCCATGGTGGAAGCCCAGCCTTTCCCCGCGGATTTGCAAAAAGCGATCGCTGAAGCCTTTGCCACCTTGTCTGCTGGCAATGCTGCCGCCACATTCGCGGTGCGCTCATCGGCCACCGCCGAAGATTTGCCGGACGCATCGTTCGCTGGTCAACAAGAAACCTTCCTCAACGTGCACGGCATTGACGAAGTGCTGCACAAGATGAAAGAAGTGTTTGCCTCGTTGTACAACGACCGCGCCATCAGCTACCGCGTGCACAAGGGCTTTGCCCACGCCGATGTGGCTTTGTCTGCCGGCGTGCAACGCATGGTGCGCTCTGACTTGGGCGCCGCCGGTGTGATGTTCACCATCGACACCGAATCTGGTTTCGAAGACGTGGTGTTCATCACGTCGAGCTACGGCCTCGGTGAAACCGTGGTCCAAGGCGCTGTGAACCCTGACGAGTTCTATGTGCACAAGCCAACCCTCAAAGCAGGCAAGCGCGCCGTGATTCGCCGCAACTTGGGCTCCAAGCTCTTGCAAATGGAGTTCTCGACGGCCGAAGAGAAAAAAGCCACAGGCAAATTGGTCAAGACCACCGATGTGCCCACAGAGCTGCGCAACCGTTACTCATTGACAGACGCTGACGTCGAACAATTGGCCCACTACGCCATGGTGATTGAGGCCCATTACGGCCGCCCGATGGACATCGAATGGGGCAAAGATGGCACAGACGGTTTGCTTTACATCTTGCAAGCACGCCCAGAAACTGTGAAGAGCCAAGCCAAAGGCCAGTCAGAGTTCCGCTACAAGCTCAAAGGCCACAGCACCGTGCTGGCCGAGGGCCGTGCGATTGGTCAAAAAATTGGTACCGGCCCTGTGCGCTTGGTGCACAACATCAGCGAGATGGACACCGTTCAGCCCGGCGATGTGTTGGTGACTGACATGACCGACCCCAACTGGGAACCCGTGATGAAGCGTGCCAGCGCCATCGTGACCAACCGCGGTGGCCGTACGTGCCACGCCGCCATCATCGCGCGTGAGTTGGGCATTCCTGCGGTGGTGGGTTGCGGCGACGCAACTGAGCGCCTGAAAGACGGCACGCTCGTGACTGTGAGCTGCTCTGAAGGCGACACCGGCATGATTTACGACGGTTTGTTAGAGACCGAAGTGACCGAAGTGCAACGCGGCGAAATGCCCAAGATCAAAACCAAGATCATGATGAACGTGGGTAACCCACAGTTGGCGTTTGACTTCTGCCAGCTGCCCAACGAAGGCGTGGGCTTGGCCCGCTTGGAGTTCATCATCAACAACAACATTGGTGTGCACCCGAAGGCGATTCTTGACTACCCCAATGTGGATGCCGACTTGAAGAAAGCGGTGGAGTCTGTGGCCCGTGGCCACGCTTCTCCTCGCGCGTTCTATGTGGACAAAGTGGCAGAAGGCATTGCGACCATCGCGGCTGCGTTCTATCCAAAGCCAGTCATCGTGCGTATGTCGGACTTCAAGTCCAACGAGTACCGCAAACTCATCGGTGGCAGCCGCTACGAGCCTGAGGAAGAAAACCCAATGCTCGGCTTCCGTGGTGCTGCGCGCTACATCAGCGAAGACTTCGGCGAAGCCTTTGCGATGGAGTGTGAAGCCATGCGTCGCGTGCGCGAAGACATGGGCTTGACCAACGTGCAAGTCATGGTGCCCTTCGTGCGCACCCTGGGCCAAGCCGAGCGCGTGACCAACTTGTTGGCCGAGCACGGTTTGAAGCGCGGTGAGAACGACCTCAAGGTCATCATGATGTGCGAAGTGCCGAGCAACGCCATCCTCGCCGACGACTTCTTGAAGTTCTTCGACGGTTTCTCCATCGGTTCCAACGACTTGACCCAACTCACCTTGGGTCTGGACCGTGACTCCGGATTGGAGTTGTTGGCCGCTGACTTTGACGAGCGCGACCCTGCTGTGAAAGCTTTGCTCAGCAAAGCCATCGCCGCATGTTTGGCGCAAGGCAAGTACGTGGGCATCTGTGGCCAAGGCCCCAGCGACCACCCCGACTTCGCGCACTGGTTGGCTGATGAGGGCATCAGCTCCATCTCGCTCAACCCAGACAGCGTGATTGACACTTGGAAGTCCTTGGCTAAATAAACAGCCTTGATGCAACAGCCTCCACAAGCCGCTGAGTTGGAGGCTTCCCAGCCTCCAATCCGCATCAGTGCGGCCAGCTTGCCCCTTCGGTCACGATGGGGCTTGCTGGCTTTGGGGGGGCTGACCGTCGGATCGTTGGCTGTGGCTTGGCTGTTGCCCGACATGACGATGCTGCATTTTTTGTGGGTTGCTCAAGCCGTTCCCATTCTTTATTTCCTTTTAGCTTGGTGGGGCGCGCAAGCCTCCCCGCGTGATGACCGTGCACCTTAAGTCCTGGCCGTGGCCTTTGCTGTTGGGCGGTTTTGCAGGCTTGATCGTGCTCACGCTGCTGTTGCTTTTTGCGGACTTTGCGGGCGTGCCTCGGGCCTTGGTGAATGGGTTTTTCTTGGTTTTGTCGATCATCGGTTATGCCGTCATCGGCATGTTCTGCCGAACGACTGTTCCTGAAGAGTATTTCGTGGCGGGGCGACGCATCAGCGCGCCGCTGAATGGCATGGCAACGGCCGCAGACTGGATTTCTGCCGCCTCTTTTTTGGGGTTGACGGGGCTGTTGTTGTCCGATGGCTTTGTGGGCGATGGTCAGCACCCCGGTGGTTTGGCTTATTTGCTGGGTTGGACGGGCGGCTTTTGCATCTTGGGTTTTTTGTTCGCAGCCAAACTCAACCGCTCCCGAGCCATCACCATTCCTGAATTTTTAGGCCGCCGCTTCGACAGCGATGTGGTTCGTTGGTTGGCCGCCTGGGGCGCTATTTTGTGTTCCAGTATTTACTTGGTGGCGCAAATCTACGGCATTGGTTTGGTCGCCTCTATGTTGTCTGGGTTGACGTTTGAGCTTGGCGTGTTCTTGGCTTTGGGCGGGGTGCTCTTGTGCTCATTCTTGGGCGGCATGCGTGCCGTGACGTGGACCCAAGGCGTGCAGTGTGTGGTGATCGTGGTGTCCATGGTCGTCTTGAGTATGGCGGTGTCGTTCAAAACACAAGGCCATCCGTTTTTCACGATCGCCGCGGCGCAGTCGCTGCCGCAAATTCAAGCGCGCGCTAAGCAAATTGAAGCGGACCCTGCAGAACAATCTACGCGTGAAGTGATCAGCTTACGCATGAGTCACTTGGACGCGAAGATTGCAGACCCCGTCAATGCCCGTGAAATCGAGCGTCAAACTGTGATGCGCCAAGTGGCGAGGGCCAAGGCCGACAATGCGCCGTTGCGTGAAATTCAACGCTTAGAAGCGAACCCCGCATGGCGTGAACCCACCTTGGACCGTTTGGTGGGGGCTTGGCAGGCCGAACGAGAAGTGTTTGAGCAAGCCATCAATCGACCAGTGGGGTTTCAGGCCCCTCATTTGGCGGGCTGGAACCAGGGGTGGTTCAACAGCCTTGCCTTGGTTTTTTGCTTGATGCTGGGTTCAGCTGCGTTGCCTCATGTGCTGGTGCGTTCCTTCACCACGGCAACGCCAGCAGAAGCGCAACGCTCCATCGTTTGGGCGTTGTTCTTCATTGTGATCGTGTACTTGTGCGCTTCCGCCTTAGCCGTGTTGCTCAAATCATTCGTGCTGAACGAATTGGTCGGCGCGCATTTAGACCAGCTTCCCGATTGGGCGGACCGTTTGAAGCTGCGAAAGCTGGCGCTTTTGAGCATTCAAGATCACAACCAAGATGGCATCGTGCAGTTTGCAGACATTCGCTTGTTCAATGACTACTTGGTGCTGGGCGTGCCCGAGATAACGCACATTTCATCGGTGTTCACAGGCTTGCTCGCAGCAGGTGCCTTGGCCGCCGCGTTGTCGACAGCGGATGGCTTGCTATTGACCATTTCGAACGCCTTAGCGCAAGACTTGTATTTTCAGACGGCGGACCCGAACGCGCCGCCGCTGCGACGTGTCATGCTGTCGAAAATTTTGCTGATGGTGGTCGCTTTGATGGCGGCTTGGTTTGCCACGAATCGTCCTGTGAGTATTTTGTTCTGGGTGACTTGCGCCTTTTCTTTGGCTGCCGCCACCTTTTTCCCGGTGCTGTTGTTAGGCCTTTACTGGCGTGGCATGACGCGTCTTGGTGCGATTGCTGCGATGGTGTCGGGGTTGGCGGTGAGTTTGTACTACATCGCTTCCAACCACCCATGGGTGCAGATGCGTCTTCAATTGCAAGCGGTCAATACCTTGTGGTGGGATTTAGACCCTGTTTGCTCAGGTGTTTTTGGCGTCCCAGTGGGTTTGTGTTTTGGCATTTTGGTGAGCCAGCTTTGCCGCGATAAAAATTGACTATAATCGTGGGCTTTTCCCTTGCTGCCAGCGTCAGACGCCGCAGGCAGCTTCACATCCACAAGGAGTGTCCATGCGTCATTACGAAATCATTTTGTTGATCCACCCGGATCAAAGCGAACAAGTTCCAGCCATGCTGGAGCGTTACAAAGGCATGATCACCGCTGGTGGTGGTGCTATTCATCGTACGGAAGACTGGGGTCGCCGCCAGTTGGCCTACATGATCAACAAGCTTGCCAAAGCTCACTACATTTGCTTGAACATCGAAGCTAGCCAAGCTGTGATGTCTGAACTCGAACACGCGTTCAAGTTCAACGATGCTGTGTTGCGCCACATGACTGTCTTGCGTAAGAAGGCCGACACTGCGCCTTCTATCATGATGAAGACAGTCGAGCGCGAAGAAGCTCGCAAGAACCAGCAAGCTGAGTTCGCGGGCTAATTGCTGACTCTTTACAAGGTTTGAATCACGTTGTTTTGAATGCTTGTGTTGTGGAGGCCTCGGCCCTGCGATACACCCCAGCCGGTTTACCCGCCATTGATTTGAGCCTCGAACACGAGTCTGAAATTCAAGAAGCAGGGCAAAAGCGACAAGTCAAAGCAACCGTCAAAACAGTCGCCTTGGGATCTTTAGCTGAGCGCATTGCTCAACTTTCCCTCGGTAGCCTTTGGCAGTTCAGCGGCTTTTTAGCCTCACCTCGTAACAGCAAAAACGTCGTTTTTCACATTCAAGATTTTCAGCAAATTTCATAGGAGGCCCAGATCATGGCCACATTCAAGAAATTCAACAAAGACAAGCGCCCAAAGCGCAACACGCAATCATTGCTTTTCAAGCGCAAGCGCTTCTGCCGCTTCACCGTCACTGGCGTTGAAGAAATCGACTACAAAGACGTCGACACATTGCGTGACTTCATTGCCGAAAACGGCAAGATCATTCCCGCACGCCTGACAGGCACACGCGCTATTTATCAACGTCAGCTGAACACTGCCATCAAGCGCGCACGCTTCTTGGCCTTGGTGCCATACAGCGACCAGCACAAGATCTAAGGAGACCGACCATGCAAATTATTCTGCTCGACAAGGTCGTGAACCTCGGCAACCTCGGCGAAATCGTCCGTGTGAAAGATGGTTACGCCCGTAACTTTTTGATCCCATCAGGCCGCGCACGTCGCGCCACTGAGACCGCGATCAAAGAATTCGAAGTTCGCCGCGCTGAACTCGAAAAAGCTGCTGCTGAGAAATTGGCTGCTGCACAAGCTCAAGGCGAGAAGTTGGCTGGCAAGTCCATCAAACTCAGCCAAAAAGCGGGTGTGGATGGCCGTTTGTTCGGCTCTGTGACCAACCACGACATCGCTGAAGCGTTGACGAAAGAAGGTTTCGCAGTGGCTAAAGCTCAAATCCGCATGCCTCACGGTCCTATCAAGGTCGTGAGCGACAGCACTGTGGGCGTGGCTTTGCACACCGACGTGATCGTTGACATCACTGTCTCTGTGTACGGCGAAACTGCTTAAGTTTCTTCGCACCGAAAAAGCCGCTCTTCGGGGCGGCTTTTTTTATTTGTTCTTTGCATTTCCCCAGCTAACCCACCTCTTATCCACAGAGTTATCCCAAGCGTTTGGCGCCTCTGGGCTTAGGATGTGTGTTTTACAGGATCACCATGTCAGCCGCTTCTAACAGCTTTGATGAGAGCTTCTCTCACGACCAGCAAATCGCACAACTGCGCATTCCTCCGCACTCCATCGAGGCGGAGTCCAGTGTGTTGGGTGGCTTGCTGCTGGACAACGGCGCATGGGACCGCGTGGGTGATTTGTTGGTCGATGGGGACTTCTACCGCTACGAACACAAACAGGTGTACGCCGCCATTGGCGCGTTGGTGAACACCAGCCGTCCGGCTGACGTGATCACGGTCTACGAGCATTTACAAGCGCTTGGCAAGGCCGAAGAAATCGGCGGCTTGGGCTACCTCAATGCCTTGGCCCAATATGTGCCGAGCGCAAGCAATATTCGCCGCTATGCCGAAATCGTGCGCGAACGCTCGATCCTGCGCAAGCTGGTGACGGCCAGCGACGAAATCGCTACGAACGCCTTCAACACGCAGGGTAGGGCAGTGGCCCAAATCTTGGACGAAGCTGAGCAAAAAATCTTCAACATCGGTGAAGAAGGCTCGCGCATGAAGCAGGGCTTTCAAGCCATGCCGCAACTCGTGGTGGACTTGTTGGACCGCGTGCAAGAGATGGCGGACAACCAAAACGACATCACCGGCGTGCCCACGGGTTTCATTGACTTTGACCGCATGACTTCAGGTTTGCAGCCGGGCGACTTGATCGTGTTGGCTGCGCGTCCGTCCATGGGTAAAACGGCGCTGGCCATCAACATTGCCGAACATGTAGCCTTGAACGAAGGCTTACCTGTGGCCGTGTTCTCGATGGAGATGGGTGCATCCCAATTGGCGGTTCGTATCGTGGGTTCGATTGGCCGTGTGGACCAAGGCCATTTGCGTACGGGCAAGCTGAGCGATGACGAATGGCCGCGTTTGACCGAAGCCATTGAGAAGCTGCGCAATGTGTCGCTGCACATCGACGAAACACCGGGCTTGACCCCCAGTGAGTTGCGTGCCAACGCGCGCCGTTTGTCGCGTCAGTGCGGCAAGCTCGGCCTCATCGTGGTCGACTATTTGCAACTGATGAGCGGTTCGAGCAGCAGCGGTGGCGATAACCGTGCAACCGAGATTGGTGAGATTTCTCGTGGTTTGAAGATGCTGGCCAAAGAGCTGCAATGCCCCGTGATTGCCCTGTCTCAGCTCAACCGAAGCGTGGAGCAGCGCACCGACAAACGCCCCATGATGAGTGACTTGCGAGAGTCCGGCGCTATTGAGCAGGACGCGGACGTGATCATGTTCATCTACCGCGATGACTACTACAACAAAGAGTCCAAAGAGCCGGGTGTGGCCGAGGTCATCATCGGCAAGCAGCGTAACGGCCCCACAGGGACCGTCAAGCTGGCCTTCTTGAAGCCACTCACTAAGTTTGAAAGCTTGGCCAGTGGCTACAGCAGTGGCGGCGACTATTAACGCTGGCTAGGCGTCAAAGCACTTCGCTGGCGAAGTCAGCGAGTCGTGAGCGCTCGCCACGGGCCAAGGTGATGTGGCCGCCATGTGGCCAACCCTTGAAGCGATCCACCGCATACGTCAAACCCGATGAGCCTTCGGTGAGATAGGGCGTGTCGATCTGTGCCAAGTTGCCCATGCACACAATTTTGGTGCCGGGGCCCGCGCGCGTGATGAGCGTTTTCATTTGCTTGGGCGTCAAGTTTTGCGCTTCATCAATGATGAGGTACTTGTTTAAGAAAGTACGCCCGCGCATGAAGTTCAAGCTCTTGATCTTGATGCGACTGCGAATTAGGTCATTCGTGGCGGAGCGGCCCCATTCACCTGCGCTGGTTTCGGTTTTCGCCAGCACTTCGAGGTTGTCGTCCAACGCGCCCATCCATGGGCCCATTTTTTCTTCTTCGGTGCCGGGCAAGAAGCCGATGTCTTCGCCCACGCTGACGGTGGCACGCGTCATGATGATTTCGGTGTAACGGCGGTCGTCCAACACTTGCGTCAGGCCAGCAGCCAAGGCCATCAAGGTCTTGCCTGTGCCTGCTGTGCCGGTGAGGGTGACGAAGTCAATCTCAGGATCAATCAGCAAGTTCATGGCGAAGTTTTGTTCGCGGTTGCGGGTTGCCACGCCCCAGACTGCATTTTTGAGGTGCGTGAAGTCTTTGAGTGTTTTCAAGACCACGGTTTTGCCGCGAATTTCTGTCACGCGGGCGTAGAGGCTGGGCTCGCCTGCTGACTCGTAATACACAAACTGGTTGATGTGCAGATCGGGCACCAAGGGACCGCTCAGGCGGTAATAGGTGTGACTGCCACTTTGCCAACTCTCCACAGATTTGGTGTGCTTGCTCCAAAAGTCTTCTGGCAAAGCCATGGCACCCGAATAGAGCAGGTCACCATCTTCAAGGGTTTTGTCGTTTTGGTAGTCTTCAGCAGCCAAGCCCAATGCGCGGGCTTTGACGCGCATGTTGATGTCTTTGGAAACCAACACCACTTCACGCGGTGCGTGCTTGATGCGAAGGGCTTCTACGACGCCCAAAATTTGGTTGTCGGCTTTGCCTTGGGGCAAGCTAGAAGGCAAGGTGAAATCGAGTGGCTCAGTTTGGAAGAACAAACGCCCACCCACTTCGATGTGGCCCGTGCCATCGAGCTTGATGCCTGTGATGATGTCTGCGTTGTGTGAGGCCACCAAGGCATCGAGAGAACGGCTGGTTTGGCGGGCATTGCGCGCCACTTCGGTCATGCCTTTTTTGTGACCATCCAACTCTTCCAGGACGATCATGGGCAAGAACACATCGTGTTCTTCAAAGCGGAACAAACACATGGGGTCGTGCATCAACACATTGGTGTCGAGCACAAACAGCTTGGTTGGCCCCGTGTGCTTGCCCTTTTTGGGGGCTGCCGCGCGTGCGGGTGCCGCTTTGCGTTCGCCTTTGTACGCGGGGATTGCCTCATGTTTTTGTTGGGGCGCGGCGGCTGATATTTCCCGTGCCTTGGTAGGCAAGCGCTCTTCGGCGACGTGTTCCTCGTGTCGCGGTGCAGGTTTGCGTGTGCTGCGAGATTTGGCGGGGGCCGTATCTAATCCCTCGGTGTTCAACAAGGCGGCGCGTTTGGCTGGGGCTGGAGGCAGTGGCATAGATGAAACTTAAAGAGTTGAAACGCAAAAGACTGACTTAAAAAGCGAAAAAGCCGCCTGGAGGCCAAGGCGGCTTTTCGTTGGAAACGTGTTCGCTTCTGTCAATGTCATAGAACCACTATAACCGAGCTCTGTGACACTTTATGTGACCTATTTCAGGTAGCAGCTTTCTTCAGAGCTTTGACCGCTTTCAGTACTTCGTCCACATGGCCTGGTACTTTGAGTCCGCGCCATTCTTCTTTGAGCAGGCCATCTGCGCCTACCAAAAATGTGCTGCGCTCAATGCCTTTGACTTTTTTGCCGTACATGATTTTGTTTTTCACGACGCCAAACATGTGACACATTTTTTCTTCTGTGTCGGCAATCAACTCAAACGGCAATTCGAGCTTGGTCTTGAACTCGTCGTGCGATTTCATGTTGTCGCGTGACACGCCAAATACCAAGGCGCCGGCTTTGACAAAGTCTTTGTACTTGTCGCGGAACTGCATGGCTTCGGTGGTGCAGCCAGGGGTGTTGTCCTTTGGGTAAAAGTACAAGACCATCATTTGGCCTGTGTGCGAGTTGTTGGTAACCTTGATGCCGCCTGTTGCATTGGCTTCAAATTCGGGGAGGGGTTTGTTGACAACAATTGCCATAGCGCTCAATCAGGTGTGACAGTGAAGACAGCCGGATGAAGGAGGCGACTGTCGAGACAGCCTCCTTCCGGCAACCCGCTATTTTAACTTAGAAACCTCGTCTCGATGCGGTTCTTCATACAGCCATCGTTGCAAAGCGAAGCGTGTTCTTAATCATTACTTGTGACGCTTTCGATGAGCAGCGCTGCAGCAACCTTGCGGCCTTCACCGGCCAAGATGTTGTAGGTGCGGCACGCAGCTTGTGTGTCCATGGTCTCCAGACCCACACGGCGTTGCATCAAACCCACTTGCCATTCGGGCTTGGGAAAGCGCAAGCGCTCGCCGCTGCCGAAGATGACCAACTCAACGTCTAGCTCAGCCAGTTGTGCGAAGTGCTGTGGGCCCAAATCTTCAAAATTTTGGCAATGCCAGTCAAGGCGTACGCCTTCTGAGGTGATCAGCACACTGTGCGTGATTTTTTCGCCTTGGATGGCCACCCATCCTGGGCCATAAGCCGTGACGGACTGGGTCTCGATACGATCGGGTTGTAATTTCATAAATGCCTTGAGATCTGTGGTCAAATTATAGGTTTCACCCCGTAAAAGAGCCCTCGGAGGGACTTTGAAGAAGATCCAAAAATCCAACAAGCTGTCCAACGTCTGTTATGACATTCGCGGTCCCATCATGGACCGAGCGCGTCAAATGGAGGAGGAAGGCCACAAGATCATCAAACTCAACATCGGCAATTTGGCCGTGTTTGGCTTTGATGCGCCTGAAGAAATTCAGCAAGACATGATCCGCAACCTGCCCACCTCGGCGGGCTATTCGGACAGCAAAGGCATTTTTGGTGCCCGCAAAGCGGTGATGCACGAGACGCAAAAGCAGGGTATCAAAGGCGTCACGCTCGATGACATTTACCTTGGCAACGGCGCGAGTGAGCTCATCGTCATGGCCACCAATGGCTTGCTCAACAACGGCGATGAGCTGTTGTTGCCAGCCCCTGACTATCCGCTGTGGACAGCGGCGGTCAGTTTGTCTGGCGGCACGCCTGTGCATTATTTGTGTGACGAAGCGAATGGCTGGATGCCTGACATCGAAGACATTCGCTCCAAGATCACCAAGAACACCAAGGGCATTGTGGTCATCAACCCCAATAACCCGACGGGTGCTTTGTACTCAGATGAATTGCTGCTGCAAATTGTTGAGCTCGCACGTAAACACAGCTTGATCATTTTTGCCGACGAGGTGTACGACAAGGTGTTGTACGACGGCGTCAAACACACGCCCATCGCCAGCTTGAGCGAAGACGTGTTGACGCTCACCTTCAACTCGTTGTCCAAGAGCTACCGCTCGTGCGGCTATCGCGCGGGTTGGTTGGTGGTGTCGGGCGACAAAAAGCCTGCGGCCGATTACATCGAGGGCCTCAATATGCTCTCGAACATGCGCCTGTGTGCCAACGTGCCAGGCCAGTGGGCGATTCAAACCGCCTTGGGCGGCTACCAAAGCATCAACGATTTGGTGGGCGAGGGGGGTCGTTTGCGCAAGCAACGCGACTTGGCCTATGAGCTCATCACGGCGATTCCTGGCGTGACCTGTGTGAAGCCGCAAGCTGCGCTGTACATGTTCCCGCGTTTGGACCCCAAGGTGTACCCGATCAAAGACGACCAGCAGTTTTTCTTGGAGTTGCTCCAAGAAACCAAGGTCATGTTGGTGCAGGGCACGGGCTTTAACTGGAAGACCACGGACCACTTCCGTATCGTGTTCTTACCCCACGAAGACGACTTGCGTGAGGCCATTTCACGCATCGCAAAATTCTTAGAAAACTACCGAAATAGAAAAGCATGAAACCGATTCAAGTAGGCCTGTTAGGCATTGGCACTGTGGGCAGCGGCACTTATGAAGTGCTCAAGCGCAACCAAGAAGAAATCCAACGTCGCGCCGGTCGCGGCATTGAAGTCACCATGGTGGCTGACCTCGATGTGGCACGTGCCAAAAGCATCGTGGGTGCGAATGTGCAAGTGGTGGACGATGCGCGCAAGATCATCGCCAACCCAGACATCGACATCGTGGTCGAACTCATTGGCGGCTACGGCATTGCCAAGCAACTCGTGCTCGAAGCCATCGAGGCGGGCAAGCATGTGGTGACAGCCAACAAGGCTTTGCTCGCAGTGCACGGCACAGAAATCTTTGCAGCCGCCCACAAAAAAGGCGTGATGGTCGCGTTTGAAGCTGCGGTGGCCGGTGGTATTCCGATCATCAAAGCTTTGCGCGAAGGCCTGACGGCCAACCGCATTCAGTGGCTGGCCGGCATCATCAACGGCACAACCAACTTCATCTTGTCTGAGATGCGTGACAAAGGTTTGACCTTTGGCGACGTGCTCAAGCAAGCACAAGCCTTAGGCTATGCAGAAGCTGACCCGACCTTCGACATCGAAGGTGTGGATGCCGCGCACAAAGCCACCATCATGTCAGCCATCGCGTTTGGCGTGCCTGTGCAGTTTGACAAGGCCTACGTCGAAGGCATCACCAAGCTCGAATCACAAGACATCAAGTACGCCGAGCAACTCGGCTACCGCATCAAGCTCTTGGGTATCTCTAAGCGGACCGCTGCAGGCATTGAACTGCGCGTGCATCCTTGCTTGGTGCCAGCTAAGCGTTTGATTGCCAACGTTGAAGGCGCGATGAACGCCGTGATGGTGCAAGCCGACGCTGTGGGCACCACCTTGTATTACGGCAAAGGTGCGGGTAGCGAACCCACCGCCAGCGCGGTGATCGCCGACTTGGTGGACATCACACGTTTGCACACGGCAGACCCCTTGAACCGCGTGCCGCATTTGGCCTTCCAGCCCGACGCGATGAGCAATTTGCCGATCCTGCCTATGGCCCAAGTGGTCACCAGCTACTACCTGCGTTTGCGCGTGGCCGACCAAGCGGGCGTGCTCGCCAAGGTCACAGGCATTTTGGCTAGCGCCGACATCAGCATTGATGCCGTGTTGCAGCGTGAAGCCGGTGAGGGCGAGAGCCACACCGACCTCATCATCTTGACCCACGATTGCGTGGAAGCCAAGATGAACCAAGCCATCGCTGAGATGCAACAACTCAGCACCGTGTTGGCGTCCATCACCCGCATCCGCAAAGAAGAGTTGAACTGATGCTGTATTTGTCCACGCGCGGCCATGCCGAGCGCAAGCGTTTTTGTGAAATTCTCCTCGAGGGCTTGGCCCCCGATGGCGGTTTGTATTTGCCCGAGCACTACCCACAGGTGGACGACGCAGCGCTCACGCGTTTGCGCCACACGTTCAACACCCAAGGCTACGCAGCCTTGGCGTTTGAACTGCTGTCGCTCTACATTGACGACATTCCTGCGGCTGACTTGAAAGCCTTGTGCGCCAAGACCTACACCCAAGAGGTGTACGGTACCGAGGCCATCGTGCCCGTGCGTACATTGGAAGACGGCTTGTTGGTCGAGGCTTTGTCCAACGGCCCCACGCTCGCGTTCAAAGACATGGCCATGCAACTGCTGGGCAATTTGTTTGAATACGAGTTGGCACGCCGTGGCGAAGAGCTGAATATTTTTGGCGCCACCAGTGGCGACACCGGCAGCGCCGCCGAATACGCCATGCGTGGCAAAAAAGGTGTGCGCGTGTTCATGACCAGCCCACATGGCCGCATGAGCCCCTTCCAGCAAGCGCAAATGTTCAGCTTGATGGATGAGAACATCCACAACATCGCCATCGAAGGCGTGTTTGACGATTGCCAAGATTTGGTCAAAGCCGTGTCCAACGATTTGGACTTCAAAACCAAATACAAAATTGGCACGGTCAACTCCATCAACTGGGCGCGTTTGTTGGCGCAGGTGGTGTACTACTTCGCAGGCTATTTCCAAGCGACCACGGCCAACAGTCAAAAGGTGAGCTTCACCGTGCCCAGCGGCAACTTTGGCAACGTGTGCGCCGGCCATGTGGCTCGCATGATGGGCTTGCCTGTGGACACCCTGGTGGCCGCCACCAACGAAAACGATGTGCTGGACGAGTTCTTCCGCACTGGCGTGTACCGCGTGCGCGGCAGTGCCGACACACACGAAACCTCCAGCCCGTCGATGGACATTTCCAAGGCCAGCAACTTTGAGCGCTTCGTCTTCGATTTGCTCGGTCGCGATGCAGCGCTCACCAAAGACTTGTTTGGTGCGCAAATCTCGAAGAATGGCAAGTTCGATCTGAGTGGCAACCCGCACTTCGCAGAAGCTGCCACACGCTACGGATTCGCCAGCGGCAAGAGCACACACGCCAACCGTTTGGCCACCATCCAAGATGTGCACCAGCGCTTCGGTGAAATGATCGACACCCACACGGCCGACGGCGTGAAAGTGGCGCGTGAACACATCAAGGCCGGTGTGCCCATGATCGTGCTGGAAACCGCGTTGCCCATCAAATTTGCGGCCACCATCGTGGAGGCCTTGGGCCAAGAGCCCCATCGCCCAGCCAAGTTTGAAGGCATCGAAGCCTTGCCAAAGCGTGTGCAGGTGATGAAGGCCGATGTGGCACAAATCAAGGCCTACATCGCCCAGCATTGCGACCACGCATGAAGGTCGTTGCCTTTGCCGGTTACTCCGGCTCAGGAAAAACCACCTTGGTGGAGCAGCTGATTGGTTGCATGCGCATGCGTGGGCTTCGTGTGTCGGTGGTCAAACATGCGCACCACAACTTTGACATCGACAAGCCCGGCAAAGACAGCTGGCGTCACCGCGAAGCGGGGGCGTTTGAGGTGCTGGTGGCATCCAACCAACGCTTGGTGTTGCAACGCCAGTTTGAGCAGCCTGCGCAGCTCTCTGTGCACCACCTGTTGGCCGAGGTGTATGACGGCGTGGATTGGGTCTTGGTTGAAGGCTTTAAGAAAAGCGATTTGCTCAAGGTCGAAGTCTGGCGCAAAGCCTCTGAGCAGCCCGTGCGCTACCCCGAGGATGACTTCGTGGTGGCCATCGCCACCGATTCGCCCCAAGACTTGCCCGAGGCCACGCAACGCCCCGTGCTCGACTTGAACGACGCCTATGCCATCACCGAATGGTTGGTGGCCCATGAAGACCGTTTCGAATACAACCCGCCTTTGCTATGACCCGTCCTGCTTTGCTTTCACTCGATGATGCTTTGCCGCAATTGCTGGCGCAAGCCCACGCATTGAGCGCTTTGCAAACGGTGTCTACCTTTGAGGCCGATGGCCGTGTGCTGGCGCAAGACGTTGTCTCGGCTTTGCAAGTGCCACCGCAAGACAACAGCTCGATGGATGGCTATGCCGTGCGTGCAGCAGATTGCGCGCAAGCAGGCGCGGTGCTGCGCGTGACGCAGCGCATTCCGGCGGGCACACATGGCACGCAGCTCAATGCGGGTGAAGCCGCACGCATCTTCACCGGCGCACCCATTCCACCTGGCGCAGATGCTGTGGTGATGCAAGAAGACTGCGAAGCCTTAGAAGGCGAACAAGTCCAAGTGAACAAGGCCGTGCCCGCAGGACAGTGGATTCGCCGCTCGGGTGAGGACGTCACACGCGGCGCCACGGTGCTGAGCAAAGGCACACGTTTGACACCTGCTGAATTAGGCCTGGCTGCCAGCATTGGTTTGGCTCAACTGCAAGTGTCTGCGCGTCCACGCGTGGCTTTGTTCTCGACCGGCGATGAGTTGGTCATGCCTGGCGATGTGGCTCCTGAAGCCATGCCTGCGGGGGCGATTTACAACTCCAACCGTTTTTTCTTGCGTGCCATGCTGCAGCGCTTGGGCTGCGAAGTGACCGACCTGGGCATCGTGCCCGACAAACGCGACGCCACCATCGCTGCACTGCGAAATGCCGCCCAGCACCATGATTTGATTCTCACCAGCGGCGGCGTGTCGGTGGGTGAAGAAGACCACATCAAACCCGCGGTGGAAAGTTTGGGCGAGTTGAATTTGTGGCAACTGGTCATCAAGCCCGGCAAGCCCTTTGCGTATGGCAAGGTGAACCGTGATGGTGGTGCGTGTCACTTCATGGGTTTGCCCGGCAACCCTGTGTCCAGTTTTGTGACCTTCTTGTTACTGGTCCGTCCGTTTGTGCTGGCCTTGCAAGGTGTGACAAAAACCGACATCGCACGCACCGACATGACAGCCCATTTCGATTGGCTCCGCGCCGACAAGCGCCGTGAGTTTTTGCGCGTCAAACGTAACGTGCAAGGTGGATTGGAGTTGTTCCCTAACCAAAGCTCTGGCGTGCTCACATCTGCCGTGTGGGGTGATGGCGTGGTGGATAACCCTGCTGGGCAAACGATTTCAAAAGGCGATACCGTTCGCTTTATTTCCTTTGCGGAGTGGCTGGCATGAAGGTCAATCTCAAATACTTTGCGTCCATTCGCGAAGCCATCGGACAGGGCAGTGAAAGCGTGGGTACACAAGCTGCCACGCTGCAAGCTTTACGCGACGAGCTGATTGCACGCGGTGGCGTTTATGCCGAAGCATTGGCCCATGGCCGCGCCGTGCGCATGGCCTTGAACCAAGACCTGTGTGATGCGTCCGCCGCATTGAGCGACGGTTGCGAAGTGGCCTTCTTTCCGCCGGTCACCGGCGGCTAAACCCAGAGGCACGCCATGTCATTCACCGTGAGCATCCAAACCCAAGACTTCGATGTGAGCCAAGAGCTTGCCGCCTTGCGTGCGGGCGATGCGCGGGTGGGGGCGGTGTGTTCGTTCCTGGGCACGGTGCGCGAGCGTAATGATGGAAGCTCGGTGGCCAGCATGGAGCTAGAACACTACCCCGGCATGACTGAAAAGTCCATCGCGGCCATGATGGACGAGGCCAAGAAGCGCTTTGACATCTTTGCTGCCCGCGTGATTCACCGCGTGGGTTTGTTGCACCCCGAAGACCAAATCGTCTTTGTGGCTGTGACGTCGGCCCACCGCGGCGCGAGCTTCAAGGCCTGCGAGTTTTTGATGGACTACCTCAAAACCCAAGCGCCGTTCTGGAAAAAAGAAGTCACGCCCGAAGGTGCACGTTGGGTCGATGCCCGCGTGAGCGATGACCAAGCCTTGGCCCGCTGGGGCATTCAAGCGACAAATACGCTGCCTCAATAAGTCCAACGCCTGCGCTTGTGTGGGCTGACGCACATTCAGCCTTGCGTTTAGCCATCAGTTGCGAATGTCCAGGTCTTTGACGCAAGTCAAATGCGCAATACCTTGTTCCTCTTGAAATAATGCCTATCAACCTCAGGTATTAAGGAATTCAACATTTCGCTTCGGAGTTTTTATGCGCGTCGACAAACTCACCACCAAATTTCAAGAAGCCTTGGGCGATGCCCAAAGCTTGGCGCTTGGCAACGACCACGCCTACATCGAACCTTCCCACGTGCTGGTCGCCATGCTGCGCCAAGACGATGGCCCCAAGTCGCTGTTGCAACGCGCAGGTGCCAATGTGTCAGGCTTGCTGTCTTCTGCCGAAGACGCCATGAACCGCTTGCCCAAAGTCGAAGGCCAAGACCAGGTGCAAGTGGGGCGCGACACCGTGTCCTTGATTCAGGCTGCGGAAAAAGAAGCCATCAAACGTGGCGACCAATTTGTGGCCAGTGAACTGTTCTTGCTGGCGCTGTGTGACAACAAAGGCAACTGGGGCAAGCTGGCCACGCAAAACGGTTTGAGCCGCAAGTCTTTAGAGGCGGCGGTCACAGCCGTGCGCGGCGGTCAAAAAGTAGACAACGCTGAGAGTGAAGGCCAGCGCGAGTCGCTCAAAAAATACTGCATGGATTTGACCGAGCGAGCCCGTCAAGGCAAGCTCGACCCTGTGATTGGCCGTGACGATGAAATTCGCCGCGCCATTCAGGTCTTGCAGCGTCGCAGCAAAAACAACCCTGTGCTCATCGGTGAACCAGGTGTGGGCAAGACCGCGATTGTGGAAGGCTTGGCCCAACGCATCGTGGCGGGCGAGGTGCCGGATTCGCTCAAAGGCAAGCGCGTGCTGTCGCTGGACATGGCCGCTTTGTTGGCCGGTGCGAAATACCGTGGTGAGTTTGAAGAGCGTCTGAAAAGCGTGCTCAAAGAGTTGGCACAAGACGAAGGCCAAACCATTGTGTTCATCGACGAGCTGCACACCATGGTGGGCGCTGGCAAGGCCGATGGTGCGATGGATGCGGGCAACATGCTCAAGCCCGCTTTGGCGCGTGGCGAGCTGCACTGCGTGGGTGCGACCACTTTGGACGAATACCGTAAGTACATCGAAAAAGATGCGGCCTTAGAGCGCCGTTTCCAAAAAATCATCGTGGGTGAACCCACCGTCGAAGCCACGATTGCGATTTTGCGCGGCTTGCAAGAAAAGTACGAAGTGCACCATGGTGTGGAGATCACCGATCCTGCCATCGTGGCGGCAGCCGAGTTGAGCCATCGCTACATCACCGACCGTTTCTTGCCTGACAAAGCGATTGATTTGATTGACGAGGCTGCAGCCAAAATCAAAATTGAAATCGACTCCAAGCCCGAGGTGATGGACAAGCTGGACCGTCGCTTGATTCAACTCAAGATTGAGCGCGAAGCTGTGCGCAAAGAAAAAGACGAAGCTTCGCAAAAACGCATGGAGTTGCTCGAAGAAGAGATTGAAAAGATTGGCAAAGAGTACGCCGACTTGGACGAGATTTGGAAGGCTGAAAAATCATCTGCTCACGGCGGTGCACAAATCAAAGAAGAAATTGACCGTCTGCGCCATCAAATTGAAGAACTCACCCGCAAGGGCGATTTCAACAAAGTGGCCGAGTTGCAATACGGCAAGTTGCCCGAGCTTGAAAAGCGCATGAAAGAAGCCAACGCCCGTGAAAGCGGCAAGACGGCTGCAGCCGGTGGCCATCGCTTGCTGCGCACCCAAGTGGGCGCTGAAGAAATTGCCGAAGTCGTGGCGCGTGCCACGGGCATTCCTGTGTCCAAGCTGATGCAGGGCGAGCGCGACAAGCTGTTGCAAATGGAAGACAAGTTGCACGACCGCGTGGTGGGTCAAGAAGAGGCCATCACCGCGGTGGCCAATGCCATCCGTCGCTCGCGTGCGGGTTTGGGTGACCCCAATCGCCCCACAGGCTCGTTCTTGTTTCTCGGCCCCACAGGCGTGGGTAAAACCGAGCTGTGCAAGGCCTTGGCGGGGTTCTTGTTTGACAGCGAAGACCACATGATTCGCATCGACATGAGCGAGTTCATGGAGAAGCACTCGGTCAGCCGCTTGGTGGGCGCGCCTCCCGGCTACGTGGGCTACGACGAGGGCGGTTACTTGACCGAAGCCGTGCGTCGTAACCCCTACAGCGTGCTGTTACTGGATGAGGTGGAGAAGGCGCATCCCGATGTGTTCAACATCTTGTTGCAGGTGCTCGATGATGGCCGCTTGACCGATGGCCAAGGCCGCACGGTGGACTTTAAAAACACCGTCATCGTGATGACGTCCAACATTGGCTCTCCCATCATCCAAAGCATGGTGGGGCAAGACGCGCAAGACATCAAAGACGCGGTGTGGGATGAACTTAAATCTCACTTCCGTCCAGAGTTCTTGAACCGCATTGACGAGACCGTGGTGTTCCACGCATTAGATGCTGAACACATTGCCAGCATCGCGGGCATTCAGCTCAAGATCTTGGGTGCGCGTTTGACCAAGATGGACTTGACCTTGGATGTGTCGCCTGCGGCTTTGGCTGAATTGGCGAAGGTGGGCTTTGACCCCGTGTTTGGTGCGCGTCCTTTGAAGCGCGCCATTCAACAGCGCATCGAGAACCCCTTGTCCAAATTGTTGTTGGAGGGCAAGTTCTTGCCCAAAGACACGATTGCGGTCAATGTCGATCCCGTGCGTGCGCCCGGCGAATTTGCGTTTACCAAAGCCGAGGTTTGACCCTCGCTAGCTGAAAGGGTTTGCCCCTTGTCGTGGCAGGGGGCTTGTCCCTCAGTCGACCGCGCTAATCAAGCGCAGCAGTTAGGATGCTTGCATTCTTTCTGCTGCGCTTTTTTATGACCACTTTGAATCCCGCATCCAACCCTTGGCGCGATGATGCCGCCGTCATTGGTCTGGTAGGCATTGCACACGCCAGCTCACACTTCTCACACCTGTTGTTGCCTCTCATGTTCCCTGTGTTCATGAGTACGTTTGGTTTGAGTTATTCGGAGCTGGGCTTCTTGATGACGGTGTTTTTTGTGGTCTCAGGTGTGGGCCAGGCTTCGGCTGGTTTTGTGGTGGATCGGTTGGGTGCCCGCCCTGTTTTGTTTGTTGCGTTGATGCTGTTGGCCGCAGGCTGCATGGTGGTGTCGGTGGCGAACAGCTACACGGGCTTGATGTTGGGGGCCGCTTTGCTAGGCCTTGGCAACTGTTCGTTTCATCCTGTGGACTTCACCATTCTCAACCAAAAAGTGTCGGCGCCTCGTTTGGGTTACGCCTTCAGTGCGCATGGCCTGACTGGCAACTTAGGCTGGGCGCTTGCACCTGTATTCATGGTTGGGTTGAGTGCTGCGTTTGATTGGCGTGTTGCTTATATGAGCGCAGCGTTGTTGTTCGTCGCAATTTTTGTATTGCTCTTGTGGCAACGCGCGTTGTTGCATGCCGACGTGGTGAGTCACAAGCAAGCCGCCAATGCGGGCAGCACCATGGCCTTTTTGAAAATCCCCGTGGTGTGGTGGTGCTTCAGTTTCTTTTTGCTCTCCACCATGACCTTGGCTGTGGTGCAAAGCTTTGCGGTGTCTATCTTGCAAGCGCTGCATCACGTCACCTTTGAAGCGGCGACGTTCACGCTCACTGCGTACATGCTGTGCGCGGCAGCTGGCATGTTTGTGGGTGGTTTTGTGGCTGCACGCTGGCCGCGTCACAGTGACAAGGTGGTCGCCACGTGTATGGCCGTGGGCGCTGTGTTCATGGCCTTGTGTGGCAGTGGTTTGTTTGGCGCCGAACTCACCATGGGCATCTTGGCTGCGACGGGTTTAGCCGTTGGCGTTGGTGGCCCCTCGCGTGACATGATGATCAAAAAAGCCACGCCCAAAGGCGCGACAGGCCGCGTGTATGGCATGGTGTATTCAGGGCTAGACACAGGCTTTGCCATTTCGCCACTGATCTTTGGCGTGTTCATGGACCACGGCTGGTATGGCGCCACCTTGCTTGGTGCTGCGCTGGTGCTGTTGCTCAGTGTGGTGGTGGCCTTAGGGGTTGGGCGCAGAACAGTGCAGGCTTGACGCACACGCGCATGCAATAAAAAAGGGACCTCGCGGTCCCTTTTTTATTGAGGCAAAACTGAATTACTTCAGGTGTTTGCCGATCAAGCCAGCCAACTCAAACATCGTGACTTGAGCTTTGCCGAACACGGACTTGAGCTTCTCGTCAGCGTTGATGTTGCGCTTGTTCACGCTGTCTTGCAGGCCGTGCTTTTTGATGTATGTCCACATCTTGCTGACCACTTCGGTACGTGGCACGGGTGTGCTACCGATCACAGCAGCCAAAGCGGCGCTAGGTGTGAGCGCTTTCATGAACGCTGCGTTAGGTGTGCGCTTTTTAGCAGGTGCTTTTTTGGCTGCAACTTTTTTTGCTGGGGCTTTTTTAGCAACAACTTTTTTAGCTGCTACTTTCTTAGCGGGAGCAGCTTTCTTTGCTACAACCTTTTTTGCAGGAGCAGCTTTTTTAGCTGCTACTTTCTTAGCGGGAGCAGCTTTCTTTGCTGCTACTTTTTTAGCCGGAGCTTTTTTTGCAGTTGCCATGGTTGATTTCCTTCTAGAAGTGTTTGTTATCAAGCCTTAGAGATATCGCTCTAGACCAGTGCGGATGCTAATTGAGAACGCGCGTCTTTCCAAGCTAAAAACGACTTTTTTCTCTGGAGAATGTTGTTTTTTGTGAGTGTGCTTTGCTGCGCACCGAGTTGATGCGCTCACACACCTTATTTGTGACGGAGAGGTGCATAGTCTTAGATTTGAAAATCCTTTTCACATTGCGGTAAATTAACTTGCTGCACCGCAATATTTTTTCTCGATATGAGAAATTGAATTTCATAATTCAGAATATGTTTTGTAACTTGTTGTTTTAATTGAGAATAAATATATTCTTATATAAGACATAAGATGCGAGTCAACTCTTATAGAAGACTTATAGTTGATCCATCGTCAACCACTTAACTTCCTGGAGTGAACCATGCCTCAATCACTGAACGAACAACTCAGCCGCGAACAACAAATTGCCGCCCTCGAAAAAGACTGGGCCACCAACCCACGCTGGAAAGGCGTGAAGCGTGGTTACTCTGCAGCAGACGTTGTGCGTTTGCGCGGCAGCATGCCCATTGAGCACACACTCGCTAAGCGCGGTGCTGAAAAGCTCTGGGAAAAAGTCAACGGCGGTGCCAAGAAGGGCTACGTCAACGCATTCGGCGCGATCTCTGCTGGTCAAGCCATGCAACAAGCCAAGGCTGGTTTGGAAGCTGTGTACTTGTCAGGCTGGCAAGTCGCTGCTGACGGCAACACATCCGAAACGATGTACCCAGACCAATCGCTGTACGCGTATGACTCGGTGCCCACCATGGTTCGCCGCATCAACAACACCTTCAAGCGTGCTGACGAAATCCAATGGGGCCGTGGCGTCAACCCAGGCGACAAAGAATTCATCGACTACTTCTTGCCCATCGTGGCTGACGCTGAAGCCGGTTTCGGTGGCGTGTTGAACGCTTTCGAATTGATGAAAAACATGATCACTTCTGGCGCTGCTGGCGTTCACTTCGAAGACCAATTGGCTGCTGTGAAGAAATGCGGTCACATGGGCGGCAAAGTGTTGGTGCCAACACAAGAAGCTTGCGAAAAATTGATCTCTGCACGTTTCGCGGCTGACGTCATGGGTGCATCGACCATCGTGTTGGCCCGTACCGATGCTGAAGCGGCTAACTTGATCACCTCTGACCACGACGCCAACGACAAGCCTTTCTTGACAGGCGAGCGCACACCCGAAGGTTTCTACCGCGTGAAAAACGGTTTGGAGCAAGCCATCAGCCGCGGCGTGGCTTACGCTCCCTACGCTGACTTGGTGTGGTGCGAAACAGGTGTGCCAGACATCGGCTTTGCTCGTGAATTCGCACAAGCTGTGCACGCTGCATGCCCAGGCAAGCTGTTGTCTTACAACTGCTCACCTTCTTTCAACTGGAAGAAAAACCTCAACGATAGCCAAATTGCTTCGTTCCAAGAAGACCTGTCGGCATTGGGCTACAAGTACCAGTTCATCACCTTGGCTGGCATCCACATCAATTGGTACAACACGTTCCAGTTTGCACACGCATACGCCAACGGTGAAGGCATGAAGCACTACGTCAACATGGTGCAAGAGCCTGAATTCGCAGCACGCGACAAGGGTTACACCTTCGTGTCACACCAACAAGAAGTGGGCGCAGGCTACTTCGATGACGTGACGACTGTGATCCAAGGTGGTTCATCTTCTGTCAAAGCCCTCACAGGTTCTACTGAAGAAGAGCAGTTCCACTGATCGACTTCTGAGTTAAATGCTAAGGCGGCGTAAAATCCTCCTTTAGCGTTTAGGCACTCATTCCAAGCGCGGCCTTCGCCGCGCTTTTTTACTTTCAGACACATGGTTCAGATTACTCTCCCCGACGGTTCGCAACGTGAATTTCCAGGCCCCGTGACCGTGGCCGAAGTGGCTGCGTCGATTGGCGCAGGCTTGGCCAAAGCCGCTTTGGCTGGCAAGGTCGATGGCAAGGTAGTGGACACCAGCTTCACGATGAACAGCAATGCGAGCTTGGCCATCATCACGGCCAAAGACGCCGAAGGCTTGGAGGTGATTCGTCACTCCACCGCCCACTTGTTGGCTTACGCGGTGAAAGAGCTGTACCCAGAAGCGCAAGTCACCATTGGTCCTGTCATTGACGACGGCTTCTTTTACGACTTCTCTTTCACCCGTGGCTTCACGCCCGAAGACTTGGTGGCCATTGAAAAGCGCATGACCGAGTTGGCCAACAAAGACGAGCCCGTGGTGCGTCGTGTGTTGCCACGCGATGAGGCTGTGGCCTATTTCAAAGGTTTGGGCGAGCACTACAAGGCCGAAATCATTGCCAGCATTCCCAGCAATGAAGACGTGAGCCTGTATCGCGAAGGCAATTTTGAAGACTTGTGCCGTGGCCCACACGTGCCCAGCACGGGCAAGCTCAAGCATTTCAAGCTGATGAAAGTGGCCGGTGCCTACTGGCGCGGTGACCACAAAAACGAAATGCTGCAACGCATTTACGGCACAGCTTGGGCCAGCAAAGACGATTTGCAGATGTACCTCAAGCGTCTGGAAGAAGCTGAAAAGCGCGACCACCGCAAACTGGGCCGCGAACTCGACTTGTTCCACATTGACGAGCACGCACCCGGTTTGGTGTTTTGGCACCCCAAAGGTTGGACCGTGTGGCAAACCATCGAGCAGTACATGCGTCAGGTGTACCGCGACAACGATTACCTCGAAGTCAAAGGCCCGCAAATCATTGACAAGTCGCTGTGGGAAAAAACCGGTCACTGGGACAAGTACCGCGACAACATGTTCACCACCGAGTCTGAAAAGCGTGACTACGCTTTGAAGCCGATGAACTGCCCAGGTCACATCTTGATCTTCAAGCAAGGCATCAAGAGCTACCGCGACCTGCCATTGCGCTACGGCGAGTTTGGCCAGTGCCACCGCAACGAGCCTTCGGGCGGTTTGCACGGCATCATGCGCGTGCGTGGTTTCACGCAAGATGACGGCCACATCTTCTGTACCGAAGACCAAATCTTGCCCGAGTGCGACACCTTCACCAAGGTGCTCAAGAAGGTGTACGAAGATTTTGGTTTCGCCAACATCTTGTACAAAGTCTCCACACGCCCCGAGGCCCGCATTGGCTCCGACGATTTGTGGGACAAGGCTGAAAAAGCGTTGATGGACAGCTTGACCGCCGCCGGTTGCGAGTACGTCATCTCCGAAGGTGATGGCGCTTTCTACGGTCCCAAGATCGAATACACCCTGAAGGATGCGATTGGCCGTGAGTGGCAATGCGGCACGATCCAGGTCGACTTCAACCTGTCTGAGCGCTTGGACGCCGAGTACACGGCCGAAGACGGTTCACGCCAACGCCCCGTCATCTTGCACCGCGCCATCGTGGGCAGCATGGAGCGTTTCATCGGAATTTTGATCGAACAGCACGCTGGCGCCTTGCCCACTTGGCTGGCACCAACCCAAGTTTCAGTGCTCAATATCACCGATTCTCAGGCCGAATATGCCCGAGAAGTTGCGAAAACGCTGCGAAATCAAGGGCTTAGGGTCGATTTAGACCTCCGCAACGAGAAAATCACGTATAAAATACGAGAGCATTCAATGCAAAAGCTTCCCTACATCTTGGTCGTAGGCGACAAAGAGAAGGAAGCTGGCGCCGTCGCAGTGCGCGCCCGAGGCAATCAAGACCTCGGTGTGATGTCCCTCGAAGCCTTCTCTCAAAAGATCGCCTCTGACATCTCTCTCAAAAGCTAATTTCATTTAGGAATTGCCAAGAGTTGTGCGTCGCACACGTGTGTCGGTTTGTTTTTGATTTTTAAGGATAGTCACCATCGCTACAGAATTTCGCGACCGCCGCCAGCGCGAGGAACGCAAACACCGCCTTAACCGGGAAATCATGGCCCCGGAAGTCCGCCTTTCAGGTCCTGACAACGAACCCCTCGGTATCGTGAGCTTGGCTGATGCCTTGCGCATGGCCGGTGAGATCGACGTTGACTTGGTTGAAATTGCCGCCACGGCTGTGCCGCCGGTGTGCCGTTTGATGGACTACGGTAAGTTCAAGTACCAAGAGCAAAAAAAGGCTGCTGAAGCGAAGTCCAAGCAAAAGGTCATCGAGGTCAAGGAAATCAAGTTCCGTCCCGGTACCGATGATGGTGACTACAACATCAAGATGCGCAACATCAAGCGCTTCTTGGATGATGGTGATAAATGCAAGATCACGCTGCGCTTTCGTGGCCGCGAGATCACGCATCAAGAAATCGGTATGGCGCTGTTGCAGCGCATCCGTGATGAGTTGGCGGACCTGATCGTTGTTGAGCAGTTCCCTAAACTCGAAGGGCGTCAAATGATCATGATGATCGCGCCTGGTAAGAAGAAATCGGGTGGCGCCGCCAAACCCGCCGCAGAAGCTGCTTCGGCAACCTCTGCGTAAATTGGCAGCGCGGCGTGCTGCC